>Ga0209371_1000025_pt1 | contig 450640 bp, 373 predicted proteins | sample AgamicAtAmrz_FD_187165 | JGI IMG/M metagenome (GOLD analysis project Ga0209371, IMG submission 187165) | Agave microbial communities from Guanajuato, Mexico - At.Am.rz (SPAdes) (version 2) | ecosystem: Host-associated > Plants > Roots > Rhizosphere | place: Guanajato, Mexico | collected...
TGCTGGCGCTTGGCTTCGCGCTCGTGGCCGGCAAACAGACTGATCATGGTGGCGCCCTCGGTCGCTTCCTCGGTTCGTATGATGCCAAAGGAAGCTTTTTAGAGGTGCCCTTCAGTCGCGACGCGCGTTACCGACCAACCGCGTCGCGACCGAAGTCGCTCCCGTGTTCTGCGTGAAGCGCAAGCGTCCTAGAACTTCAGATCCGCCCGCACATACAGATAACGGCCGCCCGGGATGTCGTAGGTGGACGCGTCGTAGCCGTTGAGCGAGCACGACAGGCAGATCGGCGGATCCTTGTCGAAGAGGTTGTTGACGCCGCCGCTGACGGTCAGGCCTTTCAGCCAGTCGAAGCGGTAGCCCAGCTGCACGTCGTGGTAGGTGGTCGCGTCGAGCGTGTTGGTGCCGGCAGCCTGGTTGCTGCACACCGCGAACGCCACCGCGTCGCCGCACTGCTCGGTCAGTTCGGAAATGTGCCGCACCGTCCACGAGGCGTTCCAGCGGTTCAACGACCAGTCCAGGGTCAAGTTGCTGGTCCACTCCGGGATCGCGCTGTCCACCACTTCCACGCCCGGTTCCTGCGGCTGCACCTGGCCAGCGGCGCCGGTGGCGACGTAGCGGGTGACGAAGGTGTTCTGCCAGCCGATCTTGAAGCGCCCCGCCGCGGTCTCCGGCGACGTCCAGAACAGGTCCACGTCCCAGCCGTCGGTCTTGATCGAGCCGAGGTTGGTCAGGCGGTTGTTGAAGCCGTTGATGCCGCCGGTGGACGCGCGGGTGATCCCGTCGCAATAGGTCGCGTCCAGCGTGTCCACGCACAGGTCGAGCTGGGTCTGCGCGTTGATCGCCTGGATCGCGCCGTCGATGTCGTGGCGGTAGAAGGTCACCTCGACATCGAAGCGGTCCGACCACGGCACGTTGCTGGCGAACCACGGGCTCCACACGAAGCCGGCGCTGAAACTGCGCGCCTTCTCCGGCTCCAGCGCGCGGTTGCCGCCGGTGGTCACCGAGATCTGCGAGTTGGCCTGCTGATAGCCGGCCGGCACGCCGAGCGCGGCGCAGTTGGCGGCGCTGCCGCGCGGCGCGGTGCCACCCAGGCCGATCGAGCACGGATCGGACAGGGTCAGGTCGGCGCGCGCGGCCGAGCCGTACAGTTCGCCAATGGTCGGCGCGCGGAAGCCTTCGGCATAGCTGGTGCGCAGCACGAAGTCCGGCGACACCTGCCAGCGCAGGCCGTACTTCGGCGTGAACTCGCCGCCGAAGGTGGAGTAATCCGAATAACGCCCGGCCAGGCTCAGGTCCAGCTTATCGCCCAGCGGCGAGTCGGCGAAGATCGGCACGCTCAGTTCGAGGTAGGCTTCCTTGACGTTGTAGCTGCCCTCGGTCGGCAACGACGGCACGCCGTTGTAGTGGCCGATCACGGTCAACGGATCCGGGTGGTACCAGCCTTCGTACTTGCGGTATTCCACGCCGGTGGCGAAGGACACCGCGCCGGCCGGCAGGGTGAACAGGTCGCTGCTGAGGTTGGCGGTGAACTGGGTCAGCTCGTTCTGGCTGCGGTCGTGCACCACCGGCTGGATCCAGCGCAGCATCTCCGGGGTGATGCTGCCGGGGCCGCCGAAGATGTTCAGCGGCACGCAGCCGGCCACCGCCGCGCAGGCGGCCGGGTCGCCCAGCGCCAGGTTGATGTTGTAGATGTTGTAGCTGCCGTAGTTGGTCTGCTCGGCCTTGTTCTTGCTGTAGGCGCCGTTGACGTCCCAGAACCAGGTGCGGTCGGCGCTCTCGAAACTGCCGATGAAGCCGGTGCCCACGTACTGGGTGTCCACGCGCTGCTCGAACACGCGTGCGCCGCCTTCCACCGGCCGCCGCCCGATCATGATCAGGTTGCTGGACGAATCCAGGTCGAAGCCGAACGGGTTGTACGGATTGGCCGCGGAAATGACGATGTTGTCGGCCAGCGGATTGCCGGTGCCGGCATCCGGGCCGAGGAAGATCGGCTCCGGCGCGGCCTGGTTGGTTGACTCGCGGCGGTTGCCGAGCACTTTCAGGTACCACTGCACGTCGTCGTTGAAGAAGTAGCGGAACTGGCCGAACACGCCCTTGCGCTCGGACGGGGTCAGCAACAGGTTGGACGCGGCGAAGTTGTAGCGGTCGGCGGTGCTGAAGCAGTGGTAGTCGTCGCTGCGGGTACAGCCGGCGCTGCCGTCGTAGGTCGGGGTGCTGGCGCCGCTGTTCGGGGTCAGGTCCTGCTCGGCGCCGGTGACCGGATCGACGAAGATGAAACGGCCGTTCGGCGTGGCCGAGCTGGCGAAGGTGAGCCCGGTGCCGGGCACCGGATACAGCGACTGCTTGCGGTCGCGCGCGTAGATCGGATCCTGCTTGGTGTAGCTGGCACCGAGGAACAGGCTGGTGCGATCGGTGCTGTGGCCCCAGGCCAGGTCCACGCCCTTGCTGGCGCCGTCGCCCTTGTCGTACTGGCCGTAGTTCAGCGTGACCTGGCCGCCGTCGAACTTGCGCCGGGTGATGATGTTGACCACGCCGGCGATGGCGTCGGAACCGTACAGCGAGGAGGCGCCATCCTCCAGCACCTCGATGCGCTCGACGATGGCCAGCGGAATGGTGTTGAGGTCGGTGGCCGCGCCCACGCCGGACGCGGAGGACTCGTTGACCCAGCGCATGCCGTCGACCAGCACCAGCACCCGCTTGGCGCCCAGATGGCGCAGGTCCACCTGCGCCGAACCGGCGCCGACGCCGCTGCCGTCGGGCGGGAAGCCGAAGTTGCCGGAGGAGTTGAACTTGGTGTTCAACGCCGAGCCGGAGGCAGTCAGTTCCTGCAGCACGTCGCCGATCGAGGTCAGGCCGGTGCGTTCGATGTCGGCGCGGCTCAGCGTCTGCACCGGCACCTGGCCCTCCAGCTCGGCCTTGCGGATGCGCGTGCCGGTGACCTGGACGCTGTCCAGGGTGGTAGCGGACTCGGGGGCAGCGGGCGCGGCCTGCTGGGCGATGGCCAGCGCGGGCGAACCGGCCAGCAAGGACAAGGAAACCGCGAAAACCAAAGGATGGCGGTGCAGGCAATTCATCCGTCTCTCTCTCCAGAAAGGATGTGGGTCGGCCGCTGCGACCCCCTGCACCGCGACGGCGTGGCCTACCTTGTAAACAAAACGTAAACCCTAAGCAAGCAATCGGACCGCGATTCGGACAGTCCTGGACCGACTGGACGATTTCGTAGACACGGCGTCAGTCCATCCGGACTCGCATCCTTGCCGGCACAGGACAGCGCGCGTCACGCGAACGAGCGCCGGGACATCGCGGAAGACAACGGCATCCAGCATGTGCCAGCCGGTTCGGCGAGGTGCAGGGCCACATGCACGGCGTTCTTGCCGGCGCGTCCGCGGCGTGGTCGATGCGGGCGACATGGCCGCCTGCATCGCGACAGCACAACGATTCGCGACACCGCATCGCCACCTCAGACGTTGCGCGACGAAGACGGCGCGAGGCAGCCCCAAGCGTGCGGCTCGCGCAACGCATGCCGACGACCCGGTACACCGGCACGCCGAGCGCAACTGGCGCTGGATCCAAGCGGCGGCCCCGCCGCGCCGACAGCACTGCCCGGCTGCGGCAGCCACACCATCCCCCGCACGCCCTTGCCCCGCAGCGCGCGCGCAGCCATCGCCGCAAAGCCCTTGCCGCGTCGATTCATCGGCGTTCGGTATAGTCCCGCGCATGAAATTGCGCACGTCTCTCCTGCTGCTCGCCGCCGCGTTGTGCGGCACCGCCCCTGCCCTCGGCCAGACCCTGGACGCGCAGCGTCCCGCGCTGCGCGCGGCGATCGACGCCGCCGAGCGTGGCCAGTTCGATCCTGCGCAAGCCGCCGCGTTCAAACAGCACCCGCTGTACGGCTGGCTCGAATACGCCAACCTGCGCCGCAACATCGACCGCGTCTCCGATGCGCAGGCGCAGGATTTCCTCAAGCGCTACGCCGGGCAGCCGGTGGCCGAGAGCTTCCGCGCGCTGTGGCTGCCGGCGCTGGCGCGGCGCCAGGAGTGGCCGGCGCTGTTGGCCAACTGGAAGCCCACCGACAACACCGGCCTGCGCTGCGCCCAGCTCAACGCGCGCCAGGCCACCGGCCGTGCCGATGCGCAATGGGTCGACGAGGCGCAGGCGCTGTGGCGCAGCAGCGGCAAATCGCTGCCGGATGCCTGCGATGCGGTGTTCGCGGTGCTGCAGGCGCGCGGCGGCATGACCGACGCGTTGCGCTGGGCGCGCGTGGAAGCGGCCGCCGATGCGCAGCAGCCGGCGGTGATGCGCAGCGCCGCGCGTGGCCTGCCCGCCGCCGAGCTGGCCCTGGCCAACGACTACGCGGCGTTCCTCGATGCGGTGCACACGCGTGCGCTGACCTGGCCGAAGACCGAGCGCAGCCGCAAGGTGGCGGTGGACGGCCTGGAGAAACTGGCCAAGACCGATCCTGACGCGGCCGAGCGGCAGTTGCCGCAATTCGCCCAGGCGCTGCAGCTGAGCGATGCGCAGCGCGGCGAGGTGCTGTACCAGATCGCATTGTGGACGGTGGCCTCGTACGGCGCGGATTCGGCGCGCCGGCTCAACGCGGTGCCCGAGTCCGCCTACGACGAACGCCTGCACGAGTGGCGCGCGCGCGAGGCGATGGCGCGCGGCGACTGGCCGGCGGCGCTGGCGGCGATCCGCAGGATGGCGCCGGCGCAGCGCAACGATTCGCGCTGGCAGTATTTCGAGGCGCGGTTGGCGGAAAAGACCGGCAACGCCGGCGAGGCGCAGCGGCTGTACCGCGAAGCCGCCAAGTCCGCCACCTTCCACGGCTTCATGGCCGCCGACCGGCTCAAGCAGCCCTACGCGCTGTGCCCGTGGGAACCCAACGACAGCGCCCAGGCACAGGCCGCGGTGGCGCGCGATCCGGCGCTGGTGCGCGCAATGGAACTGTTCAAGATCGACCGCGCGGCGTGGGCCACAGCCGAATGGAACGACGCGCTGACCCGCTTCGACGACACCCAGCGGCGCATCGCGGTGGAAGTGGCGCGCGACAACGGCTGGTTCGACCGCGCGGTGTTCGCGCTGGGCAAGCTGCCCGACGAGCAGCGCCTGTATTCGCTGCGCTTCCCGCTGCACCACGACGCCACCATCCGCCGCGAAGCGGGCAAGAACGCGATCGACCCGGCCTGGGTCGCCGCCGAGATCCGCGCCGAGAGCATCTTCAACCCGAACGCGCGCTCGCCGGCCAATGCGATGGGCCTGATGCAGGTGCTGCCGGCCACCGGCGCCAGCGTGGCCAGGAACCTCGGCCTGGCCGGCTACGGCGGCGCCGCCAGCCTGTACGATCCGGACACCAACATCGCCATCGGCACCGCCTACCTGCGCCAGCTGTTGAACACCTACGGCCTGCCCTACCTGACCATCGCCGCCTACAACGCCGGCCCCGGTCCGGCGGCGCGCTGGCAGACCCAGCGCCCCGGCCACGACGCCGACTTCTGGATCGAGACCATCAGCTACAAGGAAACCCGCGAATACGTCGCGCGCATCCTGGCCTTCAGCGTGATCTACGACTGGCGCCTCAACGGCGACGCACTGCCGGTCAGCGAGCGCATGCTCGGCAAGCTGGATGCGCCACGCAAGAAGTTCGTGTGCGCGGCCGCTGCTGCGGCCGCCGGGAATCGGGAATAGGGAATGGGGAATCGCAACAGCACCCCGCGCATATTCGCGCCGACACTGGCATACGCATACCGTTGCGGCTTCAGCCACAACGAACCCGCTCTTGCCAATCCCGAATCCCCACTCCCCAATCCCAGCCAATGAACATCTATCTCGTCGGCGGCGCCGTCCGCGACAGCCTGCTCGGGCAGCCGCCCGGCGACCGCGACTGGGTCGTGGTCGGCGCTACGCCGCAGCAGATGCTCGATCTGGGCTACAAGCAGGTCGGCCGCGACTTCCCGGTGTTCCTGCATCCGCACAGCGGCGAGGAATACGCGCTGGCGCGGACCGAGCGCAAGTCCGGGCGCGGCTACCACGGCTTCGTGGTCGACGCCGACCCGTCGGTGACGCTGGAAGAAGACCTGCAGCGGCGCGACTTCACCATCAACGCGATCGCCCGCGACGAAGACAGCGGTGCCTTGGTGGATCCGTATGGCGGCGTGCGCGACATCGAGCAACGCGTGCTGCGCCACATCGGCCCGGCTTTCGGCGAAGACCCGCTGCGCGTGCTGCGCGCAGCGCGCTTCATGGCGCGGCTGGCGCCGCTCGGTTTCAGCGTGGCGCCGGAAACGCTGGCGTTGATGCGCGAGATGGCGGCCAGCGGCGAACTGGACACGCTGGTGCCCGAACGCGTGTGGCAGGAGCTGCGGCGCAGCCTGGCCTCGGCGCAACCCTCGGCGTTCCTGCGCACCCTGCACGACGCGGGCGCGCTGCGCAGCGTGCTGCCGGAGCTGGACGCGCTGTACGGCGTGCCGCAGCGCGCCGAATACCATCCCGAGATCGACACCGGCCGCCATCAGGAACTGGTCAGCGACATGGCCGCACGGCTGGCGCCGGGCGATGCGCTGGTCGGCTTCGCCGCGCTGACCCACGACCTGGGCAAGGCGCTGACCCCGGCCGAGGAGTGGCCACGGCACGTAATGCACGAACAGCGCGGCGTGGCCCCGCTGCGCGCGCTGTGCGAACGCCTGAAGCTGCCGCAGGAACATCGCCAGCTGGCCGAGATCGCCTGCCGCGAGCACTTGAACGTGCATCGCCTGGCCGAGCTGCGCGACCGCACCGTGCACGAACTGTTGCAGCGCTGCGACGGCTTTCGCAAGCCCGAACGCATCGCGCAGCTGGCGCTGGTGTGCGAGGCCGACAAGCGCGGCCGCCTCGGCAGCGAGGACGCCGACTATCCGCAAGGCCGCGAACTGCAGCGCCTGCACGCCGCGGCGCTGGCGGTCAACGCCCGCGACCTGGCCGCGCAGGGCCTGAGCGGCCCGCAGATCGGCGAGGCGCTGGCCAAGGCGCGGATCAAGGCGATCGCCGCAGCGCGGGGCGCATCTGCAGACTGACGCGGCTTCTTCCGCCACGCCGCGCCTAAGTCGCACGCTCGTTTTCCAACTGTCGCCGGAAAACCCCTGTAGGAGCGGCTTCAGCCGCGACGGGCTTTCGTGGAAAGCCTGTCGCGGCTGAAGCCGCTCCTACAAGTAACTGGCGACTGGCCGCAGATGGCGCATCGAAGATGCCCGCTGCACACGGCGGACGCCATCAATACCGCGCCAGCACCGCACGCACTGCTGACAGATAGCCACCACCGAACAGGTTGAGGTGATTGAGCAGGTGGTAGAGGTTGTACAGCGGCGCGCGCTCGCGCCAGTCGTTCGCCAACGGCGCGTGTTCGGCGTAACTGCGCAGCAGCTGCGGATCGGGTTCGCCGAACAGCGTCAGCATCGCCAGTTCGGCCTCGGCCCAGCCGTAGTGGGCCGCGCCGGCGTCGATCAGCGCAGGCAGGCCGTCGCCGGCGCAGTGCAGGTTGCCTTGCCATAGATCGCCATGCAGCAGTACCGGCGGCTGCGCCGGGATCAGCTGCGGCAGGCGTGCGTACAGCCGTTCCAGGCGCGCCATGTCGGCAGGGACCAGCGCCGCGTTGCGCAGCGCGCGCTCGGCCTGCGGACGCAGCCGCCGTTCGACGAAGAACCGATGGCCGTCGCGGTCGGCGCGGTTGTCCTGCGGACTGTCGCCGATGTAGCCCGTGTGATCGAAACCGAAGTAGTCGCCACGTACCTGGTGCTGACGTGCCAGGCCCTCGCCAGCGGAAGAGGCGAAGTGCGGATGCGGCGCTGCCGCGCCCAGGTCTTCGAGCAGCAACCAGTCTTCGCCTTGTGCGTACACCTGCGGCACGCGCAGGCCGCCTGCAGCGCGCAGCGCTTCCAGGCCGCGCACTTCGGCGGCGAAGAAATCGGCCGACATGGCGCGGCGGCGCTTGCAGATCGCGCGGCGGCCGTCATGCAAGGTCAGCCGGTGCAGGCCATCGCGCGGCGGCAGGACGAACAGGTCGGAACCGGCGGCGTGCATGGACCCAGGCTAGAGGTTTTTGCGCCTGCGTGCGACCGGCATGCGGTGAAGCGCGTCGCGCCGGATGGCGCAAGCCATCCGAAATCGGTGCCGCAGCTGCATCGAAATCATCGATCCGCCGCCGGCGAGTGCCACGCGCGCGTGGCCGAACGCGCGAGACGCATGGATCGTGCCGCCGGCTACTCCATCGCCCCGGCGATCCAGGTCCGCCGCACCTGCAATGCGTCGTCGAGCAGCACCAGGTCGGCCTGGTAGCCGGGCGCGATGCGTCCGTAGCGGTCGTCCAGGCCCAGGCATTGCGCCGGGTACAGCGAGGCCATGCGCGCGGCTTCGTCCAGGCCCACGCCCAGCCACTGCACGCTGTTGCGTACCGCGCTGGCCATGTCCAGCGCCGAGCCGGCCAACGCACCGGCGGCGTTGCGCACCACGCCATCCACCTCGGTGATGGTTTCGCCGTACAGGTCGAAGCTGGGGCTGTCGGCGCCGACCATCGGCATCGCGTCGGTGACCAGGAACAGCGTGCCGCGCGGCTTGGCCGCCAGCGCCACGCGCAGGCTGGCCGGATGCACGTGCACGCCGTCGACGATCAGCCCGCACCAGGCGTGGCGGTCTTCCAGCGCGGCGCCGACCGCGCCGGGATCGCGTCCCTGCAGCGGCGACATCGCGTTGTACAGATGGGTGAAGCCGCACACGCCCGCATCCAGGCCGGCACGGATCTCGTCGTAGCTGCCCGCGGTGTGGCCGGCGAACACGCGCGCGCCGGCCGCGGCCAGGGTGCGGATGCTGTCGGTCGGCAGCCGTTCCGGCGCCAGCGTGATCAGGGTGACGCCGTTGTCCAGCGAAGCGGCCAGCGCCAGTTCGGCGGCATCGGGCACGCGGAACTTGTCCACGTTGTGGGTGCCCTTGCGCGCCGGCGCCAGGTACGGCCCTTCCAGGTGGATGCCGAGCACGCCCGGCACGCCGTCGGCGATGGCCTGGCGGGTCGCGGCGATCGCCGCGCGCATCACCTCGACATCGTCGCTGATCAGCGTCGGCAGGTAGCCGGTGGTGCCGTAGCGGCGATGCGCCTGGCCGATGCGGCGCAGCGCCTCGACGTCGGTGCTGTTGTTGAACAGCACGCCGCCGCCGCCATTGACCTGCACGTCGATGAAGCCCGGCAGCAGCGTGCCGCCGCCCAGGTCCAGCTGCGTCGTCGCCGCCGCCACGCGCGCGTCGCCGTCGTCCAGCAGCGCGGCGATGCGCCCGCCTTGCAGCAGCACGCTCACGCCATCGAGGAATCCGTCCTCGCCGAGCACGCGCGCGTTGCGCAGCGCCGTCGTCGTCATTACACCGTCTCCGTCACTTTGTTCAGATGCGGCGGCAGGTCCGGGTTGTAGCCGCGGCGCAGCGCCAGCGCGTTGATCGCGCGGTAGAAGCTCTGGATGGTCAGCAGCGGCGCGCACGCCGGATGCGGCGCGGCGACCAGCGGCAGGTCGCCGTCGGCGCCGGCCAGCCACACCTGCGCGCCGCGGCCGCGGAATTCCTCGGCCAGGCTGCGGGTGCCGGCGCCGGTTTCGTCCGGCTGCGCGAACGCCAGCACCGGGAAGCCGGGGCCGACCAGCGCCATCGGCCCGTGCTTCACTTCCGCCGAGCTGTAGGCTTCGGCATGCAGGCCGCAGGTTTCCTTGAACTTCAACGCCGCTTCCTGCGCCGCGGCCAGGCCCAGGCCGCGGCCGAGCACGAACAGGTTGTGCGCCTCGACCAGGCCGTCGGTGAGCGGCCGCCAATCGGCCTGCCACGCGGCGCGCAGCGCCTGCGGCAGCGCGTCGAGCGCGGCGAGCAGCGCCGCATCGTTCTTCCAGTGCGCGCCGAGCTGCAGGATCGCCGCCAGCGAGGCCAGGTAGCTCTTGGTCGCGGCCACGCTCTTCTCCGGGCCGGCACCGAGCGCGATCACCGTGTCGGCCAGCTGCGCCAGCGGCGAATCCTCGACGTTGACCAGCGCCACCACGCGCGCGCCGGCGGCCTTGGCGGCCTCGGCGTTGCGCAGCAGGTCCGGGCTCTTGCCGGACTGCGAGATCACCACGTACAGCGCGCCGCGCAACTGCAGCGGCGATTCGTACACCGACCCCACCGACGGCGACGCCGACGCGGTGACCACGCCGAGCTGGGTCTCGAACAGGTACTTGGCGTAGGTCGCGGCATGGTCGGAACTGCCGCGCGCGCAGGTGACCACGAACGGCGGCGGATCGGCGCGCAGCGACGCGGCCAGCGCGCCGACCACGGCATGATTGCGCGCGAACTGGGCGGCGACGACATCGGCGGTTTCCGCGGCTTCGCGGAACATCAGGGTTTCGGTTTCGGTGGGCAATGCCATGGGCAGGGTCATGTGGGATCGGGGGAAGGAGAGCGGCGGGACTGGGGCTGCATCGGCGCGGTGGAGCCGCGCACCACCAGCTGCGGCACGAAGCCCTGGTTGTGCATCGGCGCAGGATGGTCTTCGTAGGCGTCGCTGCGCAGCTGGCTGATCAACAGCCGTGCGGCGTGGCGCGCGATGTCTTCGGTGGCCTGCTTGGCGGTGGTCAGCGCCGGCCACGACTGGCGCGAGAACGGGCTGTCCTCGAAACCGGCGATGGACAGGTCGTAGGGCACGTTCATGCCCGCCGACTTGGCCGCGGCCAGCACGCCGGCGGCGATCTCGTCGTTGGAGCCGAAGATCGCGGTCGGCGGCTCGCGCAGCGCCAGCAGGCGCCGCGCGCCGCGGAAGCCGTCGTCGAAGGTGTAGTCGCCGGGTATCACCAGATGCTTGTCCAGGGTGATGCCGTAGTCCTTCAGCGCCGCCTCGTAGCCGGCGTAGCGCTCGCCGCTGGAGCGGTGCGAGGTGCCGCCCCACAGGAAGCCGATGCGCTGGTGGCCGAGCTGGATCAGGTGTTCGGTGACCTCGTAGGCGGCATCGCGGTCGTCGACGTAGACGCAAGGGCCGTCCTTCGGATCTTCGGTGGCGGCGATGATGCGCACGGTCTTGATCCCGCGCGCGGTCAGCGCCGCGACCAGTTCGGCGCGCTCGGACATCGGCGCGGTCAGCACCAGCCCGGCCAGGCGCGAACGTTGGGTCCATTCGGCCAGTTCCTCGGCCAGCATCGGCGAGGTCGAATCGCAGGGATGGATCTGCAGGCCGAAGCCGGTCTCGCGGCACGCCGCCAGCACGCCGTTCTGCACGCCGATGATGTGGTACGGGTTGGGGTTGTCGTACACCAGCCCGATCACGAACGGAGTGCCGCTGCGCAGGTTGCGCGCCGACGGATCCGGTTCGTAGTCCAGCTCGGCGATGGCGTGCAGCACGCGCGCGCGCGTGGCCTGCATCACCGACGGTTCGTTGTTGATCACCCGCGACACGGTCTTCAACGACACCCGCGCCCGCTCGGCGACATCTTTGATGGTGGGTCTACGCATACTGCGGTCCTGCACGTCGGGAAGTACGCCCATGATGCGCGATCACGCGCGGGCAGCGGCTTGGCCGGCGCGGTGGCCGACCAGGGAATAGAACAGGATGTACAGGTAGCACGGCACCATCAGCAGCAGGAACACCAGCTGGAAGTCGAAGTGCTGCTTCAGCACCGCGAACAGCTGCGGGATGATCGCGCCGCCGGCGATGCCCATCACCAGCAGGGCCGAACCGATTTCGGTGTGGCGGCCCAGGCCCTTGATCGCCAGCGGGAAGATCGCCGGCCACATCATCGCGTTGGCGAAGCCGAGCGCGGCGACGAAACCCACCGACACGTAGCCGTGGGTGAAGAAGGCGCCGGCCGAGAACAGCACGCCCAGCGCGGCCGACACGCTCAGGTAGCGCGCCTGCGAGATCAGCGTCGGGATCAGCACCAGTCCGGCCACATAGCCGGCCAGCATCGCCGCCAGCGTGTAGGAGGTGAACAGCTTGGTCTCGTCCAGCGGCAGGTGGAAGCCGTTGCCGTAGGTGCCGATCGCGTCGCCGGCCATCACTTCCACGCCCACGTACACGAACAGGCACAGCACGCCCAGCCACAGGTGCGGGAACTGGAAGATGCTGGTCTTCTGCGCCGGGCTGCCGGCGCCGACCGGCGTGGCGTTGACTTCCGACGCCTTCAGCTCCGGCAGCGGCGAGAACAGCACGCCGATCGCCACCAACACCAGCACGCCGGCCATCACCAGATACGGCACATGGATCTTGGCGGCGAACGCGGTGAGCAACGTTTCCTTGGCCACCGGGTCGGCGGCCTGCACCTGCGCGGCCAGATCGCCGACGCCGTGCAATACCAGGGTCCCGATCAGGAACGGCGCCAGGATGCCGGCGATCTTGTTGCAGATGCCCATCACCGCGATGCGCCGCGCCGCGCTCTCGATCGGGCCGAGGATGCTGATGTACGGATTGATCGCGGTCTGCAGCAGCGCCAGGCCGCTGCCGATCACGAACAGGCCGGTCAATGCGCCCGGATAGAAGCGCTGCGTGGCGAACTGGCCGAACGCCGCCGCGCCCGCCGCCATCACCACCAGACTCAGCGCCAGGCCCTTCTTCATGCCGGTGCGCTTTAGGATCCATGACGAGGGCAGCGCCAGGAAGAAGTAGGACAGGTAGAACACCATCAGCACCAGGAACGCGTTGACCTCGTTGAGGTCGAACGCCAGCCGCACGAAGGTGATCAGCGGGCCGTTGATCCAGGTGAAGAAGCCGATGATGAAGAACAGCAACCCGACGATGGCGATCGAGGCGAAGGGACTGGCAGGCCGTGCGGTGGTCATGGGCGGGCGGGCTCCGGAAGGGCGCGTGGGTCGGTCGATCAGCGTCGCAGTTCGGCGACGAAGTCGTAGTAGTCGTTGTGGCAATAGGTGTCGGTCAGCTCGATCGCGCTGCCGTCGCGGGTGTAGCCGACCCGCACCACGTGCAGGATCGCCTCGCCTTCCTTCATGCCCAGGTGCCCGGCCAGCCGCGCCGGCAGGTTGATCGCACGGAAGTACTGCAGCGCGCGCACCACCGGGGTGCCCTGCGCGTCCAGGTAGGCGTACAGCGAATCGCCGATGGCCAGCGGATCGGGCACGGTGCGCTGCGGCAGCACCGCCTTCTCGTAGGCCATGACCCGGCCGTCGGCGCTGCGCAGGCGGGTCAGCGCCGCCACCACGGTGTCCGGCGACAGGCCCAGGCGCAGGATCTCCTCGCCATGCGCCGGGCGCACGCGCCGCTCCAGCCAGCGCGTGCCCGGCTCCAGGCCCTTCATGCGCAGGGTTTCGCTGAAACTGGCCAGACCACTGAGCTGGTGCTGGATATGCGAGGTGACGAAGGTGCCGGCGCCCTGCCGGCGCGAGACCAGGCCCTGTTCGACCAGCGCGTCCACCGCCTGGCGCAGGGTCACCCGCGACACCTGCAGCTGCTCGCACAGCTGGCGCTCGGCCGGCAGCGCCTCGCCCGGCTTCCACTGGCCGCCCTTGATCGCCTCGACCAGCTTGCTGGCCAACTGCAGGTACAGCGGGGTCGGCGCGCTCGGGTCCACGGCCAGGCCCGCCAGTCTGGGGTCGGCCTCCGGCTTGGGCTTGGTCATCGTGCTCCCTCCGGACCGTATGGATTCATTATGTCCAATATAGTACCAATCCGCGGCCAGTGCACGCCGGGGTCAGAGCCGCAGGTACAGCCGCCGCCGGTCCATCCACCAGCCCACCGCCCAGCACAGCAGGGTGTAGGCCAGCGCGCAGGCCAGGCTGCCCCACGGCCCCGGCAGCAGCCGCTGGAACACCGCGATGCCCAGCCATTGGTATAGGTCCCAGCCGCTGTCCCCGGCCGGGACCAGCCGCAGGCTGACCACGAACAGTTCGGAGAACAGGTAGATCGCCAATGGATTGCGCCCGAGCACGGTGAAGAAGCCGCTGCCGGCCCGCCACTGGCGCACTTCGATCGCCCACAGCAGCGCGCCCAGCAGCAGCAGGTCCAGGCCCACCGTCAGCAACACGAACGAACCGGTCCACAGCTTCTTGGCCAGCGGGAACCACGGTTGCCAGGCCAGAGCCAGCAGCGCCAGCGCGACGCCGGCCAGCAGCAGCCAGCGCACCGTGCGCGCCTGCTTGCCGGCGCGGCGCACGTACAGGCCGGTCAGGTAGCCGGCGATGACATTGACCGTGGCCGGCAGCGTGCCGAGCAGGCCTTCCGGATCGAAGCCGCCGTCCTTGCGGTACAGCTGCGCCGGATCCAGCAACCACAGGTCCAGGCGCGTGCCGGCGTTGCCGAGCTTGCTCAGTTCCGCCCCCGGCTGGCCCCACAGGTACAGCGCCGCCCAGTAGCCGAGCAGCAGCGCGACGCAGGCGGCCAGCAGCGCGCGCGGCGACAGCCAGCGGCACAGCAGCGCGGCCAGCGCGTAGCACAGCGCGATGCGCTGCAGCACGCCCGGCACCCGGGTCTGGTCGATCGCGGTGAAGCTCCAGCTGCCGTCGGCGCCCTGGTGCACGAACGGAAACCAGTACATCAGGAAACCGAGCAGGAAGATCAGCGCGCTGCGCTTGCCGACCCGCCGCAGGAACGCAGCCAGCGGCTGGCCGCGGTCCAGCGCGAAACTCATCGCGTTGCCGACCGCGAACAGGAACGACGGAAACACCAGGTCGGCGGCGGTGAAGCCGAACCACGGCGCGTGCCGCAGCTGCACGAATGCATCGGCACCGGCACCGGGCGTGTTGACCAGGATCATCAGGAAGATGGTCAGGCCGCGGAACACGTCCAGCGACAGGAAGCGTTCGCGCGAGGGCGCCGCGGCGGGGATGTTCACGGAAGCGGCATTCATTGGGCATCCACCTGTTGCAACAGCGTGCGTACAGCAGCGACCGGATCGGCCGGCACTTGCCGCGCGTAGGGTGCGTCGCGCTTCACCCAATCCCGTTCCCAGGTGCGCAGCCGCTGCTGCAGCGCGGCTTCGTCCACGCTGCCGCCGCCGACCGCCGCGGCGCGCAACGCCTGCATCGCCAGTGCCCAGCGCGGCAGATAGTAGTCGGCGTACATGCCCTGCCAGGCCTTGGAGGCGTAGTCGCCGAGATTGCCCTCGCCGCCCCACACGCTGACCTGCGCCTTGGCGTCGCGCCGATAGTAGGCCGCGTCCTGCGGCGTCTTCGCGTAGCCGGCGGCCGCGTCGAGCCAGCTCGACAGGGTTTCCTGCTGGCCGCCGACCAGGCCGTCGAGCTGTCGCACCGCCGCCTGCACGCGGGCGAAGGCGACATCGCCGGCGGCGACGTCGCCGCGCTTGTAGGCGGCCACCGCCTGCTGCAACTGCGCATCCACGCGGCCGGTCGCGTAGTGGCGGGCGAAGTCGACCAGGTCGTAGCGGTACAGCGGTGCGTCGGCGTACTCCGGCGCCAGCGCCAGCAGCTGCTCCAGTGCGCGATGCAGTCGCGGCAGATCGCCGGGTGCGCCTTCGAATTCGCCGATGTCCAGCGTCGGCCGCTTGAACAGCAGGTAGGCGCCGGCCCGGCTGCGCCACCAGCGCGGCGTCCAGTAGCGCGTGGACAGCACCGAGCCCTGCAGGTCGTCCCAGGCCGCGCGCAAGGCCGGCGAGCTGTGTCCGTAGCGGGCGCGGGTGTAGTCGCCGAGCCAGTCCTGCAGCGAACGCTCCTGCCCGCCCCAGGCCAGCGCGTACATGTATTCGTAGACCACCGAATTGTTGTGCAGGCCTTCGGGGAAGGCGCCGAAGCCGACCAGTTGCTGCTTGTCCTTGTCCGCAAGCAGCGCGCGCAGATCGTCGCGGTAGAACGCCAGGTCGCCGTACACCGGATTGCTGCCGCCGTAGTTGTGCACGTAACCGTAGATCCACTGCTTGCCGTCGAACGCATCGGAAAGCTTCCAGGTGCCCGGATAGCGGTCGTTGCCGATGTCCAGCACCAGCAGCTTGTCGTTGGGCACCTCGCGCAGGAACGCGGCGATCGCCTGCGGCGTCCAGAAATGGCGGTCGGCGCCGAACAGCCAGCCCTGCATCACCCACACCGCGTCCGGGTTGGCGCGATGGATCGATTCGTAGAGCGCACGGCCGTAGTCGGCCAGGCGCTTGTCGCGCTGCGCCGGCGGCACCTCGGGCGGCGCGGTCTTGGCGGTGTTGGCGGTGCTGTCGCCGTAGCTGGCCAGGCGCGCGTCGCTGCCGTCGGCGGCGATCGGCGGCAGCATCTCGTTGAACGCATCGGCCAGGTAGTAGGTGCCCTTGCCGTAGGTGCGGTCGTAGAGCTGGATGAAGCGCTTGGCGATCTTGGCGAACAGCGGATCGGCCGGGTCCAGCCAATAGGTTTCGTGGAAGCCTTCCCAGGCGCGCATGCGGTAGATGCGCGCCTGCGGATGCGCCTGCGCGAACGCCTTGGGCACGTAGCCGGCGAAGGCCGGCAGCACCGGCTTCATGCCCAGGGAGCGCATGCGCTGCAGGATGCGCTGCTGCAGCGCGTGCTTGTCGTCGATCCACTGTTGCGGCAGCGGCGCGTCGTAGCCTTCGATGTTGCCCATGCGCTGCCACGGCGCGAACGCCGGGCCGGAGAAATACTGCGCCAGGTCCGCATCGCTGACCCCGAACTCGCGCCACAGCGCCTGCCATACGTAGTCCTGGCCTTCCATCGCCAGCGGCATGTCGATGCCGTGCAGCGCCATCCAGTCGATCTCGCGCTCCCAGCGCGCCCAGTCCCACCACGGTGTGGTGTAGCCGTAGGTGCAGACGTTGAGATAGGCGCGGTAGGCGAACGGCGTGACCACGCGCGGCCCGTTGAAATCGGCATAGGCCGCAGGCAGCGCGACCCGGCTGCCTTCCCAGCTCACCGAGGCGGCACCGATCGATTGCAGGTAGCTGTACGCGCCATGCGCCAGCGCCACGTCCGAGGAACCGGACACGCGCAGCGTGCCGGCATTGGCGGCGACCTGGTACCAGTCGTTGCCGCTGCCGCGCGGCTGCCGTTGCAGCGCCAGCGCGGCGGCGCGCGGGCCGAGCGTGCGTAGCAGCACGCCACGCGCGGCCTCGCCTTGGGCGTCTGTCGCCGACTCGGCGAAGGCGGCCGGCGCCAGCAGCATGCAGGCCAGCAGCAACGCGGCTTGTCCGGGGACCGGCAACGCGCGCAGGAAGCGCATCCAGGCGCGCGCGTGCGGGAAGGCATGGCGGAACACTCGCTTCATTCGGTCAATACTCCACTATCGCGACATCGTCGAAGCCGAAAGGCATTCCGGCCGTCACCTGCATCACCACCGCCAGCACCCGTTCGCCCTGCGCAGGCGGCAAGCGCAGTTGCATGCGCTGCCCCGCGGCCACGCGGGCGACCGGCTTGCGGTCCAGATACACCTGCGTTGCACCGGTCGCACGCCCCAGCCGCAGCACGCCGCCGCGCTGCTGGATCCCGGCCCACGGCGTGAACGCGGTGCGGTACAGCACATAGCCATCGCGCTCGGCGCGCGTCTCCAGGTTGCCCGGCTGGCAGAAGCTCCAGCTATTGTTGTCGTTGGGCGCGCGCGGCAGCGCCGGATCCGGCGGCGCGGCGAACGGCAGCGTGCGCCGCCAGCCGGGCACCACCATCGCCGCGGCGGCCGCCGGCAGCGACGGCGGCAAGGCCACCGCATCCAGGACTATCGTCGCCTGCGCAGAGCGCAAACCCGGCGCGCGCGCCTCAATGCGCAGCCGGCGCTGCCCGGTGCCGGCCTCGACGATGGCCTGCGCCAGGCCGTTGAACAACCGCACCTGCGGCACGTTGTCGGCCGCGTGACGGTTCGGGTCGCCGTTGCCGACGCCGAGCAGGCGCCCGCCGTCGACCTGCAACGCGATCTGCGCACCGGCGAACGGCACATGGCGGCCCTGCGCATCCACCGCTTCCAGGGTGATCGGCTGCGCATCGCGGCCGTCGCCGCGCATCCGCGCGCGGTCCGGGGTCAGCCGCAGCGCGACCGGCGCGCCGACCGTCTGCACCCGCTGCCGCGCCACCTCGCGGCCGTCGCGATAGGCCACCGCTTCCAGCACGCCCGGCGCATACGGCACCTGCCAGGCATTCATCTCGATCCGGTCCACGGCCTGCCGTCCCTGCGACTGCCCGTTGAGCCACAGCTCCACCTGCTGCGCATTGCAGAACGCCATCACCTTGATCGGCGTGCCTTCGCGGCCCGGCCAGTTCCAGTGCGGCAGCAGCTGCAGCACCGGCGCATCGTCGATCCACTGCGTCTGGCGCAGCCAGTAGGCACCCTTGGGAAAGCCGCACAGATCCATGATGCCGAAGAACGAGGACACCGACGGCCACTCGAACGGGGTCGGCTCGCCCCGGTAGTCGAAGCCCGTCCAGACGAAACTGCCGGCCAGATAGGCGCGCTCGTCGATCAGCTTCCAGGACGTGCGATGGGTGTTGCCCCACGGCGCGGCGACCGAATCGTCCTCGGCGATGACGTGCGCGTCCATGTCGGTGAACCAGGCGCCGCGGGTCTGGAACGCGCTGGTGTCCTCGCTGGACAGCAGCGGCTTGTGCGGCATCGCCGCGCGCACCCGGTCGTAGTTGAACTGGCGGTAGTTGAAGCCGACCACGTCCACCGCATCGGCAGCGTTGCGCTGGGTCAGCATGCCGTCGTTCATCGCCGCGGTCACCGGACGGCTGTCGTCCAGCTCGCGCACCAGTGCCACCGCGCGGCGCACCATTTCATAGCCGGCGGCGGTGCCCTGCATCGGTTCCTCGTTGAACACCGACCACAGGAACACGCAGGCGCGATTGCGGTCGCGGCGCACCAGCCAGCGCAGTTGCGCGGCGTAGTCCGGCGCCGGATTGAACACCCGGTTCTCGGCCATGACCAGCATGCCCAGGCGATCGCAGACGTCGAGCAGTTCGCTGGCCACCGCGTGGTGCAGGCGGATCGCATTGCAGCCCAACGCCTTGAGCCGGCGGATGCGGAACTCCAGCAGGCTGTCCGGCACCGCCACACCGACCCCGGCATGGTCCTGGTGCAGGCAGGCGCCCTTGATCTTCAGCGGCCGCTCGTTGAGGAAGAAGCCCTGCTGCGCATCGAAGCGCAGCGTGCGGAAGCCGATCGCGCATTCGCGGCGGTCGCGCTCGCGGCCGGCGCTGCGCAGCACCGCCGCGACCCGATACAGATGCGGCGCGGCCACATCCCAGCGCTGCGGCTGACGTACCTGCAGCTTGACCTGCGCCACCGCCTGCGCCAGCGCGCCGACCTGCACCGCGGTGCTGCCCTGCGCGACCAGCGCGCCGTGCGCGTCGTACAGCGCCACGTCCAGCACGGCCGCATCGGCCTGTTCGCCGACATTGGCGACGGTCACCGCGACCGGCAGCGTCCACAGATCGTCGCTGCCGATCCGCGGCACCGCATGCACGCCGTCGCCGACGATATGCAGCGCATCGCGCACCGCCAGCCAGGTGTGGCGGTAAATGCCGGCGCCTTCGTACCACCAGCCGTCCATCGCCTCGGCGTCGACGCGCACCGCGATGGTGTTCAGATCCTGCCCGTAGCGCGCGATCGCGCTCAGGTCGATGGCGAAGCCGTCGTAGCCGCTCCAGCTGCGCGCCATCAGCAGACCGTTGACCCACACCGTGGCGCGGCTGGAAATGCCGTCGAAGCGCAGTTCCAGCGCCTTGCCGCGCTGCGACTCGTCCAGCCGCAGGCTGCGCCGGTACCAGGCGATGCCGCGGCGACGATAGCCCTGCGCCACGTTGGCGCTGGCCTCGATCGGCTGCTCGATGGCGAAATCGTGCGGCAACCGCAGTTGCCGCCATTGGCTGTCGTCGAAATCGCCCGCGGCCGCGCCCCAGGCCTTGCCGGCCTTGGCGTTGTCGTAGCTGGCGTCCTGGCCGCTGATCGGCGGAAACGGGATGTCGCCTTCGTGGAAACGCCAGCCTTCGTCCAGGCACAACAGGCCGGGATCGACCGCCAGCGTCGGCGTCGGCACCACCGCTGCGGCGGTGCCGGTGGCGGTGACCGCCATGCCGGCATCCGCCGCGTTGCCCGCCCAGCTCAACCGCGGCGCCGCCAGCAGCAGGCCGGCGCCCGCGCCGCCTGCCAGGAATTCTCGTCGTTGCATGCGCTTGCCCTAGAACCGGTAACTGCGATCGGGATCGCCACGTTGCCATGCCCGGCGCCACCATGGCGCCGGGCACGCTGCGGACTACCCTGCAAACGACCGCACCGGCGTCACAGGATGTCCCACTGCATCGACACGTAGAAGCTGCGGCCGGTGACCCCGGTCATCTGCCAGCGGCTACTGATGTCCTTGTACGCTTCTTCCTTCTTGTCGGTCAGGTTGAGTCCGCCGAGCTGGAAGCTGAGCGTATCGGTGGCCTGGTAGCCGAGCACCGCGTCGAGCTGGGTGCGCGCCTTCATGGTGTGGCCTTCGCGGGCGAAGAAGCTGTCGCTGCTGTCCTGCTCGTACTCGCTGCGATGGTTGAGCGACAGCCGCGCGGAGAACATCGCGTTCTCCCAGTAGCCGGTGGCGTTCCAGGTCTTCTCCGACAGGTTGCGGATCTTGAAGTCGGTATCGCGCTGCGGCAGTACCCGGGTGAAGTTCGCGGTCAGGCCGAAGCCCTCGATCGGCAGCCACGCATCGAACGACTGCGTCCATCCCAGTTCGTAACCCCGGATCTTGACCTTGCTCGGGTCGTTGCGGGTGGCGGTGATCTCGTAGATGTTGCCGCTGCCGTCCACGCAGTCGCCGGAACTGTTGCTGGACAGCGCGGTGCCATTGAACGTGGCCGGACACACGATGCTGTTGAAGGTGCCGTTCTTGACCTGCTTCCAGAAGCCGGCCAGGGTCAGGCCGCCGCCCTGGCCGTAGTACCACTCCAGGCTGAGGTCGGCCTGGTCGGCGGTCAGCGCCTTCAGGTCGGTCTGGCCCAGCGACACGTCGTAGGTGGTGGTGCCGCCGGTGTTGCTGCCCGAGGAAATGGTGGTGGCAATGGCGGTGTTGCTGTCCAGGATCGGCCGCACCAGCACCTTGCCGGCGGCGAAGCGCAGCAGCAGGTCCTCGCGCATGTCCAGCACCAGGTTCAGGCTCGGCAACCAGTTGTGGTAGTCGTACGGCGCGCGTTCGGTGCCGACCACGTCGTTGGCGTCCTCGCTGTACTGCGAGGCGGTGGTCAGATAGGTGTCGGTGGTGCGCTTGGTGTTCTCGTAGCGCACGCCGACGTTGCCGCGCAGGCGCATGCTGCCCAGTTCGGTGTCGATCTTGGCCAGCGCGTAGGCGGAAAAGATGTCGTTGCGGATGTGGTAGCTGGCCTGCGGCGCGAACAGCACCGGCACGGTGATGCCGGAAGCGGCCAGCGCTTGCGCATACGCGTACACGTCCGGCGCCACCCAACTGTCCTGCGAGGCCAGGTTGCCGTCGAGGAAGTTCTTGACGCTGGAACTGGCCGCCGACAGCTCGGGGAACATGGCATAGCCGGACACCGCACCGGAGTTGATCAGGTACAGGAAGTCGCGGCGCCAGACGTTGCGGTCGAAGGTCTCGCGGCGGAACTTGGTGCCGAACTTCACCGAGTCCAGGAAGCCGGAGCCGATGTAGCGTTCGGCATCGAACTGCAGCGACCATTCCTTGTTGCTGAGCTTGGTGATCGCGCCGTTGGGGTATTCGTCGCGCACCAGGTTGGCCTGGTCCCAGGCGCTGGCGTCGTTGGCGTCGGCGTCGGTGGTCAGCGAGATCGCGCCGGGATTGGACATGTCGAACAGCGTCGCCGACGGCAGGCGGCCGAGGATCACCGCGCGCTCGTCCTCGTCGGTCTTGCCTTCGGTGTAGTTGGCCACGCCGCTGAAGGTCCACGCGTCGCCCTTCCACTTGGCATCCCAGGTCACCAACTGCGAGGTCAGATCGTGGCGCTCGAGCTGGCGGTTGTTCTCCAGCCAGTAGTTGGACGCCGACACCTTGGTCGCGGTCAGGTCCTTGGTCTCCAGCACGGTGAGGTAGTTGCGGTCGAAGGAATAGACCAACTGGTTCATGTCGTTGTCGGTCTTGTCCTGCGAGTACAGCGCGGTCAGGTTCATCTCCAGCCGGTCGTTCGGCTTCCACTGCAGGCCGGCGGTGAGCATCTTGCGGTCGGTCTCGCGCTCGATCGAGCGGTAGCGCGGGCGGCGCGGGATGTACAGCGTGCCGTCGTCGGTGTCCTGCGTGTACCAGCGGTCGATCCACAGGTAGTCGGCGCGATCCTTGAGCTTCTGGTAGCCGGCGTTGACGAACACGCCCAGTTCGCCGCCGTCGGCCAGGTGGAACTGATCGATGTAGGTCAGCACGCCCTTCGGTGTCGGCGCGCCGCCGGCGAATTCGGAATACTGCTCCTTCGCCGAGAAGATCAGCTTGCGCTGCTTGTAGTCCAGCGGCTTGGTGGTTTCGATGTTGACCGTGCCCGACAACCCGCCGGCATCCATGTCCGCCGACGGCGACTTGATCACCTCGATCGCCGCGGCCACTTCCGGCTGGATGATGTCGTAGCGGAAGCCGTCGGTGAAATCGGCGCTCTTGATGGTCTGGCCGTTGATGGTGGTGGCCGAATACTGCGGACCCAGGCCGCGAATGCTGATGGTCGAGCCGCGGCCGTTGATGGTGGAGATCTGCACGCCGGGAATGCGCTGGATCGCCTCGGCGATGTTCTCGGCCGGGAACTTGCCGATGTCCTCGGAGGAGATGCCGTCGGTCATGCGCGCGTCTTCGCGCTTGTTGTCCAGTGCGGTGATCAGGCTCTTCTGGTAGGAGCTGGTCACGGTGACCGTGTCGAGCTGGGAGATGGAGTCGGATGCGGGCGCTTCCTGCGCCTGCGCTCCGGCACTGAGCAGGCCGAGCGCGATGGCGCTGGCGAGGACGGACAGGGAACAACAGTGCGGACGGGAGCGGGCGGCATGTGGCATTGGGCTATCCTGGTTGATGGCTGGTCGGCACGGCACGTCTGACGTCCAGCGGCAGCGATCGGCAGGCAGCACCCTCCATTGCGCCCGGCGCGACGCGCAGGGCGATGCCGTCCGTGCGGGCCACGGAGTCGCTGGAACGTGCTGTCTGTTGCGGCGCCTCGTGTTGCGGAAGGCGCGTCCCGTCCCTACCCCGGAGCGGGCGATTGCATGCTGCTGCTGGACTGATCGACCCGAATTGGCAAAGACCAATTCCAGGCGCTTCGATTCTTATGGTCTTAGAAAGATTGTGTCAACGCCGCAACACGCACAATCGCCAATTGGCGCCTGGACTCGCCATTGGTTGCGAAAAATCACCTTTATTATCAAAAACTTGATGTTTGAAGATATTTTTTGCGCAGCGCATTTCACGCATCGTTGTCACGATACCTATGCCGCACCAATTCTACGAGTGAGACCAATTTTGTGCGCCGCGGCATAACTGCGCCGCGTTCTCATTTGCGCGCCATCGCCACCGTCTCCGGCGGTCCGCATAAGCCCTTGATGCAGCTGTGTTTTGGCGAACCTGGACAGCAACCTTGGGATGCCGACCCCAATTACGCATGGCGAAACCAGAACCAGACGAATTTTCCGGACAAGACTTGACATCGTTGTCATAGCCTCGTAAGAATCGGCACACACGGGGGTGGGGCCGCGCATTCGCGGCGCAAAAGCGGGGCATGGGAGGCATGTGATCGCAATGATCCGTACACGCGAAACGCGTGCCGCGTTCGGCACGCCGTTGCACCGATTGGCGCCTTTGCGCGCGCTGTTCCCATCGGGGGCGGCGCGCCGGGGCCACTGGCCACCGCAGCGGCTGGCGCCGCCCTGACCGGCGCCGTCCCCGCCGCATCCGCAGCGTTTCCAGCTCCACCGCTCGACGCAGCGCATCGCGCCGCACGGCTGCACGCCGCGCCAGGCATTGCACGCATCAGCGAAAACGCCAGCGGTCGTCGCGCCGGGAGAGTGCAGCAGCCATCCACCGGATCACCCACACACCACAGCAGGCATCAGCACCGTAGCAGTAAGGCAACAGGCACAGCCGGCACACAGCGCAACGCTGGCGCGCCGCGTCGACTAATTGAATGATGAGGAGAGCATCATGCAATACCGCCATTCCGTCTTGTCCGCAGCAATCCTCGCCACCCTGGCCTTTTCCGCGCAGGCGCAGCAAGCCGGCGGCGAGGCCACCGATCTGGACGCCGTCCAGGTCGTGGGCATCCGCGCCAGCCTGGAAAAATCGCTGGACACCAAACGCAACAACGTCACCGTGTCCGAGGCGATCACCGCCGAGGACATCGGCAAGTTCCCCAGCACCAACGTCGCCGAAGCCTTCGCGCAGATCCCCGGCGTCACCATCGACCGCCGCTTCGGCCAGGGCGAACGGGTCAGCATCGACGGCACCGACCCCAGCCTCAACCTGTCGTTCCTGGACGGCCACCCGGTGGCGCAGGCGATCTGGCTGTACGGCGAACAGCCCAACCGCGGTTTCGATTACACCCTGCTGTCGCCGCAGATCCTGGGGCGCGCGGAGATCGTCAAATCCTCCGAAGCGCGGCTGGTCGAGGGCAGCCTCGGCGGCACGGTGCTGATGCACAGCCGGCAGCCGCTGGACCTGAAGGCCAACGAGATCGCCGGCTCGGTCGGCTACAGCTATAGCCAGCAAGCCAGCGAGGGCAAGCCGAACGCCTCGCTGCTGTACAGCTGGAAGAACCCGCAGGAGACCTTCGGCGTCGCGGTATCCGCGCAGCACTACGAGGAGCGCGTCGATCGCCAGGGCATGGAGGTGTTCGGCTATGCCAAGGCCGCGACCTTCACCAACGCCGGCGGCGTGCCGGCCGATGCCGACGTACCCAACTCGGTCAACGCCGCCTGGTTCCAGCAGGACCGCAAGCGCGACAGCGCCGTGGTCAACCTGCAGCTCAAGCCCAGCGATGCGCTGGAGTTCAACCTCAGCGGCCTGTACATCAAGGAGAACTTCGACAACTACAACCAGTCGATGTACAGCTTCCTGACCTGGAACCAGGGCACCATCGACGCGGTGGATGCGCTCGGCAGCGTGCGCAACGGCGTGGTCGGCAGCGGCCATTCCAGCGCCAACGCCAATGCCGGCGGCGGCACGGTGATCTACGACAACAACGTGCGCCAATCGGAAGTGGTCACCAAGGGCATCGACCTGCGCGGCGCATTCCGCGGCGAAGGCTGGGGCGTGAGCGGCCAGATCGGCCAGAGCAAGTCGGACAACAAGGACCTGTCGCAATATTTCATCGAGCCGTTCTACAACGGCGGCTTCAGCTGGGATCTGCGGCGCGGCATCCGCTTCGACGATCCGGCCGGTGCGCGCGACCCGGCCAACTGGGGATCGGCCGGCGGCTGGTTCGGCAACAACGGCATCTTCGCCACGCACAGCAAGGACCGCTACGGGCAACTGGATTTCAACCTGCAGTTCGACAGCGTGTTCAACCAGCTGCTGTTCGGCGTGCGCCAGGGCAAGCACGACGAAGACTTCACCTTGAACGTCTACGGCGGCGTCACGCCCGGCACCCTGGCCGACGTGGGCACGATCGGCCTGACCGACATCCAGGGCTTCTACCCCGACCAGGGCCGGCATGTGCAGGCCGGCCCTGGCAACGTGATCGACTGGATCCGCAACAGCCCGGTGGACTACGCCAATCCCGACCCGGCCAGCTACCTCAACAACAGCTGGGCGCTGCAGCAGACCAACAATGCCGCCTATGTGCAGCTGAACTTCTCCAACGGCGGCCTGCGCGGCAACCTCGGCGTGCGCTACGTGGATTCCAAGACCGAAGGCAGCGGCTTCGTCTACAGCGGCACGCCGACGCTGGACGACCTGGACAGCAAGTGGCAGACCCGCACCAAGAAAGAAAACTTCCTGCTGCCGTCGTTGAACCTGGCCTACGACACCGACGCCGACTGGGTGTTCCGCTTCGCCGCGGGCAAGGTGATCGCCTGGGCGCCGTACAACCAGATGGTCAACAACACTTTCTTGAACGACACCACGCTCACCGGCAGCGGCGGCAACGCGGCGCTGTCGCCGTACGAATCGTGGAACTTCAACCTGTCGGCCGAGTACTACTTCGCGCAACAGGCGGTGGTGGCGTGGTCGGTGTTCTACAAGAAGATCGACAACTACATCGACACCTCGGCCACGATCGAGCGCCAGTACAACTCGATCCGCGACACCTCGCCGCAGACCTGGGCGCAGATGCTGGGCAGCAACGGCTGTACCGCCGACGGCTACTGCGACTACAGCATCCAGCGCCCGCGCAATGCCGGCGACGGCAAGGTCAAGGGCTTCACCCTCGCCTACCAGCAACCGTTCGGCGGCAGCGGCTTCGGCCTCACCGCGAATTACACCTATGCCAACGGCGAGAACAACACCGGCGACCGCCTGCCCTACCAGTCGCGCAACAGCGTGGCCTTCAGCCCGTACTACGAGAAGGGGCCGTGGAATGCACGCATCAGCCTGAACTGGCGCGACAGCTATTTGGCTGGCGGCTACGTCGCCGGCGCCGCGCCGGCCAGCGTCGACGACTACACCGACCTGGGCGCGAGCATCGGCTATGCGATCAGCGAACAGTGGTCGCTGCAGGTGGACGCGCAGAACCTGCTGGACGAGGAGTACTTCCAGTACCTGGGCGACAAGGACCACCCGGCCGGACGCTACAAGAACGGCCGCCGCTACATGGCGACGCTGCACTTCAAGTTCTGAGGGCGCGAACTGCGCTTCTGTAGGAGCGGCTTCAGCCGCGACAGGCAGGGCTTCCGCAAGGAACCCTGCTACCTGTCGCGGCTGAAGCCGCTCCTACAGTGCATTCGGCAGACTGCCTGCGCTGCTTCCCGCAGGCGCCACGCCGGCATTCACTTGGCGAACTGCACATGCCCCTCGACGAAATACACGCCCTTGTCGCCCTGGCTCGGCAACGCCGAGAGCGTATCGGTCACGACCTGGCCGCGGATGTCGGTGAGGCGGATCTCCAGCAATTGCGCGCCCATCTGCTCGCCGACGAAATGGTTGTACGGCATCTTCGGCAGGCTGACCCAGGCGCCGTCCTTCTTGTATTCGAACTTGACCACCGGATACAGGTGATTGCGCACCTGGATCGCGGCCCAGTACTGCGAACTGCCTTCCTTGATCCGGTACACCACGTTGCCGTCGATCGGCGCGGCGACCACCTTCCAACTGATCGGAACATGCCCGGCGCTGATGTCGCCGATCGCGGCGAAGGCATTGGGCGACAGGTCCAGGCCGCAATCGCCGCCCTCCGGATACAGGTCGGTGACGTAGACCGTGGCGGTGCCACTCGGTCCCTGCACCTGCAGGTAGGCGCCGGCCAGCGCGGCGGAAACGCCGCCGTAGTTCATCTGCGTCGGGTTCAGCGCGGTGATCATCGCATCGGCCGGGATCGGATCCAGCAGCAAGGCGCCGCCGGAGTAGCCGGAACCAGTATAGGTCGCCGTGCCGTTGCAGATCCCGTCCCAGGCGGCAGCGGCCGGGGCGGCGATGGCGGCCAGGCACAGCCCGGCGAACAGGGTGGTGCTGCGCAAGGCGCGGGCGCAACGTGTCGGCATGGCGATTCTCCTCGGCGAAGGCGCGCCGGCCGCTGGCGTGCGGCCACCGGCCAGGCGCAAGGTGCGCGGTGCGCCGCGCGGCGGCCCGGGTGCTGCGCGGGCCGACGCACTCTAGGCCAGGCGCTGCGCGCGCACCGATACCGCCACCGGGCAAATCGCATCTTGGCCGATGGCGTAGACCGCGGCGCCGGGCCGGCGGCACGGCACCCGCAAAGCGCGCTCGGGATCAGCCGCGGCGGCGCCGGCCCGCGCCGCTTTCCAAGCGCCACAGCAGATCGCGCAGCGGGGTGAGCGCGGTCGCCATCCCCGCCGCCACGCCCAGCGCATCGGCGAGCGCGTCGAACGGATCGGCCGAACGCGTGGCGGTCCATGCGCCCTGCGCGAACTCGATGCCGATGCCGAGCAGCAGCAGGCCCAGCGCCGCCCAACGCCAGGCCCGCGGCCCGGCGTAGACCTGCACCGCGCCGGCCGCGAGCAGCAGGTAGGCGATGAAATGTTCGGCCTTGTCGGTATCCGGCAGGTCGGACAGCTGCGGCGGGTGCGGCATCATGCACACGTAGATCAGCCCCAGCACGCCCAGCCACCACAGCCCCAGCCACAGCCAGGGCCGGCGGAATGCGCGGACCGCCGCCATCACAGCCGCCAGGTCAGGTCGCCGACCAGGAACGCTGGCGCCAGCGACACGTCGCGTTCGAAGCCCATCACCTGGAAGCGCTCGCCCATCTCGCTGGGCAGGGTCAGCCGCTTCACCTGCTCGCGCAGGCGCAGGCGGCCGCGTTCGTCGCTGCGCGCCTCGGCTTCGGCCAGCAGCGCATCCAGGCCGTTGCCGAGCAGGAAGCTGGCCTGGGTGCAGTAGCCGCCCAGTTCGAACCCGGCGCCGGTGCCGGCCTCGGCCAGCGCGGTGAAGTCCACCGACGCGGTCAGGTCCTGCAGGCCCGGCCACAGATAGGGATCGGCATGGGTGCGATGGCGGTAGAACGCACGCAGGGTGCCGTCGTCGCGCTGCGGCAGGTAGAACTCGCCGCGCGGGTAGCCGTAGTCGACGAACAGCATCGCGCCGCTGCGCAGGCCGCCGGCCACCGCCTGGATCCAGTACGGCAGCTGCGGCAGCAGTTCGGAGCGGTAGCCGTCGGCGAACGGCGTTTCCAGATAGCGTTCGACGTGCCGCACCGCCGCCGCCAGCAGCGGATCGGCCGGCTGCTCGCCGCGGCGGAAGCGGCCTTCGCCGTCCAGGGTCACGGTTTCCTCGAACACCTCGCCATCGCGCAGGGTGAAGCGCGGGGTCGGCAGCGCATCGATCACCTCGTTGGCGAACAGCACGCCGTTCCAGTCATCGTCGAACGGTCGGTCCAGCCACTCCACCAGCTCGAACACCGGCGGGATCAGCGCGCGCTGCAGGCGTTCGCGCTGGCGTTCGCGCAGATCCGCGCTGGGTTCCAGGATCGCGTAGCGCTCGGGCAAGGCGTCCAGCGCCAGCAGGCGCTTGAGCATCACCTCGGCGAACGCGCCGCTGCCGCCGCCCACTTCCAGCATCCGCGCCTGCGGCCCGAGCTGCTGCAGCACCGGGGCCAGCGCGTTGGAGACGGTGGCGGCGAACAGCGGCCCCAACTCCGGCGCGGTGACGAAGTCGCCGTCCTCGCCGAACTTGCTGCTGCCGGCGCTGTAGTAGCCAAGGCCCGGCGCGTACAGCGCCAGCTCCATGAAGCGCGAGAACGGGATCGCGCCGTCGCCGGCGGCGATCTCGGCGCGCAGATGCGCGGCCAGGCGGTCACTGTGGGCGAGCGCGTCGGCGTCGGGGGTGGGAAAGTCGATAGGCATGCGGCGCTGGATTGCGTGGACAATGCACAGCATAGCCGAGCGTGGAATGCACACATGAGCGAGACCAAAGTGGCCCTGATCACCGGCAGCGCGCGCCGCATCGGCGCCGGCATCGCGCGGCGCCTGCATGCGGCCGGCTATCGCGTGGCGCTGCACGCGCATACCTCGCAGGCCGAGCTGCAGGCGCTGGCCCAGGAACTGGAAGCCACGCGCGCCGGCAGCACGCTGACCCTGCACGCCGATTTGCGCGACGCCGCGCAGCTGCCGGGGTTGGTGGCGCAGTGCGTGCAGCGTTTCGGCCGGCTCGATGCGCTGGTCAACAACGCCTCCAACTTCTATCCCACCCCGCTGGCCGAGGCCACGCCGGCGCAATGGGACGACCTGTTCGCGGTCAACGCGCGCGCGCCGCTGTTCCTGGCCCAGGCCGCGGCCGCGCAGTTGCGCGAGCACCGCGGCGCGATCGTCAACATCACCGACCTGCATGCCGAACAGCCGCTGCGCGCGCACCCGCTGTACAGCGCGGCGAAGGCGGCGCTGGCGATGCTGACCCGTTCGCTGGCGCTGGAACTGGCGCCGCAGGTGCGGGTCAACGCCATCGCCCCGGGCGCGATCCTGTGGCCGGAGACCGGCAAGGACAGCGCCGCGCAGCAGGCCCTGCTGGCGCGCACGCCGCTGGCGCGGATCGGCCAGGTCGAGGAGATCGCCGAGGCGGTGCGCTGGCTGCTCGACGACGCCGGCTTCGTCACCGGGCAGACCTTGCGGGTGGATGGGGGGCGGGGGCTTACCTGAAGGCCGGGATTGGGGAATCGGGAATGGGGAATGGGCGAGCGCCCCCAGGCCAGTCGTTGCTGAGAGCCATTCCTTACCGCGCCATGACAGCCAAGACCCGATCCAGCGTCCGGCCTTTACCGATTCCCCATTCCCGATTCCCCACTCCCGGCCTCACCGAGCTCCACCACCTCGAACGCCTCCCCGAACTGTGCATGCGCTTGCCACAGTGCGCCTAGGCTGCGGCCGCTGAGCGGGTCGACGAAGTCGGCGGCGATGTCGGCCAGCGGCTTGAGCACGAAGGCGTGACGCAGTTCCGGGCGCGGGATGCGCAGGCGGCCGGGGCCTTCGACGATGCGGTCGCCGTAGAACACCACGTCGATGTCCAGGGTGCGGTCGCTGCAACGCGGGCCGCTGCGGTCGCGCCCGTGCGCGTCCTCCAGCGCATGCAGCCAGGCATCCAGCGCGTCCAGCTCCCACTCGGTCTGCAACGCCACGGCATTGTTCAGGAACGGCGGGCCGTCGAATCCGACTGCCGGGGTGCGGTAGGTGGGGGACAGCGCGATCGGGCCGAAACGCTGTCGCAGCGCCGCGATCGCGGCGGGCAGATGCTGTTGCGGGCGCAGATTGCTGCCCAGGCTGAGGAGCACGGTGGTCATGGGATATTCGCGCACGCCGCGGCCGCGACCGTCAACGGGTAGCCAACCCGTCTCCCCCCGCATAGAATCGAAACGCATCGAACACCGGCAGCGACATGACTTATTGCGTAGGCATCGAAGTGGACGAAGGCCTGGTCTTCGCCGCAGACACGCGCACCAACGCCTCGCTGGACGACGTCCGCGTGCATCGCAAGCTGCACGTGTTCGAGTACCCGGGGCAGGCGGTGTTCGTGCTGATGTCGGCCGGCAACCTGGCCACCACCCAGCTGACGATCTCCAAGCTGCAGCGCGATGCGGACGATCCGGACGCGCCGCGCAGCCTGCGCTCGTTCAAGCACCTGTTCGAAGTCGCCGAGTACGTCGGCGAGGTCCTGGTCTCCAGCCAGGTCAAGCTGTCGGACCAGTCCCAGCACAGCGGCGTCAGCGTGCAGTCCACCCTGATCCTGGGCGGGCAGATCGCCGGCGAGCGGCCCGGGCTGTACATGATCTATCCGCTGGGCAACGCCATCGCCACCTCGCCGGAGACGCCGTACCTGCAGATCGGCGAATCCAAGTACGGCAAGCCGATCCTGGACCGCATCATCCGTCCGGAGATGCAGCTGGAGGACGCCGCGCGCACCGCGCTGGTGTCGCTGGACTCCACCATCCGCTCCAACCTGTCGGTCGGCATGCCGATCGACCTGGCGGTGATCCGCCGCAACGACCTGCGCGTCACCCAGCGCCTGCGCCTGGAAGCGGACACGCCGCTGTATGCGGAAATCCACGACACCTGGTCGCGCAAGCTGGAGAACGCGGTGCGCACCCTGCCGCGCTTCCCCTGGGAGCCGGCGCTGAGCGTCGACAGCGACACCGACAACCGCAGCGCCCTGCCGCCGCTGCCGCCACGCCGCGTCCCGGCCAGGCGCGACCCGGAAGATCAGTCGTCTCAGCAGTGAGGCTGGGATTGGGGATTTGGGATTGGGGATTCGCAAAAGCGCGTCCACGCGTCTGATCGACTGCGCTGAAGCCCTTTACCTTCGGCGTAACGGTGGCGCTGCCGCCGCCGTTGCCTGAAACGAATCCCGACTCCCCAATCCCGAATCCCGGCTCCTCAACCGCTCTCCAGCGCATGCGCCACCGCGCGGAACACGCGCTGCATCTCCAGCGGTTTGCGCAGCACGTGCACGGCGATGTCGCGCGGGAAGTGATCGCGTTCCAGGGTGGTGCCGGCATCCTCCAGCACGATCGCCGGGCCGCGGTAGTCCAGATCCTGCAGCGCCAGCAGCAGGCTCACCGCCGACAGCAGGATGATGTCGCTGTCCACGATCACCAGATCCGGCATGCCGTGTTCGCGCACCTCGCGCAGCGCCGCGGCGCCGTCGGAGGCCAGCTGCGGCTGGTAGCCCTGGCTGGACAAGGCGTTGCCGAGCAGCGACAGGCGCGTGGCCTCGCCATCCACCAGCAACACGCGCTGGCCCTTGCCGATCGGCATCGCCTGCTCCGGCTCGGCCGAGGGCGCCTGGCCGCGCAGCGGGATCAGCAATTCGAAGCAGGTGCCCACGCCCGGCGTGCTGTCCACGCCGATGCTGCCGCCATAGCTTTCGACGATGCGCTTGCACGAGATCAGGCCCAGCCCGGTCCCGTCGGCCTTGGTGGTGAAGAACGGACTGAACAGCTGCGCCTGGGTGTCCGCATCCATGCCCACGCCGGTGTCGCGGACCAGGATCCGCACCCGCTCGCTGCCGTCGGCGCCGAGCGCCGGCGCCGCCGAAATGGTCAACGTGCCGCCCTCGGGCATCGCCTGGATCGCGTTCAGGCCGAGATTGAGCAGGCACTGCTGCAGCTCGGTGTAGTTGGCCTCGATCGACAGCTCGGCGTCGGCCACCTCCACCTGCAGGCCGACCCGCTCGGGCAGGCTGCTCTTGAGCAGCATCTGCACCGCCTGGAACAGCCCGGCGATGGACACCCGCTCGCTGCGCGTGCGCGACCCGCGCACGAACGACAGCATCGACTCGGCCATCTCGTGGCCGCGCCGGCCGCACTCGGCGATGACCTCGGCCAGGTGCCGCAGCTGCGGGTCGTCGCTGCGCCCGATCATCAGCTCCGGCACGATCAGCAGCGGCTGCAGGATGTTGCGCAGGTCGTGGCTCAAGCCGGCGGCCAGCATCGCCAGGCTCTCCAGCCGCTGCGCGCGCATCAGTTCGCCCTCGACCCGCTGCCGCTCGCGCTCGGTTCGCGCCTCGCGGATCGCGCGCGCCACCGCCGACGGCAGGCGCGTGGGGTTGTGCTTGATGATGTAGTCGTTGGCGCCGTCGCGCAGCGCCTCCACCGCGGTCTCCTCGCCGATCGTGCCGGAGACGAAGATGAAGGGCACCGAGGTGCTGTGCTCGCGCAGCACGCGCAGCGCCTGGTGTCCGGAGAAGCCCGGCATGCTCAGGTCCGACAGCACGATGTCCGGCGCGAACTCGCGCAGCGCCTCGCGCAGCGCGGGCTCGCCTTCCACCCGCCGGAAGGTCGCCTCCAGGCCGGCTTCCAGCAACTGGTCGGACAGCAGCTCGGCGTCCTCCGGGGAATCCTCGACCATGAGGATTCGGATCGGTCCGAGCTTGGTGCCGGTCGTGGGCATACGCGCTTACTCTTTGTCCGGCGCCTGGTTGATCAACGCCCAGAACGTGCCCAGCGTCTTCACCGCAGTGAAGAACTGGTCCACGTCCACCGGCTTGACCACGTAGGCGTTGACGCCCAGGTCCCAGCTGCGCGCCAGGTCGCTTTCCTCGCGCGAGGACGACAGAATCACCACCGGCAGACGCTTGAGCGATTCGTCGCTGCGCACCAGCTTGAGCACTTCCAGCCCGTCCATGCGCGGCATCTTGATGTCCAGCAGCAGCACCGCCGGCAGGCCGTCCTCGCGGTCGGCATAGGCGCCGCGGCGCAGCAGGTAGTCCATCGCCTCCACGCCGTCTTCGACATGGACGATGGGGTTGGCGAGGCGCGCGTCGCGCAGCGCATCGACCGCCATTTCGGCATCGGCGGGGCTGTCTTCGGCAAGCAGGATGGTGCGGATCGCGGTCATGCGGTCAACTCGTTGGTAGGCGCTTCGAGCGCGGGGGGTAAGACGAAATGGAAGGTCGCGCCCTGGTCCGGCGCGGCATCGGCCCAGATATGGCCGCCGTGGCGGGTCAGCACGCGGCGTACGCTGGCCAGGCCGATGCCGGTGCCGGTGTACTCGCTGGCCTTGTGCAGACGCTGGAACACGCCGAACAGCTTAGCCGCATAGGCCATGTCGAAACCGGCGCCGTTGTCGCGCACGCTGAAGTGGTGGCTGCCGTCCGCCTGCAGCTGATAACCGATCTCGATCACCGCGACCTCGCGCTTGGCGCTGTACTTGACCGCGTTGCCGAGCAGGTTCAGCCACAGCTGGCGCATCATGTTCTCGTCGGCGACCAGGATCGGCAGCGGCGCGACGCTCCACTCGATGCGGTGACCGCTGCCGGCGTGGTCGGACTGGAAATTGGCGTCCAGCACCGAGCGCGTCTCCGCCACCAGCGACTGCATGTCCACCGCCTGCAGGCGCAGCGCGCTGCGGCCCAGGCGCGAGTAGACCAGCAGGTCGTCGATCAGCGAGGCCATGCGCCGCGCCGAGGTGCCGATCACTTCCAGATAATGGCGGCTCTTCTCGTCGGCGTCGTCGCCGAGGTGGCGGGCCAGCTTGTCGGCGAAGCCGGCGACATGGCGCAGCGGCGCGCGCAGGTCGTGCGAGACCGAATAGCTGAAGGCCTCCAGTTCGCGATTGACCTCCGAGACCTGCTCCACCTTGCCCTCGAGCTGCCGGTTGAGCATCTGGATCCGCTGCTGCGAAGCCTTCTGCAGGCTGATGTCGCTGACCGTCATCAGCACCACTTCGTCGTCGCTGTCCGGCAACGGCATGCGCCGCGCATTCAGCAGCATGGTGCGACTGACGCCGTCGGTGCCGAGCTGTTCGTGCTCGAAATCCCACAGCTCGCGCCCGCGCAGCAGCACGTCGGCCAGGCGCTGCACGATGATCTCGTCCTGCCAGACGCCGTCGCCGACATCGGCCAGCATCTTGGTCGGACGCTCCGGGTCCAGCCCATACAGTTCGCCGAAGGCGGCGTTGTGCATCAGCATGCGCTGCTCGCTGTCGAGCAGCACGATCGGCTCGCGCACCGTCTGCAGCACCGCGGCGGCGCGGGCATTGGCGCGCAACATGTGCCGCTCGGCGTCCAGGCGCCGGCCGATCTGCCGTTGCAGCAGCCAGATCACCAGACCCAGCAACAGCAACTGCACCGCCAGCGATACCCAACTGATCGCCGAAGCCAGCATCCGCCGCTGGTCGGCGTCGGCGGTGCGCTCGCTCAGCAGCACGTCCTCGCGCTTCTGCAGTTCGGCGACCAGGCCGCGGATCGGATTGTCCGCGGTCATCTCCTGGATCAAGGCGCGGATCCGTTCCTGGTCGCGGTTCTCGGCAATGCGCGCCGCCAGCAGGCTGCGCCGTTCCAGCGTGCTCTGCAGGCGGCCGATGCGCACCTGCTGGTCGGGGTTGTCGCGGGTCAGCTCGACCAGGCGCGCGATGGTCGGGGCGATCGCCGCGCGCGACTGCTTGAAACGCGCACGCAGGATCGGCGAGTCGACATCGTGCGACATCGCCATCGCCGCCGACTCCATGTCGCGCATGTTCGCTTCCAGCCTGCTGAGCGTCGCCGTGACCTCCTGGCTATGGCTGACCCAATCGGCCGCACGCAAGGTGCTTTCGCTCATCTGCCGCAACAGCAACGAAGGCAGGATCACGATCAGGACCACCGCCAGCACCAGCAGCGGCAAGCGCCAGCGGTCCCAGGCGTCATGTTTGGCGGTGATCTGCATACCTGTTCTTGGAAGAGGGAAGACGGCAGCGACAGCGGGGCGGCATTGTCGCCGATCCTCGCAGGCGCACGATGAATTATTCAGGCTTTGCGCAAGCTCCCCATCGCGCCACCTGAATGCGGCTTTATCTTAACGATTTGGCACAAAGAAATGGGCGGCTATGCGCCGCCCATCGGTTGCAGCCTTGCGACCGGACCTGGATCAGCGTGCCGACGCCCGTACGTTGTCGCCGGCAGCGCGCGTGGCGCCGATCAGCGTCCACGACGACATCCCGGCGCGTACCAGCAGGAAATCGGCATGGCTGTGCAGCCGCGCGCGCTCGCCGGCGGTCAGGTCCCTGTCCAGGTCCTGCATCAGCCTGGCGAAGGCGCGCCAGAACCCGGCGTCGTCATGGAAGGTGACCAGCAGCATGCCCAGCTTGGACTCGAGCTGGCGCATCGCCAAGAGCAAGGAGGACGGTCGCGGCGGCGCGCCTGTCGAGGACAGCGCCGTATCCATCGCGTCTGACGACGCGGGGTGCGTGGCCGCGTGGCTGGACGCGGCTGGAGAGTAAGCATCCAACATGGCAATTCGCCTGGTAGCTAACGTGGCTGGATGATGACTGAACGTGCGTCAATGCAGCGCGAAGCGCGGCGATACGCCGCGTGATGCCAGTGACGCGCGAGTGTGTCGCCCATAAAAAACGCACTCCGAAGAGTGCGTCGCAGGGGCGGAGGCGGAGCGCGCCTCGTCTCGCGCTCCACCGCCTTCAACGTTGGCATGGCTCAGTGCTTGGCTGCGCCGGTCACTTTCAGGCCGGTCGAGTCGACCTTCTTGACCCCGTCGATCTTCTTGGTGACCGCCACGGCCTTGTCGCGCTGCGCCTTGTTCTCGACTGCGCCGGACAGCGTGACGGTGCCATTGACCGTCTCGACCTTGATGTCGGTACCGGAGACGTCCTTGGTGGCGAGCAGATCGGCCTTCACCTTGGTGGTGATCCAGGTGTCGGTGACCGGCTCCTTGGAGTCGTGCTTCGTGCCGTCGTTGTGGGCCATGCCGGCATGGTCCTTGTCGGCGGTGGTCGGCGGATCGACCGCCAGCGCCTGGCCGGCGGCCAGGGTCAGACCGAAGGCAAGCGCGGCGCTGAGCAGCGTGGGCGACGTGAACTTTTTCATGCTGTCTTCCTCCCTTGAAGGTGTGTGGGGCGGAGTGTCAGCGCGACCGCGTAGAAGCGCCGTGACCGGAAAATCGCGGCAGCGTGAAAGGCGTGCACGCCGGGTGAAGGCCCTTCCCGGGATACTGTTCTCCCCTCGCACTGCCGCTCGCACGCCATGGATCACACCTTCAATCTCGCCCTGCTCGGCTATGGGTTCGTCGGCCGCGTGTTCCATGCGCCGTTGATCGCGCACACGCCGGGCCTGCGCCTGCATACCATCGTGTCCAGCCGCCACGACGAGGCGGCCGCGGCCTATCCGAAGGCGCGCATCGTCGCCGACGCGCAGCAGGCCTTCGCCGATCCGCAGATCGATGCGGTGGTGGTGGCCACACCGAACCAGACCCATGCGCCGCTGGCGCTGGCGGCGCTGGCGCAGGGCAAGCACGTGCTGGTGGACAAGCCGTTCGCCCTGGACGTGGACGAGGCGCAGCGGATCATCGCCCAGGCGCAACGCGCCGGACGCATCGTCAGCGTGTTCCAGAACCGGCGCTGGGATGGCGACTTCCTCACCCTGCGCATGCTGGTGGACGCGGGCACGCTGGGCGAGATCGCCGAGTTCCACTCGCACTTCGATCGCCATCGCCCGCAGGTCGGCAACCGCTGGCGCGAGCACGCGCTGCCCGGCTCCGGGTTGTGGTTCGACCTGGGCCCGCACCTGCTCGACCAGACCCTGCAACTGTTCGGCCTGCCGGAGACGATCCAGGTCGACCTGGCGCTGCAGCGCCGTGGCGCCCAGGCGACCGATTATTTCCATGCCGTGCTGCGCTACCCGCGGCTGCGTGCGGTGCTGCATGCCGGCTCGCTGGTCGCGGCCAACGGGCTGCGCTTCGCCGTGCATGGCGAGCGCGGCAGCTATCTCAAGCATGGACTGGACACGCAGGAAGCGCAGTTGCGCGCCGGGCTCACCCCGGCCGCGCCACAGTGGGGCGAGGATCCGCTCGCCGGCGAGCTGACCCTGGTTGGCGACGACGGCAGCGCCACCAGGCAGGCGCTGCAGACGCAGCGCGGCGACTATCGGCAGTGCTATGCCGGCTTTCGCGAGGCGATGGCCGGACGCGCGCCCGCGCCGGTGGATGCGGCGCAGGCGCTGGCGGTGATGCGCCTGCTGGAACTCGGCCAGCGCAGCGCCGCCGAAGGCCGCACGCTGGCGCTGGACTGAAACGCCGTCGCTCGCTTACCCGGCCGCGGTCCCGGACGGCGGCACGGCCGGCGTTTCGTGCTTGATCGCGTGCCCGCCGAACTGGTTGCGCATCGCCGACAGCAGCTTGTCGGTGAACGAATCGTCGTCGCGCGAGCGCAGCCGTTCCAGCAGCGACAAGGTGATCACCGGCGCGGGAACGTTGAGGTCGATCGCCTCGGCCACCGTCCAGCGGCCTTCGCCGGAGTCTTCGACATAGGGCGCGATCCCGGCCAGGGTGGGATTGTCGCCCAGCGCATCCGAACACAGGTCCAGCAGCCACGAACGCACCACGCTGCCCTGGCGCCAGACTTCGGCGATCTGGTGCAGGTCCAGTGCGAACTCCTGCTTGCGCGCCATCAGCGCGAAGCCTTCGGCATAGGCCTGCATCATGCCGTACTCGATGCCGTTGTGGACCATCTTGGCGAAGTGGCCGGCACCGCTGGGACCGACCCGGCCCCAGCCGGCATCGGCGGCCGGCGCCAGGGTCGCGAACAGCGGGTTGAGCCGGCCGACCGCCGCTTCGTCGCCGCCGATCATCAGGCTGTAGCCTTCCTTCAGGCCCCACACGCCGCCGCTGGTGCCGCAATCGACGTAGGCGATGCCGTGCGCGGCCAGCTCGGCGGCGCGGCGCATCGAATCCCTGTAGTACGAATTGCCGCCGTCCACCACCACGTCGCCTTCGGCCAGCAGCGGCAGCAAGGCGGCCAGGGTGTCGTCGACGATCTTGCCGGACGGCACCATCAGCCACACCGTGCGCGGCGCCGGCAGGGCCGCGACCAGCGCCGCCATCGTCTCCGCCGTCTCCACGCCGCGCTGCTGCGCCGCACTGCGCGCCGCCGCGCCCAGGTCGAAGCCGACCACGCGGTGGCCGCCACGCACCAGCCGTTCGGCCATGTTCGCGCCCATCCGGCCCAAGCCTACAAGTCCCAGTTCCATGCGTCTGTCCTAGCTCGAAGTGAGGGGCATTAGGGTCGCACGAAGCGCCGCGCCGCGGCTGACGGGCAGCTAAGGCGATTGCGCCCGCGCGGCCTGCGCGCAGGCCTTCAGCTGGTGGTCGCGCCAGCGCCGGTACAGGGTTGTGTGCAGGTTGTGCAGGGTCAGGTCGATCGCGAACGGCGTGCGCGGATTGCGGTCCAGCAGGCGCGCCACGTGGTAGCCGATCGGCTTGGTGCCCTTTGGATGCACGTACACCTCGAAGCCCCGGTAGAAGGGATCGTCGAGCAGCGCGTCGATCTGCGCCAGGACACTGCGTTGCGCCGGCGACAACGTCGCGCGCAACGCCGGATCGCGTTCGAACAGCAGTTTCTCGAAGCGCTCGCGGCCGCGCCCGCGCAGCGCCTGCGCCAGTTCCCAGATGCGCCGGTTGCTGGCGTCGTAGTGGGCGAAGCCGCCATGCCGGCGCAATGCCGCCGCCGCATCGGCGCTGACCGCCACCACCACGAAGTTCTCGGCCTGGTTGTTGATGTCGTCCAGGTAGCGGCGCTCGAACACGTGGGCGATGAAACCGGGCGCGCCGAGGAAGGCGGCGCCGCCCAGTTGCGCCGTCTTGATCGCCTTGCCGTCGGCGAAGAATTCACCGGCATGCGCGCCGAGCAGGATGCTGTCGGTATCGTGCAGGGTGAGGAAGGTGCCGATCGACAATTCCCCGGCGCTGAACGCCTGGTCGAAGCCGGCATCGCCGTACAGTTCGCGCTGCGTGGCGAGCTGCGCGATCTGCCGGCCGACGCCGCACTCCGAGCGCACGTGGCCGCTGTAGAACGCCTCGATCGCGCGCGCATTGCCCTGCGCCGGACGATAGCCGCGGCCGAAGCTGCGGAAGCGCTGCCAGCCCTGCCGCTGCGCGCCGCCCGGGCCGAACCCGATCCAGCCCAGTTGCACTGCGCTGAAGCGGTAGCCGGGATTGCCCTGCAGACGCGCCACCGCGCGCTGGGTGGCCGCGCCGAGCAGCAGGAAATAGCCGCACTGCGTGGCCGGCGTCTCCAGCAGCGCGCGCAAGGCGTCGCGCCGTTGCGCCGCAGTCCACTGCGCCGGCAACGCCGCCTGCAGGTCGCCGTGCGCCTGCGCGTCGGCCAGCGAGCTGCGGTCGCAGGGCGAACCCGGCAGCAACCGCGGCTGCGCGGCAGGCGTGCTGTCGATGCGCCAGCCGAGTTGGCGCAGCAGCGCGGCCAGGCAGTCGGCGCTGGCCTGGTCGGCCGGCTCGGGCGGCGCGGCGAGCGCAGCGCCGCTGGCCAGTGCCAGCACCAACAGCAGGAGGCGCGCGGCGAAACGGCAGCGATGCGGCGTTGGCGGGTTCGGCGTCGGGATGGTCATGGCGCGAGCATGGCAGATGCGAACGAGGACAGCGGCAGCAGGCAGGGCCGCGTGGCAGGACGCACACGCGGGCGCGCAGCGTGACGCGCACGCGGTGCACGCGCCGCGAAGCCGTGCGCCATGGCGATGCGCATGGCCGCGCTCGGCAGGCATATTCACTCGGCGGCCATGGTGGCCGGTCCTACACTGCCGCTCCCCTGCTCGCGGAACCTCGTCATGCATGTGCTCGTCACCGGCGGCACCGGATTCATCGGCCGCGCCCTGTGCCCTGCCCTGCTCCAGGCCGGCCACCAGGTCAGCGTGCTCAGCCGCGACGCGGCGCGCGCGACGCGTGCACTGCCCGGCGTGCAGGCGCTGCAGGAGCTGCAGGGCGCGGCCCCGGCGGACGCGGTGATCAATCTCGCCGGCGAACCGCTCAGCGCAGGCCGCTGGAACGAAACCCGCAAGCGCCGCTTCCGCACCTCGCGCATCGGCACCACCCGCGCGCTGCTCGACTGGATCGCGCAGCTGGACCCGGCGCAGCGTCCCGCCTGCCTGCTGTCCGGCTCGGCGATCGGCTACTACGGCGACCGCGGCAGCGACCTGCTCGACGAACGCAGCCCGGCCGGCGACGACTTCGCCGCGCACCTGTGCCGCGACTGGGAAGACGAGGCGTTGCGCGCGCAGACGCTGGGCGTGCGCACCAGCCTGGTCCGCACCGGCGTGGTGCTCGGCCGCGACGGCGGCGCCTTGGCGCGGATGCTGCCGCCGTTCCGGCTCGGCCTGGGCGGGCGCATGGGCGACGGCCGGCAATGGATGAGCTGGATCCACCGCGACGATCACGTCGGCCTGTTGCTGTGGCTGCTGCAACACGGCGGCGACGGCGCCTACAACGCCACTGCGCCGACCCCGGTGACCAATGCCGACTTCGCCCAGAAACTGGGCCAGGCGCTGCACCGGCCGGCGCTGCTGCCGGCACCGGCCGCGGCGCTGCGCCTAGCCTTCGGCGAGATGGCCGACCTGCTGCTGGGCGGCCAGCGGGTGTTGCCGACGCGCGCGCAGCAGGAAGGCTACGTCTTTCGCTATCCGGAGCTGGGGGCGGCGCTGCATGCCGTCGTCGGCTAGCTGCTAGCTGCGATCGGCAACTGCTGGCGTGGCATCACCGGTAAGTCTCGGTCGCGGCTGAAGCCGCTCCTACAGGAGGGCCGGATGCCGCGCGGCGAGAGCCGGCGCACGAGCGCACGCCGCTGCAACGAAAAACGCCCCGGCGGATGCTGTCCGCCGGGGCGTTTGCTTGCTTGCCGAGTGCGCCGCGATGGCCGATCGCGGCGTGGCCTCAGTAGCGCCTGCAGACCGTCTCGACGCGGCGGTTGCCGTTGGCCTGCTGGCGCTGGCCCTGGATGTAGCGACCGGTGGCGCCGCCGGCGACCGCGCCGCCGACCGTGGCCAACTTCTTGCCATCGCCCTTGCCGATCTGGTTGCCGAGCAGGCCGCCGATCGCGGCGCCGGCCAGGGTGCCGCCGATGCGGTCGGGGTCGGTGTTGTTCTTCTGCACCGCGACCTTCTTGCAGTGCACGCGGGTACCGTCGCTGAAGCGGCGGCCGGCGTCTTCCGGCCCGTAATGGCGCTGCGCCTGCGCCAGCGGCGCGGCAGCAGTGGCGATCGCGAGGATACTCAGACAGACGGCGGATTTGAAAGTGTTCATGCTGGTTGCTCCTGGGTGGCGGAGCCGATGCCCGTTACAGGCATCGCACTCCCGGCGGCGCCACCTTTGCATCGCGATTGCGAATGGATCGTGAAGCGAAAAGCCCTCTATTCAGCTTCCGCAGCCGTGGATAAACGCGTGTTTCAACGCGGCGTGGTGCCGTCGTTGACGGCGGGCGCAGCGACAGGCGCGGAAGCCGCTTCCGCCACCGGCGTCGGCGACACAGCTGCGGGTGCAGGTGCCGGTGCCGGCACTGATGCCGGTGCCGGTGCTGGTGCTGGTGCCGTTGCAGGCGCCGGTACCGAAGCGGCCGGCTCCGGCTTGGGCGCTGCCGCCGGCGGCGGTTCCGGCGGTGCGGCCGGCTTGGCCTTGGGCAGGTATTGCGCCATGAGTTCGAAGAAGCGCTTGTAGAAATCGCCGTCCTGCACCGTGCTGCTGGCCACGCGCACCAGCGAGTCGTCGCTGCTGCCGACCGGCAGCGACACCGAGCCGAGCACGCCGACGCCGACGCTGGCCGAGGTCGCGCTCTTCTTCAGTGCATAGCGGTCCTGCAGCGCGCTGACGAACACCCAGGACTCGTCCTGGCCGTGCGCCACGCACGACACGCGCAGCTCCAGCTGCTCGTGCGACTCCTGGTTGGGTTGGAAGTTCTTGGTGCCTTCGACCGTATCGGCGGTGGCCTTGGCGACCACGTAGCCCTGGCTCAGCAGCGCGCGCCGCGCCGATTCGCAGGCCTGACCCGGCTGTACCGGATAGCTGCGCGAATAGGTGTTGTCGGAGTTGAAGGTCTCCTTCACCAGGTTGTCCTGCTTGCGGGCGAAGCAGCCGCTCAGGCCGATCGCGACCAGCACGAGCGCAGGAAAGGCGAGGACGTTGGAGGAAGCGGACATGGCCGTGGACCGAAAGGAAGGAACCGGCCAAGGATAGCCGCAAGCGTGTCGAGGCGGCCTTGATGGCGCCGCCAGCGCTCATCCCGCGGTTAGCGAACCCGGCGCCGGCTGCAGCGACAGGTCGACCCGCAGCAGGCCGCCGCCGCGGTCGCGGCGTTCTGCGCGCAGGTAGTGGTGGGCGTCGAGCACGGCCAGCGTCGGCGGCGCCGCCAGCGGTTCGCCCCACAGGCTGAGCGCGAAGCCGCGCGCGCGCAGCCAGGCCAGCAGCCGTTGCAGGTGGTCGAGGTCGCGCGGCAGCAACAGGTCCACGTCGCCGGGCGCGCGTGCGGCATTGCCGGGATCGGCGAGCCACGCCGGGTAGCTGCCGTACAGGGTGTAATCGAACCCGTCCGCGCACAGGGCGGCGAGCAATTGCGCGCTGCCGGGCAGGTCGAGCGGTTCGCGCCGCTTCTGGAAGATCAGCGCGTATTCGTGGCTGCGGTCGCTGCGTGTGTCGCCGGGCGCCAGTGCCTGCACGGTCTCGCGCGGATAGCACAGCACGCGCTCGGCGCAGGGCACGAACAGGCTGCCCAGGATCCGCGCCAGGTCCCAGGCCTGCGGCACGCACACGCCGCCGATCTGCACGTTCTCCACCATCGCAATGCAGAAGCCGTCGTCGCGCAGGTGACGGCGCACCGCATGGAACACCGCGCGCAATCCGTCCAGATACGCCGCGTAGTCGGCGCTGGCATACAGCTGGCCCGGCGCCGTCGTACCCGGCCAGTCGCAGCCGAAGTACGGCACATTGGTCAGGCACAGATCGACCGGCGTCTGCAGCGCGAGTTGCGGCAGCGCGCCGACCCGCACCTCGGCGCGCAGCCCGAGCCGCTGCAGCCGCTCGCGCGCCAGCGCCGCACGCGCGGCGTCGATCTCCACGCCCAGTCCGCGCCGGCCTTCCAGTTCGACAGCGAGCAAGGTGCTGCCGAAGCCGCAGAACGGATCCAGCACGCAGGCGTCCGGCGCACTGAACTGGCGCACGAACGGGCGCATCTGGCTGACCCAGCCGCAGTCGCGCGCGCCCAGCGGATCGCGCTGGCTCAGGTCGTCGGGCAAGCGGTGCTCGGGCGGGTCCGGCGGCGGCGTCCACCAGCTGCGGCTGTTCATGCTATCCATGCCGGGCCTGCCACAGCAGATCGCGTTCCGGCTGCCAGCCCGCGCACAGCCGGCCATCGGCGAAGAACACCAGCTTGTAGATGTCGCCGCTGTCGTGGCGCGCCTGCATCGCCGCGTAGTCGGAGGTTTCGAACACCACCTCCATGCCGTCGGCGGTGGCCATGCGCAGGTTCCAGAAGTAGTAGCCCTCGGTGATCTGCAGCGGCCGCAATGTACGCCACCACGGCGTGGCCATGCATGCGGCCACGACCTGCTCCACGCCGACCCGCGCCTGCGCCAGATAGCGCTGGGTGCCGCCGGTGCGGTAGCCGTCGCCGAGCCGCGAGAACTCGCGGAAGATCACCGTGCGCGCACCGCACTGGCGTGCCCAGCGCAGATAGCCGGCGACGCCGTCGGCCTCGGCGATGCCGCCGTGCTGCAGGATGCACACCAGGCGCAGCGGCAGCGCCGCGGCGATGCGCTGCGCGGTGGCGACGAAGACCTGCGCATCGGCGATCGCCTCGCCGTCGCGGAAGCGCATGATCGCGTCGTTGCCGGCCTGCTGCGGGTGGTGCCGCGACAACTCCACCCACGACAGCCCGAAGCGTTGCAACGCGTCCAGCAAGGCATCGCCGCGGCCGCGGGCGAAACCGGCGCCATTGCTGTACAGCACGCGCTGTTCGACCAGCAATCCATCGCGTTCGGCCTCGCCCAATGTCTGCAGCAGCTGCAGGAACCAGGCTTCGTCGTCGGTCATTTCCAGCCCCGACAGCGACTGCGACAGCGGCAGCCCGGACAGCTGCGCCAGGCCCTGGCGCAGCATCGCGAAATAGTCCGGCGGCGGCCGCAGGCTGGCCGCGGCGGTGCCGCCAGCCTGCGGGCGCAGCGTCTCCGAACAGAAGCGGCAGCGCGCCGAACACGGCCGCACCGACGCGTACGGGGTGAAGGTCACCGGCTGCGCGACGCGGTAGTCGCGCCCGCCGATGCGCTGCACCCGCCAGCGCGCGGCATCGGCGGCGGCCGGCACCCGCCATTCCAGGTGCGGCATGCCGGCGCGCAACGCGGCGAACAGCGGCGAGGCGCCGCTCAGCGGCGGCGCGCGCTCCAGGCTGGCGTCCATGCCGGCACCTACAGGCGCGCCGCGTTCGCGCGCTCGCGTACCTGCGCCAGGCTCCAGTCGTGCAGCAGGCGGCCGTTTTCCCACACCGTGACCATCGCATCGTCGTAGCCGGCAGGCCGTGCCAGTTCGTCCAGCGACGTGGCCGCGGCCGGCACCGGTTCGGTGCGGTAGCCGCCGTATTCGCGATGGCGCAGCAGGCTCATGCGGCCGCGCTTGCTGAGCTTGCCCTTGTCGGTGACCGGATCCTTGTAGACGTCGATCCACTTGCCGTCCACGCGCGCGGCCGAGCACTTCAGCGCGAACTTCTGGGTATCGCGGTCCAGCCGCTGCAGCAGCGCGCCGCCCATGCCGAAGGCGACGTTGTCGGTGGCGTAGCCGGCACTGGTGACGCGTTCCAGGATCGCGCGGATGCTGGTCGGGTTGACCCCGTCGCCCTGGATCACGCGCACGTGGTTGAGCACCTTGTAGCCCTTGCCGTTGACGCTGTGGCCGAAGGCCTCGTCGAGCAGCTCCAGGCACTGGTGCACCACCGCGACCGGGTCGCCGGAATCGGGGCGGATCACCACGGTCGCGCCGGAGGCGATCACCTCCTCGCGCAGCGTGGTGCCCCAGTGTTCGCGGATCGCGTGGAAGATGTCGTAGCTGTCCGACACCACCGCGACGATGCCGCCGGGCTTGCCGAACTGCCTGAGCATGTTGCGGTACGCATCCACTTCGCGCTCGCGGCCCCAGCTGGTGATGGTGCTGTGCTCGGCGGCCGGGATCGAGTAGCCGGCCATCGGCTCGTGGTAGTGGGCGCGCGCCAGCAACAGCCCGGACACGGTATCGGTGCCGAGGAAGTTGACCAGGTGCGCGGCGCCGCCGATCGCCGCCGACTCCAGGCTGGACACGCCGCGCGCGCCGAAGTCGTGCAGCTTGAACGGCAGCTGCCCTTCCGGATCGTCGCTGGTGCGTTCCAGGAACTGGCGGATGGTCTGCTTGGCGTGCCAGCTGACCGTGGCCACGGTGACCGGATACCAGATGCGCAGCAGCAGCGTTTCCAGGTACGAGGGCACCCAGTAGGCCTGCGCGTCGGTGGACTCGATGGTCATCAGCGCGTTGTGGGTCGGCACCACGCTGCCCTCGGGCACGGCGCGGATGCGGATCGGCAATTGCCCGCCGAGCCGGTCGACGATATCGCGCCAGCCGGCCTCGTTGAACGGCTCGCCGTGCGCGGCGAACAGGTCGCGCGCCTCGTCGACGTCGGCGTGGGTGATGGCGCGGCCCAGCGCCTCCTTGAGGATAGCCTGCAGGCCGAAGAACACGGTACGGTCGTAGACGCCGCCGCGCGATTCCACGTAGAAGAACGTGGCATCGGTGTTGGCCGGATATTGCAGCCAGTGGCTGGCCTTGTAGCTGTCGGTGTTGAGCAGCAGGTTGTTCAGGCATTGCATGACGGGAAGCTCCTTCGCGTCGGGGAAAGGCCAGCGGTCTGTCCGCCGGCCGGGAAGGCCGCGGTCAACCGCGGCCCAGGAAGAATTCGAGCAGGTGCAGGTGGTCTTCGAACAGTTTCGGACCCATGCCCAACACTTCGCTGACCGGAATCCAGCGCGCCTTGTCGGCATCGTCGCCGCCACGCACCTCGGGCAGTTCGCCGAAGGTGAATTCGAAGTGGAACGCGTGGGTGATGGTGCGCCCGCGCAGGCTGCGCTCGGGATGGTCGAACACGTGGCGGTTCTTCAGCGAGCCCTTCAGCACCGGCACCGGGATCTTCAGCCGGGTTTCCTCGCGCAGTTCGCGCAGGCAGGCATCGAAGATGCTCTCGTGCTGGCCGACGAAGCCGCCCGGCAGCGCCCACAGGCCCTTGCCCGGCGCGGCGCGGCGCCGCACCAGCAGCACGTGGCCCGAATGCACCACCACCGCATCGGCGGTGACGAAGGTCGGCGGATACGGCGCTTCCTTCCAGGCCGCGCGGTACTGCTCGATGAACTGGTACTCGGCCAGCAGTTCCGCATACGACGGCGAGTTCTTGCGGAACGCCTCGAGCATGTCGAACACCGGCGCCGGCACGTTGCCGCGCAGCATCAGCAGCGCGCCGTGGAAATCGATGCTGCCGGCCTCGAACAGGTAACGACGCAGCTCGGTCGCCGACAGCGTCTCGGTGTGCTGCACGTCGACCAGCGGCCACTGCGGAAATTCGCGCAGGTAGTAGCTGCTGGCGTCCTTGTCCATGCCGATCAGGCCGATGCGCGCCTCGGCGCTGCCGCCGTCGCTGCGCACCGCCTCGGCCACCGTGGACTGCACCGCGGCGATCCATTGGCTTTCGTTGTAGAGATGGTCGCGTAACGGACGCAGGATCAGCCGCTCGCCGGCGCCTTCCAGCGCGGCCTGGATCATCACGCCGCGCTCGGCGACGGTCCACGGATTGCGGATAGTGCGGGGAGTCTCGGCCGAGCCGATGAGGAAGATGAGTTTCTGTCCACGCGCCAGGGCGTGGCGGGCAACGGCGGCGTGGCCGTTGTGGAAGGGCTCGAAGCGCCCGATGAACACCAGATAGTCGAACTCCATGAGCATCCCTCACGGTTGGGTGGATCGCCGCGGGTCTGTCCCTTGGCGTGTGCGGAATGCTACGCCGATGCCGCATTGCGTCAAGTGACGCACCGCGCAGATTCATCGGCCATCCAGACAGCGCATCCGCATACCGCGCAGGCCCGCTGCAGTGCAGCGCGCGTCGCCACGACGATCGCGCTAGCCTCGTGCGCGCCGCGGCCACGAAGACGGCCCGGCACGTCCCGCCGACCGCCGCTCAGGCCGCGCGACGTCCTCCTTCCCCGCCCCCATCACCGCGAGAATCGCATGAACCGATCGAGCAAGCGCGTGTCCGCCTGGCTGCTGTTGTTGCTTGCCTGCCTGTGTGCGCCGGCCATGGCGCAGACCTTCGCCAAGGGCGCCGATGTCAGTTGGATCGACCAGCAGGAGAGCAGCGGCCGCGTATTCCGCAACGCCTCCGGCGCCACCACCGATTTCTTCGCGCTGCTCAAGGGCACCGGGGTCAATGCGATCCGGCTGCGCGTGTGGGTCAATCCGCAGGGCGGCTGGAACGACGGCGCCGACACGCTGAACATGGCCAAGCGGGCGAAGGCGCAGGGCATGCGCATCATGATCGACTTCCACTACAGCGACAGTTGGGCCGATCCCGGCAAGCAGACCAAGCCGGCGGCCTGGAACGGCCACGACTTCGCCACCCTGGTGAAGGACGTGTACTCGCACACCAGCGGCATCCTCTCCTATCTCAAGTCCAATGGCATCGACGTGAGCTGGGTGCAGGTGGGCAACGAGATCAACAGCGGCATGCTGTGGCCGGACGGCAAGACGCCCAATTTCGGCAATCTCGCGCAACTGATCAACAGCGGCTACAACGCCAGCAAGTCGGTCTACCCCGGCGCCAAGGTGGTGGTGCACCTGGCCAACGGCTACGACAACGCGACCTTCCGCTGGTTCTTCGACGGCCTCAAGTCGGCCGGCGGCAAGTGGGACGTGGTCGGCATGTCGCACTACCCGTCCAGCAACGCCTGGCAGAGCGCCAACACACAGATCGCCAGCAACATGCAGGACATGGTGGCGCGCTATGGGTCCGACGTGATCGTCAGCGAGGTCGGCATGGACTGGCAGCAGGCCGCCACCACCCGCGCGATGCTGGCCGATCTGCTGAGCAAGACCCGCGCGCTCGGCAGCCGCGGCCTGGGCGTGTTCTATTGGGAACCCGACGCCTATCCGGGCTGGCAGGGCTACACGATGGGCGCGGTCGACAACAACGGGAAACTCACCCAGGCGCTGTCGGCGTTCAACTGAGCGCCACTGGGCAGGAGCGCCACGCGGTGGTCACCGACACCGCCGCCATGCCACCATCGCGCGCTCCGCTCCTGTCGAGATCTGCCATGTCGATGTCGTTGTCGTCCGCGCGCAACCTCGCGCTCCCTCTGCTGCTGATGCTGGGCGTGTGCATCGCGCCGGCACAGGCGCGCAAGCCGGCGCCGCCCGCCGCGCCGGCGCCGCTCAAGGTGATGAGCTTCAACGTGCGCGTGCCGGTCGATACCGACGGCGACAAGCGCTGGGACATCCGCCGCAGCGCGATGGCCGCGCTGATCCGCACGCAGCATCCGGACGTGTTCGGCACCCAGGAGCTGGTCAAGCTGCAGGCCGATTACCTGGCCGCGCAATTGCCCGACTATCGCTGGTTCGGACGCAGCCGCGACGGCAGCGAGGACGGCGAGCGCATGGGCGTGTTCTACGACAGCCGCCGCCTGAAACTGGTGGAATCGGGCGACTTCTGGCTGTCGGACACGCCGGACGTGGTCGGCAGCATCAGTTGGGGCCACCCGCTGCCGCGGATGGTGAACTGGGGGCTGTTCGAACGCATCGCCGACGGACGCCGCTTCTATCTGTTCGACACCCACCTGCCGTACCGCGACGAAGACGAGGCCGCGCGCGCCAAGGGCGCCGCGCTGCTGCTCTCGCGCGTGCAGGCCTTGCCGGCCGACGTGCCGGTGGTGATCACCGGCGACTTCAACACCGCGCCGGATTCGCCCACCTACCGCACGCTGGTTCCCGCGCTGGCCGACGCGCGCAAGCAGGCGCCGCACGCGCAGGGACCGGAAGCGACCTTCCACGATTTCACCGGGCATCCCGACCGGCGCATCGACTGGATCCTGTCGCGCGGATTGCGCTCCACCCACTTCGCCACGCTCGATGCGCGGCCGCAGGGGCATTGGCCGTCGGACCACTTCCCGGTGGAAGCCGAGTTCGCCTGGCCGCAGTGAGGTTCAGCACTGGCGCGGGAGGTCATCCCGCGCCGGCGATGGCGGCGCCGTCGGCATGCGCGCATAGCCACTCCAGTACCTGACGCACTGCCGCCGCCGGCGCCGGGGCGGGCCGCCACACGATCGACAACTGCCGTGCCGCCCACGGCTCCTGCAACGGCACGGCGACCAGCTGTTCGCGCACGCTGACCCGGGCCAGCGCGGCCTGCGGCAGGATCGCCACGCCGGCGCCGCGCGCCAGCATCCGGCACAGCGGCTCGATGCCGTGCACGTGGGCGCGGATGCGCAACTGGCCGCCGGCGCGCGCCGCCTGCGTGCGCAGGTGCCGCTGCAGTGCGCTGTCGTCGGCCAGGCCGAGGAATTCCGCCTGCCATAGCTGCGCCAGCCGCAGCTGTGGCGCGCGCGCCAGCGGATGCGTGGCTGCCGCCACCAGCACCAGCCGATCCTGGCGGAATGCCTGCGCGTGCAGACCGGACAGGTCGGCATGGTCGGCGATCACCGCCAGGTCGGCGCGCTCCTCGCGCACTGCGTCGGCCGCCGCGCCGCTGCCCTGTTCGCGCAAGGCCAGGTCGATGCGCGGATGCGCGACCAGGAACTCGGCCAGCAGTTCGGGCAACCATTCGTACAGCGCCGCGGTATTGGCCAGCAGCCGCACCGTGGCCTGGTTGGCGCCGGCGTGCTCGCCCAGTTCGGCGCGCATCGCCTCGGCCTGGCGCAGCAGCTGCCGCGCGTGCCGCAACAGCGCGGCGCCGGCTGCGGTCAGGCTCACGCCGCGGCGGCCGCGCGCGAACAGCGCCGCACCGGCCTGCAGTTCCAGCGCGCGGATGCGTGCGCTGGCCGCGGCCAGCGACAAGGCGGCGCGGTCGGCACCGGCGGTGATGCTGCCGGCTTCGGCCACCGCCACGAACAGCCGCAAGTCGATGAAATCCAGGTGCATCGCCGCTCCAGCCTTCGTCGTTGCCGAAGTCTGCCTGAAGCGATCGCGCATTGTCCGGTGCCGCTGCAGCGCCGATGCTGCGGGCATGCAATCGCTGATCCCGCATCTGTTGCCGATCGCCCTGGTGTTCTGTCTGGCCGGCTTCGTCAAGGGCGTGGCCGGTACCGGCCTGCCGACCGTCGCCATGGGCTTGCTGGGGCTGTGGCTGGCGCCGCCCGAAGCGGCCGCGCTGCTGGTACTGCCGTCGCTGCTGACCAATCTGCAGCAGGCCTGGGGCAAGGGCGCGGCGCCGCTGTTGCGGCGGCTGTGGCCGCTGCTGGCGACGATCGCGCTCGGCACATGGCTCAGCGCCGGCATCCTGGTCGGCGCCGATCCGGCACTGGCGCGTGGCGGACTCGGCGCCTTGCTGGCGCTGTACGCGCTGCTCGGCCTGAGCCGCTGGCAGGGCCGGCTGCCGCCGCGGCACGAGCCCTGGGCGGGCCCGGCGGCCGGGTTGGCGACCGGCCTGCTGACCGGCGCCACCGGCGTGTTCGTGCTGCCGTCGCTGCCCTATCTGGTCGCGCTGGGCCTGCCGCGGGAGACGCTGATGCGTGCGCTGGGCTACTGTTTTGGCGTAGCCACGCTGGCGCTCGCCATGGCCCTAGCCTGGCATGGTGTGTTCGCGCGCAGCGCGCTCGGTCCGTCACTGCTGGCGCTGCTGCCGACCGCGGCGGGCATGTGGCTGGGCGCACGCCTGCGCCAGCGCATTTCCGCCGAGGCGTTCCGCCGGGTGTTCTTCCTGACCTTGCTGGCGCTGGGTGTGCATCAGATGTGGCAGGCGCTGGGCTAGCGTGGCTTTCGATCAGTTTGACGCACACCTGTAGGAGCGGCTTCAGCCGCGACCGGGCGTTGCCGGTGGGTTTCGGTCGCGGCTGAAGCCGCTCCTACAAGAGCCTGTCAGAGGCCGATGGCTCGAGGTAACGCGGAGTTGCTCCTGCAGCGCAATCGCCACCACCATGGCTGGTCGCTCTGCCACGGCGTTCAACACCGGCAGCGCAGAACGCAAGCGATGGCAGATGCGACCACACACACCCAACAAAAAACGCGCCACCGCTGGGCGATGGCGCGTTCGGGTTGGCGCGGCGATGCGGCGCGGGCTCAGTCGGCCCAGCGCCCCGGGCCGGTGGACTGCGGTAGGACCTGCACCGACAGCGGACGGTCCTTTTCCAGCAGGTTCAGCGCGTCGGCCAGGATCGAGGCCGACTCGCGCAGCAGCGGATCGGGGCGCTTGTCGACCAGCTTCTCGCGCGCAGCGTCCTTGACGATGTCGCGCTCGTTGCCGGTCAGGCCGTCGTCGCTGCTGTCGTCGGCGAGCGGGTCCAGCGGCAGGCCGAGCTGCTTGCGCATCTCCTGGCGCTGCTTGCGCTGCACGTCCTGCTTCTCGCGTTCGGCGCGGCGCTCGGCCTCGTTGAGCACCACGTACTTCTTCGCCGCCTCGGTGCGGAACTGCTGCACGTCCTCTTCCCACCACTGGAATTCCTTGTCGCTGGCGATGCGGCTGGCATGCAGCGTCTCCAGCTTCGGCAGCAGCGGCGCGAAGTTGCCGTACTGGGTGTGCGGCACCGCGGCGATGCGGGTCCACGGCAAGGCGTTGGGATAGGTGCTCTCGCCGAACTCGGTGGCATCGACGCTGGCCGGAAACGCGATGTCCGGCACCACGCCCTTGTGCTGGGTGCTGCTGCCGCTGACCCGGAAGAACTGGGCGATGGTCAGCTTGACCTGGCCGAAGCGATCGGTCTCGTTGGCCGGCCAGCGGTCCAGGTCGACGATGTTCTGCACCGTGCCCTTGCCGAAGCTGGTCTCGCCGATGATCAGGCCGCGGCCGTAATCCTGGATGGCGCCGGCGAAGATCTCCGAGGCCGAGGCCGAACCACGGTTGATCAGCACCGCCAGCGGGCCGTCCCAGGCCACGGCCGGGTTGTCGTCGCTGTTGACGGTGACGCGGCCGCCGGATTCGCGCACCTGCACCACCGGGCCCTGCTCGATGAACAGGCCGGTCAGTTCGATCGCTTCGTCCAGCGAGCCGCCGCCGTTGTTGCGCAGGTCCAGCACCACGCCGTCGACCTTGTCGGTCTTGAAGCCGGCCAGCAGCTTGGCCACGTCGCGGGTCGCCGACGCGTAGTCGCTGGCGTTGCGGCGGCGGCCTTCGAAATCCTGGTAGAACGCCGGCAGCTTGATCACGCCGACGCGCCGCGCCGGTTCGCCGTCCTTCGCCGGCAGGGTGATGGTCTCGCCCTTGGCGGCCTGTTCGGCCAGGCGCACCTTCTGCCGGGTCAGCAGCAGCTGGCGGTGCTTGCCGTCCACGCCGGCCTCGGCCGGGATGTACTCCAGGCGCACCTGGGTGTCCTTGTCGCCGCGGATCTTGGCCACGACGTCGTCGATGCGCCAGCCGATCACGTCCTCGACCTGCCCGGACTTGCCCTGACCAACGCCGACGATGCGGTCGCCCGCCTTCAGCGTGCCGTCCACCGCGGCCGGACCGCCCGGGATGACCTCGCGGATCACCACCATGTCGTCCTGCTTCTGCAGCTGCGCGCCGATGCCTTCCAGCGACAGCGACATCTGCTGGTTGAAGTTCTCGGCGGTGCGCGGGGTGAAGTAGTCGGTGTGCGGATCGACGGTGTTGGTGTAGGCATTCATGAAGAACTGGAACACGTCCTCGCTCTTCAGCTCCTTCACCGAATCGGCGAGGTTGGCGTAGCGCTTGTCCAGGGTCTTGCGGATGTCCTCGGGCTTCTTGCCGGCAAGCTTGAGCCGCAGCCAGTCGTTCATCACCGACTTGCGCCACAGGTCGTCCAGTTCCTGGTCGTCCTTGGGCCACGGCACGTCCTTGCGGTCGTACTCGAACTTCTCGTTGCCGTTGAAATCGAAGTCCTGCTTGAGCAGCTTGCGCGCATAGCCGATGCGCTCGTCCACGCGCTGCCGGTACACGGCGAACACCTGGAACGCCGGCTCCAGCTGGCCGGAGGCGATATTGCTGCCGAGGTTGGTCTGGAACGCGGCGAACTTGTCCACGTCGGCCTGGGTGAAGAACTGCTTGCTGCCGTCCAGCGTCTCCAGGTATTTCTTGAAGACTTCCTTCGAGGTCGCCTCGTCGAGCGCGCGCGGCCGGTAGGCGTAGCGACTGTCGGAGAGCAGCCCGTACACCAGCTTGGCGGTGGTGGACTGGTCGGCAGTCGAGGCGGCCGGCAACGCAGGCGCGTCGGTGCGGGCGAACAGCGCCAGCGGCGCGGTCAGCGCGAACGCCAGCAGGAAGACGGAAGCTTTGAATTTCATCTACGTACTCTCGGCACCAGGCCGTCAGGGGGGCTGCAGATCGCGTGAGACAACACGACAGTGCCGCAAGTTGCAGGCCGTGTCACCTGTTCCTGAACCAGACTAGCCGGGGCCCGGTAGCGAAGTGTGAATGGCGCCGGTGCAGCCGCTGCGTGCGGGCGATGTGCGCGGCACGACGCGCGTCGTGGACGATCGCCAGGACCTGGCGGCGGCGCCGGAACCGGTGCCGCAGGCCGACCTCAGGCGGCGACGCCGGCGCCGGCCGCCTGCCGATCGGCGTGGTACGACGAGCGCACCATCGGCCCGGAGGCGACGTGGCTGAAGCCCAGCGCGTTGCCGTACTCCTCCAGCGCCTTGTATTCCTCCGGCGTCCAGTAGCGCATCACCGGGTGGTGGTGCGCGGTCGGCTGCAGGTACTGGCCGATGGTGACCATGTCCACGGCGTGCGCGCGCAGGTCGCGCAGCGTGGCCTGCACCTGCTCCATGGTCTCGCCCAGGCCGAGCATGATGCCGGACTTGGTGGCGATGGTCGGGTGCTGCGCCTTGAACTTCTGCAGCAGGGTCAGCGACCACTGGTAGTCGGCGCCGGGACGCACGTTGGGATACAGGTCCGGCACGGTCTCGATGTTGTGGTTGAACACGTCCGGCGGATTGGTCGCCAGGATCTCCAGCGCGCGGTCCATGCGGCCCTTGCCGCGGAAGTCCGGGGTCAGGATCTCGATGCGGGTGGCCGGCGCGGCGGCGCGGATCGCGCCAATGCAGTCGGCGAAGTGCTGGGCGCCGCCGTCGCGCAGGTCGTCGCGGTCGACGCTGGTCACCACCACGTAGCGCAGGCCCATGTCGGCCACGGTCTGCGCCAGGCTGGCCGGCTCGCCGGCATCCGGCGGCTTGGGCCGGCCGTGGGCGACGTCGCAGAACGAGCAGCGGCGGGTGCAGACCTCGCCCAGGATCATGAAGGTGGCGGTGCCGTGGCTGAAGCACTCGTGGATGTTCGGGCAGCTGGCTTCCTCGCAGACCGTGACCAGGCGGTTCTCGCGCAGCTTGGCCTTGAGGTTCTGCACGGCGTTGCCGGACGGGATCCGCACCCGGATCCACGACGGCTTGCGCAGCACCGGCGCGTCGGCGAACTGCACCGGCGAGCGGTTGATCTTGTCCCCGCCCAGTTGCTTGACGCCGGCCTGCAGCGGCACGGACGCGGGCGCGCTGTCGCCGGAAAGGACCTGCAGGGGGATGGTGCGTGCGCTGGGCTGGGTCATGGCGTCGTCGGCGGGCAGGCGGTCAGGCCGCGTGCGTGAGCGTGAGGTCGGGCAAGGCGTCGAGCGGCTGCAGGGTCAGCCCGAACTGGCGCGCCAGTTGGGCCAGCAGCACCGGTTTGACGGCCTGCATGCCGGAGGGACCGCCCAAGTCTAGCACCGAGGTCACCTGCAGGCCCTGGTAGCCGCAGGGATTGATGCGGTGGAACGGCTCCAGGTCCATCGCCACGTTGAACGACAGGCCGTGGAAAGTGCAGCCGCGGCGCACGCGGATGCCGAGCGCGGCGACCTTGGCCGCGCCGACGTAGACGCCGGGCGCGCCATCGCGGCGCTGGCCGAGGATGTTCCATTCGTCCAGCGTGTCGATGATGGCCTGCTCGATCCGGCATACGTAGTCGCGCACGCCGATCCTGAGCCGGCGCAGGTCCAGCAACGGATACACCACCAGCTGGCCGGGGCCGTGGTAGGTGACCTGGCCGCCGCGGTCCACGTGCAGCACCGGGATCTCGCCGGGCGCCAGCACGTGCTCGGGCTTGCCGGCCTGGCCGAGGGTGAACACCGGCTCGTGCTCGACCACCCACAGCTCGTCGGCGCTGCCGTCCTCGCGCGCATCGGTGAAGCGCTGCATCGCCCGCCACACCGGCTCGTAGGGCTGGCGGCCGAGATCGCGGACCCGGCACGGCGGCGGCGCCTGCGCCGGTTCCGGCGGCAGTACCGCAGCGTCGGCTACAGCGTCCACTTCACTTCCGGATGCTCGCGCAAGGCCAGGTGTGCGGCGTCGTACTGGGCGCGGTCGGCAGCGCGGAAGGCGATCCGCACCGAGACGTACTTGCCGTTGGACGAATGCTTCCAGCTGACGCGCTCTTCCAGCACGTCCACGCCGGCCTGGGCGAGCAGGCGCGGCAGTTCGGCCTCCAGCCCGGCGTTGGCCGCGCCCATCGCGCTGAGCTCGAAGACGCCGGGGAACTGGAAGCCGTGATCGGGGTTGTCGGAGGTGATGTCCATGGCTGCATTATCGGGCCGGCCCCGGGCAAACCCAAGGCCGCGGCGCGCCGGCAGGCCGCTTGCGCGGGCGGCGGCGGCCGCCGCGCTGTGCCGGCATGTGGGCGCCGTTGGCAAGCGATGCCGATAGGACGAAGCGATACGGCTACACGGCTTTCGCGCGAATGCCGCCGCGGCCTATGCTCGGCCCCGCACTTTCATGAATGCAGGCTTCACGGGACGCGCGCACCCGGACCGCTAGCGTCGGCTTACCCCATCCCCTCCTTCCCCCCAGGGACGTCGCCCATGCCGTCATCGCGCCTGCCTCTCGCCTTCGCCGTCCTGCTCGCCCTCGCTGCGCTGCCCGCGGCTGCCGCCACCGACCGCTGCGCCGGCAGTGCACTGCAGGACACCCCGCCGACGGTGAACTTCCGCGTCGACAACGACCTGTTCGGCGGTGCCGGCCAGGACCAGGGCTATACCAACGGCTTCGGCATGACCCTGGTGTCGCCGAACCTGGTCGACTTCACCGACGACCCCTGTCTGCCGCGGCTGGCGCGGGCGGTCAATCGCTACCTGGAGCGCCTGCATCCTGGCGAGTTCGAGCAGCAGAACATGATCTTCAGTTTCGGCCAGGCCATCTTCACCCCGACCGACAAGACCCGCCGCGACCTGATCAAGGACGACCGCCCGTATGTCGGCATTCTGGCGGTGAACTTTGGCTACAACGCGCGCAACCAGGACCGCCTGCGCACCACCCAGCTGACCCTGGGCATGGTCGGCCCGTCGGCGCAGGGCAAGCAGGTGCAGGACGCGGTGCACGATCTGCTCGGCGACGAAAAGTTCCTGGGGTGGGACAACCAGTTGCACGACGAACCGGTGTTCCGCCTGCTGCAGGAACGCATGCGCCGCTGGCCCGGCGACGCGACGGTCAACGCCGACGGCTGGGGCTGGGACGCGATCAGCCACTGGGGCGGCGCGCTCGGCACCCTGGACACCTACGCCAATGCCGGCGCCGAAGTGCGCTTCGGCTGGAAGCTGCCCGACGATTTCGGCAGCTCGCCGCTGCGCCCGGCCGGCGAGAACACCGCCCCGCCCCGCTACGGCCTGGGCCGCGGCTGGTCGGCGCACCTGTTCCTGACCAGCGACGCGCGCTGGGTACTGCGCGACATCACCCTGGACGGCAACACCTTCCGCGACAGCCACAGCGTGAAGAAGCGCCCCTTCGTCGGCGAGGCCGGGTTCGGCCTGGCGGTGATGCGCGGCAAGTGGAAGTTCGCGCTGGCGCGCTACTGGAGCACCCGCGAATTCGACCTGCAGAAACAGACGCCGGTGTTCGGCAGCTTCACGATCAGTCGGCGGCTTTGAAAGGCCGGGATTGGGGATTCGGGATTGGAAAGCGCGCCCGGCTCCGACAAATCCCCAATCCCGAATCCCCAATCCCAAAAAAAGCCGGCGCAAGCCGGCTTTTTTAAGAACTCATTCGGCTTCCCACCACATCCAGAAGCTGTCCCACAGGCGCTTGAAGAAACCGGCCTCGTCGACCGCCTTCAGTGCCACCAGCGGCGCCTGCGCGATCACCTTGCCGTCCAGCGAGACCTTCACCGTGCCGATCGCCTGGCCCTGCTTGATCGGCGCTTCCAGGGTCTTGGGCACGTCGATCGACGGCTTCAGTTCGTTGTAGCGGCCGCGCGGCACGCCGACCAGCAGCGGCTGCGCCACGCCCAGCAGCACTTCCTTCTCGGTGCCCTTCCACACGCGCTGCTGCGCGACCTGCTTGCCCGGCTCGTACAGGCGGTGGGTCTCGAAGAAACGGAAGCCCCAGTTCAGCAGCGCCAGGCTGTCGTCGGCGCGCTGCTTCTCGGAGCTGTCGCCCATCACCACCGCGATCAGGCGCTGGTCGCCGCGCTGCGCCGAGCTGAGCAGGCAGTAGCCGGCCTCGGAGGTGTGGCCGGTCTTGATGCCGTCCACGCTGGGATCGCGCCACAGCAACAGGTTGCGGTTGGGCTGGGTGATGTCGCCGACCCGGAATTCCTTGATCTTGTTGTAGGCGTAGGTCTCGGGATAGTCGCGTACCATCGCCCGGCCCAGCAGCGCCAGGTCGTAGGCGGTGGTGTAGTGACCTTCGGCGGACAGGCCGTGGGCGTTGACGAAGTGCGAGCCGGTCATGCCGATCTTCTTCGCGTACTCGTTCATCAGCGCCGCGAAGGCCTCCTCGCTGCCGGCGGTGTGCTCGGCCAGCGCGATCGCCGCATCGTTGCCGGACTGGATCGCCATGCCCTTTTCCATGTCTTCCAGGCGCGCGGTCTGGTTGACCGGGAAGCCGCTGTAGCTGCCGTCGGTGCCGGCGCCGCCCTCGCGCCAGGCGCGTTCGCTGAGCATGACCTGGTCGTCGCGCGAGATCTTGCCCAGCTTCAGTTCGGCGGCGACCACGTAGGAGGTCATCACCTTGGTGATGCTGGCCGGGGCCACCCGCTCGTGCTCGTTCTCGCCGGCCAGCACCTGGCCGGTGGCGTAGTCCATCAGCACCCAGGACTTGGACACGGCCGGCTTGGGCGCCGGCGGGATCGCCACGGCGGCGGGCGCGGTGGCGGCGGCGGCAGGCGCTGCCGGCACCGGGCCGGGGGTCTGCGCGGAAACCAGGCCGACGGCGAAGGTGGCCACGGCGGCGACGGCGAAGCGGAATTTCATCTAAAACGACTCCTGGCAGGCCCGAAGGCCGATGGTAAACGAGGCATTGTAGGGCCAGCCGGCGCCTGCCCAGGCACCGCAGCGGCGCAGGCGGGAGTCGGCGTTAAGCCATCGGCGCGGGAGCGGCATGCGCACCTGGCGGCTGCCGACGCGCGGCGGCGCCAGCGACAGGCGTGCGGATTCGCCGCGCGCTTCAGTCCTTGACGATCTGCGGATGCCCGAAGCCGAGGCCGGCGATGCGGCTGGCCAGCTCGGTGGCGCGGCCACTGTCTTCGGCGGCGACCCGCAGCCGCCACAACGTGCGCCCGCCGGACACGATGTCGCTGATGCTGGCGCCGACGATGCCGGCCGAGGCCAGCTGCGACAGCGCACGGTTGGCGTTCTCGCGGCTGGCGAAGCTGGCCACCTGCAGCAGGATGCCGAGCGGGCCGCGCGCGGCGGCGTTGTCGGCGGCCGCGCGGGTCGCCGACACGGCCGGCGCGGCGGGTGCCGGTGCCGGTGCTGCAGCCGCGACGGCGGTCGTGGCGGCGCGGCGCGGCGGTGCCGGCGTGGCGGCCGCGGTCGCATCGACCTTGGCCGGCTTGCCGGTCGCCACGCGCACCCCGCGCGATTTCATCCAATCGTCGAAATGATCGGCATTGGCCGCGGTGTCGGCATCGGCCTGCACGCGGTAGCGCCAGCGCTCGCCTTCCGGCAGGGCCGCCGCCGCGGCGCTCGCACTGGCGGCGCTGGGCGCGGCGGCGTTCGAGGCGGCGGCGCCGCGCGCCGGCGCGCTGGCCGCGGCGACGACGGTGGCCGGCTTGCTCGGCAAGGCCTTGACCAGGTTGTCCATGTCGGTGGCGCGACGCGCCGCGGCAGCCTGCGCGGCGCTGCCCGCGCCGGCCGCGCTGGCCAGCGCGGTACCGGTCGCGACCTGCTTGCCGGTCCTGCGCGAGGCGAGCAGGTTGCCGTTGTCGGCCGGGGTCAGCCCGCGCACTTCGACCCGGCCGGTGCCCTTGCCGGTGATGCCGAGCTTGACCGCCGCCGCGTAACTCAGGTCGATGACCCGGTCGTCGTGGAACGGGCCGCGGTCGTTGACCCGCACCACCACCGATTCGCCGTTGTCCAGGTTGGTGACCAGGGCGAAGCTGGGCAGCGGCAGGGTCTTGTGCGCGGCGGTGAACGCGTACATGTCGTAGACCTCGCGGTTGGAGGTCAGCCGGCCATGGAACTTGCTGCCGTAGTACGAGGCGGTGCCGCGTTCGACGTAGCTGTGCGGGTCGTCGATGATCGTGTATTCGCGGCCCAGCACCATGTACGGCGAGCGGTTGCCGATCGCCGAGCGCGGCTCGTCGGTGACCAGCGGCTCGGGGATGCAGGCCACGTTGGGCACGTAGTCCGGGGTGCTGTCGCTGACGCCGGGCGCGTACAGGCCGCCGGCGGTGTAGTTGCCGCGCTTGGACGGGTCTTCCTTGGCCGGTGCGTACGGCGAGGTGGACGGGCAGCCGGTGGCGACATGCGCCGGACCGCGGCCTTCCACCCTGACCCCGGGCGCGGCGCCGGCGCCGCCGGCGGTCTTCTTCGGGGCGCTGCTGCAGGCGGCCAGCGCCAGCAGGGCGACGACGGGAACGATCCGGAGCAGCGCGTTCGGGTTCATGCCGGGGGTAACTCCTTGCCGGCGATGGCCTGGGACAGTTGGTACACGGCCATCGCGTACATCTTGGAAATGTTGTAACGGGTGATCGCGTAGTAGTTCTGGAAGCCGAGCCAGTACTGCTTGCCGGCGCTGCCCTCGAGCGTGATCGGGGTGGCGGTGGCGCCGGCCGGGACCGGTGCGGCCGGCTGGTAGCCGCGCGCGGCCAGGTCGGCCAGCGTGTAGCTCGGGGTCCAGTCGGTCGGATTGAATTCCTCGGCGCCGGGACGCAGCGTGGCCGGCACCGCGACCGCGCCGTCGCGCACCCAGCCGCCCTTCTTGACGAAGTAGTTGGCGATCGAGGAGAACATGTCGTCGTAGTCGGTGAACAGGTTGCGCTTGCCGTCGCCATCGCCGTCCACCGCGAACTGGCGGTAGCTGGACGGCATGAACTGGCCCAGGCCCATTGCGCCGGCGTAGCTGCCGATCAGGGTGGTGATGTCCAGGTTCTCTTCGCGGCCGAGCGCGAACAGCTGGCCGAGTTCGTCGCGGAAGAACAGCTCGCGACGCACTTCGCGTTCGAGCTTGGCCGGGTCGCCGCTGCGCGGATAGCGGAACGCCAGCGTGTACAGCGCGTCGAGCACGCGGTAGCTGCCGGCGTTCTTGCCGTAGCTGGTCTCCACGCCGATGATCGCGACGATGATTTCCGGGGGCACGCCGGTGCGCGCCTGCACCCGCAGCAGTTCTTCGCGGTGCGTGGCCAGGAACGCGCGGCCTCCGTCGATGCGCGCCTGGCTGATGAACATCGGCCGGTATTCGCTCCACGGCTTGACCCGCTCGGCCGGGCGCGACATCGCCGCCACGATCGCATCCTTGAACTGCGCCTGCGCCAGCGTCGCCTCGATCTGCGCCGGGTCCAGGCCGTACTTGGCCGCGGTGTCGCGGACGAAGTTGGCGCGCGCGATCTCGAACGGCACCGGAGTGAGGTCGACCGGTGGCGCGGGTGCCGCTTCGGGCGCGGTACCGGCAGGCGGCGACGCGGGCGGCGGCGGTTGCGGCAGCGTCGTGGCCTGCGGCGGCGACGGCGGCGCCTTGGGCTGGGTCGCGCATGCGACCAGGCCAAGCGTGATCAGGCAAATCAACGAGCGTCGAATCATGCCGGCAGGTTAACAGAGTCCAGATGAATTTCCACCAATAACGCCATGAAACAAAAGAACTTTGCCGGGAGTCAAGCCGGCCTGGCGTATTCATGCTGGGAGCGCGGCGATGGCCCGCAGGTCACGCCACCGGCAGCGACGTCATCGCCGCAGCGCAGCACGATGCAAAGGCCGCCGGTGGTTGCCCACCGATGGCCCGCAGCGCTGCGCGGCGGCGGCGCTCAGAACGGCGCGTCGATCTCCACCACGTCGATCAGCTTGTGGTTGACGAATTCCTTGATGCCCAGCCCGATCAGTTCGCGGCCGTAGCCGGAGCGGCGCACGCCACCGAACGGCAGGTCGGCCTTGACCATGGTCGGATGGTTGACGAACACCATGCCGGTGGAGATGCGCTTGGCCACGGCGACGCCGCGCGCGGTGTCGGCGGTGAACACCGAGCCGCCCAGGCCGAACGGCGAGTCGTTGACGATGCGCACCGCATCGTCCTCGTCGGCGGCCTCGAACAGCATCGACACCGGGCCGAAGAACTCCTGGTAGTAGGCCGGGTTGTCCCTGGTCACGTTGGTCAGGAAGGTCGGCTGCACGAACGCGCCCTGCGTCGGCACCGGCGGCCCGACCTCGGTGGCGGTGGCGCCATGCTCCACCGCCGCGGCGATCTGCCGCTTGAGTTCGTCGGCCGCGCCCTGCGAAGACAGCGGCGCCAGCGTGGTCGCCGGATCCATCGGATCGCCGGCCTTGAGCGCGGCCACGCCGGCGCGGTAGCGGCGCAGGAACTCCGCGTACACCTCGCGCACCACGATCATGCGCTTGGACGACACGCACACCTGGCCGCCGTTCCAGTGGCGGCCGAACACCGCCCACTTCACTGTCTTCTCCAGCTCGGCATCGGCCAGCACCACGAACGCGTCGGCGCCGCCCAGTTCCATCGTCGATTTCTTCAGCGCCCTGGCCGCCTGCGCGGCGACGATGGCGCCGGCGCCTTCCGAGCCGGTCAGCGCCACGCCATGCACGCGCGGGTCGTTGAGGATGCTCTCCACCTGCGAACGCGTGGCGTAGAGATTGGCGAACGCGCCGGCCGGCAGCCCTGCCGCGGCCATCAGCGCTTCGAACTTCGCCGCGCACTGCGGCACGTTGGACGCGTGCTTGAGCAACACCGTGTTGCCGGCCGACAGCTGCGGGGCGATGATCCGCGCAATCTGGTAGTACGGGAAATTCCACGGCTCGATCGCCAGCAGCACACCCAGCGGCTCGTGCACCACCATCGCCTCGCCTTCGGCCGGATCGGCCACCGGCAGCGGCTCCGACGCCAGCAGGCGCTCGGCATTGACCGCGTAGTACTCGAAGATGTCGGCCGACAGGATCACCTCGGCTTCGGCCTCGCCGATCAGCTTGCCCATTTCCAGGGTCAGCAGCTGCGCATAGCCGCGCACGTCGGCACGCAGCAGTTGCGCCGCCGCGTGCATGACCTTGGCGCGCTCGGCGAAGGAGGCGTTCTTCCACTGCTGGAAGGCGGCATCGGCGGCGCCGATCGCGGCGAGCACCTGCGCGTCGGTGGCTTCGGGAAAACTGGCGAGCAGTTCGCCGGTGTAGGGATTGCGGGTCGCATAAGCCATGGTCGTGTCCTCGTGGAAAGTCGGGAAGCGCCGGCGCGTCGCCGCGGCGCAGGATGGAATCGATCGATCGTTCCGGTCAGGCGGCCAGATCCTTCACCGCCTGCACCATGCGGTTGAGCACCGCGGCGGCATCGCCGTAGACCATGTCGCAGTTGTCGCCGTAGAACAGCAGGTTCTCCACGCCGGCATAGCCCTTGCCCTGGCCGCGCTTGATCACGTAGACCTGATGCGCCTGGTCGGCATTGAGGATCGGCATGCCGTAGATCGGCGAGGCCTTGTCGCTGCGCGCGGCCGGGTTGACCACGTCGTTGGCGCCGATCACCAGCGCCACGTCGGCGCTGGCGAAGCTGTCGTTGATGTCGTCCATGTCGAAGATCAGGTCGTAGGGCACGCCGGCCTCGGCGAGCAGCACGTTCATGTGCCCGGGCATGCGCCCGGCGACCGGATGGATCGCGAACTTCACGTCCACCTCGGCGGCCTGCAGCAGCTTGACCAGTTCGTGCAGCCGCGCCTGCGCCTGCGCCACCGCCAGGCCGTAGCCGGGCACGATGATCACGCTGGAGGCATAGCGCATCGCCACCGCCGCATCGCTGGCTTCCACCGCGGTCATGCGGCCGTGCACGTCGCCCTGCGCCACCGCGGCGCCATCGCCGAAATTGCTGAACAGCACATTGGCCAGCGAGCGGTTCATCGACCTGGCCATCAGCATGGTCAACAGCGTGCCGGCCGAACCGACCACCATGCCGGCGATCATCAGCGCCGGGTTCTGCAACGCGAAGCCTTCCAGTCCCACCGCCAGGCCGGTGAAGGCGTTGTACAGCGAGATCACCACCGGCATGTCGGCGCCGCCGATCGGCAGCGTCATCAGGATGCCGAAGCCCAGCGCGGCGACGAAGAACGCCAGCGCCGCCCAGCCGCCGCCGATCTGCGCGACCACCAGGCCGCCGAGCACCAGCGCGCCGAGGAACACGCCGGCGTTGAACACGCTCTGCCCCTTGAAGCGCCACGCCGTGTCGATGCGCCCATCGAGCTTGGCCCAGGCGATCACCGAGCCGGACAGCGAGATCGCGCCGATCAGCGCGCCGAGCACGGTCACCGCCAGGTGCAAGCTGCCGTGCGCCGACTGCCGCGAGGTCAGCGCGACCGCCGCCACCGCGGCCGCGGCGCCGCCGCCCATGCCGTTGTACAGCGCCACCATCTGCGGCATCGCGGTCACCGCCACCTTGCGCCCGCTGCGCCAGGCCCAGGCGCCGCCGAGCGCCAGCGCCAGCAGCGCCAGGGCGAGATTGGTCGGCGCATGCGGCTGCGCGCTCGGCGGCAGATCGGCCAGATAGCCGAACGCGGCGGCGACCGCGACCAGCATGCCGACGCCGGCCAGCACGATGCCGCGCAGCGCGGTCACCGGCGAGGACATGTGCTTGAGGCCGAGAACGAACAACAGGGCGGCGGCGAACCCGCTGAGCTCCACCAGCAACTGCAGCATGGCGCTATTCCTTCGGGGTGTCGGTGGCGGCGATGGATTTGGCGCTGGGCTTGAACATCGCCAGCATGCGATCGGTGACCACGTAGCCGCCGGCGGCATTGCCGGCGCCGAGCAGCACGCCGACGAAGCCGATCGCCTGGCCGGCGACGCTGTCGGCGTTGAACAGCGCGTGCATCGCGCCGACCACGACGATGCCGTGGATGAAGTTGGAACCGGACATCAGCGGCGTGTGCAGGATCGACGGCACCTTGCCGATCACTTCGTAGCCGGTGAAGGCCGCGAGCATGAAAACGTACAACGCGATCACCCAGCTCATCGACAGATCGAGATTCATCGCTCAGGACTCCTTGGCGGCGGGCGCGGGCGCGGCGGCCTGCGGCGTGGGATGGCAGCGCTGGCCGTCGCGGGTCAGCACCGTGCCGGCCACGACTTCGTCGTCGAAGTCCGGCGCCAGCGCGCCGTCGCGGACCAGCAGCTCGAGCAGGTTCAGCAGGTTCTTCGCGTACAGCTCGCTGGCGTGCTGGGCCAGCGCCGAGGGCACGTTGAACGGCGCGACGATGGTCACCGGCCCCACTTCCACGGTCTGCCCGGGCACGCTGCCGGCGCAGTTGCCGCCGCTGTCGGCGGCCAGGTCCACGATCACCGCGCCGGGCTTCATGCCGTCGATCTGCGCGCGCTCGATCAGGATCGGCGCGGTGCGGCCGGGCACGTTGGCGGTGGTGACGATCATGTCGGCCTGCTGGATGTGCTGGGTCAGCACCGCGGCGGCCTTGGCGCGCTCGTCGGCGGTGAGTTCGCGCGCGTAGCCGCCTTCGCCGCGCGCATCGATGCCGGTGTCGACGAACCTGGCACCGACCGATTGCGCCTGCTCGCGCGTTTCCCGACGCACGTCGTAGCCTTCGGTGACCGCGCCGAGCCGGCGTGCGGTCGCCAGCGCCTGCAAGCCGGCCACGCCCAGGCCCATCACCAGCACGCGCGCGGCGCGCAGCGAGCCGACCGCGGTGGTCATCATCGGCAGGATCCGCGGCAGGTGCACCGCGCCCAGCAGCGGCGCGTAGTAGCCGGCCAGCGCGGCCTGGCTGGACAGCACGTCGAGCGACTGCGCGCGGCTGATCCGCGGCACGGTTTCCATCGCGAACGCGGTGATGCGGCGTTCGCACAGCAGCTCCAACAGGCCAGGCGTCTTGGCCGGATACAGCATCGCGACCAGCGTGCTGCCCGGACGCATCGCCGCCAGCGTCTGCAGCGACGGCGCCTGCACCGCCAGCACCAGGTCGGCGCCGGCGACGACTTCCTGCGCATCGTCGAGCACGGTGCAGCCGGCATAGGCGGCATCGTCGAAGCGCGCGGCGATGCCGGCACCCGCCTGCAGGCGCAGCTGCGCGCCCAGTTTCGCCAGCTTCGGCAGCACCGCGGGCACCATCGCCACACGGCGCTCGCCGGCCTGCTGTTCCTTCACTACCGCTACGGTGAATGCCATGGGTCGGTGCCTGTCGGTGACGACAGGCACGATGCGCCCGCGGCCCGCCGCGGACATTGATTGCGATCAATTGCGGCCGGCGCCGTGGCCTGCGGTACAGCTGCTGGACGACGCCGGCGGCACCCGGGCCGGAAGCGGCACGGGCGTCGCCGGCTGCGCGGCGCTAGACGCTACAGCGCGGGAAACACCGGCTTAGCGCTGCACGCCGGCACCGCGCCGGACACCGAGGTCGCATAGGTGCTGACGGTGCCGTCGGCAGTCGGTTGCAGGTCGGAGCGGTCCAGGCCGATGCGCGCGTTGCTGGCCTTCAATGCGGTGACGTCGGCGGAGACGTTGGCCAGCACCAGGTCCAGCGGCGCCGATGCGTTGTAGCCCTGCACCGCGCTGCCCTTGCCCTTGACCGTGTTCTGCGCCTTCAGGCCGTTGACCACGATCTTGGCGAAGGTCGGCACGCTGCCGCTGCTGCCGCCGCTGTACAGCGGGTTGATCACCAGCGCATTGGCCACGCCAAACAGGCAGGTGTTGCGGTAGGTGACGTCGCTGACCGGGCCGCCCTTGGCCAGCCCGGTCTTGATCCGCAGGCCGTTGTTGTCGGTGCTGGGCGTGCCGTCGGCATCGCTGCCGAGCACGCTGTTGCCGTCGACCAGCACGTTGCTCACGCCGTACATCACCTCGCTGCCGATGGAGATGCCGTGGGTGCCGTAGAAGCGCGAGTTGCGCACGCTGATGTTGGCCGACTTGGAGGCGATGGTCTTGATCGCCACGCCGTCGTCGCCGGCCATCACGTCGTTGTCGTACAGGGTGGCGTTGCTGACGCTGTCCAGGTCAAGGCCATCGGTGTTCGGGCTGCCGGCCGGGGCCTTGACCCGCACGCCCCAGATGGTGAGACCGTCGGCGATGTGCGCGAACAGGTGAAAGTACGGCGCGTTGATCAGGTTGACGTGGTAGAAGCTCACGTCGCTGGAATTCTGCACCTTGATCAGGTCCGGGCTGTTCTGGGTCAGGTTGCTGTTCTTGGCCTTCTCCCCGAACTGCCACCAGCTGTCGCTGCCGCCGAGCATCGGCAGGTCGCCGCGGCCGTCGATGGTGCCCTGGCGGCCGGTGCCGTTGCGCAGGCCCATCACTCCCAGCGACTTGCCCTTCAGGTTGATCAGCGCCCGGCAGCCACCGCTGGAGCCGGCGGCCTTGCCGCAGGTATTGGCACCGGCGATCTGGTAGTCCGACGGCTTGCGCGAGCCGAACAGGGTGACGCCGGCGTCAATCACCAGGGTCACGTTGCTGCCGATGGTCAGTGGCCCGCTGAGGAAGGCGTTGCCGGCGCCGGCGCGCAACAGCACCGCCGTGCGGCCGCCGGCGGCCGCGCAGCTGTCCAGCGCAGACTGGATCCGCGCGGTATCCGGTGGGCTCTGTTCCTGCGCGGCGCTGAAGGTGCGATCGCCGGTCTGCAGCGTGGCGAGGAGCGGCTGTCCGCAGACGCTGGGGATGGTCGGCTCGGCGACCATGCGCGTATCGCCGGTGGCGGCGGATGCATCGAGGGTCGCCAGCGCCAGCAGGCAACCGAGGACCAGGGGAGTTGTACGGGACGTCATTGCAGGGCTCCAGGTGGGGTGCGCAGCAGCGCGGGTTGCGCCGCGGCTGCGCGAGGATGCCTGGGATCGATTGCAGCAACGGGACGGCGCGCGTCTTCTGCGAGCTGTTGCCAGCGCGTGTCTACGATCGTCGCCAAGCCGGCCGGATGCTGGTCGAAATGGTGGCCGCCGTGCAGCGCGACGACCTTCGCGCCGCTGTCGCGCAACTGCGGGCACACCGTGTCCTTTTCCTGGTCGCCGTACACGCACAGCAGCTGCGACGGCGCGATGCGCGCGATTTCCGGCAGCACCGGCTTGGCGTCGGCGGCATCGCCCAGGTCGAACCAGTTGCGCACGCGGATCTGGAAATCGGCCTTGTGGTCCACGCCGAACAAGGCCAGCAGGCCGACCTGCGCACGCTGCGCCGGCGGCAGGCGGTTGTACATGAAAGGCATCGCGGTGGCGCCGAAGGAATAGCCCACCAGCAGGATGCGCTGCGGATGCCAGCGCTGCTGGTAGTGGTCGATGACCCGCGCCAGGTCGGCGCTGGCCTGCGCCGGCGGCTTGTCGCGCCAGAAGTAGCGCAGGCTGTCCCAGCCGACCACCGCGATGCCGCGCCGCTGCAAGGCCTCGGCCATGCCCTTGTCGATATCGCGCCAGCCGCCGTCGCCGGACAGCACGATCGCCAGCGGCGCACCCGGCACGCGCACCGGCAGTTCGGTCAACGGCAGGTCATCGAGCGCACCGCCGCTGCCCGGCGCGTGCAGGTGCGCGGCCACGCGCGCGGCCAGCGCCGTTTCCGGCGCAGCGCCCACCGGTGCCGCCGCGAGATCGACGAAGCCTTGCGCGCTGTCGGCTTGCGCGGTGCCGGCGCAAACCTCGGTCGGCGCCGGCGCGATGCCGATCGCGCCGCCCAGGGTCGCCGCAGGCGCGGCGCCGACGATGCGTTCGGCCAGAGTCGCACTGGGGCCGGTTCCGGCCAGCATCGGCAGGAAGTAGCGGTCGCCGTGCAGGTCGCGCTGCAGGTGCCGGCTCAGCTGCTCGGCATCGTGCCAGGCATGCTCGCAGCCGCTGCCGCCGCGCTGCAGGTGCGTCAGATAGCGATCGCCATCGACCGTCGCGACCACCGCGCCGGTGGCGGCGATGCGCGCTGCCACCGCCCGGCGCTGCGCGCGGTTGCCGCTGGCGAACAGGATCACCACGCCCTGCGGCCGGCCGGCCGGCTGGGTCAATGCGACCCGGCCGTAGCCGTGGCTATGCATCGCGCCCTTGGGAAAGTAGTAGCGGATCAGCGCATGGCCGCTCAGGCCCAGCACGACGCTCAGCAGCAACAGCAATCGCAGGAATTTCATCGACACACATCCATGTCGGCACAGCCGAGCGGACAGGAACCACGGGGGGAAGACGCGAGGAGGACAGGCGCGGACGGACGCAGAAGAACGAAACGGGCCAGGCCCGGATCGACGATGCGCTGCGTTGGCTCCCCTCGATGGACGCGGGCCGGCTGGGCGGCGTCGACGCCGCGCATGGCTCACCCGGAACAGATCCTGCGCTCGTGGCGGGCCGCTGCAGGCGGCGCCGTCCCAGGGCATCGACGCGAATTGTGGCGAGCGCCGACACAGACCGCAATCGTCGCGCACGTCACCGCATACTTCCGGTTAAGCCGGCGGCGCAGCGGCCGCGATCGCGCTCAGTAGCCGTGCACCGGGCGGTGCGCCTTGACCGCCATCACCAGGCCCAGCCCGGCCAGCAGCGACACCGCTGAGGTGCCGCCGTAGCTCATCAGCGGCATCGGCACGCCGACCACCGGCAGCAGCCCGGAGATCATGCCGCCGTTGACCAGCACATAGACGAAGAACGCCAGGCCGGTGGCGCCGGCGAGCAGGCGCGAGAAGGTGTCGCGCGCCTGCGCGGCGATCCACAGGCAGCGCGCGATCACCACCAGGTACAGGGTCAGCACCGTGGCCACGCCGATCCAGCCGAATTCCTCGCTGAGCACCGAGAACGCGAAGTCGGTGGTTTGCTCGGGGATGAAGTTCAGGTGCGACTGCGAACCCAGGCCCCAGCCCTTGCCGTGCAGGCCGCCGGAGCCGATCGCGATCTTGGACTGGATGATGTTCCAGCCGGCGCCGAGCGCATCGTTCTCCGGATTGAGGAACATCATGATCCGGTCCTTCTGGTACGGCCGCAGCAGCCATAGCCAGGCCACCGGTGCGGCCGCGGCGACGCCGCCGACCGCGATGCCCACCCACCACCACGGCAGCCCGGCCAGCAGCAGCACGAAGCCGCCGCTGGCGGCGATCAGCACGCCGGTGCCGAAGTCCGGCTGCAGCATGATCAGCGCGGTGGGAATGCCGATGATCACCGCGCTGACCAGCACCGTGGGCACGCGCGGCGGCAGCGGCATGCGGTGCAGGTACCAGGCCACCATCATCGGCATGCTGATCTTCAGCAGCTCGGCCGGCTGCAGGTAGAACACCTTCAGGTCCAGCCACTGCCGGCCGTACTTGCCGGTGCCCAGCGCGAACACCGCCAGCAGCGGCAGCATCGACAGCGCGTAGATCAGCGGCGTCCACGCGCGCAGGCGCAGCGCCGACACCCGCGACAGGCCCCACATCGCCGCCGCGCCGATCGCGAAGCGCATCGCCTGCGCCAGCATCAGATGGTTGCCGCCGGCCTGGCCGCCGGCGCTCTTGAGCACCGCCAGGCCGATCACCATCAGCGCGCCCAGGGCCAGGCACATCGGCCAGTCCAGGGTGCGGGCGAAACGGCCGCCGAGATCGGCCAGCCAGCGCAGGAAATCCTTCATCGTTCGTCCGGGATCTCGTCGGGGATCGGCGGCGGCGCGGCCGGTAGCGGCACGGCCGCGGCTTCCACTTCGACCGGGCCGACCAGCACCGGGCGTTCGCCGGCGGCCAGCGCCACCGCGTCGGCGGCGGCGCGCGAGCCCGGATCCTCGGCATAGTAGAGCTGGCTGCCGAACGCGGTGGCGCCGCGCAGGCTGTCCAGCGGCTCGACGCCGGGCGGCAAGCGGCCGAGCAGCCAGGCATCGAAGATCTTGCGCGCGATCGGCGCGGCGGTGCTGGCGCCGTAGCCGCCGCCTTCCACCGCGATCGCCAGGGCGATGGTCGGCTGCTCGGCCGGGGCGAAGCCCTCGAACAGCGAGCGGTGGCGCAGGTGCATCGGCAGGCTGCGCGGATCCACCGCGGCGGTGCCCTTGCGGCTGACCACCTGCGCGGTACCGGTCTTGCCGGCCATCTGGTACGGCGCGCCGACGGCGATGGCATGCCCGCTGCCGCCCGGACGCATGGTGTCCATCATGCCCTCGCGCACCGCCTGCAGGTTGCCGGGGTTGTCGCTGATCGGCTTGCCGGGGGCCAGCGCCACCGGTGTCCACGGCTGGTCGAACGCGCCGCGCTGGGCCATCACCAGGTGCGGGGTGCGCAGTTGGCCATCGGCGATGCCGGCGACCGCGCGCACCAGCTGCAGCGGAGTCACCTTCCAGTCGCCCTGGCCGATGGCGATGTTGACCGTGTCGCCGGGATACCACGCTTCCTTGCGGCTTTTCGCCTTGTACGCCGGCGACGGCACGATGCCGCCGATCTCGCCCATCAGGTCGATGCCGGTCGGCGCGCCGAAGCCGTAGCGGCCCATGTACTGGTCGACCTTGGCGATGCCCATGTCGACGGCGAGTTTGTAGTAGTAGGTATTGACCGACTGCGCGATCGACTTGCGCAGGTCGGTCCAGCCGTGCCCGCCACGGTGCGAGTCGCCCCAGCCGCGGCTGACCCCGGGCAGGTAGAACATGCCGGTGGACAGGATCTTGTCCTCCGGCCGGCGCGTGCCGCTGTCGAGCCCGGCCAGGCCCATGAACGGCTTGATGGTCGAACCGGGCGCCACCCCGCCCAGCACCAGGCGGTTGAACTGCGGCCGCGACGGATCGCCGTTGAGCGCCTGGAAATCGGCATGCGAGATGCCGTTGACGAACAGGTTGGGATCGTAGGACGGCAGGCTGACCATCGCCAGGATCTCGCCGGTGCGCGGATCGATCGCGATGGCCGCGCCCTGGTAGTCGCCGAACGCGGCGACCATGGCGCGTTGCAGGTCGGCGTCGATGGACAGGCGCAGGTCGGCGCCGGACTGCGCCGGAACCCGGCCGACGGTGCGGATCGCGCGGCCCTGCACATTGGTCTCGACCTGCTCGTAGCCGACCTTGCCGCGCAATTCCTCTTCGTAATATCGCTCCAGCCCGGACTTGCCGATGTGGGTCAGCGCGGCATTGCCTTCGCCGAGCATCTCCAGGTCCTTCTCGTCGATGCGGCCGACGTAGCCGATGATGTGCGCGAACAGCTCGCCGTAGGGATAGTGGCGGGTCAGGTACGGCTCCAGCTCCACGCCGGGGAAGCGCCAGCGGTCCACCGCGAAGCGCGCGCGCTCCTCCTCGCTGACCCGCAGCTTCAGGGTCACCGGACGGAAGCTGCGGCTGGCCTTGCGCGCGGCCTGGAAGCGCTCGATGTCCTCGTCCGACAGCGCGATGACCTTGCCCAGCTCGGCCAGCAGCGCGTCCATGTCCTCGACCTTGTCCGGGGTCACGTCGAGCCGGAACGCGGGCACGTTCTCGGCCAGCAGGCGGCCGTTGCGGTCGTAGATCATGCCGCGCCCCGGCACCACCGGCCGCGGCTTGATCCGGTTGGCGTCCGAGCGCGTGGCGTAGATGTCGTGGTCCAGCACCTGCAGCTTGAAGTACCAGGCGCCCAGCCCGACCAGCGCCACCAGCACGCCGAAGAAGCCCAGCGCCGCGCGGCGCCGGAACTGCTCGGCCTCGGCGTGCGGGTTCTTCTGCGTGCGGCGGGTGTGCAGGGCCACGCTACTTGCTCCGCCGGCCCAGCCGCAGCGCGTCCAGCAGCACGAACAGCGGCGGCCACAGCGCCATGCCCAGCAGCGGCGCCCACCAGTAGTTCCACGGCAGCGTCGGCTCGCCCACCGCCAGGTGCACGGCCGCGGCGACGATGCGGTCGTTGACCAGCAAGCCGCCGATCGCCAGCGCCTGCTGCGACATCGGGAAGAAGCGGATGCGCGCGCGGAAGCGCTGCAGGATGAAACTCAGGATCACCAGCCGCAGCGCCTGTTCGCCCAGCACCCCGCCGTACAGCAGATCGGCGACCACGCCGATGGCGAAGGCGAAGCCCAGCCCGACCTTGTCCGGCGTCTCGATCACCCAGTACGCCACCACCAGCGCCAGCCAGTACGGCCGCAGCGGCTGCAGCAACAGCGGCAACGGCAACAGGCCCAGCAGCAGCGCCAGGATCACGCTGACCGGGAGCACCCAGCCTTTGCTGCGCAGGCGGCTCATTGGGTGGGCTCCTTCGGAGCCGGGATTGGGGATTGGGGATTGGGGATTGGGGACTGCACCGGCTGGTTGGGAGTTGCGGACGCGGCGGCAGGCCGTGCGCGCGGTTGGTCACCAGTGGTTCGCGAAGGCGTCGCCTGCTGAGGGGAGGACACCGGCTGAGTGGTCGCCGCTGGCATTCCATGACCATCGCCGGCGCCATTAGCGCCGCTTTTCGCCAATCCCGACTCCCGAATCCCCAATCCCGTTGCGGAGGCCGAAGGCCGCAGCAACAACACATCCCGCCCCCGGTCCAGCTTCGCCGCCGGCTTCAGGTTGCCGACCAGGAAGGCGTGGGTGTCGTCCGGGCGCAGGGTCGCCACCGTGCCGACCGGGAAGCCGGCCGGGAAGCGCCCGCCCAGGCCGGAGGTGACGATCTCGTCGCCGACCTCGACCCCGGCGCTGAGCGGCACGTCGCGCAGTTCCAGGGTGTCGCCGCGACCGTAGACGATCAGGCGCACGCCGTTACGCGCCACCGTCACCGGCACCGCGTGGTCGGGGTCGGTCAGCAGCAGCACGGTGGAGTGCAGCGGGGTCACCTCGATCACCTGGCCCATCAGCCCGCCGGCGTCGATCACCGCCTGGCCGACGTGCACGCCGTCGCGGCTGCCGGCGTCCAGCACCAGGCGCTGCCGGGTCGGGTCCAGGTCGATGTTCAGGATCGGCGCCAGCTGCACGTCCAGGCCGCGGCGTTCGGCCACGCCGAGCAGCTCGCGCAGCTGCGCATTGTCCAGCGCCGCGGTCTGCAGCCGGGTCAGCCGCGCCTTGGCGATCAGCAGTTCGTTGCGCAGCGCGCGGTTCTCCCTGACCAGCTGCGCATGGCTGGCGGCGTTTTCCTGCACCTGCGTGCCGAGCCGGCCCGGCAACCCGGCCAGCGCCCACAGCGGCTGCACCAGCAGGTTGGTCTGGCTGCGCAGCTGGGCCAGCCAGCCGGCCTGCGCGTCGAGCACGATCAGCACCACCGCCAGGGCCAGGTACGCCAGCAGGCGCGGCGTGCTGGCGGCTTCGCCCGGGCGGGCAGTGACGGGAGGACCGGCGTAGGGAGGCACGGGCTAGAGCCGGGAAGGGGGAATCGGGAAGGGGGAATCGGAAAACAACAGCGCGCCCCTGGCGCGATCAGGCCGGGGCGCAGGCAAGGCGGTGGAGACGGCGCCGGCAATGCGGGTGCGGAGGGGCCATGCGATTCCCCATTCCCGATTCCCCATTCCCGGCCTCCCACTCACTCCGGCGCGAAGAACTCGTTGCCGTGCATGTCCACCAGCTCCAGCGCACGGCCGCCGCCGCGGGCCACGCAGGTCAGCGGGTCGTCGGCGACCTGCACGTGCAGGCCGGTCTCCTCGGAGATCAGCCGGTCCAGGTCGCGCAGCAGCGCGCCGCCGCCGGTCAGCACGATGCCGCGCTCGGCAACGTCGGCGCACAGTTCCGGTGGGGTCTGCTCCAGCGCCAGCTTGACCGCCGAGACGATGCCCGACAGCGGCTCGTGCAGCGCTTCGAGCACCTCGTTGGAGTTGATCTTGATCATCTTCGGCACGCCCTCGGCCAGGTTGCGGCCGGAGATTTCCATCTCCTGCACCTCTTCCTGCGGGTAGGCGCAGCCGATCTGCAGCTTGATCCGCTCGGCGGTGGCCTCGCCGATCAGCATGCCGTGGTTGCGGCGCACGTAGTTGGTGATCGACTCGTCGAAGCGGTCGCCGCCGATGCGCACCGACTGCGAGTAGACGATGCCGTTCAGCGAGATCACCGCCACCTCGGTGGTGCCGCCGCCGATGTCGATGACCATCGAGCCGCGCGCCTCGGTGACCGGCATGCCGGCGCCGATCGCCGCGGCCATCGGTTCCTCGATCAGGTACACGTCGCGGGCGCCGGCCTCCTCGGCCGATTCCTTGATCGCGCGGCGCTCGACCTGGGTCGAGCCGGCCGGCACGCACACCAGCACGCGCGGGCTCGGACGCAGGAAGCGCGACTTGTGCACCTTCTTGATGAAATGCTTCAGCATCGCCTCGGTGTAGGTGAAGTCGGCGATGACGCCGTCCTTCATCGGGCGGATGGTGGTGATGTGGCCCGGGGTACGGCCGAGCATCTGCTTGGCCTCGGCGCCGACGGCGGCCACCGAGCGGGTACCGCCGATCGCCCGGTCCTGGCGCACCGCGACCACCGACGGTTCGTTCAGCACGATGCCCTGGCCACGCACGTAGATGAGGGTGTTGGCCGTGCCCAGATCGATGGACAGGTCGTTGGAGAACATGCCGCGGAGTTTCTTGAACATCGGGGGATTGGGTCCTGGGGCGCGCGCCGTCGCCGAATGGCGAAAAAATGGGCAGAAAACGAAGTCCGCTAGCCTAGCAACCCACCTGGGTGCGGGCAAGGAAAATTCTCGCTAAAACCGCGCCTTGCGCGCGCTCGGGGGCGGCGCCGCGCATCGTGCGTCTGGCCCTGCCCGGCCGCAGCCGTTACCCTTTGCGCCGCGGCGACCCCGCACGCTGCCCGCCTGAATGCGGGCTCATCCCTCCGCCAAGGCCTGCCCGATGTCCGCACTGATCTGTGGTTCCCTCGCTTTCGACACCATCATGGTGTTCCCGGACCAGTTCAAGAACCATATCCTGCCGGACAAGGTGCACATCCTGAACGTGTCGTTCCTGGTGCCGCGGATGCGCCGCGAGTTCGGCGGCTGCGCCGGCAACATCGCCTACAACCTGCACCTGCTGGGCGGCCACCCGATCCCGATGGGCACGGTGGGCCAGGATTTCGGCCCGTACCGCGAGCATTTCGAGACGCTGGGCATCGACCTGTCGCGGGTCAAGGTGATCGACGAGCTGTTCACCCCGCAGGCGTTCATCACCACCGACCACGACAACAACCAGATCACCGCGTTCCATCCCGGCGCGATGATGCGCAGCTACGAGAACCACGTGCGCGACGTGCCGGGCGTGACCCTGGGCCTGGTCGGCCCGGACGGGCGCGAGGGCATGATCCAGAACGCCGAGGAGTTCGCCGCCGGCGGCATCCCCTTCATCTTCGATCCCGGCCAGGCGATGCCGCTGTTCAACGGCCCGGAGCTGCGCACCTTCATCGAACAGGCCGACTACGTAGTGGTCAACGACTACGAGTCCAACCTGCTGCAGGAGCGCACCGGCTGGAACGAGCAGGACATCGTCTCGCGGGTGCAAGCCTACATCACCACCCAGGGCCCGAAGGGCGCGCTGGTGTATACCCCCGACAAGACCTACGACATCCCGCCCGCGCACGAGCGCCGCGTGGTCGACCCGACCGGCTGCGGCGACGCCTTCCGCGCCGGCCTGATCTTCGGCATCGAGCGCGGCTGCGACTGGCTGACGATCGGCCGCATGGGCAACCTGATGGGCGCCTTGAAGGTGGAACACCCGGGCACCCAGAACCAGCGCTTCGACTTCGACGAGTTCAACGACCAGTTCAAGCAGCAGTTTGGGTACGCGCTGTAAGGCCGGGATTGGGGATTCGGGATTGGGGATTCGCTGAAGGCCGGGATTAGGGATTCGGGATTGGGGATTCGTAAAAGCTGGGTCCTGGCGCCTTGAGGCCACGAGGAACCGCGCATCGCGCGGTTTTTTCGTTTTGGGCAAGGCGGAAGGGATCCGCCGCGGCCAAGCCGCTCTTGCCAATCCCCAATCCCGACTCCCCAATCCCCGCTTTTGCTGCACTGCGGTTTGAGCCCAGGCCCGGTTTATGCGTCACTGCCGCTCTGGTCCCGGGTGGGGACCGAGGATGCGCCACGTGTCGGAAGTGACTGTCGCCAACCTCCTGCAGGCCACGGCCGGGCCGTCGTCCACTGCCGAGGCGGAATCCGCGTTGCTGGCGCGGATGCGCCGCTTCCGCCAGATCGAACCGCTGCCGCCGGCGCTGGCGCGCTCGTGGCAGCGCTGCCTGGACGAGTACGGACTGAGCCCGGATGCCTCCCCTTCGCCGATGGTCCACGACGGCAGCGGGCTGCGCGAGCGCCAGCAGCGGCTGGAGGAAGTGCTGCGCATCGCCAAGGTGGAGATGGAGAACCTCTACGAGCAGATCGCCGGCGGCGGCTACGCGGTGGTGTTCGCCGACGCCGAGGCGACCTTGCTGCATAGCGTGCAGGACCCGGCGCTGCTGCGCGAGTTCCGCGAGACCGGGCTGTTCTGCGGCGCCAGCTGGGCCGAGCGCTACCAGGGCACCAACGGCATCGGCACCTGCGCGGTGGAGCGCAGCGCGCTCGGCGTGCACCGCGGCGAGCATTACCTGGTGCGGCACCTGCCGCTGTCGTGCAGCGGCGCGCCGATCCTCGATCCGCACGGGCAACTGCTGGCGGTGCTGGACGCGTCCACGCCGGACGCGCGCGACACCAAGCTGGTGCAGCGCCACACCAGCGCGCTGGTGCGCATGTCGGCGGCGCAGATCGCGCGTTCGTATTTCCTGGAGCAGTACCGGCATGCGTGGATCCTGCGCTTCCACAGCCGCCCGGAGTTCGCCGGCCTGCTGCACGAGGCGCTGATGGCGATCGGCGCCGACGGCTGCGTGCTGGCCGTCAACGAGGCGGCGCTGGAACAGCTCGGCAAGGGCGACCGCAGCCTGCTGGTCGGGCGCGACATCTCGCAGGTGATGCAGCTGGACTTCGACACCGTGGAGCAGCGCGCGCGCAACGACGCCAGCACGCTGTGGTCGATCCGCTGCGCCTGCCACGGGCGCCGCTTCTTCGCCCTGGCGCAGCCGCCGCGCCGCGACGCTGTTGCCGGCCGCGCGCACGCCAGCAACGCCGACAATGGCGAGGCGACCTATTCCCGCGAACACGTCGGCTCCGATCCGCGCATGCGCCACAACCTGGACAACGCGCTGAAACTGGCCGCGCATCGCGTGTCGATCCTGCTGTGCGGCGCCACCGGCACCGGCAAGGAGGAGTTCGCCAAGGCGGTGCACCGCGGCTCGCCGTGGGCGTCGCGGTCGTTCGTGGCGGTGAACTGCGCGGCGATTCCCGAGGCGCTGATCGAAAGCGAACTGTTCGGATACGCGCGCGGCGCGTTCACCGATGCCGCGCGCGAAGGCCGCCACGGCAAGCTGCTGCAGGCCAGCGGCGGCACCTTGTTCCTGGACGAGATCGGCGACATGCCGCTGCCGCTGCAGACGCGGCTGCTGCGCGTGCTGGAGGAACAGAGCGTGACCCCGCTGGGCAGCGACCGGGCGATGCCGCTGGAACTGCACGTGATCAGCGCCAGCCACCGCGACCTGATGCAGATGGTGACCGCCGGCGAGTTCCGCGAGGATCTGTACTACCGCCTCAACGGCGTGGTGCTGCACCTGCCGCCGCTGCGCGAGCGCAGCGACAAGGCCGAACTGATCCGCACCCTGCTGCGCGAGGAGAGCGGCGAGCATCACGTGCGCATCAGCGAAGACGCGCTGCACAAGCTGCTCAGCTACGCCTGGCCGGGCAACCTGCGGCAACTGCGCAACGTACTGCGCACCGCCGCGGTGCTGTGCGCCGACGGTATGATCCGCATCTCCAACCTGCCGCAGGAGATCGTCGATGCCGACAGCGGCCCGTGCCTGGTCAACGGCGATGCGGTCGCCGCCGACGACATGCCCGGCCGCGTGGCCCTGGACAGCGCCGAGCGCAGCGTGCTGCAGCAGCAGCTCGAACGCCACCGCTGGAACGTCAGCCGCACCGCCGACGCGCTCGGCATCAGCCGCAACACCCTGTACCGCAAGCTGCGCAAGCACGGTTTGGCGACGGCTTGAGTGCGGACGCGACGCTGTGCGGACGCGCCGTCTCCATTTACGTCGTCTTTCTGTAGGAGCGGCTTCAGCCGCGACACCAAAGCCCGATACAGATCGGCTTCGGGGTCGCGGCTGAGGGGCACGTCCGTCCGGAAGCCGCATGCTGCGCGTGTCGATAGCGTGTCGTTTTCCTGTCGCGGCTGAAGCCGCTCCTACAGGGGCGCTGCGCGCAGTTGTAGGAGCGGCTTCAGCCGCGACAGGAGGACGAAGTCGCCATGGCGCCAAGGCATCCATGGGAAGCGCGGCCGCAACGCCACCGCGTCCCGTCGCCAATGCGCCTTTGCCACATCGGGGGGCGGCGCGACTGCTTCGATGCCGGAACCTGCAGGCTGGGCGCATCGTTGGCTCGAAATGCATCGACATGCTTTTTGGGGATGATTAGAGGTGTCCTGAAGTCGCTCCCACAACGAGCATCGGCATGAGCCGGCAGCGCTTATCGCTATCACTCCGCAGAAAGAACTTGAATCCCGGGCGCTGTCGAAGCTGGGCGTCTTCCGGCTTCGGTGTCGCGGCTGAAGCCGCTCCTACAAATAGCCAATGCCCGATCCCGTGATGCAGCGATGCAGGCGCGCTGCTGTTGTGGGAGGGACTTCAGTCCCGACTCTCTCCGATGCCGGATACCCTTCCGCGTCGATGTCGCGGCTGAAGCCGCTCCTACAAAAGCGTGCGCCTCGCGTCGGCGGCGCTGCGCTGCAACGCTCCGCACGCAGCGCCGTCCGCCCTAGAATCGCCAGCGCAAACCGACCTGGTATTGCCGCGGCGCGCCGGGGGCGACGAAGCGCGAGGGGCCGTCCTCGACTGCGGCGTCCTGCGGGCGCGCCAGTGCGCCATCCGGGAACAGGTCTTCGGCGACCGCCGCATAGGTCTCGTAGCGGCGGTCGAACAGGTTGTTGATGCGCAGGTACAAGGACAGGCCGTCGGCGATCTGCCAGGTGCCGTGCACGTCGATCAGTGCGTAGCCGCCGGTGGACAGGTCGTGGCGCACCGCGTCTTCGCCGTCCTCGGGATCCTCGACCAGGCCGTCCTCGTTGCCGCTGGCCACGCGCCGCGAGAACGCGCGCAGGTCCGCGCCCAGCGCCAGCTGCGCCAGCGCCTGCCACTCCAGGCCCAGCTTCAGCGTGTTGCGCGGCAGGCCGGCGATGCGCATGCCCGGATGCAAGGCGATGGTGCGCTCGCCGGACAGCAGTTCGCCGTCGCTGCGGTAGGTGGCGTCCAGGTAGCTGTAGGCGGCGAACCAGCGCAGCGCGCCGCTGCTGGCGCGCCAGCTCAGGTCCGCGCCCTGGTAACGGGTGCGATCGACGTTGTCGAAGTAGCCCAGCTGGGTATTCGGCGCACGCAGGAACAGGATGTCGTCGCGATTGTCGGCGCGGTACAGCGAAGCGTTGAACGCCTGCTCCGGCGACGGGTTCCAGCGCACACCGACTTCGTAGGTACGCGAGACGATCTGCTCCAGGCGCGGGTCGGCCTGCAGCCCGGTCGGCAACCGGCACGGCTGTTCCGGATCGGCGCAGCCCAGTTCGATCGCGGTCGGCGCGCGGCTGTTCTGCGACACCGAGGCGAAGGCGGTGAAGCCGCCGCCCAGGCGCTGGGTGATGCCCAGCGACGGATTGGCCTTGGCGAACACGAAGCGCTCGCGCGGCAGCGCGCCGTCCTCGGCGGTGGACAGCACGTTGCTGACCTCGACCCGGTTCCAGCGCAACGCGCCGGTGACATGGGTGGCTTCGCTCACTTCCCAGGTGTCGGCGGCGAACACGCCCAGCGTGCTGCTGCGGCCGCTGACCCCGGAAAAGAATTCGCGCTCCTCGTCGGGATCGGCGACGACGGAGCGGTCGTCCTCCACGAACCCTTCCTGTGCGTACTGCCGGTAGCGCACCCGGTTGCGGTCGTAGGTGGCGCCGAGGCTGAGCGCATGCGCGCCGGCCTGGCGGCTGAAGTTCAGCGCCACGCCCTCGGCGTGCTGGCGCATCTGCGTGGTGTTGAGCACACCGCTGTGCAGCGCATCGGCCTGCGCGCGCGACACCGCGCAGTCGTCGTCCAACGGCGTGCCGTCGGCGGCGTAGCCGTCGGCGCAGTCCTCGACGAACTCCTCGTAGTCCTCATTGATGTCGCCATTGACCGTGTCGCGGCGGCCTTCGCGGTAGTAGGCCAGCAGATGCAGCGACGTGTCCGCGTCGAAGCGGTGGTCCAGTTGCGCGGTCAGCAGGGTGTTGCGGTTGCGGGTCAGGTCCGGCGAGGTGTAGACCGCGTCGCGGTCGGCCTGGTACAGGCCGGGCTCGATGCCATCGTCGGTGTAGCGGCCGGCGGGCAACAGGCCATTGCCGATCAGGCGGCTGCGCCCGTGCAGCAGCGACACGTCCCAGTCGGTGTTGTCGCCTTCCCGCCCGAGCTTGCCGAACACGCTACCGAGACGGCCTTCGGAGGCATCGCGCCAGCCGTCCTCGTCGAAACCGGTGACCGCGACGAAGGCGTGCAGGCCATCGCGGCCGGCATAGCCGTAGGACGCATCCAGGCGCTTGCGCGCGCCGCTGCCGAACGACAGGTCCGTGCGCAGGCCCGGCGCGGTCAGGCCGGATTGGGTGGTGAACGCCAGCGCGCCGCCGAGCGTGTTCGGTCCGAACAAGGGGTTGGAGCCGGGCATCAGCGCGACACTGCGGATCGCCGCCTCCGGCATCATGTCCCAGCTGACGATGTCGGCGAACGGCTCGTTCATGCGCACCCCGTCCAGGTACACCGACACGCCTTGCGAGGCGCCGGGCAAAGCCGAGGCGCGGAAACCGCGGAAGGTGAGATCGGTCTGGAACGGACTGCCCTGCACTTCGTTGGTGTCCACCCCGTTCATCTGCCGCAGCAGGAAGTCGGTGAGGTTGCCGGCCTGGCTGCGCGCGATGTCCTCGGCGTTGGCGATCTGCACCGTGTACGGCAGGTGGTCGGCATCGATCAGGGTGCCGGGGATCGGCGTGGCGGTGACCTCGACCCGGTCCAGCGCGGTGATCTGCGTGTCGTCGGCATTGACCGTGGTCTGGGCGCCGGCCGGCGCCATGGCCAGTGCGACGGCGATGCCGGCGGCCAGCGCATTCGCGTGCGCCAGCGAGGTACAACGTCCCTTGTCGCAAGCCATGTTTGCTCCTTCCTGTCAGTACAGCACGACCGATTTGATGCCCCTGCCCGCGCGCATCGCCGCGAAGGCGCGGTTGATGTCCTGCAGCGGCAGCGTCTCGCTGATCAGTTCGTCGATGCGGATCTCGCCGGCCAGGTAGCGCTCGGCGTAGGCCGGCAGTTCGCTGCGTCCCTTGACCCCGCCGAACGCGCTGCCGCGCCAGGCGCGGCCGGTGACCAGTTGCAGCGGCCGCGTGCTGATCTCCTGCGCGCTCGGCGCCACGCCCAGGATGATGCTTTCGCCCCAGCCCTTGTGGCAGCACTCCAGCGCCGCGCGCATCGCGCGCACGTCGCCGACGCACTCGAAGCTGTGGTCGGCGCCGCCGTCGGTGAGATCGACGATCACCTGCTGCACCGGCGCGCCGAAGTCCTTCGGATCCAGGCAGTCGGTGGCGCCCAGCGCGCGCGCCAGCTCGAACTTGTCGCGGTTGATGTCGACCACGATGATGCGCCCGGCGCGCGCCATCACCGCGCCCTGCACCACCGACAGGCCGATGCCGCCGAGTCCGAACACCGCCACGCTGTCGCCGGGCCGCACCCGCGCGGTGTTGAGCACCGCGCCGATGCCGGTGGTGATCGTGCAGCCGAGCAGGCAGGCCTTGTCCAGCGGCGCGGCGGGATGGATCTTGGCCACCGCGATCTCCGGCAGCACCGTGTATTCGGCGAAGGTGCTGGTGCCCATGTAGTGCAGGATCGGCCGCCCGCGCAGCGAGAAGCGGCTGCTGCCGTCGGGCATCAGACCGCGGTCCTGGCTGGCGCGGATCGCCTGGCACAGATTGGTGCGCCCGGAGCGGCAGAACTTGCACACGCCGCATTCGGGCATGTACAGCGGGATCACGTGATCGCCGGGGCGTACGCTGGTGACGCCGACGCCGACGTCCTCGACCACGCCGGCGCCTTCCTGGCCCAGGATCACCGGGAACGCGGCATCGGGATCGGCACCGGACAGGGTGCTGGCGTCGCTGTGGCACACGCCGCTGGCGACCAGGCGCACCAGCACCTCGCCGGCCTTGGGCGGTTGCAGGTCCACCTCCTCGATGGCCAGCGGTTCATTCGCCGCCCAGGCGACCGCCGCTCGCGTCTTCATTCCCCTCTCCCCGCCTCCTCTCGCTGCGCCGCACGCGCTCCTCGCCTCACTGCGCGATGACCACGCCCCAGGGCATGTCGCCCACTGCGATCTGCTTGATCTCCTTCATGGTGGTGGTGTCGATGACGCTGACGCTGTTGGAGCGGCCGTTGGCCACGTACAGCTTCTTGCCGTCGCTGCTGAGCGCCGGATTCCACGGGCGCTGCCCGACCGGGATCTCGGCCAGGCTGGCGCGCGCGGCCGGGTCGATCACGCTGACCGTGCCGGCGCCGCCGTTGGAGGCGTAGACGCGGCTGCCGTCGCGCGAAATGGCGATGCCGGCGGTGCGCTGCCCGGCCGGAATGCTGGCCACGCGCCGGCGCGCGACCAGGTCGATCACATCGACCACGCTGGCCGCTTCCTGCGCCACGTACACGGTATTGCCGTCGGGGGCGAACGCCATGCCGCGCGGATGGCCGCTGGTGGCGATGACGCCGGTGGACTTGCCCGCCTTCAGGTCGATCACATCCAGATCGTTGGAGCCTTCGTTGCTGGTCAGCAGCAGCGCGCCGTCGGGGCTGTACACGCAATGTTCCGGCGCCTGACCCTGGGTGGCGATACGCGCGCCGATCGCGAAGCTGGCCGGATCGATCAGCATCACCTGGTTCTGCCCTTCCACGCACACCGCGAACTGGCGGCCGTCCGGCGACGCGGCGATGCCTTCGGCGTTCTCGCCGATGTCCACGCTGCGCAGCACCCGGTCCTGCGCCGTATCCAGTTCCAGCAGCCGGTGCCCTTGCGCATCGATCACGTACAGGTGCCCGGACGGTCCAGGCAGGATCTGCTGCAGCCGCTTGCCGAGCTGGCCCTGCGCGGACAGCGTGCGCAGCACCGTGTCGCTGCCGGTGTCGATCACCGAGATGGTGCCGGCGCGCTGATTCGGCACGTACGCCAGCGCCGCCGCTGGCGTGGCGGACGGCTTGGCGCCGGCATTCGCCTCCGCGCTACCGGCAGGCGCCACCGCGCGCTGGCAGGCCGCACCGGCCAACAGCAATGCCAGCGCGGCGGCGCCCAGCGTACGTCGCGCGCCTGGACTCATGGAGCCCCGCCCGCGGTCTTGTTGATCGAGTGGATGAAGGCCAGCAGCTTCTCGGTGTCGCCGTCCTTGAGCACCGGTGCGAACGGCGGCATCTGCCCGACCACCTTCTCGTGGCCGACGCGGACCTTGCCGTGCGCCGCCATGCCGGCGGTCCCTTCGTTGATCAGCGCGCGCAGCGTGTCGTCGTCGTGGCCATAGACCCAGATGTCGTTGGTCAGCGGCGGGCACATGCCACCGCCGCCGGTGCCGCCGTGGCAGGCGCTGCAGCCGGCGGACAGGAAGATCTTCTTGCCTTCGGCGGCCAGCTCCGGCGTGACCTTCACCGGTGGGCCTTTCGGAATCGGGGTGGCTGCAGCAGCCGGCGCTGGCGCGCCTGCGGCGGCCGACGCTGGCGCGGCCGGTGCAGCTGCAGCTGCAGCGGGCGCGGGTGCAGGTGCAGGTGCAGGTGCGGTGGGTGCAGCCGCTGCGGGTGCGGCCGGTGCCGGCGCGGCGGCCGGTTCGGAAGGCGGCGCATCCTTGCCGCAGGCGGCCAGGACCAAGGTCAACGCGAACAGGGACAGGTGCAGCAGCTTCGGAACGACGGAGCGACGGACGACGGCATTGCGCATGGGAAAAGAACCTTTGCGGGACGGACTGTGGGGACGTGCACGCCGCGACTGCGGCGCGAGCAGGAAGGCGTGGCGGTCATTGCGTGCGTCGGTGTTCGGCCTCCGTCAGCAGTTGCGCCAGCGATGCATCGCCACGCTGTTGCGCCAGCGCCGCCGGCGTCTTGCCGTCGGCGTCGCGGGTGGCGGCGTTGGCGCCGGCGGCGAGCAGGCGGCGGCTGGCTTCCTCGCGGCCGGCCGCGGCCGCCAGCATCAGCGGCGTGACGCCGGCGCGGTTGGGCCGGTCGGCCTCGGCACCGCGCGCCAGCAATGCATCCAGCATCTGTGGATCGTTGCGCGCCACCGCGAACATCACCGGAGTGAAGCCGGCCGGATTGGCGCGGCGTACGTTGGCGCCGGCGTCGAGCAGCGCCTGTACCAGGTCGACATCGGCATAGGAGATCGCCAGGTCCAGCGCGGTCCAGCCGTCCTTGGACACCGCATCGACCTTCGCGCGGCGCGCCAGCAGCAGCTTGGTGCTCTGCGCGTCGTTGCCCCAGGCCGCCTTCATCAACGGCGTCCAGCCGCTGCCGTCGCGGCTTTCCACGTTGGCGCCGGCCGCCAGCAACTCGCCGACCAGGGTCGGCGCCTGGTTGCGGATCGCCTGGTGCAGCGGCGGCTCGCCCAGCAGGTTGGGCCGGTCGGCGCTGGCGCCGTGGCGCAGCAGCCAGGCCACGCGCACGCCATCGCCGGCATCCAGCGCATGCGCCAGTTCCTGGTTCGGGTCGGCACCGCCGGCGATGCGCAACTGCAGTTGCGCCAGCATCTCCGAGGACGCCTGCGGGCTCGGCGTAGTGGCATCGTCGGCCGGCGTGTCGTAGCTGCCATGCGAGCGCAGGTCGCCGTTGACGATGCAGTCGGCGCAGGCCACCAGCGGCACGTGGTACTCACGCAGGATCGCGCCGATCTTGCCGGCGCTGCGCTGCATCGCCGCGTTCAGCGCATCGCGCAGGTCGGCATTCTTGCGCGACACCGCCCACGCCATCGAATACTCCAGCACTTCGTCGTCGATGACGTTCAGCGGCACCACGCCCAGGCCGCCGCGCGCGGCGTAGTAGCCGGCGACCGGGCCCCAGGACTCGGCGGCGTCGAGCTGCCCGCCGGCGACGCGTTCGGCCAGCTTGCCCGGGTGATCCTGCGGCGAGGTCGCCGAGTCGTAGAACAGGTATTGCACGTCGCCGGACACGCCGTGGTCGAACAGCGCCTGCCGTGCCGGCGAACTCTGGAACACGCCGATCTTGAGTTTCTTCAGCGCCGGATCGTCCAGCGACGCCGGCCGCAAGGCCAGGCCCTTGCGGGTCACCAGCACATAGGTGGAGCGGTACAGCGGCTGCGTGGGCAAGCCCATCTCGAAGTCGCTGTTCATGTCCATCAGCACGTCGCAACGCCCGGCGTTGATCGTGCTGCGCGCCAACCCACGTTGATAGTAGGTGCGCCATTCGTATTCCAGGCGCCGGCCCATTGCTTCGGCGAGGACCTGCGCGATCTTGTTCTGGAACCCTTCGCCGGCGCGATTGGACAACGGCATGTTGCCCGGATCGGCGCAGACCCGCAGCACCGCCGCATCGGCGGCGAGCGCGGGGACGGGCGCGCTGCCCGCCGCGGGTTTGGCGGCCGCACTGGAGGCGGCCTGAGGAACGCGAGCCGTCGCGGACGACGGCTCGCGCGTGCAACCTGCGGCGACGAGTCCGAGGCTGCAAAGCAACACCACGGCGCGCGCGCCCCGATACAAGCGCCGCGGCACGACCGCCTCCCCTGGGCGGTCGCTCGCGACATGGACGCGTCGCCCCCGGCTCATCGCGCGGTCTTGGCCGCGGCGGCCGCTGCGCCACCCGCGGCGGCGGTGGCGGTTGCGCTGGTGGTGACGGTCTTGCCGGCGCCGTCGATGCGGAAGGTATGCACCATGCCGCCCAACGGGATCTTGTCGAAGCCGTTGCTGAAGGCCAGACCCGCCGCACCCAGCGCGCCGTACGGATCGCCCGGATCCAGGCCGCCGGCGACCGGCAGGCCGATCCAGCCGCCGATGCCGGAGAACACCGCCACGTACTGGTGGCCGTTGGCCTTGTAGGCGATGGGGTTGCCGATGATGCCGGACGGCAACTTGGTCTCCCACAGCTTCTTGCCGGTGTCCTTGTCCACCGCGCGGAACCAGCCGTCGAGCGTGCCGTAGAACACCAGCCCGCCGTCGGTGACCAGGGTGCCGCTCCATACCGGGAACTTCTCCTTGATCTCCCACTTGGACTTGCCTTCGACCACGTCGAACGCCTTGACGATGCCCAGCGCGCCGGGCTCGTTCGGCTTCATCATCACGTTGGCGAACACGTACGGCAGGCCCATCATGGTGTTGCCGCGTTCCTGCGGTTCCAGTTCCATGTGCCAGTTGTTGGTGCCGCAGAAGAACACCGCCGAATTGGCCGGGTCCACCGAGCACGGCTGCTGGTCCTTGCCGCCCATCGCCGACGGGAACGCCTCGACCTTCTTGCCGCGCTCCAGCGGCGAATGCGCGGCGACCTTGATCGGGCGCCCGGTCTTCATGTCGATGCTCTCGGCCCAGTTGGCCGGCACGAACTTGTGCGCGCGCAGCAGGGTGCCGTCGCGGCGGTCGAGCACGTAGGCGAAGCCGTTGCGGTCGAACTGCACCACCGAGGGCACCTGCTTGCCGTCGATGGTCAGGTCGACCAGGATCGGCTCGTTGATGCCGTCGTAGTCCCACTGGTCGAACGGCGTCTTCTGGTAGCCCCACACCGCTTCGCCGGTATCGATCTTGCGCGCGAACAGGGTCATCGACCACTTGTTGTCGTATTCGCCGGTATCGCACTCCTTCTGCGTGGTCTTGCCGCAGCGGTACGACGGACTCCACAGGCCGGGGTTGCCGGTGCCGTAGTAGACCAGCTTCAGTTTCGGGTCGTAGCTGTACCAGCCCCACGCCGCGCCGCCGCCGCGCTTCCAGCCTTCCTCGGGGAAGGTCTTCACGCCGAGGTCGCCGAGCTGGCCGTGCTGCGGATTGGCCTTGTTGAAATCCGCACCCAGGCAGATGTCCTTGTCGCTGCCGGTCGCCTCGCACGACCAGGCCTGCTTGCCGTCGGCCAGCGCATACGCGGCGACGCGGCCGCGCACGCCGAACTCGTTGCCGCTGATGCCGGCCACGACCTTGCCGTCGGCGATGATCGGCGCCATGGTGATGGTCTCGCCCTTTTCCGGATAGGCGAGCTTCTGCTTCCACACTTCCTTGCCGGTCTTGGCATCGAGCGCGATCACGTCGCCGCTGAGGCTGCCGAACACCAGCTTGCCGTCGGCGTAGGACGCGCCGCGGTTGACCGTGTCGCAGCACGCGACCGCCACCGAGCGCTCGTCCTGCTGCGGGGTGTATTTCCACAGCACCTTGCCGTCGTCCTGCGCGGCCAGATCGATCGCGAACACGTTGTTCGGATACGCGCTGACCAGGTACATGATGCTGCCGATCACCAGCGGCTGGCCTTCGTGGCCGCGGGTGGCGTCGGTCTTCATTTCCCACGACATCTTCAGGTTCTTGACGTTGTCGCGATTGATCTCGGCCAGCGGGCTGTGCCGGTTCAGGCCGAAGTCGCGACCGATGCCACCCCAGTTGTCGGGATTGCTGGCGGTGGCGGCGAACTCGCTGTCGGTATCGGCCACCGCGGCCGGCGGCGCAGCGGCCGGCTGCTGCGCGGCGGCAGGCGCGGCCGGCGCGGCGGTTTCTTCCTGCTTCTTGCAACCTGCCAGCACCAGCGCGGTAGCCAGCGCGAGCAGCGTCCAGGCACGGGTACGACATGGATGACTGTGCATCGTTCTACTCCCCTCGTTGAAGAGCCGTGGCGCCCACCGTCGAACGGCCTGCGCGGCGGGATGTGGAAACATCGCCGGCAAGAGAGCAATCGACGTGCCAGCGCACTGCTGCAGTGCGCCATCCTTGAGCCACAAGCATCGGCCGCCGCATGGGCAAAGACGCACCTTCGCACCACTGCCGCGCTGTACCGAAAACGGAACACTTTGCGCCACCCGCCTGTATCGCGATTGGTGCAGGGGCCGAGGCGCAACGCGCAGCAACGGCCGGCCTACCTGACAGCCGCCAGAACAGGCCCAGACACCCGGTCGCCGTGCTGCGGGCCCGTGCCTGCGGAGACCCCGGACGCCTTGGATCAACTCAAGCCCCGACGCTCAGGTCCCGAAGCCATTGCATCGAACAGCCGTTGTTGGAGACACCCCGCCGCAGATCACCGGCGCAAGCGGCAAACCGCAGCTCCGCGGCGGCAGCTTTCCAGCTAGCGCCCCACCGCTCTTGCCCTGCTTTTGCCGCTTTTGCCGCTTTTGCCGCTTTTGCTGCCCGTGCCCGTGCTCTGCTGTTGCTGTTGCTGTTGCTGTTGGCTATTGCTTTGGATTTTCCGGGTCCCTTACGCAGCGGCGAATAGGGCGGGAAAAACCCCGAAGGGGCGGCGCACATGGATGTGCGCCGTTCGCGGCAGGGGCAGGATGCCCCTTCCGCGAATCCCGTCCTATTCGCGGACCCGGAGCGCGCAGCGCGGAGGGCGCGGAGTAGGGTGTGCTTTCTTTTGGTTACTTTTCTTTGCACAAGCAAAGAAAAGTAACTCGCCGCAGGCGAAAGCTTTTTGCCTTTGCTTTTGCTTTGGCTATGGAAGACATTGTAGGAATGGTTTCAGCCGCGACACGTTCCTGACAGAATCAGTCGCGGCTGAAGCCGCTCCTACAGAGAAGCGGCCCTATGCCGCCGCGTCTTGCCACCACGCCAGCAGCGCCGCGCAATCGGCGAAGTGCAAATCGGCCAGCGTCGGCCACGGATTGTCCGCATGCAGCAGTACCGTAGTCGCACCCGCATGCCGCCCGCACTGCAGGTCGTATTCGTGATCGCCAAGCATCGCCAGCGCCTGCGGCGCTACGCCCCAGTACGCGGCCAAGTGCTGCAATCCACCAGGATGCGGCTTCGGCGGCGCCTCGTCGCGGCCAAGGATGCTGGCGTCCTCGAACAAATGCTCCACCCCGATCTCGCGCAACGTCACCCGCGCCAATTCCTGCGCATTGCGGGTCAGCACCGCCAGCCGGCAACCGGCCGCATGCAACGCGCGCAGCAGCGCCGGCGCCCCGGGCGCGGCGACCGCCTCCAACGCCAACGCGCGTTCGTGCTCGAGCAGCCAGGCATGCTTGGCCGCGCCCTCCTCCGCCGGCAGCGCGGCCAGATGCTGCAGGATGTCGGCCTGCGGCGGAATCTGCAGCTCGCGGCGGATCAACGCGAAATCGTGCACCGCACGGGTCAGCGTGCCGTCCATGTCGAACACCCAGTGCCGCACCTGGCGCAGGCGCGCGCCGGGTGCCGCCGCGTTCAATCCCATCCGGGCATCTGCGACCCGTCCAGGCCGCCGGTCTCGAACACCGCGGTGCGGGTGCCGCCGGCCTTCACCGGGAACTCGATCTGCAGCACCGTGGTCTTGCGCGCCAGCTTCCACAGCGCCTTGTCGTCGCTGATGAACATCGCGATCGCCTCGTCGGTGTTCGGGCGCCACGCCGCGGCCGCGCGCGGCGCCGCACCGTCGGCCTTCAACTGCACCTTGCAGCCGCCGGCGCAACGGAAATCGCCGGCCTGCAGCACCAGGTAGGCGCTGCGCTTCCATTCGGGATGATCGCGGAACACCAACTGCACCGGCTTCGGGCCGCTGCCGTCTACATCGACCTTGTCGCGGCTGTACAGCATCGCCGAGCGCTGCGTGCCCTTGCCCGCCGGCACCTGCGAATACTCCCAGGCGGCCTGCATGCGCCGCAGCTCGCGCGCCGCCTCGCCCTTGGCCTTGACCTCGGCATAGCCGGGCTCGATCCGCGCGGCCGCATCCGAACCGGGATACTGCTCCAGCAGCGCCGCGCCATGGACGCGCGCCAGGTCCCAGTTGCCGGACTGCACCGCGGCATCGTATTGCTTGGCCAGGTCGTCGGCGGCCTGCGCCTTGGCCTGCGCTTCGGCCGCGGCCTGCGCCTTGCGCTCGGCCTCGTGGTCGCCGCAACCGGCCAGGGCGACGGCGCACAAGGCGCCGAGCAGAATGCGTTTCATCGGGGAACTCCTCGTTGGATCAAGTGATCGATCGCCTGCGCGACCTCGGCCGGCTTCTCGACGATGGACATGTGACCGCTGCCGTCGAGCAGCACCTGCAGCGCCTGCGGCACGCGCTGCGCGTACAGCGCCAGCGCGCTCGCATCGATCACCGCATCCTGCACGCAGTTCAGCAGCAGCGCCGGCTGGCGGATGCGCGCGGCTTCTTCGAACGGCAGGAACGCCTCCTCGCTGCGTCCGATCCGCGCCAGCACCTGTTGCTCGAAGCCGGCCTCGCTGCGCCGCCAGGCGACGACCGACAACACCGCCCAGGACGGAATGCGCGGCTTGCTCGGCTCCAGCAGGAACACCGTGTCGATGTAGCGGCGCAGCGAGTCGGCGTCGTACACCGCGAACGGATTGTCGCCATCCAGCACCGCCTGGCCGAAGGCGTTGTCGGCGAAACGCACGCCGGCGGCGTTGAGCAGGCCGACCCGATCGAACAATTGCGGATGGCGCGCGGCAGCCAGCGCGGCGATGCCGCCGCCCATCGAATGCCCGACCAGCACGCATTCGCTGCCGGTGCCGCGCACGCACTGCGCGGCGAACGCGGCCACGCGCTCGGCCTGCGCGACGAAGCCGTAGTCCTGTCCGTCGATGCGCTGGCTCTCGGCCCAGCCGGGCAGATCGGGAATGAACAGGTGATAGCGATCGCCGAGCGCACGCGCCAGCGGCAACCAGTTTTCCTTGCTGCCGGTGAAGCCGTGCACCAGCAGCAGCGCAGGAGCGGCGGGATCGGCCGCGGCGCGATGCAGGTAGATCCAGCGATGCCCGGCGACCTGCGCCTGGCGGCGCCGCAGGCCGCTGCCCCGGCGCAGGCGCAGGCTTTCCAGGCGCACCAGCAGGAACGGCTTGCGGCGCAGCACCAGCACCGCGGCCACCAGCAGCGCCAAGCCCACGGCCAGCGCGGTGAACGCCAGCAGCAGCAACAACAGCATCAGCAACATGGAAGAGCCGGGAACCGGAAACGGGCCATGCGCCTACCTTCGCATGCGGCCCGGTTTGCGCCAAGTCCTGCGCACTGGCGCAGTGCGCCCGGATCGGCGTGCCGCAGGCACTGCGCGGCGGCAGTCGCCGTTGCGCAAACGAAAACGGCGCCGGGATTGCTCCCGACGCCGCGATCCGTGCCGCGCGTTCGCGCGCAGCGCCGCCTCAGTGCGCGGCGGCGCCCTTGTCGGCCTTGGCCAGCATGTCTTCCACCGACACCGTGGTGATCGGGTGGTAGCCGGGCTTGGCCTGGGCGAAGACCTGCTTGGCGAAGGCCAGGCCGTCCGGGGTCTTCACCAGTTCGGCGTAGATCGGCAGGATCAGCTTGCGGCGGCCGACGCGGGCGATGAACTCGCCGGCGGCCGGGCGCGCGTCGGCGTAGCCGCTGCGGATCGCCAGCGGATACCAGCGCATGGCGATCTCGCCGTTCGGGGTGCCGGTGAAGTGGTAGGCATCGTCGAGTTGCTTGAGCTGCTCGGGCTTCAGCGTGGCGCCCAGGCCGCTGAGGAAGCGCGTCCACTCCTGCGTGCTCCACGCATCGGTCACCTGCTTGCCCGGCAAGGTGCCGCTGCCGGCCCAGGCGATGCGCGCGGTATCGACCATCGCGAAGTTGCGCGAACGCGCCTTCTGCGCGAACGCCGGGATGCCCGGCTCGTCCAGCCACGCATGCAGCTCGGCCTCGCTGACCGCATCGGGCTTCTTGGCCAGCAGGTTCTTCTTCAGATAGTCGACGAACTGGTCGGTGTTGGCGCTCTGGAACGCGTGGTCGTCGAACCAGCCGCGCAGGAACGCATCGAAGGTGGCGCGGCCGAAACGCTGCTCCAGGAACTGCAGGAACCAGGCGCCCTTGACGTAGGCGACCTGGCTCAGCGCATCGTCCGGATCGCGCTCGGTCAGCGCCGGCAACGCCAGCGCCTGGTCGGCCGGGCTCATGTCCTTGACCTCGGCAAGCAGGTCGGTCTGGTCGATCTCGCGCTCCATCTCCGCCGCTTCGGCGCCGTACAGCGCTTCGGTGATGCGCGCCTGCACGTAGGTGGTGAAGCCTTCGTTGAGCCAGATGTCCTTCCAGCTGGCATTGGTCACCAGGTTGCCGGACCAGCTATGCGCCAGCTCGTGCGCGATCAGCGACACCAGCGACTTGTCGCCAACGATCACGGTCGGGGTGGCGAAGGTCAGGCGCGGGTTCTCCATGCCGCCGAACGGGAACGACGGCGGCAGCACCAGCATGTCGTAGCGGCCCCAGCGGTACGGACCGTACAGCGTCTCGGCGGCGACGATCATCTTCTCGGTGTCCTCGAACTCCTTGGCCGCCTTGTCGGCCATGGTCGGCTCGGCCCATACGCCCGAACGCTCGGAGATCGGCTTGAACACCAGGTCGCCGGCGGCGATGGCCAGCAGGTAGGACGGGATCGGCTGCGGCATCTTGAAGGTGTAGTCGCCGTCGCGCGCCGCCTTCGGATCGTTGTCGGCGCTCATCAGCACCATCACGTCCGGACGCGACACGACGTGCGCGCTGTAGGTGAAGCGCACGCTCGGCGTGTCCTGCAGCGGCACCCAGCTGCGCGCATGGATCGCCTGCGACTGGCTGAACATGAAGGGCAGCTTCTTGCCCTCGGTCATCGACGGCTCCAGCCACTGCAGGCCCGAGGCGGTCGCGGCGGTGTGGTAGGCGATGGTGACCTTCTGCGGCTGGTTCGGCGCCTCGATGGTCAGCTTGCTGCCGTAGATCTTGTCGGCCGGCGCCAGCGCGTACTGCAGCGGCGCCAGGTTGCCCTTGCCGTCGTCGCCCTGCACCTTTTCGATGGTCAGCTCGCGCGTGTCCAGCAACAGCTGCTTGGCGTTCTTGTCCTTCCAATCCAGCGTGTAGGTGGCGGTGCCGCCGATCTGCTTGCTGTCGAAGTCCAGCTTCAGGTCCAGCGCCAGGTCCTTGATCACGACCTTGGACGGCTCGGCGTAGGAGCTTTCGTCGTGGCTGCGGTCGGCGGGTTTCACGGCGGCGGGCGCGGGCTTGGCGGCGGGAGCGGCCGCATCGGGCGCGGGCGCTTCACGGGAACACCCGGTCGCGATCACCGCGGCCAGGGACAACAACAGGAACGGGGAACGCATGGCGGACAGCACCGGTTCGGGAAAACCCGCAGTTTACCTTGAAGGCTGGGATTGGGGATTCGGGATTGGGGATTGGCAACAGCGGAGCGGCAAGCGCGCTTTGCGAATCCCCAATCCCGAATCCCCAATCCCGGCTCTCAGATCTTGTAGCCCGAATGGATCGCCACGATGCCGCCGGTCAGGTTCTTGTAGTGGCTGCGGGCGAAGCCGGCCTCGGCCATCATGCCCTTCAGCGCGTCCTGCGGCGGATGCTTGCGGATGCTCTCGGCCAGGTACTGGTAGCTGTCGGCATCCTTGGCGAACAGCTTGCCCAGGCGCGGCAGGATCTTGAACGAGTGGAAGTCGTAGATCGGCTTGAACCAGTCGGCGGTGACCTCGGAAAACTCCAGCACCCGCGCCTGCCCGCCGACCTTCAGCACCCGGTACATCTCGCGCAGCGCTGCGTCCTTGTCGGTGACGTTGCGCAGGCCGAAGGCGATGGTCACCAGGTCGAAGCTCTGGTCCGGGAACGGCAGCGCCTCGGCGTTGCACTGCACGTAGTCCAGGCCCGCGACCAGGCCGCGGTTGGTCAGCCGGTCGCGGCCCACCGACAGCATGCCGGCGTTGATGTCGCCCAGCACCACCGCGCCCTCGTCGCCGACCCGCTCCTTGATCAGCGCGGCGATGTCGCCGGTGCCGCCGGCCAGGTCGAGCACGCGGTCGCCCGGCTTGACCTGCGCGGTGGCCACGAAGTAGCGCTTCCAGGCCCGGTGGATGCCCAGGCTCATCAGGTCGTTCATCAGGTCGTAGTTGCCGGCGACCGAGGTGAACACCTCGCCGACCAGCTTCTGCTTGTCCTTGGCGGCGACGTCGCGGAAGCCGAAATGGGTGGTGCCGGAGGTGTAGGGGGATTCGCTCATGCGGGGGATTATCGCACTGCCGGCCGGTCCGTGGCGGTGAAGCGGCGGCGCGGCCGCCGCGCCGGGGTGACAGCCGCCCGCCGCCTGGGCCAGACTGCCAGGCCACGCCCCCCATTGGCCGCACGATGCTGACCACGCCCGACTACCGCGCCCTGCTCGACACCGCCATCGCCGAGGCCCGCCAGGGCCTGGCCGAGGGCGGCATCCCGATCGGCGCGGCGCTGTACCACAACGACGGCCGCCTGCTCGGCTGCGGCCACAACCGCCGCGTGCAGGAAGGCGACCCCTCGGTGCACGGCGAGACCGACGCGTTCCGCAAGGCCGGCCGCCAGCGCCGCTACAAGGACACCATCATGGTCACCACGCTGGCACCGTGCTGGTACTGCAGCGGCCTGGTGCGGCAGTTCAACATCGGCACCGTGGTGGTCGGCGAATCGGTGACCTTCCAGGGCGGCATCGACTGGCTGCGCGAGAACGGCGTCACCGTGATCGACCTGCACAGCCAGGAGTGCATCGACCTGCTCGGCGGCTACATCGCGGCCCATCCGGACGTGTGGAACGAGGACATCGGCGAGGACTGAGCGCGCCCCGCGTTCAGAATCGGTACTGCACGCCGGCGCTGACCGTGCGCGCCGCGCCCACCGCCACCCACGGCGTCGCCGCCACCGAGCTGGTGTAGTAGCCGCGGTCGAACACGTTGTCCACATCCAGCGACACGCGCAGCCGGTCGTCGATGCGCCAGTACGCCAGCAGCTTGGCCACGGTGTAGGCCGGCAATCGCGCCGGCGCGATGCCGGCATCGGCCTGCGCCTGGGTATAGGCCTCGGCCAACCGCGCGCCGGTATGGGTGATGCCGCCGCCAACGCCGAGCAGGCCGCCGCCGGACAGCGGCGTCTCGCGCACCGCCAGCACGCTGCCGTTGAACCTGGGCACGTTGATCAGGCTGCCACCGACCTGCAGCGTGTTGTCGCGCAGCACCTGCACCCGATTCCACGAGGCGCTGGCATTGAGCCGCCAGTGCGCGCTCAGCTGGCCGGAAACGTCGGCCTCGGCGCCGCGGCTGCGCACGCGGCCGGCGGCGATCTGGTTGCCCGGATTGAGCGGATCGCCGGTGAGCACGTTGTCCTTGACGATCTCGTACAGCGCCAGCGTGCCGCCGAGGCGGCCGTCGCGCGCCTGCCACTTGCCACCCAGCTCCAGCGCGCGGCCGCTCTCCGGCGCCGGCGTGGTGCTGGTGCCGGTGCCGTACCAGACGTCGGAGCCGTTGTTGGGGCGGAACGAACGCCCTGCATTGACGTACCACGACCATTGTTCGCCCGGCGCATAGCTCAGGCCGATGCGCGGGGTGGTCTTGACCGGGGTCTGCGCGTAGCGGCCGCCGCTACGGCGGTCCTGCAGCGCCTGCCGGTAGCGGTCGTGGCGCAGGCCCAGCAGCAACGTCCACTGTGCGTTCAACGCCACCGCGTCCTGCAGGTACAGCGCCACGTTGCGTTGGCGCTCGCGGGTGTCGACGAACGGCAGCGGCGTCGGCAGCGGTTGCCCGTAGACCGGCGCGAACAGGTCCAACGCGTATGGCGCGGCGGCGCTGGGGCGGACCCGCAGCATGCGTTGCTCGAGCACGAAATCGTAGGCCTCGGTGCCGACCAGCAGATCGTGGCGCCAGCGACCGCTGCGCAGCTGGCCGCGCAGTTCGGCCTGCAGCGCGCTGTCGCGCGAGGCGAAGTCGCGCCAGCGCCGCTGCCGCCACAGCGTGCGCGCGTCGGCCTGCACGGCGCTGGGTTCGGTGGAATAGCCGCGCAGGCTGGCGTCGCGCCGCGACGCGGCGAGCAGCCCCTGCCATGTCTCGGAGAACGCGTGCCGCAACAGCAACTGGTGATTGCGGTTCTCGACCTTCACGTCGCCATCGCCCGGCTCGCCGAGGAAGCGCGAACGCGGCACCGCGCGCAGGTCGCCGCGCACCGCGACCACGCCGCGGTCCAGCGGCGCGCGGTGGCGCAGCCATTCGCCGTTGTAGTCCAGCGTGGTGGCTTCGCCCAGGCGCCAGGTCAGCGCCGGCGCGAGGAAGCGGCGCCGGGTATGCACGAAGTCGCGGAAGCTGTGCCTGTCCTCGGCGGCGAGGTTGAGCCGGTAGGCGACGCTGTCGCCCAGCGGTCCGGTGCTGTCGGCCGCGATGCGGTAGGCGTCGTGGCTGCCGGCAGAAAGCTCCAGCGCGGTCGCCGGCCGCCACTGCGGCAGCTTGGTGACGATATTGAGCGTGCCGCCGGGTTCGCTGCTGCCGTACAGCGACGCCGCCGGTCCCTTCAGGAATTCGATCGCCTCGATGTTGGCGGTGTCGCGCGGCGCGTTGTAGCCGCGGTTGCCGGCCAGGCCGTTGAGCAGGGTCGCACTGCCGGTGTTCTCGTTGCCGGGCAGCCCGCGCACCGCGAAGTTGTCCCACAGCCCGCCGAAGCCGTTCTGCCGCGAGATGCCGCCGACGTAGTCCAGGGTGCCGTCCAGATGCGTCGCGCCGAGGTCGTCGATCGCCTGCCGCGGCAGCACCCGCACCGATTGCGGCAATTGGCGCAGGCTCAGCTCGGTCTTGCTGCCCTGGGTGGCATCGGCGTAGTAGGTGCCCGAATCGCGGCGCCCGACCACGCGCACCGTATCCAGTTCGGCAGGTTCGGACGCGGCGTCGACGACCGGATCGGCATCGGCCGGACCGGCGCTCAGCCCAGCAAGCAAGGCGGCGACGAAGGAAAAGGACGGCGACGAACGTGGCGGCATGGAGCGAAGCACCCGAAAAAGAAATGTTATATTATTTCAATACTGGCACGGAACCGCGACGCATGTCTTCCACCTCCCCCACCCTTTCCCCAGCCTCCCCGCGGCTGGCCTCGATCGATCTGCTGCGCGGCACGGTGATGGCGTTGATGCTGCTCGACCACGTGCGCGAGACGTTCTACCTGCACCACCCGGTCGGCGACCCGGTGGACGTGGAAACCACGGCGCCGGCGCTGTTCGCGGCGCGCCTGCTGGCGCATCTGTGCGCGCCGGTGTTCGTGTTCCTGACCGGCCTGTCGGCGTGGCTGTACGCGGCGCGGCAGCCGCATGGCCGCAAGGCGGCGGCGGCGTTCCTGCTCAAGCGCGGGCTGTTCCTGATCGTGCTGGAACTGACCCTGGTCAACTTCGCCTGGACCTTCGCGTTCCCGCCGCAGGTGCTGTACCTGCAGGTGATCTGGGCGATCGGGCTGAGCATGCTGGCGCTGGCGGCGCTGCTGTGGCTGCCGCGCCCGCTGCTGGCGTTGCTCGGCGCGGGGCTGGTGGCCGGGCACAACCTGCTCGACGGCGTGCACGTGCACGGCGACGGTCCGCTGGCCACGGCCTGGGCGGTCCTGCACGAGCGCAGCTGGCTGCACCTGGGCGAGCTGCGCGTACGCACCTCGTATCCAGTGCTGCCGTGGATCGGGGTGATCGCGCTGGGCTATGCGGCCGGTCCCTGGTATGGCACCGGCACCGCGCCGGCGCAACGCCAGCAACGCCAGCAACGCCAGCAGCGCCTGCTGAGCTGCGGCCTCGGCGCGCTGGCGTTGTTCCACCTGCTGCGCTGGCACAACGGCTACGGCGATGCGCCCTGGCACGACCAGGCCGACATGGCGCACACCGCGATGAGCTTCTTCAACCTCACCAAGTACCCGCCATCCCTGCTGTTCCTGCTGCTGACCCTGGGCATGGGCCTGCTGTTGCTGCGCCTGTACGAGCAGCCGCGGCTGGCACGGGCGTTGGCCCCGCTGGCGGCGATCGGTGCGGCGCCGATGTTCTTCTACCTGCTGCACCTGTACGCGCTGAAGCTGCTGTACCTGGCGGCGCTGGCGTACTGGGGCGCGAACCACGGCGCCTTGTTCGGCGTGGACAGCGTCGCCGCGCTGTGGGCGATCGCTGCTGCGCTGGGGCTGGCGCTGTACTGGCCGGTGGCCGCGTTCGCGCGGCTGAAGGCGCGCCGCCGCGACCTGGCCTGGCTGCGCTATCTGTAGCGGCGCCCGCGCCCGATCGGCCGGGCCCGGATTCATCGCCGTGCAATGCCGGCGTGCTCGACTGGTCGTCCTGTCCGCGCCCGGAGACCCGCCATGCCCACCCGCCTGCCGCGCCTGCGGCTGCTCGGCCTGATCCTCGCCGCCGCCACCGCCGGCTGCGCCACCGCCGCGAGCCAGCGCGATGCCTGGGTGGTGCAGCAGATCCACGACTACAACCATCCCTATGCGGCGCAGCAGGCCGAGCTGGACACCAAGCTGGCGACGATGGCCGGCAGCGCCTACGCGTTCTACCGCGGCACCGACCATCTGTTCTACCAGGACATGACGACCTTGCCGGCCTCGCTGTGGACCAGCCCGCAGACCGGCTACACCTGGCTCGGCGGCGACACCCACATCGGCAACTTCGATGCCGCGCGCGACAGCAGCGGCAAGGCGGTGTTCAAAGTCGCCGACTTCGACGAAGGCCATCTCGGCCAGTACGTGTGGGACCTGCGCCGGCTGGCGGCGAGCATGGTCCTGGCCGGGCGCGACAACGGCCTGTCCGACAGCGACATCGGCAACGCGATCGACACCATGGTCGGCGCGTACCTGGACAAGATCGGCGACTTCAAGGGCAGCGACGCCGAGAAGAGTTTCCAGCTGACCAAGAGCAACACCAGCGGCGTGGTGGCCAAGGCCATCGACAGCGCCGACGGCAAGAGCCGCAGCAGCCTGCTGGCCAAATACACCGCGGTCAGCGGCGGCAAGCGCAGCTTTCAGAGCCTGGACAACCTGGTCGCGGTGGACAGCGCCACCGCCGCGGCGGTGGCCGCGGCGATGAACGGCTATGTGGCCTCGATCGCGGCGTCCAAGCGCTACGCGTCCAGCTACTACACGATCAAGGACGTGCGCCAGAAACTCGGCTCGGGCACCGGCAGCCTGGGCCGGCAGCGGCTGTACGTGCTGATCGAAGGCGCGAGCAGCGCCACCAGCGACGACGTGATCCTGGAATGGAAGCAGGAAGCGGCCAGCGTGGTCGCCGTTGCCGCGCCGTCGCAGATGCCCGCCTCCAGCTACGACAACCACGAGGGCGAGCGCGTGGCGCGCACCGCCAAGGCGCAGACCCTGGATGCGGACGTGCTGATCGGCTACGCCAGCGTCGCCGGCGTGCCGTTCTACGTGCACGAGAAATCGCCGTTCCAGGAAGACCTGGACCCGGCCGCGCTGAGCAGCGCCGGCAAGCTGGCCACCGCCGCCACCTACCTTGGCCAGGCGCTGGCCTCGGCGCACGCGCTGTCCGACCAGGACTACGATCCGGCCGTGGTGAGCTACAGCATCGACAAGCAGATCGACGCGGCGGCCAGCAGCAAGAGCGGGCTGAAATCGGAACTGCGCCAGTTCGCGTTCGACTACGCCGCGCAGGTGCAGCTGGACTGGCAGGGATTCGTGGCCGCGTACCAGGCGGGGACGCCGCTGTACTGAGCTGCGGATTGCATCGCCAGGCCGCCACGCCCCGTGTAGGAGCGGCTTCAGCCGCGACCGGGCATTACCGGTAACGCCCGGTCGCGGCTGAAGCCGCTCCTACAAGTTTCCGGAGAGCGACACCTGAAAGGCATTCCTGGCCGAGTACCGGCGGGAGCGCCGCCACGCTGCGCGCGCCACGCAGACATACATTCTTCCGCCTCCACTTGGCCGACGGAACTTCTGTGGGAGCGACTTCAGTCGCGACGAAGCTTTCCCGGGAACGCCCGTCGCGACTGAAGTCGCTCCCACAAGGTGCCGGTACGCCTGTTGGGTACCGGCACGCAGGCACTTACAGGATGTAACGGCTCAGATCCGGATCCTGCACCAGCTCGCCCAGGTGCGCATCGACGTAGGCCGCATCGACGGTGACGCTCTGCCCGTCGCGATCCGGCGCCTCGAAGCTCAGCGTATCGAGCAGGCGCTCGAGCACCGTGTGCAGGCGCCGCGCGCCGATGTTCTCCTGGCGCTCGTTGACCAGGAACGCGATCTCGGCAAGGCGCTCGATCGCATCGTCGGTGAAGCTCAGGGTCACGCCTTCGGTCAGCAGCAGCGCTTCGTACTGCTTGCTCAACGCCGCCTTCGGCTCGGTGAGGATGCGGATGAAATCTTCCTTGGACAGCGCTGACAATTCGACCCGGATCGGAAAACGGCCCTGCAGCTCGGGGATCAGGTCGCTGGGCTTGGCCAGGTGGAACGCGCCGGAGGCGATGAACAGGATGTGGTCGGTCTTGACCGTACCGTACTTGGTGCTGACGTTGGAGCCTTCGACCAGCGGCAGCAGGTCGCGCTGCACGCCTTCGCGCGACACGTCGCCGCCGGACGCCCCGGCCTCGCCGCGCTTGGCGACCTTGTCGATCTCGTCGATGAACACGATGCCGTGCTGCTCGCAGGCCTCGATCGCCGCGGCGCGCACGTCTTCCTCGTTGACCAGCTTGCCGGCCTCTTCCTCGATCAGCAGCGGCCGCGCCGCCTTGATCGTCAGCTTGCGCGACTGCGACTTGCCACCGCCCAGATTGGAGAACATCTGCCGCAGCTGCTGGCCCATCTCCTCCATGCCCGGCGGGGTCATGATGTCCATGCTGACGTTGACCGCCACGTCCAGCTCGATCTCGCGCTCGTCCAGCTCGCCGGCGCGCAGCATGCGCCGGAATTTGCTGCGGGTATCGCTGTCCTGCGCCGAGGGCTCGTTGCGCGCGGCTTCCGGATCGAAGCCGATGCCGGCGCTGCGCCGCGGCAGCAGCGCGTCGAGGATGCGGTCTTCGGCGCGTTCCTCGGCCTGGGTGCGTACGCGGGTCTTGGCCTGTTCGCGGTACAGCTTGACCGCGGTGTCGGCCAGGTCGCGCACGATCTGCTCCACGTCCTTGCCGACATAGCCGACTTCGGTGAAGCGCGTGGCCTCGACCTTGACGAACGGCGCATTGGCCAGTGTCGCCAGGCGCCGCGCGATCTCGGTCTTGCCGACGCCGGTGGGGCCGATCATCAGGATGTTCTTGGGCATCACTTCGTTGCGCAGCGCATCGGGCAGCTGCATGCGCCGCCAGCGGTTGCGCAGCGCGATCGCCACCGCGCGCTTGGCGTCGTGCTGGCCGACGATGTGGCGGTCCAGCTCCTGCACGATTTCGCGCGGGGTCATGGTGGAGGTATCGGGATTGGGCATTGGGGATTGGGGATTCGTAGAAGCGGAGTAGGAACGATCGATGCGTGTCCGGGCGCGGGAAAAGGAGCGCTTTCGCGAATCCCCAATCCCGACTCCCGAATCACAGCTCCTCGACCACCACGTTGCGATTGGTATAGATGCAGATGTCGCCGGCGATGTTCAGCGCTTCGACCGCGATGGTCTTCGCGTCGAGCCCGGTGTGGCCGAGCAGCGCGCGCGCCGCCGACAGCGCGTAGGAACCGCCGGAACCGATGGCGATGATGCCGTCCTCCGGCTCGATCACGTCGCCGGTGCCGCTGATGATCAGCGAGGTTTCCTTGTCGGCCACCGCCAGCAACGCCTCGAGCTTGCCCAGGCGGCGTTCGGTGCGCCAATCCTTGGCCAGTTCCACCGCCGCGCGGGTCAGCTGGCCGTGCTTCTCGAGCTTGGCTTCGAACAGTTCAAACAGGGTGAACGCATCGGCGGCGGCGCCGGCGAAACCGGCCAGCACCTGGCCGTCGCGGCCGAGCCTGCGCACCTTGCGCGCATTGCCCTTCATCACGGTGTGGCCCAGCGTCACCTGGCCATCGCCGGCCACGGCGACATGGCCGTTGCGGCGCACCGACAGGATCGTGGTGGCGTGGAAAACATTGGGATTCTGACTGGGGTCCATGCGGCCTCCTGAGCGGTTCTTCAGGTGTGGGGGCGTGCCGCCGCCCGTTCAAGCGTCGACGGGCCGGCCATTGGTCATCCTCGCGTGACTGGGGCGCTGCGGCTCAGGTTCGATGCCCCACAGCAGGGACCAGTCATCGCCCTGCGTCTCGATCGGATGCATGACCCGTCCAGAACCGTTGCCGCAGGCGAGATCGTCCGCCGCGCAATAGCGGTCGCATCCCCAGCAGATCCGCTCGGGATGCGCGGGTTGCAACGGAAAGGGTTCGCCATCGACCTGCCTCGCTGCACGTTCGGCGGACACTCTCTCCGCACGCAGCGGCGCGCGCCTTGATCCAGAACAAGTGCGCAAGAACGTACAGCCGTGCCGTCCGCGTTCGGCCGGTCAGGACTTGCGCTTGGCCCGCGGATGCGCGGCGTCGTAGACCTTGGCCAGGTGCTGGAAATCCAGGTGGGTATAGATCTGCGTGGTGGCGATGTCGGCGTGGCCTAGCAGTTCCTGCACGCCGCGCAGGTCGCCGGAGGATTCGAGGATGTGGCTGGCGAAACTGTGCCGCAGCATGTGCGGGTGCACGTGCTTGAACAGGCCCTGGCGCCCGGCCAGCTGCTTGATCCGGATCTGCACCGCGCGCGCGCCGATCGGCGCGCCGCCGCGGCCCGGGAACACCGGCGCCTCGGCCGCCGCCTTGGTCTCGGCCTGCCATTCCAGCAGCGCCTTGCGCGCGTGCGAGCCGACCGGCACCAGCCGCTGCTTGTTGCCCTTGCCGAGCACGCGGACCAGGCCGCTGGCGAAATCCAGGTCGCGCCAGCGCAGCGCGCACAGCTCGCTCAGGCGCAGCCCGGAGGAATAGAACAGCTCCAACAGCGCGCGGTCGCGCAGGCCCAGCGGCGCGTCGGTCGGCACTTCGACCAGGCGTACCGCCTCGTCCGCGTCCAGCACCTGCGGCAGCTTGCGCGGCGCCTTCGGCGCACGCAGCGCGGCGGCCGGGCTGGCCGCGATCTGGCCATGCTTGAGCAACCACGCATAGAAACTGCGGCACGCCGACAGGCGCCGCTGCAGGCTCTTCGGCGACAACCCGCGACGGTGCTCGGCGGCGATGAAATGGCGCAGCTGCTCGGCGTCGAGCGCGGCGAGGTCGCCACCGGCATTGTCCGCCGCCCACGCCGCGAGTGCGGCGAGGTCGCGGCGGTAGGCGTCCAGCGTATGCGCGGACATGCGCCGTTCGACTTGCAGATGGGCGAGGAAACGGGACTCGGGACCCGGGACTCGGGACTCGGCTTCTACGGAAGCAGTATCGGCCAGCGCGTCGGACTGCGCTTTTCGAGTCCCGAGTCCCGCGTCCCGAGTCCCGCCTTTCATGCGAAGCGCTGCAGCGCCACCGTCAGCGACTCGCCCATCATGCGCAGGAACAAGGTGCCCATGCCGGGATAGAAGCGGTTCGGATCGTGGCTGCCGACCGCGAGCAGGCCCACGCCCGGCAGCGGCAGCAGCGCGGTGGACTGCACTTCCTCGAGGCGCTCGCCGTACAGCAGCGCCTGCTTCTCCGGCTGCAGGCGGCCGCAGATCGGCTCGCCGTCCTTCAGGCAGTCGCGGAACGGCGCCAGCCGCGGATCGTCCTGCGCCAGGATCTGCAGCCACGGCGCCTGCTCCAGCCCGGGCAGCGGCCGCAGCAGCACGATGCTGACCAGGTCGCCCTGGAAATCCTCCTGCAGCGAGGCGGCCATCGCGCGCACGCTGTCGGCGGCGCTGGTCTGGCGCATCAGCGCCAGGGTCAACTGGTGGGTCCGCACCGCCAGGCGCTCGTTGACCTGGGCATTGCCGGCCAGCTCGGACAGGCGCCGCGACAGCTCGCGGTTCTTGTCGCGCAGCACTTCCAGCTGGTAGCTCGCCAGCGATGCGGTGGGGCCGTCGTCGCGCGGCACCACCAGGGTCAGCGCCAGGTCGGGGAACTGTTTCAGGAATGCCGGGTGGCGGCGCAGCCATGCGGCGATTTCGTGCGCGCCGATCTTGTCCTGGGTCTCGCTCATCGGATCCACTCCCCATCGAAAACGAACGCGGCCGGCCCGGACATCACCACCGGCGCATCGTCGTGCGGCCAGTGGATACGCAGTTCGCCGCCGGGCAGCACTATGCGCACGTCGCGGTCCACGCGGCCGCGCTGGATCAGCACCGCCGCGGCCGCGCAGGCGCCGCTGCCGCAGGCCAGGGTCTCGCCGACGCCGCGCTCGTACACGCGCAGGCGCACATGGCCGCGGTCGATCACCTGGGCGAAGCCGACGTTGACCGAATCGGGGAACGATGCGTGCTGCTGCAGCAACGGCCCCAGCCGCTCGACCGGCGCCGCATCGACCAGGCCCACTTCCAGCACCGCATGCGGATTGCCCATCGACACCGCGCCGAAGCGCACGCTGCCGCCCTGCAGCGGCAGCACATATTCCTCGCGCATGCGCGGGAAGCCGATCAGCGGCACGTCCTCCGGGGCGAAGCGCGGCACGCCCATCGCCACCGCGAACTGGCCGTCGGCGTTGCGTTCGATGCGGTGCGAGGCGAACGGACTGTCGATGACGAACGGCTCGCTGCCGGCGGCGCCGTCGCGCACCAGCCAGGCGGCGACGCAGCGCGCGCCGTTGCCGCACTGCCCGGCCAGGCTGCCGTCGGTATTCCAGATGCGGTAGCTGGCCACCGCGTCCACGCTGCGCGGCGCCTCGATGGTCAACAGCTGGTCGCAGCCGACGCCGAAATGGCGGTCGGCCAGGCGTACCGCCAGCGCGGCGTCCGGCGGCGGGGTGCCGTCGCGCAGGTCGAGCACCACGAAATCGTTGCCCGCACCCTGCATCTTGGAAAAGCGCAGGCGCGCCGCGACGCTGGCCTCACTCATTCCCATCGGTGGGCGTGGTGCCGGTGTCGTCGGTCGGCTGCTGCTGGCCATCGACCGGCTGCGCCTGGCCGGCCGGATCGGTGGTGGCGGGCGGCGTCGCGTCGGGCGCGGTGGCCGGTGCGGCTTCCACCGGAACCGGCTTCTGCGGCATCACCAACGGGCCCTTGTTGCCGCACCCGGACAGCGCCAGCAGGGCGGCGCCGCACAGGGCGATACGGATCGGATGACGGAACGATGTGCTCATGCGCCGAGTATAGCCAGAAGGGCATGAACCGGCTGTGCCGCCTGCCACGCTGCGGCCGCACAGCCATGCCTGGGCCGATGCGGACGCGCGATCCCGCTTCATTCGCGCGGCGGCGGCTCCGGGCGCAGCCACAGCCATAGCGCCACGCAACTCATGCAGCCGATCGCCACGACCTGCACCCACGGCTTGTGCACGAACAGCAGCAGCACCAGCGCGCACACCGCCATGGTCAGCGTGGCCATCCACTTGCCGCGGCGGCTGACCGCGCCGTGCGCTTCCCAGTCGCGGATGCTGGCGCCGAACCGTGGATCCTCCAGCAACCGCCGGCGCAGGCGCTCGGAGCCGCGCGAGGCGGCATAGGCCGAAATCAGCACGAACACCGTGGTCGGCAATCCCGGCACGAAGATGCCGACGATGCCCGTGGCCAGGCTGACGTAGGCCAGCAGCCACCAGGCCCAGCGGAAACGGGAAGGGGGTTCCATCGAGGCATGATAAAGCCGCGGCCGGGCGGCGACGCGGGCGATCTGCGCTCGGCGCCGGCTTCCTGCGTGGGCGAGTTCGGTCGCGAGGAGCGGCACGAGATGCTCGCCGGGAGTCATGCAGTCGGGACTGAAGTCCCTCCCACAGTGCACCCAGCCGGCACTCGGCGCCCCTGCCCTTGTGGGAGCGACTTCAGTCGCGACGCGCGAAGCGCTGCGCTCGCGGAATCTCGATGCCGCCGGGACTGCAGGCCCTCCCCGAGTGCACCCAGCCGGCACTCGGCGCCCTGCCCTTGTGGGAGCGACTTCAGTCGCGACGCGGAGTCTGTCAGGCAGCAGCTTCGGAACCCGTCGCGGCTGAAGCCGCTCCTACAGGGAGCGGGCGCCGTGCCGGCCGGGCGCACTGTAGGAGCGGCCTCAGCCGCGACAGAATGCCGCAACGGCCGCCTTACTTCGCCACCTGCTCCACACCCAACTGGTCGAGCATGAACGCATACGACTCGGCCTGCTCGCGGTAGCGACGAAAGCGCCCGGACTTGCCGCCGTGGCCGGCTTCCATGTTGACCCGGAACACGATCGGGCGGGTGCCGGTGTTGTCGTCGCGCAACTTGGCCACCCACTTGGCCGGCTCCCAGTACTGCACCTGCGAATCCCACAGGCCGGTGCCGACGAACAGCGCCGGATACGCCTGGCGGGTAACGTTGTCGTACGGCGAATAACCGAGCATGTAGTCGTAATACTGCTTCTGCTCCGGGTTGCCCCACTCGTCGTACTCGTTGGTGGTCAGCGGAATGCTCGGATCGAGCATGGTGGTGACCACGTCGACGAACGGCACCTGCGCCACCAGCACCCGGTAGTCCTGCGGCGCCATGTTCGCCACCGCGCCCATCAACAGGCCGCCGGCGCTGCCACCGGCCGCGGCGACGCGGTCCGGCGCCGCATAGCCCAGCTTGACCAGGCCACGGGTGACGTCGATGAAATCGGTGAAGGTGTTCTTCTTGTGCAGCAGCTTGCCCTGGTCGTACCAGTCGCGGCCCATCTCCTGGCCGCCGCGGATATGCGCGATCGCGTAGACCACGCCGCGGTCGAGCAGGCTGACCACCGGCAGGTTGAAGTTCGGATCGGTGGACATGCCGTAGCTGCCGTAGGCGTACTGGTACAGCGCCGCCGTGCCGTCCTTCTTGAAGCCCTTCTTGTACACCAGCGATACCGGCACCTTGACCCCGTCGCGCGCGGTCACCCACACGCGCTCGGTCTGGTACTTGTCGGCGTCGTAGCCGATCACCGGCTGCTGCTTGAGCAGCTTGCGCTCGCCGGTGCGGGTGTTGAGCTCGTAGGTGGTGGCCGGCGTGGTCAGCGAGGTGTAGCTGTAGCGCAGCCACGGCGTGTCCGGCTCGGGATTGACCGACAGGCCCATCGAATACGCCGGCTCGTCGGCCTTGACGTACTCCTCCTTGCCGTCGGCGAAGTGCAGGCGGATCCGCTCCAGTCCCTCGGAGCGCTCGGCGATGGCGGTGAAGCCGTCGAACAGTTCGAAGCCATCGATGAACACCTTTTCGTCGTAGGGCAGCCAGGCCTGCCACTGCGCGCGCTTGGTGGCGCCGTCGGGCGCGGTCATCAGCGCGTAGTTCTTGGCTTTCCAGTTGGTGCGGATCACCCAGCGCCCGTCGAAATGGTCGGCGCTGTACTCGACGTCGCGCTCGCGCGGCGCCAGCACCGTGAAGTGCTGCGGATCGGCGGCAGGCGCGTAGCGCTGCTCGGACGACACCGTGCTTTCCACGCCGATGAGGATGTACTTGTCGTCGCGGGTGCGGCCCAGGCCCATGTAGAAGCTGTCGTCCTTCTCCTCGTAGACCAGCGCGTCCTGCGCCGCCGGCGTGCCCAGCACATGCTTCTTGACGCGCACGGTGAGCAGGGTTTCCGGGTCGTTCTCGACGTAGAACAAGGTCTTGTTGTCGTCGGCCCAGACCACGTCCGGCGACACGCCCGGCACGCGGTCGGCGTAGATCTCGCCGGTGTCCAGGTTCTTGAAGCGCACCACGTACTGGCGGCGGCCGACATCGTCCTCGGTCCAGGCCAGGATGCGATTGTCCTGGCTGACCACCGCATCGCCGACGCTGAAATAGCCCTTGCCTGCCGCCATGGCATTGATGTCGAGCAAGACCTCTTCCGGCGCGTCCATGCTGCCCTTGCGCCGCGCGTGCACCGGGTAGTCCTTGCCGCTCTCGAAGCGGGTGTAGTACCAGTAGCCGCGCTCGCGGTACGGCACGCTGCTGTCGTCCTGCTTGATGCGGCCGACGATTTCCTTGTACAGCGTGTCTTCCAGCGGCTTGAGCGGCTTCAGCACCTGGTCGGCGTAGGCGTTCTCGGCATTGAGATAGGCCAGCATCTGCGGGTTTTCACGTTTGTCGTCGCGCAGCCAGTAGTAATCGTCCTGGCGGGTGGCGCCGAACGGCGCGGTGACCGTGTGCGGCTGCTTGGCCGGATGCGGCGGGGTGATGTCGGCGGCGAGGGCGGAAGCGAAGGGCGCGGTCATGAGCAGCAGAAAGCTCGCTAGCAGGGAACGGTGATGCATCTAATGGGGCTCCGGCGGCAGTAACGCAACAAGGACGCGCCGCCCGGGCCGGGAGACGGCAGACATGCGGCGCGGCGCCGCACGGTGCCGGCCGAGTCTCCGCGCAACGCCGCATCCTGGCAAGCGCGCAACGATGTCCTGCGCCGCGCTCCTCTATGATCGGGCCATGAACCCGCATCCGACCGAACCCCGTACCGCGCCGCACGCGCTGCCCGCCTACAGCCAACGCAGCCGCGACATCGAACCGTTCCACGTGATGGCGCTGCTGGCCCGCGCCAACGAACTGGAACACGCCGGCCACGACGTGATCCACCTGGAGATCGGCGAACCGGATTTCACCACCGCCGCGCCGATCATCGCCGCCGGCCAGGCCGCGCTCGCCGCCGGCCACACCCGCTACACCGCCGCGCGCGGGCTGCCGGCGCTGCGCGAAGCGCTGGCCGGGTTCTACCGGCAACGCCACGACGTGGACCTGGACCCGGCGCGGATCATGATCACCCCCGGCGGCTCCGGCGCGCTGCTGCTGGCCAGCGCGCTGCTGGTGGATCCGGGCAAGCACTGGCTGATGGCCGACCCCGGCTATCCATGCAACCGGCATTTCCTGCGCCTGGTCGAAGGCGCAGCGCAGCTGGTGCCGGTCGGCCCGGACAGCCGCTACCAGTTGACCCCGGCCTCGCTGGACGCGCATTGGAACGCCGACAGCGTCGGCGCGCTGGTGGCCTCGCCGGCCAACCCGACCGGCACCCTGCTGGACCGCGCCGAACTGGCCGCGCTGGCGCAGGCGCTGCAGGCGCGCGGCGGCCACCTGGTGGTCGACGAGATCTACCACGGCCTCAGCTACGGCATCGACGCGCCCAGCGTGCTCGAGGTCGACGACGGCGCCTATGTGCTCAACAGCTTCTCCAAGTACTTCGGCATGACCGGCTGGCGCCTGGGCTGGCTGGTGGCGCCGCGCGCGGCGGTGCCGTCGCTGGAGAAGCTGGCGCAGAATCTGTACATCAGCGCCTCCAGCATCGCCCAGCATGCGGCGCTGGCCTGTTTCCTGCCGGAAACCCTGCAGCTCCTGGAAGCGCGCCGCGCCGAATTCGGCCAGCGCCGCGACTACCTGCTGCCGGCGCTGCGCGCACTCGGTTTCCGCATCGAAGTGGAGCCGCAGGGCGCGTTCTACCTGTACGCCGACGTCAGCGCCTTCACCGCCGACGCGCAGGCGTTCTGCGCGCATTTCCTGGAAACCGAGCACGTGGCGTTCACCCCGGGCGTGGACTTCGGCCACCACCGCGCGCGCCAGCACGTGCGTATCGCCTACACCCAGAGCCTGCCGCGGCTGCAGGAAGCGGTGGCGCGCATCACACGCGGGCTGGAGCGTTGGGATCGCCACGCCCAACCGTAAGCGCCCTGTGTGTGGCCGCTAGAGGGATCGTGCGCGCAAGCGCTGTTGCTGTTGCTGTTGCCTTTGCTGTTGCTTGGTTTTTGATCTACCCGGGCCCCCTCAGCGCGGCAGCCCCGGCGGGCGAATACCCGAAGGGCGACGCGCAGGATGCGCGTCGTTTTTCGCCGGCACATGGATGTGCCGTCGAAAAATGCCCGGTGGGGCTGCGCACCCGGAGCGCGTAGCGCGGAGGGCGCGCTGCGGGGTGTGCTTTCTTTTGGTTACTTTTCTTTGCACAAGCAAAGAAAAGTAACTCGCCGCAGGCGAAAGCTTTTGCAGTTGCAGTTGTTATGCGGTGCCGAAGCCATTGTAGGAGCGGCTTCAGCCGCGACCGAAGCGTTCCTGGGAAGTCGCTGTCGCGGAAGTCGCTGTCGCGGCTGAAGCCGCTCCTACAGTGCCCCTCGTCCGATACGCAAACTTCGGGCAACAGCAAAGGCTTCCGCCTTGCGGCGGGTCACTTTTCTTTGCTCGCGCAAAGAAAAGTAACCAAAAGAAAGCGCGCCCTGCCTACGCGCCCTCCGCGCTGCGCGCTCCGGGTCCGCGTCCATGACGGGGATTCGCGGAAGGGGCATCCTGCCCCTGCCGCGAACGGCGCACATCCATGTGCGCCGCCCCTGCGGGGTTTTTCCCCGCCATGGCCGCCGCTACGGAAGGGAACCCGGTAAATCAAAAGCAAGAGCGACAGCAAAAGCCCGAGCAACAGCGACAGCGACAGCGACAGCGACCACCATGATCGCGGCAGAACGCGTGCGAACGCGGCGGTCACTCTCCGCTTTTGGCTGTGTTCGTCTTAAACGAGCCGAGCATCGCAGACGCGAACTGCCGAAGAGGCGCCCTTGTTTGAGCGAAACGAGTTTGGGCGCCGCCCCGAAAGGGATGTGCCGCTTTCGCCAAGGACGCAATGAGCCGATGCGACCTTATCGCATCGGCTCGCGTGGACGACAGCGATTTTGGTTACGTTCGCCAAGACAAAAGTAACGCGCGCCAAGGCGCGAAAGCTGGCTGTTGCCCTAGCCTCGCCGTGGCTCCAGCTCTGCGCTCAACCGGCCTCGGAGCAACTGCGAATGCCCGCGCCAAGTGCGCGGACATCCGCTATGGGCCGCCGCCACAGTTCCTTCAATCCTTCAACCGCTCCCACAGGAACCCGTACGCCAGCGCCTGCATATGCGCCGCCTGCGCATTATTGGCCGCACCGCCGTGGCCACCCTCGGTGTTCTCGTAGTAGCTCACGTCCTTGCCGGCGTCGATCATCTTCGCCGCCATCTTGCGCGCGTGGCCCGGATGCACCCGGTCGTCGCGGGTCGAGGTCAGGAAGATCACCGGCGGATAGGTCTTCTTCGGATCGAACAGGTGGTACGGCGAGAACGTCTGGATGTACTTCCAGTCGTCGGTGTCCGGGTTGCCGTACTCGGCCATCCACGAAGCGCCGGCCAGCAGATGGCTGTAGCGCTTCATGTCCAGCAGCGGCACCTGCACCACCACCGCGCCGAACAGCTGCGGGTACTGCACCAGCATGTTGCCGGCCATCAGCCCGCCGTTGCTGCCGCCCTGCACGCCCAGGTGCTTGGCCGAAGTGATCTTGCGCGCGGCCAGGTCCTGCGCCACCGCGGCCATGTCCTCGTAGGCCTTGTGCCGGTTCTGCTTCAGCGCCGCCTGGTGCCAGCGCGGGCCGTACTCGCCGCCGCCGCGGATATTGGCCAGCGCGTACACGCCGCCCTGGTCGAGCCAGGCACGGCCCAGGCCGCCGGAATAGAACGGGGTCATCGAGATCTCGAAACCGCCGTAGGCGTACAGCAGGGTCGGATTGCTGCCGTCGAGCTTGAGCTGCTTCGGCCGGACCAGGAAGTACGGCACCTTGGTGCCGTCCTTGGACACGGCGAAGTGCTGCTCGATCGCATCCTTGGACGCATCGAAGAAGCTCGGCATCGCCTTCAGCGTCTCGATGCTCTGCGGGCCGCGCTGCACGTCGGCCAGCATCAGCGTGGTCGGGGTCAGGAAATCGGTGGAGGTCAGCCACACCTGATCGTTCTCGTCGGCGTCCACCGCATCCACGCTGGTGCTGCCGAAAGCCAGGTCGCCGACCGGGAACGGCGTGCGCGCCCACTCGCCCTCGCCCGGGGTCAGCACCCACAGCCGGCTCTTGACGTTGTCGAGCACGTTCAACACCAGATGCGACTTGGTCCATGCGAACGAGGCCAGCGACGCGGTCTCGGTCGGGGTGAACAGCACCTGGAACGCGCGCTTGCCGGCCATGAAGTCGTCGAACTTGGCCACCAGCAGCGCACCGGCCGGGTAGGTCTTGCCGTCCACGGTCCACGGGTCGCGCAATTCCAGGGTCAGCCATTCCCGGTGCACGCGCTTGTTGGCCGAGTTGGGCGCCTCGATCTTGCTCAGCTGCCCATCGGCACCGCGCACGTACAACTCGTCGTTGTAGAACGCCAGCGTGCGGCTGACGAAATCGCGCTCGTAGCCGGGCGTGTCGTCGTGCATCGCGGCGATGTACATGTCTTCCGGCTTGCCTTCGTAGACCAGGCTCGCGCTCTGCAGCGGGGTGCCGCGCTTCCACTGCTTGACCACGCGCGGATAGCCCGAGCTGGTCATCGAACCGGCGCCGAAATCGGTGTAGAGGTAGACGGTATCGGCGTCGATCCAGCCCAGGCCGCCCTTGGCCTCGGGACGGAAGAAGCCGTCCTTGACCCATTGCTTGGTCCCCAGGTCGAACTCGCGGGTGACGTCGGCATCGGCGCCGCCGCGCGACAGCGCGATCAGGCAGCGGCGGTACTCCGGGCGCAGGCAGTCGGCGCCATGCCAGACCCAGTTCTCGCCCTCGGCCTTGTTCAGCGCATCCAGGTCCAGCACCGTCTCCCACTTCGGCTCGGGCTTGCGGTATTCGTCCAGGGTGGTGCGCCGCCACAGGCCGCGCTCGTGCTCGCGGTCCTTCCACAGGTTGTAGTAGTACGGGCCGATCTTCTGCACCGCCGGGATCTTCGCGTCGGAATCCAGCACTTCGCGGATGCCGGCCTCGCGCGCCTGGAAGCCCGGCTGCGCGGTCAGCCGCGCCTCGGTCTTGGCGTTCTGCGCCTTGACCCACTCCAGCGGCTTGGCGCCGGTGACGTCTTCGAGCCAGGCATAGGGATCTTGGGGCATCGCGGTTTCCTTCGCCGCGGCGGTGCCGGAGACGATCAGTCCGGCGAGCAGGCAGGCATGGGCAAGAGAGGGCATGGGTCAGGTCCGGGAGAACAGCCCGGGACCGTAGCATGCAGGGCCGCGGCCTTCCCCTGCCGAAGGTCAGGCCGCGCGGCTGATCCGCCAGGCCGGCGCCCGCCGGCGTCGTGCCTGCACCCGCGGCCGTACCCGCGCCCGGATTCGCCGCAACGCCCGCAGCGGCAGCGGGAAGCGGTGCAGCGCCCACCACGCGCTCAGCGGCATGCCGAGCAGCCACAACGGCCGCCAGCCCAGCCATTCGCTGTAGCCGCGCGCCGCCGGCCACACCAGGACCAGGGCCAGGCCGGCGAGCAGCGCCTGCCGCACCAGGCGGCGCAGCGCGGGGTGCGGGGCGTGGGCGGGGCGGGACGAACGGGCGATCGGCATGGCGGCGACTCCGGGAACAGGACTGAGGCGTGCAGCCTGCCGCGCGGCCATCTCAATGGCTGCGACCCACTATTGACATCACTTTCGCCCGATACTGGGTAGCGTATCTCTTCAAGCCCCGGATCCCTGCCCTATGCGCCTGCTTTCCCTGTTCGCCTCCGTGCTGCTGCTCGGCATGGCCGTTCCCCTGCCGGCGGCGCGGGCGAAATCCCCGGAGCAAGAGCCCTCGCCGCAGCCGCCGATCGACCTGCAGCGCTTCATGGGCCGCTGGTACGTGATCGCGCATGTGCCGTATTTCGCCGAACGCGGGCACGTCGCCAGCAGCGACGAATACACGCTCAAGGAAGACGGCAAGATCGCCGTGCGCTACCAGTACCGCGAAGGCTTCGACGAGCCGGTCAAGGAGGTCACCTCGCGCGCCACGGTCAAGGACGACACCGGCAACCGCCGCTGGACCACCTGGTTCTTCGCCGTGGTGCCGACCAAGTACCGCATCCTCGAAGTGGCGCCGGACTATTCCTGGGCGCTGATCGACTATCCCGGCCGCGACCTGGCCTGGGTGTTCTCGCGCAAGCCGGACATGGACTACAAGCAGTACCGCGAGCTGGTCGGCAAGCTGGACCACGATTACGGGATCAAGGTGGACAAGCTCAAGCGCGTGGCGCAGCGCCGCGACCAGGTCGGCAAGCTCGGCTTCGAAGTGCCGAGCAAGCCCTGAGGCGTGCCGCCGATCGCCGCATAGGTTGCATCGCCATCGCCTGCCGGTCAGCCAGGCGCCAGCCGGCCCTCGTATGATCGGGCCGGTCCGTCCCCCAGACAGGTGCACCGCTTGGCCAGCGTTCCTTCCGACATCCTCTGCACTGCGCCGCACGCCCCCGCCGCGGATTCCACGCGCGGCCAGGTGTTCGCGCAGAACTGTCCCTCGCGCGCCGTCCTCAGCCATGTGACCAGCCGCTGGGGCGTGCTGGTGCTGGTGGCGCTGCGCAAGGGCACGCATCGTTTCGGCGACCTGCGGCGCAAGCTCGAAGGGGTCAGCGAGAAGATGCTGTCGCAGACCCTGCAGGCGCTGGAAGCCGATGGCCTGGTGCAACGCACCGCCTATCCGGTGGTCCCGCCGCATGTGGAATACGCGCTGACCCCGCTGGGCGAAGACGCGGCGACGCACGTACAGGCGCTGGTGGACTGGATTGAGAACAACATCGGCGCGATCCTGAGCAGCGGCAACCCGCCGGAAGCCGTGTAGGAGCGGCTTCAGCCGCGACAGGCATTTCCCGATCGCTGATATCGCCTGTCGCGGCTGAAGCCGCTCCTACAAGAGGCAGTCCAGCGCGGAATCCGGACGCCTCAGTCGTCGCTGTAGTTGCTCAGCGCCAGCGACAGCAGCGCCTTGGCCTGCTCGCGCAGCGAGCGCGGCTCGACGATTTCCGCGTCCGAGCCGTAGTGCAGCACGTCCATCAGCAGTTCGCGCGAAACGCTGTACGGCACCTTCAGTTCGTAGCGGCCGTCGGCCAGGAACCGCCCCTGCTGCTTGGAATGCCAGTGCTCGTCGGCGACCCAGCGCGCGGCCTTGGGACTGAACACGATCGTGGCCCAGCCCTTGGGCGCGCCGGAGAAGATCCCGTAGCTGGCCGCCAGCTGCGAATCCAGTTCGGCGTCGGCCACGTCCTGCGCCGGCTGGTCGAGCAGGCGCGCGTGGTTGATGCGGTCCACCGCGAAGCTGCGCACCGCGTCGCGGCCGTGGTCCCAGGCGTCCAGGTACCAGTTGTCGCGGTAGTGGGTGATGCGCTGCGGCGACACCGTGCGCTTGGTCGATTCGTCGGTGGAGCGCGCGCGGTAGTCGAACGACAGCCGCTTGCGCTCCAGCACCGCCGAGGCGACGGTGCGGAAACTGGCCTCGTCGAGCTTGCGGCCGCGGTGCGGGATCACCCGTACCCGCTCCACCGGCCAGTGGGTGGCGCCGGCCTGCGCCGCCAGCAGGCTCTCGATGCGCTGCTGCAGCGGCGCCAGCACCGAGGACAGCACCCCGCCGCCGGTCCGCGCCAGCAATTGCTGCGAGGCCAGCAGCGCGTGCAGTTCCTCGGAACTGAGCCACAGCCCGGGCAGTTCGAAGCGGTCGCTCTCGCCGGATTCGTAGCGGAACCCGGCCTCGCCGTCGCCCTCGACCGGGGCCATCAGCGCATCGCGCAGGAACGCCAGGTCGCGATAGACGGTGGCGCGGGAGCAACTCAATTCGTCCTGCAGCCGCGCCACCGTCACCGGATAGCGGGCGGACTTGAGCAGCCGGTGCAGTGCGTTGATGCGTTCGTAGCGGTCCATGGCCCCGATTATGTCCGAAGTCCGTGGCGGAAAAACGCGCTGCGGCCGGCCACGCGCCCGAACCCTGGCCACGCGGCCGAACCGGCGATGAAGCCGGGGCCTGGCGGCGGCCGGGGCGTCATGTAGATCCGGTATGATGAAATCGTTTCCATTTCGTTAGCCCAAGGCTGCGTCCTCAACCGGAGAGTAAAGCCATGCCCCGCTGCGCCACCGTCCTATCCGCCATCACCTTGTTGCTGCTGTGCACCTCCCCGGCCCTGGCCGCCGATGTGCCCGCCCCGCCGGCGGAACCGGGCAGTTCACCGTGGAGCGGCTCCGGCGAGCTGGGACTGTCCTCCTCGCGCGGCAACAGTTCCAACGAAAGCTTCAACGGCCGGCTCAAGGGCCAGTACCTGGACGGCGACTGGATCCACAGCATCGACCTGTTCGCCCTGCGCGCCAGCGCCGAATACACCAATACCAACGACGACGGCACCACCGAGCGCGTGCGCCAGACGACGTCCAACCGCTACACCGGCAGCGCCGGCAGCGCGCTGCAGCTGGGCGAGCACCGCCAGCTGACCGCCTCGCTGCGCTACGAGCGCGACGACTTCGCCACCTACGACCGCCTGGCCACGATCGGCATCGGCTACGGCACGCGGATCATGGAGGGCGACCACAGGAGCCTGGACGTGCAGATCGGCCCCGGCGTGCGCCGCGCCCACGACGTGGAAGAGGACCGCACCGAGACCGGGCTGATCGGCCGCGGTCTGGTCGACTTCAAGTACGGCCTGACCGAGAACACCGAACTGGCCAATACCCTGCTGGTCGAATCCGGCTCCTACAACACCTTCGCGCAGAACGACCTGGGCATCTCGGTCAGCATGAACTCGCGGCTGGCGCTGAAGGCCGGCTGGCAGGCGCGCCACAACAGCGATGTCAGCGACGACAAGAAGAAGACCGATACGTTGGCTACGATGAATGTGGTCTACAAGTTCAAGTGAGCCGGGATTTGGGATTCGGAATTGGGGATTCGTAACGGCGGGGGGCGGCGCGGCGATTGGGCGGTGCATCGTCGGCCAGCCGTTCGGGCTCCGGGCGTTTCAGTTGATGGCGGCCCCTGTAGGAGCGGCTTCAGCCGCGACAGAATCTATCGGTAATGCCTGTCGCGGCTGAAGCCGCTCCTACAAGATGGTTACCGGCTTGTGCCGGCCTGCGTTCACGGCAGCACGGCGTCCAGCAGTTCGCGTGCGCCGGCGCCGAGCAGCGCTTCGGCCACCGCCTCGCCCAACGCCTGCGGGTCCTGGGCGCTGCGCTGCAGGTCGGCGCGCACCAGGCGCCCGTCGGCGACGCCGCCGACCATGCCCTGCAGCAGCAGGTCTTCGCCCTGCCAGTGCGCGAACGCGGCCACCGGCACGTGGCAACTGCCGTGCAGCGCGCGGTTCATCGCCCGCTCGGCCTCCACGCAGCTGCGCGTGGCCGCGTCGTCGAGCGCGGCGAACAGGCCCAGCGCGGCCGCGTCGTCGCCGCGGCATTCCACCGCGATGGCGCCCTGCGCCGGTGCCGGCAGCCAGTCCGGCGGCTGCAGGCGCTGGGTGATGCGCGCCTCCAGGCCCAGCCGCTGCAAGCCAGCGCAGGCCAGCACGATGCCGTCGTAGCCGCCGTTGTCGAGCTTGGCCAGGCGCGTGTTGACGTTGCCGCGCAGGTCCAGCAACTGCAGGTCCGGGCGCCGCGCGCGCAGTTGCGCCTGCCGGCGCAGCGACGAGGTGCCCACGCGCGCGCCCAGCGGCAGCGCCTCCAGCGACGCATAGAGATTGGAGATCAGCGCGTCGGCCGGATCGGCGCGCGCCAGGATCGCCGGCAACGCGAACGGCGGGTCCAGTTCCATCGGCACGTCCTTCAGCGAATGCACCGCGCAGTCGGCCTCGCCGCGCAGCATGGCCAGCTCCAGCTCCTTCAGGAACAGGCCCTTGCCGCCGATCGCCGCCAGCGAGCGGTCCAGCACCTCGTCGCCGCGGGTGCTCATCGGCACCAGCACCACGTCCAGCTGCGGGTGCGCCTGGCGCAGGCGTTCGGCGACATGCTCGCTCTGCCACAGGGCGAGCGGACTCTTGCGGGTAGCGATGCGCAGGATCTTCATGCGCCCATTATCGCGGAAAGCGCCGCCGCCCATCGCGGCGCTTCCCATCCCGGCATTCCACAGCCGAACGGCTGGTCATCCGCCGACCCCGAGTCCCAGCCCTCACCGATGCCGGATCTCCTGCCGCAGCTGCGCCACGCAGCGCCGGCTCACTTCCAGCGGCTGCTTGCCATGGCGCAGCACCGCATGCACCTGGCCCTCGCCGAGGCGCCGCAGCTCGACCAGTTCGTGGCGCGCGACCAGGCAGTTGCGGTGGATGCGCACGAAGCGCTCGGCGAACTCCTCTTCCAGCGACTTCAGCGACTCCTCGATCAGGTCCTCGCCGCGCGCGTGATGCACCACCACGTACTTTTCCTCGGCCTGCAGATAGTGGATATCGTCGACCGGGATCAGCCGCAGGCTGCCGCGCAGGCGCGCGCACAGATGGCTGCGGCGCTGCGCCGACGGCACCGCGGCGGCGCTGCCGCGGCCGGCCATGAAGGTGCGCGCGCGTTCCAGCGCCGCCGCCAGCCGCTCGGCGCGCACCGGTTTCATCAGGTAGTCGATCGCCGCGGCCTCGAACGCGGACAGCGCGTGCGCATCGTAGGCGGTGCAGAACACCACCGCCGGGCGCGGCTCGAAACTGGCCAGGTGACGCGCGGTCTCCAGACCGTCGACGCCGGGCATGGCGATGTCCAGCAACACCAGATCCGGGCGCAGCTCGGCGCAGGCGCGCAGCGTTTCCAGGCCATTGCCGGCCTCGGCCACCACCTCGACGCCCGCATGCTCGTCCAGCAGCGCGCGCAAGCGCTCGCGTGCCAGGGGTTCGTCGTCGGCGATCACCACCTTCACGTACGTCACCTCAGTGGGCTGGAGCGCGGTCTCGCCGCATAGTAGCCCCGCTGCCGGCGGGCCGTCATCCGTGCCGCAGCGCCTGCGGGCGCGCGGCCCGGCGCCGCGGCCGCGCCTCAGCCGGCGGCGAAGCGGGCGCTCATCCAGTCGCGCAGATCGGCGATCTCCTCGGCGCAGACCTGGTGCGCCATCGGATAGCGCCGCCACTGCACCGGCATGCCCAGCGCCTGCAGCGCCTGCGCGGTCTGCTCGGCATAGGGCTGCGGGATCACCGGGTCGCCCTGGCCGTGGGCCATGAACAGCGGCTGCGACAGCGCCGCCGGCGCATGCCAGCGGGCCACGTCGGCCACCTCCGGCAGATAGGTGGACAGCCCGATCAAACCGGCCAGCGGCCGTTCGCGGCGCAGCCCCGTCGCCAGCGTGATCGCCCCGCCCTGCGAGAAACCGGCCAGCAGCAGGCGCTCGGCGGGCACGCCGCGGGCGTCTTCGCGCGCGATCAGTTCCTCGACCTGGGCGACCGAGGCGGCGACGCCGGCGCTGTCGGCGCGGTTGGAGAAATCCGGACTGACGATGTCGTACCAGGCGCGCATGCGCACGCCGTTGTTGATCGTCACCGGACGCACCGGCGCATGCGGAAACACGAAGCGCAACGCCGGCCAGCCCGGCCGCAGCAGTTCCGGCACCAGCGGCGCGAAGTCGTGGCCGTCGGCGCCGAGTCCGTGCAACCACAGGACGGTCCACGCCGGCGATGCGGCGGTTTCGTGTTCCACTGTTTCCAGCATGCGTGCGGTCCCCATCGAGATGGGGCGCATTATGCCTGCCGCATCCGCCGCCAGGTCAGCCGGCGGCACGGCGCGCGGCGGCGGCGCGGCGCAATTCGCCCGCGCGCAGCAACACCGCCGGCGGTTTCTGCTCTTCGGGGATGGCCAGGATGCGCAGCTGGCGCAGCCACAGCCCGGCCGCGCGCGAGGAACTTACCGCGACCACCGGAATCGCCAGCGCCATGCCGATCACCACCGGCGCCATCCACGCCGCCAGCGACGGCGACACCACATAGGCCATCGCGCCCATCATCAGCCCGAACGCGCTGAGCCCGCCGTAGCTGCGCGCCAACGCCAGCCACGACAGGCGGCCATCGTCGCGCTGCTGCGCGTCCCAGCCAGAGTCCTTGCCGGCCAGCACCTCGGCCACGCCGCGCGACTGCACGTACATCACCACCGGCGCCATCAGCGCCGCCAGCACGGTCTCCAGCAGCATGCTCAGCAGCGCGCGCAGCCCGCCGCCGCAGCCGCGCCGCTCTTCGGGCTTCAGCAGCATGGCGAAATAGCCCAGCACCTTCGGCGCCAGCAGCACGAACATGGTCACCGCGAACACCCAGAACACCCGGGTCGAATCCTGCTGGTGCCAGTAGCGCGCCGGCGAGAACGGCGACACCACGTTGGCGACCAGGTCGATGCCGCCGCTTTGCAGCGGGATCGCGATGCCGATCAGCATCAGCAGGCCCCACATCGGTGCGGTGAAGTAATGGCCGATGCCGATCATCATGTGCATGCGGCTGATCCAGTGCAGGCCGCGCGCGAAGACCACCTTGGAGTGCTGCAGGTTGCCCTGGCACCAGCGGCGGTCGCGCACCAGCAGGTCGGTCAGCGTGGGCGGACCTTCCTCGTAGCTGCCCTGCAGGTACGGCACCATGTGCGTGGCCCAGCCGCCGCGGCGCATCAGCGCGGCCTCGACGAAATCGTGGCTGAGCACGTGGCCGCCGAACGGCTTGCGCCCGGGCAACGCCGGCAGGCCGGCCTGTTCGGCGAAGGCCTGGGTGCGCATCACCGCGTTGTGGCCCCAGTAGTTGCTCTCCGAACCGTGCCACCAGGCCACGCCGTAGGCGATCACCGGGCCGTACACGCGGCCGCCGAACTGCTGCATGCGCGCGAACAGGCTGTTGCCGTTGACCACTTCCGGCAGGGTCTGGATCAGGCCGACATCGGGATTGGCCTCCATGCCCGCGACCAGGCGCACGATGGTCTCGCCGGTCATCAGGCTGTCGGCGTCCAGGATCAGCATCTGCGGATAGGCGCCGCCGAAACGGCGCACCCAGTCGGCGATGTTGCCGGCCTTGCGCTCGGCGTTGTCGGCGCGGCGCCGGTAATAGATGCGGCCCTGGCCGCCGGTGCGTTCGACCAGCTCGGCGTAGACCTGCTCTTCCTCGGCACCGACCGCGGCGCGCGTGGTGTCGCTGAGGATGAAGAAATCGAACTGCGCGATCTGGCCGGTGGCCTCGACCGATTCGTAGATCGCCTGCAGTCCGGCCATCAACCGGTGCGGATCCTCGTTGTAGGTGGGCATCAGCAAGGCGGTGCGGCTGCGCACCAGCGGCAGCGGCGCGTCCGGATCGATGCCGAGCTTGCGCCCGCCGCCGAACACCAGGGTCACGAATCCGGCCAGTGCGCTGACGAAGGAAAACGCGATCCACGCGAACAGCGGAACGAACAAGACCATCAGGCAGGCTTCGAGCACGCTGACGCCGCCGATCAGCAGCACCTTGCCGATCAGCACGCTGGCGTAGGCGGTCATCAGCGCGGTAGTGCCGAACACGTACAGGCGCCGCCAGAACATGCCCGGCGGGGTGCTGGGCAGGCGCTTGTTGCGCAATTTGCCCTGGCGCAGCGACTGCACCGGCATCGGCAGGGGCGCCTCGGGCGGCAGCACCGCGTGGCCGGCGTCGAGCACAACGGAATCGAGCAGGGTCGGTGTGGGGGCGACCATGCTCATGCGTTCCGCCAGCCTCGTCGGACAGCGCCACGACGCGGCGGCGCGTCCGCGCAAGCGCGCGACGCGGCGGATCCTGGCGCTGCTATCGGCGCCATCTTGCGGTGATTGCCACTCGTACCCACGTTCTCTCCTGTCGGGCGGGCAAAATACGGCCGCCACTGTAAACCTTAAATAGTAAGCTTTCGCGAAGATCGGCAAGCGCACGGCGCCGCTGCCGCCGTCTCGTTCGTTCAGCCATCCGGCGGCGATGCGCATTTCACCGCACGCACAAATCCCGCTCACCGGCGTTTCACCGCGCACGCAGAACATGGGTGGCGGTCCGCAGGAGACAGTGCAGATGCGTCCACCATCCCAGACCACGGTACCGGCCGCCGGCCGGGCCGCCTGGCCGCGCAGCGGTCGCGGCGCCGGGCCGATGCCGCCCGCATCGCTGCGGCCAGGCGCAGCGGCACGCCCGCGCAGGAGGCGCGCATGAACCCGATGGACCTGATCGGCTGGGCGGCGACCCTGCTGCTGGTGGCGACGCTGCTGCGGCAGATCCACACGCAATGGCGCGCGCCCGACCTGCAGGCGGTGTCGGCCTGGCTGTTCGCCGGCCAGATCGGCGCTTCGCTGTTGTTCGTCGTCTACAGCCTGGCGCTGCGCAACTACGTGTTCGTGACCACCAATACGCTGGTGCTGCTGACCGCGGTGGCCGGACAGCTGCTGCAGACGCTGAAGCGGCGGCGCCTGCAGTGCGGGCGGGCACCATGAACCGGCCGGCCCTGCTGATCGTGGACATGATCAGCCGCTTCGATTTCCCCGACGGTGCGCGCCTGGCCAGGGCGGCGCTGCCGGTGGCCGGACGCATCGCGGCGCTGCGCGCGCGGTTCCATCGCCGCGGCTGGCCGGTGCTGTTCGCCAACGACAACTTCGCCGACTGGCAGACCGATTTCGAAGGCCTGTGGCGGTTATGCGCCGATCCGGCACAACGCGGCGCGCGGATCGCCGAACTGCTGGCGCCGCAGCCGCAGGACTACTACGTGCTCAAGCCCAAGCACTCGGCCTTCCTGGACTCGGCGCTGCAGGTCCTGCTGGCGCAGTTGCGGGTCACCCGCCTGGTGGTCACCGGCGTGGCCACCGACGCCTGCCTGCTGGCGACGGCGATCGATGCGCGGATGCGCGATTTCCAGGTGCAGGTGCCGCCGTCGTGTTGCGCCACCTTCGGCGCGGCGCGGCAGCAGCGCGCCTTGCGGCTGCTGCACGAGGCGTTCGCGGTCAGCCTGAGCGAGCGCCTGCCGGCGCGTTGAGCCGGCGGCTCAGGCCGGCGCCGGCAGCGCCGCGTCGCCTTCGTCCTCGCCCTCGCCCGGCGGCGCCTGGGCGACGTACGGGAACGCCAGGGTGATGGTGGTGCCGCGCCCCAGTTCGGAATCCACATCGACGAAACCGCCGGCCTGCCGCACCAGGCCGTAGACCTGGGCCAGGCCCAGGCCGGTGCCCTTGCCCTCGGGCTTGGTGGTGAAATAGGCCTCGAACAGCCGCGACTTGGTCTCCTCGGACATGCCCTCGCCCTGATCGCTGACCGACAGGGTCACGTAGCGGCCCGGCTGGCGGATCGGCGCGGCCTGCGTCGCCGGCACCTGCAGGCTGCCGCAGCGGATCGACACCACGTCGCCGGGCCGGCATGCGTCGCGCGCGTTCAAGGCCAGATTCAGTACCGCCTGCTCCACCGAACTGCGGTCGGCATAGGTGGTGGCGCCGCCGGCCGAGGTCGCCAGCTGCAGCTTCATTTCACCGCCCAAGGCCTGCGCCAGCAGCGGCTGCATCTGCGCGACCAGGTCGCACAGGTCCAGCCACTGCGGCTTGATCGGGTGCGCGCGGGCGAAGCCGAGCAGGCGCCGGGTCATCCGCGCGCCATGCTGCAGCGCCTCGCCGGCGATGCCGAGCAGCTTGCGCTGGTCCGGCTGCAGCCGCTGCGGATGCTCGGACACCATGCTCACCGAGGTCATCGCGGTCTGCAGCATGTTGTTGAAGTCGTGCACGATGCCGGCCAGCATCTGCCCGATCGCCTCGCCCTTCTGCGCCTGGGTCATGGCCCGCTCGGCGACGCGCTGCGCGGCTAGGGCGATGTCCAGCTGCCCGCGCAACTCCACGTGTTCGGCCTGCCAGCGCCGGTCCAGCGCGGCCGCATCGGCCGACAACGGAGCGGCGTCGCCGGTATGCGGCAGATCGCCGAGCGTGCGCAGGGCCTCCTCGATCTGGCGATGCTGGGTGACGTCGCGGCTGATCACCAGCACGCTTTCCACTTCGGCATCGGCGTTGGTCAGCGGGCTGGCCAGCACATGCCACCAGCGCGGCCGGCCATCGAAGGTCTCGCGCTGCGCCCAGAATTCGTATTGCTCGTTGCGCAAGGCGGCGGCGAACGCCGCTTCCGCGAGCGGCCGCATCTCCTCCGGCCACAGTTCCCCCCACACGCGGCCGACGACTTGCCTGGGCTCGGCCGTGCCGAGCAGGCTCAGGCCGCGCGTGTTGATCGATCGCACGACACCGTCGCGGCCGATCTCCTTGATGCAGTCGTACGAGAGTTCGACGATCTGTCGATAGCGGGAGTGGGTGGACAAGCTGCGTCTCGCGAAGAGTGATTCGAGCATATCGGCATCAACGCAGCGTCACCAGCGCTTCACCGCTGAATCGTGAAGCTGCCGCCAATGGAAACGAGCCGGTATCCGTATTATGCGTGACGCGTGCGCTTTCACCACCATTCTTTTGGTGGAGGACGACCAGACCATCCGCGAACTGGCCCGGATGATGCTCGACGCCGACGGCTACCGCGTGCTGTCCGCCGGCACCGCCCAGGAGGCGCTGGCCCTGCTCGGGCGACATCCCGACGTGGACCTGATCTTCAGCGATGTGCAGATGCCCGGCGGCGATGGCGTGACCATGGTGCGCGAGCTGCGCCGGCGCGCGGTCACGATCCCGGCCTTGCTCACCTCCGGCACGAACAATCCGGACACCGCAACGCTGCCGCTACGGACCGGCTTTCTGCCCAAACCCTACAGTCATGCCGGCCTGCTGGCCGCGCTGCAACGCCTGCAGACCGCTGCGCACTGAGCGCCGGGCCATACCCATACCGCGACGCATCCCCGCCACGCGCAGTGGCGCGCTCGGCAGGCCACGGCTCAGCCGAACACCAATTTTCCGTACTGCACCGAACGGATCGCCGCCAGGCGCGTGGCAACGAAATGTTCGCCGGCGCGGACATCGCCGAAGTACACCCCGTCGAACGCGTGCCGCCCCAGCAGCGCACCGGCGCTGTCGGAGATCCGGATCTGCGGCAGCAGCATGCCGTCCGCCGCGGCAGCCAGGACGGCGTCCAGCACGAAGCCGTCCAGTTCGCGTCGCATGCGTTGTGCAGATTGATTCATGTCGGCATTGCAGCACAGGCCCGATGAAGACAGCCCCACCTTCGCGTTCACAGCATCGGGCGCGGGAGGCGACCACTTCGGAAACGAAGCTAAACGGTTCATGGGTGGGCTACTGCGTCACGCCGCCTGGAGTGCGGCCGAATCACTATGCGGTAATGACACGGGCGCAACGTAGACAAGGCATGCGCTTCACACCCCTTTTATTGGCCCGTTCGTACATTACTGAAAAGGCGCTGATGCGCCGGTTCAGTTTCATCCCTTTTGCGTTATGGTTTTCACGTCGCGTACCCGCTGCGGATACGCGACGGCAGTGGTTTTCCCGTGTGCCCGTCCCCCCCTCCCCGACGGAATCGCCATGTCGCCTCCCCCGCCCGCCGATCTGCCCGATAGACACCGCGACACCCACCCGGTCCTGCACGCGCCACGGCGCCGCCACCGCGATGCGCGCGGACGCTTCATCCGCAACGCCGAAGTCACCGTCAAGCTGCAACCGGCACCGCGCCGCGCCAGCCTGTTCGTGACCTCGGAAATGGCCGACTTCATCAAGGCCGGCGGCCTGGGCGACGTCGCCGCTGCGCTGCCGCGCGCGCTGCGCGGCAGCTGCGACATCCGCGTGCTGATCCCCGGCTACCCGGCGGTGCTGCGCAAGACCGGTCCGCTGGAGATCGTCGGCCACATCGCCGCGCATGCCGGCTTGCCGGCCTGCGCGCTGGGCCGCGCGGACCGCCCCGACGGCCTGTGCGTGTACGTGCTGCTGTGCCCGCAGCTGTTCGAACGCCAGGGCTCGCCCTACGTGTCCAGCGAAGGCCGCGACTGGGAAGACAACGCGCTGCGCTTCGCCACGCTGTCGCACGCGGCCGCGCAGATCGCCGGCGGCCGCGCCGGGCTGGACTGGAATCCGGACCTGCTGCATCTCAACGACTGGCCGTGCGCGCTGGCCGCCGCCTATGTGCGCTGGTCCGGCGGGCGCACGCCGTGCCTGCTGACCATCCACAACCTGGCCTACCAGGGCCTGTTCCCGTACGCGATGGCCGGTGCGCTGGGCATTCCCGACAACGGCCTGCAGGACTTGGAGTTCTACGGGCAGATGTCGTTCCTGCGCGCCGGCATCGTCCACGCCGACCACGTCAACACGGTCAGCGTCAGCTACGCCGCGCAGATCACCGGACCGGCGCAGGGCTGCGGCCTGGACACGCTGCTGGCCCGTCACGCTGCCAGCGGCCGCCTCAGCGGCATCGTCAACGGCATCGACGCCAGTTGGGACCCGCGTACCGACGATCACCTGCATGCGCATTTCGGCATCGACCAGGTGCAGGGCAAGCGTGAGAACGCCGCCCAGGTGCGCCGCGCGTTCGGCCTGATCGACAGCGACGGCCCGCTGTTCGCGGTGGTGTCGCGGCTGGTGCACCAGAAGGGCCTGGACATGATCTGCGAGGTGGCGCCGCAGATCGTGGCCGCCGGCGGCCAGATCGTGGTGATCGGCGGCGGCGAGCCGCAGATCGAGCAGGCGGTGGCGGCGCTGGCGCGGCGCTTCCCCGGCCATGTCGGCGCGCATATCGGATTCGAGGAACGCCTGGCGCGGCGCATGTTCGCCGGCTCGGACTTCCTGCTGATGCCGTCGCGCTTCGAACCCTGCGGGCTGAGCCAGATGTACGCGCAGCGGTTCGGCAGCCTGCCGATCGCGCACGCCACCGGCGGCCTGATCGATACCGTGGACGATGGCGTCACCGGCTTCCTGTTCGAGGAGCCGTCCGCCGATGGCCTGCGCCGCTGCCTGCAGCGGGTGTTCCGGACCTTCCGCCTGCCCGGCCTGCTGCAGGCGATGCGCCGCGCGGCGATGCTGCGGCCCAGCGGCTGGGACCTGGCCGGGCGCAAGTACATGGCCCTGTACGACCGCACCGCCCCGCTGTCGCCGGCGATGGCATGAGCGAACGGGAACAGGCGCCGGAGCCGATGCCGGTGTGGGACGCGCCGCTGGAAGCGGCGAACGACGAGCGCGAACGCCTCGCCCTGCAGGCGCTGGCGCGCGGCGACGCGGTGGATGCGTTCGCCTGGCTGGGCCCGCACAGCGACGGCAACGGCGTGGTGCGGGTGCGCGCGCTGGTGCCGGGCGCCGATGCGCTGGGCCTGCTCGACGGCAACGGCAAGCTGGTAGCGCGGATGCGCGCGCACCCGGAGGCCGAGGGCCTGTTCGAAGGCGAACTGAAGACCGCGACGGACTACCGGCTGCGCATCGTGTGGCCGGACGCCGTGCAGGAAATCGACGACCCCTACGCGTTCGGCCCGGTGCTGGACGAGGCCTGGCTGCAGGGCATGGCCGAGGGCGACGGCGCCGCGCTGCGCACCGCACTGGGCGCGCACCACTGCCGCATCGGCACGGTCGACGGGGTGCGCTTCGCGGTGTGGGCGCCGCATGCACGGCGGGTCGCGCTGGTCGGCGACTTCAACGGCTGGGACGGCCGCCGCCATCCGCTGCGGCTGCATCGCCAGGCCGGCGTTTGGGAACTGTTCGTGCCGGGGCTGCGCGGCGGCGAGCACTACCAATACGAGATCCTCGACGCCAACGGCACGCCGCTGCCGCGCAAGGCCGACCCGGTCGCCCGCCACAGCACGCGCGCGCCGGACACCGCGTCGGTGGTGCCGAGCGCGGCCGACTTCGCCTGGCACGACTCGGCCTGGCTGGCGCAGCGCGAAACCCGCGCCGGCGCCGCGCAGCCGATGAGCATCTACGAGTTGCACGCCGGCTCCTGGCGCCACGACGCGCACGGCCAGCCGCTGCAGTGGGATGCGCTGGCCGCGCAACTGATCCCGTACGTGCGGGAGCTAGGCTTCACCCATATCGAACTGCTGCCGATCACCGAATATCCGTTCGGCGGCTCCTGGGGCTACCAGCCGCTGGGCCTGTACGCGCCGACCGCGCGGCACGGCGACGCGGACGGCTTCGCGCGCTTCGTCGACGCCTGCCACCAGGCCGGAATCGGGGTGATCCTGGACTGGGTCGGCGCGCACTTTCCCGACGACGCGCACGGCCTGCAGCGCTTCGACGGCACCGCGCTGTACGAACACGCCGATCCGCGCGAAGGCGTGCATCGCGAGTGGAACACGCTGATCTACAACTACGGCCGCGCCGAAGTGGTCGCCTACCTGATCGGCAGCGCGCTGGAGTGGATCGAGCGCTTCCACGTCGACGGCCTGCGCGTGGATGCGGTGGCGGCGATGCTGTACCGCGATTACGGCCGCAACGAGGGCGAATGGGTCCCCAACGCCCAGGGCGGACGCGAGAACCTGGAGGCGATCGCGTTCCTGCGCCGGCTCAACGCCGAGATCGCGCAACGCTTTCCCGGGGTGCGGGTGATCGCCGAGGAATCCACCGCCTGGCCGGGCGTGACCGCGCCGCCGGAACAGGGCGGGCTGGGCTTCAGCCACAAGTGGAACATGGGCTGGATGCACGACACGCTGAGCTACATGCGGCGCGACCCGATCCACCGCCAGCACCACCACAGCGAGATGAGCTTCGGCCTGGTGTACGCGTTCTCCGAGCACTTCGTGCTGCCGCTGTCGCACGACGAAGTGGTGCACGGCAAGGGTTCGCTGCTGGCGAAGATGCCCGGCGACACCTGGCAGCGCTTCGCCAACCTGCGCGCCTACCTGGCCTTCATGTGGGCGCACCCGGGACGCAAGCTGCTGTTCATGGGCGGCGAGTTCGGGCAGTGGCAGGAATGGGACCACGACCGTGCGCTGGACTGGGCGCAGGCGCAGCGCCCGGAGCACCGCGGCGTGGCGCGGCTGGTCGGCGATCTCAACCGGCAGCTGCGCGCGCTGCCGGCGCTGTACCGCAGCGATCGCGTGGCCGAGGGCTTCGAATGGAGCGTGGCCGACGACCACCGCAACAGCGTGTTCGCCTTCGTGCGCCACGACCGCGCCGGCGGCGCGCCGCCGCTGCTGGCGGTGAGCAACTTCACCCCGAACGTGCACCACGACTACCGGCTCGGCGTCCCGCGCGCCGGGCTGTGGCGCGAACTCCTCAACACCGACAGCGGCCATTACGGCGGCTCCAACCAGGGCAACGGCGGCGCCTTGCGCAGCATTGCGCAGCCGATGCACGGGCATGCGCAATCGCTGGCGCTGACCTTGCCGCCGCTGTCCACCCTCTGGTTGCAAGCGGAGCATTGACGTGAACATCGCAACGAACGCAACGCCGACCGGCGACGCGGCAACCGCTTCGACCGCCGCGCTGCGTCAGGGCGCCTGGCCCACCGCCGATGGCGAGGTCGCCTTCGTGCTGTGGGCACCGGATGCCAGCAGCGTCGACCTGGTGTTCGACGACGGCAGCCGGCAGCCGCTGGCCGCGGCCGCGGACGGCTATTTCGCCGCGACCTTGGCCTGCGCCGCCGGCACCCGCTACCGCTACGCGATCGACGGCGGCGAGCCGGTGCCCGATCCGGCCTCGCGCTGGCAGCCCGACGGCGTGCACGGCGCCAGCGCGGTGCTGGCCAGCGACGGCTATCGCTGGCAGCACGAGGCCTGGCGCGGCCGGCCGTGGGCGGAAACGGTGTTCTACGAACTGCACGTGGGCGCCTGCGGCGGCTATGCCGGGCTGCGCGCGCAGTTGCGGACGCTGGCGGCGCTGGGCGTCACCGCGATCGAGCTGATGCCGCTGGCCGCGTTCCCGGGCCGCCACAACTGGGGCTACGACGGCGTGCTGCCGTACGCGCCGGCCGCGGCCTACGGCCATCCGGACGAACTGAAGGCGCTGATCGACGAGGCCCACGGCCTGGGCCTGAGCGTGTTCCTGGACGTGGTCTACAACCACTTCGGCCCGGACGGCAATTACCTCGGCCAGTACGCCTCGGCGTTCTTCCGCGAAGACGCGCCGACCCCGTGGGGCGCGGCGATCGACTTCCGGCTGGCGCCGGTACAGCGCTACTTCATCGACAATGCGCTGATGTGGCTGCACGAGTACCGCTTCGACGGCCTGCGCCTGGACGCGGTGCACGCGATCGTGCCGAACGCGTTCCTGGACACGCTGCGCGAGGCGATCGCGGCCAGCGTGCCGGCCGAACGCCACGTGCACCTGGTGCTGGAAAACGAGGCCAACCAGGCCGGCGTGCTGGAGCGCGGCTACAGCGCGCAGTGGGACGACGACTTCCACAACAGCCTGCACGTGCTGCTGACCGGCGAGCACGAGGGCTATTACGCCGGCTTCGCCGATGCGCCGGCGCAGCACTTGGCGCGGGTGCTGGGCGAAGGCTTCGCCTATCAGGGCCAGGCCGACCACCGCGGGCATGCGCGCGGCGAACCGAGTGCGCAGCTGCCGCCGCACAAGTTCGTGATCTTCGCGCAGAACCACGACCAGATCGGCAACCGCGCGCGCGGCGACCGGCTGATCACCCAGGTGTCCGAGCCGGCGCTGCGCGCGGCGCTGGCGCTGACCGCGCTGACCCCGATGATCCCGCTGTTCTTCATGGGCGAGCCGTGGGGCAGCCGCACCCCGTTCCTGTTCTTCACCGACTTCGCGCCGCCGCTGGACGAGGCGGTGCGCGAAGGCCGGCGCCGCGAGTTCGCGCATTTCGCCGCGTTCGCCGATCCCGAGCAGCGCGCGACCATTCCCGACCCGAACGCGCCGGGCACGTTCCAGGCGTCCATCGCCGACATCAGCGATGCCACCCATGGCGACGGCGCGCGCTGGCGCGACTGGTTCGTGGCGCTGCTGGCGCTGCGCCGCCAGCACCTGGCGCCGGCGCTGATGCAAGCACGTGCGCTGGGCGCGCGCACGCTGGGACCGAAGGCGGTGGCCGCGGGCTGGAGCCTCGGCAGCGGCGAGTGGCACGTGGCCGCGAATTTCGGCGATGCACCGGTGGCGCTGGATCTGCCCGGTGAGACGGTACATGCCGAGAACGCCGGCGACGATCCGGCGCTGCTGCCGCCGAACGCCTTCGTCGCCCGCTACCGAGCCGGTTCCGCCACGTGAGCGCGGGCTGTCGCGACGCCATCGCGACAGCGCTTCCGGCAAGCTGCCCATTCCGTTCGTCGTCCGCGAGCGTGCGCCTGCCCGACGGGTGCGCCGCGCGCACGGCGACGGCTGTGTGTCCTTCTTTCCCCTTGCCGCGGCCCCGACTCGCCCATGACCGATAGCCCCCTGCACACCCTGGCGTCCGCCGCTGGCCTGCTGGTCGACTGGATCGACGCATCCGACACGCCGCGCAAGGTCGGCGAGGACACGCTGCGCAGCGTGCTCGGCGCGCTCGGCCTGGATGCGCACGACGACGCTGCCTGCCGCGACAGCCTGCGCCGGCTGCAGGCCAGCGGCGGCAGCGCCGCGCCGTTGTTGACCGGCGACGTCGGCACGCCGATCGACGCGGGCGGCACGCCGGGCGCGGCGTATCGGCTCGAGCACGAGGACGGCCGCCGCCACGATGGCCGCTTCGATGCGCAGGGCCGCATCGCCGCGCTCGAAAGCCACGGTTACTGGACCCTGCAGCACGCCGACCGCGCCACCACGCTGGCAGTGGCGCCGCTGCGGTGCTACGGCGTGGCCGACGCGGTCGGCGAGGACGCGCCGCGGCGCTGGGGCCTGTCGCTGCAGGTGTATTCGGCGCAAGGCCCGCGCGACGCCGGCATCGGCGATGCGGACGGCGTCGCCGCCTGGGCCGATCGCATCGCGCATGCCGGCGGCGATGCGATCGCCTTGAGCCCGGTGCATGCGGCGCGGCCGATCGGCGCGCACTACAGCCCGTATTCGCCGGGCGACCGCCGTTTCCTGGATCCGTTGCAGGCGGCGCCGGCGCGCGTGCTCGGCAGCGCCGCGGCGCAGCGCGCCATGCACGCGGCCGGGCTGGAGCAGGCCTTCGCCGAAGCGCAGGCACGCGCGCTGATCGACTGGCCGGCCTCGGCCGCGGCGAAATGGCAGTGGCTGCGCCAACTACACGCCGATTTCGCCCAGGCCGACCCCGCGCTGCACACGGATTTGGCTGCCTTCCAGCACGAGCGCGGCGCTGCGCTGCGCAACTACGCCGCGTTCGCCGCGCGCGACTTCGGCGATGCCGATCCGGCCCTGCACAGCTTCGCGCAATGGCTGGCCGCGCGCAGTTGGGCCGGCGTGCAGCGGCAGGCGCGCGACGCCGGCATGGACATCGGCCTGATCGCCGACCTGGCGGTGGGCTTCGATCCCGGCGGCGCCGAAGCCGCGGCCTGGCCGCAGGCGGTACTGGCCGGACTGGAACTGGGCGCGCCGCCGGATGCGTTCAACGGCGACGGCCAGGCCTGGGGCATCGGCGGCTATTCGCCGACCGGGCTGCGCGCCACCGGCTTCGCGCCCTTCATCGAGCTGCTGCGCGCGGTGATGCGCGACCGCGGCGGCGTGCGCATCGACCACATCCTCGGCCTGCTGCGGCTGTGGACGATCCCGCGCGGCGCCAGTTCGGCCGACGGCGTGTACCTGCGGTATCCGCTGCACGACCTGCTGCGCCTGCTGGCGCTGGAATCGTGGCGGCACCGCGCGATCGTGATCGGCGAAGACCTGGGCGTGGTGCCGGACGGCATCCGCGCCGAACTGTCGCAGCGCGGGGTGATGGGCATCGACGTGCTGCTGTTCACCCGCGACGCCAAGAGCAACTTCCTGCCGCCATCGCAATGGCGCGGCGACGCCATCGCCACCACCACCACCCACGACCTGCCCACGCTGCGCGGCTGGCGCCGCGGCGAGGACATCGACTGGCGCCGCCGCCTGCAGCTGTCCGATGCCGCGCAGCAGCGCGCCGACCACCTGACCCGCAGCGCCGACGTGGCGCGCATGGACGCCGCGATCGCCGCAGCGCTGCCGCAGGCGCACGATCCCGAACTGGACGCGCTGCGCTTCGTCGCTGCCACGCCCTCGCCGCTGGCGCTGCTGCCGGCCGAGGACGCGCTGGGCCTGGACCAGCAACCCAATCTGCCCGGCACCGTCGATGGCCACCCGAACTGGCGCCGGCGCCTGCCGGCGGTGGACACGGTGGCCGCCGGCGCGCCACTCAACACCCGCCTGGAGGCGTTCGCGCACGCGCGCCGCAACGCCTCCCCCGCGCAAGGAACCGACGCATGAGCTTCACCCCGCTGCGCGCCACCGCGCGCCTGCAACTGCACGCCGGATTCACCCTGCTCGACGCCGCCGCGCAGGTGCCCTACTACGCCGGCCTGGGCGTCAGCCATCTGTACCTGTCGCCGATCGGCAGCGCCGTGCCCGGCTCCACCCACGGCTACGACGTCACCGATCCGCGCCAGGTCAATCCCGAACTCGGCGGCGAACCGGCGCTGCTGCACCTGTCCGAGCGCGCACGCGCGCACGGCATGGGCCTGATCCTGGACATCGTGCCCAACCACATGGCCGCGCACCCGGCCAATCCGTGGTGGTGGGACGTGCTCAAGCATGGCCGGCGCAGCCGCCACGCCGGCTGGTTCGACATCGACTGGCGCGCGCCCGGCCGCGACGGCAAGCTGTGGCTGCCGGTGCTGGACCGCAACTATGCGCAGGCGTTGAGCGAAGGCGTGCTGCAGCTGCGCGTGGCCGAGGACGGCGAGGTGCAGCTGGAGCACCACGACCAGCGCTTCCCGATCCGCCTGGAAGGCGCCGTGGCCCAGGATCCGCCGGCTGCGCGCCAGGCCTGGGCGGCGCGGCTCAACGACGCGGCGCGGCTGGGCGACGACGCCCTGCATCGGCTGATCGAACGCCAGTGCTACCGGCTCGCCTGGTGGCGGGTCGGCAACGACATGCTCAACTACCGGCGCTTCTTCGACATCACCTCGCTGGCGGCGCTGCGCGTGGAGCAGAACGAGGTGTTCGACGCGGTGCACGAACTGCCGCTGCGGCTGGTTGCCGACGGGCACCTGGACGGCGTGCGCGTGGACCACGTCGACGGCCTGGCCGATCCCACCGGCTACGTACAGCGGCTGCGCGCGCAGCTGGACCGCGCCGGGCGCCGCCGCGGCATCGCCGCCGGCGGCATCGCGCTGTACATCGAGAAAATCCTGGCGCCGCAGGAAACCCTGCGCAGCGACTGGCCGTGCGATGGCAGCACCGGCTACGACTTCATGGACCAGGTCGCCGGGGTGCTGCACGACCCGGCCGGCGCCGCCCCGCTGACCGCGCTGTGGCGCCGCGAAACCGGCCGCAGCGGCGACTTCGGCCAGGAGCAGCGCGCCGCGCGCGACGAGATCCTGCAAGGCTCGCTGCAGGCCGAATTCGTCCGCACCGTGCAGGCGCTGGCCGCCGCCGCGCACCTGGATCCGCTCACCCGCGAGTTCAGCCCCCAGATGCTGGCGCGCGGCCTGATGGCGCTGTTGCGGCACTTCGAGGTGTATCGCACCTATGCCGGTCCCGATGGCCTGGACGAAGCCGACGCGGCGCGCCTGGCGCAGGCCGCGCAGCGCGCGCGCAACGGTGCCGAGCCGCGGGTGTGCGCGGCGATCGACGCGATCGAGCGCTGGAGCCGCGATGGCCGCGGCACCGGCAAGGCGCAGATCGCGCTGCGCCGCATCGTGCGCCGGCGCATCGAACAGCTGTCGGCGCCGCTCAACGCCAAGTCGGTCGAGGACACCGCGTTCTACCGCCACGGCGTGCTGCTGTCGCGCAACGAGGTCGGCAGCGACCCGGACGTGTTCGCGTGGACACCGGAAGGGTTCCACGCCGCCAACGCCGCGCGCGCGCAGCACCACCCGCGTGCGCTGCTGGCCACCGCCACCCACGACCACAAGCGCGGCGAGGATGTGCGCATGCGCCTGGCAGCGCTCAGCGCACAGGCGCCGTGGTGGACCGAACAGGTCGCGCGCTTCCAGGCCTTGTCCGCCGACCTGCTGCCGGCCGGCAGCGCCGCGCCGCTGCCCGGCGACGTGCTGATGCTGTGGCAGATGCTGGTCGCCGCCTGGCCGCTGGAACTGGCCAGCGACGACGCCGCCGGCCTGGCCGACTACGCCGAGCGCATCGGCGCCTGGCAGCTGAAGGCCGCGCGCGAAGCCAAGCTGCGCACCTACTGGACCTGGCCGGACGAGGCCTACGAACGCGGCGCGCGCGCACTGCTGGATGCGGCGCTGCTGGCCCCGGCCGGCGCGCCGCTGCGCGAGGCGCTGGCGCAGGCCGCGGCCGCGCTGGCTCCGGCCGGCGCGCTCAACAGCCTGGTGCAGACCACGCTGCGGCTGAGCGTGCCCGGCGTGCCCGACCTGTACCAGGGCAGCGAAGGCTGGGACCTGTCGCTGGTCGATCCGGACAACCGCCGCCCGGTGGACTACGCGCTGCGCCAGGCCTGGCTGCACGACGACACCGCAGCATCGGCGCTGCTGCGCGACTGGCACAGCGGCCACATCAAGGCCTGGTTGATCGCGCGGTTGCTGCAGCTGCGCGGCGCGCATCCGGCGCTGTTCGCGCATGGCCGCTATCGCCCGCTGCAGGCGCAAGGTCCGCACGCGCAACACGTGCTTGGCTTCGCGCGCGAACACGAGGGCAAGACCCTGCTGGTGGTGGTGCCGCGCCTGGCCGCCGCGGCGCAAGCGCTGGATGCGGCGGCGCCGCTGCGCGCGCGATTCGATTGGCATAACACCTTTCTGACGCTGCCCGCGGCACAGTACAGCGACGTGCTGAGCGGGCGCGACCTCGCGGCATCGGCCTCGATGCCGGTGGCGGACCTGCTCGCCGAGTTCCCGGTGGCCGTGTTGGTCGCCGTTCCCTGACATGCCGGTGGCCGTGCTGGCCACCTTCCCCTGACAAGACCGCCATGGACGCAGAAACACGCAAGCGCCGCATCGAACAACTCGCACACGAAATCTGGGAAGCCGAAGGCCGGCCCGAGGGCCGCGCCGCCCGCCACTGGGCCATGGCCGAACGCCTGGTCGACGCCGAAGCCCGCGCCGTCCAGCAAGACCACTCGCTTTCCCCGGCCGGCAACGGCCCCGCCACGTCGTAAGGAGTTCGCATGCCGCTCCGCAAGCTCGCCCGCCGCTCCCGCATCCGCGAAGGCCGTTCGTTTCCGCTCGGCGCCACCTGGGACGGCCTGGGCGTCAACTTCGCGCTGTACTCGAGCAACGCCACCAAGGTCGAGCTGTGCCTGTTCGACGAGCGCGGCCGCGAGGTCGAGCGCATCGCGCTGCCCGAGTACACCGACGAGATCTGGCACGGCTACCTGCCCGATGCGCGTCCCGGCCAGCTGTACGGCTACCGCGTGTACGGCCCCTACGCGCCCGATGCCGGGCACCGCTTCAATCCCAACAAGCTGCTGCTCGATCCCTACGCCAAGCAACTGGTCGGCGAGTTGAAATGGGCGCCGGCGCTGTTCGGCTACACCATCGGCCACAAGGACGCGGACCTGAGCTTCGACCGCCGCGACAGCGCCGCCTACATGCCCAAGTGCGCGGTGATCGATCCGGCCTTCACCTGGGGCAAGGACCAGCGCCTGCAGACGCCGTGGGACCGCACGGTGATCTACGAGACCCACGTGCGCGGCACCACCATGCGCCATCCGTCGGTGCCCGAAGCCTGGCGCGGCACCTTCTCCGGACTGAAGGTGGACGAGGTGGTGGAGCACATCAAGCGGCTCGGCATGACCGCGGTGGAATTGCTGCCGGTGCATGCGTTCGTCGACGACGAGTACCTGCTCAAGCAGGGCCTGCGCAACTACTGGGGCTACAACACCATCGGCTTTTTCGCGCCGCACCCGCGCTACATGGCCACGCGCACCGTGGCCGAGTTCAAGCAGATGGTGGCGCGCCTGCACCACGCCGGGCTGGAGGTAATCCTGGACGTGGTCTACAACCACACCGCCGAAGGCAACGAGCTGGGGCCGACGCTGTCGTTCAAGGGCATCGACAACGCCAGCTACTACCGCCTGGCCGAAGACCGCCGCTTCTACATCAACGACACCGGTACCGGCAACACCTTCGACCTGACCAATGCCGGCGCGCTGCGCATGGTCAACGATTCGCTGCGCTACTGGGTCTCGGAAATGCACGTGGACGGGTTCCGCTTCGACCTGGCCACCATCCTCGGCCGCGAGCACCACGGCTTCGATCCCAAGGGCGGCTTCCTCGACGCCTGCCGCCAGGATCCGCTGCTGAGCCAGGTCAAGCTGATCGCCGAACCGTGGGACGTGGGTCCGGGCGGCTACCAGGTCGGCGGCTTCCCGCCGGGCTGGTCGGAATGGAACGACAAGTTCCGCGACAACGTGCGCGCGTTCTGGCGCGGCGACGAAGGCCAGCTGGCGGAACTGGCCACGCGCCTGACCGGCTCGGCCGACCTGTTCAACCACCGCGGCCGCCGCCCCACCGCCTCGGTCAACTTCGTCACCGCCCACGACGGCTTCACCCTGCACGACCTGGTCAGCTACGCGCACAAGCACAACGAGGCCAATGGCGAAGAGAACCGCGACGGGTCGGACAACAACATCTCGGCCAACTACGGGGTCGAGGGCGAGAGCGACGACCCGGAGATCAACGCGCTGCGCCTGCGGCAGATGCGCAACATGCTGGCCACCCTGCTGCTGTCGCAGGGCACGCCGATGCTGCTGGCCGGCGACGAGTTCGGGCGCAGCAAGGGCGGCAACAACAACACCTACTGCCAGGACAACGAGCTGACCTGGCTGAACTGGGAAAGCGGCGAGCGCGCGCAGCGCCTGACCGCGTTCGTGACGCGCCTGACCCACCTGCGCGCGCACTACCCGCTGCTGCACCGCGCACGCTTCTTCGACGGCGTCTACGACGAAGAACTGGGCATCAAGGACGTGACCTGGCTGGCGCCGGACGGCGAGGAGATGACCGAAGCGTCCTGGCACGACCCGCACGCGCGCGCGCTGATGATGCGCCTGGACGGCAAGGCGCCGTCCAGCGGCCTGCGCCAGGCGGCGTCGAACGTGACCTTGCTGATGATCGTCAACGGCTCCACCGAGGACGTGACCTTCACCTTGCCGATGGTCGAGGGCGAACATTGGCGCGTGCTGATCGACACCGCCGAACGCGACCACGAACGCGGCCTGCCCGGCGGCTCGCAATGGCACGGCATCTGCCGCTCGCTGACCCTGCTGGCGGCGGAGCGCGACGGCAAGGCCGCCGCCGCCCTGCACCAGAATGCGGCGCCGCCGCCGGCGGCGTAATGCCAAGCGTCAGCGGACAGCGGCCCAGATCGATTGGCGGGCCGCTGTCCGCACAGACAAACCCGTTTTTATGTAGGAGCGGCTTCAGCCGCGACTGTACCCGCAGCCGACGGCCGATCCGGGTGCGAGATGCCACGACGGCTCAGGTCATCGACCTCGGGCGTTATCCAACGCCGAAATATTGCGACTCTGTTCGTCGCGGCTGAAGCCGCTCCTACAGGGAGCACTGGCGATTTCCGATGCCGTCATTTGTGGGAGCGACTTCAGTCGCGACGGGCTCTACCGGTGAAGCCCGTCGCGACGGAAGTCGCTCCCACCAGGATCAGGCGGTCGCTTGCATCGCGTGCAGCTGCGCCAGCTGCACCTGCGCTTCGCCCACCGCACCGCCGATCAGGATCACTCCGGGTGCGCCGATGCCCAGCCCCTGCACATCGGCCGTCAGGCGCTCCAGCGTGGTCAGCAGCTGCGTCTGCTGCGGCAGGCTCGCCGATTGCACCACCGCCGCCGGCGTCGCGCCGGGCAGGTGTCTCAGCAAGGCCGCCGTCAGCGCCGCGATGCGGCCCATGCCCATGTAGATCGCCAGCGTGGTGCGCGTGGCGCACAGCACCGCCCAGTCCGGCTCGCCATGGTCCTGGGTATGCGCGGTGACGAAGGTGATGCCGTGGCAATGGTCGCGATGGGTCAGCGACATGCCCAGCCCGGCCGCCGCGGCGAACCCGGCGCTGACGCCGTTGACGATACGCACCTCCACGCCCGACGCGCGCAGGAATGCGATCTCCTCGCCGGCACGACCGAACAGCAGCGCCTCACCGCCCTTGGCGCGCACCACCTTGGCGCCCTGCAGCGCATAGCGCCGCATCAGCCGGCAGATGAAATCCTGCGGCGTGGAACGGCAGCCGCCGCGCTTGCCGACCCGGATCACCCGCGCCTGCGGCGCGAACTGCACGATAGCGGGATTGACCAGATCGTCGAGCAACAGCACCTGCGCCGCGGCCAGTGCCTTGACCGCCTTCAGGGTCAGCAGTTCCAGGTCGCCAGGCCCGGCCGACAGCAGCACCACTTCGCCACCGGCAGGTACAGCGGACACGCTTGCATCGTTCATCGCAGACTCCACCCAGGAAGAAGGAACACCACCCAAGACGTCGCGTTCGCCGGCGCAAGGCGGCGCGCATCGGCAACGCCTGCTGCCGGCGACCGCCGCGCGTGCTTTCGCCGCGCCCTGACGTCGGCCTGGCGCAGGCCACGGGCGCATGCGGGACGCGTCGCGATAGCCGCAGCGGTCATCGGGTCGGCGCGCAAGCCACGGCGGCGCAGGTGCGCCTGACTGGCGCGTGCCGCCGCAACTGCGGCGGCGTGCGCGAATTGGCGAGGACTCGCCAACACGGAAACTACGGCGCCAGCCACCCGGCGTACCGATCGCAAGTGCGCGCCACCAGCGCACCGCCGCGCTTCGTCACTCGCGTTGCAAGGACGACAGGCACCTACACCGGTTTTCGCGCATTCGACAGCCGGCGCACGGGCGGCCTGGAAGGGGCGACCGCTCATGCGCGCACCGCCTTGGCGCATAGCCGCAACACCTGCGGCATGCACGAGCCGCAGACGCTGCCGCAGCCCAGCCGGGCGCGGATCTCGGCGGGCGCCGCGCCGCGCGCGGCTTCGGCGCGGATCGCCGATTCGCGCACCTGCGTGCACTGGCACACCACCGGATCGCGCGCCACCCCGCCGGCCAGTGCGAATGCCGCCAGCCGCGCGCCGTACCAGGCGTCGCCGCTCAATGCGCGCTCGAGCAAGGCTTCGCCCGTTGCATCGCGCTGCTCGCCGGCCAGCAGCAGGCCATCGAGATAGCTGGTTGGCGCGGCACCGCGCCAGGCCACGCGCTTGAGCAGGCCGCGGCGCGCGTCGCGGTATTCGAGGGTGTCGGCGTCGCCGCCGGCCAGCATCAGCGTCGCGGCCAACGCCTCCAACTGTGCCGGCACCGGCGCCTGCTCGGCGGCGGCGCGCAGCACCAGCCACGCCTGTTCCTGTTCGCCGGCCTCGGCCTGCAGGCTCAACGCGGCATAGCCGAATTCGCGCAACCAGGGTTGCGCTGCGGCCTGCAGCGCGAGCGCATCGCCGCGCCGCGCCAGCAGCAGATGCCAGCCGAACTCGGCCTTCTCCACGCGCACCGCGGCGTGCTTGAGCTCGGGCTGCTGCGAGCGCGCATCCACCGTGCCCAGGCTCAGTTCGTTGACGCCGCCGCTGTCCAGGAACTGCGCGTTCCAGTGCATCGCCGCGAACACGTCGCCGGAGCGCATCTCCTCGCACGCTTGCAGCGGCAGCACCAGGCCGCCGCGCTTGCTGACCACGCGCACCAGGTCGCCATCGCACAGCCCGCGCCGCGCCGCGTCCTGCGGGTGCATGCGCAGGCCCGGCTGCGGGCTGTGCGCGAACAACGCCGGCACCCGGCCGCTGCGCGACATGCCGTGCCACTGGTCGCGCAGGCGCCCGCTCAGCAGGCGCAGCGGAAAGCGCGCGGAAGTAGGCTCGGCGACCGGCTTGTACGGCGTGGGATGGAAGCGCGCGCGGCCGTCGGCGGTGGCGAACACGCCGTCGGCATAGCGCCGCGCCTGGCCGTGCGCGGCGCCGGCCGGCAGCGGCCATTGCTGCGGGCCTTGCGCGTCCAGCCGCGCGTAGTCCAGCCCGCCGATATCCAGGTCGCGGCCGAGCGTCAATGCACGGTGCTCGTCGAACACCGCGGCGGTATCGGCGAAACCGAAGCGCGAGCCGGTCGCCGGCGCGTCCAGCCGCGCTTCCAGCCGCCGCGCCACTTCGTTGGCGATCCACCAGTCCGGCTTGGCCGCGCCCGCTGCCGGCAGCGCCTTGCGCACGCGCGAGACGCGGCGCTCGGAGTTGGTCACCGTGCCTTCCTTCTCGCCCCAGCTCGCCGCTGGCAGCAGCACGTCGGCGTAGGGCACGGTGTCGGTGTGCACGAAGGCATCCTGCACGATCACCAGCTCGGCCTGGCGCAGCGCGTCGCGCACCTGCGCGATGTCCGGCATCGAATGCACGGGATTGGTGCAGGCGATCCACACCGCCTTGACCTCGCCGCGGCGCAACGCATCGAACAGCGCCACCGCCGGCAGGCCGGGACGCGCCGACAGGCGGTCGGCCGGCAGCTGCCACAGCCGTTCGATCTCGGCACGATCGCTGACGCTGGCGATCTCGCGGTGCGCGGCCAGCATCGTCGCCATGCCGCCGACCTCGCGCCCGCCCATCGCGTTCGGTTGCCCGGTCAGCGAGAACGGGCCGGCACCCGGTTTGCCGATCTGCGCGGTGGCCAGATGCAGATGGATCAGCGCCAGGTTCTTGTCGGTGCCGTGCGCGGACTGGTTCAGGCCCATGCAGTACAGCGACAGCGCCGGCGCATCGCGGCCGAACCATTCCGCCGCCTGCACCAGGTCGGCGACCGGGATGCCGCAGATGTCGGCCGCCATCGCCGGCGTGTATTCGCGCAATGTCTGCCGCAGTTCGGCGAAGCCCTGCGTGTGCGCAGCGATGAACGCGCGGTCGATGCGATCTTCCCAGATCAGGTGGTGCAGCATGCCGTTGAACAGCGCCACGTCGGTCCCGGGCTGGATCGGCAGGTGCAGGTCGGCCATCGCCGCGGTGTCGGTGCGGCGCGGATCGACCACGATCCAGCGCACGTCCGGATCGCGCGCGCGCGCCTCCTCGAGCCGGCGGAACAGCACCGGATGCGCATAGGCCATGTTGCTGCCGGCCAGCAGCACGGTCCTGGCCAGCTCCAGATCTTCGTAACAGGTCGGCGGGCCGTCCGCGCCCAGCGCCAGCTTGTAGCCGCTGACCGCGCTGGACATGCACAGCCGCGAATTGGTGTCGATGTTGTTGGTGCCGAGCAGGCCCTTGGCCAGCTTGTTGAAGACGTAGTAGTCCTCGGTCAGCAGTTGCCCGGACAGGTAGAACGCCACCGCATCCGGCCCATGCCGTGCGACGATGCCGGCCAGGCGCTCGGCCACGCTGTCCAGCGCCACTGCCCAGTCCACCGCACGCCGCGGCGCATCGCGGTGCGTGCGCAGTTCCGGCTGCAACGCGCGGCCATGCAGGCTACGCACCGTGTCCGGCAAGGTGCGACCCTTGCTGCACAGTCGGCCGTAGTTGGCCGGGTGCTCGGGATCGCCTTCGATGCCGACGATGCGCGCGGCGCCGTCGGCCGCATGCTCGGTCTCGATCAGCACGCCGCAGCCGACCCCGCAGTAGCAGCAGGTCGACCGGGTCAGCGTGCGCCGCGCCGCGTTGTCCGCGACCGCGTTCGCTGCGGGCACGTGCGCGCCGTCCATCAGCCGGCGCCCCGCAACGACAGCCAGACATCGCCGTCTTCCACGCGCACCGGATAGCGACGCGCGCAGCCCACGTCCGGCGCACAGGCCTGGCCGCTGTCCAGGGCGATGTTCCAACTGTGCAGCGGACAGGTCACGCTGTCGCCGGCGACGATGCCTTGCGACAGCGGCCCGCCCTTGTGCGGGCAGCGATCGGCCAGCGCGAACACGCGGTCGCCCGCCGTGCGAAACAGCGCGATGGGATCGACGCCGTCGATCTCCAGCACGCGCGCGCCGAGCGCGGGGATGTCGTCGAGCCGGCAGATGCGGATCCAGTGCCGGGCGCCGGCGCCGGATGCGCTGTTGTCGGACGCGACGAAGTCGGAAGCGGCTGCGTTCATCGCTCAGTCCTCCACCAGCGCCAGCGGCGCAGCCACGCGCAACGGCTGGAATTCGCGTTGCTTGGCTCCGGCGATGCGCTCGGCCCAGGGATCGGGCAGGCCTTCCAGCGCGTACAGCAGGCGCTCGTACAGCGCGCGGCGATTGGCTGCGTCCTCGATCACGCGCTGGCGGATGTAGTCCATGCCCACGCGCTCGATGTAGTGCACGGTGCGGTCCAGGTAATAGGCCTCCTCGCGGTACAGCTGCAGGAACGCGCCGGTGTACTCTTTCACCTCCTCTGCGGTCCTGACCTTGACCAGGAACTTGGCGACCTCGGTCTTCATGCCGCCGTTGCCGCCGATATGCAGTTCCCAGCCCGATTCCACCGCGATGACGCCCACGTCCTTGATGCCGGACTCGGCGCAGTTGCGCGGGCACCCGGACACCGCCAGCTTCACCTTGTGCGGGCTCCACATGTTGGCCAGCATGGTTTCCAGGTCGATGCCCATCTGCGTACTGTTCTGCGTGCCGAAGCGGCAGAACTCGCTGCCCACGCAGGTCTTCACCGTGCGGATCGACTTGCCGTAGGCGTGGCCGGAGTTCATGCCCAGGTCCTTCCACACGCCGACCAGGTCTTCTTTCTTCACCCCGAGCAGGTCGATGCGCTGGCCGCCGGTGACCTTGACCATCGGCACCGCGTACTTGTCGGCCACGTCGGCGATGCGGCGCAGTTCCGCGGCGTTGGTCACCCCGCCCTTCATCTGCGGGATCACCGAGAAGGTGCCGTCCTTCTGGATGTTGGCGTGGGCGCGCTCGTTGATGAAACGCGACTGCGGATCGTCCACCGCCTCGCGCGGCCAGGTCGACAGCAGGTAGTAGTTGATCGCCGGGCGGCAGGTCGCGCAGCCGTTGGGACTGCGCCACTGCAGCTGCGCGTACACCGCGCCATGCGCGAGCAGCCTGCCCTCGCGGATCGCCTGGCGCACCTCGCCGTGACTGAGGTCGGTGCAGCCGCACACCGCCTTGGTCTTCGGCGTCTGCTGGAAGTTGGAACCCAGGCAGTTCATCAGGATCTGCTCGACCAGGCCGGCGCACGAGCCGCAGGAACTGGCCGCCTTGGTCTGCTTCTTGACCTCGTCCACGGTGAACAGGCCCTGCGCGTTGATCGCCTTGACGATGGTGCCCTTGCACACGCCGTTGCAGCCGCACACCTCGTCGCTGTCGCGCATCGCGCTGGCGCGGTCCTGGCCGGCGGTGCCGGCATCGCCGAGCGCGCTTTCGCCGAACATCAGCCGTTCGCGGCGCTCGCCGATCGGGCTGGCGTCCTTGAGCAGCTGGAAATACCAGGCACCATCGTTGGTATCGCCGTACAGGCAGGCACCGACCAGCCTGTCGTCCTTCAGCACCAGCTTCTTGTAGACGCCGCCGGCCGGATCGGACAGCACGATCTCCTCGCTGCCTTCCCCGCCCATGAAATCGCCGGCCGAGAACAGGTCGATGCCGGTGACCTTGAGCTTGGTCGAGGCCACCGAGCCGCGATAGATGCCGATGCCGAACCCGGCCAGGTGGTTGGCGCAGATCTTGGCCTGCTCGAACAGCGGCGCGACCAGGCCGTAGGCGATGCCGCGGTGGCTGGCGCATTCGCCGACCGCGTACACACGGGGATCGAAGGTCTGCAGCGTGTCGTTGACCACGATGCCGCGCGTGCAATGGATGCCGGCGGCCTGCGCCAGCGCGATGTTGGGGCGGATGCCGGCGGCCATCACCACCAGGTCGGCCGGCACTTCGCTGCCGTCGGAGAACTTCACCGCCACCACTTCTCCCTCGGCGTTGCCGACCAGTTCGGTGGTAGAGGTGCCGAGGCGGAAGTCCAGGCCGCGTTCGCTGAGCGAGCGCTGCAGCAGCTGGCCGGCGACCGGGTCGAGCTGGCGCTCCAGCAGCCAGTCGGCCAGGTGCACCACGGTCACCTGCATGCCGCGCTGCTTGAGCCCGTTGGCCGCCTCCAGGCCGAGCAGGCCGCCGCCGATCACCACCGCGTGGCGCTTGCGCGTGGCGGTGTCGATCATGGTCTGCGTGTCGTGCATGTCGCGGTAGCCGATCACGCCCTTCAGCTCCTTGCCCGGCACCGGCAGCACGATCGGCAGCGAGCCGGTGGCCAGCAGCAGGCGGTCGTACGCCGCCTCGGTGCCGTCGGCGGCGATCACCTTGCGCTTGATCCGGTCGATGCGGGTGACTTCCTTGCCCACGTGCAGGCGGATGCCGTTCTCCGCGTACCAGGCCAGCGGATTGAGCACGATCTCGTCGAACTGTTGTTCGCCGGCCAGCACCGGCGACAGCAGGATGCGGTTGTAGTTCGGATGCGGCTCGGCACCGAACACGGTGATGTCGTACATCCCCGGCATCAGCTTGAGCAGTTCTTCCACGGTGCGGATGCCGGCCATGCCGTTGCCCACCACCACCAGTCTTGGCTTGTTCATGCGAGTCTCGCTTCGGTGGAGAGGATCAGACGCGTGCCGCGCCGGCCGCGGCCCATTGGCTGCGCCAGTGCTGCTTGACGTTCGACAGCAGGCCCCAGGCCAGCAGCGCGCAGCCGGCGAACAGCCACAGCCCCAGCGCATAGCTGCCGGTGTGCTGCTTGACGATGCCCAGCCCCGCGGCGAGCAGGAAGCCGCCGATGCCGCCGGCCATGCCGATCAGCCCGGTCATCAGCCCGATGTCGCGGCCGAAGCGCTGCGGCACCAGCTGGAACACCGCGCCGTTGCCGGTGCCCAGGCACAGCAGGGTCAGCACGAACAGGGCCACCGTCGCCGCCGGACCGCCGACCCCGACCGCCGCCGCTGCCACCAGCATCGCCACCAGCAGATAGATCGACAGCAGCGTGCGCGTGCCGCCGATGCGATCGGCCAGCGCGCCGCCGAGCGGACGCATCACCGAGCCGGCCAGCACGCAGGCGGCGGTGGCCCAGCCGGCGAGCTTGGGCGAGAAGTCGAACTGATCGTGGAAGTAGCCGGGCAAGGCGCTGGCGAACCCGGCGAAACCGCCGAAGGTGATCGCGTAGAACAGCATGAACCACCACGAATCGCGGTTGCCGACCAGCACCCGCGCATAGTCGCCCAGATGCTTGCGCGGCACCTCCACCGGCGCGTCCTTGGCGCACAGCGCGAACACCAGCAAGGCCAGCAGCAGCGGAATGCAGGCCAGCCCGAACACCGCCTGATAGCCGAACGCCGTGGCCAGCACCGGCGCGAACAGCGCCGCGAACACCGTGCCGGAATTGCCGGCGCCGGCGATGCCCATCGCCGTGCCCTGATGCTGCGGCGGATACCAGCGCGAGGCCAGCGGCAACGCCACCGCGAACGAGGCCCCGGCCACGCCCAGCATCAGCCCCAACAGCAGCACCTGCGCAAAACTGTGCACGCCCAGCTGCCACGCCACCGCCAGCGCCACGATCACCAGCAGCTGCGCCAGCACGCCCGCGCGCTTGGCGCCGATCACGTCGGCGAGCATCCCCAGGAACAGCCGCAGCACCGCGCCGCACAGGATCGGCACCGCCACCATCAACGCCCGTTGCTGCGTGTCCAGCTGCAAGGCCGCGGCGATCTGCACCTGCAGCGGACCGAGCAGATACCAGACCATGAAGCTCAGATCGAAATACAGGAACGCCGACAACAGCGTGGGCGTATGCCCGGCTTGCCAGAACGATCGGTTCATCCGCGCCATCTCCGAGAAACATTGGGCCGCAGCGCTGCACACCACCCGCAGCACGCGGTAGTCGAGGGGAGGAAAAACGAAAACGGCGCCGTCCGGTTCGCACCGGAAGACGCCGTTGTCTGGGCAGAGGGGCCGCCGTTGGCCCGCCTGCCGAATCGAGTTGGTGCGGACACCCCGTTGCGTCCGCAGGCGGAACTATCGCAATCGGCGTGCCAAGTGGTTGTGGTCTCGGTACAGCGAGAAAATCGTCTGAAAATTCAATGGATTGGCGGACCAAGCCGAGGCTTGAAGCCTCACGGCGCGGTTACCGTGCCGGGCGTCGACGAACACAAGTGGTGCGCAGCGCACCTTTCTTGTGCACCGCTGCAACCGCAGCGATGCGTGCGCTCACGCTGCGATTCCTGCGTTACCCAACCCTACGGTTGGTCAGCCGCTCCCAGTTGGCGTACGCGAACATCCGCTTGGCCTCCTCATCCAGGGGAAGCGCTGCGACGAAGCGCCGCGCGTCGCCGCCAGGCCTGTACTGATACGGGTAGTCGGTCGAAAACAGAATGCGGTCCGGCCCGACCGCTTCCACCGCCCGCTGCAGATAGTCCACACTGAACATGCCACTGGCGGTCAGATACAGGTTCTCCTTCACGTAGGCAATGAACGGTTTGCGCAGCTTGGTCACCCTGTCCAGCATGGCCAGGCGCTCCAAGTAGAAGATCACCACTTCTCCCCAATGCCCGAGAATGACCTGCAGCGTGGGATGGCGGTCGAAGACGCCGCCCAGCACCATCCGCACGAATTCCATGCCCGCTTCGTAGTGCCAACCGAGCGCGAAGGTCGACAAGGCTAGATCGATCGCTGGCGTGAAACCGCTGTAGTAGGACGCGCGCACCGCTGCCTGCGGAATCTGCGGATGGATCAGCAACGGGACGTCGAGATCGGCTGCGCAAGCGTAGGTCGCTTCGAATAGTGCGTCGTCGAGATGCCGGCTGCCGACACGGCCATACAGGATGCCGCCCTTGGCGCCCAGGCCCACCACGGACCGGCGCAATTCGCTCGCCGCGGCATCGGCATGGGCGAACGGCAGCGCGGCCAGAAACTGAAAGCGCTTCGGATTGCTGCGCACCGCCGCCGCCATCAGTTCGTTGACGCGGCAAGCCAGCTCGATGCCGGGCTCCGCGAGATTGTTCAGGCCAGGCGTTGTCAGGGACAGCACCTGCAGGTCCACGCCGGTTTCGTCCATCAGCGTCAGCCGCCTGTCGGCCAGATCGGCAAGGCGCTCGTCGACGATAGGGAGATTGAGCGCCAGGGTTCCATCGTCCGCACCGGGAATGGTCCCCCAGGCCTGCTTGATGTCGGCCGGAAGCACGTGTTCTTCGATTGCCACGATTTTCATGGTTGAACTCCGTTGCCGCAGTTGAAGGACACTCGCCAGCAGCTGCTACCTGGCGCGTCCGCGCAGCACCTCGCCCACCATGGGCACCGCGGAGAAGGCATGCGGCCAGCCCGCATAGAACGCCGCATGGACGATCACTTCGCCGGCCTCGTCCGCGGTCAGGCCGTTATCCATGGCGCGGCCCAGGTGATAGCTGACCTGGGCGCTCTGGCCGGACGCGATCAGCGAGCTGACCGTGACCAGGCTGCGATCGCGCGGCGTGAGGTCGGGGCGTTGCCATAGATCCAGAAACAGCGGATCGGCGGTGAACTTCACCAAGCCCGGCGAGATCGGGCCGACATTCGCCTCGACCGTCGCGGCGCGCTGCCGCTCCGCTTCTTCGTTGAGCGGCAACAACGGCGGCGATGCGGGCGGCAGTTGGTTGGCGGTGATGTCGCGGCCGGCGAAGACCTCTCGGGTCACCGCGATGGCCGACATGGCGTTTGGCCAGCCCCCATAGAAGGCGAGATGGGTGATGATTTCCGAGACTTCGGCCGCGGTGACGCCATTGTCGAGCGCCACTCCCACTTGATGCTTAAACTCGGCGGGATGGTTGCGCGCGATGAGGATGGCAAGCGTGACGACGCTGCGGTCGCGTGCCGACAGTTGCGGGCGTCGCCAGAGCTCGGCGAGCACGTCCTCGCGGGCGTAACGCGCCAGGGCGGGGGAGACGGATTCGATGTCCTTCGCGGACAGGGACGATATGCTTTCCGGCATGGCGGTGGTTCCTCTTCTCTCTTCTGCAACTGCGGGCTCGCCTGGGGCGAGCGCGATAGCGGCCGCGATTACGATGTGCTTCATTCGACCGCCTCCTTCGGCTGTTCGCCGGCGCGGATGCCGAGCGGCCCGCATGCGAAGCCGAGGGGTGTCGTTCGCTGCGCGTCACCGTCCCGAGAACCGCATGACGGCCTCTGGATAACGCTCGCCCTCGATGACGATCTTGGCCTCTTGGATCTTGTCGAGATCGGCCTGGTCGAGCGTTACCTGCAATGCGCCGATGTTTTCATCGAAACGTTCGAGCCTGCGTGTGCCGAACAACGGGACAATCCAGGGCTTTTGCGCAAGCAGCCAGGCGAGTGCCACCTGGGCTGGCGTCGCGCCATGCTTCTCACCGATCCTGCGGATGAGGTCGACGAGCCTCTGGTTGGCGATCCTGGCGTCCTCGGCGAAGCGCGGGGTCTGCGCGCGAATATCGGAGACATCGAACGTGGTGCTCGCGTCGATCTTGCCGGTCAGAAAACCCTTGCCCAGCGGGCTGTACGGCACCAGTCCGATACCCAGCGCCTCGATGGTCGGGAGGACCTCGGCCTCGGGTTCACGCGTCCACAGGGAATACTCGCTCTGCAGCGCCGCCACCGGCTGCACCGCGTGCGCACGGCGAATCGACGCGGGACTGGCTTCGGACAAGCCGAACCAACGGACCTTGCCCTCCGCGATCAGGTCCTTGACCGTCCCGGCGACCTCCTCCATGGGGACCTCGGGATCGACCCGGTGCTGGTAGTAGAGATCGATATGGTCGGTGCGCAGCCGTTTGAGGCTGCCCTCGATGGACCGCCGGATCTGTGCCGGCCTGCTGTTGACACCGCCGCGATGCTCGCCGGTTTCCTGGTCGATATCCCAGCCGAACTTGGTGGCCAGCGTGACCTTGTCGCGCACCGGCGCGAGCGCCTCGCCGACCATCTCCTCGTTGGTCCAGGGTCCATAGACCTCGGCGGTGTCGAAGAAATCCATGCCGCGATCGACCGCCGTGCGGATGAGAGCGATCATGTCGGCCCGATCGGGCAGGTCGCGGGCCTTGCCGTATCCCATGGCGCCGAGCGACAGCGCCGAGACCTCCAGTCCCTGGCCGAGTTTGCGTCTGATCATGATTCACCCTCTCTCTTGGTTGCGCGTGTCGCGATGCGGACGGTGGCTGCGCCCGCCCGGGCGCCGGTCATCGGCGCATGGACTGACGCTTGCCGTACGTCGATGCGCTGATTGAGCGGCCTTCGACCGGCTCGAATGCCAGACAGCGCGCCCCCGACCACCACCTGCCAGATCCAGGTCGGCGATGCCATAGCTAGCGCCAGCGTCACGGAACGGCGCGATCTTCAGGTCGTCGGCCTGGTCGATGCGCCGCGGCTCCTGCTGTGCCCAGTTCATGGTTGGGCTCGTTCGATTGCAGCGCATGGAATCGCGTGCGATCCGGCACGAGGCTTGATAGAAAGCACGTGCTCCTTCAGGCGTTCGCCTTCAGTTGCGCGACGACTGCCTCGCCCACGCCGCGGGCCGATGCGGGGTTCTGCCCTGTCACCAGGCGGCCATCGGTCACTACGTTCTGCGACCAGTTGGGGGCCGGTTGATGCAACCCGCCGCGCTGCTTGAGCGTGGTGGCCAGCAGATACGGCACCACGTGGGTGTACTTGACCTCGGCTTCTTCCTCGTCGGTGAAGGCTGCCAGCTTCCTGCCGTCCACCAGATAGCGTCCGTCCGACAGGGTCGCGTTCACCAAGGCGGCCGGACCATGACAGACCGCCGACACGATGCCACCAGCCTCCCAAAGCTCGCGGACGACCGTCTGCACCGCGTCGCTGTCGGCGAAGTCCCACATGGTGCCGTGGCCACCGGCGAAGAAAACCGCCGAGTAGCGCGATGGGTCGAGCGTGCCCAGCACCAGTGAATGCGATAGCGCATCGCGGAACTGGATGTCCTTCCAGTAGCGGGCATTGACCGGATCGGTCAGATCGAAGAAATCGATCGGCGGATGGCCGCCGCGGATCGAGGCGATCTCGACCGGAATACCGGCCCTCTCGAACACCTCCAGCGGATGGGTCAGCTCGACCAGCGCGAATCCAGTCGGCTCGCCGCTGTCGCCACGGATCGGGTGGCTGGTCACCACGCACAGGATGGGTTTGATGCGATTGGTCATAACGCTGCTCCTGTGGACTTGAGCGAGGCCATGTCGATGACGAAACGATACTTCACGTCGCTTTTCAATAGGCGCTCATAGGCATCGTTGATGCCCTGGATGGGAATGATCTCGACGTCCGAGACGATGCCGTGTCGTCCGCAGAAATCGAGCATCTGCTGGGTTTCTGGCACGCCGCCGATGAAGGAACCGGAAAGCGCCCTGCGCCCTTGTACGACCCCGCCTGCATTCACCGGCGTGCCGAGCGGCCCCAGATAGCCGACCAGCACAAGCACGCCTTCGAGCGCGAGCGTCGGCATGTAGGGATTGATGTCGTGGTCGTACGGAACCGTATCGATGATCACGTCGAACTGGCCGGCGGCGGCCTTCATTTGCGCGGCATCTTCCGACAGCACGACATGGTCTGCTCCCAGGCGGAACGCATCCTTCTCCTTGCCCGGCGAACGGGTGAACAGGCTCACGTCTGCACCGAGCGCCTTGGCCAGCTTCAGCGCCATATGACCAAGTCCGCCCAAGCCGATTACTGCGACCTTGCTGCCCTTGCCGACATTCCAGCGATGCAGTGGCGACCAGGTCGTAATACCTGCACACAGCAGCGGCGCGGCGCCGGCTGGATCGAGTCCATCGGGTAGCGACAGGACGAACTTGTCGCTAACGACGATGGATTCGGAATAGCCACCGTAGGTAACGCTTCCATCGTGACGGTCGACGCTGTTGTAGGAGAACGTGGCGCCTTCCACGCAATCTTGCTCCCAGCCCTTCAGGCAGGGCTGGCAATGCCGACAGGAATCGACCATGCAGCCGACGCCGACCATGTCGCCGGCCTTGAAGCGCGCAACGCCCGCGCCCACCTCACGCACCCGGCCGATAACCTCGTGTCCAGGAACAATCGGATACGTGGTGAAGCCGCCATGGTTCCGCGCCAGGTGCAGGTCGGTGTGGCAGACGCCACAGTAAAGGATGTCGATGACGACGTCGTCACCGCGTGGAGCGCGCCGCTCGAAAGCAAAGCGCTCCAGCGGGCCGGAGGCCGATCGAGCGGCAAAGCCCTGTACGTTCATGGAATTCCTTGGTTCGTGCTGGTGTACCGGCTTTCCGCAGCACGTCGCGCCGCTCGCGCAACGTCGGGGATACGCCGGCCATTGAGTGCCGCCGTCCGCGTCAGGCGTCAACGGCAGCGAACAGCGTTTCCCAGTTGGTGAAGGGGCCGAGCGGGATCACGTCCCAATCGAGCAGCCCGGCCTTGGCAAGCGGAAATTCGGCCAATGCCGCGCGTGCGGCCGCGACCGATTCGGCCTCGGCGATGATCGCCACGCCGGGGCGGTCCAGCCGGAAGTAGATGTCCCGAATGATGCCACCCTTGTACATCTGCCAGGCATGGCGGGCTTCATCGGCCATGTGCGGCGCGTATTTTTCCATTGTTGCGCCTGGTTGCGGTACGTCGAGGCAAAGAAGTTTCATGGTCATGTCCTTGGCTGTTTAAGGAATGCAGAAGATCAAGCTGGTTGCAGACGACGGGCCGTATCGGCAACGCGGCGGCCGAAATACTGCGCCGTCAGCAGATCGCTGCTCGGTGGCGCGGCCTCCGGCGCTTCGTCCGTGTTCGCCTGCGTCATCACGCCGAGCCAGCTGCCGAGGCGATTGAGGTCCTGCGCGCTGCCGGTGCTGCTGCTGTTGCCAGGCATCAGGTCCAGGCCGACCCAGATCATCCCGTGCTGTGCGGCGAACAGCGCCATCGACACCAGCGCGTTGAGCTTGTCGCCATGCTGTGCGCCGGAGTTGGTGAATCCCGCCGCGATCTTGTTGCGCCACTTCTGCGGCGTCCAGGCCACCTTGGTGGAATCCTCGAAGAATTGCTTGAGCCTTGCGCTGATCATGCTGTTGTAGGTCGGCGAACCGAAGACGATCGCGTCACTGTCCTCGAGCAACTTCCAGTCCACAGCGCCCTCGCCCACGGGCATCAGCACCGCATCGGCTACGCCCGATTCGCGAACGCCACGCGCCACGGCCTCGGCAACGCGTGCGGTGTGACCATAGCCACTGTCGTAGACAATCGAAACACGCACTTCAACTCTCTCCTTTCGGCGGCATATAGCCTTGGATCGGCTGAGCACGCAGCGAAAGGTTGCCGCACGCTGCCGCCCTTACTTGGCCTGCGCCAAACTATAAAGTAGAGTTTAAGTCGACATAAGAGAATATATTTACCTTATGTGTATCCAAAAATTCTACAATTAACTCGGAGACGATCCCGTGCGTGACAGGTTCGATGGTGTGCAACTCTTCGTCGATGTCGTCGAGGCCGGCGGTTTTGCAAAGGCCGGCGAACGGCTGTCATTGACGCGCTCGGCCGTCGGCAAGGCGATCGCGCGCCTGGAGGAAAGGCTGGGGGTGCAGCTGTTTCAACGAACGACTAGGACTCAGAATCTCACCGAGGACGGACAGCAGTATTACGAGCGCTGCCTGCGCGCCATCGAGGAATTACGCGCGGGCGAGACCATGCTGGAGAACGGCAGGCGCGAGGTGGTCGGCAAGCTGCGTGTGACGATGCCGGTGCTGTTCGGCCGTTATTGCATCGCACCCATCCTGCGCAGCTATGCGCAACAGCATGCAAGGCTCGAATTGGAACTGAACTTCAGCGACCGCCAGGTCGATCTGATTGCCGAAGGCTTCGATCTGGCCGTGCGCAATGGGGCGCCAGAAAACCGGGCCACCCTGCGCGCTCGCCGCCTGGTCAGCCAGCGCAAGGTTCTCTGCGCCTCCGCTGCGTATCTCTCGGCCAGGGGCGAGCCGCGCACGCTGGACGAACTCATGAGGCACGATCTGCTGCCGTATTGGCGCAACGAGCACGCCTTGGCGTGGCAGCTTCCTGATTCCAACGACGCGTTGGTGAATGTCCTGCCCACCTCCCGCCTGCGTTTCGACGATCTGGAATTCATTGCCGACTCCACCGCCGCAGGGATGGGCATTGCCTGGCTGCCTTACTGGCTAATCCGGGAACGGCTACGGCGCGGCGAACTCGTCGAAATCTGGGGACATAGGCCCACCGCCGCCATCGAGGGCTATGCCGTCTGGCCAGCCGCCCAATACCTGCCGCTGCGCTCGCGCCTGGCAATCGACCTGCTGGTCGCCGAACTGCCGAAATTCCTGGAAAACTAAAGGTAAAGCCGATGAAAACCTGGATGATTGCCACCGCGCTGCTGTGCAGCGCCACCGCTGGCACGCTGCATGCGCAGCCAGCGGACACGACGGTCGTACGTATCGCCGAACTGGTGATAGACCCCTCGCAACTCGAGGCCTACACGACGGCGGTCAAGGAAGAAATGGAGCAATCCGTCCGCGTCGAACCCGGCGTGCTGGCGATCTATTCCGTCGCCGAAAAGGACAAGCCAAACCACCTGCGCTTCTTCGAGATCTACGCCAATGAGCAAGCTTACCGGGCGCACATCGGGTCCGTGCACTTCAAGAAATACATGACGGTGACCCAGCCGATGATCGTGTCGCGCAAGTTGATCGAAACCGTGCCCGTCCAACTCAGCACCAAAGGGCGATAGCGGCATCGGCCCTTCCCTATCTGGACACCCCGACATGAAGCCGAAACAGGCGCTCCTGACCCTTGTCATCGCGACGGCGACACTTGTATTTTCCGCGCCAGCGTCGCAAGCGCAGACACCGCCGGTTGCGATGCACAGCAAGCCTCCGGCGTACTACATCGCCGAATTCGAGCTCACCGATCCGGAAGGCATCGCGCCGTATCGGGCTGGAGTGGATGCGACCTTCAAACCCTACAGCGGGCGCTACATCGTGCGTGCCGCTAGCGTGAATCGCCTTGAGGGCGACCCGCCGCGCCATCGCCTGGTGATCATCAAGTTCGACAGTCTTGAGCAGGCCCAGGCTTGGTACAACTCGCCGGAGTACGCCAGGATCCGGCCGTTACGGCAACGGTCCGGCCATACTAATGCCTACATCGTCGAAGGTGATGCACAGTAGGACAGCTACGTCATGAGGCCAGGAAACATAATACGTTGGCTTGCAACGGCTTTTCTTATCGCACTCGGCTCGAGCCAGGACACCATGGCCATTGAACATCGTGCCCCAATCATGCGCATCATCGAATTTGTGCTTGCAGCCGACGACGTGCAACCGTTCCTGGAGGCAGGCCGCAAAAATATCGCGGCATCGGTGCGAGACGAACCCGGTGTGCTCTCAATGCATTGCGCCGTCGACAGGGACGACCCGACCAAGCTGTATGTCGTGGAGGTCTATCGCGACCAGGCCGCCTATCGGGCACACGTGGAATCCGCGCACCTCAAGGCCTTTCTTGCGGCAACCCAGGGAAAAGTGATTTCGCGGCGGATGACGGAAACCCAGCCGGCGGTTCTCGGGGCCAAAGCCTTCCTCTGGCCCGGTAGCTGAATCAGCGGGCGGCGAAGGCAGCGTCCGGGGAAATTCAGCCTGCGGTATGCGGACAGGGCTCCCGGAGACCCGTGCGGGACGGCGGCAGCAAGCCTGGTGACAGAAACTCGCACCAGCGCCCCGTACGATGCCTCGCAAGCAATGGCGTCCTTGACGCGCCCGCCCCTCTCGTCTGTCCTTGAAAAGGAATCGCACCATGCCTCGCTCCAACCGATCGACCCGGCCGCCCGCACCAAGTGCAGATCGATTCCGGCGCCATCGTCGGCATGCTCGCGGTTGCCGGCCGCACAGCGTCGGACACGGCTGGAAGCAACCATGAAACGCCTTCAATATCACAGCTACGGCGGCCCGGACGTGATGCGTCTCGATGACGTTCAGCTGCCCACGCCCGGCAAAGGCGAAGTGGCAGTACAGGTCAAGTTCCGCGATCAACCCGATCGACTGGAAACTGCGCAACGGGCAAATGAAGATCGTCACCGGCAAGGCATTCCCCCGCGCGATGGGCGTGGACTTTTCAGGCGTGATCAGCGCCGTCGGCACCGATGTCACGCGTTTCAAGGCAGGCGATGCCGTCTTCGGCCTTGCTCGCTTCAAGGAATGCGGCGCGATAGGCCTGGCCCTGATCACCAGAGAGACGTTCTTGGCGAGGAAGCCCGACGGGATTTCCTTCGAGGAGGCCGCCTGCCTGGGCACCCCCGGCGTCACCGCCTGGAATGGCCTGATCGACAAGGCGAATCTGCACGCCGGCCAGCACGTGTTCATCAACGGCTGCGCCCGAGCGGTTGGCGAGGCCGCCGATCAGGACGATGGTGCCTGCGGGTCGAGCGCCGGACTTCTCGCGGCCAGATGTTCGGCGAAGAAGGCCGAGAGCTTCGGTACGGCCTGGTCGACGTACTCGGGAATGTCGTACAGCGCGATGTGTGTGGCACCGTCAATGACAAACAACTCCTTGGGGCCATTGGAGAGTGCGAAGGCCTCGTCGCTGTAGACCTTGGTATCGGCCTCGCTACCGGCGATCAGCAACATCGGCTGGGTCAGCAAACTCGGAATTAGATGAAAGGTCGTGAAGGCTAGCATCTTGTCCAGGCTGGCCATGAGAAAACGCCCCTTCGCGTTGGGATGATGACCGCGCGGCGTCCTGTAGTACGCGTAGCCTTCGCGCAGCATCGTGGGGGTGTCGGGCGTGATGTCTTCCACCTGTTCCGGCACGAACGGGACATAGACCGGCTCGCCCCCGCGGGCCGCTGCCGTTCGGGCGTGCGCGGAAGCCTCCAACGAGCCGATGAGTTCGCTGACCGGGATCTCGCGCCCAAAGAAGGTTCGCGCCGCCTCGCCCATGGGCGTCGCGCTCACACCAGCGACGGCCCTGAAGCGCCGCTCTGTCTGCGCCGCAGCGAGCGCATACCCGCCGCCCGCGCAGACGCCGAACACTCCCATGCGCTCAACGTCCACGTAGGGCAGCGTGGCAAGGAAGTCGGCGGCGCAGCGGGCGTCTTCCACACGCACGGACGGATCCTCCAGCAGACGAGGCTCGCCCCCGCTCGCGCCCTGGTAGGTCGCGTCATAGACGACCACGACAAAGCCGCTGGCGGCCAAACGCCCGGCGTAAAGGCCAATGGTCTGCTCCTTCACGCCTCCAGCCGGATGCACGCCGACGAGGGCCGGATATTTGACGTCCGCCCGAAAATCGTCGGGCAGATGAAGGTGCGCCGAGAGCATCACGCCCCGGTTTGGGAAAGAGGCCTGCTGGATCATAGGATCATCCTTTTTGCGGGGGACGACTGGCTCGAGCCTTGGCACGCCAACAGCAGCCCCTGTCGATGCAGCGCTCGAGAGCGCCTTGCCGGTTGCTGAAGTTGCCCTGGTAGGCGGCAGCGCGTTCTGCCTATGGCAGGAAGTACGCACCGAACCGCCTTCGGCAATGACACCTCTGGCTGCACGGATCTGTCGGACCGAGTCTGCGTAGTCGTTGCCGCGAACAGTGGCGGTCAGCACGTTGGCTTGCGGAATTCAGCCGCCTGGCTGGTGGGATAGCAGTATAGGAATTCCATCCGCGCTGCAGTGGAGAGATAAATTCTCCTCAATGGATCGCACAGGGAAACAATACAGCCCGCGTGATTGGCTACAGAGGCCGCTGCTAGCCTGCAGCGCGTTCGTCAGCGATCGTCGCGCCGCGAAGCGCCTGCAAGTCACCAGCGCGGCTTGTTTCGCAAAAGCTGGACTGGCCTACGGAAAACCGCCAAGCCCGAGCACAACGCAGAGGAGTGGCCAATGGCAGAGAAGTTTCCATCAGACTGGATTCGACGCAAGCGTGGGGTAATCGATGTACCCCACTGCATCGTCCTCACCCGGCTCGTAGAAGCTCGAATAATCCGGATCGTTCAAAGGAGCATCGCGGCGATAGCGTTCGGGAAGGTCCGGATTTGCCAGGAATGGAACCCCGTAAGCGATCAGGTCTGCCTCGCCACGCGCGATGGCGGCCGCACCCGATTTGGCGTCGTAGCCACCATTCAGAATGAAAGTGCCTGAAAACGCCTTGCGCAAATGTGGCGCTATACGTGCGACGCCGGGCGGTGGCGCATCCGGTCCGGCGATGCCCTCCGTGACATGCAGGTACGCCAGCCCGATGTCCTCTAGGCCAGCTGCGAGATAAGCAAAGGTTTGAACCGGCGTTGAATCGCTCATCCCGTGAAGCGACATGGCGGGGCCGACGCGATAGCCTACACGGTCGCTGCCCAACACATCGCTGACCGCCGCCGCCACCTCCAGCGGAAAACGGGCTCGGTTTGCGATGGAGCCACCATAGCGATCGGTCCGCACATTCGATCCATCACGCAGGAACTGGTCGAGGAGATAGCCCGAGCTACCATGGATCTCGACGCCATCAAACCCGGCGGCATCAGCGTTCTGGGCGGCGCTGCGGAATTGGGCGACGACGTCGGCGATCTCATCACCTTCGAGTGCGCGGGGTACCACCGTGGCGGCTTTTCCGGTGGAAATGAAGACTTCCGCGTCGGCATTCAATGCGGACGGCGCCACCGGCAACGCTCCGCCATGAAACTCGGGATGCGAGACGCGGCCGACATGCCACAGCTGAGCAAAGATGACCCCGCCAGCAGCGTGAACCGCATCGGTGACGCGACGCCATGCCGCCACCTGCTCCGGGGAATGGATTCCTGGAGTCCGGATGTAGCCGACCCCCTGGCGGCTGACCTGAGCCGCTTCCGAGATGATGAGTCCCGCACTGGCTCGCTGGGCGTAATAGATCGGCGCCAGCGAGTGAGGGATGTTTTCATTCACCGCGCGGCTGCGGGTCATCGGCGCCATCACCATGCGGTTCTTGAGCTCTACCGGACCGAGACGGTATGGAGTGAATAGCGCAGCCGGATTGTCTTTCATGGCGAATCTTCTTGAGCCGAGGTTGGTGAGGGATGGTGCTTTTAAGTGACCAGAGCTAGTTTATGCACTGGGCAAGTAGCCGCAAGAAGGCACATCGGTGAAACCAAGTCACATCAACGGCACCCCAAACTGCACCAATTTCACGCGTGACCTGCTGAGTCGGGTCGGGGACAAATGGAGCATCCTGATCGTGGCCCACCTTGCACCTGGGCCGATGCGCTTCAATACGCTCAAGCGGACGATCGGCCAGGTCTCCCAGCGAATGCTGACGCTGACCCTCAAAAGCCTGGAGAAGGACGGGCTCGTCTCACGCACCATGTATCCGACGATTCCGCCGCGCGTAGAGTACGCGCTGACACCGCTTGGCCATACGCTGATGCAGCCGGTGATGTCGCTCATCGATTGGTCGCACGCCCATCAGGACGAAGTGGAAGCGGCACGCCGCGCTCATGAAACCGGTCTCGATGACGCGGACGAAGAGGGCGAGGCACGGTAGGTGGCGGTTGGCGACAAGGCCTCACGCCAATTGCGTGTACGCAGACGCCTGGCTAGCCAGGCCGCTGGCAATGCACGACCAGCGCACTGTTGCATGAAGCATTCGACGCAAGGGCGCGACTAGTCGCCGCGCCGCGCACTCTCATCAACCGGTAATCGTTGTGGGCGACTCCAGCAGCATATAGCGGCCGTCGTACCGACGCAGCGGCGCCGCACTGTCCAGCGGGGCGTCGCGCAGCGCATTGAATCGCCGCAGGTCCTTGGCTCAGGGTGAACCAGGCTGGCCGGCCGCACCTCGTGCGACCTTCTCGGACGGTGCCCATACCGAACTCCGCGCGGCTCATCCAACAGCGCATAGGTGCAGCGCCTCATCGCCGAGCGGCGCGCCAATCCGGCAATTCATCTTCCCGCGCGTCGCCCGCCGGGACCACAATCCCCAACTGCGCCGCCGCAGCGCGATACGTCTCCAACCGGTGCACCCGCGCCACGAGCTGCGCATCGTGCGCCGCATCCTGCGCTGCCCCCGCCTCGCTCGCCGGCAACCATCCCCAACGCCGGAACTGCTGCAGGAACCAGCGCCCGTCCGACAGCCACGGAAAGTTCGCCATGCCGCCCGCGTGGAAGCGCAGACCCTGCGGATCGGCACCGTCATCGGCGTCGCCGCCCGGCAACAGGCACGCCGCGATGCGCTCGGCCGGCAAGCCGATCACGTCCGGGTCGGCCAGCCACGCCACCGCCTCGCGACGATGCGCGGCAGCGTCGAGCCAACGGCAGGCTTCGAGCAGCGTGGCGGTCAGCGCGGTCGCAAGTTCCGGTTGCAACGCGGCCCAGGCACGACGGCAGGCCAGCACCTTTTCCGGATGGCCGGGCCACAGTGCGCCGCTGCGGAGCACGCGCCGGCCCGCGCCCATCGCTTCGGCCTGCGCCGCCCAGGGTTCGCCGGCGCAGTAGCCGTCCAGTTCGCCGCGCGCCAGCGCGCCGGGCATCTGCGGCGGCGGCAGGGTCACTGCCTGCAGGTCGCCGATCGGGTCCACGCCCTGCGCCGCCAGCCAGTAGTACAGCCACATCGCATGGGTGCCGGTGGGGAAGGTCTGCGCGAACACCGGCGGGCGCCCGAGCGCGGCCAGTGCGCTGCGCAGCGGCGTGCCTTGCGCCAGTGCGTCGGCCAGTGCCGGCGCCAGGGCGATGGCCTGGCCGTTCTGGTTGAGCGTGAGCAGGATCGCCAGGTCCGCCTGCGGTCCGCCGATGCCGCATTCCACGCCATAGACCAGGCCGGCCAGCGCATGCGCCGCGTCCAGCTCGCCGGACAGCAACTTGTCGCGTACCGCCGCCCACGACGCCTGCCGCTGCAGGTCCAGGCGCAGGCCGTGGCGGCGGTCCAGCCCCAGCCGCACCGCGGCGATCAGCGGCGCGCAGTCGATCAGCGGCAGGTAGCCCAGGCGCAGCGTGCGCGGTTCGGGGTGCAGTGGTGCGCTCATCGCTTCCTCATCCCAGCAGGTCGGCCATCGCGAGGATGCGCTGGGCGACCTCGGCCAGCTTCAGTCCTTGCTTCATCGCCTGCTGCCGCAGCGCGGCGTAGGCCTCGTTCTCGCTCATGCCGCGCTTGTCCATCAGCAGGCGCTTGGCGCGGTCGATCCGTTCGCGGTCGCGCAGCTTGCCCTGCACTTCGTCCAGCTGCCGGCGCATGCCCGCTTCCTGCTCGAAGCGCGCCAGCGCCACCTGCACGATCGGCGCCAGCCGCGCCGGCGCCAGGCCGTCGACCACGTAGGTGGTGACGCCGGCGCCCACCGCGGCGCGGATCAGCTGGTCGTCGCCGTCGGCGGAAAACATCACCACCGGGCGCGGCGCCTGGCGGTGGATCAGCGCCAGCTGTTCGAGCGTGTCGCGCGAGGGCGAATCGACGTCGATGATGACCACGTCCGGCTGCTGGGTCGACACCGCCTTGAGCAGCGCCGGCGCCGCCGCCACTTCGTCCAACACCTCGTAGCCGGCGTCGAGCAGCGCCTGGCGCAGCTGCCCGATCGGCTTTTCGGTATCGTTGACCAGCAGGACGCGCAGCATTCGGGCCTGGCTAACGGAAGTTGGCTGAGCCGCATGGTGCCATGCAACACGCGTCCGCCGCGAGCCGTCCCCACCCCGCAGGAGTCCGCATGCCGCTGTATCCCTTGTTCGCCGATCTGGCCGGGCGCCGCGTGCTGGTGGTCGGCGGCGGCGAGGTGGCGATGCGCAAGATCGAGGCGCTGCTGCATGCCGGCGCGCAGGTGCTGGTGTACGCGCACGCGCTCAACGCCACGGTGGCGCAGTGGCTGGCGCAGGGCCGGCTGCAGCGGGTCGATGGCGCATTCGATCCGCACTGGCTGGACGAGGCCTGGCTGGTGGTCGCGGCCACCGACGACAACGCCTTCAACCGCGAACTCGCCGCGCAGGCCGGGCAGCGCCGCAAGCTGGTCAACGTGGTCGACGACGCCGAGCTGTCCACGTTCCAGGTGCCGGCGATCATCGACCGCGATCCGCTGCTGGTGGCGATCTCCTCCAGCGGCGCGGCGCCGATGCTGGCGCGGCGCCTGCGCGAGCGGTGGGAGACCGAACTGGACCATTCCTACGCGCAGCTGGCGCAGTTGTTCGCGCGCCACCGCGAGGCGATCCGCACACGCCTGCCGCAACTGGCGCAGCGCCGGCGCTGGTTCGAACAGGTACTGGAAGGGCCGGTGCAGGTGCTGCTGCAGAGCGGGCAGACGCAGGCCGCCGAGCAGGCGTTCCACGACGCTCTGCAGCGCAGCGAGCAGGATGTGCCACGCCGCGGCAGCGTGTGGCTGGTCGGCACCGGCAACGGCGATCCCGGCGCGCTGACGCTGAAGGCGCTGCGTGCATTGAACCAGGCCGACCTGCTGCTGTGCGATGCGGCCGTGGATGCCGCGGTGCTGAGCCTGGCGCGCCGCGATGCGACGCGCCAGCCGCTGCCGGCGGACGACGCCGCGCATCTGGCGGTGCTGATCGAACAGGTGCAGGCCGGGCAGCGCGTGGTCAGCCTCAAACCGGGCGATGCATTCCGCCACGCGCCGCATGCGCAGCTGGCCACGCAACTGGCCGCTGCCGGCATCGCCTGCGACGTGGTCGCGGGCGTGGCATTGGACTGATTCGGCGCAGCGCGCGATCGCGACGGCGAATCAAGCCGGCGCTGGCGCCGCCACGGCCTCGGTCGCCGGCACCCCGGCCACCTGCAGCAACTGCTTGCGGAACCCCACCCACAACGCCAGCGACAGCAGCGAGATGCCGCCCAGCAGCAGGAACGCGGTGCGGTAGCCGAAGTCCTGCGCGATCCAGCCGCCCAATGCGGGACTCAATGCCGCGCCGATGCCCTGCACCGTCATCACCGCGCCCTGGCCGACGTTGACCCGGCCGGTGCCCTGCAGCAGCCGCGCCACCAGTGCCGGCACCACCACGCTCTGCAGGCCGGCGCCGACGCCGTCGAGGATCTGTACCGGAAACACGCCCCAGGCGTGGATCAGGCTGGCCGCGATCAGCCCGCGCAACGGCAGCGCCAGGAAGGTCAGCAGCATCACCCACCAATGCCCGCGCACGCGGATCAGGCGCATCGCCAGCAGCGAGGCCACCACCATCGTCGCCTGCGCGACGATGATCGTGGTCGCGGTCAGCGCACTGGGATCGCCCTGGTGCGCGGCGACCACGGCCATGCCGTACAGCGGCAGCATCGCCGCATTGCCCAGGTGGAACAGCGCCAGCGCCAGCGCCAACACCAGCAGCGGCTTGCAGGTCAGCAGCACCGACCAGCCGCTGGCATGGTCGGCGCCGTGCGCGCCGGCCTCGGCCAGGCCGCGCGCGGCGCGATGGTCGATCGCATCGCGCGGAATCAGCAGCACCGAGGCGATCGCGAGCACGCCGAAGCACCCGGTCAGCGCGAACACCGCGCCGAAGCCGAATTTCCAGCCGAGCAGGCCGGCCAGCGCCGCCGCGACCACATTGCCGGCATGGCTGCCGACCTGGTTGCGCGCGATCTGGTGATCGAACCCGGCCTGCCGCACCAGCCCCAGGGTGATGCCCGACAGGGCCGGACCCAGCGCCGCGGCGGCCAGCGCGGTCATCACCTGTGCGGTCACCACGCCGGCGAAGCTCGGCGACCACCACAGCAGCGCCGAGGCCAGCAGGATCAGCGTGCAGCCGACCACCACGATGCTGCGCTTGCGTTTGGTCGCATCGACCAGCGCGCCGCCCGGCGTGGTGGCGAGCATGCCGGCGATGCCGCCGATGCTCATCACCGAGCCGATCGCCGCCAGCGACCAGCCCTTGGATTGCAGGAACACGCTCAGGAACGGACCGAGGCCGTCCTGCACGTCGGCCAGGGTGAAGTTCAGCGCTTCCAGCGCGCGCGTGCCGCGCGGGCGGGCGCCGGGCGCGGCGGCCGGCCGCGCGCTCATCGCCACACCGCCGTGCGGGCGGAAGGAAGCGGGAAACCGGAGCGAGGCGCACAGCGAAAAAGCGACATGGCGAGATCCTGAAAGCGCCATCGCAGACACCGCGACGGACGCGAAACGATACGCGACGCAGGGGCGGCCGCGTCACCGCGACCGCCCTCCGCCCTGCCCGGTTCAGTGCTTGGGTTTGGGCTTCGGCTTGGGCTTGTCGGCGTCGTGCGGCTTGGGCGGATGCGGCTTGGGCGCGATCGGCTGCAACGCCGAGGCTTTCGCGCCCAAGGCCTGCGCATGGATCACCGTGCCGTGCGGCGAGGCCAGCGCATGGCCTTCCACCGCCAGCGGCTTGCCCACCGCCAGCCATTTGGCCAGGGGCGCGGCGGCGTGCGGCGGGAAGCGCACGGTGCTGTCGTCTTCGAGCAGCGCGCCGTGCACCTGTCCGTGCGGGCCGTGCAACAGCCGCGCGACGACACCGCTGTGCTGGATCTTGGCCGGCTTCTCGGGCTTTTCATGCTTCTCGGGTTTCGCTGAGTTCTCCGGCTTCTTGCCCGGCTTGTGCTCGGCGTGCGGCCCGCGATCGGCGATGCGCTTGCCGCCGTCGGGATCGATCGCCAGCGCGACCAGCATGTCCACGCCGCAGGGCTTGAGTCCGCGCACGCCGAGCGCGATGCCCGGCTTGAGCGTTTTCAGCAACTGCGCCGACAGGTGCGGTGCGGTGTGCACCTCGGTGCCGTCCTCGAGCAGCAGGCCATCGACCTCGGCCTTGGGATTGAGCAGGAAGCGGGCGAGCGTGCCGCGGGTTTCCGGCAGGTAATCGGGATCGACCCAATGCATAGCGTTACTCCAATGAAAGTGGGGAACCGGCAGCGCGCCGGTAGCGGCGCCCGCCGCGGCAGGCAGCGGGCGCCGGGGTCACACGTGCGGGTGGATCAGCGCGGCGCCGGCGGCGGCACCGGCGGTGCGGCGGGCGCGGCGGGAGCGCCCGGCGGCGGTGCGGCCGGCGGGACCGGCGGTGCGGGCGGCGCGAACAGGGTGCGCAGCGAGGCGCGGTCGCGGCCCAGCTGGGTCGCTTCCAGCGAGCGGCCCGCCGCGGTCGCCACGCCGAAGCCACTGACGCTCAGCGGCGCGCCGACGCGCAACAGCGTGCCGTACTGCACGGCCACGTGCGGCGGCATCCGCACCACGGTGCCATCGCTGAGCAACACCCCGGCGGTATCGCCGCGCGGACCATAGACCAGGCGTTCGATGCGGCCTTCGGCCTGCATCTGGTTCAACGCAGGCGGGGCCGGCGGCGCGGGCGGACCGGCCAGCGGGTTCGGCGGACGGTCCACCACCTGCTTGCCGCTGCGGCGCGCGCTGATCGTGCTGGCCTGCAGCAGCGGCAGCGTGCCCAGGCGATAACCCTGCACGGTCACCGCATCGCCGCGGCGCACCGCGGCCTGCAGTTCGGCCGACAGGTGCGGCGGAAAGCCGACCTGGGTGCCGTCGCGCAGCCACAGCCCATCGACCTCGCCGTTGGGATTGAGCATGAAGCGGTCGATCGTGCCTTCGACGGTGACCGGCGCGGCGGCGATCGGCGCAGGCGGCGCGGGGGGAGCCGGCGGCGCGGGCGGCGGCGGCGGTGCGACGCCGACCGCTGCGGCGGGCGGGGCCGCGGGGGCAGCCGGTACCTGCGCGGCGGCAGTGGCGGTGGCGATGGCCAGCGAGAAAGCGAGTGCGCTACGACGGATCATCGGAAGTTCTCCAGGGCGGCAAGGGGTCCGCCTGTGCAGAGGTCATCGCAGCATCCGTGCCAAGTTTCAAATTATTGATTCTTAAAGGATTTACACATGCAATTGATACCGATGGGTGTCTGCGCTTCATCCACTGGCGTCCGCTTTGCGGACAGTTGCGGTGTCGGCGATGGGGACAGCTGGCTGCTTTTCGTTCGCTTGATGATCGCTGCGTAAGTGGAGATGCGGTGGTGCGCTCGGCCGTTTGGTTTGATGCGCGTGCGGGTAGTGTCTGTCGCGGCTGAAGCCGCTCCTACAACGGTGTTCTGGGTGCGCGTCGTCTGTCTCATTCGTGGGCGGCCGCGCTGTGTCTGCGGCGTTGGATTGCGCCTGGCGCCGCGTCGGCGCAAGGGTGCGGAAACGCGTCTTCGCCGCGTTTCGTTGTCCGCTATTTGCGCAGGCGCAGCGGCCTGACTGATGGCGACACGGCCTAGCCCAGCCCGTAATCGTCGAGCTTGCGATACAGCAGCTGGCGATGGATGCCGAGCCGGCGTGCGGCCTCGGCGCGATTGCCCTGCGCCTGCGTCAGCGCCGCCTGGATCATCCGTTTCTCCAGTTGCGCGATCGCCTCGGGCAGGGTCGGCGCCGGCGTCTCGGCGGACGCCTCCGCGGCGTCGCCGGCCAACACCTCGTCCAGGTCGTGCGCCTCGATCGTCGGCGTGCGCACCAGCACCTGGCAACGCTGCATCGCATTGCGCAGCTCGCGCACGTTGCCCGGCCACGGATAGGCGCGCAGCCGCGCCTGCGCCGCTGCCGACAGCGTGCGTGCCGCACTGGCGCCCTCCTCGAGGAAATGCTGGGCCAGCAGCACGATATCGTCGCCGCGCTCACGCAGCGGCGGCAATTCGATCGGCACCACGTTGAGCCGGTAGCGCAGGTCGCTGCGGAAGCGGCCATCGGCGACCAGTTGCGCCAGTTCGCGATGGGTGGCGGCGACCACGCGCACGTCCACCTTCTGCGCGCCGCGCCCGCCCAGCGGCGACACCTCGCCTTCCTGCAGGAACCGCAGCAGCTTGGCCTGCATCGGCAGCGGCATGTCGCCGATCTCGTCCAGGAACAGGGTGCCGCCGTCGGCTTCGCGGATCAGCCCGGGACGATCGGCGACGGCGCCGGAAAACGCGCCCTTGCGGTAGCCGAACAGTTCGCTTTCCATCAGTTCGGTCGGGATCGCCGCGCAGTTGACCGCCACGAACGCCGCGCCGGCGCGGGCGCTGGCGCGATGCAGCGCGCGCGCCACCAGCTCCTTGCCGGTGCCGGTTTCGCCGCTGACCAGCACCGGCAGGTCCGAGGCCGCGGCCAGGCCGATGCGCTTGTGCACGGTGCGCATCGCCGCGCTGTGGCCGAGCAGCGCGCCGGCGTCCTCGGCCGGCGCCGGCGGCGGTGCCGCATCGCCAGCGCCACCGGTGTGCGCCTGCAATGCGCGCTCCACCACCGCGACGATGTCGGCGCGGCCCACCGGCTTGACCAGGTGATCGAACGCGCCGAGTTTCATCGCCTCGATGGTGTTGCTGCTGGAGGCGTGGGCGGTGAGCATCACCAGCGGCACCGCGGCGGCCTGCGCATCGCCCTGGCGCGCGCGCATCAAGGCGATGCCGTCCATGCCGGGCATGCGGAAATCGACGAAGGCCAGGTCGATGCCGCCGGCGCGCAAGCGCGCCAGTCCGGCCTGCCCATCGGCGGCGGCGATCACCTCGTGGCCGAACGAGCGCAGCGTGGCCTGCAGCGTGCTCAGGAAGGCGGTGTCGTCGTCGACGATCAGGATGCGCGCCATGGCAATTCCAGGATGAAGGAGGTGATGCCGTCGTGGTGCAGGTAGCGCACCTCGCCGCCGTGCGCGCGGGCGATCTCGCGCACCAGCGCCAGACCCAGGCCGTTGCCGTCGCTGCGGCCGCTGGCGAAGGGTTCGAACAGGTGCGCGGCCACCGGCGCGGGCACCGGCGGCCCTTGGTTGACCACGGTCAGCCGCAGTAGGTCGGCCTCGGCCGCGACCGTCAGCGTCACCGCGGTGCCGGGCGTGGCGTGCTGCAGCGCGTTGCGCAGCAGGTTGTGCAAGGCCCGCCCCGCCTGCTGCGGATCCAGCGTCCATTCGCTCGGCGCCTGCGCCAGCTGCAGTGCGATCGGCGGCACCAACGCATCCCAGTCGGCAGGATCGAGCAGCGCCTGCAACCACGGCTGCAACGCCACCGTCTCGCGTTGCAGGCGGATCGGCTGGACCATGCCCAGCAGGCTTTCGACCACGCCATCCAGGCGCTGGATCTGCGCCAGCATCAGCTGCGCCTGCGCCTCGTCGAAACCGCCCTCGCCGGCCGCGATCTGGTTTTCCAGGGCCAAGCGCAAGGTCGCGATCGGGTTGCGGATCTCGTGGGCCACGGTCGCGGTCATGCGCCCGAGCGCGGCCAGCCGCTCGTGCCGCGACAGCTCCTCGCCGAGGCGGCGCGCCTCGGCCAGGGCCTGCGCGCTGCGCTGCGCATAGTCGGTGACCGCCGCGCCGAGGCGGTCCAGTTCCGGCGCGCCGGTCGCCGGAATCGCCGGCACTTCCGCCGGCGTCGCCAAGGCCTGCTGGATGCCGTGCAGGCGTTGGCTCCAGCGCCGCACCACCCAACCCAGCGCCACCGCCGACACCACCACCAGCGCCAGGATCAAGGCCACGCCCACCGCCAGCGGGCGGCTGGCCGAGGCCTCGCCGGTGGCGGCGACCCGGGTCATCGTCCACGCCGCCGCGCTGCGGTCCAGCGGGCAGGCCGCGATCAACAGCGTTTCGCGCTGGCCGTCGCGGCGGTAATGCACCGCCCGCTGGTTGGTCACGCCGCGTTGCGCGGTGGCGACGATGACGTTGCGTTCGGCGGTCGGCACATCGGTCTTGTGGTCGCTGCCGTCGTAGGTGGGATAGGCGTAGGCGACGAAGCCGCGCTGCCGCTCCCATACCCCGCCCTCCACGCCCGCGGCGTCGGCCAGCACCAGTTGCAGCACCACCGCGGCCAGGCCGGCGCCGTCGCTGCCGCGCGCGGCGGCGCTGGCGCCGTTGTAGCGCTGCACGATGCGCGCGCATTCGCCCTGCAGGCGCGCCTGCGCCTCGGCCACGCGCACGCCCTCGCTGTGCCGGTACAGGCCGAACAGCACCGCCGCCATGCCCACGCACGCGGCGAGGATGACGATCCAGATCAGCAGCAGTTGCCGCAACAGCGAACGGGGCATGGTCCACCGGGCACGCGAAAGAAGAAAATGTAGCAGCGCGCCGCGCCGCAACGGCGTGGCGCGCTGCCGCCGTTCATCGCTCAGCGCAGGTTGGTCTTGACCAGTTCGACCACCTCGTCGCCGCGCCCGCTCATCACCGCGCGCAGCAGGTACAGGCCCATGCCCTTGGCCTGCTCCAGCTTGATCGCCGGCGGAATCACCAGTTCCTGGGTGGCCACGCGCACATCGACCAGCGCCGGCCCTGGGTGCGCGAAGGCCTGGCGCAACGCCGGCTCCAGTTGCGCGGACTCCTCCACGCGCAGGCCGAGGATGCCCATCGCGTTGCTCATCGCCGCGAAGTCCGGATTGCTCAGGTCGGTGCCGGTGTCCAGGTACCCGGCCGACTTCATCTCCATCGCCACGAAGCCGAGCGAGGCGTTGTTATAGACCACCACCTTCACCGGCAAGCCGAGCTGCGCCAGGGAAATGAAGTCGCCCATCAGCATGGTGAAGCCGCCGTCGCCGGACAGCGAGATCACCTGCCGCCGCGGGAACTGCGCCTGCGCGCCCAGCGCCTGCGGCATCGCGTTGGCCATCGAGCCATGGTTGAACGAACCGAGCAGGCGGCGCTTGCCGTTCATGGTCAGGTAGCGCGCGGCCCACACCGTGGGCGTGCCGACATCGCAGCTGAAGATCGCATCCTCGTCGGCCAGCGCATCGATCATCCGGGTCACGAACTGCGGGTGCAGCGGCTCGCCGGGCGCTGCGGGCACGGCCAGGTCGTCCAGCCCTTCGCGCGCCTTGCGGTAGTGCGCCAGCGATTTGTCCAGGAAGCCGCGCTGCTCGCGCCGCTGCAGTTTCGGCAGCAGCGCGGCGATCGTTTCGCGCACGTCGGCGGCGATGCCCAGCTGCAGCGGCGTGCGCCGGCCCAGTGCGGCCGGATCGCGATCGACCTGCACGATCGCCGCGTCCTTCGGATAGAACTGGCGGTACGGGAAATCGGTGCCGAGCATCAGCAGCGTGTCGCAGTTGAGCATGGCCTGGTAGCCGGAACTGAACCCGATCAGGCCGGTCATGCCGACGTCGAACGGGTTGTCCCATTCCACGTGTTCCTTGCCGCGCAGCGCGTGCACGATCGGCGCACCGAGCAGGTCGGCCAGCGCCACCAGCTCATCGTGCGCGCCGGCGCAGCCGCTGCCGCACAGCAGCGTGGTGGCCTCGCTCGCCTGCAACAGCTCGGCCAGGCGCTGCACGTCGGCATCGGCCGGCAGGATCCGCGGCGGCGCCAGCGCCGGCCAGGCGCTAGACGTGCCCTTGGGCAGTTCCTGCAGCGCCACGTCGCCGGGAATCACCACCACCGCCACGCCCTGTTTCAGGATCGCGGTGCGCATCGCCCGGTGCAGCACCTCCGGCATCTGCGCCGGGTTGGTGACCAGCTCGACGTAGTGGCTGCACTCGCGGAACAGTTCCTGCGGATGGGTTTCCTGGAAGTAGCCCAGGCCGATCTCGGAAGAGGGAATATGCGCGGCGATCGCCAGCACCGGCTGATGGCTGCGGTGGCAATCGAACAGGCCGTTGATCAGGTGCAGGTTGCCCGGACCGCAGCTGCCGGCGCAGACCGCGAGCTTGCCGGTCAGCGCGGCTTCGGCGCCGGCGGCGAATGCGGCCACTTCCTCGTGGCGCACGTGCATCCACTCGATGCTGTCCATCTGCCGCAACGCGTCGGTCAAGCCATTGAGGCTGTCGCCGGTGACGCCCCAGATGCGCTCGACGCCGGCGCTGTGCAAGGTTTCGGCGAGCAGACGGGCAATGGTCGGCTTGGACATGAGCGGCTCCGCAAAAGGAAGCGCCGATGCTGGCACGCGATCCGTTACACGGGCGTGCTGCCGCGGCGTCAGCCCGGCGCTGCAAAGCGGCTTCGAACCGACCGCAGTGTCACTCAGTCCTTGCCGCGGTCTGCCGTGCGCGCGTCGCGCCCGCCGTCCTCGCCGCTGGTGTCCTCGTGGTAGCCACCGGTCGCCGCCTTGCCGAGCGCGCCGCCGGCATGCTCGCCGGTGGCGGCATAGGTGCCGGCCTGGCCGAAGTTGGGCTGGGTCCGCCCACTGCGGTCGGCACCCGGATCGTCGGCGGCATCGTCAGGTACACCCCGCGTCTCCTGCGGCGACGTGGTCCGCGACGCGATGTCGCGTCCGCGTCCTTGGGGCACGCCGGTGTCTTCGGCGACATCCGCGGCGTCGCCGCGATAACCTGCCTGGCGGACGTCGTGCTCGCCCAAAGGAACGGAAGGCCGGCGGGAATCGTGATCGCGCATGAAACGTCTCCTCGATGAGCGGATGCCGTGCAGCGACACGGCGTGCGATGCAGCCTAGGCCGGCGTGCGTTAGCGCCGATACAAGAGGCGATGAAGGCGATGCGAGCGGTGCGTCGCTGCTACATGCGAGCGCCAAGTCCAGGCGCGATCAGCGCTTCTTGGATACCAAGCCGGCTGGCGCGCGCCTTCTCCGACAGGCGCGACGCAGGTGCACGCTGCCCTCGCCTGGCATCCACGCGACGCTAACCGGCCGTTGCCGACGATCCACACTCCTATCGCACGGGAGCCGGACATGAGCGGATTACTCTGGAAGTTGGCGATCGCCGGGACCGCGGTCGCGTTGGTCAAAGCCTATCGTCGCCGCGGAACGCAGCAGCAGCGTCCTGCGGTATTTTCGCAAGATCGCGCCTTCCGCGCCGAACCGGACGACGGCGCGTTCACGCCGCCGCACGGCGACGTGGTGTCGGCCACCGATGCGTCGCGCGACGAGACCGATGCACCGCGCAGCGAGAACGTTGCCGGGTTGCGCACTGGTCCGGCGATGACCTGAGGCGCGGCCTGCCTCGTTCCCAGCGCAGTGCCGTTTACTAAACCCTGGCCCGCGCAGTGCGGGCCAGGGCGAATGTGCGTGTGTGCCTTACTGGACAGCAGCTGCGGCCACCGTCTCGCCGGTCATGCTTAAGAAGGCGACCGGTGGCTGCATCACTGGCGTTCGTCGTCGCCGTCGCCAATCTCTGGCGCATCGTCCTGAGCATCCTGGCCGCCACGCTGCGCATTACGCGCCCGCAGCGCTTCGCTCGCCTTGCTCGCCAGCGCTTCGTACTGCTTGCGGATCTGCTCCAGCCGCTTCTCGTCCATTTCCTCCAGATTGAGCAGTTCGTCATTGGCCTTGGCGGTCACCCGGATCAGCTCGTCGAGCTTGATCTGCATCGCCGCGGTGTCCGCGTTCTGGGTGTGCTGGATCAGGAACACCATCAGGAAGGTGATGATGGTGGTGCCGGTGTTGATCACCAATTGCCAGGTATCGTTGAAACCGAACACCGGGCCGCTGGCGCCCCAAAGCACCACGATGCCGAGCGCGATGCAGAACGTCCACGGCGTGCCGGCCGCGTACGACGCCTTCTTGGCGACGGCATTGAACAGGTTTGCAGCTTTCATTGCACACCTCGCGCAGTCGATGGACACGCGCACCAGGCGTGGTACGCGGGCACCGCGGATGATCGGCGCCGCCGCGTGAGCGATGCGTGGAAAGTCCGGCAAAAACAATCAGCGCGTTTTCCAGCCTGTCTGTGTGTAGACGTCTCGTCACCGCGCTTGACGGTGCACCAACGCTTACAGCCATCTGCACGGCAGTGCTGCCGCACTGCGCCGGGAACGCATAGCAGGCGTTACAGAATCGCCTGAAGTCCCTTGTCGGCGATCACGTTGAGCAGCTTGAGCGCTGGCCCGGCGGGACGGGTTTCGCCCTGCTCCCACTTGCGCACCGTCGAGGCGGTGGTATGCAGGTGATGCGCGAATACCGGCTGACTGAACTTCAGGGCTTCGCGTAGACGTTTGATGTCGGCCGCGCCGAACTCTCGCACCGGTGGCGGACAGATCGCGTCGAATTCGCGCATCGTCACCTTGCCGATCGCTCCCGCTTCGTGGAGCGCGGCCAGATCACCACGCAGCGATTCAATGATTTTGCTCACACCGTACCTCCAACAATACGCCAGACTGCAAGGCCTTCAGCAAGGCTTCGGCGGACAGTTCCAGAAACACCTTGCCGGCGAATTGCAGCGCTTTCTTCTCTTCCTGCGCGATGTTCGCCTTGCTGCTCTTGGGGAACCCATGCAGGAACACGTAGCGGCTGCCGATGCGAGCGGCCAACAACGTGCGGTAGCCACCACTCTTGCCGCCGCCAGGACGGGCAACCCGCTTCTTGTAGAGATGGCCGCCCAGATCCACGCCGATCAGCCCGGCTTCCATTTCCTGGACCGCTTTGCACAGAACGGCGTCGGCCAGCTTTTCGCCGGCCTGCCACCGCGCAAAATCCTTTCGCTTGAACGTGCGCATCATCCTTGGCTCCAAAACATACCCGAAACGGGTACACATTTCCATATCTGGCGCGGCGTTTGCGCTCCGCCATTTCCTCTCGCCCGCACAAGACTACGGCTGCAAGGCCAGGGAGTCAGCAAAAAAAAAGCAGGCCAGACTGGCCTGCTTTTTCTTGGCGTCGCGCATCGTCCGGCGCGATCACCCCATCTGCTGCGCCGCCTGCGGCTGCAGCTGGCGCGCCGGCCGCGGCCGGCTCGGGAAGGCGTGGCGTACGATCCGCCACATCACCTGGCCGAACTGGCGCGGCAGCGAGCCGGTGTTGTAGTGCTGGCCGTAGCGCGCGCAGATCTGCTTCACTTCCACCGCCAGCGCCGCGTAGCGGTTGGCCGGCACGTCCGGGAAGAAGTGGTGCTCGATCTGGTGGCTCAGGTTGCCCGACAGCACGTTCAACAGCTTGCCGCCGGCCAGGTTGGACGAGCCGCGCAGCTGGCGCAGGTACCAATGGCCGCGCGATTCGTTCTTGATCGACTCCTTCGGGAACGTCTCCGCATCGGCGGTGAAGTGACCGCAGAAGATGATGACGAAAGTCCAGATGCTGCGCAGCACGTTGGCGGCGAGGTTGCCCAGCAGCACGGTCAGGAAGAACGGGCCGGCCAGCGCCGGGAAGATCACGTAGTCCTTCAGGATCTGCCGGCCCATCTTGCGCCCGACCGGGGCGAAGCTGCGGCGCAGCTCGCCGCGCTTCATCTTGCCGGCGAACCAGCGGCCCAGGCGCAGGTCCTGGATCGCCACGCCCCATTCGAACAGCAGCGCGAACACCACCGCGATGAACGGCTGCATCAGGTAGAACGGGCGCCAGCGCTGCTCGGGGAAGATGCGCAGCAGGCCGTAGCCGATGTCGTCGTCCATGCCGCGCACGTTGGTGTAGGTGTGGTGCTTGAAGTTGTGCGTCTTGCGCCAGTTGTCGCCGGTGGCGACGATGTCCCACTCGTAGGTGTTGCCGTTGAGCTGCGCATCGCCCATCCAGTCGTACTGGCCGTGCATCACGTTGTGGCCCAGCTCCATGTTCTCCAGGATCTTGGACAGGGTCAGCAGCGCCACGCCGGCGATCCACGCCGGCCACAGCACGCTGTGCACGAACGCGCCCAGGAACAGCAGCGCGCGCCCGGCCAGGCCGGTGTAGCGCACCGCGGCGACGATGCGGCGGATGTAGCGCGCGTCGGCCTCGCCCAGGGTGGCGACGGTGCGCACGCGCAGCGCGTCGAGTTCGTCGCCGAAGGCCTGCAGTTCGGCCGGGGTCAGTGCGCGGTTGCGGGCAGCAGCCATGGGGAAGTCCTTCAAAGGTCCAGGATCAGGTCGCTGCTGGCGCTGTTGATGCACAGCTTCAGCATCGAACCCGGTTCGGTGGCGTGCGCGCCGGTGAGCAGGTCGCGGGTCGCGCCGGATTGCTTGCCGCAGGCGCAGCTGTTGCAGATGCCCATGCGGCAGCCGTGCTTCGGGCGCAGGCCTTCGGCTTCCAGCGCGGTGAGCAGCGATTGCCCGCGCGGCAGCTGCAGCACGCGGCCGCTGCGCGCCAGGGTCACCGCGACCGTGCCGTGTTCGGCGTCGGCCAGCAGCGGCGCGCTGAACGCCTCGGCCTGGAAGCGCGCGACCTTGCCCTCCAGGCGGGCACGCGCGGCCTGCACGAAACCGCCGGGACCGCAGGCCAGCACCTGCGCCTGGTCCAGCCCGGCCAGGTGCGCCAGCGGCAGCGTATCCACGCGCGGCGCCGGCGCCGCGCCTTCGCCGGTGACCGCCAGCTGCAGGCGGAACCGCGGGTGCGCGGCAGCCAGCGCCTGCAGCTCCTCGACGAAGCACAGCTGGTCGCTGCGCCGCACCCAGTAGATCAGGTCCACGTCGGCGGGCATGCCGGCCGCAGCCAGCTGCCGCAGCAGCGCGCGCATCGGGGTGATGCCGCTGCCGGCGGCCAGCAACAGCCAGCGGCCCTGCGGGGCGGCGGGCAGCACCATGTCGCCGAACGCCTGGCCCAGTTCGAACACTTCGCCGATCCGCGCGCTGGTGGCCAGGTACTGGCTGACGCGGCCGCCGTCGATCGCCTTGACCGTGATCGCCAGGCGCCCGCCCGGCAGCGGCGTGGGGCTGTAGCTGCGGGTCAGGCGGCGTCCGTCGATCTCCACGCCCAGCTGCACGTGCTGGCCGGCGCGCAGGCCGCGCCAGTGGCGATTGGCCTTGAGGATCAGGGTCACCGCGTCGCTGCTGGCGCGCTCGCGCTGCAGCAGCCGCGCGCGCGGACGCTGCCAGGTCCACAGCGGATGGATCCGCGTGGACCAGAAATCGAACACCTCCGGCTGCACCCAGGCGCGCAGGGCGCGGGTGGCGGAGCGGGAGGAGGCAGGACGGCGGGCAGCGTTCATGGCGTCCACTATACAGGCGCAGATACAGATGTCTATACACGTGTATATTCACGAACGGAGGTATGATCGCGGCCTTGTCTCGCCCCGTGCGCCCATGACTTCCATCGCCCCCCTGCCCCTGCCCGAGGACGCGCTGCCTGCGCGCAAGGGCGCGATCTCGCGCGAAGACCTGCTGGCGGCAGCGTTGAAGCTGATCGGGCCGCACCGCAGCGTGTCCACGCTGAGCCTGCGCGAGGTAACCCGCGAAGCCGGCATCGCCCCGAACAGCTTCTACCGCCAGTTCCGCGACATGGACGAACTGGCGGTGGCGCTGATCGACCTGGCCGGCAGTTCGCTGCGCACCATCATCGGCCAGGCGCGGCAGCGCGCGGCCGGCAGCAACCGCAGCGTGATCCTCAGTTCGGTGGAAACCTTCATGGAGCAGCTGCGCGCCGACGACAAGCTGCTGCACGTGCTGCTGCGCGAAGGCACGGTGGGATCGGACGCGTTCAAGCAGGCGGTGGACCGCGAGCTGAACTACTTCGAGGAAGAGTTGCGCGTGGACCTGATCCGCCTGGCCGCGCTCGACGGCGCGCCGCTGCACGAACCGGCGCTGGTGTCCAAGGCGATCACCCGGCTGGTGTTCGCGATGGGCGCCACCGCGATGGACCTGCCGCCGGAGAAGGACCCGGAACTGATCCGCCAGATCAGCGCGATGCTGCGCATGATCATCCTCGGTTCGCGCACGATCGCCGCCGGCTGAGCGGCGCGCCGGTTGCCGGCACGCCTGCAGACCGCCACTGCGCTGGCGGATCCAGGAGGCGAATCTCCATCATAGGCAACGGCGCAACTGTGCGCGGCCGCTCGCGCATGCGTGTATGGATCTGGATCGCGTCTGCAGCTCACATGCCGCCGACAGGATCTTGGCCGCACCTTTACCCGCGTTTGCGCACCCTCGCAGGGGACTCCCCACGACGAGGCATGCCCATGGCCGTTCCGAACTATCCCTTCCCTCCGTTCAAGCCGCAGCAGCAGTCGTTTCCCGGACTGACCGACAAGATGGACCCGAAGCCGGACCACGGCGAGGACAGCTATGTGGGCCACGGGTTGCTGCAGGGCAAACGCGCGCTGATCACCGGCGGCGACAGCGGCATCGGTGCGGCGGTGGCGATCGCCTATGCGCGCGAGGGCGCCGACGTGGCCATCGCCTACCTGCCCAGCGAGCAGCACGACGCTGAACGCATCGGCCAGTTGCTCGAGACCGCCGGCGTCCGCGTGCTGCTGCAGCCCTGCGACATCAGCGACCGCGCGCAGGCGCAGGCTTTGATCGAGACCGTCACCAGCACGTTCGGCGGGCTCGACGTGCTGGTCAACAACGCCGCCTACCAGCGCTATTTCCACAGCTTCGACGAGATCACCCTGGACGAGTGGGAAAAGACCTTCGCCACCAACGTGCACGCGACCTTCCACCTGGTGCGCCTGGCGGTGCCGCACATGCCGGAGGGCGGTTCGATCATCAATACCGCCTCGGTCAATTCGAAGAAGCCGACGCCCAATATCCTGCCCTACTCCACCACCAAGGGCGCGGTGGCGAACATGACCATCGGCCTGGCCGGGCTGCTCGCGGACAAGAAGATCCGGGTCAACGCGGTGCTGCCCGGCCCGATCTGGACGCCGTTCATTCCTGCCGGCATGGACGAAGAATCGCTGAAGGAATTCGGCTCGCAGACGCCGTTCGGCCGCCCCGGGCAACCGGTGGAACTGGCCTCGGCCTACGTGCTGCTGGCTTCGGATACGTCCAGCTATACGTCCGGGGCGTTGCTCACCATCTCTGGTGGTGCGGTGACGCTGTAGGCCGGGATTCGGGAGTCGGGATTGGGGATTCGCAACCCGGATCCGAACGAGGTTGGATTGCGGCGGCGTTGAGGTTTCCCTCGACGCCGCTTTCATCGTTGTTCCGCTGCGCCTGGGTCAGTTGGCAGCGAGCAGGCCGGGGATTTGCGCCGCGATCTCGCGCGCCAGCGGCCCCAGTGGGCCGATCTGTCGCGCCAGCGCCGCGCCGGCGCGCGCGTGCAGATGCACGCCCCACACCGCCGCCTGGGTGCTGCCGGCGCCGCGCGCCTGCAGGCCGCAGATGATGCCGGCCAGCACATCGCCGGAACCGGAGGTGCCCAGACTGGCGCTGCCGCCGCGATGCACCCAGTGCGTGCCGTCGGGCGCGGCGATCACCGTGGTCGCCGACTTCAGCACCACCACCGCGCCGCTGCGGCGCGCGTGACGCAGCGCGATCGCCGCCGGGTCCGCCGCGATGCGTTCGATCGGCACCCCGCTCAATGCCGCCATCTCGCCGTGGTGCGGGGTCAGCACCATGCGCCCCGGGTCGGCCATGCCTTCCGTATCGACCAGCGCACCGGCATCGAGCACCACGCCGCCGCGCGCGGATGCCAGCAACCGCGCGATCTGCTTGCGCAGCGCGGGGCGCGTGCGCATGCCGGGTCCGATCAGCACCGCGTCGGCATGCGCGGCATCGCGCTGCAGCGCTTGCCCGCCGATGCGCAGTTCGCCGTCGGCGCCGGTCGGCAGCGCCACCACGCGCGCCTCGGGCAGCGCGATCGCCATCGCCGTGGCCACCGGGCGTGCGGTGGCCACCTGCAGCTTGCCGGCACCGGCGCGCAAGGCCGCCTCCGCGGCCAGCAACGCCGCGCCAGGAATTTCGCTGCTGCCGCCGATCACCAGCACGCGCCCGCGCTGCTCCTTGCCGGCGACGCCCGCCGCGCTGGGCAAGGGCCAGCGCCGCAGCAGCGTCGCGGTCACCGCGATCGCGCGCGCCTGGGTCACCGCGGCCCTCCCGGCTGGTCGGCCGCGGTGGTCACCGGCAGCTCGAACGGGACCGCATTGGCCTGGATCAGGCCGAAACGCGGCGCGCCCTCGGCCTCGGCGAAACCGTATTCGGTGACGCTGCAGTTGGGCACGTCGCCGCGCCGGTCGATCTCCAGGATCGCCGCCTCGTCGAAGTGCTCGAGCAGGTAGCGCATGCAGTTGACGATGACCTGGTGCGCCACGATCACCACCCGCTCGCCGGCATGGTCGCGGCGCAATTCCTCGACCACGCTGCGCAGGCGCAGGATCACGTCGCACCAACTCTCGCCACCGGGCGGGCGGAAATAGAACTTGCCGACCGAGGCGCGCTGTTCGGCCAGTTCCGGGAAACGGCTGGCGATGCCATGCCGGGTATAGCGGTCCAGAATGCCGAACTCCTTCTCGCGCAGGCGCTCGTCCAGCAGCTGCGCCGTCGGCGGGACCTGCAGCGCCGCGCCGATCGCCGCGCAGGTCTGCTGCGCACGCAGGAACGGCGAGGTCAGCAGCACCTGAGGCCGCGCCGTCGCCGGCAATGCCGCGAACCACTGCCCGAGTTGCTGCGATTGCTGCAGGCCCAACTCGGACAACGGCGTATCCGCATCGCGGGTGGCGATGTCGATCAGTTCCTGCCCGGAGGCTTCGGCGATATCACGGGCGACGTTGCCCGCGCTCTGTCCATGCCGCACCAGCCACAGACGTTGCGGCCAGTCGGCGTGATCGAGTTTCGGCACATGGGTCTCCTGTCTGGATGGCGTGCACGAGCCTCGCGCGGTCGCCGTGAACGCGCGGTCGCCGCTTGCCCCGCCACCGCGCAACGTCTTGCCGCATTCAGCGTTTTCAGCGCGGCGTGGACGCGCGGCGCTCATCGCAAAGCGTTCACTCTTCATTGCATTCCGCCTAACGGGAGGCTGTCTAACGTGGCTTCCACAGGGGAAAGACAGCCGATACGCAGCGCACTCCGCGAGTGCGCTGCGATCAAGATCCACATCCCGATGGAGGAAGTTCATGACGCGAAGCAATCCCGAGCGCTTGCTGAAATGGCTGCAGGACGCGTATGCGATGGAGCAGGAGGCGAACACGATGCTGACCGCCACCGCCGGCCGCCTGGAGCACTACCCCGAACTGAAGGCGCGGATCGAGCAGCACATCGCCGAGACCCGCGATCAGTCCGAACAGGTGAAGCGCTGCATCGAGCTGCTCGACGGCTCCCTCCCGACCGTCAAGGGCGCCGTGGCCAGCGTGATGGCCACGGTGCATGCCGCCGGCAACTCGATGATGAGCGACGAAGTGGCCAAAAGCCTCGGCGTCAGCTACGCCTTCGAGCACATGGAGATCGCCAGCTATCGCGCGCTGGTCATTGCCGCCAAGGAGGCGGGCCAAACGCAGATCGCCGAGATCTGCGCGGCCATCCTCGACCAGGAGATCGCCATGGCCGAATGGCTGATCGAACACCAGGAGGCCACGATCCTGGCCTTCCTGAAACGCGAGCGGACCGAGGGCCAGACCGCCAAGCGCTAGTCCGCACGTTCACCTGCAACACCCACTACCCAACCACGGAGACCATCGCCATGGCGATCAAGAGCATCGACGAACTGTTCCTGCACGAACTTTCCGATATCTACAGCGCGGAGAAGCAGCTGACCAAGGCGCTGCCGAAACTGGCCCGCGCCTCCACCAATCCGGCCCTGCGCGCCGCCTTCGAAGCGCACCTGGAAGAAACCCAGGGCCAGATCGAGCGCATCGACCAGATCGTGGAAAAACTCGACCTGCGCCTGAAGCGCATCAAGTGCGCGGCCATGGAAGGGCTGGTCGAGGAAGGCAAGGAAGTGATCGAATCGATCGAGGCCGGCCCGGTGCGCGACGCGGCGCTGATCGGCGGCGCGCAGAAGGTCGAGCACTACGAGATCGCGTCCTACGGCACGCTCGCGGCGATGGCCAAGCAGCTGGGCAAGACCGACGCGCTCAAGCTGCTGCTGGAAACGCTGGAAGAGGAAAAGTCCACCGACGAGAAGCTCACCATGCTCGCCGAACAGGGCGGCAACCAGGAAGCCGCGCAGAAGCGCAAGGCGGCCTGACCGCACGACCGCGGCGCCGATGCCGGCGCCGCGGCTCTTTGTACCCAGACACCCCCACTGGCCACGACGCCCGATCGTTCGCCGTCGTGGCTTTGCCGTGGGCGTACTCCAGGAGATATCCGATGTTCATGCACAACAAACGGCTGATGTACACGGTGCGCGTGGCGCAACCGGATCCGGCGCTGGCCTCGCTGATGCTCGAGCAGTTCGGCGGGCCGCAAGGCGAGCTGGCGGCGGCCATGCGCTATTTCACCCAGGCTATCGGCGAGGTCGATCCGGGCCGCAAGGACCTGCTCTACGACATCGCCACCGAGGAGCTGAGCCACCTGGAAATCATCGGCTCGATCATCGCCATGCTCAATCAGGGCCCGAAGGCGGTGTTGTCCGAAGGCATGGTCGAGGCCGAGGAGATGCGCAACCTGACCAGGAACAACAACACCAGCCAGACTCAGCAGATCCTGTACGGCGGCGGCCCGGCGCTGGTCAATTCCAGCGGCGTGCCGTGGACCGCGGCCTATGTGGACTCCATCGGCGAACCCACCGCCGACCTGCGCTCCAACATCGCCGCCGAGGCCCGCGCCAAGATCGTCTACGAGCGCCTGATCACCGTCACCGACGATCCGGGCATCGTCGATGCCCTGAAGTTCCTGATGACCCGCGAGGTGGCGCACCAGAAGTCGTTCGAGAAGGCGCTGTACGCGATCGAGCCGAACTTCCCGCCGGGCAAGCTGCCGGGCGATCCGGCGTTCACCGACACGTTCTACGACATGTCGCAGGGCGATGGCGACATCAACGGCCCGTGGAACAGCGGCAGCCAGTGGCAGAAGGTGTCCGACCGCAACCGCCAGGCGGCCGTGGACGGCGGCAGCGGCGTGCCGAGCGTCGGCCTGAGTCCGTCCGAGGAAAGCGCGCTGCTGGCGCTGGCGGCACGCACCCTGTCGCAGCAGGACAGCGATCCGACCACCGGTGCCGATCTCGGTGCCGGCCCGGGCGCCGGTTCCACCAAGGGCAACGTCGTCCTGTAACGGCAGGACCCGCAGCGGCGAACGGCTTCGCCGCTGCAGCCCCTGTCAGGCGCCACGCGGATGCTTGCGCTGCGCCCTGACCCTCAGGCACGCCAGCGTCTCCGCCAGTGCCGGCAGTACGGTCATAGCGGCGGCGGGCACCAGCACCGCCACCCACAACGGTAACGGCAGTGCCGGCACGCGCCACGCCAACGTCCACCCGGCCTGCGTGGCCGTACTGGCATCGTGGCTGGCGACCCAGCCCAGTCCGATCCACGGCGCCATGTCCAGCACGCTATGCACGTGCTGCTCCAGCGGCCCGATGGCGCGCACCCCGTAGGCCGCGCGGGTATCCCAGTAGCCGACCAGGGCGTGCACGACCACCAGCAGCGCCAACACGCAAAGCTGCGCCAGGCTCGGCTGCAGGCTCAGCCACCCCAGCGTGGCCAGGCCGATGCACAGCAACTGCAGATGATGCAGCAGCGATTCGCGCAAGCCGGACGTGGCAGGCAGATGGCTGCGCCGGTGCAGCAGGAAATCGCCCAGGCCGGCGCCGAGCCACAGCAGATAGGCGAGATAGGCGAAGGGCGCGATTGTTGGCATGACCCGCTCCTGGGCAGCATCCAGTCAGTCGCCGGTCTGCGCGTGCGGCGCATGCACCGGTTTGGATTGCGGCGAATCCTTCTGCCGCAGCCAGATGGTCAGCACCACCAGGGCGAACACGGCCAGGAACTCGCTCTGCCAGTTCTGCATCGATTCGAACCAGAACTGCGCGCCGGTCACGTGCTCGAAAAGCGAAATCGCCGGCAGCCGCTGCATCGCCCGCTCGGCCAGTTCGTGCCGCCAGCTGCCCAGCGCATGCAGCACGAAACTGGTCAGGAACAGCAAACCGAACGCCAGGGCCAGCGAACGTTCGTACAGCCACAGCCAGACGCCGCCGGCACGCACCGGCCATGGCGGCGTGCCGGGCGCGACGCTGTCGTCTTCCTGCTCGGGCGACAGCGGCCGCGATTCGGCCGAGCCCCATTGCCGCAGCTTCACCGTCAGCACCACGTACATGCCCATCTGCAGGAATTCGCTTTCCCAGTTCTCGAACAGCGCACCGACGAAGTGGCCGCTGTGCAGGTAGTCCCAGAACATCAGCGGCGCCTGGCCCTGCTGGCGCAGTTCGTCGTTGTAGGCGAGGTGGCCGCTGAGTGCCTGGCCGGCCATGAACAGCAGCGTCAGCCCAAGCAGCACAAGCGACAGGCCATTGCGTTTCCAGAACATGTGCGGTCGTCTCCTTCCTATGCCATGCGCGGTGGTGCGCTCGTCGAAATGCGGGGAAATATGCGAGCGGGCGCGGGAAGAACGGATGAAGAAGCCGCCTGCGCCGGGCGCAAAATCGCGACGCGCTGCACGCGCCGCGCGGCATGTCCCATCGCGCCTTCACCCGCGCTTTCCCGGCTTAGGTCCTAAGCTGCCGGCACGCAACGCGAGAGACCCATGAGACGGTTCGTACAGGCATTCGGCATCGAGGACGCCCTGCCCGCGCAGTTGGACGCGACGCTGCGCGCCGCACTGGCGGACCATCCGGACCACTACAACCTGGGCAAGGGCGACATCGCCACCACCATCGTCTGCCGCGATGGAGTGGCGCAGGTGGAGCGCATGCAGTGGGGCATCGTGCCGCGCTGGTCGAAGACCCCGGATACGCCCTACACCACCGTCACCGCACGGCTGGAACGCGCCGCGCGCAGCCGCATCTTCGCCGCGCCGTGGAAGAGCCAGCACTGCGTGATCCCACTGTCCGGGTACTACAAGTGGGATCGCAGCCGCAAACCGGCGCAGCCCTATTACATTCACCATGCGGAAGGCGAGGTGCTGCTGGCGGCAGGGCTGTGGGAACGCTGGGAACGCGGCGAACCGGCGTTGCTCAGCTTCAGCGTGCTGACCCATGCCAACGCCGCGATTCCGGCACCGCTGACCGCGGACGGACCGATCTTCCTGAGCGGCGATCGCTGGCGCAGCTGGCTGCGCGGTCCGCGGCTGTTCCCCACCGCATTCCTGGCACGCGCGCCGCAGCCGCCGCTGCTGGCTTATCCGGTGTCGCCGGCCTACCAACGCCGCGAGCGCAACGACTACACCCTGCTGGAGCCGGTGGATGCCGATGCCGCATGGCAAGACGGGGGCGCCGATGCGGACGAGGAAGAAGACGAAGAGCGCGAGTGACACGCGGTTGCGCTGTTACGCGGTGCGGAGATAGTCGGTCCCACGCCAATGCGGAATGACTTGGCATAGCCCCATGTAGGAGCGGCTTCAGCCGCGACAGACACTGTCGACAATGCCGCGTCGCGACTGAAGTCGCTCCCACACGTGGCGTCGCTTTGATCTGATGGCACTAAACCGCATCGCTCGCGACGTGGCACGACATCGCCACGGCCACACCGCGGTGCCATGACCGCCGGCCATAGCCGGCGCAGAAACGACGACGCCGATGCGTTGCGGCATCGGCGTCGTCATCGGCGCTGGCGTCCGGCACGGACGCCGTGGCGCTGGCTCAGAACTCTTCCCACTCCGAGCTTTCCACCAGTGCGCCGCCGGACTTGCTCCGCGCCGGCGGGCGAGCGGCCGGTGCCGACGCCTTCTTGACCGGCGCGCGCGCGGCGGCGACCGGACGGACCACGGACGGGGCCGCCACCGGCCTGGGCGCGACCGCGGCCACCGGCCGGGCGGCGCCGGCCAGGCGGAACACCGCCACCGCACGGGTCAGGTCCGATGCCTGGTCTTCCAGGCTCTTCGCCGCGGCGGTGGCTTCCTCCACCAGCGCCGCGTTCTGCTGCGTGGTCTCGTCCAGCTGCATCACCGTCTTGCTGACCTGCTCGATGCCCGAACTCTGCTCGGCGCTGGCCGCGGAGATCTCGGCCATGATGTCGGTGACCCGCTTCACCGAGGTCACCACCTCGGCCATGGTGGTGCCGGCGCGCGCGACCAGGGTCGAACCCTGCTCCACTTCCTGCACCGAGTCGGAGATCAGGGTCTTGATCTCCTTGGCCGCCGCCGCCGAACGCTGCGCCAGCGAGCGCACTTCCGAGGCGACCACGGCGAAGCCGCGGCCCTGCTCGCCGGCACGCGCCGCTTCCACCGCCGCGTTCAAGGCCAGGATGTTGGTCTGGAAGGCGATGCCGTCGATGACACCGATGATGTCGGCGATGCGCGCGGAGGCGGCGCTGATCGAGGCCATCGTGGTGACCACGTCTTCGACCACGCGGCCGCCGCTTTCGGCCACTTCGCCGGCGCCGAGCACCAGCTGGTTGGCCTGGCGCGCGCTGTCGGCGTTCTGCTTGACCGTGGAGGTCAGCTCTTCCATCGACGCGGCGGTTTCTTCCAGGCTCGCCGCCTGCTGCTCGGTGCGCACCGACAGGTCGCTGTTGCCGCTGGCGATCTCGCCGGCCGCGGTGTTGATCGACTCGGCCGAACGCTGGATGCCCTGCACGATCGCGGTCAGCTGCTCGGCGGTGCGGTTGGCGGCATCGGCCAGGTGCCCGAAGGCGCCTTCGTAACGCACGTCCACGCGCTGCGACAGATCGCCGTCGGCGATCGCGCCCATGATCCGGCCCACGTCGGCCAGGCCGCTGTCGGCCTGCCGCATCAGCCGGTTCAGCGCTTCCACCATTTCCTTGAACGCGAACTGGTAGCGCGCCTCGTCGCCGCGCGCGGAGAAATCGCCGCGCGCCGCCGCATCGGCCAGGCGCGCGATGTCGCCGTTGATCGCCGACAGGTTGCCCTTCACCGCATCCAGCGCTTCGTGCAGCGCGGCGCGCTGGCCCGGCAGGCGGCGCATGTCGCGGCGCAGATCGCCGCGGCCGTACTCGCCCATGATCTCCATGGCTTCGATGATCGCGTCCAGGTGCTCGAACAGCGCGGTGTTCATGCCACGCGCCAGGGTGCCGTAGTCGCCGGGGAAATCCTCCGGCATGCGGTGGCTGATGTCGTCGCCCTGCTGCAGCTGCACAAGGGTCTGCATCTCGCCGTTGAAGCGCTGCAGCTGGGTCTGCATCTGCTGCATGCTGGTCATCAGCTGCCCGGTCTCGTCGCGCGACTCGACCTTGATGGTGTTGTCGAAACGGCCCGAGGCGATGGCCTCGGCGGTGCGCGTGGCCGCGCGCAGCGGGGTGACGATGGCGCTGGCGATCAGCCAGCACAGCCCGACCACCAGGGCGACCAGCGCGGCGCCGATCACGGTCAGGATCTTGGTGAAGCCCAGCGCCTCGACCTGGATGTCCTCGGCGTACACGCCCATCACCAGCACCCAGTTCCACTGCGGGTACAGCTTGGCGTAGCTGATCTTCGGCAGCTGTTCCTTCTTGCCCGGCTTGGGCGCGGAGTAGTAGCTGAAGCCGTCGCCGCTCTTCACCGCGGCCTGGATGTCGCGATAGACGTATTCGCCGGCATCGCTCTTGTAGTCGGACATGTCGGTGCCGACCTTGCGCTTGGGATGCATCACGATGTGCATCTGCGGGTCGAGCATGAAGAAGTAGTCCACGCCGCCGTTGGTCTTCATGTCGGCCAGCGCCGACTTGGCCGCTTCCTGGGCCTGCGCCTCGGTGAGTTCGCCGCGCTTGGCCTTGGCGGCATAGTGCTCGATGACGCTCATGCCCATGTCGATCTGGGTCTTCACCGTCTGCTTGCGCGCATCCACCAGATCCAGATACTGCAGGCGCGCAGCGGCGACCGCGAGCAGGATCACGCCGATGGCGAGCAGGGTGCATAGCACGACGAACTTGCGCGTCATCGGCAAGTTGGCGATGCGACGACGCAGGAAATGGACGGGATTCATAGCGAACCTGGGGCGATGCCGTTGATGTATGTCTGCTGATAGCGGCCGCAGTCGCTTCAAACTTGAAGTCTGGCGATAGCGCAGACTGAATACGTTGTGATGGGATTCGCGATTTGAGTTGCGGACCGCAACGATCCGCGCTCCTGTCGAAGCGGTGCGGGGCGGCAACCGCTTTCAGGCGACCCGTGCGACGTGCTGGCGCTGCCGCGCGTCTTCGCCGGCATCGCCCTGCCAGACCAGGCGATGGAAATCGAAGCCGGATTGCAGGCGCGGCTTCACCACGTTGAAGTACGGCGACACGTCGAAGTCGCGCGGCAGGTACAGGCTGTGATGGCGGTTGTGCAGGATTTCCGCATCCTGCGCGTCGGGCACCGGCACGCTGCCGATCTCCGGCAGGATCGGATAGCGGATCGCGCCGAAGGCCTGCGCCAGCAGCGTCGAGCAGATCGCCTTGGTCGGCTCGCCGCTGCCCAGTTCCAGGAAGCGGCGCTTCACCGACGACGGCAGCGGCGGGGTGCGGATCAGATAGCGCGCCAGGTCGAGGATGTTCTTCAGGTCGTAGCTGTTGCCGACGCGGCTGACCATGTAGTCGACCACCGCGTCGATCTCGTCGGCGCCCAGCCCCACCGGGCGGCAGATGCGCGTGTGCAGGCCGGCGAATTCGCTCAGGCCGATCAGGCGTACGCCGACGTTGATGTCCACATCGCAGAACGTCGGCGCGTCGGCGTCGGCTGTCGTTCCGAGGTGATCGCCGATGTACAGCGCGGCGTGCGACCAGGTGGACTGGCTCAGGTATTTGATCGCGGTGGAGAAGCGGCTGTTGCCCTCGACCAGCAGCACGTCGCCCTTGCGCAAGGTCGCCTGCAGCAGCTGCGGCGGACTGGTCGGCAGTTCCGAGCGGTGCCGGCGCGGCTTGGACAGGAACTTGGCCAGGTGACGACCCAGCAGGCGGGGCAAGGACAGCATGCGCGTTCCCTCATGGACAGCCCGATCCGGGCGGCGAAAGCGGCTTCGCTTCTCCATGATGGCGGCGCTGGCGGGGAATTCTTGAGCTGTTCCTTCTCCCATGGGGATCATGGCCCCCTTTTGGGGGAAGGTGCCCCGCAGGGGCGGATGAGGGTACGGGCGAAGCCTCGTGTACTCAAACTCCGCGAGACGCTTTCGCGCCGTACCCTCACCCCAACCCCTCTCCCGGAGGGAGAGGGGCTAATCGGCTGCTCCTTCTCCCGTCGGGAGAAGGTGCCCCGAAGGGGCGGATGAGGGTACGGGCGAAGCCTCGTGCGCCCCAACTCCGCGAGTCGCTTTCGCGCCGTACCCTCACCCCAACCCCTCTCCCGAGGGGAGAGGGGCTCGGCGGTTCCTTCTCCCATCGGGAGAAGGTGCCCCGCAGGGGCGGATGAGGGTACGGGCGAAGCCTCGCGCCCCCAAACGCCGCGAGTCGCTTTCGCGCCGTACCCTCACCCCAACCCCTCTCCCGAGGGGAGAGGGGCTCTAGTCGTCGCGGCCGACCACCAGCCGTACTTCGACGCGGCGGTTCGGCAGCAGGCATTCCAGCAAGGCCGCACGCGGGGTCACGCCGGCGCACTGCTGCACCTGCTGGCTGTCGCCACGGTATTCGTAGCGGATGCGCTCGGCGGCCACGCCGCGGCCGATCAGCAGGTCGCGCACGGTGCGCGCGCGGCGCTCGGACAGGCCCTGGTTGTAGTCGTGGCCGCGGCCGTCCATGCGGTCGGCATGGCCCACCAGCTCCACCTTCTGCAGGGTCAGCTTCTCTTCGGCGATGCGCGCCAGCGCGCGATCCAGGCTTTCCAGCGAATAGGTGCGGATGTCCCTGTAGCCATCGCGGTCGAATTCGAACAGCACGTTGGCCACCAGCGGGATCGGCGCCGCCGCCGGCGTGTCCGCTCGCGTCGGCCCGTCGCACTGCCGTGCCAGCGCCTCGGCGTCGTTGATCAGGTCTTCGGCGATCTGGATGTACGGCTTGGAATGCCGCCATTGCTGCTGGTTGAACTCGTTGCCGGCGTGCACCAGCTCGACCTCGCCGCAGGCCGCCGCCTGCTGCGCGCAGCTGAAACCGGCATGGCCGTGCAGCGCGCGCAGGCGCTGCCACAGGTCGTCGCGCAGGTACTTGGCGTCGTTGACCAGCGGCGTCTCGGTCGGGATCGTCGTGGCGCCCTGCTCCATCAGCTGCACCAGTTTCTCCGACTCGCCCAGCGCGCCTTGCGGGAACGCACTGCGGTCGTTGCGGGTGTATTCGTGGAAGGACACGTCGAGCCAGCATTGCGCCTTGGACAGGGCGTAGTCGCGCACCGGGCGGCCGCCGTCGTTGAGCGCCTGAATGCGGTCCTGCACGGATTGATAGCCGTGAAGATCCGCGGCGATGGCTTCGTCGCTGATGCGTTGCTGCTGCGGCAGCAGCCGGGTCTGCGCGGTGCCGGCGGCGCAGGCGCCGAGCAGCAAGGCGGCGACGACGGTGCGGGACAGGGCGAAGCGGGAGTGGGTCGTGGTCATCATGGATTCCTCAGCGCGCCGGGTCGCGGTAACGGACCGGATCCCGGCGGAACAGGTCTTCGTCGAATTTGAAGCGCAGGCGCAGGAACACGCCCTGCTGGGTGTATTCGTAACCGGACAGGTCGCGGTCGGCGGCGTAGCCCGACCAGTTGTAGCCGGCCGACAGCCACAGGTTCTGGCGCAACAGCCGGCCCACTTCCACGCCGTAGGCGTATTGGTTGGAGCCGCTCTGGCCACGGAAGGTGGAGCCGAGCACGCCGATGTCCCAGTTCTCGGTGATGTCGTAGACCACGCGCCCGGACACCAGCACCGCGTGGAAGCGGCTGTCCACGCGGCCGCCGTCGGCGTAGGCGAAACGGTCCTGCTGCCACTTGCCGGCCACATGCGCGGTCAGCCACCACGGCCGCGACGGATGCCAGTCGGCATGGGTCGAGACGATGTGCGCGCGGCTGCTGATGTCCTGGCTGCTGCCATCCACCGCCTGCCCGTCGAGCAGGGTCAAGCCGCTCTCGTCGCGCTCCAGCTTGTACTCGTAGCGGGCCAGCGCGTTGATCCGGTTGGTGTCGGTATCGCGGTAGGCCACGCCCAGTTGGAAGCGGTTCTGCAGCACGTCGCCGCGCGCGGCGTAATTGGTCTGCAGCAGGTAGTTGCGGCCGAGCAGGGTCCAGTCGCGGCTGAGCTTGCGCGCCAGCATGAACTGCACCAGGGTGGTGTCGAACGCCTCGTCGGTCGCGGTCTGGGCGACGTCGCCGCTGATGCGGTATTCCACCCGCACCGAACCGCGCCACAGCGGGTTGACGCCATAGTCCAGCGCCAGCGCCAGGCCGGTGGCATCGCCGGTGTTGCCGTCGTACACCTTCACGTGTTCGGCCGAGCTGCTCAGGCGCACGCCCTCGCGCACGTCCCAGGTGTTGCGGATGCCGGAGGCGGCCTGCACGTCGCGGCCGCTGATCGCATCGCGCATGCGGTACTCGGAGAACGCCTGGGTGTCGCGCACGTAGCTGCTGTCGATACCGAACACCAGCGCATCGGCCTCGCGGTCGGTGGTGGTGATGCCGTAGGCGCTGGTCAGGCCGGTCTGCTTCTCGTAGCGGCCGTACAGGCGGGTGCGCTCCAACGCCTGGTAATCGACGCCGGCGGCGATGCGGTTGCGGTCTTCGCCGGACACGCTCTGCTCGTACTCGGCGCCCAGCGACAGTTTCGCGCCGACGCGGTAGCCGGCACCGATGCGCGCGCTGTCCGATTCCAGGCGGGTGCCGATCGGCAGGTCGCTGGCGGTGCCGGTGACGGCGCTGCTGGAGCCGATCACCGGCAAGCCGGTCAGCGGATCCAGCGGCTGCTGGCCGTAGCCGAGCGCGCCGCCGCCGGCGCCGGTGGCGAAGCCGCCGGTCAGGCCACCCGCATTGCCGTAGCCCAGGCCCGAGGACCACGGCGAATACGCGCCGACGGTCTCGCGGATCGAACGCACGCCGAAATCCAGGGTGAGCTTCTCGGTGGCGCCGACGCGCATGCCGGCGCCGCCGGCATCGCGCTTGCCGCCGTCCGGATTGCGGTCTTCGCTGCGCAGGCCTTCGGCATACAGCTCCACGCGTTCGGTCAGGTGATAGTCGAGCTTGGCGTTGTACTCGCCGCGCCCGCCGAACAGCGGCGAGGCCGGGTTATTGAAGGCCGGATCGGTGCGCGCGGCGAACAGGTTGGCGTCGAGCTTTTCGCCGTCGTGGCCGAACTCGACGCGCCACGCATCGCCTTCGACGCGGCCGCTGAGATCCTGCAGGCCCGGCGTGGCGACCTGGTTGATCGAGTTGGTGTTGATCTCGCTCCGGGTGCGCGCGAACTCCACCGCCATCGCGGTGTTCGGGCCGAACCGGTAGCCGGCGTTGACGCTGCCCATGCGGAATTCGGCGAACGGGTTGCGGTCGTCCACCACCGCGCCGCCGACTTCCAGCGCGTCGGTCAGCCGCAGCTGGCCATCGGCACCATAGACCCAGAAGCGCTCGGTGCCCTGGTCGAGTTCGTAGGTGATGCGCAGCGACACCGGATTGAGGTCGCTGTCGAATGCGGCCAGGAACTGGTTGAGCAGGATGCGCCCCGAGAACGGCTCGAAGCTGTAGTCCACCAACCGCGCCAGCGGCTGCACGGAGACGATGCGCGAGGGCTGGTTGCGGTCGCGCACGACCACTTCCACCCGCTCGCTGCCTTCCAGCACCGCGTTGTTGCGCAGTGCGTACGGGCCGCTGCCCTGGCTGGCGAATTCTTCGATCACCTGGCGCAGCGAGTCCTGGATGGCGAACACGTTGGAACGCACGCGGGCGTTCTCGTAGTGCCAGCCCAGGCCGGTGGCGGTGCGGTTGTAGGTGCCGAGGCTGCGCTGCGGCATGCTGCTGCGCGCGCCCACGCCGGTCGCGGTGGCCAGCGTGTCGCCGGTCTGGAAATCGCCGTACAGCAGATAGCTGCGGCGGTTGTCCACGCGCACGTACAGGCGTTCGGCCGAGCGCGCGTCGAAGCCGCGCAGCGAGGAGTCGCCGTACACCGGGTAGAACTCTTCCGGCTGGATGTCGCGCAGCAGGCGGGCGCGCACGTCCTTGTCCGAATCGTAGGCGGCGGTGAGCAGGTATTCGCCCTTGATCCGGCCCTTGACGAAGAACGCGGTGCGCGCGGCGGCGTTGGCCTTGCCGTTGTTGAACTGCTTCTCCCAGCGGCGAATGTCGCGTTCGAACACGTCGTCGTGATCGACCGGCGCGATCAGCCCGCTGTTGTCGCGGCGGCCGAAATTGACCACGCCCTCGATCAGGCCGGTGGCGATCATCTCGCGCATTTCCGGCACGAACCCGATCGTGCCTTCGGCGCTGTGGCCGCCGGCGCTGACCCGCAGCACCACGTCCTGCGGCTGGTCCGGCGCGAGCAGGTCGAACTCGGCCACACCGTCGCGGACCGGCAGCTGCACGCCAGGGGTGACCTTGTCGGCATCGGCCGCGCCCGGCCCCAGTTCGTCGGTGCGCGAGCCCGGCAGCAGGATGCGGCCGCCGGTGTGTTCGACGGTGGCGAAATGTTCGCCCTGCAGCGGCTTGCCGGCGTCGTCGAGCAGGCGCACGGTCACGTGCACCGGGGTCTGGCCGTCGGCCGGCGCGCCATCGCGGTCGACCTCCACCTGCACCTGGTCCATGCCCTGCGCGGTCTGCGCGTCGAGCGCGCCGCGCGGCGCCAGCGTCTGCGCGGCGGCATCGGCGCTGCTCGGCGTGCGCGGGTACAGCGTGCCGGCCTCGCCCAGCACCGGGGTGAAGCGGCTGCTGCCGACGGTCTGCTGGGCCAACGCCGGCAGCGCGGCCAGGGCACAGGCGAGCAGGGTCAGCCGCGGCAGGCGGCGCGTCGTGACGGGCCGGCTCATGGCTGCACCTCCGCAGGAACGGCGACATCGGGCGGTGGCGTGCCGCGCGGTTTGACGATCGGCGCTTGCGCCGCGCTGTCGGTGGCCTGCTGCGGCGCGCGCAGCGGCTTGCTGCTGAAGCGCAGCGGCGCGTGGCCGGTTTCGGTTTCCGGCGCGCGCACTTCGCCTTGCGTGCGGCGCGCCTTGACCTGCTCGAGCACCGGGTTGGAACAGCTGCCCTCGACGAAGTCGGCGCGATGCAGCTCGCCGTTCTTGAGATCGATGAACAGGCTGTCGGCATCGCCGAGGTTGCGGTTGCTGCTGGTGGTCAGGCGCGCGCCGACCGGCAGCGTGCTGGCATCGACCTTCAGCGTGTGGCTCTGCGGCGGCAGGCCGCAGTAGCTGTACTTGCCCTCCGAATCGCTGATCACCCAGGTGCCGTCCTCGAAGTACAGGCGCACGCCGGGAATACCGAGCTCTTCGCGGTCCTGCACGTGGTTGACGTTGCAGTCCACGAACACCTTGCCGAGCACGCAGCCTTCCTCGGTGAACACGCCGCCGCTGACGCGCACGCGGTACTGGGCCTGGTTGGAGGGCAGCGAGCCGGAACGCGGTTGCAGCGAGACCGGATCGATGCAGCCGCCGGCGATCGAACAGCCGTGCGCCTGCGCGCGGTTGATGCCGTCGCCCTGCTGCGCGCCGACGCCGATGCGCACGCGGTAGGTCAGCGCGATCTGCTGGCCGACCTGGATCGGACCGGTGGCAAAGCCCAGGGTCGGGCCAGGCTTGCCCAGCGGCTCGGCCACGGCCACGCCGTTGGCGCGCGCGGTGCCGTCGATGTAGGTGAAGCCGCGCGGCAGGCGATCGACCACGTTCACCGTCTGCAGCGGGCTGCCGGCGGTCTGGCGGATGGTGATGGTGTATTGCACGGTATCGCCCACTTCGGCGGTCTGGCGGTCGCCGGTCTTGGTGATGGCCAGGCCGGTGGCCACCGCGGTATCCAGCGGGATGTGGTTGTGCACGATGCCGGCGGTGGCCGACCCGGCGAACAACCGCAGGTAGTACCGGGTCGCGGTACCGACCGGACCGGTCGGCGCCAGCGCGTTGGGCTGCACCTGGTAGCTGCTGCCCACCGCGCCGGGCGGCGACAGCGAATCGCCGTCGGCCGGGATCAGCGTGGAGACGAAGACGTAGCCGCCCGGCGGGGTCACCGTCAGCGCGAACTCGCAGCGCGCCGGCGCGGCCGGGCCGAACAGGAACTGGTAGTAGCCGTCGTTGCCGACCGTCATCGACACCGCGTTGCCGTCGATGCGGTAGCCGCCGGCCGCGCTGTTGAGCAGGCTGGTGGCCGGGTCGTAGCCGGCGCAGACGCCCACCGGGGCCAGGGTGACGATCGCACCGGGCACCGGGTCGCGGGTGACCGCGTCGTAGACCACGCCCGACGGATCCACCGGCAGGCTCTGCTGCGGCAGGTTTTCGCCGGCCTTGAGCACCACTTCCAGCTGGCTGACGCCGCCGTCGCTGATCCGGCACGAGCTGGTGCTGCCGTTGCTCATCGCCGCGTCGGCCGCGCACGGGGCCACGGCGCCGGAGGCGGTCTCGCCGCTGACCGGGAACGCCCAGATCACCCCGGAGCTCGGATCGCGGAACCGGATGCGCCACTTCTGCCCGGGGATCATGTCGCCGAAGCGGTAGCTGCCATCGGCGGCGCTGAGCGTGGTCTTGACCACCTGGCCGCTGCCCGGATCGACCAGTTCGACGATCCAGTTCTGCAGGCGGCGATCGCCGCCGTCGAGCAAGGTGTCGTCGCTGCCGACGTCGAACCACACCGTGCCCGACACCGAGGCCGCCAACTGCACCTGGGTCGGCACGCGGCAGGCGTTCTGGGTGATCGCCGGATCGCACACCGGCAGCTGGGTCACGTCGCCTTCGAAGGCGCCGCGTTCGGCCGCAGTCGGGCTGTGCGTGGCGTCTTCGCCGCCGCCCTGCACCAGCACCGCGTTGTTGACCGGCGTGCCGGTCGCCGCCGCCGCGCCGACCGCGACCTGCACCTGGATGCGCTCGCTGGCGGTCTGCCCCGGCGCGATCACCGCGCTGGCATCGCAGCTGAAGCGGTCGGCACCGATCGCGCCGGTGCAGGTCCAGCCGCTGCCGGTGGGCAGCGCCGCCAGGGTCACGCCCGGCGGCAGGCGGTCCTGCACCTGGTACACGCCGGCGGTCGGACGCGGGCCGATGTTGCGCACGCTGATCGTGTAGCGGGCGCTGTTGTTGACGGTGAACTTGACCGGGTCGGCGAGCTTGCTGACGACCAGGTCCGGGGTGTTGGCGATCTCGCCGAAGTTGTTGTCGATCGACTGCGCGCCCGGCGCCAGGATCACTGCGGAAATCGCCGACGGCACGGTCTCGCGCGGGGTCGCCACGCCGCGCGTGGCGCCGCCGACGGTGCCGGCGGTGGTGAGGCCGTTGCGGGTATCGGCGGGCTGATCGGGTTCGGTCACCGTGTAGGTGCCCGGACGCAGGTTCTCGAAGCGGTAGTTGCCTTGCGCATCGGTCTGCACGCTGAGTTGCACCGCGGCGCCGAGATCGTCGGTGCCGGTCAGCACCACGCGCACATTGGCGATGCCGGATTCGTCGCTGCCGACCACGCCGTTGTCGTCGTTGTCGTAGTACACGCGGCCGGACAGCGACGCCGCCGCCACTTCGCCGAAGTCGTAGTGCTGGCCCTGCTGGTTGGTGCCGAGCACGATGGTCGCGATCGCCGACGGTGCGGTGGTCACGCCGGTGGCGGTGCCGCCCTTGTCGCCGGGCACGGTCTTGCCGTTGAGGGTGCCGGTCGGCTGGGTCGGCTCGGTCACCGTGTAGGTGCCCGGCAGCAGGCCGAGGAAGCTGTAGTTGCCGCTCGCATCGGTCCTGGTGGTCAGGTTGACCGCCTGGCCGTTCTGGTCGGTGCCGGTCAGCACCAGCTCCACGTCGGCCAGGCCGGTCTCGGCCGGATCGATCACGCCGTCGTTGTCGTCGTCGCGCCACACCCGTCCCTGGATCGCGCTGCCGCTGGGGTTCTCGCCGAAGTTGAACTCGGTGCCGTCCAGGCCTGCGCCCAACTGGATCTGCGAGATGCGGTCGGTGCTCGCCGCATCCGGGCCGCCGGGGGCGGCCACCGCGGTGCCGGCCACGCAGCTGCCTGCCGCGCACGCCGCGCCGCCGATCTGGCCGGGATTGATCGCGCTGGGACGGTTGCTGTACTGCCCGCTCGGCAGCGGCTCGCGCACGCTGTAGCTGAGCGTCGGATCCAGGTCGTCGAAGCGATAGGCGCCGTTGCCGTCGGTGCTGGTGGTGGCCAGCACCGCGCCGGTGACCGCATCGAGCAGTTCCACGGTGGCGCCGGCGATCGCCGGATCGCCGCCGTCGCGCACGTTGTTGAAATTCAGATCCACGTAGACCCGGCCGGACAGGCTGGGACGCCGCACTTCCGGGAAGTCGTAGCGCACCGCCGCATCGCCCGCGCCGACCGGAATCGCGGTGTAGCTGGAGTTGGGGCTGCCGGCGGCATAGGTGCCGCCCAGCGACGGCGCGCTGGCGCCGGCGGCCGGCGGATCCACCGGGCCATTGCGGTAGCCGGTCGGCTGGGTCTGGGTCAGCGTGTAGCCGCCCGCGCCGGCCGCCGCCAGGTTGTCGAAGCTGTAGCTGCCGTCGGCCGCGGTGGTGGTACTGCGGTTGACCGCGTTGCCGTAGGCATCGGTGCCGGTCAGCACGATGGTCACGCCGGCGATGGCCGGTTCGCCGCTCTGGCGCACGCCGCCGTTGCCGCCGGCGCGGTCGCGGTCCTCGAACACGGTGCCGGCCAGCGACGCGCGGGTGACCAGGATCGGCACGGTGGAGGTGTTGTTGGCGGGGACGCGGTCGACCTGCTCGGTGGCGATGGTCGCGGTGTTGTTGATCGCCGACGCGCCCGGATAGGCATCCCAGCGCACCGGCACCACGATGCGCAGCTTGCCGCCGACGGTGACGTCGCCGAGGTTGCAGGTCAACGTCGCCAAAGCCTGGGTGCAGCTGCCGGTGCCGTTGGGCACTTCGCCGCCACCGCCGCCGGGGATCGGGCCCTTCTTCTGCCAAGTCACCTGGCCCACGACCACCAGCCCGGCGGGCAGCGTGTCGCTGACCACGGTGCCGGTGCCGTTGAGCGGGCTGCTGCCGCTGCGGTCGCGCGACAGGCTGGCGCCCGGGCCGTTGTTGATGCCGTCGATCACGTAGAAGAACGGCTGGCGCAGGCCCACCGAGGCGGCATTGGCCGGCAGCGCCACATCCGGATCGGCATCGGGCGCGGTGGTGACCACGCGCTTGCTCACGCCCACGTCGGCGGAGGCGCGGATCGTGGTTTCCTGGGTGGCGCTGTTGTTGGCGGTGTTGCTGTCGGTTTCGGCGGACGTGGCCTGGGCCAGGTTGCTGACGGTGTCGCCGGCCGCGCCGGGCGGCGTGTCGTAGCGGTAGCGCAGGTACAGCGTGCTGGTCTGGCCCGACGCGACCACGCCGGCGACGTTGTTGCTGAAGCCGATGCCGGGCATCAGGCAGTTCAGCACCTGCACCGCGCCCACGGTCGGGTTGCTGCCGGAGGTCACCGTACAGGCGGCCGGATCGAAGCTGCCGGTGGGCGTGGCCGAGGCGCCGATGAAGGTGACGGTGCGGCCTGACGGCGGCGTGAAGCTGTCGGCCAGGCGCACGTCGGTGGCGACCGACGGGCCGTTGTTGCGGATGGTGACGCGGTAGGTGATCAGGTTCGCCGCGGCATTGGTCGCGTCGAAGCCGAGCGGATCCACGCCGCCGCTGAAGCCGGTGTCCACCTTGTTGGTGATCAGGTCGACCTGGCCGGCTTCGAACGGCAGCTGCGCGCTCTTGCTGTCGTCGCTGGTGTCGGTGTTGAAGTCGTAGGTGTTGCCGTCGCTGTCGGTACCGGCGGTGGCATCGCCGTTGCCGTCGCCATCGAGGTCCACCACGAAGTCGGCGGTGTTGTCGAACTGGCGGCCGGTGTTGCCGCTGTTGACGTTGGGCCGGATCACCACCTGCAGGGTCTCGGTCTGCTCGTTGGTGAGCGAGGGCAGCGCCGGGCACTGCACGGTGACCTGCGCCGGCGCGCCGGTCGGATTGGCGTAGGAATTGCCGCCGGCGGTGGCGGTCACGGTGACCCCGGCGCCGGCGGTCGCGGTGCAGGTGCGGGTGCCGGCGCCGGTGCGCTGCGCGGACACCAGCACGAAGCCGGTGTCGTTGGCCGGCAGGGTGAACACGTCGCGGAAGATCACCCCGGGCACCGTCGAAGGGCCGCGGTTGATGTAGGACATCACGTAGGTGGTGTTGACGCCGGCGCGGCCGGGCGTGCCCGAGGAAATGGTCTTGGCGGTGGTGGCGACATTCGCCACGCGCGCGATGCGGATCCAGTCCGAGGCCTGGTTGTTGTTGCCGTTGAGCTCGCCCACCGACCCGGCCACGGCCGCATCGATGCCGACCCCGGCGGTGTTGCAGAACGCGCCGCTGATGGCGGTGCCGCCGCAGGTGCCGGCGGGCTGGTTGAAGCTGTCGAACAGCGCGCGCTTGACCTGGATGACGATCTGCGCGGTGGCGCCGTTGGCCAGCGCGGTGGTGCCGGAGCGGCAGACCACCGAGGCGCCGCTGATGGCGCAGTTCCAGCCGGCCGGGGTGGTGGTCACGCTGATCTGGGTGCGGCCGTTGACGAAGCCGGGCACGGTGTCGTTGACCACCACGCCGGTGGTGCTGTCCGGGCCGTTGTTGGTCACGGTCAGGGTGTAGCTGAGCGTGTCCTGGTTGGCCGCCAGCACGTTGTCGGCGGCGCCGGCGCCATTGGTCTGCTTGGCGATCGACAGGTCGGCGCGCTCGTCGGTGGTGCGGGTGCCCGCGCCCGAGCAGTCGTTGCCGGTTTCCGGGTCGCGGTCGATGCCGTTGCCGGTCAGCGGCTCGATCGAGCCGCCGGAGCCGCCGGTACAGGCGTTGTTGAGCAGGTTGGCCGAGGAGCTGCGCGCACGCGTCAGCAGCTGCAGGGTCGGCGCCTGCGCGCCCACCGCCAACGGCAGCGAACCGGCGCCGAGGTCGCAGGTCACGTGCTGCACGCTGGAGCCGCTGTAGGCCTGGTCCACGGTGCAGGTCCACGCGCCGCTGGCGAACGCCACGCCCGGCTGCGCCACGCTGCCGTCCGGCTGCAGCAGCTCTTCGCCGGTCGCCAGCGTATCCACCACCTGCACCTGGCCGGTGGCCGGGCGCGGGCCCATGTTGCGCACGACGATGCTGCTGGTCATGCGGCTGTCCAGATCGCTGCCGACGCCGCTCCACACCGGCACCAGCGCCGGGGTCTTGCTCTTCTGCAGCGACAGGTCGGCACCGTCGGCGAGCACGGTGAAGGTGGTGCTGCCGGTGTTGTCGGCGTTGTTCGCGTCCGGCGTGTCGGAGCTGGCGGTGGCGCTGTTGGTGACGTCGCCGCTGCTGTTGGTGCCGGACGCCGGCACCGTGCTCTGGATGGTGAAATCGGCCACGGCGCCGACCGCCAGGCTGCCGTTCAACGCGCAGGTACGGGTGGCGTTGCCGTTGCTGTTGCTGCAGGTCCAGCCGGCCGGCACGGTGCCGCCGGTGACCAGGAAGCCGGTGGGCAGGTTGTCCACGAAGCGCGGATTGACCGCGGCGCTCGGGCCCTGGTTGCGCACCTGGATGTTGAAGGTGACCGCCTGGCCGGAGATCGCCGGTGAAGGATTGACGCTCTTGCTCAGCGCCAGGTCGGCGCCGGCGGTGACCGTGGTGGTCACGCTGCCGGTGTTGTTGTCGGGCAACGGGTCCGGCGTGGAGCCGGCCTGCACGCGTGCGGTGTTGACGATGTTGCCGCTGGCCGCGGTGACGCGGGCGCGGAAGGTGAAGCTGCTGCTGCCGCCGTTGGCCAGCGCGCCGGCGTGGGTGGCGGTCATGCTGCCGCTGTTGAAGGTCCAGCCGCTGCCGCTGAAGCTGTTGGCCACGTACTGCACCGCGGCCGGCAAGGTGTCGACCACGCTGAAGCCGGACGAGGCGCTGGGCCCGGCGTTGCGCACGGTGACGGTATAGGTGACCTCGGCGCCGGCCACGACCGGGTTCGGCGTGGCGGTCTTCTCCACGCTCAGGTCGCCCGCCGATTCCAGCGTGGTCGCTTCCAGGCGGCGATTGTTGGCCGCGTTGCTGTCGCCGGCGAAGAACGGATCGGCATCGGTCAGTGAGGCGAGCGGCGTGCTCGCCGCGGGCAGGCCGGTTTCCACGCCGATCGCGCCGCGGATCTGGATCGTGCCCGGGGCCAGGCCGACCGTGCTCACCGGCAACTGGAAGGTCACCGGCGCGCCGTTGGAAGAGAAGGTACCGACCAGCGTGCCGACCCGGCATTCGACGCGCTGCGCATTGCCGGCGGCCACGCTGCAGTAGGACGGCAACGGCGCGCCCGCCTGCGCACCGGCGGGCAGATCGAACACCACCACCGCGTTGTTGACCGTATCGGCGGCACTGTTCTCGACGGTGACGCTGTAGACCACGCTGCCCCCGGCCGGCGTGGGATCGTAGCCGGTGTCGGACAGGTTGGTGATCTGCAGGTCCGCGGCGGCGGCCAGCACGGGCGCGGCCGACAGCAGGACGGCCATCAGCAACCGCAGGCGTCGCCCCGACGACGCCGTGGTCCGGTGGTGTTCGCAGGCGGCACGCGCCCACGCCCGCAACGCAGCCGCACGGCTGCCGCGCATCAGATGATCCATGTGCCTCTCTCTCCCCAAGCATCCAAGCCGGATCCACGAACCGGCGCCCCAGGCCTGGGCCGTGCGGGGCGCGCTGACGATCGGGATCGGTGCCCACTCCGAACGCGCAGGCGAGGCCTGCCGGTGTGGTGGCGCGGATTCTGCGCAGGGGCGCGCAGGCAGTCAGTAGCAGCAGTTCGCGTTCGCTCTCACTTCCTCACACCTTCAGCGCGACACATGGCGCAATGCCAATGAGATGCGGCTCCTGCTCGCACTGTGACGGGAGGATTGCAGTCGGCATGGGGACGAAACGTGGCGATCTGTCTACCGATCGCGCGGCATCGGCGCGGTGTGCGATGCGGATGCGGCGAAGACTAGGCGCTGTCGCCCAGCAGATAGCCCTGCCCGCGCACCGCACGCAGCGGCAGCGTGGCCGCGGTGGCCGCGGTCACCCGCGCACGCAGGCGATGCACCAGCACCTCCAGCCGGTGCGGATCGAAATCCCAGGGCGCGTCGGTGACCGCCGCGATCAGCGTATCGCGATCCACCGGCGCGCCGCGGTGCGCGAACAGCGCCTTGAGCAGGCCGCGTTCGGCCTCGGTCAGCGCCAGCGTGCGCTGCGCTGGCGAGGACAGCGTCCAGCCGTCGTCGCTCAAGCGCCACTCCTGCGCCGGCAACGCCTCCGGCGGCGCGGCAGGCTGCAGGCGACGACGCAGATTGGCCAGCGCGGCGATCAGCAGTTCCACATCCAGCGGCTTGACCAGGTAGATGTCCGCGCCTTGCAGCAGGCCGCGGGTCATGTCGGTATTGGCGCCGCGGCCGGTGAGCATCACGATGCCCGCCTGCGGCGCGATCTGCCGCAGATAGCGCGCCACCGAATAGCCGTCTTCGCCCGGCAGCCCGACATCCAGCACCACCAGATCGCATACATGGCCGAGCAGATGCCGGTACAGCAGTTCGGCGCTGCCGAAGCCGAGCACCTGCGCGCCCTCGTGGCCCAGCTCGTCGACGATGATCGCGCACAGCTCGGCGTCGTCCTCGACCACCGCGATCCGCAATCCGGCCAGCACCAGGCCCTGCGCAGCGGTCATCGCCGGTGCGTTCCGAACGGCGACAACGCCCTGCGCGTCGCGCAATGCATCAGGGACACGCACGCCACGCGGCTAGCCCTCCCCGCCATTCGCGCCAGCCAGCGCAGGCGGCTGCGCATGTTCGTGCGGGAAGCTCAGCACGAACGCGGCGCCGGTCCCGGTCTCAGCATCGACCCAGATCCGCGCGCCATGGCGCTGCATCAGCCCGTTCGCCATCGCCAGGCCGAGCCCGGTGCCTTGGCCCGGCGGCTTGGTGGTGAAGAACGGCTCGAAGATCCTGTCGCGCAGCTCCGCCGGAATGCCCGGACCGGTATCGCGGCATTGCAGCCAGGCTTCGCCGCCCACGCGCCGGCCCTGCAAGGTCACCGTGCCGCCGTGCTCCATCGCATCGTCGGCGTTGGCGACCAGGTTGAGCAGGATCAGCTCCAGCTGATGCCGGTCGAACTGCACCTGCAGCCCGGGCGGTACCTGCACCTCGAGCGCGATGCCGGGCTTGAGCGCCTGCTTCAATAGCGGCTGCAGCGCCGCCACCACGTCGCCGAGATCCAGCATTTCGGCCTGCGGCTCGTCCTGGCGGCTGAAGCTGAGCAGCTTGCCGCTCACCGCGGTGGCGCGCCTGGCCGCCGACTCGATGCCGTCGAACGCCGCGGCGACCGCCTGCGCATCGCCGGCGCGGCGCCCCTGCCGCACATGGCCCAGCACCAGGCTCAGCAGATGGTTGAAATCGTGGTTGAGGCCGGCGGCCAGGCGCGCCACGGCCTCCACCTTCTTGGCGTTCACCAGTTGCTCTTCGACCCGCTGCCGCTCCGCCACTTCGCGCTGCAGCGTGCCGTGCGCGATGCCGAGCTGCTCGGCGCGCGCCTGCGCGTCATGCAAACTCTGCCGCAACGCGGCCGAGGTGCGGTCCATCACGACGGCGATCAGCAGGAAGATGACGCCGCTGATGAGCGCATCGCCGATGACGTCCTGCGGCTCGCCCTTGCGCAGGTCCAGGTTCGTTCCGAGCGCGAACGACAGCACGACGATCGCGAACATCATCCACAACGCCGGCCGCCCCACCGCCAGCGCGGCGATCGCCATCGGCACCACCAGCACCGGCTGCTCGAAGCGTTGCCCACCGAAACCGCTGGCGGCGTAGCTCGCCACGACCGAGATCGCGAACACGCACAGCGTCTGGTAGGCGGCCCAGCGGAAACGGCCGAAGCGGATCAGCACCACGCCCAGCAACGCGACCGCGCTGAACAGCGTGCTCAACGCAAGGCTGGTCAATTCGCCGGGACGCCACGCAACCGGCACCGCGATCGCGCGATACAGCCAGGCAGCGACCGGCAAGGTCCCGAACAGCAGCAGCACCACCTGGAACATCGGCGCATTGCGCAGATCCACCGGATCGGCGATCGGCACGGCACGCAGCCATCTGGCCGGAGCGCGCCACAGCCGGTTGAATGTCCCCTCTCCCCGCGTCAGCACCGCCAACCACTCCTCCCCTCGCACCCCTGCGCGACCAGTATGCGACGATTGCATCGCATCCGCATCCTTCACCCCGCTTGCGAAGGCGCGAGGCGCGCGCCGGCCTTGCAGCCCATTCGTGCGCATGACGTACTGCACACGCCACAGGCGCCGAAGTGCGCTGCAATCGCGGCTCCGCTGCAGGAGCATGCCATGCCCCTTCGCCACCTCGTACCGTTCCTGCTACTGGGCCTGAGCGGCGCCGCAGCCGCGGCCAACGACGACGCAGCGGCGGTGCGCGCCGCCGATGCGCGCTACTGGCAGGCCTACAACGCCTGCGACATGCGCGCGATGGGCGAACTGCTCACCGACGACGTGGAGTTCTACCACGACAAGACCGGCCTGACCGCGTCCAGGCCCGCGGTGCTGCAATCCCTGCGCAACGGCCCCTGTGCCGACCCGGCGATGCACCTGCGCCGCGAGGCGGTCGCCGACAGCCTGCAGTTCCATCCGCTGGCCGGCGGCTTCGCGCTGCTGTCGGGCACGCACCGCTTCTACGTGCGGCGCGACGGCGTGCCCGAACGCCTGGACGGCCAGGCCGAATTCACCACGCTGTGGCAAGCGGTCGATGGCCACTGGCGCATGCGCCGCATCTACAGCTATGCGCACGCTGCGGCGGCGTACGTGCCGCCGGCCACGAGCCTGACCTTGGCGCCCGCCGTGCTGGCCGGCTACGCCGGCACCTATCGCGGCAAGAAGGTCGGCGACATCCGCGTCGCCGTGGAGGGCGACCATCTGAAGCTCACTGCCGGCACGTTGGTGGTCACCCTGCGCGCCGAATCGCCGACGCGCTTCTTCGCCGAGGAACGCGACCTGCGCTTCGTGTTCGCCCCGGCAACGGACACAAGCGCGCGCCAGCTGAGCGTGTACGAGAACGGCGCCATCGTCGAGACCGCGACCGCGCAGTGAGGCGGCGCTGGCGACCTCGCATACCGCGCTTCAGGGACGACGCAGCACGGAAACCTCGATGAAATCGGCCGTGCTGCGCTTCAGATAGACCCGATAGCTGCCTTGCCCGGCAAGCGGCACATCGAAGCCGTCGCCCGGCGACAACCCGGCGCGCTCGACCTCCGCACCCTCGCGCGGCGTCGCCCGCAGCCGCGTCGTCGCCCCATCCTCGCCGCGCGTCGCATTGGTCACCGTCAGCGCGCCGTCCCAAAGGACGCGGCTGTCGCCCGGCAACAGGCTGAACTCGAGCGAGGGCGAACTGGGCGGCGGCTTGCACGCGGCGGCCTGCGCTTCGGCCAAACGCCGCTCCAACGGCTTGACCTCCACGTACTGCACGAACCCGTAAGTGCCGCCGACCAGCACCAACACCGCCGACGCCTCGGCGGCGGCGCGTTTGAACGACAGCGTCTGCCACCATTTCTGCGCAGGCGGTTGCGGCGGCTGACGGTTCGCTCGGGCCATGCATGCCACGCTATCGGCGCTGCACAAGCTTGTCTGCCAGCAATGCTTGCGCTGCAAATCGCGGCGGCGTTCGTCTACATGGCGATCCGGGAGCAGCGGCGCAGCGATCGAAAGATGGACGTCGCGCTCCGCGAACGGGGCGCCGGCCTGGCACGACGAAGCCACCGATCGATCTTGTCGCCATCGTGCTGGACCTGGCCAGCATCGTCGCGCGCAGCGCAATCGCACCGGCGCCAACACCTGCACCCGTGGCGAGGCCGCACCCACCACGCATGCTGCGCCGCAACTTGACGTATCGACTGCGCCGGCGGAACCTTGGCACACACTTTCGAAATAATTTTCGCAATCCGAAACACGTTTGTCAAGCGACACCAGCACGCCGGTTCGGCAAGCTGGCGACGCAAGACAGCCACCAGGAACTGCCGATGACCAAGACCATCTCCCCAGGCGCGTTGGACGCCGCCGCCGAGGACAGCGGCGACGCGGCGGACAAGAAACTGCGCAGCACCGTGCAGTCGCTGGCAAAGGGCTTCCGCGTGCTCGAGGCGTTCTCCTCCGAACACGAGGAACTGTCGCTGAGCCAGATCGCCGCGCTGGCCAGGCTCGATCCGGGCACCACTTTCCGCATGCTCAACACCCTGGTCGAGCTGGGCTACGTGCACCGCGTGCCGGAGAGCCGCCGTTTCCGCCTGACCCTGAAGGTGCTCGACCTCGGCTTCCACGCCATCGCCCGCCGCGACCTGCGCAGCGTGGTGCGGCCGCTGCTGCGCGCGCTGGTCAGCGACGTCAACGAAGCGGCAAGCTTCGCGGTGCTGCAGGGTCCCGACGTGCTCTACATCGAACGGGTCCGCGCCGGCATCACCCGGCTGGGCGTGGACATCCGCATCGGCACCACCGTGCCCAGCACCCGCACCGCGATCGGCCTGGCCATGCTCGCGCACCTGTCGCCGGCGGAAGTGACGCGGGTGACCGGGGTCAATGTGCATGCGCCGCACGCACCGGAGATCGCTGCCATGCTCGGCACCTTCGAGCGCATCCGCCGCGACAACTACGTGATCCTCGATTCGATGCTGACCGAAGGCCTGCGCGTGCTGGCGGTGCCGGTGCTGGATGCCGACGACTATCCGCTCGGCGCGATCAGCGTCGCCGCGCCGTCGGTGCGCACCAGCCACGACGAACTGCTCGGCACCGCCCTCCAACCCACCCTGCTCGCGGCCAAGGACATCGCCTTCGCGATCCAGGCCAGCGGGAGCGTCGCCGTGACCGCACCCAGCACCTGACCGTCCGGGCACCCCGCCCGGTCCCCTGTGATTCGACCGTTTCGTGGACGCTCCGGCGCCCGCGCCGGGTTCTCCTTGTCCTGCGAGAGGCAGCAACGATGCTCATGCCCACCACCGCCGCCAATGCCGCCACCGCCCGCTCGCTGCCGCCCGCCGAGGCGCAGGCGGAGATCGGCGCCCGGCTCGAACGCCTGCCCATCACCCGCCAGGTCTGGTGGGCGCGCAACATCGTCGGCGCCGCCACCTTCTTCGACGGCTACACGGTGATCGCCATCGCCTACGCGATGCCGGTGCTGGCCAAGGAGTGGAACCTGTCGCCGGCGCAGATCGGCATGATCCTGTCGGCCGGCTACCTGGGCCAGTTGCTGGGCTCGGTGTTCTTCGGCTGGCTGGCCGAACGCGTCGGCCGCCTGCACGTGCTGCTGTTCACCATCCTGCTGTTCGTGTCGATGGATGTCGCCTGCCTGTTCGCCGGCAGCGCCGCGGCGATGATGGCGTTCCGCTTCGTCCAGGGCATCGGCACCGGCGGCGAAGTGCCGGTGGCCAGCGCCTACATCAACGAGCTGATCGGCTCGAAGAAGCGCGGCCGCTTCTTCCTGCTGTACGAAGTGATGTTCCTGCTGGGCCTGGTCGCCGCCGGCGGCATCGGCTACTTCCTGGTGCCGGCCTACGGCTGGAAGGCGATGTTCGTGGTCGGGTTGATCCCGGCGGCGATCATGATCCCGCTGCGTTTCTTCATGTTCGAATCGCCGCGCTGGCTGGCCTCCAAGGGCCGCTACGACAAGGCCGATGCGATCGTGTCCGAGCTCGAGCGCAGCGCCGAGCGCCGCCATGGCCCGCTGCCGGCGCCGGTGTTCGACCGCAACGCGCTGCCCAAGGCGCAGCGCTCGGACTGGCGCGAACTGTTCGGCAGCGTCTATCTCAAGCGCACGCTGGTGATCTGGTGCCTGTGGTTCTGCTCCTATCTGGTGGCCAACGGCCTCATCACCTGGTTGCCGACGCTGTACCGCCAGCATTTCGGGCTGTCCCTGCAGCAGAGCATCGCCTACGGCTTCCTCACCTCGCTGGCCGGCGTCGCCGCCGCGGTGGCATGCGCGCTGTCGATCGACCGGGTCGGACGCAAGCGCTGGTACGTGATCGCCTTCGCGGCCGGCAGCATCCCGTTGCTGGCGCTGGCGATGCTGGGCGGCACCTCGGCCTTGCAGGTGCTGGTGTTCGCGGCGCTGGGCTATGCCGCGGTGCAGACCATCACCTTCTCGCTGTACCTGTATTCGGCCGAGCTCTATCCCACCCGCATCCGCGCCATCGGCACCGGCCTGGGCAGCGCCTGGCTGCGCCTGGGCTCGGCCAGCGGCCCGCTGGTGGTCGGCGCGGTCATCGCCGGCATCGGCCTGCGCTACGTGTTCGTCGCCTTCGCCGCGGTGCTGCTGGCCGGCGCGGCGGTGACGCTGCTGTGCGCCCTGGAGACCAAGGGCAAATCGCTGGAAGAACTCTCGCCCTGAGTCCGGCCACGCCGCGGCTGCGCAGGCCGCCGCGCGCCATCGCTTCGCACCACCCCACGTCGAGCCCCGCGTTCGACTCCATCCCCCGTTGACCCGAAGAAGAGGAAACACCATGAGCAACATCGACCTGAAAGGCCTGGTTCCCGCGCCCGTCACCCCGTTCACCCGCGACGGCGCCGTCGACTATCCCGCGATCAAGCGCATCGGCAAGTGGCTGGGCAGCATCGACGGCGTCAAGGGCCTGACCGTGCTCGGCCACGCCGGCGAAGGCACGTTCCTGGAGCGCGACGAGCAGGCCAAGGTGATCGAGGCGTTCCGCGACGCGGTCGACGCGCGCATTCCGATCATCGCCGGCATCACCCTGGAAGGCACCCGCGTGGCCGCCGACGAAGCCAAGCGCGCGGTCGCCGCCGGCGCCTCGGCGGGCCTGATCTATCCCTCGCACGGCTGGCTGCGTTTCGGCTACCAGAAGGGCGCGCCGCAGGATCGCTACAAGGCCATCCACGAAGCCAGCGGGCTGCCGATGATCCTGTTCCAGTATCCGGACGTGACCAAGGCGACCTACAACCTGGAAACCCTGCTGGAGATCGCCGCGCTGCCGGGCGTGATCGCGATGAAGAACGGCGTGCGCAACATGAAGCGCTGGGACACCGAGATTCCGGTGTTCCGCAAGGAGCGCCCGAACGTGCCGGTGCTGACCTGCCACGACGAGTACCTGCTGCACACCATGTTCGACGTGGACGGTGCGCTGGTGGGCTACGGCTGCATCGCGCCGGAACCGCTGATCGAGATGATCGCCGCCGGCAAGGCCAAGGACTACGCCAAGGCGCGCGCACTGCACGACCGCCTGCTGCCGGTGACCAAGAGCGTCTATCACCGCGGTTCGCACATGGAAGGCTCGGTCGCGCTGAAGTGGGCGCTGGCCGCGCGCGGCCTGCTCGACCACGCCACGGTGCGTTCGCCGCTGCTGCCGCTGGCCGAAGGCGCCGACAAGGAAATCGCCGACGCCATGGCCGCCGCCGGCCTCGGCAAGGTGGCCTGAGCCGAGGGTCGCATTCGGTTGGATGGGCCGCGCAGCTGCGCGGCCCATCCGCTGCGCCGATGGCTGGCGCCTCGGCGCCGCGCAACGCGTTGTGTTCTGTCGTCGCGTCTTTTTGCCGGTCCCCCCACAGGTCTGTACACACGCCGTGCCCGTCGCCGACGGACGCGACGCCGTGCTGCGGCTCCACGACCGGAAGGTGTCTTCCCTTCGCGCACTGCCGCGACGCCGCGCACCTGCCACGCGGTCCCGCGCGTGCATCGCCTCGTCCGTGGAGCGTCCCATGTCCCGAATCCTGTCTTTTGTTTCGTTGCTGGCGGCAGTTACCGCCCTGCCCGCCACCGCCGTGGCCGCCGACAGCGATGGCTGGCTGGACGAACACGGCATCGCGCCGCGCTTCGTCTGGTCCAACGACTATGCGCGCAACGCCGACGGCGGCCTGTCGCGCGGCGATCGCAATGCCGGTGGCGTGGTCGCCGGTGCCGACCTGGATCTGGAGCGCCTGTTCGGCATCCCCGGTGCCACCGTGCACGCGACCGGCGCCTGGTACTACGGCGACAGCCTGTCGCAGCGGCAGATCGGCAACGCGGTCAAGGTGCAGGGCTACTGGTATCCGCAACAACAGGCGCAACTGGCGCAACTGACCTGGGAACAGGCGTTCGCCGATGGCCGTTGGCAGCTGGTCGCCGGGCGCATGAACACCACCTGGCAATTCGCGCGCAGCCGCTACGGCTGCCGCTTCGTCGGCGCATCGGATTGCCCGTTCCAGCTGAGCCAGGCCGATGGCGGCTTCGTCGGCTTTCCGTACGTGAACTGGGGCGCGAAGCTGCGCTACAAACCCGGCGCGAGCTATGTGTCGGTGGGCGCGTTCGAACTCAATCCGCAACGCAAGAACAACAACGGCTTCGATTGGAGCACCGCCGACCGCAATGGCGTGCTCGGCACCCTGGAAGTGGGCTACGAGCCCGACCCCGCGCTCGGCCGCGGCGCACCGCGCTATGTGGCCGGCATCTGGTACAACTCGGCCGACTACAGCGACCTGCGCTACAACAAGAACGGCGGATTGCGCGGCCTGGTCGGCGGGCAGGCGCGCCTGTACGACGGCGGCCGCTGGGGCGCCTATGCGCTGGGCGAACGCGCGCTGTACCGGCCGCAGGGCATGGCCGGCAAACGCATGCTGGTCGCGTTCGGCAACATCGCCGCGCCGCTGGATTCGCGCCAGATGTACGACCTGCAAGCCACCGCCGGCCTGTACTACAGCGGCCCATTCGCATCGCGGCCAAGCGACGGATTTGGTGTCGTCGCGAACTACTACCGCTTCAGCGCCGACCAGCAGGGCTACATGAACGACCTGCTGCGCAAGCGCGGCGCCGCGCCGGACATCTCGCGCAACGAGACCATCTTCGAACTCAACTACAGCTATCGCGTCGCGAAGTTGCCCCTGTCGCTGGTCCCCAACGTGCAGTACATCGTCAATCCCGACATCCTGGGCAATACCGCCGTGCGCCGCGCGCCGGACAACGCGCTGGTGATCGGCTTGCGGGTGATGGTCAACATCGGCGGGCTAGGCACGCCGAAGTGACGCAGCGCGGGTGGCCCAGCGACGCTGGCAACGACGACGCGCGATCGCTGCGCGACTAGGCACAGCCAGCGCGCTCCGCCTGCCGTCGAGTCGCACCGCCATGCGATACGCCTGCACGGGAGTCCCGCCAGGCACAAATGCCCGCTGAACGAAGCCGCGAGGCCGACCCGCCAGTCCGTAAATGTACAGCTGAACATTTTTATCGTCGCCAGCATGACGACGACACCCCGCCGCCGCCCCCGCGGCCGCCCGACCAAGGACCAGCCCGACGGCCGCCAGGCCCTGCTGGCGGCGGCGGCCGGCAGCTTTGCCCGCTACGGCTTCGACGGCGCCGACATCCGCAGCATCGCGGCTACCGCAGGAGTGAGCGCGAACCTGGTGCGCGTGCATTTCGGCAGCAAGGCCGCGCTGTGGAACGCCTGCGTGGACCAGCTTGCGCAGGACCTGCGGCCGCGACTCGCGGCGATGGCGCAGCTGACCGCGCACGATGCGCGCCCGCTGACGCAGCGGCTGGCGGACGCCATCGTGATCATGGCGACCTTCTATCAGACCCATCCGGCGGTACGCGACTTCGTCGCTAGGGTGGTTTCCGAAAGCCCCGAGCGCGCCGCCGCGGTCACCGAGCAATTGCTGCGCCCCGCCTACGAGGCCGGGCAGGCACTGATCCAGGCCGGGATCGAGGCCGGCATCGTGAAAGCCACGCACCCCGCGCTGTTCTTCGTACTGCTCAACAGCATGCTGAGCCAGCCGCCGGAGTTCCCGCAGTTGCTGGCACGGCTGGCGCCGGAGATCGGCGCCGGCGAGGCGCGCACGCGGCTGGTCGAGACCGTGCTCGCCACCCTGCTGCATCCCCCGCATCGCGACGCGGGTCCCGCGCCGGTCGCCCCGCTGCGCACTTCCCAGGAAGGCACCCCATGACACAGACGATCCCGCAACCGCGTTCGCTGCCGCTGCTCGGCAATTTCCACCATCTCGATGGCGAGGCGCCGGTGCAGAGCCTGATGCAGCTGGCCAAGGTGCACGGCCCGATCTTTCGCTTGCACAGCGGCCCGCTGGCGCTGACCGTGCTGAGCGGACAGAACTTGGTGGACGAGGTCTGCGACGAAGCCCGCTTCGAGAAAAAACTCCACCGCCCGCTGCAGGCCTTGCGCGACCTCGGCGGCGACGGCCTGTTCACCGCCTACAACGACGAACCCAATTGGGCCAAGGCACACCGGCTGCTGATGCCCGCGTTCGGCCCGATCGGCGTGCGCGCGATGTTCGGGCGCATGGAGGACATCGCCGAACAGATGCTGCAGCGCTGGGAGCGCTTCGGTCCGGACGCGGTAATCGACGTGGCCGACAACATGACCCGGCTGACCCTGGACACGATCGCGTTGTGCGCGTTCGACTACCGCTTCAACAGCTTCTACCAGAACGAGATGCACCCCTTCGTCGCGGCGATGGTGGGCGCCCTGGCCGAAGCCGGCTCGCGCGCGCGCCGGCCGGACCTGGCCAATCGCCTGCTGGCGCCCGGCCGGCGCCGCTACGAAGCCGACCTGGCGATGATCCGCGGCGTCGCCGATACCTTGATCGCCGAGCGCAGGGCCGACCCCGCTGCGGCCTCGCGCGACGACCTGCTCAACCTGATGCTGTACGGGCGCGACCAGGCGAGCGGCGAAGCGCTGTCGGACGAGAACATCCGCTACCAGCTGGTGACCTTCCTGATCGCCGGCCACGAGACGACCAGCGGCCTGCTGTCGTTCGCGCTGTACCTGCTGCTGCGCCATCCGGCGGCGCTGGCGCGCGCGCGCCAGGCGGTGGATGCCGCGCTGGGCACGCAGCCGCCGCAGGTCGAGGACCTGGCCAAGCTGCGCTACATCGAACAGATCCTGCAGGAAACCCTGCGGCTATGGCCGACCGCACCGGCGTTCGCAGTGGCGGCGCGCACGGCAACCACGCTGGGCGGCCGCTACCCAGTGACGCCGCAGGACACGCTGCTGGTGCTGATTCCCACCCTGCATCGGGATCCGACGGTGTGGGAGGAGCCGGAGGCCTTCCGCCCGGAGCGCTTCGCGCCCGACGCGGCCGAACGGCTCCCGCCCAATGCCTGGAAACCGTTCGGCAACGGCGCCCGCGCCTGCATCGGGCGCGGCTTCGCGATGCAGGAAGCGCAGCTGGTGCTGACGATGATCCTACAACGGTTCGACCTGGACATGGTCGATCCGAACTACCAGCTCAAGGTCGCCGAAACCCTGACCCTGAAGCCGGACGGCTTCCGCATCCGCGCGCGGCGCCGTGCCGATGTCGCGGTGCGCTCGCGCAGCGCGCTGCCGGCGGCTCCGCAGAAACCGCTGGCGCCGGCGGCAACGCCGGCCACGGCCGGCACCGCACCGGGCACGCCGCTGCTGGTGCTGTACGGCGGCAATTCCGGCTCGTGCGAAGCGTTCGCGCAGCGCATCGGCGGAGACGCGACCGCGCAAGGGTACGCACCGGTGGTCGCACCACTGGACGAGCATGTGGGCCGCCTGCCGCGCGACGGCGCGGTGGTGGTGGTCACCTCCTCCTACGAAGGCCAGCCGCCGGACAACGCGCGCCGCTTCGTGGACTGGATCGAATCCCTGGCGGCCGGCGAGCTGGCCGGGGTCCGCTACGCCGTGTTCGGTTCCGGCAACCGGCAATGGGCGCGCACCTACCAGGCGATTCCGAAACGGGTCGATGCGGCGCTGGACGCGGCGGGCGCCGTGCGCTTCAGACCGCGCGGCGAAACCGACGCCGGCGGCGATTTCTTCGGCGGCTTCGATGCCTGGTACGCGGGACTGTGGGCGGACCTGGGCCAGGCGCTGGGGAAGGCAGCGATGGAGCAGACCGCGCACGCGCTGCAGGTGGACATCGTCCCCTCGGCACGGCTCGGCGCGTTGCGGCTGACCGAGCTCGACCAGGGACGCATCGTCGACAATCGCGAACTGGTCGACATGTCGGCAGCGTTCGCGCGCTCCAAACGCCACATCGAGATCGCGTTGCCCGAAGGCATGCGCTACCGCACCGGCGACTATCTCGCGGTGCTGCCGCGCAACCCCGCAGAGCAGGTCGAGCGCGTGCTGCGGCGCTTCGGCCTCGCCAGCGATACCCAGGTCGTCATCGGCCAGCGGCCTGGTGCCGCCTCCGGCCTGCCCAGCGGCTATCCGGTCGCGCTGGCGCAGGTGCTCGCCGACTACGTGGAACTGGCGCAACCGGCGACCCGCGCGCAGGTCGCGCAGTTGGCCACCGCCACGCGCTGCCCGCCCGATCGCGAGGCGCTGGAAGCGCTGGCTACCGAGCCGGCCTACACCGACGAGGTGCTGGCCAAGAAAACCAGCCTGCTCGATCTGCTGGAGCGCTTCCCCGCCTGCGAACTGGCGCTGGGCGCGTTCCTAGGCGCGCTTCCGCCCATGCGCGCGCGGCAATACTCCATTTCCTCCTCGCCGCTGCGCGATCCGGCGCAGTGCTCGCTGACCGTGGCCGTGCTCGACGCACCGGCGCTCTCGGGCATGGGGCGGCGCCGCGGCGTGGCCTCCACCTACCTGGCCGGCCTGGACGCAGGGGCGCTGGTGTCGGTCGCGGTGCGGCCGTCGCAGGCGAGCTTCCACCCGCCGGAAGATCCGAGCACGCCGATCATCCTGGTCTGCGCCGGCAGCGGCATCGCGCCGTTCCATGGCTTCCTGCAGGAGCGTGCGATCCAGAAGGCGGGCGGCCGCGAGGTCGGCGACGCCCTGTTGTTCTTCGGCATCGACCATCCCGACGTCGACTGGCTGTACAAGGAAGAGTTGCGCCGCTGGCAGGACATGGGCGTGGTCGATGTGCGCCTGGCCTGCTCGCAAGCGCCGCAGGACGGCGTCGCCTATGTGCAGCACCGCATGTGGCAGGACCGCGAACGCGTGTCGGCGCTGTTCCAGCAAGGCGCCACCGTGTTCGTCTGCGGCGACGGCGAGCATATGGCGCCGGCGGTGCGCGATACCTTCGTGCGCATCTATCGCGACAGCATGGGCGTCAGCGCCGAAGCGGCCAACGCCTGGGCCGATCGCATCGAACGCGAACACGGCCGCTACGTGGCGGACATTTTCTCCTGACGGCGAAGACGGCCAGGACGCTCGAGGCAGCGCGCCATGCGCACGCCTCCAATGCAACGCTACTTCTTCAGCGACCCATCGTCGCCGGACTTGGTCGCGGCCGCGTCCTTGGCCGGACGGTTGCGGTTCTTCTTGGCCCGGGTGACCAGATAGAAGGCCGAGCCGACGAACAGGATGAACAGTCCGGCGACCCAGGGCATCAGCGTGGTGTCCATGCAAAGCTCCATACGGTTGTGCGGCCTCTAAAACACCACATCGCAGGTGAAGGGCTTGCTAGCCCGACGCGCGCGTCGACCGCGATCGCGGCGGGCTGAATGCGTCAGGGCATTGCGCGACAGGCCTCGCCGTTCGCTGCGCCGCCGCGCTCCACGCCCTTAGAATCCGACCTGCGACAGGCGCATGCGACAGCGATCCGCATCGCATGCGCCTCGACGGTTCCCAGGCCGCGCAGCGGCGACGCCGTCCGCTGCGCGATCCGCGTCCACTCAGGAGAGTCCAGATGATCAGCAAGAACACCGTTTGCCTCTGGTTCGACGGCACCGCGCTGGAGGCCGCCACGTTCTACGCCGCGACTTTTGCCGACAGTGCGGTGCATGCGGTGCATCGTGCACCCGGCGACTACCCGGCCGGCAAGCAGGGCGATGTGCTGACCGTCGAATTCAGCGTACTCGGCATTCCCTGCCTCGGCCTCAACGGCGGTCCAATGGTCCAGCACAGCGAGGCGTTCTCGTTCCAGGTGGCCACCGACGACCAGGCCGAAACCGACCGCCTGTGGAACGCGATCGTCGGCAACGGCGGCAAGGAAAGCGCCTGCGGCTGGTGCAAGGACAAGTGGGGACTGTCGTGGCAGATCACTCCGCGCGCGCTGACCGAGGCGATCACCGATCCCGACCCGGCGGCGGCCAAGCGCGCCTTCGAGGCGATGATGCAGATGATCAAGATCGACATCGCCGCGATCGAGGCCGCGCGGCGCGGCTGACGCCCTCGGCAAGCGTCTGCATCCTGCGCCCGCGGGGAAGGCGCAAGGCTCGCCCCCACCGCGTCGGCAAGCCTATTCCAGCGGCGGGACGACGCCTTCGGCCAGCGTCTTGAGCAGGCGTGCGCGGCGCCGCTCCAGGTCGGCGATCTGCCGCTCGATGGAGGCCAGCCGCTTGCGCTGCGCCGCGCTGGTTTCGGGACAGGCGCTGGCGCCCTCGATCATGCGCATGCAGTCGGGGAAGGCGCGGATCTCGGTCAGGCTGAACCCGGTCGCGATCATGCGCTGAATCTGCCGGACCTGGGTGACCGCCGCCTGCGGAAACGCGCGATAGCCGTTGTCGCTGCGGAACGAGGTCAGCAGACCGTGCGCGTCGTAGTGGCGGAGCGAGCGCACGCTCGCGCCGGTGGCGCGTGCCAGTTCGCCGATGCTCAGCGTGCGCTGCGGAGTCGTGGTGCCCATGGAAAAAAGCATACCACCCATGAGCGTTGACCCTCACACCGGTGTGAGGGCGGAGGCTACCGGGACTCGCCCACTCCATGGAGTTTCCCCATGCCTCTCCGACCTCTGCGCCACGTCCTGTTCGCCCTCGCCTTCGTCGCTGCGCTCTGCCTGGCGCCGCTGGCCGCAAACGCCGAAACCAGGCGCTACACCGTCACCGCAGCCGATGGCGTCACCCTGGCCGTGCAGGAAACGGGTAACCCCGACGGCCCCAGCATCGTCTTCGTGCACGGGCTGCTCGGCAGCCACCTCAACTGGGACGCGCAGGTGAAAAGCCCGCAGCTGCAGCGCTACCGCATGATCACCTACGACCTGCGCGGCCACGGCCTGTCCGGCAAGCCGACCGACGCCGCGGCCTACGCCGACGGCATGCGCTGGGCCGACGACCTGCAGGCGGTCATCGCCGCCAGCAAAGCACGCAAGCCGGTGCTGGTCGGCTGGTCGCTGGGCGGCGCGGTGATCTCCAACTATCTGGCCAAGTTCGGCGACAGCGGCATCGCCGGTGCGGTCTACGTGGATGGCGTGATCGAGCTGAAGCCGGAGCAGATCGTGGCGCATCCGCAGATCTACCGCGACCTGAATTCGCCCGACCTGAAGACCCACCTGGACACGGTGCGCGCGTTCCTCAGCCTGTGCTTCCATACCCAGCCGGATCAGGCCACCTTCCAGCGCCTGTTCGCCAATGCCGCGATGGCCTCCTGGGACATGCAGCGCGCGGTGCAGTCGATGACGGTGCAGGCCGAGCAGGGGCTGGGCAAGGCGCAGGTGCCGGTACTGCTGCTGTACGGCGAGCGCGACGCACTGGTGCAGGCCAAGCCGGCGATCGCCCGCGCCAAGGCGTTGAACCCGCGCATCCGCAGCACGCTCTACGCGCAGTCCGGGCACGCGCCGTTCCTGGAAGAATCGGACCGGTTCGATCGCGACCTGACCGGCTTCGTCGACGCCGCCATCGCGCAGTGAGCGCGCCAGCGCAGGAGGCCGTCATGTCGATTCACTCTTCCCAAGCATCCAACGTGTTTCCCGGCTTCACCCGCCTGCAGATCGATGCAGGCGGGGTCACGTTCAGCGGCGTGACGGGCGGTTCCGGCCCGCCGTTGCTGCTGTTGCATGGCTTCCCACAGACGCACCTGGCCTGGCGACTGGTGGCGCCGCAGCTCGCGCAGGCATTCACGGTGATCGCACCGGACCTGCCCGGCTATGGCGCCAGCCGCACCCACAGCGCCCAGCCGCGCTGGAGCAAGCGCCGCGTCGGCGAGGCGCTGGTCGCGCTGATGGCGCAGCTCGGGCACGCGCGCTTCGCCGTCGTCGGCCATGACCGCGGCGCGCGCGCCGGCTACCGGCTGGCACTCGATCACCCGGACCGGGTCACCCACTATGCGTCGCTGACCGTGGTGCCCACCCAGGATGCGTGGGACGCGATGGACATGCACCGCGGCCTGGCCAACTACCACTGGTTCCTGCTCGCGCAGCCGTTCGACCTGCCGGAGCGACTGCTGGCGGCCGATCCGGACGCCTTCATCGAGACGGTGCTGGCGCGCATGGCCGGCGGCCTGGACCACCTCGACGCCGCTGCGGTCGCGGCGTACAAGGCGGCGTTCCGCGACCCTGCGGTGCGCCATGCAATCTGCGAGGACTACCGCGCCGCGGTGCACGAAGACCTGGAGCACGACGCCGCAGACCGGGCCGCAGGCAACAGCCTGCAGTGCCCGGTGCTGGTGCTGTGGCCGCAGGCGCAGACAGGCACTGCCTCGCCGCTGGAGCTATGGCGCCGCTGGGCTGGCGACGTCAGCGGCAAGGCGATCTCCGGCGGGCATCTGCAGCCCGAGCAATCCTCGCAAGAGGTTCTGGCGGAACTGCTGCCGTTCCTGTAGCGGCGCTAGCGACCCCGCGCGCAGGCAAACAGCGCGGGCAACGCTGCCGCACGCACGATCGCCACGTTGTCTGCCGCGGCCCATCGCACAAGCAGGCGCTCGTTCGCGCTGCGCGGGAAGACCGCATGCGTCCACCCAGCGGCCGTCGCTTGACTGCCAGCCCCCGGCCTGCAATAAATGACCCATTGGTCATTTATAACGGGGACCCATGCCATGGCCGAAGTCCTGATCGTTGGCGCCGGCCCTACCGGTCTCACCTTGGCGTTGTGGCTGACCCGGCAGGGCGTGCGCGTGCGCCTCATCGACAAGAGCGCCGGCCCGGGCGAGACCTCGCGCGCCATGGCGGTGCAGGCGCGCACCCTCGAGCTGTACCGGCAGGTGGGCATCGCCGACACGGTCGTCGCCGCCGGCCATCGCACCCCGGCGATGAACCTGTGGGCGCGCGGCCAGCGCCGCGCGCGGATCGCGCTGCAGGATTCCGCGGCGGGTATCTCGCCCTACCCGTTCCTGCTGATCTACCCGCAGGATCAGCATGAGCGCCTGCTGATCGCGCAGCTGCACACGCTGGGCGTCGCGGTCGAGCGCACGACCGAACTGCTCTCCTTCGCCGACCATGGCGATCGCGTCGTCGCGCGCCTGCGGCTGCCCGACGGCCACGAGCAGGCCGCGGAGGTTCGCTGCCTGGCGGCATGCGACGGCGCGCGCTCGCCGGTGCGACACCAGCTCGGCATCGGCTTCGAAGGCGGCACCTACAAGCAGGTGTTCTATGTCGCCGACGTCGAACTCGGCGGCCTGCAGTCGATGGACGAAGCGCATATCGCCCTGGGCGACGGCGACTTCATCCTGGTCCTGGCCTACAGCAAGCGCGGGCACTACCGGCTGATCGGTACCGTGCGCGACGAGCGTGCCGACCGGGCCGAGAGCCTGACCTTCGCCGACGTCAGCCAGGACGCCATCGGCAACCTCGGCGTGCGCATCGAGCAGGTCAACTGGTTCTCCACCTACCGCGTGCACCATCGCGTCGCCGACACGTTCCGCCACGGCAACGTGTTCCTGCTCGGCGATGCCGCGCACGTCCACAGCCCGGTCGGCGGCCAGGGCATGAACACCGGCATCCTCGATGCCATCAACCTGTCGTGGAAACTCGCCGACGTGCTCAAGGGCCGCGCGTCCGACGCCGTGCTCGACAGCTACGCCGCCGAGCGGCAGGCGTTCGCGCGCACCCTGGTCGCTACCACCGACCGCGCCTTCACTCTGGTCACCGCCGAAGGCAGCGTCGCCAGTTTCGTCAGGACCTATCTCGCCCCGACCCTGGCCAGCCTGGCCTACCGGTTGCGCAACGTCAGCGAACTGATCTTCCGCACCGTGTCGCAAACGATGCTGCATTATCGCGACAGCCCGCTGAGCGCCGGCAAGGCCGGCGACGTCGCCGGCGGCGATCGCCTGCCATGGGTGCAGGCCGCGGACGCGGACAACTACGCAGCTTTGCCGCAGATCGGCTGGCAGTTGCACGTCTACGGCAGTGCGCAGCCCGAGTTGGAAGCGTGGTGCAAGGCCCGCGACATCGCCCTGCGCGTCTTCGCATGGCAGCCCGAACACCAGGCTGCCGGCTTCGCGCAGGATGCGGCCTATCTCGTGCGCCCCGACGGCTATGTCGCCTGCGCCACGGCCGATGCATCCCTCGCGGCGCTGGATGCGTATCGTGTGTCCCATGGGTACAGCCCGCACTGAACATCGAAACCGCATGACGCAAGCGACCACCCCCAAATGGAAACGCCGCAAGGACGAGCGCCCTGCGGAAATCCTGAGCGCCGCGCTCGACGCCTTCGCCGAAAACGGTTTTGCCGAGACCAAGCTGGCGGACGTGGCCAAACGCGCAGGCGTGGCGAAAGGCACGCTGTACCTGTACTTCGACAACAAGCAGGACCTGTTCGCCGCGGTCGTGCGCCACGGACTGCTGAGCAACCTCGCCCCGATCGAGGACGCCGCCGCCACCTTCGACGGCGGGCTCGCCGAACTCACCACCCTGTTGCTGGCGCGCGCCGCCGAACGCATGGGCGACCCGCGCCTGCCCGCGATCCTGCGCATGGTGATCGGCGAAAGCCGTGCGTTTCCGGAACTGGCGCGCATCTGGCACGCCGAAGCCATCGACCGGGTGATGTCCAGCATCGCCGGCCTCATCGAAAACGCCCAGGCACGCGGCGCGGCGCCCGCCGGCGATCCCAAGCTCTACGTGCTGTCGATCATGGGGCCGATGCTGATGGCGATGCTGTTCCAGCAGGTCTTCGGCAGCGACAGCGCGCATGCGTCGGACCTGCATGCGCTGGCCGAGCAGCATGGCCGCCTGCTGCTGCACGGGATCGCGCCGCGCGCCGCCGACGGGTGAGCCGAGACCGGAATTCGCGCTTCCGTCACTGCTCGACCTGCGTCATCCCCCTCCATCGATCGCACTTCCAATGAAAAACCCCTACTACACCGGCCCCGTCAGCGACCACTTCGATGGCGTGCGCTTCTTCAATCCCGGCCAGCCGACCGTCGACAACTCGCTGGCAAAGGCATTGCGCTGGAAGGCCGCGATGGGCGCCGTGCGCTGGCCTGCGCAGGTGCCGGTGATTCCCGCCGTTCCTGCGCCGCGGCAACAGCGCCTGCACGTCACCATGGTCGGCCATGCCACGCTGCTGATCCAGGTCGCGGGCCTCAACCTCCTCACCGATCCGGTCTGGTCGCAACGCGCCAGTCCCTCGCAGATCGCCGGCCCGAAGCGGGTTTCGGCGCCGGGCGTGCGCTTCGCGGACCTGCCGCCGATCGATGGGGTCCTGCTGAGCCACAACCACTACGATCATTTCGATCTGGCGACCCTGCGCAAGCTGCATCAGGCGCATCGCCCGCTGTTCGTGATGCCGCTGGGCAACGATCGCCTGCTGCGCAGCGCCGTTCCCGATGCGCGGATCGACATCGGCGACTGGCACGACCGGCTCCCGATCGGCAGCAACGCGAGCGTGACCCTCACCCGCGCCAACCATTGGTCCAGCCGCGGCGTGCGCGATCGCAGGATGGCGTTGTGGTGCGGCTTCTTTCTCGAAACGGCACAAGGTTCCCTCTGGTTCGCAGGGGACACCGGCTACGGCGATGGTGCCATCTTTCGCGACATCCGCAGCAGGTGCGGCGCACCCGACGTCGCCTTGATCCCCATCGGTGCCTACGCCCCGCGCTGGTTCATGGCGCCGCAGCACATCGACCCCAGCGAAGCCGTGCGCATCTTCCAGGACACCGGCGCCCGGCATGCGCTGGGCATCCACTGGGGCACCTTCCAGCTTACCGACGAAGGCCGCGAAGAACCGCGCGAGGCGCTCGCGGACGCGCTACGCCTGGCAGGCATCGCCGCCGCCAGATTCGTCGCCGCCGAACCCGGGCAGGTCTTCGACTTCGACGCTTCCCAAGACTGACGCCGAGTCGTCCGCCGCACAGGTGCCACCCGGCGCATACCCGCTACTCAATCGCGCGTAGCATCGGCGACCGCGCCATCGGGTCGCCGCCTTTTGCATAGGCGCAGCGCGCGCTGGCAGCGAAACGGAGAACGCTGCGGCGCCGGTGCGCCGACCAGCGCTTCGAACCGGCGTGGCTGACGCTATGCTGTAGGCCGTTCCCGGCAAGCTGCAGCATGAGCCCGATCAAGTTCGGCATGTGGAGCACCATCCTGTTGCTCGGCAGCCTGCACGGCGTGCTCGGCGCGCTCTTGCTGGCGCTGGCTCCGGCCAACCGCCAGGCCAACCGCTGCCTGGCGGCATTGCTGCTGGTGGTGGTGGCGCTGGTCACCCCGTACACGCTGGGCTACGCCGGCGTCTACGATGCCTATCCGCAGCTGACCTACGCGCCGTTCTTCTGGGAACTGGCGATCGGTCCGTTGCTGTGGATGTACGTGCGCCAGCTCGCGCATGCGCGCCTGCCGCGCCACTGGGGCTGGCATCTGCTGCCTGCCGCCCTGCAAGGCCTGTACTACAGCGTGTTGTTCACCTGGCCGCTGTCGCGCAAGTGGGCCTGGGACGCGCAGGTGCAGCAGCCCTGGGTGCAGCCGGCGCAGGACGCGCTGGTGTTGCTGTCCCTCGCCGTCTATCTGGCGCTGGCCTGGCGCCAGTACCTGGACTACCAGCGCTGGCTGGAACAGCACAGCGGCGCGCGCGAGGAGCTGCGGCTGTCCTGGCTGCGCGGCTTCCTGGTCGCCGCTTCGCTGCTGGTGCTGCTGCGCCTGGGGTTCACCCTCACCGACCGGCTGCTGCGGCCGCTGTCCTACTTCGACGAATTCCCGCGCTACCTGGGCCTGGTGCTGCTGATGTACTACCTGGGCCTGGAAGGCTGGCGGCACGCGCGCGCTGCCTATCCGCGGCGCGACGCGGCGCTGGAAGTGGCCGACACCGCCACGGGTGCAGCCGCTACAGCGCCACCAGCCGAACCGGCCGAGCCGGACAGCGCCGCGCCAACCGGCGCAGGCACGGAAAAGGACTGGGCCGCCCTGGGCCGGCGCTTCGCCGCCCAGGTCGCCGCGCACGGCTGGTGGCGCGAGCCGGAGCTCGGCCTGGGCGAGCTGGCGCGGCGCCTGGGCACCAACAGCAACTACCTGTCGCGCGCCTTGAACGAGGGCCTGGGCCAGAGCTTCAGCGAATTTCTCAACCGCCAGCGCATCGCCGAGGCGCAGGCGCTGCTGGCCGGCGACGACGACGTGCTGGCCATCGCCCTGCGCGTGGGCTTCGGCTCCAAGGCCAGCTTCAACCGCGTGTTCCGCGCCCAGGTCGGCTGCACGCCCAGCGACTACCGCCGCACGCAACGTCCCATCGCGTGAAAACCCTGGCGTGCGGGCGCTTTTGAGTCGCTGCGATGGCGCCCGGCTGCGCAGGCTGTGCGCTCTTCGGAGGATCGTCCATGCCCCAGCTCCTGTTCCGCCTGTGCGCCTGGCCGCTGCGCCTGGCGCTGTTCCTGTGTGTCGCGGCCGCGCATGGCGCCGTCCCCGCGCCCATCGACCTGCCCGCCGATCCGCGCGCGGCCAGCCCCCTGCCCGGCGCTGGCCTGGCCGCCGATGTCGACGTATTGCGCCAGGCCTACACCGCGCTGCATCCCGGGCTCTACCGCTACGTCGGCGAAGCAGAGATGGCGCGCCGCTTCGATGCGCTGCGCGACGCGTTGCGCAACGGCGCCACCCTGGGCGAGGCCTACCTGGCGTTTTCCCGTTTCACTGCCGGCATCCGCTGCGGCCATACCTATCCCAACTTCGCCAACCAACCCGAGCCGATCCGACGCGCCCTGTTCGAACACGACGGCCTGCTGCCGTTCCAGTTCGTGTGGCTGGACGGGCGCATGGTGGTCACCCGCGACGGCAGCGTCCCAGCACGCCTGCCGCGCGGCACGCAGGTGCTGGCGATCGACGGCATCCCGGCCGGCCACATCCTGGCGGCGCTGCTGCAGGTGGCCCGCGCCGACGGCGGCAACGACGCCAAGCGCATCGCGCAGATGCAGATCCAGGGCCGCGAACGCACTGAGGCGTTCGACGTCTACCTGCCGCTGCTGTTCCCGCAGATCGGGCGCAACCCGCTGCTGCGCGTGCAGCTCCCCGGCGAGCGCACGCCGCGCAGCCTGCGCGTGCAAGGCTTCACTCCCGCACAGCGCAGCGCCATGGCCAGCGTGCGCGAACGCAGCAGCGATGCGCCGGCATGGACCCTGCGCATGCAGACCCCGCAGCTGGCGGTGCTCGGCATGCCCGATTGGGCCCTGTACGACAGCGCCTGGGATTGGCGCGGTTTCCTGGACGCCAGCTTCGCCGATCTGGACGCGCGGCAGGTACCGGCCCTGGTGATCGACCTGCGCGGCAACGAGGGCGGGCTGGACGAGATCGGCGACGCGCTGCTGGCGCACCTTGCCGACCGACCGCTGGTGGTGCCGCAACTGCGCCAAGTGGTGCGCTACCGGCGCGTGCCCGACGCGCTCGCCCCTTACCTGACCACCTGGGACGCCTCCTTCCGCGACTGGGGCGATGCCGCCCAGGCCTACGACGGCCGCTACTACACCCTGACCCGCTGGCAAGCGGCGACGGCGCACGTCGTCGTGCAGCCGCAGGCGCCGCATTACCGCGGCAAGGTGTTCGTGCTGATCGGCGCGGACAACAGCTCGGCCACCTTCAAATTCGCCGAGCAACTCAAGGCCAGCGGCCTGGCGACGCTGGTCGGCCAGAGCAGCGGCGGCAACCGCCGCGGCATCAACGGCAGCGCGTTCTTCTTCCTGCACCTGCCGCACTCGGGCATCGAACTGGACCTGCCGCTGGTCGGCCAGTATCCGGCCGAGCCGCAACCCGATGCCGGCATCGCGCCGGACGTGACTGTCGCGCCGAGCATCGCCGACATCGCCGCGGGCCGCGACGTGGAAATGGCCGCGGTCATGCGCACATTGCGGGAACCGCCTTCGCCAATGCAGGGTGAGGCGCAATAGCCACATTGCACAGCGGCGGATGCGTCGTCCGGTTTTCCTGGCAACGCTCCATGACGTCGTCGGCGACACGAAACGGGCGCCGCTGCGCCGCGGGCCGCTTCCGACAAACAGGCCTATGCTCCGCAGCTCGCGCGCTTCAGTCGATCCGGCAAAGCGGCTTCTCGCCGGGCCGCAACGTCAACACGCGCACGCCGCTGCGCGTCACCGCCACCGTGTGCTCGAACTGCGCCGAGAGCTTGCCGTCGCGCGTATGCACCGGCCATTGCTCGGGCAGCGCGCGGATCGCCGCGCGGCCCTGGTTGAGCATCGGCTCGATGGTGAACACCATGCCTTCCTGCAGTTCCAGCCCGGTGCCGGCGTGGCCGTAGTGCAGCACCTGCGGATCCTCGTGCATCTCGCGGCCGATGCCGTGCCCGCAATACTCCTTCACCACGCTGTAGCCGTGCTCGCGCGCATGGCGGGCGATGGCGTGGCCGATGTCGCCCAGGCGCGCGCCGGGGCGCACCGCGGCGATCCCCTTCCACATCGTCTGGTAGGCCGCCTGCACCAGCCGCCGCGCCGGATAGGCGACCTCGCCGACCAGGTAGGTGGTGCTGGAATCGGCGATGTAGCCGTTCTTTTCGAGGGTGATGTCCAGGTTGACGATCTGGCCGCTGCGCAGCACGTCGTCGGCCGACGGCACGCCGTGGCAGACCACATCGTCGATCGAGGCGTTGAGCACGAACGGGAACCCGTACTGGCCCTTGCTGGCCGGCCGCGCCTCCAGCTCCTCGACGATCATCCGTTCGACGAAATCGTTGAGTTCCAGCGTGCTGCGGCCTTGCAGCGGCAACCGGTCCAGCGCATGGAACACCTGCGCCAGCTGCCGGCCGGACTCGGCCATCAGCGCGATCTCGTCCGGCCGCTTGATCACGCCCGTCCCGATTTCAACGCCTGCGGCTGCACCCCGGCCGCGCGCAGCTCGCGCGCCACCAGGTCCTGAAACGACAGCTCCGGATGCATCTCGCACAGCATGCCGATCTTGATCCAGAAGTTGGCCTGCGCATTGATCGAGCGGCTGGTCACCGTGCAGGCGCGGCGCAGCTGGTCGTGCAGGTCGTCGTCGATGTTGACGATGCCCATGGGTGCCTCCGAATGTGATTGCATATGGATCATATACGTTTCATATATTCACGACAACGCTCCCGCCGCCGCGAACACGTGAGCCCGCCGGCGGTCGCTCCTCCCATCGCGTCGCGATTCGACGCCCTCGCATGCATGGCTCACCGGGCACGCGGCGGCCTGCCCTGTCGCGCTGGTTCAGCGCCGGGCGCCACCGCCGATAACCGCATGGGAGCAGGGAAAAACGCGCCGCAGGGGGACGGCGGGCATGACCAAGGGCAAGCGCCGGAGAAACCTGGCCCAGCGCGTGGCGCTGTACCTGTTCGTCACCGCCGCGTGGGCGGTGCTGGCCGGGTCGGAGTACGCGTCGCTGCGCGATGCCAGGAACACGGCGTTGCAGACCGCGCGGACCGACACGCTGAACCTGGCCAGCTCCCTCGCCCAGCACGCCAGCGATTCGTTCGCCATCGCCGAGACGGTGCTGTCGGGGGTGGCCGCCGGCGTCGAAAGCGGCCAGCTGACGCCGCAGACCCTGCACGCCGCGCTGCGCGACGAGGTCGACCGCTCCGACCGGGTCCATGTCATCGTCGTCTTCGACGCGCACGGACGCGCGGTGAACTCTTCCGTTCCGGCAGCCACGCAGCGCCGCGACGGGTCCGAACCGACCTACTTCGCGCACCACCGGCACCACGACGACCGCCTCGCGCTGCTGGGCGTCCCGATCCGCGGCCCGGCCGACGGTGCGTGGATCGTCCCACTGACCCGGCGCCTCAACAAACCCGACGGCTCCTTCGACGGCGTGGTGCTGGTGGGCATCCCGCTCGCGTACTTCGTGCGCTTCCACCGCATGTTCGACATCGGACACGGCGGATCGATCGCCATCGTCGACGACGACGGCATCGTCGTCTCCCGCTACCCCGGCGACGCTGGCGCAAGCGGTGGCAGCATCGCCGGCACGCCCTTCCATCGGACCATGCAGACGCTGCGCCGCGGCTGGATTTCCGCCGTGTCGCCCATCGACGGGGTGCGGCGGATTTCCGGATTCGCCCACGCGCAGCGCTATCCGTTCTGGGTGCTGATCGGCATGTCCACCGACGAGGTGCTCGCGCCCTGGCGGGCGGTCGCGCTGCGGCGCTCGTGCATCACCATCCTCGCCGGCGCGCTGTTCATCGGACTGGGCCTGTGGCTGGACCAGCAGCTGCGGCGCATGCAGGCCAGCGAGACCCGATTGAGTACGGAAGCCTGGAACGACCCGCTCACCGGCATCTACAACCGGCGCGGCTTCGACTACAAACTGCGGCGCGCGTTGCAGCAGAGCGAAGTCGTGCACTCCACTGTCTCGCTGCTGATGATCGACATCGACCATTTCAAGCTCTACAACGACACCTACGGACACGTGAACGGCGACGCCTGCCTGCGGCAGGTGGGACAGGCGCTGGCGGCCTGCGCACAGCGGCCGCAAGACGTCGCCGCCCGCTACGGCGGCGAGGAGTTCGCGATCGTGCTGCCGTTCACCGACCAGGCCGGCGCGCAAACCCTGGCGCAGCAGGTGCGCGCGGCGGTACACGCGCTGGACCTTCCGCATGCCTCCAGCCCGACCGCACCCCAGGTGACGGTGAGCATCGGCATCGCCTGCGCGACCCTGGCGGATCGGCAGTGGACCGCCGAGGAATTGGTCGGCATGGCCGACGCCGCGCTGTACCGGGCCAAGCAGGCGGGCCGGGATCGGGCCTCCACGTAGCCGCGCGCGTTCGCGGCACCGCGGCCAAGCACTGCGCCGCATGCGCGCTGGCGCCTGCCGGCCGGCCGCTGCCAACCACGGCACAGGGATTGCATGAAGAGCACATGGCCCCAGCGGGAGGCGGATGTGATCGCAATCAAACACCGACGGTACCTGGCCCAGCGCGTGGCCCTGTACCTGTTCGTCACCGCGGCGTGGGCGATGCTGGCCGCGTCGGAATACTCGTCCCTGCGTGACGCCAGGAGCACGGCGTTGCGCACCGCGCAGACCAGTTCGCTGAACCTGGCCAGCTCCCTGGCCCAGCACACCAGCGATTCGTTCGCGATCGCCGAGACGTTGCTGTCGGGCATCGTGGCGCGGGTCGAAACCGGCGACAAGGAACCGACGGCGCTGCATACCTTCCTGGTCGAAGAAGCCAACCGTTCGGACCGGGTGCACGCCATCTTCGTCTACGACGCCAGCGGGCAATGGGTGAATTCCTCGCTGCCGGGAGGGCCCCGGCACCACAACAATTCCGACCGGGAGTACTTCAAGCACCACAGGGACCACAACGACAGCCTGCCGTTCGTCGGCCACCCGATCCAGAGCCGCTCCGACGGCTCGTGGATCGTCACCCTGACCCGGCGCATCAACAATCCCGACGGCTCCTTCGGTGGCGTCGTGCTGGCCAGCATCCGCCTGGACTATTTCAGGCGCTTCCACAGCACCTTCGACGTCGGCCACCACGGATCGATCGCCATCATCCACGACGACGGCACCATCGTCTCCCGCTACCCGGGCGACGAGAGCCTGAGCGGCACCAGCATCGCCGGCTCGCCGATCCACCGGACCATGCAGCGGCTGCACCGCGGCTGGGTCATCTACGTTTCGCCGCTCGACGGCGTGGAGCGGATTTCCGGCTTCGCCCAGGCCCGGCCCTATCCGCTGTCGGTGCTGGCCGGCGTGTCCTCCCGCGAAGTGCTGGCGCCATGGCGGAAGCTGGCGCTGCGCCGCTCGATCGTCACCGTCATCGGCTGCGCCCTGTTCGTCGGACTCGGCATCTGGCTGGACCAGCAACTGCGGCGGATGCACGCGAGCGAGACCAAGCTGAGCACGGAGGCCTGGATCGACACGCTCACCGGCATCTACAACCGGCGCGGCTTCGACCACAAACTGCGGCGCGCGCTGCAGCAGAGCGAAGCGGTGGACTCGCCCGTCTCGCTGCTGATGATCGACATCGACCATTTCAAGCTCTACAACGACACCTATGGCCACGTGAACGGCGACGCCTGCCTGCGCCAGGTGGGACAGGCGCTGGCGGCCTGCGCGTCGCGACTGCACGACACCGCCGCGCGCTACGGCGGCGAGGAATTCGCGATCGTGCTGCCATTCACCGACCAGGCGGGCGCGGAAAACCTGGCGGAGCAGGTGCGCTCGGCGGTACGCGCGCTGGACCTGCCGCACGCCTCCAGCCCGACCGCGCCCCAGGTGACGGTGAGCATCGGCATCGCCTGCGTCAGCATGCGCGAGCAAGCGTGCACGGCCGCGGAGCTGGTCGGCATGGCCGACGCCGCGCTGTACCGGGCCAAGCAGGCGGGGCGGGATCGCGCTTCCACGTAGCCGCACGAAAAACCCCGCCGAAGCGGGGTCGTGCGGTGCGGCTGCGGCGCCTCAGACGCTGGACATCACGCCGATGCTGAAGCCGGACACCTGGCTGATCCGCCCGCGCCACAGACAGCCGTTGACCGGAAACTCGCCGCCGGTGGCCACGACCCGCGCATCGGCGAGGTGCACGAAGGTGGCCGGCTTCAGCTCGCTCTGCTCGTAGATGTCGCGGTAGGGCTGGAAGCGCTCCTGCAGCGGCGCGACCAGCTCGTCGGGCGCCACCTCGGTGATCGACTCGGTCAGCCGCTGCATGAATTCCTTGCCGCCGATCAACATGCCGGAGATGGTGCTGCCGCCCACCGTCAGCGTCAGCCCGATCTGCACGCCCAGATTGGCGATCGCCACCAGGTCCTGCAGCAGGTAATCGGGATGATGCGCCGCAGCGAGCAGCGCATCGGTATCCAGTGCCGCGGTCGATTCTTCGTGTTCTGCCATATGCCTTCTCCCTTCGCGTCGCCACGGCGATCCCATGGTGGCATGAGGGTATACAGATTAGGTGGCGGGCGCACGACCAAACGCGTGCCTCAGGGCAGCCCGCAACGCCGAGGCGTGAGCGCGGCAATCGCCGGTATGCGCGAACCTGGCGTGCAGCGCCAGGTGCAGCGGAGGGCGACGGCCGCTGCCGACCCTTGCCGAACCGATGATCGCGGCGCTACGCGTGGGCGGAAACGACCGACGCTCCGCTGCTCTCGCGCACCGACAGGCTCACCGGCGCGATCGTCCTGCGCGGCGACGCGCCTTCGTTCAGCTGTTCCAGCACCAACTGCGCCGCCTGGCGGCCGCGCGCGCGCGGATGCACGGCGAGCGTGGTCAGCGGCGGCACGCTCATCGCCGCTTCGGGGATGTCGTCGAAGCCGGTGACGGCGAAGTCCTGGCCCGGCCGGATGCCGCGCGCCAGCAGGCCCAGCATCAGGCCCAGCGCGACCATGTCGTTGTAGCAGACCGCGGCGGTCGGCGGCGCCTGCACGCCGAACAGTTCGCCAAGGCGCGCGACCGCGTCCACGCGGTTGGGCGCCGACTCGATCAACCAGGCCGGATCGACAGGCAATCCCGCCTGCGCCATCGCCTGCGCGTGGCCGGCGCGGCGTTGGCGGCACGAGCTGGAATCGGCATGCCCGCCGTAGAAGGCGATGCGGCGATGGCCCAGCGCGATCAGGTGCTCGGTGGCCAACTGCGCGCCACGCTGGTTGTCCAGCCCCAGGAAACCCCAATCGTCGGCACCGCTGAGTTCGCGATTGAAAAGCAGCAGGTTCGCGCGCGCGCCCAGCACCTTGCGCAGTTGCGCGGCGTCGCTGCCCTCGGCCGGCGACAGGATCACCCCCGCCGGCATGTGCTCCATCAGCGAACCCAGGATGGCCTGCTGCCGCTCGGGCGACTCGCCGGTGCTGCCGAGCAGGGTCACATAGCCCTTCTCGCCCAATGCCTCGTCCACGCCGGCCGCGAATTCGGCGAAGAACGGATTGGCCAGGTCGTTGATCACCAGCGCCACGCAGGTCGAGGTGCGCCGGCGCAGGTTGGCCGCGCCACGGTTGTAGACGTAGCGCTGCCGCTTCAGTTCCGCTTCCACCCGCGCGCGGGTGTCGGCATGCACCAGCGGGCTGCCGCGCAGCACCAGCGACACGGTCGCGCGCGAGACGCCGACCGCCTCGGCGATGTCGGTGACGGTGACCACGCGCTGCCGGTCGCGTGCGGCGGCGGCCGGCGCGGCCTTCCCCGCGCTATCCGCGCCCGGCGCCGCCTGCGCCGCCTTGGGCGCAACGGCCTTGGACGTGCGTGCAGATGCGGCACGCGGTGGACGCTTTTGAGGCATCGGATCGCTTCCCTTCTGGCCAGACGCGCAGCGTAAACCATCGGCTGCGCGAGACGCCGCGCAGCGTGCGCAGGCTCAACGCCAGCCCACCTGCGCCGCGGCGGGGTCGGCGCAGGGCGACAACGGCAGATCCTGCGGCCGCGTGCCCCAGCCCTGCGGCTGCGGCGCCTCGCTCAGCTCGAACCGCAGCCGGCCGCCGCGCTGCAACTGCGCCCAATCCAGCCACACCGGCGCCTGCGCGCGCCCGTCCAGGGTCACACCACTGACGTAGCGCAGCCTGCCGTCGCCTGCCTGCGGCGCATCGATGCGCAGCGTGCGGCCCGCTCCCATGTCCAGCTCGATGCGCGAGAAGCGCGGCGCGTGCAGCAGGAATTGCCCGGTGCCGGGCACCGCCGGATACAGGCCCATGACGCTGAACAGATACCACGCCGACATCGTGCCCAGGTCGTCGTTGCCGGTGACGCCGTTCGGCGCATTGGTGAACAGCGTCTGCGCCGCATGCAGCACGGTGCTGGTCTTCCATGGCTGGCCGATCAGCGTATACATCCACGGCGCATGCAGGTCGGGCTCGTTGTTGGGGTTGTAGCGGAACTGGCTGTAGTAGCTGTACGGTCCCACCACCCATTCCTTGCGCGCGGCGCCGGCCGGATCGGCCAGCAGCGCGTCGTAGGCGAAGAACGCGTCCAGGCGCCGCGCGGCCTGCTCCGGCCCGTGCATCGCCTGCACCAGGCCGGGCACGTCCTGCTGCGCCAGCCACTGGTACTGCCAGGCGGTGCCTTCATGGAAGCCGTGCTGCGAGCGCGGATCGTAATGGCCATCCGAGGGCGTGTACCACGCACCGTCCTCGGTACGCGGCCGCGGGAAACCGGTGAAGCCGGTTTGCGTATCGCGCACCGACGGATCCCACACCGTCCGCCAGTTGCGCCCACGGCGGTTCAGCACCGCCGCATCCTCGGCATGACCCAGCGCACCGGCCATGGTCGACAGCGCGCAGTCGGCCAGCGCGTACTCCAGCGTCGCCGAGCCGCCGTGATGCGGATCGACATCCATGCCCTTGGACGGGAACGCGCGGTCGTACTGCACGAAGCCATTCGCCAGGTAGTTGGCATTGCCGGAACGGCCAGCGAGCCGCGAATTCAACGGCGGCATCTCGAAGGCGTTGCGGCGCAACGCCGCATAGGCCTCGGCCTCGCGCCCCTGCAGCGCGCCGAAGCGCCACAGGTCGACCAGGAACGGCGTGACCGGATCGCCGGTCATCACGTTGCTCTCGAAGTTGGCATAGCCCCAACGCGGCAGCCATCCCCCCTGCTCGCTGATCGCCAGGATCGAACGGCCGATGTCGGCGGCGCGCTGCGGCCGCAACAGCGCCAGCAGCTGGTTCTGCGAACGGTAGGTGTCCCACAGCGAGAAATACTCGTGATAGGTCCAGCCGTCGGCGCGGTGGATCAGGTCGTCGTAGCCGCGGTAGCGGCCATCGGCGTCGCTGCCGGTCAGCGGCTGCAGCAGCGCGTGGTACAGCGCGGTGTAGAACACCGTGCGGTCGTCGCCGCTGCCGCCGTGCACGCGCACGCTGGCCAGTTCCTTGTCCCAGGCCTGCTGCGCGCGGGCGCGCATCGCGTCGAAGCCGAGCAGGCGGCCGTTGGCCATGCCCTCGCTGCGCAAGTTGTTGCGCGCGCCCTCGGCGTCCACGTGCGAGATTGCCGAGATGGCGGTGACCGCACGGCCCTTGCTCAAGTCGAAGGTCAGCCACGCGCCGCTGGGCTTGCCCTCGCCTTCCATGCCATGGCGCGATTCCGGCACGCCGCCGGCCTCGCCCCAGGTGCCGAAGGCCTTGAACGGGCGATCGAACTCCAGCCGGAACCAGGTGGTGTACTGGTGGCCGCCGCAGAAGCTCTGGGTCACCAGCTTGCCTTCCACCACGTGGTCGCCGACCACGCTCAGCGTGCTGCCGGTGACCACGTGGCGGGCGTTGGCCTGGCCGATGTTGACCAGCACGTGGCCTTCGCCCGAGGCGGAAAACGTGTAGCGCTCGGCCGCGGCGCGGGTCAGCGCGGTGGCTTCGGCGTCGATGCCGCCGTAATCGGTCAGCCGCACCTTGTAGTAGCCGGCCTGGCCGCGCTCGCCGTCGTGCTGATAGCGCGCGCCGTAGCGCGTGTGGTCGAACGCCTTCGGATCGGCCGTATCGAAATCGCCGCCGGGGGCGATGCGCCCGGTCACCGGCAGTACCGAGACCTGCCCGCCCTGTTCCCAGCAACCGGCGCCGGACAGGAAGGAATGGCCGAAGCCGCGGATCTGCGGATCGTCGTAGCGCCAGCCCGCGTAGTGCGCGCCAATCGGACTGACCTGGATCATGCCGAACGGCGCCGACGCGCCGGGAAAGGTGTTGCCGTCGTCCTTGCTGCCGATGAAAGTGTTGACCTCGGCGCTGGGCCTCGGCGCGGCGGCCAGTGCCGGCGTGGTCAGCAACAGAGACAGGGCGAGCGTGCGCAGCAGGGAAGACATTGGGGAAGGCGTCATGCAATGGGATCCTGTGGTGAACGACCGCGGCAAGCGCAAGAAACGGTCGTGGACAGCGGAAACTGCGGCCCGGAGTTGCCGGACCCGTCGTGCCCATGCCACCTCCCGCGACGCAGCAGGTTGGCATGAGCACGACACATTGGGTCTCAGAACTTGTAGGTCAGCCCCAGATACGCCAGCCGCCCGGCGTAGCCGCCGGTATAGAAGCGCGCCTGGGTATCGTCGCCCAGGTGCTGGCGCGACTCCTGCCTGGTCAGGTTCAGTACCGACGCGGTGAGGCTGAGCGCCGGGGTGATGTTGTACGCCGCGTTCAGATCGATCTGGTAGTACGGCTCCTCGTAGATGTTCAGCCCGTTGACCAGGCCCTGCACCAGTTCGCCGCGGCGGTTGTACGAGGCGCGCAACAGCAGGCGGTCGGTCTCGTAGAACACGGTGAGGTTGGTCTGGTTCTTTGCGCTGCCCGGCATCGAGGTCTTGCCGACCTCGGTGCCGTCTTCCAGCCGCACCGCCGCCTTGCTGGCATCGTTGTAGGTGTAGTTGAACTGCACGCCCAGGCCGAACGGCAGCGTGTGCTGCGCGTACAGCTCCACGCCCTGCGACACCGCGTCCTGGCCGCCTGCCTGGGTACTGTAGTTCTGCACGGTGACCATCTGCCCGTCGATCATCATGTCCACGTCGCTGATCACGTCGACCGCGAAGTTCTGCACGTTCTTGCGGAACAGCCCCACGCCCGCCACCGAACCCGGCTGGAAATACCACTCCAGCCCCAGGTCGAACTGGGTGGCCTTGTACGGCTCCAGGTTCTTGTTGCTGCCCGAGCCGTACCAGCCCTGCTCGCTCGCACCGCCGGTCAGGCGCCGATCGGCCACGTACTCGGGGCTGTAGTACTCCAGGCTGCCGGGCGCGGCGATGTCGTTGTAGCTGGGCCGCGCGATCACCTTCGACGCCGCCGCGCGCAACAGCAGGTTCTCGCTCAGGTCGTAGGCCAGGTTGAAACTCGGCAGCACGTCGGTGTAGTTGCGGTCCAGCCCGCTGACCACGAACGACTCGGTGCGCTGCTCGCTGTCCGACAGGCGCCAGTAGCCTTCGGTCCCGCAGTAGGTATCGGCAGGCGCGCCGACGGGCATGGCGGCGCCCTGCTGGCAGGCCAGCGGATTGCCGTCGGCGCCATCGAAGAAGTAATCGTTGTAGGCGGTCACCTTGTCGGTGGAATCGGCATGCTGGCCGGTGCGCGCCACCCGCACGCCGACGTTGCCGCGCAGCCGCTCGGTGTGGAAGTTGAGTTGCAGGTAGGTGGAATAGATCTTCTCGTCGACGTTGTAGACGAAGTTGTCTTCGTTGCGCGTCTGCATTGCGCCATAGGTGCTGTTCAAGTAGCCGATGTAGCCGGGGAAGTTGATCGCCGGAAACGCGTTGGCCTTGACCCCGCCGGCCAGGTTGTCCAGCGCGAACAACAGGTCCGGCGAGAACTGCGTGGCCAGGGCATTGCAGCGCCCGTTCCAGTAGCGGTTGTCGTAGTCGCCCGGATCGGTGCCCGGGCACACCCAGTAGTTGTTGCCGGTATTGCGATGGATGCCGCCATCGCGGCGCTTGAGGCCGAACTGCAGCGAGTCGAAGAACTCGCCATCGATATGCCAGGTGGTATCGATCTGCGCGTACTTCTGCTGATTGGTGTTGCGGGTCCACGACGAGCCGGTCGAACCCAGGTCGACCTGCAGGATGCCGTCGCGCAGGTTCTGCATCAGCTCCGGCGAGAAGGTCATGGTCGGCGTGCCGGTCAGGTCCCAGGCGCTGGCGTAGTTGCCGTTGCTCCAGCTGCCGTCGGCGTTCTGCCGGCGCGGCTTGATCGGCAGCGAGAACTGCAGCTCCGGCCCGCCCTTGGCCCAGGTGCGGCCGGCCTTGAACGCCACGTCCACCGTCTCGCCACGCCATTCGCCGCCCAAGTCCACCGTCTGCGACTGCGATTTTTCGATGTTGTAGCTGCCGGTGATCTGCGGCGTCGGCACCGTGCAGTCGTCCGAGCCCCAGCCGCCCGGCGCCAGGCCGGCTGCGGCGGCCTGGGCCTCGCTGCAGTAGTAGGTCTTGCCCGGATGCAGGCTGTAGGCGGCGCCGGTGACGATGGTGCCGCTGGGATCGAACTGCAGTCCGTCGAGCAGGCGGCCGCCGCGCCAGTTGCCATCGCCGTAGTAGCGCGCGATGTTCCATTCGGGGATCTTGACGGTATTGGTCTGCGAGTCCTGCGACAGGTCGAAGCGGAAATAGTTCGCGGTCAGGGTCAGGTCGTCGGTCGGCTTGAACTGGAAGGTCAGCTGCCCGCCCTTGCGCTCGCGCTCCTCGCGTTTGACGTCCAGGCTCACCGCCGTCGGCATCATGAAACGGGTGTAGTACTTGCCGTTCTGGTCCCAGAAGCCGGTGCCGCCCCACCAGTTGGCGTTGAAGTCCGACGGATTGCCGTTCACGTCGACCGCTGCGCCGCCCTCGTCGCGGCCATACCACTGCCAGCTCTCGGTGCTGGCGTCCAGCGTGCGCGCGGTGCGCTTCTGTTGCGTATAGCCGACGAACACGCCGAAGCGGTTGTCCTTGTCGTGCCAAGAGTACGAGCCGGAGAACTGGCCGTCGGTCTTCTTGCTGGTATCCGACCACACGCCCTCGGCGGAGACGAAGCCGGAATTGGGCTCCAGTTCCAGCGGGCGCCGCGTCTGCAGGATCACCGTGCCGCCGATGCCGCCTTCGTCGATGCGCGCTTCCGGCGTCTTGTACAGCTCCGCGCTGCCCAGCAGGTTCGACGGCAGCAACGTGTAGTTGAACGAGCGCGTCGGGTCGCCGTTGGATTCGGCGGTGGCGATGTAGTTGCCGTTCAATTCGGTCAGCACCAGCTCCGAGGACAGGCCGCGCACGCTGACGTTCTTGCCCTCGCCGCCGTCGCGGCTGATGACCACGCCGGGCACGCGCTGCAGCGCATCGGCCACGTTCTTGTCGGGGAACTTGCCGACGTCCTCGGCGGTGATCACGTCGACCACCGCGTTGGCGTTGCGCTTCTGCTCCAGGCTCTTCTCGATCGCGTAGCGGTAGCCGGTCACCATCACCGCGTCCAGGTCCTTGGCCTGCACTTCGGCCTGGCCCGAGGGCGCCGGGGTGCCGTCGGCCTGCTGGGCGAACGCGGTGGTGGAGGCGGCGCTCGCGAACAAGGCGATGGCGATGCCGGCGGACAGCGTGCTGCGGTTGCGTGCGAATGGCATGCAGTTCATTTCAATCATCCTCTCCCAAAGATTGATCGGCTGCGGCGGATTTCTATCGATCCAAAGATCGGGCAAGAGCTCCGCGCGGTGTGACACGAAAACATCCGGCTCCATTGCGGCGACCCGGCCTTCCTCCTTTTTCCTCCCTCTGCGCAGATGCGATTGGATGGTCCAATGCACTGGAAAAACTAAGCACCGCAGCGCATGCCACCGCGCAACGGTCCTACGGGGTTGTGCGGCGTGCGAGCGGCAGGCACGCCGCGCCCGACGCGTTTGCACCCGGTCACGGCACGGCCTGCCGCGTCACCGGCTGCAGCAGTTCGATCTCGGCCAACGCCACGTTCTCGCCTGCATCCAGGCGCAGGCGGTACGCGCTGTAAGCGCCGGGCTTGGCGATGCGGAACGGACGCAGTTGCCGCGCCCAGGCAAAGCGCTGCGCGCGCCGCCGGTCCAGTTCGGTCCATGCACCGTCGCCGTTGCGCCCTTCCAGCGTCCACGCAACGCCGGACAACGCGGCATCGGCACTGGTCAGCGTGTAGTGCGTGGCGCGCAGCGGCGTCGCCAAGCGCAGGTCGACGCTGGCACCGGCCGGCAGCGGCAGCGCCGTCGTCGCATCGTCGTCGATCAGAGCCGCGGCCTTGGGCTGTCCTTCCATCGATACCGCAACGGCCTGCGATGCCATATCCTCCAGGCCGCGCGGCGCGCTGCCCGGCGGCGTCAGCGACGGCGGCAGCGCGTTCGTGCCGCTGCCCCAACGCGACGGCGTCGCGCCCATCACGAATTCCAGCGTGGCGCCGTCGGCGATGTCCTGGTGGCGCAGCCAGGCCTTGTTCCACGGCTTGCCGTTGAGCGTGAGCGACTGCACGTACACGTTGCGCGCACTGTTGTTGCGCGCGATCACCACCAGTTTGCGGCCGTTGCCCAGGTCGACCTCGACGCGCGGGAACGCCGGCGAGCCGATCACGTACTCCGGCGCGCCCATGCGCAGCGGATACAGCCCCAGCATCGCGAACAGGTACCACGCCGACATCTCGCCGTTGTCCTCGTCGCCCGGATAGCCCTGGCCGATCTCGCTGCCCAGGTACAGCCGGCGCAGCACCTCGCGGGTGATTTGCTGGGTCTTCCACGGTTGCCCCGCTGCCACGTACATCCACGGAAGATGGTGCGAGGGCTGGTTGCTGTGCGCGTACATGCCCATGCGCACGTCGCGCGCCTCGGTCATCTCGTGGATGACGCCGCGATAGCTGCCGGCGAAGCGCTTGTCCGCAGTCTCCGGTGTGGCGAAGAGTTCGTCCAATCGCGCGGCCATGGCGTCCTCGCCACCCAGCAGTACGGCCAGGCCGGAAGCGTCGTGCGGCGTGGTGAAGGCGAAGGTCCAGGCATTGGCCTCGGTGTAGTCGCCACCCCACACGCGCGGATCGAAGCGCGAGGCCGGCGCGCTCCACTGGCCGGCAGGCGTGCGCCCGCGGAAGAAACGAGTGGCGGGATCGAACAAATGCACGTAGTCGGTAGCGCGCGCCTGGAAGTACTCGGCTTCCTCGCGGTAGCGCTGCGCCTGTTGCGGCTCCTGTTCCTGCTCCGCCAGCGCCTGCGCCATCTGCGCAAGGCCGAAATCGTTGAGCGCGCCCTCCAGCGTCCACGACAGCCCTTCCTGCACATCGTTGGCGACGTAGCCGCGGTACATCGAGCGGGCCAGGCCCTTGCGGCCGACGTTCGACACCGGCGGCACCACCGTGGCGTTGCGCAACGCCGCCGCATAGGCCTCGTGCGCGTCGAACCCGCGCACGCCCTTCAGCCAGGCATCGGCAAAGGCCACGTCGGAACTGGTACCGACCATCAGATCCGCATAGCCCGGCGAGGACCAGCGCGCCACCCAGCCGCCGTCGCGGTACTGCTGCAGGAAGCCATCGATCATCGCCCCGGCCTGCTCCGGCGCGAACAGCGCATATGCCGGCCAACTGGTGCGGAAGGTGTCCCAGAAGCCGTTGTTGACGTAGACCTTGCCGGGCAAGATCGGCGCAGAGGTGCGCTCGGCATCGCCGCCGCTGTTGTCCTTGGACCAGCTGTTCTGGTCGGCATGCCGCCAATCGGGATGCGCCGCGTCGCCGACGTTCTCGTGGGCGATGTTGGGATACAGGAACAGCCGGTACAGATTGGAGTACAGCGTGACCCGCTGGTCGTGGCTGGCGCCTTGCACCTGCACCCGGCCCAGCAGCGCGTCCCACGCATCCTGCGCGCGCGACTGCACCGTCTCGAACCCGGCGTCGCCGATCTCCTGCTGCAGATTGCGCTGCGCCTGCTCCACCGAGATCAACGACGTAGCGATGCGCATCACCACCGTGCGCTCCGCGCCTGGCGCGAATTTCACGTAGCCGGTCGGGCGGCCGGTGTCGATCTTGCCGCTGGCGATCCATGGACGGTCGAAGCGCGCATACACGAACAGGCGCGTGGCGCCGTTGGACAGCCCGCTGCGCGTGTCGGAGTAGCCGCGCAGCGTCTGCGTCGCCGCGTCCAGGGTCAGGCCGCCACGCGCATCGACGTTGTCGAACAGCAGATTGGCGTCGCCGCCCTCAGGAAAACGGAAGCGGAAGATCGCCGCCCGCTCGCTCGGCGTCAGCTCGGCGCGGATGCCGTTGTCGAAATCCACGCGGTACAGATGCGGACGCGCCTCTTCCTTGTCGTGACCGAACGACAACGCGCGCTTCGCGCGATCCGCTTCCGGCACCCCGCGCGTGGACGACGGCATCACTTGGAACGTCTGGCGATCGCCCATCCACGGACTGGGCTCGTGACTGATCGACAGCGCCTGCAGCCGCGGCCGGTTGTCGGCGCCGTTCTGCTCGTTCCAGCGGTACAGCCAGCCGAGCGAACCCGCATCGGTCGCCGGCACGAAGAAATTGAACCCATGCGGCATTGCCGTGGCGGGGATGTTATTGCCGCGCGAGAACGTACCGTTGGACTGCGTGCCGCGCGTGGTCACCACTTCGTCGCTGGGTCGCCGCGCCACCTGCGGCGCCGACTCGCGGCGCACCGCGACATCGTCGATCCAGCCCGACGCCACCTTGCCAGCCCCGGGCTGCACCTGCAGCTCGATCGCGCGGATGCGCCTGCCGCGCAGCGCCGCCACGTCGCCCAAGCGCACCTGCTTCAACGCCCACTGTTGCGGATACAGCGTCTTCGACGCCGCCTGCTCCGCCGCACCGACCAGCGCACCGTGCTGATCCTCCGCGCTCAAATCCGACAAACGACGTCCATCGTCGAACAACAGATCCACCGCCACGCCGGTCGACGCCACCGTATCGCCATCGACGATCTCCGGCAGCACCATCCACGACAGCACCGTGTCTTGCTCCACCGGAAGATCGACGGCAAACAGCTGCGCGCGCCCGGCCGCAGTGGCGCGATAGTGCAGCGCGTGCAGGCCGGTGTAGCCCATGCTGGCCTTGGCCGCGTAGGGATGTTCGGGGCCGTTGCCGATGGCGACCTGCACGCCGCTCTTGTCGGACTGCGTGGCCAATGCAGGCGCAGGTTCGCCCTGCTCGAACGAGGACGCGAAGCGGGTATCGGCCGCGCATGCCGCGCCTGTGCCCACGCAAAGCAACGCCGAAGCAACGACGGACGCCAACCACCGGCGCGAAGACTCAGGCAGGTGCGCGAAGCGCGGACGAAGTGGCATGGCAGGCTCCCCAAACAGATCGGTCGGTTGTGCTCGCGACGCGCATGGCGCCACGCACCTCCGTTGGCAACGGCGCGCAGTGAAAGCGCGCAACGTGGACCGGATCGATCCGGTCGATCGCCGCTCAAGCCCGTATCCGCCGCAGTGCCTGGACCGCATGTGCATGCGGATCAAACAGCAAGCGTCGGCAAACTCGTAGCACGCGATCCCTACCTACCGTCTTCCCCCGGATGCGCTGCATCAACGGTTTTGGATCGATCCAACGTGGTTAGATTTAACACGCCTGTTTCAGGGTTGCATGCTGCTGCGCAACAGCCAGAGATGAAATTTGACCGCGCGCCGCGTGCAAAACATGACCGACATTCCATTACTGCCACCGTCCGCGATACGTTCTCTCTTCGCTAGCAGCCGTCTCTTTAAGTGCGGCGGCCGCCGCTTCGAGCCCGCCTGGAATGACGTCGGCAACATCTGGCGGGAAATCCTGTGGCAGTCCGCGTGTTCCTCGACGACGGTAGGTGGTGTACGTGCCAGGATCTCTTCGATGAGCGGCTGGCTGTCGACACATAGCCAACGTTCTGCGCCTTACTACCGAAGTACAAGCGCTGGATACTGCGCATCGCGCACTGCTTGCGCTAACCAAGCAGTGCCATGGCCAGCTTGATGTCGTGCGGCGACCACTGATGCCCGGCGTTGCACAACACCGGGTAGGCCGACATCACACCGTCCGCATTGCCTACTGGGACGGCCGATGCACCCGTCGTACGAAGCTGCGAGAATCGATGCAGCGCAGCAGACGCGATCAGACTTTTGGCGCAGCGAGCGGCCGATCCGACAGCCCGGTGCAGAAAACGAGTGCCTGAGGACGCGCCTGCAGCGCCGCTGCGCAAGACATCCTCAGCGCAGCGCGCCCGCGAGCAAGGCGTGCTGGGCCACGAGATGCCGCTGGAATCTGTCGGCGTAATCGTCCGCCACCGCGGAGACCACGCTAGGCCTGTCCGCGAGCGCTGCCCGCCAGGAGGAGACCCGCGGCAGGCCTTCGAAGACCGACCGCGAAACCGGCGCGCGCAGCGCGTCGAAATAGCGGAAGACCGGCGCGAACGCCGCATCGACCATGCAAAACGCCGGTCCCATAAAATACGGCCCGTCGTGCAGCTGGCGTTCCAGCCGTAGCAACTTGTCGCGGAACGCGGCGCGCACGGCGTCGGCGGTCGCGGCGTCCCTGGCGTTGAGAAACTGCCACGCATCGCCGAGCGCCGCCGTCCCGAACTCCACCCAGGCGCGCTGCTGGGCGCGCGCCAGTGGGTCTCCCGAGAACATCGGAGCGCCCGGCTGCGTCTCTTCCAGGTATTCGCAGATCGCCGTGCTTTCGAACAAGACCACTTCCGGGCCGCCTGGCAGCCGGACCTGCAGCAACGGCACCTTGCCGATCGGCGACAGCGTCAGGAACCACTCCGGCTTAGCGGCCAGATCCACCTGCACGCGCTCGAACGCCATGCCCTTTTCGAGCAGAACGATCGCCGCGCGCTGCACGAACGGACACAGCGGGTGACTGACGAGCTTCAAGGAAGGAGGCGACATACAGATCTCTGCTGGCAACGCGAAGAGGGCGACCCAGCCGGGCGCAGCGCGCCCGGCCAGGCCTGCCGGCGATCGATGACAGCCACAGTCACAGCGTGCGGCCGCCGTCGACGATGAGTTCCGTCCCCACCGTCCAGCGCGACTCGTCGGAGGCCAGGTACACCACCGCCTTGGCGATTTCCTCCGGCGTCCCGAAGCGGCCCATCGGGATGCTCGCGGCAATGTCCTTGTTGACCTGCTCGCGGTACGCCTCGGGAATGCCCAGCTTGTCGTACAGCGGCGTCTCCACCGGGCCGGGGCTGACCGCATTGAAGCGGATACCGCGTCCGAGCAACTCGCTCGAAAGCGTCTTCGTCATGTTCAACAGCGCCGCCTTGGTCGCGCCGTACACCGACGAGTTCGGCATGCCCACGTGGACGTTGACCGAGGTGTTGAACACCACCGATGCCGGCGCGGCGAACACCGGTAGCAGCGCCTGGACGAGGAAGTACGGGCCCTTGACGTTGACCGCGAAGGACGCATCGAACGCCTCCTCGGTCCAGGTCTCGGCTGGCGCCCAGACCGACACGCCCGCGTTGAGGAACGCGATGTCGAGCTGCCCGAAGTGCGCACCGATCGTCTGCGCCAGCTCCTTCTGCGCCGCGACGCTGGCCGAGTCGGCGCGCAGCACCAACACCTCTTCGCCGAGCGCGGCCTTGGCCTTGGCGATGGAGTCGGGGTTCACCCCGGTGACGATGACGCGCGCGCCCTCGGCGAGAAACTGCCGGGCCGTTTCCAGGCCGATGCCGCTGGTGCCGCCGGTGATGAGGGTGCGCTTGCCTGCTAGACGGGACATGGTGTGCTCCTGTGGTTGCGGGTGGGTCGGCCAGCTTGGCCGGCCCTCGATGGAGACGCAGCATGCGCCTATGCCGCCGTTGCTATAAGCCGGCTTGAACGCATAGCATTCATGCCGAATACGCATGACCAAGAGCAGACCGTGGACCGCTTCCTGCTGATGACCTGCTTTGCCCGCGCCGTGGAGACCGGGAGCTTTTCCGCCGCTGGCCGCGACCTGGGCATCGGCCAGCCCAATGTCAGCCGCCACGTCGCCGCGCTAGAGGACCATCTGCGCACGCGCCTGCTGCACCGCTCCACGCGCAAGCTCGCCCTGACCCCGGAAGGCGAACGCTACTATGCCGAGGTCCGCCGCATCCTCGACGCGGTGGACGAGTCCGAGACGTCCCTGCGCGCGGACGTCAAGCCGACCGGGCTGCTGCGCGTGGCATGCCCCACGGCGCTGTCGCACACCTACGTCATGCCTCTCGTTCCCGGCTTCCTGCAGCGCTTTCCGGACATGCAACTGGACCTGCAGATCAACGACCGCTTCGTCAACCTGCTCGACGAAGGCGCCGAACTGGCCATCCGCATCGGCCACCTGGAGAGCAGCGCTCTGCGCGCACGGCGCATCGGCGCATTCAAGCGCGTGTGCGTCGCCAGCACCGACTATCTGGCCAGGCGCGGCGTCCCCCAGGTACCGCAGGACCTGGTCCATCACGAGTGCGTGCTCTACACCCTGCTCGCCTCCGGCGCCACCTGGCGCTTCAGGGACGTGGAGATTCCCGTCACCGGCCGCATCCGCGTCAATTCCCCCGAGGCCTCGCGCGCGTCCGTCAGCGCCGGACTCGGCATCGGCATCGGCCCGGAGTGGCTGTTCGAGGACGGCCTGAAGTCCGGACGACTCCAGACCGTGCTCGGCGCCTACGCCGCCCCCTCCGTGCCCATGCACATCGTCTACGCGGCCAATCGCCTGCTCCCGAAGCGCGCCGCCGTTTTCATGGACTTCATCGCCGAGGCGTTCTCGCAGATTCCGCAGCTCAACACATAGCGCGATTCTGCGGGCGCAGCTCCAGCTTCAACGCCTCGCGAGGGATGGCGCAGGGAGCCACGCTAACGGCACGCCCCATCCCTCACTCGCCCGTCATCTGCTGGACGTGGTCAGCGAGGTCCAGGCCGAAACCGGCCACCGGCGCGATCCTTGCGCAGCCCGCACCGCCTCCGACGAGAACGTCAGCGCGGAACCGGTAAGCCGTGCCGAGTGCTTACTCCCTGCCCTCGACTTGTTCGGAGACCAAAGGCTCGCCGCGCGCAGCGCCGCGGCCGCTTGCGCGCGCGTACTGCGTCGGCGGCTGTCCGACGTGGCGGGCGAACGCGACGCTGAAGGTGCTCGCGGAGCTGTAGCCGACGCGCTCGGCGATCGCGGCGATGCCGAGCTCGTCGCGGCGCAGCAGGTCCTTGGCCAAGGCCATGCGCCAGGCCAGCAGGTATTCCATCGGCGCCATGCCCACCGTGCGGCCGAATCGCTCGAAGAACGCCGAGCGCGACAAGGCCGCTTCCTTCGCCAAGGCCGCCACCGTCCACGCGCGCGTGGGCTGCGCGTGCATCGCGCGGATCGCCGCAGCCAGACGCGCATCGGCCAGCCCACGCGCCAGGCCCGGCGACGCCGCCGTGCCGGCGGCCGAACGCAGCGCCTCGATGAGCAGCACTTCCAGCAGGCGCGCGAGCACGACCTCGCGTGCGGGCCGCGCCTCGCGCGATTCCTCGCTGACCAACTGCACCAGCGTGGCGAGCCGTTGCTCGCCGTGCACATAGACCATCTGCGGCAGCAGCGAGACCAGCAGCGCCGCATCCGGCGAGCCGAAGCTGCAGTGGCCGGCCAGGATGCGCAAGTCGGTCGGGCCTTCCTGCACGCCGATCCGGAACACGCCATTGCCCAGTGCGGCCGGCATGGTCGCGGCCACGTCCGCGTGCGGCGCAAGGCTGGACATCGTGATGCTGTACGCCGCGGGCACGAGCACGAAATCGCCAGGCTGCAGCAGGATCGGCGCGGTGCCATCGAGCGCCATGTAGCAGCCGCCCTCCAGCACCGCGCAGTAGAACGGCTGCCCGGCGTCGGAACGCCGGATGCGCCAGGCACCGGCGCCGACTACGTGCTTGGAGAACCGGGCGGTCGGCTGCAGCAGCGTGACCACTTCGGCCAGGGGATCCACCATCGCTGGACGCTCGCAAACGAATCAAGGACTCTGGATCGTAGCGAGTACGGCGGCGGCAATCTATCGTCGCTACTCGTCCACCAGCAAAGGAATTCCCTTGAAGACCGTCCTGATCACCGGCTGCTCCTCCGGCTTCGGCCTGGAAACCGCACGCTACTTCCTCGCCCGCGACTGGCGGGTGCTCGCCACCATGCGCACCCCGCGCGAAGACCTGTTGCCGCCGTCGCCACAGCTGCGCGTGCTGCCGTTGGACGTCACCGACGGGCAGAGCATCCGCGCGGCCATCGAAGCGGCTGGTCCGATCGACGTGCTGGTCAACAACGCCGGCTTCGGCGCGCCCGCCCCGTTCGAGTTGATGGACATGGACACCGTGCGCGCCCTGTTCGACACCAACACCTTCGGCACGATGGCGCTCACCCAGGCGGTGTTGCCGCAGATGCGCGCACGCGGCGCCGGCGTCGTGGTGAACGTCACCTCCAGCGTCACCTACAAGCCATTGCCGCTGGTCGGCGTCTACCGCGCGGCCAAGGCGGCTGTGAATGCCTTCACCGAATCGCTGGCGAGCGAAGTCGAACCGTTCGGCGTGCGCGTACGCATCGTGCTACCGGGCTCCTCGGGCGAAACGCGCTTTCGCGACACTGCCCGCACCCGCCTGCACGGCATGGACGATGCGGTCTATGGCGACTTCATGCGCCACACCCTCGCACGGATGGCCGAATCCACCGGCCCGGGAACGCGCATGCAGGACGTCGCCGAAGCCGTCTGGCGCGCGGCGACCGATCCGTCGGCGCCGTTGTATCTGCCGGCTGGGGCGGATGCGGTGCAGTGGGCGGCGGAGGCGGGCTGAGTTGGCGAACGCCCCTGGCGCGTTCGCATTACGCGCCTGGCGATTGTGGAATTTGCTGGAAGCCTATAAGCGATGTCCTCGGCCTACTGCATCGATACCGATGCCTGGCGACCTTGGCCTCCTCCACACAATCACCGCACTTTCTGCGGTGATTAGGGGGCGAATCGCCGCACATCGTCTGCATTGCCTACCGGGACGGCCGACGCCCCCACCGTATGAGGAGGCGACCTCCGTCCAAGGGGCTCGCGTATAGCGACGACGCGACCGGCACTACGCCGTCTCCATCGTCAAGTGCTTCGGCTCACGCCGGCCGCCACGACAACACAACCTCCCAAAACCCAGCGGCTACGGCGCCACTTTGCACCTGCGTCGCTTCTTCGCCGCCAGCGGCGGCGCCGTCGGCGCGGCCGTGATCAGCAGGGCACCATTGGCCATCGTGATGCGCACCTTGCCGCCTACCGCGAAACCGAGGCCTTCCAGCCACAGCCCATGCAAGCGCAGGCTGGGCACCTGCCGCCCGACCCGCATGCCATTGCGGTCCGCGTCGTAGTAGCGATAGCCGATGGTGCATTGCGTGGGCCGGCGCGGGATCGAGCGCCTGGGCGTGGCGACCTTGTCGGGATCAAGGCAGACGGGCGGCGCCGACGCTGCACCAGGCAGCGGTTCGGCGGCAATCGCATCCAAGGGGTCGGGCGACTCAAGCTTGAGCCAGCAGGGCGGCGCCTTCGCGGCGCGGCGAGAGGATGCGTTCTTCGAGCGAACGGAAGCGTTACGGGGCATGACGTTCTCCTTGTGTAATGGAGTCCGCCATCCCCGAGACCAATCAAAGGTGGCGGACGGTGCGGGTTGGTCTACCGGCCACAAGGCAACCGGCGGGCCCGAAGGCCCCCGCGCACCGCCCGCCATAAAGCTGCAAGCCCCACCCCGTCTCAAGCCCGAGCAACAAAAAAGCGCCGGACATCGAAGATGGGCGCTGGTGCGCCTTGTAGATTTCGGGAGACCAATCCCGGCTGCGGAATTTGCCGCAGCTGAGGGATAATTGCTTGATCAAAAGAACTTGTCAACGTAAAAAGTAGGAGATATGTAGACATCTGCAGGGGCATGTTGTCGACGCAGATCGAGCCAACCTGCCCCGCTATCAGGGGTACTAAGCGGCCATCGTCTGGGCTGCCTCGGCAGCTAGCTTAAGATTGCCGCCTGCCAAAGCCACATCGATTGATTTAATGACTGATCTGCTTCCGATTTCGATTTTGTCAGAAAAGAAGAAGACCTCCGTACCCACATAAGCCTTCATCGCATTATATTGCAAGCCGTAAATAAATGCCCTGCGACGCGCATAATATTTAAGAATATCAGGTGCCGCATCATAGGAAACAATCCACGGCAACTTAATTGCCTGAATTACTTTGGCGATACGACGATGATCTTCGGGCTGATAGTGATTTAGATAGAGCCTGTCCGCCTTCTCGAAGTATGGCGGATCACAATACACCAATGTCTCACTAGGTAGTCGAGGCAAGTATGTAGTGATGAAGCGCTCCGCATCCCAGTTTCGCAGGTGAATATTTTTTTTATAGCGTGCAATGTTCTCAATTCTGCGGATAAGTTCCATCCGGGGAAAGCGTGCGTCCATAAGCCACTCCCCCTCTTGCGAAAGTCCACCAATCAATCCGCCCGATAGAATTCCAGAGCGATTTACGCGATTGAGGTAGAACATACTAAAACCAACATCAAGCACGCTATACCCGTCTCGATTTCTAAGAATCTCCTGCTGTTTTCGCCATTCTCGAACATTAAGAGAAGCTCGTGAAATACGGCGACAGAACTCCTCTGTTTCATTTATGGCGGATTTCCAGAAGGAGTGAACCGCCGAACATGAGTCATTCAAATGGATGTGCGAAGCGATTCCATTTAATAAAAGTTCAATGGCCACGCCTGCGCCGCCGGCGTATGGTTCAGCGTAGTGCCCTCCTTGCAAGTTATTTCCAACCATTACCTCTGCTACAAATGGTGAAAGCTTCTGCTTACCTCCTGGGTAGCGAAGTGGCGTCTTATAGCGACTCATTGAGCTGGGTCTCACTTATTCATTTCTTCGAGTAATGGGAAAACATTAGCGAACAAGTTACAGACGCTTGTACCGTTAACTACGTATCGAGGGTTATGGACCAACTGATTCATTGAAGTTACTGAAAGAACGCCCTCTGGGTTTGCGAGTTCGGTGATTGCACCGTGTAGAGCACGCGTCATGGCCTTATCTGTTTTGTTCGAGGTCAAATGGTGAACGACATCTCTCAGGACTTTGACAAGCTCCCGATCCCGTCCGTTTGGTTCAATAGCCTTCGGCCCTCCGTTAGCTGCGTGATCATCACAGAAAGCCTTGGCGGAAACCTCGAACATGCTGCGCAGAACAAAGCAGAATGCGTGCGGAGTGCCCATTACATCCAGCTTCTTTATTTCATCTAGGAGTGTAGCCAGCTTGCTACGTCCTGCACCTTTAGGCTTGAACTTCTTTAACAGAGCTGCTACTGCGCGGGGATCGTTTGCGGGATGTGCACTCGGGTTTTTGGTCGTCGTTGTGGAGGAGTTACCTCCGTTTGTACCTGTAGATGGCTGACTTCCACTTCCACTGTTATCCCCGCGAGATGTGTCACTTCCGCCTGAGCTGCTAGATGAGGTTGATTGACTTCCACTGCTTGGTTGGCCCTGTGTGGAGGGAAGCGGCATGCCATATTTTTCGCCGAACGATTCATGGCGCACGTCCTTGAACTTAATGTTACCAAGTCCAATATCCAGCATCAGCTCCTCAAGACCAGAACGACTGGAAAGCTTCGGATACGCCTTGGCAACTTCTGGGCCGGATTTCAGCCCTATCCGAGCAGCAAGGCGTTTCATCGCTTCTTCAAGTACGGTCAGAGGGTAGTCACCCGCCCAACGCGCAGCCTGAGTGGGTGATAGATTCTTCCCCTTGTCGAGGTATTTTTCTAGCAGGTCTAGCGCCGGCTCCGCACCGCCTGACTTGTCTCGATTGTGGCGTGCACGTGCAACCGCGCTCCAACGTAGTCGTCCTGCCTTCTCGCCCTTACCATGCGTGAGCGTTACAATGCGATCTGCGGCTGCCGCTTCGTTGGCTGCATAAATCGTGCAAGGGACTTCAGCGTTTGCTTTTTTCCACCCGGGCGTTAAGGACTCAAGCTTTTCGGAAATGTGCGACGGTAAAGAGAATTCATCAGAAGAAACAATTCCATGAATAATCTTCATGGCGGCGATACGCCGGTTCCCCTCTTTGACAACGTTCTTCTTGCCTTCCTGGAGTGCAATGATGTTTTCGTTGGGCAGATAGCCATCATCAATTAAGCTTTCCATGACTGACCAAAACCATTCCGGCTCCACGTCGATCAAAGAGTGGATCGCAGAAACCTCATCCGGCTGCGCCACCGTTCGATAATTATGGGTATCGAGCGAAAGTTTCCTTACTGAAATTAGTTGTGTTATAGGCACATTATTCCCCCTGTCCTTCTCGTCATTCCCGTGACCCTGTTGGCGGGCACCCCGGTGTCACGGTGTCACGCCCTTCGTGCTGCCCCCAAGACATGGAGTCAGGTTCACTATCTAACGTCACTCAGCCTGGTGAGGGTAGACAAAACCATGCCTGTCTCGCCGTAGTGCCCAGATCTGTGGCAACCTCGGGCTCGAAGGCGCTCATGGCAACGGCTCCCAAGGGTTCGCAATGGTCACTCCTGTGGGCTTGAAATCATCTACGTTACGCGTGGCTACAAACATGCCATGCACCAACGCCGTCGCCGCGATAAGCGCGTCGCGCTCGCCACGCTTGTCGGGTACATGCAACCGAGCGCAGCGTTGCGCCACAGCGGTGTCGATCGGCAATGTGCGCCCGGAGAACTCGGGCAGTACGTGCTGCTCTAGCCACGAGCGCAGCATGGCGCCCTGGGTAGCGTCCTTGCGTTCGATCGACAGGACGCCAAGCTCCAGCTCCATAACGGTGATGGCCGATATGAAGAGATCGGCGGCATCGACGCTTTCCGCCCAGGCCGCCACATTCGCATCCGCTTTGCCGAGCCGCACCTTGCGCAACTCAGACAGCACGTTGGTGTCGAGCACGTACATCACGAAAGATCAGCCGGCCGGGCTTCAATCGTCACGCGCGGCGGCTCGAACTCGATGTCTGCAACGCCCGGCATCGCCAGCGCATCGGCAATGTTGCGCCGCTGTCTGGTCAGTCGTTGGTAGTCTTCGAAGCTCAACAGCACGTGCGCAGGCTTGCCGCGGTCCGTGATGAACACCGGGCCGCTCTTGGTGGCCTTCTTTGCCCGCGTCACGTCTTGGTTCAGTTCCCGACTGGACAAGGTTGTGATGGTCATAAGTCGCCTCTCGAATCAACTCTATGTAGTTACGTTACTACAATGAAAGTTGAGTGGCAATCACCCGACAGAGGCAGTCGGTGAAGAGGAGCCATCAGGCCAGGAAGACCTTTGCTTGCTGAGGCATGCGATGACGTGCGAGTGTGGGTACGCTGCTACAGGAGCGAGGCGTGAGTTCGGGGACGTTCATTGGGTTCTACATGGGGCGAGGCTTCTGGGTTGGTCGCCCCCTCGATTTATTCGACGAGAAAAGCGACGACCAGCTACGGGGAATCATTCCCGAGATCGTAAGCACCTACAGTCATGCATTGTTCGACGCTGCGGCCTGCATTGATGGCCTACTACTTCTACGCGTCAATCACCTAGCTGCCTCGGTTCCGAATATGGGAGACCCCAGACAGTTTGAAGCATCCACACTGTGGTGGCGTGAGCATCTCGATTATGCCAACGCCCTTCAGCTACTGGTCGAATCCGAGTCCCGTAAATGCAGCGACTCCAATGACATGGACTCCGCGGCACTTTCGATTAGCAATACTTGCAGAGTGGAAATTCGTGACGGGTTTGTCCGCAGTCAATCATTCGAGCGGGGACGTAACTTGTTGACCGTTCGGCGTGAAACACTCGAATGGATCTCAGGTCGAAGAATCGGTGATCGTCCCGCCGAGCTCAGAGACACAACATGGTCGGTCGTAGAGAGAGTTAGCTCCAAGGCGATATCAAAGGCCATGGCTCGCTTCGCGAGCACCGTACATGATAGTGATCGCATAAAGCTTCTTTCAACGATTGTTCAAGCAAAGACCGCGCACGCGGAGGGTCATTTTTCCACAGCCTTCATTCTTTTCTGGTTCGCAATCGAATCATCTGTTCGATCAATAATTCAAAACCTCAATAAAACACCAAAAAATTCACCGATCATCACTGCAATTGAGAAATTACTGGAACTCGGCGAGATCGATCAAGACTTGGCTAACGAGCTCCAAGAGCTGCGAGTTATCCGCAATAAGTTGGCCCATGCGCCGGGCAGTACAATCTGTACTCCAACACAGAGCGGCCGAGCCGCTAATGCTGCAGTTGCGATGTCTGCTCATAGAAGCGAGCTTCAACTAACCATCGGCTGGAACACTAGTGTGCAATTTTGAAGGCGCAGGAACGGGTAAGCCTCAATTCCAAAGCCACCCACCTTGAGAGAAGAAAGCATGCAATTGCCTTTGCATACTTGTGGTGGGCCCACCAGGATTCGAACCTGGAACCAAAGGATTATGAGCCCCGCTCCAAGTGTACACTGGCGTTCACTGGTGTCCGCGGCACAAATTTAAGCAACTGTTTTTATTGAACTTTTGCCCGCCAATGTCCATACTCATTCGCTCAAGCCCGGTATCAAACGGGCACCAAGCGGGCATCAGATGAGCTCCAGCAAGACCGGAATGCTGACGACCAAAGGAATAGCGTCGCTCGCTATCGGCGAGTGGGCAACGGACCCGGCGGCCCGCGGGGCAGGCAGGCTCCAAGCCCGCAAGCTCACAAATGGTCATGTCGCCTTCTACTACCGCTATACAGGTCCCGCAGGTACTCGGGACAAGCTACCTATGGGGACGGCCCTAAGTTTAGCCGAAGCGCGCGCGAAGGCCGCAGCCCTGTCCAAACGCTACCAAGCCGGCGACCGCGACCTGCGCGCCGCCCTGGACGCCGAACAGCGCGAAGCGGAGCGGCAGCGAGTAGCGGCAGAGGCGGTGCGCGCGGCACGCTCCGCGGCAACCCTCGGCGCGCTAATGGACGCCTATGTTCAATCGCTGGAGGATGCCGGCAAGGTCAGCGCGCGCGAAGTAAAGAACGCCATCAAACTGCACGTGAAGACTGCATGGCCGGTGCTTTGGGATTCCCCTGCGAACGACATCACCCTTGATGACCTGTTGCCGGTGCTAGCGCGACTGGCCGAGAAGGGCAAATTGCGGGAAGCTGGCAAGGTCAGATCCTACATACGAGCCGCCTACGCGGCAGCGATCAGGGCGCGGCAAGACGCCCGTGCGCCAGCCGCGCTACGGGCGTTGTCAGTGTCCAACAATCCCGCCCGCGACTTGGCGACGATTGACGGCGGCAGCACCCCGGGCGAGCGTGCCCTATCGCTCGCCGAGCTGCGAGCGTACTGGAAGCGAATCAGCGAGCTTACGGGAGCAGCTGGCGCACTGCTGCAGGTGCATCTACTCGGTGCCGGCCAGCGCATTGCTCAGCTTGGCCGCATGACGATCGACGGCTGGGACAGGGACACGAGAACCGTGCTAATCCTCGACATCAAGGGCCGCAGGAAGTCACCGAGGCGGCACTACGTGCCAATGATCCAGGCCGCCGAGAATGCCCTGAAAGTGATGCGCGGCGATGGCCTCGGCCCCTACCTGTTCACCCTGAGCGAGGGCGTGGCGCCGGCGACCTACGACATGCTGCGCCGCGTGTTCGACCCTGTGGTTGATGCCATGGTGACCGCGAAGGAACTGCCCGGCGGGCGGTTCACGCCTGGGGATCTCCGGAGGACGATCGAGACCCGGCTAGCGGCAGCCGGCCAGAGCCAGGAAATACGCGGGCAACTGCAGTCCCACGGCCTGGGAGGCGTCCAGAACCGGCACTACGACCGGCACGACTATGCCGCCGAGAAACGCACCGCGGTGGAGGCGCTGCACAAGCTGCTGACCGGCAAGCCGGCCAAGACAGCAGCGAAGGCGCCGAAGCGCAAGGCGAGCTGACCTTCGTCGGGACGCCTTTTTCCTCGATAGCTAGATCGAGATGTCGGAATGAATCATCCAGTTGAGTGGCATTCTTAGCACTAGGGCTACACGTAAGGAGTAGCGATGTCTCAGCTTTGCCTATCCCGCAGCGCGCCCGGCAGGCTAGGTTCCTCCAACAGAATGGGATACGGCACTACCTAGATGCATATAGCTGGCCAGTGGTTCTGCGTTCTGCCGTAGAGTCAAGTGAAAAGCACAAGCCCGCCATTCCCGAGTGGAAGTCGAACAAGGCTCCATAGCTTCGACCGCCCTTAAAGCAAACCCCGCTGGAGCGTGGTGCCCTAGTCGGCGATGAAGAAGCACACGCATCCGGCTAATCCGCCAGCTTCAGGTGGCCGACGGACTGAAAAGCGAAAAGCGCTGAATCAGGAATTTTATATATCAGCCCAGCTGCGATGCATCTTTATTTTTGCCCTCCATCACTTTCAACAAGACATTCACTGATGATAATACTTGTTCAACACGTTTGATCTGGCTAACAGCTTCACCAAGTGTCACGTTCTGACCCAAGCGATAGTCTGCCATTACACGTTTCGCACGTGCCGCGTCCATGGTACGAAGCAGCCGCCCCTTAACATCACGATACTGAGAAAGAGCGGGACAAACATCCTCAACTCGCCACTCGGACAACCGCTCAACGACCTCGAAGTGCGATATCTGCTCGCCCTTCGCTTTGACGGAGCAAGGAAGCACCTCCACCAAGGGCAATAACGCATGAAACGCCGCATAATATGCCCGACTCATCGAAGAGCGAAGCTCAACCTCAACCGATCTATCTACCGCGTTCTTTTCAGCGTAAGCAAGCAAATCACTCGTTGAAATTCCCATTATTTCAGACATCCGTACTGTCAGCGGTGATCACAAACAACAACCTACGATTTGCTTCAACGGGAAAATTGCGGGAATCCAGCGCACCATAAAGCTCCCACTCGATATCTTGAGCTTGCTCCGCTGTCGATTTGATATCGAATTCGTACATTAATGCTGCGTTAGCGTCCCCCTCGCCAGTAATGGCCGCCACTCGCACACGCTTGATCTTGACCTTCTTTTCGTGGAGAAAATCGCGCACATAGCAAACTGCTTCCGAAAATTCGGCATCGCAGCTTTCACCGCGCTCAAACTGCGCGAGCATTTGCTCACCCGGGGTATACAAAAGCTCACCTGATGAGGCGTTCATCTTTTCAAGATCCGCCTTAAGTTGGTCGGCCACGAAGAGATACCCTTGACCGGCCAGTAGCTGGCAGACAGTTCTGGTCGCAGCCACATTGCCGGGCAACAAGTCACGGAAACGAGAGAAAACCGCAAAAACTGACGAAGAATTTCCGCTATTCTCTAAGCCCTGCAGATAGCGGATGAACGGTTCAACCTTTCGTCCATTCAGCTGCATAGCACGGTCGAGAAGCTGGGATCCGGCACTGAGGTCACCCGCCAGAAGGGCAATGTGCCCGCGGATCTCCAAACCAGCTGGAAGATCGACCTTGGAGAGTCTCTCCGCTCGATCGCGCAGCAATCTCAGGCTGAACTCATCGGGGTCTCTTTCAACATAGTAGGCGGCAACCTCTTGTAAGAGGTCACCGTGTATCGTCTCGGGTGAGCTAGAGGTCGTCATTCACTTCTCTATGAGGTGCTTCCATACACCAATGACGGCGGAGCATAGCCCCGAATAGTGTCACTGTGCAGCATTCTAACGGCTTTCCTTAGAAGAAATTTAACGCACCATCACCCACAAACATGTAACTTGTTGATTACACAGGCTTACCGTGAGCTCGGCGCTACATGAGATGCCCGGAAGATTGAGCCGGGACACCTGACGAACGCGTCCGGTACGCCAAATTTGAACGACATCCGGTAGCGGTATCGGCAATCGGGCCAAGGTGGCACTCAAGATCCCGGCACAGACCGCCCGGGACTCTCGTCTATTCGTTCAGCCAGTTGGCGGCGTGCTTGGCGTCTTCACTTTGTTGATGACGACGGTCTGGATGTACTCGCCGTTGGCGCCAGAGATGACCACGATCCGCGTGTAAGCGTCCTCATAGACAACTTGGGCGCTACATGGGCAAGTGGCGGCAGCCGAGACCATGCCGAGTGGACGACTCTGCTCATCATTGACTATAGCAAAAGGCTCTTCGGCAGCCCGACCTATCGGTAGGCGCGATTGCGCTCCCGGCGTCACGATCAGAACCGTCAGCACTTCGTCCTTCGGTGAATTGATCTGGACGAACTTAAGTCCAGACTTCTCAAACGCATAGACCTTGAACTGCGGCGATAGGCTGATGTTTTTTGCACCGGCAGGAATGCTGTCACCCAGCCCACGGACCACATTTGCTGGGTCGAGCTTCTGCTCGGCGGCGTTGACATCGGATGCGGCCGCGATCGCCAGCAGCATTAACGGGAATAGGGACTTGAAGTTGATGCGCACGGTTCCTCCATGAATAGTGGTACGGCAGGACCGACGCTACTCCGCCACGCGAGTTGCCGAAAGGGGCCCTATCCACGATTTCGCGACATGTCTACTTGGATAGACAGCAAGCCAACCTAGTGATAGCCAAGCGCCCTGGCTATCTATCAGAATTCCGCGTTCGATAATAATTGAACAACTCGCCCTGTTAGCACAGAGCGAGCTGCTAGCTCACTGTGCGATGGCCTTCTGGCTATTAGCGTAGTCAACCACGAACTGTTTCAGCCATTCCTTATCTGCACCCTTGTCTTTGCAGCTTCCGGCCTCATTGGCAACCCAGCCGTAGCACATCCATTGCTTTAGTTTTTCACTGTAACTGCACTGCTCAGGGTCAGGCATCTGAGAAATGCAGCGATTATTAAGCAGTGCCATTTTTGCGCATTGCGACGTTGCATGGTCAAGAGCGGCCTGAGGCGTATCCCCCATGCCTCCTACCTTCTTTGCCGCTACCACGGAGAACGGAACACACAGGAAAATAGCCGCCACCAGCTTCCATTTCATGTGACCCCCAATTGTTGTATGCGGTCCGAACAGTCTTACACGAGAAATATCCCCCTTGCAGCGCGGCCATGCTTGCGCGACTATCCCTACGTCACCTGATCTGCAGGGACGTAGGTAGAGATGCCGCGTCCGTAGTTATTCCAATTCCCTTCCGCCGCCTTCAGCACTCGAGACTGACGCTTCGTGAGATAAGTTTGCGCGCTACCCACCATATCTTTGGGTTGACGTGAAGGCTCACAGCCAGGAAAGTAGCGATTGATGGGACCAGCCTTCTTTCTACATAGAGGATCACCCGGCACGGTGTCGTAGATGAAGCCGTCGTATTCGATCCACATGTGCGTGGGCGTCACGTCCTGAGCCGAGTCAAACACCCCGTATACAATGCATTCCTTGTTGTGCTTTGCCGGCGGACTGCGCTGCAATGCGAGGAAGGCAGCGATCTTCTGGTCGAAGCTCGCCGCAATTGCGTTCCGATTCCTGTATAGCTGCATGCCGAGAACTTCGATGCTGTTGTTGAACGCGCGTGCAAGCCCTTCGTTTTCCCAGCCGTCAAGTGCCCACACACGACAACTGCACGCATCAATAAAGTCTTGAGCCGCGACTACCGCGTTCATCGCCCCAGCCTCCAGGCCGCTGTGAGCGCTCAGCATCGGTCCGCAGCTTGGTGACCACCCGACGATTCGTCTCAATCGGCAACTCGAAAAAGGTCGCCCACGAGGTGGCTTTCAGGAACTCCGCTGCTGGGCGGCGTGAATCGACTTCAGACGAACCCCTAGAATGCGTAATTTGCGCCGGTGGAGCTTGCTCAAGGCCCGCGGGTTGAGCGGCCTCACTGGCGCCCGCGTCCGGCATGGGTAGGATCGCGCCAGCGCCGGCCTGGCGGTATCGGCGATCAGCCCGGCGTGCTGTCGGATTCTTCCGACACCGGCCAGCCGAACGCCTCGGGCCGGGGCAGCAGCGCCATCACGTCTTCCGGGGTCTCGACGCCGGCCGGAGTGTTCGCCAGGATCTCGTAGCCCATGGCGTACACGGCATCGCGCCATGCGATGGCCGCCGCAGCTTCGGTGCGGAACTGCTCGTTCGTGCTCGCTGCGTAGGAGGCACAGGACACGATGTTGTCGTAGCCGCGGGCTTGGACGACACGATCAAGCCAAGCGCTGATCTGAGTTTTCGTTTCGGCAACCTGGTCCGGTGCCAGAACTTCGGCCGGGATCTCGGCATGGAGTGTTTCTCCATCCTCAAGCACGGCCCCTGTGTCAACAGCGCGCCAGCTCCGGCCTTTTACTGCGTACATGATCACCTCTCGAATGCGTAGCCGTAAAGGTCGATGTAGGCGCCGCTAACCGCTGCGCTCATCAGGTACTTGAGCTGCTGCGACGAATCTGTCGGCAGGTAAGTAACGACTGCCTGCCCGCCGAAAGCAACCGCAACGAAGTAGTCGGTAGTCGTAACTGCTGCATCGCCGGGGCCGACGATCAAATTCGCAGAAGTTGATGCCAGATTCAGGACGCGGCCATACGCGGATCTTGATGTGACCGGAATTGCCGTCGAGCATGAAATAGTGGTCGCTGTCGTCGCCGATCCGTTTGACAACACGCGGAATTGCACGCCAGGGAGACGATATGTAATCTCCCCTTTTTGAGGGCTGTGGTCGAAATTGTGGATGTTTCCGGACGCATCCGTCCGGAAAGAGCCGATGTAACGTCGTGATGTGTCTCCGGTCTTTGTGCGCGCTTTCCCACTGTATGGCGTTGCCGGTGCGGTTGTGACTATCTCAACGTCAGGCGTAGCCCCGTTCAAAAAGCCGTATATGTGATACCAGTTGTTGGCGCCGAGGGGGAGGCTGGATTTCGTGACCGCCGTGGGGAACGCCAACACGTAGCCCAGGCTTGGGACATAGCACGCGCCGGAGCTGACGCTGATCGACGTGCCGCTGATCCACGTCATGACCAGGCCGGAAATGTAATCGGTGAAGATGGGCGGCAGGTAGATCGGAGCGTCGTAGTCGCCAGCCGCATATTCCGCCAGGGCAGTCGCCACGCCGCTGCTCTTGACCGCCTTCAGTGGGATTTGCTCAGCCATCAGGGAAGCACCGCGATGTTGGACGCAGTGCCGGACGCCAGGAAGAACGGCAGCTTGCGGTCAGTAGTGAGAGGGATATTGGATGCGCCCGTTTGGAGGATGAACGGGAACGTTAGGCCGACTGCGGCGCGCGCTCTGGCGTCTGTGAAGTAGAGGTTAGACGCGCCTTCGGTAAGGTCGTCCGTCGTCGCCGCTGCTGTGCCCGGAATACGGCCCTTGGTATCACGCGTGATCTTGACCAGCGCCGCGCCAACTCCGCTGTTCGCAAGATCGGCAAGATCAAAAGTTGTGACGCCAGTGGCGCCATCGACACTCTTGGTCAGGTTGGCGGTGACCGCAAACCCATCGGATAGTGCGTACCACCCGCGCGTACCGTCCGGGCCAGTGCCGTAGTACCACGTGTACCCGGGAGTATCGGTGTCGCCCTCCAAGCTGATCTGCATGACCCCTAGCGGGGCGCCCTGGATCGCGATGGAGCCAATGCCCTGGATGGTGCCGCCACCCGCGCCACCGTCTTCCAGCGCAGTGACGCGCGCAGCCAGTTGGTCCAGTTGCTGCTGCTGTGCAGGCGTCAGGCCACCGCCGTCCCGTAGCTGGAGGAAATAGGAGTACCACTCCCGCGTGGGCAAGCCATTGCGGTCAACTAGGGCGGCTTGGGCTTTCGGCAGGCCAGCGGTCGGCATCGTTACGCCTTCCGGCCATGCGCGATCCAGTCGAACGGGACCGCGTTGATGAAGTTGGCGTTGGACTGGCCGAAGTCGTCGCTGTCGAACTGCACCGTGAAGCCAGTGGCGCTCTTGGTCGTGATCGCGGGCACGCCGATCTGGCCGCCGGACGTATGGCTGGCATTGCGCGGGATGACTTGCACGATGAACGGCGCCGAGTCATAGGCCGTTGTGAAGGTGACATTCGCCGAGGTCTGGCGCGCGCCCGCGGCCGGAGCGCTGGCATTGCCGTACTGGATCAGTAAGGTTCCGATCTTGTCCGAGCTGGAGCTGTTGACGATGGGCAGATCAGGAACTGTCGGTGCTGCCTGCCAAATGAGGTTGCTGCCGTCTGTGCCCAGGATCTTGCCCGATGCCCCAGTCGGGTCAGGGACTTGCAGCACGTCCGTCCAAATCAGGTTGGAGCCGTCGTTGCTCAGGAACCGGCCGGTCTCCAGGGCTGGGATCGTGGCCCCAGCCCCGCCGCCAGAGTCCACGTCGCGGGTCCATACAGACGTGCCATCTGCGGCCTTGAGCAGCACCGTGTAGGCGCCGTCCAGCCAGATGTTGACGTTCGAGCGGCCCGAGCTATCTAGCGGCACTGGGTTGGTGTTCGCCACGGTCAGGGCGGAGTCGGACCACGTGCTTTTGGGGGTGGTCGTCCCTTGGTCGTAGAACGTCAGGCTGCCGCCAGCCAGCGGGGATAGGCCCAGCAGGTCTAGGAACACCGGGGCGGGATTGTAGAAGCGAAACGACATGGCGTCTCCAGGCGAAAAGAAACCCGCGCGAGGCGGGCTTGGTTGTCTACGAATTGGGGCGATCGGGCGGTTACGCTCCGCCTGCCCAGCAGGAGGGCATTACAGGGGAATGGAATGACGACGTACTGGATCACCTTCCGGCTTGCGGCTGGATCAGTAGGCGGTCGCGACTACGACACCCGCTATGGAGCGCTGATCGAAGCGGTGAAAGCCCATCGGGCGAACCACTGGTGGTATGAGCCCACCTCGTTCTGGCTGATCGACAGCAACTCCAGCGGCGCTCAGATAGCTGCGAGCATCAAGAACGCTATCGCCCCAACGGAAGACCTCGCCTTGGTCGGCTCGATGGAGTTCAAGAATGCGATCGCGGTGGGCAACATCGCAGAGATGGCAACCCTGCGCGCCCTGGTGCCACTGCTCACGACTGTCTGACGAACCAGCTGGTGTGCACGTCGATCGGGACACCGAGAAGGCGGGCAACCAGCTGAACCGCCTTGATGCGCATCTTGCCGAGGGCGTGGGAATTGATCTTGTGGGTCATGGTGCTCTCCAATGAAAAACCCCGCGTCGGCGGGGCTGGGTGGTGGTAGGATTCGGCCGTCAACTACACGGGGTGTGCCATGGATTGGAACGAATTCCAGAACTGGAAGTGGCGGAAGAGATCTATGAATCTTGCGGGTGGAAATCCTGCTCGACAGCTACTTGGGCTGCTGCTTTGCCTCACCGTTTTCACGGTTTCGACTGGCTATTTACTTGTCTCTCTCCTGAGATGAATTCCCCGATAGCGCTTTGACGCGCTGGTCCATTTCGTTCGCGATCTCTACTGCATCGCGGTCCTCGGCACGCTCTCCGGCTTGCTTGAGAACTTGGATCTGCGCCGCAAGATCGCCGGCATCGCGATTTGTGTTGTGCGCCAGCCACGCAACCACACGTGGATTGGTCATCATCCTTGCGCTTAGATTGGCCGAGCCCACGGTAGCCACAGTAGAGGCAAGCACCATTGCCGCCTGTGAAAGGTGGCCTGTCGCAGCCAAGCCAGCGGCTGAGGGAATCGACGTAATGACACCGCCGAGCGCAACTTGCCGAGAGGTTCCAGACGAGTTGTGGAACACCTTGTTGCCAGTGTCGATCGCGTCCGCAACACGAGCGATCTTGTCCATGTCGTCCCGGAAGGCGCTCCCATAGCGTGCACTGCGGAACAGTTCCTTGCGCGCCTCCGGGCTAAGATTCGCCCAGTTTGTCAGGAATGTGCGCATGGAAAATGCATCGCCGCTGGCATCTTGCAGCCCCTTCGAGGCGCGCCCCATGCGCTGCAGCATCGATGCGGTTACTTCCGCTCGCGCCTCAGGAGACAGTGCGCCCATCACGCGCTTGAGTGGCGTCGCTCCATTCTGTGTGCCGTTGAACAGCGACACGTAGGCGGCTTCCGGCCCACCATTCTTGTCGATGATTTTCTCGATTTGCTCGATCCGGTTTGAACCCATCTTGTAGTAGTTGTTAGCCCTCTCCATCAGCTGGATCGCGCGCGGGTTTCCGGTCGCCCGGACCGCGTCGGTCATGTCCTCGCTCAGGTTCGCGTAGAGCCCGCGCAGTTGCTTCACGTCGAAATCCGGGTTCAGACCGGCGCCGGCGATCTTTTCGCCGACCATCGAGCGGATGTCCTTCAATGCGCTGTAAGGCAGCGCGCCGTTGTTCGCCGCCAAGTCTGCCTGCACTGCCTCGGCCAGGCGATCCATGAAGGGGTTAGCTAGCACCTGCGATGTGTTGGTCGCGCCGGCGGCGGGCGCGGTGACATTGGCCAGGTAGGCGTCGGTTTTCTGTGCCGCGACGCGCGTGGTGGGTGGCATGAACTGGTCCAGCGCGTTGTACAGCTTCTTCGAGTTGTCGCGAAATGTCTGGATGAACCCGCCTGGGCCAGTAATCCCCTGCTGCACGGACGTGCCGACCTGTTGCGGAGTGAGGTCGGCCCCGTTGAGCACGATGGCATTCGACATCTCATCCAACCGGCCGCGTACCTGTTCCCGCTGCTGTTCCCCCAGCTGACCAATGCGGCCTGCGCCCCCGGGAAAGTTGCCGGCGAAGGTTTCCAGCGCATTAGCTACGCGGCTACCCGTCGCTTGGCCGACGCTGGGCGTAGTGCCAGCGGCATCGAACGCGGCGATGGTGTCCCGCAGCCCCTGCGTATCCTGGCCGCGGATCGCGCGGCGCGTGCCGCCAGCAACGGCCGTCGGCACTGCGCCGACGCCTTCCGGAATGAGTTGCGCCAGGCGGTTCGGTGCGACGGCTCGGCCCGCCAGCGAAGCGGCTCCGCTGGCCGCGCCAGGACCGAGGCCACCGAGCAGACCGGCCATGATCTGCATGCCGGTGCCGCCGCCAGCCTCCCGCATGCCGGACGATGCGCCGGCGCCAGTAGCGGTGCTGACCGTCTGCAGGACCGGGTTGGCCGTCAGCAGATCGGCCAAGCGATTGGTGACCGGCGCTGCGGCGCCAGCGCGACCAAGGTTCGTCAGGGCGTTCACGCCCGCGCCGATGCCCATCGTCAAGCCCGTGCCGGTCAGTGCCTCGCCGATGTCGCTGTAGACGCGTTCCTTCGCCGTCTGCGGCCGGCGCATGCCCATCTCATCGGCGACTTGGGCGGCGGCGTCGCGGTAGGTACGGCCACCCGTGCCCAGCTGCGTGCCCCACCCCGCAGCGCGGTCGATCGGATCCAGTACGTAGTAGTTCAGCGCATCGCCCCCCAGCGAGCCGTACAGGCCCGCAGCGCCCTGCAGCACTTGGCGGCCGCCGTATTCGCCCAGGAAGCGCCCCACAGCGCTCCCCTCCTGCACCTGCGGCACCGCCGACTGCCCGGAGACCATGCGCGCGAACGCGGACTGATTGGCCGGATTCGGCGCGGTTGGTGCCGCTGGCGCCGCGGCTCCCGGCTCGTCATCCCACACGACCTGCGACAGGTCGATCGGCTGCTGCGCCGCAGCTGCGGCCTGCTGGTCTCGCAGCTGGCTTTCGCTCACGCCGCCGGTGATGTTGATCTCCATCGGCTGCTGGCCGCTGGCGGGCGCTGGCTCGTCGTCCCACTTCACCTGCGCCAGCAGCGCCGGATCAATTGCCATAGTCGGTGGTCCCGTCGCTGTATTGGACGACCTTGCGGCCATCGGGGAGAGTGCCGCTGCGCACGATGGTGCGTCCGGCGCCCGCAGCTCCGCTCGCGGCGGCAACACCAGTGGGGGCCGCAGCACGCGGAGCGACTTCCAGGGCCTCACCATCGGGGCCGCGGCCGTAATTCCGGTAGAGCGTCGCGATCTGCTGCTGGCGCTGCGTAATCGCCCGCTGGTTGATGGTCTGCAGTCGCGTCATCGCCTGCTTGAGACTCTTCGCGTCGTTCGCCTCCATCAGCGCCTGAACTGCGCGATTGGCATCGCCTTCGGTCTGCACACCCTTGTTGAGCCGCAATGACTCGTTGACCATGTCCATTTTGTCTGCCTGCCACTCGGCCAGGTTGCGCGAGTTCTCATCAGAAATGCCCGCCTTATTGCGAAGCGTGCCCTCCAAGGCTGCGCCAGGCCGCACGTCCAGCTTGTTATCCTCAAGCCTGCCCAGATGCTTCTGCGTCATCGCTATGACGTTGTCGGAACCCTGCAACTGGTCTTGAAGATCGAAAAGCTGCTTGATTGCACCGGCCGGCATCGGCTTCTCGGCAACGGCCGGCTTGTCCGCCGGACCGCCTGGGATCGCCTGCAAGCTGCCATCCGGCAGGCGCTGGTAACCGGACGGCACGCCGCGCTGAGCGGCCGCGACGCGATCCAATTCCAGCTGTTGCTGCTGGTAGGGCGTGATCGCCGCGGGCGCCTTTCGCAGTTGGGTGCCGCCGCCGGCGGCGCCGCCATTGGGCAGCTGCAGGTGCACGTGGTCGCCTTCATCGATCGGCTGGTAGCCGAGCTGCCGCGCGCGCGCCACGAAAGCGGGTTTCAGTGCCGCCGGCACCGCATAGTCGGCCGCCGTGCCGGCGAGATGCTGGCTGTTGGGCTGCCCGCCCACCTCGGCATTGCGCTGCGCCGTGCGCGTGCCGCTGGTCATCTGCACACCGGGGAACTCCATGGCCAGGCCGGTGAAGTCGGCCGCCCTGTTGCCCGCCGCGGCCGCGCCGCCCGCCGCGCCTGCTGCAGCTGCCCCCGCCGTGCCGCCAGTGTTGACCGGCGCAGCCTGCAACGTGCCCTTATTGACGCCGTAGAAGCCGTCGCCGGAATCGATGATCTGCACCTTGGGCTGATCCTGTCCGAGGATCTGCGTGCCGCCATTGCGCATGATCGCTACGCGGTTGCCCTGCGCGTCCACGTAGGTGGACTGCACCTGACCCTGGGTGCCGCCGCCGGTCTGCGCCAGCACCTGGTACAGGGTCGGCGCCATGGTGGCGTCGTCCCACTGCTCGGGGAATTGGCCCTGCGGGATCTGCTGCTGCAGCATCGGCCGCACGGCATTCCATGCACCCTGTACCGCCTGCGGGTTGTTCGTCTGGCGGGCCTGCTCCAGGTAGCGCGCAGCGCCGGCCAGCTTCTGCATGGTGCGGTCTTCCTGCCCCTGGTCGTAGGTCTGCTGCTGCTGGAACTGCTGCTGCTGGGTGGCAGCGGCCTGGGGATTGATCGAGGCGATCTGCCCCAGCAACTGGTTCCGCTGGTCCGGCGCGGCCGTGTAGGCCTGGCTCGCGAGCTGCGCCAGCTGGTTCTGCTGCCCGCGCGCGCGGCCCATCTCGCCCTGCTGCTGGACGTAGTTGATTGCGTCCAGGGGTCCAAACTGTGCCAGTTGATTCACCATTACCAACCCCCCGCCAGGCTGTTAACGTTGTTGCCGAAGTTGTAGACGCTGCCTTGCCCGGTACTTGCCTGCTTGGCGAACAGCGACGCCAGCTGGTTGGTGTTGTTGCCGTAGCTGCTCTGCCGGCCCTGCAAGTAGTTGTTGGTCAGGCCGGCCAGACCGGCGATGAGCTGGTTGTTGGTGTTCGCGTTCTGGTAGGCGGCGGTGCTGTTGGCGTCGCCCACGGCATTGGCGTAGCCGGTGTTGACGCCCGCCAGCGCGCCGGCCGCGCTCTGACCCATGCCGGCGATGTTCGCGATCTTGTTGTAGTAGTTGTTGTAGTTCTGGCTCGCCAGGCCGGATGCATAGTCCACCAGGTCCGTGCTGTGACCGCCCGAATACAGGCTGCCGCTCGCCGCGGCGCTGCGGTCCAGCGACTTGATGCCCTGATCGCGCGTCCATGCGTAGTCCGGCGATTCGGTGAAGCTGGCGGTGTTGCCGGCGTTGAGTTGCTGCAGCTGCGTCAGCGCGTTGGTGCCCGCCGTCATGTACGGCTGCATGTTCGCGGTGTTCGCCGTGCGCGCCTCGTCCTGCGCCCGCACGGTGGCATTGGCGGCGCCCTGGGCTCCCTTCTTGGCCTGGTTGGCGGCGTAGGCGGTTGCGCCGGCGGCGATTACGGTCCCGGTGATGGCGGCCATGGTCAGATCCTCTTGGTGAAGCTGGTTTCGGAATGCCGATAGCCGGCGCGCTCGTACAGGGCTGCGGCCTGCGGCGGACTGGAAGCGAGGGTGACCATCACCACGATCTCCGCGCACCGCGCCGCGCAGGCCGGCTCCACGGCGGCCAGCAGTGCCTTCCCGACGCCGGCACCCTGCGCAGCCGGATCGACCCACCAGACGACCTCGTAGGCCGCGTTGATGCTGTGGTTGAACATGAAGGGCGCGACGACCAGGCCGACCATGCCGACGACATCGCCGTCCACCTCGGCCACCAGCATCACGCTGTCCATCAACTGGCGGACCAGCTGCGCCACTGCCTCGTCATCCATCGGCGCATGCTCGGCATAGCTGGTTGTCGCGTAGAACTTGCGCGACATCGCGACGATCGTCGGGACATCGGCCTCGATTGCGGGTCGGATCATGCGCAGGCCTCGGGCGTAAAAAAGGCGACTGCTACGAGTCGCCCGGATTGGGGATCGGTGCCGAACGCCGCAAACGGCCATCGGCTGTGGAATAGCGCGGATTCGTAGATGACGCAGCGGCCCATGCGCATCTCGGCCAGGCCGATCTGCTCCCAGTACCCGGCGTCATCCCAGTCGTGGCGGATCTGCTCGAACAACTCGAAATCGCCTTGCTCGATGCGCTCGGCGCCGGTGGACTTGTGTCGCCAGAAAGCCGTTCCGCCCTCGCCCTCGCTCAGGTACAGCACAGCGGCATGCGTGCCCCAGCCCATGTCCGAGTGGATCGCCGCGTTCGGCAGCTCGCCGTCATAGTTGAGCCGGTAGCCCATGCCCAGCATTTCCACCGGCCCCATGGCGCGCTCGATGCCCTCCCGCAGCCCTGGCACGTCCACCAGCGCTACGCGCTTGTAGACCTGGCCATCGTGGCCGGGCCAGTCGATATAGGGCGCCTGCAGCGCATGCGCACGCACGGCGGACGCGTCCGGCACGAAGCCGTCGATAACCATCATTCCATCGCCTCGATCGATGCCACGGCGCCGTACAGGTCGCGCTTCACCGGGCTGGAGACGCGAATCTTGAAGACCCAGTTGCGGCCGGAGCCGAGCCGCATAATGCGGATGCGTTGGTTGTACTCGCCAAGTTCGCCGAGCGACTTCTCGCGCCAATTCGACCAGTTATTGCCGCCATCCTTCGAATAGCAGATTTCGAGCTTGCGATCACTCATGGCGTGTATCCATCGGTCAGCACCTCGATGCCCCAGCCGGAGATGTGCGATTGCAGCGCTTGCAGCCCCTTGAGCGAGATCGTGATGCCGGAGCCAAGAGGGAGACTGCGCTCGATAGGTGTCGGCGTGAAAGCACTGGTAGGAGTCGGCGAGGTGTTGACCACCGATTCCGTTCCGCTTCCAGACGTGAACTGGATCGCTGCCGTAGCCCCGTCGCCCGCGATCAAGTAGAGGGACGACACCCTGACGCCTAGAACGCCGCTGCCGGTGATGTTCAGTACCCAGCTTGTGCCACCCACCGCAACGCTGCCGGAGCGCGTCAGGCCGATAATCGAACCCGACATGGTGTTGCTATTCGCATTCACGTCAGGCGAGAAGGTGTATGCGACGGTTGATTGGTCGATGGGCTGCCAGACCGGCTCAGGCTCCGGGCCAGGACTGCTAGTTGGTACGGTCTCGTCCAGCCCCATCGAGGCCAAAAGCTCCAGATAGTTGACGTTGATGCGGTTCTGATTGTTGTGTACGACGCCAGACGTGCGCTCGGACACTAGGGGCTGATCGCCTTCCATCATGTAGTCCCAGTCCAGCACCCACAGCGTGCCGTCTTGGAAGTCGCCGCCAATCCACATGTTGTTCCAGCGGGTCAGCGTGTTGAGGCGCCAGCGCTTGAGGCCGTAGGATTCGCGGCGGTGCCACAGCCGCGTCACTACGTCATAGCCCCAGGTCTGGCCGTCGGGGAAAGTCAGGTAGTAGACCTTGTGTTCCCCGTCCTCCCACTTGAACGCAAACGCCTGCGCCCAGTTGTTGTCCTTGATGGCCTGTTGGATCGCACCAGTGGACACGGGAATGGCGTTGTAGCCATCCAGGCGATACACCACGCCGTCGTCGCCAAGCCAGAAGATGCTGTTGTCAAGCTTCACCACTGACTGGCCGGCAGCGCAGCCGCGCTCGATCAGGACGCGCTTGTTCTCGAAAGTGCCAGTCGCGGCGCCGGAGTTGTAGAAGAATTCGATAGTTGTCTGGTTGAACACCACGACTTCAAACTGGCTCACTACCAGCGTGACGATCTTGTCGGGCGACCCTTCCGATTCGCTGCGGTCCAAGGTGTTGTAGGACAGTGCATCCGCTAGGTCGCTGAAGAACCAGTACCGTCCGAACGGCTCGACTTGCAGCAGGTAGCTATCCAGGTAGGCGACAGCCTTTGCGCCAGGATAGCCATCGTCCGAAATGACGGTGAATGTGCTGGTCGCTGTGTTCCACACGTAGCCGGTACTCTGCCCCGTGACGATCAGCAGCTGATTGCCATTCGTGACTTGGTTGTAGGCCATCGACACGCGGCCAACGCCAGGAATCGTGCCGCGCACCGTGCTGGTGCCGTTCGGCTTTACCTCGCGAAGCTGAGTGCCGGCGACGATGAATAGCGCGCCCTCGACGTTGATAGCGCCGCGAATCGGCTTGGTGCCCAGCACAGCGAACTGACGTAGCCCGGGCGGCGATGCCAGCTTCGTGCGCGTCCGCGTCCCTGCTGCCTCTGCCACCTCCGGCAGCCAGTTCACCGTGTCCTGCACAGACCACGGGCGGCTCGCGTCGGTGTAGTAACCGCCGAGTAGGTCGATAGGCTTGAACTTCATCAGTAGTCGTACCCATCGCTTCGGATGTTGTAGCGACCACGCAGGCCCAGGCCCGGCTCCATGCTCATCGGGTTGGCCGCGAAGGTGTCGGCCAGAATGTCGGACTTCAGCTTGCGTGCCTCGACCACCACGTCAGGTTCAAGGGTTGCGCCGTACATCGGGCGCAAGCGAAGCGCCAGGTTGTAAATGATTGCCTCGTCCGCCTCGGGCGGGCTGGGCATATCGTCATCAGGAATGCTCACCGGCGACCAGCCGACGCTGTATCCGTTGGCCTCCCATCGCGCCATCATCCGGTTGAGCGAATCAATCGCCGTCTTGGAATCCGCAGCTTCCGGAGCCTCGCTAGCATCGATTACGCGCAGCAGCCCAAGGGCGCCAACGACGATTTCTGCGACCTTGGTCATTCCTGTCTCCCAAAAAGAAGGGGCGACCCGAAGGCCGCCCCTGTTCACTGACTTCTTGTCGCTTACTTCTTCTGCTTGTCGGCCTTGGCAGCCTCAGCGGCTTCTGCCTTGGCTTCCTTCGCATCCAGCTTCTCCTGGCGTGCGCGATTGGCCTTCAGGACTTCGGCGGCCGCATCGGCTGCGGATACCTCATCCTCTGGAACCTCCGGATTCCATTCCTCGCCGTTGGAGCGCCGGAACTTCGGCAGCTCCCAGCCATCGGCCAGGGCGTCTTCAACTTCATCGCCCGGGAACAGCTTCACCTCGCCATCCTTGTGCAGGTATTTGGCGTGCTTGAACTCAGCCATGACGGCTCCTTATGCAGTGGTCTTGATGATGCCGAGCGACGCCAGCGCGGTCGCAAGCTGCGCCGCAGTGACGGATGCTAGGCTCAGCGCGGCCGGCTGGACAGCCGGAGTGGAGCCGAAGAAACCGACCTTGGAGCTGGCGTTGCGGCCGACCAAGGTGCCATCTTCGGTTTCCTGTACGGCAGCGCCGACAGTGTCGTTGGAAAGTGCCATGTATATCTCCTATTAGCTGAAGTCGGTCGGGTTGTTCGGGATGACCACGCCGAACTCAGGACGCAGCACCGCAGAACCCCAAAGGATGTCCACGCGGTTCAAGAACTGGTCGTTGATCGTGTCGTAGTCGCGGATCATGCGCAGGCTCAAGCCATCCAGGTTCATGCGCGACGTGTCCTTGTTCGGCGGCAACGGCAGATCCACAGTCGCGAAGGTCAGGAAGTCACGCGCGAAGCCCAGGTTCACACCGGTCTGCGTGGTCGCACCCAGAACCACCACATCGGAGTTGTCGGCCGGCGATGCGGTGACGTTCTGCTCCGGGCCGGACGTGACGATGGCCGGGCTGATCTGCAAGTTGCCCGATCCGCCCGCGTAGTCGGCCGTGACGACGAAGGTACGCAGGACGCCGGTGGACACCTTGGTTGCCGGGTTGACCGCATAGACGTTCGTAAACTGGACGTGCTGGCCTGCCAGCAAGGTGCCGGTGCCGGTATCGATGGCAATGGAGCTGCCCGTCTGGTTCGCACCGTTGACATCGTAGGTGCCCGGGATCGCCGAAGTACCATACGCCTGCGACGGCATGTTCGTGGTCTCAAACCAGTCGAAGCCGGACGCACGGACCATGATGCCGTCTTCGTACTGATCGCCGATCCGCGACTGGCTGTTGAACAGCGCCTGGGCACTCTTGACCACCTGGATCGTGCCGCTGGTGTTGGTCACCATGTAACGCTTCTGCGGAGCCAGGTTGTCGCTGAGCATCTTGTTGGCGAGCAGGGCATCACCGATGTCAAGCTTGCCGTCCGCATTAGCCACGAAGTTCGCCGCATACGGCAGGGCGCGCGACAGCACCAAGGACTCGATGCCAGACGCCATATCGGCCAGACGCTGTTCCAGATAGCGCTCGCGGAAGTCATCGATCTTGAGCGCCATATCGGAGCTGTTCCAGACCAGGTCAACACCGGTCTGGTCAGTGATGGTCAGCGGGACGGTCTTGTCCACCATGGCGCCGGCATCCATGATGCGGCCTTGGCGGACCTTGCCATGAGTCGGGACACGGATGTTCACGGTATCGCCGATCTTGGCGCCATTCACCGCGAACTCGTCCTTGTATTCCATGTTGATCTTACGAAGGAACGTCAACTTCTGCCGCAGAACGGACAGAATCTCCTTCGTAATGAGGTTGGTAGTGAGAAAAGAATTTGCCATGTGAGCGGATTCCTAAGGAAAGGGTTTAGCCCCTCCTAGCACGTTCTTTCCGGCGCACTTCGTCGTATTCCTTCGGGGACATTTCCTCGTAGGACTTGGTGACGGCGGGCGATCCGGAAAGAGTCGTGACGGGCGGGGGCGCTTTGGTCACGGTTTTGGGTGTGATCTGACGCGGCGGTTCAGCAGTCAGCGAGGCCTCGATGCGGCCAATGGCCCTACCGATGCCGGCGGGGCTCATTACTGCGATCTTTTGGGCTTCTTGCGGGTTCTTACCCAGGTAGTAGGCGACAGCAGCCGGGTTGTCGGCTTCCGCAATTACCTCGACCATCTGTTCGGTCATCGGCAAATACGGATTGCTCACAACCTCTTGGAAATCCGGCGTGGACTCTGCGAAGGCAGCGGCGCTTTCTTGGAACTTGCGCTGCCGTTCGCGCATGGCTTCGGATTTCTTCGCCTCGGCCTGCTGCTTCTCGTCCTGACCCTTTCGCCAGTCGTACCAAGCCCGATTGAACTTGCCGACATCGAACTCGTAATCCTCGATCTTCGGCTCGTCGTCCGGAACTGCTACTTCCTGCCTGGGCTGGGCAGGCTCAGGCTTGTTCCGCACTGCCTGTTCCCGCCAGTAATCCCGCTCGCGCTCTGCTTCGCGCCAGTTCTTCGTCAGTTCATCGATGCGCTTTCCAACGCCCCTGCGGGGCTGGGCGGTCGCTTCTTCCGCTTCCGAAGCTGCCGTGCCTTCGGGGTGGTTCTGCTCTTCGTGCTGGCCCTCTTTGACCTCTTCTGCAGCAGCGTCCTGCTGTGCAGCCTTGGCCGATTCTTCCTTCACGGTTCGCGCGGCAATGCCCGCATCAAGGTGGCTGTTGTCCACCGGCTGCGGCTTCTCTACTTGCTCAGTCATTTGCGCCTCTTGGCGAGTCTTAGCCCGGCATGCCGGCCGGTGCGGTTGGGTCTAAACCCGGATCGCCGCCCATAAAAAAACCCCCTTGCGGGGGCTGTTCGGGCGACAGTGAAACTTGTGGGTCAGGGGGCAGTCCCTGCATTCCATTCATTGGGTCAGGCGGCATTGCGGGCTGCATACCCTGTAGCTGAGCTAGCAGCTGCGGCATCATCTGCTGCAATTGCAGCTGCTGCGCCATCGTCATGTTTTCGAGCTGCTGGCCTTCTGCCTGGGCTCCATACAGCTGCGCCTGCGCGTCTGCCTTCTTGGCCTCGGTGATGTCCTTGGGGTTAGGTTGCGGCGGCTCTGGCGGCTGCTCGCCCTCTTCTGGATCGAGCAGCCCTTGGCTGACCAGCAGCTTGCGCGATGCCTTCTTGATGTCTTCCAGGCCCGGCGCATCCAGCGCCTTGATATAGCCGTACTTCGCGATCTGCCCCATAGGCGATGGATCGTTTGCAAGCTGCATCAGCGCCTCGGCAGCCTCCATGCGCTGCGTCGTGAAGCTCGGCCCCACGGTCACGGCAATATCGAAGCGACCACGGGACAGGTCATTGAGCGTCACCTGCTGGCCCGTCTGTTCGTCTAGCACCACATGGTTGACGCGCACCACCTTCTCGGCGCCATCCTCGCCAATGATGCGAATCTGCCGCTCAGTGTCGTAAATCTTGGAAATCAGGTCGTTGACCACCTCGAAGTCGAACTTCTTGGCATAGGCCAAGTTGTCCATGTAGTCGAAGTTGGCAATATCGCCCTCGCGCTGCCGAGCCATGATTGCGCGGCCGCTGGTCTCGTTGGACCGAGCGCCCAGGCTTGCGTCGTAGATGCCTGTGGCTGCCTTGATATCGTCACTGGAGATCGCCGCAGCCTGTGCCAGAGCAACCGGGAACTGCGCGGTTGGCTCGCGGGAAGGTTTCCCGCCGTTGGGTAGCTCCTTATCAGACTTATAAAGCAGCACTGGCGGCCGCGAGGTCTTAAGGTTGTTCCATTGCCCCTCATAGCCAGCGACAGACTCAGCCGGCGCCATGAACGGGCTATAGGGCTGGTCAGCCAGCACCTCGATAAAGGTGGAGCGCTCGTAGTTGTACATGCGCTGTGCGTCCTTGCCGAAGCGCACTGCGCCGAAGAACCGTTCCTTGCCCTTCAACTCCAGGATCTCGCCCCATACAGGGATTAGCGGAATGAAGCGCCCCGCCCATTCAGTCGGGCCTTCTAGAATTTCGGCTCCGGACACTACGCACTGCCACACCTTCTCGCGCTCAGCCCAACGCTCACGCTGCACCGTGATGCCCTGGGCGGCCAGCTCGTCTTTGACGGGCTCTAGTTCTGCCTCATCGTAGGATGAGCCATCCGACATCAGGACGAGCTTGTAGGTCTCCTTGGTTTTGTACCAATACTCGGAGACGGTCAGTTCTTCTTCGTCAAACCAGTCCTTGGTCGTCTCGTCAAAATTAGAGACAGACACCAATTTCGCATCCGGCCACTTCTCGCGGAACGCAGCACGCGCCCATTGGCTGTCCACGAACGCATAGCGGGCGTCACGGCGGTCCTTAGCGCGAGCAGATGGATCAAACACCACCGAGAAGGGATTGGCGATCTCCTCCCGCTTGATGACCATGTCGAAGCCGCCATCGTCCTCATAGCTGTAGTTGATGCGCCACACGCCGAACCCGCCACCTACAGCGAATTGGAACGCGGTGTCGCAGGCCCGATCAGCCTCGGCAATCTGGTCAATGTTGCGAATCAGCCCCTGCCGGATCTCTGCCAGGTCAGCGTCGCTATCCTCGACGGCCCTCACCTTCGCCTGCGGCCGGTTCTGGCGCTGGTCGTTGGTGATCTGCTTCATGGCTTGGCGCAGCTTGTTGACCGTGTACATGGGCCGCCCCTTACGGGTGCTAGCCATCCAGTCGTCCCACTGCGACTCAGGCAGAAACGCGAACTCCATATCGCACTCGGCCTTTTCGTATTCCTCTTTCCAGTAGCCGCGGGCGTACTTGTGCCGCGTGAGCATTTCCTTGTGCAGCTCTTCCTTGTCCACGCCCGAGCGCTCAGTGGCGTACTTCGGATCATCAGGCGTGTTCTTGTACTCGGCCATTAAGCAAATTCCGATGAGAAGTTCAGGCGCACAGGCTTGGCTGGTGGAGCAACAGGTTCAGCAAACGTCAGTGCCACCGCATCCCACTCGTCAGGACTCGGAACGCCGCGCTTACGCATGTCTTCTTTCTTTTCCAGTAGGACGCGAGAGTTGCTGTCGTACTTGTAGCCAGGTCCGCAGGCGTCGGCCTGAAGCGTATCGGAGTCAGGAATGTCCACCCCGCCCTCTTGAGCGAGCCAGTCGCGCGATGCCATCCAGATTTCAGCGCGTCGGTTCGCCGGGCCGCCACCGATCTCCTTGCCTGCATCGTCCTTCTTGGGCGGCTCCAGCGGAGCGCCACCGAAGTTCACCGGCCGCACGATCTCGCCATAGCCCATCTCGACCAGCCGGTCATAGATGCCGACGCCCAGACCGCCAATGTCGATGAAGACCCGCGCCGGCTTTTCCGAGTCGATGACCCGCTTTAGCCAGCCCGCGCCTTCCATGGTGGTCAGCTTGTACTTGCGCTCAGTGCCAATCAGCTTGCGTCCCCGCCGACGCGCAAGCGCTGAGCCGTCATCGCCGAACCGGGCCGGGTCAAAGCCCATCACAAGCGGACCAGACTCGTCGCGCAAGTTCTTGCGCGCCTCAGCTACGATGCCCGGCTTGATGAAGCTGTCGTGGCCCGACATCTGGAACGCCTCGGCCGCCGTGGCCGGGTATTCCTGCTTGAACAGGTTCGGGTCTTTCAGCTCGGCGATCTTGTTGCGACGCCAAGCCATCTGCTCCAACGTCAGTTCGTACAACCCGGCGTAGGTTGCCTCTTCCTCGGTCAGCTCGAAGTCGGATGGGACCGGCTTGCGGTATTCCTCCTGCCAGTACCACGGCACGAAGATCGCGATGTAGTCGCCGATCCCGCGTTCGGCGTCCTGCCACTTCTGGTGGAACAGATTGCCCAAGCCATTGGCCGTGGACTCCAGCACCACCTCGGTCCCGTCCTCATCGGGAACCGCCTGGAGGACGCCAGCTGCATGCGTGTCGGCATGCGGCCAGAAAGCCACCTCGGAGCCGTGGAACAACTGGATGGTGCTAGACCGACCCACTCCCTTCGTGCCAGCCGTGCCGACCTTGTAGCCACTGTCCAACTTGTCGAAGAACAGTTCCTTGGCATTCGCTGCGCCAGTGGATGGCCGAACGAAGACCGGGCAATGCTCGTGATAGCGGTTGACCATCTCGAACAGGTTCTGCGTTGCCTGATCCTCGTGGGTCAGGATGAAAGTCCGGATTCCCTTCGACATCGTGGTCCGGTGGTAGTACCGGCCGCCGACGTACGTGGAACATCCCTGTTGCCGGCCTTTCAGGACCAGCGCCCGGACCCGGCCCGTCCTGGCCTTCTGATCCTCTAGCCGCTCATGGATGTACCGCTGCGCCCGGTTGAGCCGGAACGCTTGGACCTTGCCGCTCTTGGAGCGAATAGACAGGCAGTTACGGGCGTAGAAGTCGAAGTCCGATTTCAACTGCGCCCGCTTGTCACTCAAGAGAAGCTAGCCACTCTTCGTGGGTCATGGTTTGCCCAGGCGTCACATGCCCCTCGACCCGAGACAACTTGGGGATGTGGTACTCAATGGCCTTCAGGTAGATATCGGCAGCCCCCTTGGGGTCTGGCTTAATCCCTGCCGCAGGATCGCCATCAGCGGTGCGCTGAAGCCATCCCATGAATTCCGGCGCCATAGCCTCGGCCACCATCGCGATGGCCTCACGCGTGCGGCTGGTGGCCTTGTTAGGGGTTCCTTTGGGGCGCCCATTGCCGCCATTGGGAATATTCCTAGCCCGGCCATCTTTAGGCTGGTCTTGGCCTTCCATCACACACTCACCGTCAGAGAGCTAGGCCCAGTCACCCAGCCAGGATTGTTGAAGTACGGCGCCGGCTGCACCCGGATCACATGCCAAGCCGAATAGACCTCACCGTTGTCTAGGGTTGCGTCCACACGGATGCGGCAGTTGCCGGCGTACTGGGCTGCCACGGTTACCTGCACCTCACGGCCGCTGATAGTGGGGCCGGACATGACGCACTGCACCGTATCCCAGGTCTGCCAGGTGGCCGACACGATGGCCCGCCCGGGCGGGATCGCCCCGTTGAAGTTGGTCACTAGGCAGCGCTTCTCGGCCGCATAGATGCTAGACCTGAATACGCGGTCACGCTGGTAGGCAGAAACGTAATTGCGCGTCGCACGGCCGATCTCTTGATATGAGGTGTCGGCCTGCGCCTGCACCTCGATCAGGAACTGGAACGACCCAGCCTGCTCAGTAAACCCGAACTGGAAGGTCAGGGACTCAGCCGGCCCGACCTCAATGACGCTCGGCAGGAAGGAAGTGGGCGTCGGGCCTGGGTTTGCATTGACCACCTCGACACTGCCAGGCTGCCAAGTGAAGAAAGCAGGGTCAGAGACGGAATTGTCGCTGTAGCTCAAGGATGTAATGCGGACGGCCGTAGGCGAGGACAGTGTTAGCGTCCAAGACCCTTCCGTGTTCCCAACTTCCGAGCCAGTGACGACCGAGTCAGAGCCTAGTGTCACGGATGCGAAGGAGCCAACGCCCTCAAACTCGAAGCTCAGGCCGCTGGATTGGATTGGGGTCCAGGCCATCAGCCATCCCCCAGCCGCGGGCGCTGCAACTGCGCCATGCCGCAGCCCAAAAGGTAGTGTGCCACCGTGCCGTCGGCACGGCCGAATCCGAACACTTCGATGCGGTCCACCTGGTCGGTGCCCAGCACCACAGCCGCTTCGTGGACGCCGCCGTACTTGCCTTCCTCGATCGCGTCCGCCAGGCGGCGAAGCATCTCGGGGACGTCCTGCAGCTGGGCACTCGGCAAGACGTGCAATGTAGCCCCCGCGACTGGCCTCATATTGCTTATGGCGAATGACGCGATGTCGGCTGGCGTAATGGGCGGGCGGCTGTTCACGGCTTCGCTTTGTCCTGCGGCTTGGTCAGCTTGCGGATCTCGCCCATGCGGCGGTCGCAGTCGTCCTGGCTGGGGATGTTCGTGTTGTAGGCCGACACCAGCGCCTCGATCGAGCGCTGCTGCACGCGCACCGGCGGGCACGGCGCTGTCAGGCTGGCCGGCAGTTCGGCCGGCACCTCCACACGCACGTAGACCTTCTCCGGGATCTGCGGCTTGGTCTGGGAGCATCCGCCCCAGCCGGCCAGCGGCAGCAGCAGCACGATCAGCAGCAGGCGGTTCATGGATGCTTACCGATATGGACATGCTGGGGATGCACGCAGTCGCAAAACTCGACCCGGCCGCCGCCCTCGGCGCAGCAGGCGGCATAGTTCGCACGCAATGGCTCCCCATCCAGCCCGTGACGCCGAAGGTAGTCCACTGCCTTGTCCGCAAGATCGCTGCCTGGCGAGGCTTCCCGAAGCGAATGGGCTAGACGGCGAACCAGAACCGCTAAATCGTCCACCGGCCGGCTAGCGGCAAAGCCAGCATCCACCCATTCGTCGCGCCCCCGGCGCAATTCTTCAATTGCCTGGATGATAGGCGCAGCCCCGCCTTGCTCAGGATCAAGTCCCAGGTTCTCGGCGATTGCGGCAAGATCGAGAATGGCCGCTTTGAACATCCGCTCGTTGGCCTGGATTTCCTGGTCGGTCATGGTCTGCTCCTACAGCAGCGGGATTTCGGGGCACAGCTCAATCGCGAGCTGCGATCTACAGGCCGGCTTGGCCTTGGCCGCCTGCAGCGCCCTCTCGGCGGCCGCTGCCTTCGCGGCTGCGTCGGCGCGCGCCTCCGCTGCGCGCTTGTCGGCGATCTCGGCGGCTCGCTTCCACTCGGCCGCGCGCGCCTGCGCCAGCCGGGTCTCCTCGTTGATGTCGGCCACCACCTGCCCGCAGGCGTTGGCGGCGCCGAGATAGTCGGCTGCCGCCTTCTCGGCCTTCGCGACCTTCGCAGCCGCCTCGTCCTGCTTATTGCGCTCGCCGCGGCTACAGCCGGCAACGAAGATGCCGCCGGCCAGCGCCACGTACAGCGCCACGCGGATCAGCGCCAGGTAGGGGCGGACGGGATCGGGAATCGAGAACGCCATGCTCAGCCTCCCGGCGGGCGCCGGTTGTCGTTGAAGTAGTGCGCCATCACCGCGCCGATCGCCGGCCCCAGGTTGCCGAGCAGCAGCATCAGCGGGTCCTTGTTCTCCTGCGGGATGGCAGCGTTCACCAGCACCGCCACGGCCGTGCCGTACAGCACCAGCACGATCAGGGCGATGCCGAAGCGAGCCACGCCGACGCTGCGCCGAGCCGTCGTCACGGCGTGATCGCCAGTTCGTGCAGCCGCGCGATGCTCCAGTGGTACAGCTCCGGGTCGATGATCTGCACCCGCTTCAGTACCTTGCCGTTGCGGTTTGTCACCCGAATCTCGGTACTCTGCTGAATCGCCAGCAGAATGAAGTCGATCTGCTTGCGCTCGCTGTCGGGCACCTGCAGCAACTCGATCGCCTCGCGCACCCTGCCGCTTATCGACTCCAACAGCTTCGCGGTCGGCCGCGCGTTGGGTGTCTCCGCGAGATGGATGACCCCTTCCAGGCCGGCGATGGCTTCCCGACGACGTGACATCAGCCGCCCCGGACGGCCTTGACCGCCTGCGGATAGACCACGGCCCAGCGGTCGCGGTGCGGCTTGCCTGGGCGCCACGCTTCGATGTACTGCTCCCATGCGCCCAGCTCATCGCCGATCGCCGACAGCGCGACTGGCAGCGTCCACAGCAGCAGCCGCGCGAAGCCGGCCGCCAATACGTCGTCGTGCTCGAGCGCATCGAACACCGCGGCGATGGTCGGCGCGACGCCGTGCCGCTCGCACAGCAGCCGCGCGCGCCGCTGGCTGGCCTGGTGTGTCAGCACGGCCTTGACGCCACCGCCGCGTTCGAACTGGAACAGGCCATGCGCCGGGCCGCCCACCTGGTGCCGGTACTTGAGGCCGGACTCCTGCATCCCGGTCGCCAGGATCTGGACGCGCGCCGGCGGCGAGTCCATGCCGTCGCCCAACTCGGCCAGCGCGGGCACGATGATGTGCGACAGCGCCAGCTCGGGCGCGATGGGCAAGGACAGCAGGGCCATTTGGATCTCCGGAAACGAAAAAGCCCCGCCGGATGGCAGGGCTTGGACGTGCGCCGCGACCGGGATCTCCCAGTCCAGACGGCACAAACAAAAGCCCCCGGCTCGTGCCAGGGGCTTGTTTGGATAGTAGATTTTTACCCTGCTTTTCTCGTCCCGTCAATATGCTCGTGGAAAAGCTGCACCTTCATGGCGCGTAGCGCTTCGCTTCTCAGTTCGTCCAACCAGGCTGCTGCCTCCCGCACCCGGTACTCAAGCAGCTCCCTGCGCGAGAACAGCAGATACGCATACTCGGCAAATGCAGTACTAGGGACCCTTCCTCCTGCCGCCTGCTGTACCGCCAAGGCGCCCGCAAACCGAGTCAATACGATCCGCTCGCGCGTGTCCGCTCGTTTGCGCTCTTTCTCCTCCCATGCCCTCACCAAAGCATGCTGGTGCATCACGGTCGAGCCGTAATAGGTCTCCAGGGCGAGCAATGCGATGCGTCCTACCGTTGTCGCGGCTCCACCTATCGCTGCCGCCACGTCTTGGTCCGTGATTGCTAGGCGGCCACCGCCAGCAAACCCATCGCGGATATCCCGATAGGTTGAGCGCCCCATCAAAGCGGCAATGCGTTCCTCAATCGGGCGCTGCTTGCCCGTGAAAATGGTTGTATCAGGTGATCTAGCGCTCATTGAGAAGCTCCGATGCGTATCTGATTCACGTTGTAACTCTTGCGGTAGATAGCCTCCTTTTTTTGGATCCATGCTTTCGGGTCTCCACTCTTCCCCAGTCGCGCCATCGCAATGCGACCGACGGTGATCCGCTCTTTCCAATCCGCCACTAGGAAACACGCCGCTGTTAGATCGCCTGTAAGAAACAATTCGATCTCGTTGGTCACGGCACTCGCTTGGTCGATTACTCGGGGGTAGTCCGCGAGAGTAGCATTTAGCTGCCGGACCGCCTTCGGTCCCGCGCTCAGTGACTGCTCGCTCGCCTCCTCTAGAGCTTTACGGTACTTCCTGAGTGTGTCAGCTATCGGGGAAATCACGGAAGGGTTGCATGCCTTGACCCCGACGACGCTTCCGACCGGAATAGCAACTACTCGCCCGTCCTCGATAACGTCGCCGTCAGCATCTTTGACAGCTGGCGTGCGCCCCTCTATTACGACAGCGCCATCTGATCGAGAAAGCTCCTCCAGCTTCCGCCTGTTGCCACGACCGATCCCCTCCAGCAGCGCCAATAGTTCGCGGCGCTTTGCATCGAGCTCAGCCATGGCTGCATTTATCTTGACCAGACCTTGATCCCTACTCGCGAGAAGCTCAGCAAGCCGCGCCTTCAATTCCTCAGCATCAATCGCGTTCGTTGCGAAGGAAATGTCACGCATGATCGTGGAGTCGGTGTCGAACTTGTTTTTCGCGCAGTGGTGACCGATGACAGTAAGATGGCCATCCAATACGCGCGCCACCCAACCGCGTTTGTGGGGCGTCTGGCACAGCCCTCCGGATGGCTTGCGTGCGCAGCAGCGGAGTTCTTCCTTTTCAAGCTGATACCAACCCTCGAGACGGCTGTAGTTGTCCAGGCCCATAGGCTGATCTTTGACGTATCCGTCCGTAGCCTCTATTTCCGCGATTGACTTAAATCGGCGCATCGTTGCCCCTGCTTTTTTGAAGACACGGCTTTCCAATAATATAAGCCCGAACCAGAGCGCGTAATGCAATCACTTTCCTTGTTTCGTTAAATCTGATTACCCCCCATCGCAAGTTGCGCAACGTCTGTGCCGGGCCTGGGATCAGAGATGCGGCACTCATGCGGCTGCCCTGCCAGACGGAAACGTCTCATTAAAGTCGTCGGCCCCAGCATCAACGACAGCAACGGGAAATGAAGCCTGCTTGTCTCGCGGCAGTAGCGTTCGTGGCTTGTGTTCCGGGCCCGCCAGGTAGTGCGTTGTGCCCGGGTCGTACCACAGGCCAAACCGCCCTTCCTTGCCATTGAATCGCTGCTTGTGGCAGATCAGCAGGGCGTCGTGCTGGCCTTCCCACTTTGCATCGAGAGGTGCTCCGGTTGCGTTGGCGATTGCAATCGCCTGCTCCTTGGGCTTGTTACGCCAGATTTCCAGAACGGTATCCACCATGTCGGTGATGCCGCCCGAGCCTTTGACGCCCATCTTGCCGACTGGCTTGGACTCGTCGTCGCCCTTGCGCATGTGGACCACGATCGCAACATGCGTCTGCTCATCCCGGGCAAAGTCGCTCAGTGCCTCAACGAATTGCTTCTGCCCTGAGTAATCATCGTCGGCGAATCCGCACTTCGTCAGGTTATCCAACAGGAACAACTCGATGCCGTAGCGCCGGCGGGCGTACCGGAAGACCTCAAGGATGCGTTTAGCCTTAGCCGCGCCCTGCACGTCGAACGCCAGTACGTGCCCAGCCAGCACCCGCGTAATGTGCCGGACATAGGCCTCTGAAGGATTGGCGATTCCCGCCACTTGGCGGTTCATCCGCATCATCCAAAGCCCCCGGCGAAATTCCATGCTCGCCACACAGCAGCGCACGCCGCAAGCCGCCAGCGAACCGGTGACGAACGAAGTCACCGCGGATTTGCCGTGCCCGTTGATGCCACCCCACAGCGAGGTCTCGCCCGGGCGCAGCCGGATTTCGTCGTGGGTCTTCTTCCAGGGCAACACCATTCCGCAATCTTGGCGGTGGTACTCCGCCCAGATCTCATCTTCAAACTCGCCGATGTCGCGAAGCTCTACGGGGTCCATCGTGCGCGCGCTGCGCAGCGCGGTGTACATCGCCTCTTGATGGACGCCAGCCATCAGGCACGCGTTCGCATCCTTGCGCGGCAACCGGACCACGTGCACACGCTCGCGGCCCAGGCGCTCGACCAAGTCGATCACCGCCTCACGGCCTGGGCCGTCGTCGTCCATGCTCAGGTTGATGCGGTCGTACACCGCCAGCCTGTCGAACTCGGTTTCCACCCAGGTGTGCTTGCCGCCTTTTCCCGCACCCATTGGCACCGACAGCGCCGGGACGCCGTAGGTATGCCAAGCGAGCGCATCAAGCTCGCCCTCGGCAATCAGGATCTCGCGCGCGTTGGGGTCGATCGCCTGCCAGCCGAACAGGCACGGCTCACAGTCGGCTTCCTGGCGGAACTCCTTTGGCAGCTTCCGATACTTGACCGCGATCAGCTGGCCGTCGCGCAGATACGGGAACGCAATCCAGCCATCCCGGCTGACGACCTTGTAGGCGTCCAACGTGGTCGGGGCAATCCTGCGCTCGTCGGTGAGCCAGCTGCGCAGCGGGTCCGGCAGCGGCCGCATGCCATCCTTGCTCGGTCGGCTGTAGCGCTTCGGCGGCGGCTGCAGCTGCTTGTGCTCGCGGATGCCCAGATAGTCCATGGCCTGCTCGCACGCCTCACGCAGGGAAACGCCCCGCGCTGCAGCCCACAAGCCGATCAAGTCCCCGGACTCGCCGGTCGCGAAGTCTGACCATACCCCGGCCTTGTCGCCACGCAGCACCACGCCCAGGCTGTCGCCAGGCTGGCCATCCACGGATCCGGCCTTCCACTCTGCGCCAGAGCGCTTGCCCTGCGGCAGGAGCATGCGCACCACCGCTTCGGCCTGCGCCCCCAAGAGACGCGATAGCTCGGTTGCACGCATCAGCGCACCCCCTGCATGAAGTCAGGCAGGCCAGCAGTACCGCCCGTGCCCCCGTCGCGCCATTGGTCTTCCCAGCGCCGCCCGTTGAGGTAGGTGGCCGGCAGCGGAACGAAGCGCTTGCGCTCCTTCGCCCATTGCGAATCTTGGGTGGCACGCGCCTTCACCTCTGCGATGATCCGGTCCGCCATCGCCTCGCAGTTGTTCTTGCGCCAAGCCTTCGCAGCATCGGGCCTAGCCTCGTGCCGTGGATAGGCCTGGTAGAACTCCGCGAACTTCGTCGTCTCCAGCTCAGCGACCTTGCGCATCGGCTTGGCTGCGCTATCCGCCTCGCTACGGAGCAGATCGCCATCGCCACCCCCGCCAGGGGGTAGGGGGTGTTGATTATATTCCTGGTTAGATTCCTGGTTTGTAGCCCGATTTGGACCCACCCCCGGCCCAGATTGGACCGACCCGTCAGCCCGATTTGGACCCACCCCCTCCAAACTGAGGTCGTACTGATTGGGCAACGACACGCCGTCCTGGCTGATCGCGATGATCCTCAGCAAGCCACGCTCAGCGAGCGCGGCGAGATGGCGTTTCAGCGTTGAAACTCCCATTGAGCACTCGGCCGCCAGTCTCTTGTGGGACGGGTTGCAACGACCGCTATGCCCGTTGCAGCAGTTGGCCAGCATCACCAGCACCAGCTTCTCGCCCGGGGAGTCGCACGCTTGCTCGACTGCCCATGTCATCGCCTGGAAGCTCATAGCGTCTCCAGGTGCAGCGCACGGAAAAGACGGCTGACGACCCAGGCAGGGAGCAGGTGTCGGCAGCGAGCGCCGATCAGCAGCGCCTTGATGCGCTGGCGCAGGACCGGGGTAGGGTGGATCGTGGGGTCCCAAGCCGGAGGTGGCGTTTCCGTATTACCCGCGAAGGCCTCGCGCATCAGCATAGCGAACCATTCCAGATGGCGGGTCGTCACCCAGCTCTTAGAGGCGAGCAGGGCAATCCACTCCAGCGCGTCATCACGGCTACGGCAGTAGAAGTCGAATGCGAACCCAGGCCTCTCCCTGTCGATCAGCACAACACCGACACGACCGTCCGCGAAGCGTTCGTCGATTCGAACTAGGGGCTGCATGGCATCCCGATGTAGGCCGGCCTGCGCGCGCGCCATCTGACGCTCCGGCTCACTCTCCTCGCCGTAACGTTGGCCAGCAACCGGCATGGGCATGCGGCTGCTCACGCGGCAGATTCCAGCTGAGAGGCGATAAGCGATTCAAGCTCACTCGCCGGAATCATCGTCCGCCGCCCGAGTTTTACGGTCCGGAGACGCTTGAGCTTGATCTGCTCATATAGCCAGGTGCGCCCCATGCCACCCAAGGCTGCGCAGGCGCCATTGATGGAATAGAGTTGCGGACCGCCAGCCTGAGCCGGCGAAGGGGTCAATGAACTGCTTTGCATGAACTTCGGCCTCAAAAAGAGACCGGCGCACTTGCACGGACACTAGCGGACAGCTAGTGTGCCTTTGCCGGTACGCCGGCCCATTGCTTCCCAATGGAACCCAGGCCCCCGCCGCGCCAACGGTGGGGGCCTTTTTTTGGCCCCCGTCGGGGTATCCCAATTCCGCTTAATGTGTACGAACACGCTAGTGTTCGTTGCACCGATTTGAATCTAACAGCAAGGCATGGTCGCCTCAACGCTAAATGCTCGAAGGCGTCAGACTAGATCTCAAGCACTAGGTGAGTTGACGCAAATCCTTGACTGACCGTTAGTGCTCGTCAACATACACCGCTATCTGGAGCACAGCTAGGGACAAGTCTGTGGATAACCGGTTGAGATGTGTTGCTGTCTGTTCGTTAGAACAGGAACTTAGCAAGAAAGCCCACGGTGATCTTTTTTCCGCCTCCTACGTTGGGAAAACCCTGTAGCTCTCCTTTCGAGTCCCAATGAATTCGTGCGGACAGTATCAATGAGCAGCTCGTGGGCCTGGTCATTTTGCTAGCTCAATGACACTCGGCTAGCTAGATGAAGCCTCTTTCCTCCAGCGCGAAATAGCATTTCTTATGCTCCCCTCGCTTTGGATCACAGGGTGCCTGGAAATAGCCTCGCGTGCGAATTGAGCATCCTTTTTGAATGGGGAAGCTCCATTATTCATATCCATCCATTCAGCCTTTATCTCGCGCATGGCTACTACCTTGGGGTCACCATCTGCCCTTGCGGCTGCGGCCAAGGCGGCCAGCTTCTTTCGAGCAACTTGATCTTGGCCTTCGGATTCCTGTCCAAAAATAAGTAGAGCCCTGAGTAGCGTGTGTGCTGTAAAGGCGAGTAGCGCATGGTCTTCGCTCTCTAGCTTGCTCTTGGCGCCGTCCATGACGCGATCTACCCATGTGTCTCTCGCATGTCGCACCGCGAAATTGAGCGATTTCGCGAAGTCAGCGTGCTCCGCTTCCGCACCCAAAGCTTCCGAGGAATAGTAGGAGTCAATCACTTCTTGCCTTCTGCCGTCTGGAGTACCGATGGGGTCAGGTGATCGCGAGCTGCCTTTTCTAAAAGAAACGACCTTGGGCTTTTTTTCATGCGACATAGCTGTGTCCCCAAATTCTACTGGCTTCAGATCTGACATCAGGCTGCACCGCCTTGCGGCACTTCATCCATCGACTCGAGCCACAGCAGGGCGCTTGCGATCGGCTCCAGGCTGTCGGCCGTACCATCGCCAGGGAGGTAGGCCATCAATTCATCGGGGAAGCTTTCATTCCTTTCGCACATCGCATCCAGTTCCGTCCTGATCCGGATTGTTTCGACCATGGCATAGAGACCATGGGTCAGCGCCTTGCGAAGGTCCGGGATAGCCCCGATGGGGAGTTGCACGTGGGTGGCGTCTTGCTTGCTCATAACTTGGCACTCCCGTTTTTCCCGTCCCTCGATGCGGCTAGGACATTGATTTGTGCCGCAAGCTCGTTGACTTCCTTAACCACCTTGCGCCGTGCGGCGCTGTAGCTGACGGTATTTCCACTCTTAGCTGAGCGCTCCATATGCCGGCGCGTCATGCCATCAATGCTGGCTTTGTACGCTTCCCGGCTCGCCGCCTTCTTGCTTGCCGCCGCCCGCTTCGCTTGCGCCTCCTTCTCGCGCAGCACCTTGGCCCGCGCGCGGTCTTCCCGCTTCCTGCTTCGGTGAAGTGCTGATGCTGGCCATGCGAGCGGCAGCATGTCGAAGGTGTCATCGGTCGCAGACGCGAACCAGTGCACGCCGCGGCGCACGTTGTGGATTGCCTCGTTGAACAGCTCCGGTGCGCCCTTCTCGTTCGGCTCAGATTCGTTCGGCGTCCACCCGATTTCCTTGGCGCGACGCATGAGGGCGGCCGCCCCCTTGGCGGTATCGACCACAACCGCACCGTCGTCACCGAAATAGCAGAGCCGGAAAGTGTCGTTGTTGTGTGCTGCCAGCCATTCCACGCTGATGAGGTAGTGTGAGACGAGCGTGCGCACGCTGATGCCGGATGCAATCAACTGGTCGATGGGGTCCGCGGTCGTCATGCGCCCTCTCCCCAGAGCTGGCCGTCGTTGCGCAGGCTGTCGCTCAGGTCCGAAGACTCTGCGAGAAGTTCTTTAATCGCCAGCACGACCGCTGCGCGCTGATCGAAGGGAAGCGCACGGATCGGGGTAGCTTCATCGCCCGAGGCGAAGGTCACCGCGTTGTCGTTGTCCACCAGCAGGCTTGCCAGATTCATGCAGACGTAGATGTTGCGGTCGATGATGGTCAGGTGCTGCCGAGCCTTTCCTGGCACTTCGGTGCGCTCTTTCCAGTCGTCGTCCTTCCAGAACTGGGACTTCGGTAGCCGCACGTGGGGTGCATTAATTTGTGCTTCGGGGTGTACACTTTGTGTCGCCATGTGTATCTCCTGAGTCTTGGTCGATGATGGGTTACTTGGTAGACGGCTCGAGCGCGCTAACGCTCGAGCCGTCATTGTTTTACGCCTTGAACTTTGCTGCTTCTACACAGCTTCCGAGTCGAGCAGCACACTTCTGATTGTTGTCCACTCAACGGCTGTTGGGTAGGTATTTCCCTACTCATAATTCCGGTTTCCTAAGTCGCTGTACATTGGGAAAAATACGAGGCTGGGGAAGTTGCAACGTCTCCTTGCCCAGGGCAAAGAAGTGAGTTGAGCTTGAGCGCGGAGTCCCCTCAGCCCTAGACGCGAACAGTGGCTTACGCGGCAATCTTCCCGACCATCATCTGCAGAAGCCGCGGGAACTCGCTGGTGTAGAAATGCGGCTGCGTCTCGCGGGGATTCGCTGGGGACGTTATGTTCTTGCCGTAATGGCGGCCAGCGGCTGTGATCGCCCAGAATTGCTTAGTGCCTCCGCGGCTACTTGGGCGGCTCCGGCGCTCCACGATGCCTTGACCTTCCAGGAGCGCGTAGGCGCGGACCACGCTGATGGTGGCGTCGTGCTGCTTGAGTAGGGTCTGCAGGGCCGCCGTGGGCTGGCTGCTGCCTTCGCCGAGGCCATCGATCGCGTAGGCCGGCAGCAGGTCGGTGTGCCCGACCTTCTCGCCGAGCTTCTGGTACATGCCCAGCGTCGAAGACGGCGCCAGGTTGAGCGTGCGCGAGATGGACTCGATCAGGGTGCAGCCGTCGCCGACATATCCGGTCAACTGACGCGGGGCGGCCGTGAGCAGGCGCTGTGCGGCGAAGTAGCCGCTGACGATCTGCCGCTGAACCTGCCAAGCCAGGTCATCGTTAAACGGCTTCACCAGCATGGTGTAGCCGGTTTCGGTCAGGAGAATCCCCTTCGGAGTGCGGGGAGGGAATGCGGCCTCCAGCGACTGCCGACGAATTTCGTCGCCAGTCGCCTCGAAGAAGTCTGCCCCCTCCACGAAGCGCTCTCGATGCTCGCGGAAGTTGCGGCCAGCGGTGCCGGCCGGCCGGCCATGGGCTGCATCGACCTGGGCCAGGGTGATGACGCGCTGTCCCAAGTGTTCCAGCACTGACAGTTCGACGTGGTTGACGATGATGGTAGTGGTCACGGGGTGGGTTCCTGAGTTGACGCCGCTATCTGAAGGCTACGGGGTGTGTGCTGGTGCAACTGGCGCTTGGGCGGGTTCTACGGCTTGGGCCAGGGCCAGACGCTCCTGGCGTTCGCGTACTGAGCGCACGATCTCGCTGCTCTTGCTACTGCGATTCTTGTAGGCCTGCTGATCAACCCATTGCTTCAGATCGGCAGGCAAGCGCAGCTTGATCTGGGGGTCTTGTGCCTTACTCATTACCTGCTCCAATGGGATCACGGTGATCCCTTTAGCCAAAGTGAACCACGGTGGTTCCTTGCTGTCAACACCACCGTGGTCCACAATTCACCGATGAGCCGCGAAGATCCCCAGTTCAAACTCCGCCTACCTGATGATTTGCGGAACCGCGTGGCCAACGAAGCGCGCAGAAACAATCGCTCCATGAACGCTGAAATCCTTGCGCGAGTTGAGTCGAGCTTTGGCAGCGCCCCCGAGGCATCTCTGTTGAAGGTCTACCTGGGGAATAGCGACGAGTTCAACGGAGCAGTGCTGCAGCGGCTTTCAGACTCTGCACTGAATGAGCTTGAGGACGCGCTTCAATCGACACTAGAAGAGTGGGACGCAAAGATTGCGGAGAGAAAGTCAAAGCTTGCATTGATCAACCAAGCACTCAGCTCATCCACAGGCAAGCAGGAAAGTCGCAAACAAGCCAAGGGGAAGCGCTGATCCTCGCCGCGCGTAGCATGTTGGTTGAGCTGTCGCATCTCCTGCGACTCAAGTTCGTAGGATGCCTCTCCTACTCCGATAGGAAGCACCATGCACACAGCCATTCCTGTGCACTACGGCAGCCCGGATGCGCACGTTCTCGCCGGAGAGCTTCGGCAGTACGGCATCGTTGTTGTGGATACGATGAGGACTGCTGCAGCACGGTTAGCTAGTGAGCTTGAGGCCCAGCTCGGGATCGATCCTGAGAATGAAACGGAAGAGGACTACTTGCTCCACGTGTCTTGCGCTGTAGAGCCCGAGATGGACTACGGGTGGGTGGACTACTACGTCTACGGTCAGGCGTTCCATGGCGACGCATCGGGCGCCAAGTCGCTGGTGGGAGCGGCGGTTCGGCAGTGGGGCACGGTGGGGAAGCCCGCTCGACATTTGGCAGTGCTGCGCAGCTGCCTCTAAGCCCCCACCAAAGTTGGTTCTCAAGGATACAGCGCGTGGTTTGGATCTATCCAGACCACATAGAAGACACTGTCGATCAGAAGCCCGTGCACTCGACCGTGCTCATTTGCACTGAGGCAAAATTGCCAAGGCTCGCAGCTTCTCAACTGCTCCCCCAGATGGGCGAACCCCTCACTTTCCGAGGTGTTGTGCCAGTCGTGTTGATGAGCCCTCAGAGACCTTGATTTTTCGGAACGAAACTCGGTGACCTTCATTGCCCCGACGTGCTTAAGTCGCTCAAGCAGCTGAGGAACATAGGTTGGCAGTCGATCTGCGGGCGGAAGGCAGAACTTTTCAGACACCGTGTAGTGTCGAAAAGAAAAAGTTACTAGGCCTTCTGGGAGTTTTTTGGACTTGTGGATTGAACCCGACGTTTCGAGGCTAAGCTCTTGCTTCCGTATCTTCTTCGTCATCCCTGGCCTGCTCAGCAAAGAAACGCTCCATCGTGCTCTCTTTAATTGTCACGCGGCATTCTTCGTCAGGAGCAAGATCTCCGCGCGCTTCCAACCAGGGCAACTCGGTATGGGTTCTCTGCTCAAGAGACCAGCCTGTGTCGCCCCCATAGACCTGCAGCACCGCGTCAACATGAGCCTTCAACTGGTCAGGCAATGAGACATCCGGCATATCCCGAGTAATAGGGTTCCATCGATAGTCGCGGAACTCATGGTAAACAGCCGTGTTGACTGGACCGTGGACCCACGCCTTGAATTCACCCTCGAACGCACGCTGACCAGTGAGTCCAAGATGCCAACCTTGGACGTAATAGAGCAATTTCTGCAATTTCAGGTTGGTTATCAGATCTTCCTGCTCCTGAAACTGCTTAACGATGTATTGCGCTACTTCAATAGCGGTAGGCATTCTGGCTCTCCAAACAAGGTGCAAAAAGCCGCCCTTCTGACGCAGTTAAAATTACGCGCTCAGCCAGTACGTCTTACAGACGCTAGTTTAGGTGCAAATCAGCGCCGTGGCTATGACAGCCGTAGACACGTGGGGCCTAAAGGAGTAGGCAAACTCCGCACTCAAACGCTACCCATGTGCGCTTCGACATCTAGATAGCGGCCAAGTTCCGACCCACTGGACTAAACGCACTTAGGAGGCCGGCGTGACCTTTGCCCGCCATTCATCAGCACGGACCAGACAAACGGGAACCGAACGGCCACCAGATTAGGAGACCCAGACGCATATCTGCCGTAAAATCACATAAGTCACTGAATTATCTGGTGGGCCCACCAGGATTCGAACCTGGAACCAAAGGATTATGAGTCCTCTGCTCTAACCGTTGAGCTATAGGCCCGGACGCGTCCGGAGCGGGCGGGCGATGCGTTGCCGCCGGTTTGGCGCCTCTGGCATGCATGCAGAGGAAGGCGCCGAGGCGGGCATGAGTTTAGCGTCCAGGGTGGTGTCGTGTCTTCCCGGGGCTGTCGGTGCGTGTGCAACCGCCAGCTCGCGTGCAGGTGGCTACCCAGGGCAAATGGCAAGGCGCCGCTTGATTGGGATGCCCCCCGGCAATCCGCAATCGAAGAGCGTCAGCTCTGATGGTGAGCCGGGACAGCCCGTCGGGACTGAAGTCCCTCCCACAACAGCCTGCTTTTTCCACACCAGCGCCGCATCGGTGGCCGATGCGACGCCGCTAGCTGCGCAAGCGCCCTCCCCTCAATCCTCCAACCCCAACACCAGCACCCCTAGCGGCGGGATGGTCAACGACAACGAGGCCGGATGCCCATGCGCGCCGACGCTCTCGGTGCGCACGCTGCCGCCGTTGCCGGTGTTGCTGCCGCCGTAGATCTCGCTGTCGGAGTTCAGCAGTTCGCGCCAGCGGCCGCCGCGGGGGACGCCGATGCGGTAGCCGTGGTGTACCTGCGGGGTGAGGTTGGCCACCACCAACAGCGGGGCGTCGCTGCCCTGGGCTTTGCGCAGGTAGGCGAACAGGCTGTTGCCGGCGTCGTCGCCGATGACCCAGGCGAAGCCGTCGGAGTTGTCGTCGAGCGCGTGCAACGCGGGGTGTTCGGCGTACAGGCGGTTGAGGTCGCGGACCAGGCGCTGGATGCCGCGGTGGCGCGGGTCGTCGAGCAGGTGCCAGGGCAGCGCGGCGTCGTGGTTCCACTCGGTGGGCTGGGCGATTTCGCAGCCCATGAACAGCAACTTGCGCCCGGGGTGGGTGTACATGAAGCCGAGGTAGGCGCGCAGGTTGGCGAAGCGCTGCCAGTCGTCGCCGGGCATGCGCCCGAGCAGGGAGCGCTTGCCGTGTACCACTTCGTCGTGGGAGATGGGCAGCATGAAACGCTCGGAATACGCGTAGACCATGCTGAAGGTCATCTCGCCGTGATGGTAGCGGCGGTAGATCGGGTCCAGTTCGATGTAGTGCAGGCTGTCGTGCATCCAGCCCATGTTCCACTTGTAGTTGAAGCCCAATCCACCGTGCGCCAGGTCGGCGGTGACGCCCGGCCAGGCGGTGGATTCCTCGGCGATGGTGATGGCGCCCGGGGCGTGTTCGGCGACGACCTGGTTGAGCCGGCGCAGGAAGGCGATGGTCTCGTAGTTCTCGCGGCCGCCGTGGATGTTGGGCACCCACTCGCCGGCGTTGCGGCTGTAGTCGCGGTAGAGCATGGAGGCGACGGCGTCCACGCGCAGGCCGTCGACGTGGTAGCGCTGCAGGAATTCCAGGGCGCTGGCGATCAGGAAGCCGGAGACTTCGCGCCGGCCGTGGTTGTAGATGAGGGTGTTCCAGTCGCGGTGGAAGCCTTCGCGCGGGTCGGCGTGTTCGTACAGCGAGGTGCCGTCGAAGTGGGCCAGGCCGTGCGCGTCGGTGGGGAAGTGCGCCGGCACCCAGTCGACGATGACGCCGATGTCCTCGCGGTGGCAGCGGTCGACGAAGCGGGCGAAGCCCTCGGGCGTGCCGAAGCGCGCGGTCGGCGCGAACAGGCCCAGCGGCTGGTAGCCCCAGGAGCCGCCGAACGGGTGCTCGGTGACCGGCATCAGTTCGATATGGGTGAAGCCCATGTCGGCGACGTAGGGGATCAGGCGGTCGGCCAGCGCGTCCCAGTCGAGCATGCGGCCGTCGTCGCCATGCATCCACGAGCCGGCGTGGATCTCGTACACGCTCAGCGGCGCGTTCGGGCTGTGGCGGCTCGCGCGCGACGCCATCCACGCGTCGTCGCGCCACTGGAACGGGGTGGGATCGGGCACGATCGAAGCGGTGCCGGGTGCCAGTTCGGCGCGGCGCGCGACCGGGTCGGCCTTGGCCGGCAGGTCTTCGCCGCGCGGGCCGCGCAGGGCGTACTTGTAGTGCGCGCCAGGGCCGACGCCGGGCACGAACAGTTCCCACACGCCGGCCTGGTGGCGCAGGCGCATCGGGTGGCGGCGCGCGTCCCAGGTGTTGAAGTCGCCGATCACCGCCACGCGGGTGGCGTTGGGCGCCCACACGGCGAAACGGGTGCCGCGCACGCCGTCCACGTCGACCACGTTCGCGCCCAGCGCGTCGGCCAGGTGCAGGTGGTGGCCTTCGGCGATCAGGTGCAGGTCGAAGTCGCTGAGCTGTGGGCCGAAGGCGTAGGCGTCCTCGGTCTCCTGCTCGCCGCCGGGCCAGCGGATGCGCAGGCGGTAACGGCCGTCGTCGGGCAGCGTGGCGGCAAAGAAGCCGGGATTGGGGCCTTCCTGCAGCGGTACTTCGCGGCCGTCGTCGAGCACCGCAACAACCGCTTCGGCGCCGGGCAAATAGCTGCGCAATACGCGCGCATCGCCGATACGGTGCGCGCCGAGCACGGCGAACGGATCGCCATGGCGGGCGTTGGCGAAGGCACGCAGTGTCGCTTCGTCCCAAACGTGGCCGGCATCACTCATCGAATCGCCTCCTGCGGCGCGGGAAAGCGCTCGAGTATGCGCAACAGTCCCTGTATGGGCACCATGATCCAGGCCGGGCGGTTGGCGGCTTCGTAGCGAATTTCATAGCTGGCCTTTTCGATCAGGAACAACAAGGTGGTGGCTTCGAACGCGGCCGGCGCCACCCACGGGTGCGGGCTGGCGTCCAGGACCTGGCGGTAGGCGGACAGGAAGGTGGCGCTGGCGCGGCTGCGGAACGCGGACAGGAACGCATCCAGCGCGCTGTCCATGCCGACCCCGACGCGCGCGGCGGTGCCCTCTTCGCCGCGTGCGGAGACTTCGCTGGCGTAGTCGAGCGAGCGCAGGAAGCCGGCCACGTCGTGCAGCGGGCTGGCCTTGGCGCGACGTTCGTCCAGCGACTTGGCCGGCTCGCCTTCGAAGTCGATCAGCACCACGTCGTCGAACGCGACCAGGATCTGGCCGAGGTGGAAGTCGCCGTGCACGCGGGTCAGCAGCGCGCCGTCGAGCAGAGCCGGCGCCTGTTGCAACCAGGCGTCCAGGCGCGGGCGTTGCGCGAACAAGGCGTCCACCGCGGTGCGCTCGGCGGCGTCCTCGCTGTCGCGATGCGCGGACAAGGTCTCCCACATCGCCTGCACCTCGTGCTCCACGCCGGCGACCACCTGCCGCGCGGCCGCGGCATCCACCGGCTGCGGCGCGAACGCGGCGGCGTCAGTGGGCTGCGCCAGCACGTCGTGCAGTTCGGCCAGGCGCTTGCCGACCACGGCGGCGAAGGCGTCGTAGCCGGCCACGCTCTCCTCGCGTGCGGTGTCATCCTGCGCGGCGGCATATTCCTCGGCGCCGCGCGCCAGGTGGTCCAGAGTCCAGCGCCAGGCGTCGCCCTGGTTGCGCACGAAGCCCTGCAGCAGGGCCAGCGTGGTTTCCACGCCGTGCGCATCGACGCGGGTGACCTGGCCGAACAAGGGCGCGGCGTTGGCGTATCCGATCGCGGTCAGCCGCTCGCCGAGTTCGATCTCGGGATTGGCGCCGGCGGAAACGCGGCGCAGCAGTTTGAACACCGCCTTGTCGCCGACGATCAGCGAGCTGTTGCTCTGCTCGGCCGACAGCCAGCGGATCTCGGCATCGTCGGCGATGTCGACCGCGGCCAGCGCCGGCGTGGGGCAGAAGCGGATCTGTTCGGGCGCGGCATCGGCACCGGCGTGGGTCTCGCCATCGACCGACAGCACCGCGCCTTCGCGCAAGGCGGCCAGCGTGGTGTGGGTCAGCGATTTCAGCGCGAAGCCGTCGGTGAGATAACCGACTTCGCGGCCGTGCCGCACCCGCGCCAGCGCCAGCTGTTCGGCGAGCACGCTGGGTTGTTCGCGGTCCCAGACGATGCCCAGCGGCAGCATGTAGCGCTCGTATTCGCCGTGCTCCAGCTCCGCTTCAATCTCCAGCATGGTCAGCGCGTCGGCGCCCGGCAGCGGCGTGCGGCGGGCGATGCGCACGCTGCGCAGCGCGCGGTCCTTGGCCGCGAACCAGCGGCGCGTGGACAGCCAGGTCGGCAGCACGTCGCGCTCCAGTGTGCCGAGGTGCGGCAGCAGCGCGTCGGCATCGACCGTGCCGCGCAGCACCAGGGTCTGGTAGTCGGGCAGCGGCATCGGCGCGGGCACGTGCCAGTCCGGCAAGGTGGCGTTGCCGACCAGCTGGAACGCGTAGAAGCCGAACGCCGGCACGGTGAGCAGGTAGGTCAGGCGCCCGATCGGCGGGAAGCTGCCGCCGCCGATGATGTCCACCGGCACCCTGCCCTCGAATTCGGAGAGATCCAGTTCCACCGCCTGCAAGGTGTGCGAGAGGTTGGCCACGCACAGCACGGTCTCGTCCTCGTGGCAGCGCAGGTAGGCGAGCAGGCGGCGGTTGCCGGGATACAGGAAACGCAGCTGGCCACGGCCGAAGGCGCGGTAGCGCTTGCGCACGGAGAGAATGCGCCGGGTCCAGGTCAGCAGCGAATGCTGGTCGCGCTGCTGCGCTTCCACGTTCACCGCCTGGAAGCCGTACAGCGGGTCCATGATCGGCGGCAGCACCAGCGCCGCCGGGTCGGCGCGCGAGAAGCCGCCGTTGCGGTCGATCGACCACTGCATCGGCGTGCGCACGCCGTCGCGGTCGCCGAGATGGATGTTGTCGCCCATGCCGATCTCGTCGCCGTAGTACAGCACCGGCGTGCCGGGCATGGTCAGCAGCAGCGAGGTCATCAGCTCGATGCGGCGGCGGTCGCGTTCCAGCAGCGGCGCCAGGCGCCGGCGGATGCCGAGGTTGATGCGCGCGCGGCGATCGGCGGCGTAGGTCTGCCACAGGTAGTCGCGCTCGGAGTCGGTGACCATCTCCAGGGTCAGCTCGTCGTGGTTGCGCAGGAAGATCGCCCACTGGCAGCTTTCGGGAATCGCCGGGGTCTGGCGCATGATGTCGGTGATCGGGAAGCGGTCCTCGCGCGCGATGGCCATGTACATGCGCGGCATCAGCGGGAAGTGGAATGCCATGTGGCATTCGTCGGCGTTCTCGCCGAAATACTGCTGGGTGTCTTCCGGCCACATGTTGGCCTCGGCCAGCAGCATGCGGTCGGGATATTCGGCATCCAGCGTGGCGCGGATGCGGCGCAGGATGGCGTGGGTCTCCGGCAGGTTCTCGTTGGAGGTGCCCTCGCGCTCGATCAGGTACGGCACCGCGTCCAGGCGCAGGCCGTCCACGCCCAGGTCCAGCCAGAAGCGCATCACCTCCAGCACCGCCTCCATGACCGCCGGGTTGTCGAAGTTCAGGTCCGGCTGGTGCGAGTAGAAGCGGTGCCAGAAGTATTGGCCGGCTTCCGGGTCCCAGGTCCAGTTCGACTTCTCGGTGTCGCAGAAGATGATGCGGGTGCCGGCGTAGTCCTGGTCGCTGTCGGACCACACATAGAAATCGCGCTCCGGCGAGCCGGCCGGCGCGCTGCGTGCGCGCTGGAACCAGGGATGCTGGTCGGAGGTGTGGTTGATGACCAGCTCGGTGACGACGCGGATGCCGCGCGCATGCGCTTGCGCCACGAAGCGTTCGAAATCGGCGATGCTGCCGTAGTCGGGATGCACCGCCATGTATTCGGCGATGTCGTAGCCGTCGTCGCGGCGCGGGCTGGGATAGAACGGCAGCAGCCAGATGGTGTCCACGCCGAGATCGGCGATGTAGTCGAGCTTGGAAATCAGGCCGGGGAAATCGCCGATGCCGTCGTCGTTGGAGTCGAAGAACGATTTGACGTGCACCTGGTAGATGATCGCGTCCTTGTACCAGAGCGCATCGCGCGCGATCGGGCGCGCCTGGCTGTCGGCGGACACTGCGACGTCGAGGTTCATGCATTGGCTCCGGCGCGGATGCGCCACAGGGAAAACGGCCGCGACGGATCGAGACGGATGGTCTGCTGCTTGCCGTGCCAGGCGAAGGCGTGGCCGTCCCACAGGTCCTGCACCGCGACGCTGGCGTGGTCGGGCAGGCCCAGCTCCCACAGCGGCACTTCGATCTGCGCCTCCTGCGCGGCGTGCGGATCCAGGCTGATCGCCACCAGCACCAGGCTGCGGCTGCGCGCCAGGTGCGCCTCGTCGAGGAACTTGCCGAAGTACAGCACCTGGTCGTTGTGCGCCACGTAGAAGCGCGTGCCCAGGTGCGATTGCAGTTCGGGATGCTGGCGGCGCAGCAGGTTGAGGCGGGTGATCTCGTCGACGATGTCGCCGGGCGCTCGCTCGGGCCAGGCGCGCAACTGGTATTTCTCCGAGTCCAGGTATTCCTCCTTGCCCGGCGCCAGCGGCGTGGCCTCGCACAGTTCGAAACCCTGGTACATGCCCCACAGGCCGGACAGCGTGGTGGCCAGCGCGGCGCGGATCAGGTGGCCGCCGCGGCCGCTCTGCTGCAGGAACACCGGGTTGATGTCCGGCGTGTTGACGAAGAAGTGCGGGCGAAAGCATTCGCGCGGAATGCCGCTGTTGAGTTCTTCGATGTAGGCCTGCAGTTCGGCCTTATGCTGGCGCCAGGTGAAGTAGGTGTAGGACTGCGAGAAGCCGACCTTGGCCAGCCGGTACATCGGCTTGGGCCGGGTGAAGGCTTCGGACAGGAACACCACCTGCGGATGGCGGCCGCGCACTTCGGCGATCAGCCATTCCCAGAACGGGAACGGCTTGGTGTGCGGGTTGTCGACGCGGAACAGGTGGACGCCTTCGTTGACCCAGAACAGCACCGCGTCGCGCAGCGCGTTCCACAGCTCCGGCACCGCGCCGCTGGCGTAGAAATCGACGTTGACGATGTCCTGGTACTTCTTCGGCGGATTCTCCGCGTACGGGATCGAGCCGTCGGCGCGCCACGTGAACCAGTCCGGATGCTCGCGCAGCCAGGGATGGTCCGGCGCGCACTGGATCGCGAAATCCAGCGCCAGTTCCAGGCCCTGCGCGGCGGCGGCGGCGCGCAGCCGGCGGAAGCCTTCAATCCCGCCGAGTTCGGCATGCACCTCGGTGTGTCCGCCGTCGGCCGAGCCGATCGCGTACGGGCTGCCGGGCTCGCCGGGCTGTGCGGTCACCGAGTTGTTGCGGCCCTTGCGGTTCTTCTCGCCGATCGGATGGATCGGCGGCATGTACAGCACGTCGAAGCCCATCGCGCGGATATGCGGCAGCCGCGCGATGACGTCGTCGAAGGTGCCGTGGCGCGCGGGGTCGCCGCTCTGCGAGCGCGGGAACAGTTCGTACCAGCTGGAAAAATGCGCGCCGCGGCGCTCGGCCTCGACGCGGAAGGTCATCGGGTATTCGGTGCGGAACGGCTTGTCGTCGGCGCGCGCCATGGCCTCGGCGGTGCCGGGTTCGAGCAGGATCTCGGCGCGTGCCGCAGGATCGTCGCTGCGGGTGATGCGGGCGACGATGGCCTTCAGCCGCGCCGCCAATGCGCCGCGGCTGCGCGCGCGCGCCGCTTCGACCTGGGCCAACGCTTCCTGCACGTCCACCGGCAGCAGCGTGCCGGCGGCGCGCTTCTTTTCCAGGTCGGCGTGGGTGGTGGCGAACACGTCGCGCCAGGCCTCGATGCGGAATTCGTAGCGGCCCAGCCGCTCCAGCGGGAATTCGCCGCGCCAGCGGTCGTTGCCCAGCGCACGCATCGGCGCGGTGGACCAGGTGCGCGCGTCGGCGGCGCGCCACAGCAGTGCCACCGCGATGCGGTCGTGGCCGTCGCAGAATGCGTCGGCTTCCACGCAGATGCGGTCGCCGACGGTGCGCTTGACCGGGAAGCGGCCATCGTCCACCGACGGCGTCACCGCCTCGATGCAGATCCGCGGCGCGGCGGCGGCGACATCGGTCGGTGTGCGCGCACGTGCGGCGGCCAGCACCGGACGCGCCGGCACGCTGCGGTACACCCGCACTTCGCCCGCTTCCAGCGTGCCGCCCTGGTCGCCCTGGATCGGCTCGCCCTGGTCGCTGAGCAGCGCTTCGCTGTCGCCGAGCAGGCGCAGCAGCGCGGACCCCGGCACCGGCAGCAGGTGGTCGGGATCGCTGTTGAGCAGCACCAGCCACGGCGCGGCGCCGAGCGGCTCCACGGCGACCGCGGTCAGCGCGCCGTCGCGCAGCAGTGGGCGCAGGCGCAGATCGGGCGTGGCCTCGACCGCGCTGGCCGATGCGTCGTTGGCGTCGGCGTCGGCGTCGGCGTCGGCGTCGGTGTCGGCCGGTGCCGGCAATGCGGTGGGTTCGGCGATCGCCCAGGCATCGCCGAACGCGGACGCCAGCCGCGCGCGTTGCGTGCGCTGCAGCGGTGGTTGCGCATCCGACGGCGCATCGGAATCGATCGTGGCGATGACCCGACGCGCCAGGCTGCGCAGCGCCACGTCCTCGTCGAAGAACCAGCTGCCGCGGCCATCCCACCAGGCCAGCGACGAGAACGCCGCATCGAAGCCGGCGCCGTGCAGCCCGCGCAAAGCTTCCAGACCCAGGCCCGGGGTCCAGGCCAGGAAGGTCGCGTCGGGCATGTCCGCCTGCACGTCGGCGATCAAGCTGCGCCACAAGGTGGCCGGCACGCGTTGCGGCTGCAGCACGCGGAAACCGGTCAGGCCGCCGCGCAGCCAGTCGCGCAGGCGGCCCGCCCACCACTGCGCCAGGCCCGCGCCTTCTTCGGCGTAGGCGAAACGGCCCTGGGCGATGTCCGGCGTGCCGCGCTGTGCGCGCGGATCCGGCAGCGCGGAACTGCGCGCGCGGAACCAGTGCGGATGGTCCTGCAGCAGGCGGCTGCCGCCGCCGATCTCGTCGATGCGCAGGTCCACCAGCAGCTGCAAGCCGTGTTGCTGCGCCAGCGCCAGCCACTGCTGCAGCCGCGCATCGCCAGCGGCATCGTCGGCCGCCGGGTCCGCCAACCGCCCCTGCGGGTCCTGCGCGAATGGATTGGGCAACACCACATGGTCGCACCCGTTGGCGCGTGCGGCCGCCATCGCGGCCTCCACTGCGGCCGCATCGTGATGGGTCAAGGGAGACAGCAGGCAGACATGCATTCGAAGATCCCGTTCGCGTGATGGGGAGTGCACGATCCGGACAACATCGCTTGCCATCGGCAGCCGGATCGGCCGTCGCACAAGACGGAAGCGGAAGGACATCTGCACGATGCGCCGCATCCTGCAATCGGATTCGATGCGGGGCACCGACGCCGCTCGACACGATGCGAGGCCGGTGCAACGAGACCACAGCGAATGCCAATGAAATGTGTTCATGGCATTAAATGGGCGCATACACGGCCGCGGCTGGGCGCTGCGCAAGGGCGCCCGGCAGCGTTACGCAGAGTCTTGCTGCGCGGCGGCCCGCACCGGATCCGGGCTAGAGGCATGGCGCCGCGAACGCCTTAACGTCATCGCACGGTCACGCCTTCACGTGCCGACGACGGCCTGCACCTGCGCTACGGCGCCTGGCGAAGGGATCGGAAGCGCGCTGCGGCGCTGCGGCGACAGGCAACCACAGCGCGGCACCAACTTACGGTTCGGGCGCGAACGTGACGACGCCGCACCACTCGCTCACTTACTCATCGAATACGCGCGCTCCGCGCCCTCGCCCGCGGCCCAGGCCGTGTTCGGCTCGGCTTGCAAGGTAAACCGCAACTCGCCGCCGGCCATGATCTCCTCGTGGCGCAGGAACGCGCGGTTCAGCGGGCGCCCGTTGAGGGTGACGCCGCCAACGTAGGGATGCGCGTCGTCCAGGCCGTCGGCGATCACCGTGAAGCGCTTGCCGTTGGGCAGCGCCAGGGTGGCGCGCGGCAGGAACGGGCGACCGATGATGTACTGGTTGCTGGCCGGCGCCACCGGGTAGAAGCCGAGCGCGGTGAACACGTACCAGGCCGACATCTGCCCCAGGTCGTCGTTGCCGGCCAGGCCGTCGGGACGCGCCGCGTACTGGCTGTGCATGATCTGCTGCAAACGCGCCTGGGTGCGCCATGGCTGGCCGGCGTAGGCGTACAGGTAGGCGACGTGATGGCTGGGTTCGTTGCCGTGCGCGTACCAGCCGATCAGCCCGGTGATGTCCTCCATGTGTTCGAACACCTTGGGATCGACCTTGGCGTCGAACACCTGGTCCAGCCGCGCCAGCAGCTTGTCCTCGCCGCCATGCGCGCGGGCCAGGCCGGCCACGTCCTGCGGCACGTACCAGGAGTATTGCCAGGCATTGCCTTCGGTGTAGTCGGTGCCGTAGCCGCTGGCGCTGGGATCGAACGGTTCGCGGAAGCTGCCGTCGCGCTTGCGTGCGCGCATGAACCCGGTCTTCTCATCGAACGCATGGCGCCAATTGCCGGCGCGTTTTTCGAAGGCGCTGGCCACGTCGCTGCGGCCCATCGCCTGCGCCATGCGCGCGATGGTCCAGTCGTCGAACGCGTATTCCAGGGTCTTGGACGCGGCCTCGCCTTCCTCATCGATCGGCACGTAACCCAGCTCGCGGTACTGCGCGATGCCGTCGTAGGGGCCGTAGTTCGCGCTGGCGACCATCGCTTCCAGCGCGGCGTTGGTGTCGTAGCCGCGGATGCCCTTCATGTAGGCGTCGGCGATCACCGGCACGGCGTGGTAGCCGATCATGCACCAGGTCTCCAGGCCCTGGAACGACCACACCGGCAGCACCCCGTACGGACTGTTCTTGCGGTGCGCGAGCAGCGAATTGACGATGTCGTTGGTGCGTTGCGGCGGCTGCACCAGGGTCAGCAGCGGATGCAGCGCGCGATAGGTATCCCACAGCGAGAAGGTCGAATAGTTCGTGTAGCCCTGCGCCTGATGCACCGCGTTGTCCGGCCCGCGGTAGCGGCCGTCGCTGTCCATGAACAGCGTGGGGCCGAGCAGGCTGTGGTACAGCGCGGTATAGAACTGGGTGCGCTGCTGCGACGACGCGATTACGTCCACCGCACCCAGCGCCTGCGCCCACTGCGCGCGGGCGGCGCGGCGCACGCCGTCGAAGTCCCAGCCCGGCACCTCGGCATCGAGGTTGGCGATGGCGCTGTCCTCGCTGACCGGCGAGATCGATACCTTCACCAGCAGCGGCTCGCGCGTGGCCTGGCCGAAATCGAAGCTGGCCACCAGCTGGCGGCCTTCGATCTGCGCGCGCTGGGTGGGGTCGTTGTCGCCCGGCGGCGGAAAGCCCTTGTAGGGAATGTCCTGCTCGGTGTTGTGCAAGGCGTGGCCGCGCAGCGGCTGCGAGAAGCGCAGCGCGAAGTACAGCTGCCGGCCCGGCGCCCAGCCGCGGGTTTCGCGGAAGCCGGTGACGGTGCCGTCGGCGCGCATGCGCAGCCGCGACCAGCTGATCTTGCCCGGGTAGTCGTACATGCTGGTGCGCAGGTCCAGCAGCACGTGCGCCGGCTGGCCCTTGGGGAAGGTGTAGCGGTGCACGCCGGCACGCGCGCTGGCGGTCAGCTCGGCGCGCACCTTGTAGTCGTCCAGGGTCACCGCGTAGTAGCCGGGCTCGGCGCGTTCGTCGTCGTGGCGGAAGCGCGAGCTGTAGCCGCTGCCGGGTTTGTCGGGGTCGCCGCGTTCCAGGCGCACCGCGCCGCTGATCGGCATCAGCAGCACGTCGCCCAGGTCGGAATGGCCGGTGCCGGAGAAGTGGGTGTGCGAGAAGCCGACCAGGCTGCGGTCGTCGTAGCGGTAGCCGGCGGCCCAGCCGTAGGCGTCCTTGCGCGGCTGGATGCGCGTGTCCGGGCTCAGCTGGACCATGCCGAACGGCACCGTGGCGCCGGGATAGGTATGGCCTTCGCCGCCGGTGCCGATGAACGGGTCCACCGCGGCGACGGCGCGCTCGCCGGCGCTGGCGGCGGTGAAATTTGGAGCGGCGTGCGCCGCCGGCCAGGCGGCGGCCAACAGCAGCGCGACGGCCGCGCGCTTGGTCCAGGTGCAGTGCATGGGTGTCGTTCCCCGGTCGAATCGGTCCAACCAACGGATACCACAAAAGCCGCCGCGCCTTTTGCTGCACTGCAAAATGCGCGGCGCATCACGACGGCGCAGGATGGGCGGCCTTTTGAACCGGTCTAATCGCCGTGCCGTCGTCCCCCGCCGACAAACGCGTCACCGTGTCCGACATCGCCGCCGCCTGCGGCGTGTCGCGGGCGACCGTGTCGCTGGTGCTGCGCAACAGCCCGCTGGTGCACGCGGACACGCGCGCGCGGGTGGCGGCGGAGATCGCGCGGCAGGGCTACGTCTACCACCGCGGCGCGGCCAGCCTGCGCGGGCGCGCCTCCAACGCGGTGGCGCTGGTGGTCAACGACCTGGCCAATCCGTTCTTCGCCGAATTCGCCGGCGGCGTGGACGCGGCGCTGGCCGAGGCCGGCTACGTGATGCTGATGGGCAGCACCGGCGAATCGCCGGAGCGCCAGCACAGCGTGCTGGCCTCGCTGATCGAACACCAGCCGGCGGCGCTGATCCTGTCGCCGACCGAGAACACCGACGCGGCGCGGCTGCGCCAGCTGCTCGGCAGGCGGCTGCCGGTGCTGCTGTTCAACCGCGCGCTGGAGGGCGACTGGCCGCTGCTGGCATTGGACAACCGCCGCGGCGCGCGCCTGGCCACCGAGCACCTGCTGGCGCTGGGCCACCGCACGATCGCGTTCTTCGGCGGCCACCGCCAGTCCAGCTCCTGCGCCGAACGCCGCGCCGGCTACCGCGACGCGCTGGCCGCCGCGGGCATCGCCGCCGACCCGGCGTGGCTGATCGAATGCGCGCCGACCCGGCTGGAAGCGGCGCGCCAGGCCGGCGCCGTATGCGCGCGCGACCCGCTGCCGACCGCGCTGGTCTGCTACAACGACGTGGTCGCGCTGGGCCTGGCCAGCGGCCTGGCCGAACGCGGCCGGCACGCCGGCCACGACTACGCGCTGATCGGCTTCGACGACATCGCCGAAGCCGCGGTCGCCACCCCGCCGCTTTCCACCGTCGCGGTCGCCCCGCGCGAACGCGGCATGCAGGCCGCGCAGCTGGTGCTGGATGCACTGCGCCAGCAGCGGTCACTGCCTGCGCTTACCATCGCCCCGTCCCGGCTGTGCCTGCGTGCCAGCAGCCGGGTCGCCCTATCGCCCGTCCCCGGAGTCGCTGCATGAGCCGTCGTCCGCTGTCCAACACTGCCGCCATCGCGGTGGTCAGCATGATCTTCTTCACCTGGGGCGGCCTGACCAGCCTCAACGATGTGCTGATCCCGCATCTGAAGGCCGTGTTCCAGATGAACTACGCGCAGTCGATGCTGATCCAGTTCACCTTCTTCGGCGCGTACTTCCTGATGTCGCTGCCGGCCGGCGCGGTGGTATCGCGGGTCGGCTATAAGGCCAGCATCGTGATCGGCCTGGTGGTCGCGGCGATCGGCGCGGCGATGTTCTACCCGGCGGCGCGGCTGCCGTCGTATCCGCTGTTCCTGATCGCGCTGTTCGTGCTGGCCAGCGGCATCACCCTGTTGCAGGTGGCGGCCAACCCGTACATCAGCCTGATCGGCGAGCCGAGCAAGGCGCCGAGCCGGTTGAACTTCGCGCAGGCGCTGAACTCGCTGGGCACCACCGTGTTCCCGCTGCTGATCGGACCGCTGATCCTGGCCACCGCGGTACTGTCGGCCGACAAGATCGCGGCGATGAGCGCGCTCGAACAGGCCGCCTACCGCAGCGCGCAGGCGCAGTCGGTACAGGTGCCGTATCTGCTGCTGGCCGGCGGCCTGTTGCTGCTGGCGGTGTTCGTGCTGGTGATGCGCATTCCCTCGCTGCGCGAGGACGACGCCGGCAACACCGAGTCGCATCACAGCTTCGGCGATGCGCTGCGCCAGTCGCACCTGCTGTGGGGCGTGGTGGCGATCTTCATGTACGTCGGCGCGGAAGTGTCCATCGGCAGCTTCCTGATCAACTACATCTCCGGCCCCACCACCGGCGGCCTGACCGAAGCCACCGCCAGCCGCTACCTGGCGTTCTACTGGGGCGGCGCGATGGTCGGCCGCTTCGCCGGCGCCGCGCTGCTGCAGGTGATCCCGGCGCGCAAGCTGCTGGCCGCCTTCGCCGGCGTCGCCTCGCTGCTGCTGATCGTGACCATGATCAGCACCGGCCACGTGGCGATGTGGAGCGTGATCGCGATCGGCCTGTTCAACTCGATCATGTTCCCGACCATCTTCACCGTGGCCATCGAGCGCCTCGGCCCGCTGACCAGCAAGGCCTCGAGCCTGCTGATCATGGGCATCGTCGGCGGCGCCATCGTGCCGCTGGTGCAGGGCGCGCTGGCCGACGCGGTCGGCATCCAGCACGCCTTCGTGATCCCGCTGCTGTGCTACGCCTACATCCTCTGGTACGGCCTGCGCGGCTCGCGGCTGTCGGCCAACCTGCCGGCCGAGGCGCCCGGTGCCAAGCCGGTGGCGCGCGCGATGCATTGATCCGCGAGACGGGCGCGGCGGCGCGCCGCCGCCGTGCCCGCGCTCGGCTGTTCTCTCCCTTCCCCCACTCACATGGCCCCCAGCGACCGCATGAACCTGCCTGCCACGCCCCTGCCCGACTTCGCCGATGCCGCCGTGCTGCGCGCGCATATCGCCGACACCATGGCCTTCTACCATCCGCGCGCGATCGATCCGGCCGGCGGCTTCTTCCACTATTTCCGCGACGACGGCAGCGTGTACGACGCCGGCCACCGCCACCTGGTCAGCAGCACCCGCTTCGTCTTCAACTACGCGATGGCGGCGATCGAGTTCGCCGATTCGCCGCTGGCCGCCGAGTACCTGGAAGCCGCGCGCCACGGCCTGCGCTACCTGCGCGAGGTGCACCGCGACACCGCCAGCGGCGGCTACGTGTGGACCCTGCGCGACGGCGTCGCCGAGGACCGCACCCAGCACGCCTACGGCGCCGCCTTCGTGCTGCTGGCCTACTCCACCGCGAAGAAGGCCGGGCTGGACACCGACACGTGGATGGACGAGACCTGGCAGCTGCTGGAAACCCGCTACTGGGACGCCGCCGCCGGCCTGTACCGCGACGAAGCCACGCCGGACTGGCAGTTCTCCAGCTACCGCGGGCAGAACGCCAACATGCACCTGTGCGAGGCGCTGATCGCCGCCTACGAGGCCAGCGCGCAGCCGCGCTACCTGCAGCGCGCGCTGCTGCTCGCCGACCACATCACCCGCCGCCAGGCGGCGCTGGCCGGCGGCCTGGTGTGGGAGCACTACGACGCGAACTGGCAGGTGGACTGGGACTACAACCGCGACAATCCCAAGCACCTGTTCCGGCCGTGGGGGTTCCAGCCCGGCCACCAGGTGGAGTGGTCGAAGCTGCTGGTGCTGCTGCACGGGCACCTGCAGGCCGCCGAGGGCAGCGCACCGGACTGGCTGCTGCCGACCGCCCGCCACCTGTTCGACACCGCGCTGGCGCACGGCTGGGACGCGCAGCACGGCGGCATCGTCTACGGCTTCGCCTCCGGCAGCGAAGAGGCGCCGGTGGTCGGCGTGCCCGACGTGGCCGCGGCGCCGACCTACTTCTGCGACGACGACAAGTATTTCTGGGTGCAGGCCGAAGCGATCGCCGCCGCCGCGCGGCTGCTGGCCGCCAGCGGCGACGCCACGTATCGCGCCGCCTACGACAAGCTGTGGGCGTATTCCTGGGAGCACCTGGTCGACCATCGCTATGGCGCCTGGTTCCGCATCCTCAGCCGCGACAACCGCAGCTACAGCGACGAGAAGAGCCCGGCCGGCAAGACCGATTACCACACCATGGGCGCCTGCCATGATGTGCTGGCGGTGATTCGCAGCAGCCGCGCGTTCGCGTAACGCGCAGGGGTGCCGGCCATCCGGCAGCCCTGCTTTCTGTAGGAGCGGCTTCAGCCGCGACCGGGTCTTACAGGTAACGCCCGGTCGCGGCTGAAGCCGCTCCTACAGGGAATGCGGCGCACGGCGTGATTCGGCCTCCGCGCCCACAAAAAAGCCCCGCACATGGCGGGGCTTTTTCGTTGCCGCGAACCGCGGCGCTCGATCAGTCGATGTCGAGGAAGCTGCGCAGCTGCTCGGAGCGGCTCGGATGACGCAGCTTGCGCAGCGCCTTGGCCTCTATCTGGCGGATGCGCTCGCGGGTGACGTCGAACTGCTTGCCGACTTCCTCGAGGGTGTGGTCGGTGTTCATGTCGATGCCGAAGCGCATGCGCAGCACCTTGGCTTCCCTCGGGGTGAGGCCGGCCAGCACGTCGCGCACGGTCTCGGACAGGTTGATGTTGGTGGTGTTCTCGATCGGGGACTCCACGTTGGTGTCCTCGATGAAGTCGCCCAGATGCGAATCCTCGTCGTCGCCGATCGGGGTTTCCATCGAGATCGGCTCCTTGGCGATCTTCATCACCTTGCGGATCTTGTCCTCCGGCATGTCCATTTCCTTGGCCAGCTCCTCCGGCGTGGCCTCGCGGCCGTACTGCTGGAGCATCTGCCGGGAAATGCGGTTCAACTTGTTGATCGTCTCGATCATGTGCACCGGAATACGGATGGTGCGCGCCTGATCGGCGATCGACCGGGTGATGGCCTGGCGGATCCACCAGGTCGCATACGTGGAGAACTTGTAGCCGCGGCGGTATTCGAACTTGTCCACCGCCTTCATCAGGCCGATGTTGCCTTCCTGGATCAGGTCGAGGAACTGCAGGCCGCGGTTGGTGTACTTCTTGGCGATCGAGATCACCAGGCGCAGGTTGGCCTCGACCATTTCCTTCTTGGCCTTGCGCGCCTTGGCTTCGCCATAGGCCATCGCGCGGCTGATTTCCTTCAGCTCGGTCAGGCTCAGGTAGGTCGCCTGCTCCACCGCCACGGTGGCTTCCTGCTCGGCGACGATCTGGTCCTTGACGTCGCGCAGCGCCGAGGACCACTTCTGCTTGCGCTTCAGGGCGTCGTCGACCCAGGCCACGTTGGTCTGGTTGCCTTCCCAGGAACGGATAAAGTCCTTGCGCGGCATGCGCGCCACGTGCGTGGCCAGGTGCAGCACGCGACGCTCGTGGTCCTTGACCTGGGCCATGGTGTCGCGCAGCTTGCGCACCAGCACGTCGGTCAGCGGCAGCGGCAGCTTCAGGGTGACGAACACCTCGGCGATGTCGTTGCGCAGCTTGGTGACCAGCTTGTGCTCGGCGCCGTTCTTGGCGTGCGCCTTCTTGAACTTGGCGTATTCGGTGGCCAGCACTTCCATGCGCCGCGCGACTTCGGCCGGATCCGGACCGGTCGGGCCGGCTTCTTCCTCGGCGACGTCCTCGTCCTCGTCCTCGTCGTCCGCATCGGCATCGGCGGCGCTGTCGTCGTCGCTGGCGACCGCGACCGGCGCCGGCTCTTCCTCGATCAGGTCGTTGAAGCCGACCACGATCTCGGCCAGGCGCTTCTTGCCTTCCTTGTGCTGTTCGTAGTCCTCGAGCAGGGTTTCCACGGCCAGCGGGAACGCGCCCAGCGCGGCCTGGACCTGGCTGAGGCCTTCCTCGATGCGCTTGGCGATGGCGATTTCGCCTTCGCGGGTCAGCAGCTCGACCGTGCCCATCTCGCGCATGTACATGCGCACCGGGTCGGTGGTACGGCCACCTTCGGTGTCGAGCGCGGTCAGCGCCGCGGCGGCTTCTTCGGCCGCGGTGTCGTCGACTTCGCGGTTGCCGGTGTTGCCGTCGTTGAGCAGCAGGGTCTCGGCGTCGGGGGCGACTTCATGGACATCGATGCCCATGCCGTTGATCATGCTGATGATGTCTTCGATCTGCTCCGGATCGACCAGGTCGTCGGGCAGATGGTCATTGACTTCGGCGTAGGTCAGATAGCCCTGTTCCAGGCCCTTGCTGATCAGTAGCTTGATGTCGGATTGCTGGGCAGGACGTTCGTTGGCCATGAGTGCTCGCGCCACCGGCAGGTAGATGAATGAGTGAACCTAGCATTATAACAGCCCGGACCGCCGCTTGCCGGACAAGGAGCTGAATCGCTCCGCCAGGAGCGCCCCGGCCTAGGGCCGGAGCAGGAAGGTGACCGGGCCGTCGTTGACCAGGCTGACGATCATATGGGCACCGAAGCGCCCGCTTTCCACCCCCGGCGCGTGCCGCTCCCGGCAGATGTCCAGCAATCGGTTGAAGCCGCGTTCAGCCTCGAGCGGCGGCGCCGCGGTGGTGAAGCTGGGGCGCATGCCCGAACCGGTATCGGCCGCCAGGGTGAACTGGCTGACCAGCAGCAGGCCGCCCGCGGTGTCGCGCAGCGAGCGGTTCATGCGCCCGCTGGCGTCGGCGAACACGCGGTAGCCGAGCAGGCGCTCGGCCATGCGCTGGAACATGGCCTCGGTGTCGCCCGGCTCCACCGCCACCAGCGCCAGCAGGCCGGGACCGATGCGGCCGACCACCGCGTCGTCGACGCGGACTTCGGCCTGGCTGACGCGCTGGATCAGGGAGAGCATGGGCGGGACTCGGGACTCGGGACTCGGAAGCATCCGGGTTCGGCGGAGCGCTGTCATCCCGCCCGCATCATCGCCGACCGGGCGCCGATGCAGGAAGCCGGCTGGCCCGCGATCGGCCAATCCGTGACGCCAATCCGGCCTCCCCGGCCGCGCCCGGCCTGGCGCGGCCGGCGCAGCGGATAAACTGGAACGATGAAACCCGCAACGCTCGCAACCGTTCTCTATCGCTGCGCCGCCGCCGTGGCGCGCCTGCCCTGGCCGTGGCTGCGGCGCCTGGCCGACGGCCTGGCCTGGCTGTGGCTGCGCCTGGACGCGCGCGAGAGCCGGGTCACCCGCCGCAACCTCGAGCTGGCCTACCCGGAGCTGCTGCCGAGCGAGCGCGTGGCGCTGCACCGCGACGTGCTGCGCTCCACCGCGCGGCAGGCGTTCGAGACCCTGGTGCTGTGGACCCGGCCGCCGGCGCAGAACCTGGCACGGCTGCGCCAGCGCTACGGCCAGGAGCTGTACGACGCCGCGCTGGCGTCGGGCCGCGGGGTGATCGTGGCCGCGCCGCACTTCGGCAACTGGGAACTGCTGAACCAGTGGCTGGCCTCGCGCGGCGACATCGCCATCGTCTACCGCGCGCCGGCCTCCGACGTCGGCGATGCCTTCCTGCAGCTGGTGCGCAGCGGCGACAACGTGCGCCAGGTGCGCGCCGAAGGCCCGGCGGTGCGGCAGCTGTTCAAGGTGCTCAAGGACGGCGGCGCGGTCGGCATTCTTCCCGACCAGCAGCCCAAGGCCGGCGACGGCGTGTTCGCGCCGTTCTTCGGCGTGCCGGCGCTGACCATGACCCTGGTCAACCGGCTGGCCGAACGCACCGGCGCGATCGTGCTGTTCGCCTGGTGCGAGCGGGTCGGCAACGACCTGGAATTCGCCCTGCACGTGCAGCCGGCGCCGGAGGCGATCGCCGACCCGGACCCGCTGCGCGCCGCCACCGCGCTCAACGAGGGCGTGGAACGGGTGGCGCGCCGCGACCCGGCGCAGTACCAGTGGACCTACAAGCGCTACACGCTGCGTCCGGATCCGGCCGAGGCCAATCCCTACGCCACGGCCAGGCACCCGCACTAGCGGCGTCGCGCATTCCCGCGCGGCGGCTATTCGTCGTGCGGGTCCGCCGGCGTGGCGAGGATGCGCTGGTAGAACGCCAGATCCAGCCAGCGCCCGAACTTGAAGCCGGCCTCGCGCACGGTGCCGGCATGCACGAAGCCCAGTTGCTCGTGCAGCGCGATGCTGCCGCTGTTGCTGGCATCGATGCCGCCGACCAGCACATGCACCCCGCGCGCCTGCGCCGCCTCGATCAGCGCCAGCAGCAGGCGCCGCCCCAGGCCCTTGCCGCGATGGTCGCGGTGCACGTAGACCGAATGCTCGACGCTGTACTTGAACGCCGGCCAGGCGCGGAACGTGCCGTAGCTGGCGAAACCGAGCAGGGTGCCGGCCGCATCCTCGACGCCGATCACCGGGAAACCGCCGGCGCGCTTGGCCGCGAACCAGCCGACCATGCTCTCCGGCGGGCGCGGCCGGTAGTCGTACAGGGCGGTGGAATGGACGATGGCCTCGTTGAAGATCTCCAGGATCGCGCCGGCATGGCGCTGTTCGGTGCAGTCGACGAGGTGCATGCGCGGATGGTCCTGGAAAACGGGTCCGGCCTAGTAGAAATCAATCGACCGCGCTTGAACATGCCCGCCCGCGCCTGCCGGGCGGTCACGCCCACGATCCGGTGAGTGGCCGCACGCCGGCCAACGGTTGCATGCGCCGCATGCCGGCGCGGCGCACAGTGCGTTCCATCCCGCGCATGCTGGCGGCGCGGCCAAACCACGCGACAATGGCGCACCGAGACCGCCGCTGCGCCGCCACAAGCGGCGCGAGCCGGGCGCGGCGGCGCCGACACGCCTTGAAGCGGCGCCGGAGATCCCCATTTGGAGTCGTGCATGACCAGCCCCGCCCCCACTTCCGCGCACGCCTTCGGCGATCCCGCCGCGATCCGCACCGAACGCGCGGCCTCGGAGCTGCGTGCCGGCCGCCCGGTGGTCATCGAAGGTCCCCAGGGCCAGGCGCGCGCGGTGCTGGCGCTGGACAGCAGCACCGCGCAGTCCTACCTGAGCTTCGCCCAGGCGGCGGCGCAGCGGCATTACCTGTTCCTCACTCCGCCCCGCGCGCAGGCGCTGGGCCTGGTCGCGCCGCAGGGCGCGCGCATCGCCCTGGCCGGCCAGTCCTACGACGCGCTGGCGGCGCTGGCCTATCTGCGCGACGGCACGCTGCCGGCGCAGTGGCTGCCGGGCGACGCGCTGGACGCCGGCGCGGTGGAGATCGCGCGCCTGGGCCTGCTGCTGCCGGCGATGATCGCGGTGGACCTGGGCGCGGACAGCAGCGCCTTCCAGGGCTGCCAGTCGCTGCAGCTGGACGACCTGGAACACGGCTGCGCGAGCACCACCGTCGGCAGCTACGAACTGGTGACCCGCACCCAGGTGCCGCTGCGCGATCTGGGCAGCAGCGAATTCGTGGTGTTCCGCGGCGGCGTGGCGCAGCGCGACCAGGTCGCGATCGTGATCGGCCAGCCCGACCTGTCGGCACCGGTGCCGGTACGGGTGCACTCTTCCTGCCTCACCGGCGACCTGTTCGGCTCGCTGAAGTGCGACTGCGGCGACCAGCTGCGGCATGGCCTGGCCAAGCTCAGGGACCTCGGCGGCGGCGTGCTGCTGTACCTGGACCAGGAAGGCCGTGGCACCGGCATCGCCACCAAGATGCGCGCCTATGGCTACCAGCACGACGGGCTGGACACCATCGACGCCGATGCGCAGCTGGGGTTCGGCGCCGACGAGCGCCGCTACGGCGGCGCGGTGGCGATGTTGCGCGGGCTCGGCATCGGCAGCGTGCGCCTGCTGACCAACAACCCCTCCAAGGCCGAGCGCCTGCGCGCGGCCGGCATCGACGTGGTCGAACGCATCCCGATTACCGGCGCGATCACCGCCGAGAACGAGGGCTATCTGCGCACCAAGGCCGCCCGTGCCGGGCATGCGCTGGATGTGGACGCGCTGATCCACGCCGCGCGCTGAGCCGCGCCGGCGCAGCACCACCGGCAACCACGACGGCGGCGCACGCCGAACGACGAGGCGTGCTGTGAATAGCCTCTCCAGATGCCTCGCGGCCGCCTGCGAGCACACCGGGCGCCGCCCGCGTTACGATCGGGCACCTGCGCGGAGCGCGCGTGCAGCGCCTGCCCATCGCTTCGAGAGCCCGCCGTGACCGCACCGCCGTCCCTGGACCCCACCGCCGTCCCGCTTGGCGCCGACCCACCGGCCGCCGTCGCGTTCGCGCCCGCGGACGACTGGCTGCCGCTGCCGCTGCGCGGCGCCTGGCTGGCCGCGCTCGGCGGCGGCTGCATGCTGGGCCTGGGCGTGCTGATCGGCGCGGCCATCTTCGGTTTCTCGCTGCATAGCCACCAGGCGTTGTTCATCGGTGCCGGCGCCGCGGCGCTCGGCGCGCTGTTCGGCGCCTGCATCGGGTTCGTGCGCCATCGCCGGATCCGTTGGCGGCTGAACGCGCAGGGCCTGGACCTGCGCCGCGGGCGGCTGTGGCAGAGCGAGGTGCACGTTCCGATCTCGCGCGTGCAACACCTGGACCTGCGCCGCGGCCCGCTGGAGCGCGCCGTGCACCTGGCCACCCTGGTGGTGCACACCGCCGGCACCCGCCACACCGCGGTCGCCGTGCCCGGGCTGGACCAGGCCGACGCCGAGCGCCTGCGCGAACGCCTGGCGCACCAGCTCGACCACGACGACGACGCGCTGTGAGCGCCGCCCTGGACGCCGAGGACACCGCGGTCCGGCGCCTGCATCCGTGGTCGTGGCTGTTCGTGCTGCTGCAGCACCTGCGGCATTTCCTGGTGCCGCTGCTGGCGCTGCTGCTGTTCGGAAGCCGCGACGGCCGCAACGACCATGTCGACCAGCTGATGATGCTGCTGGTGGGCAGCGCGCTGATCGCGGTGTCGCTGCTGCGCTACCTCACCTACCAGTACCGGATCGGCCGCGACAGCCTGAGCATCCGCAGCGGCTGGCTGGAACGCAGCCTGCGCGAGATCCCGTTCGCGCGCATCCACAACGTGGTCGTGCACCAGTCGCTGCTGCACCGGCTGTTCGGCGTGGCCGAGGTGCGGCTGGAATCGGCCGGCGGCACCAAGCCGGAAGCGCAGATGCGGGTGCTGCGGCTGGACCAGGCGCTGGCGCTGGAGCGGCAGATCCGCCATCGCGCGCATGCCAACGAGACCACGCCCGCGGCGGAGGACGCGGCGCCGGCCAGCGATGTGCTGTTGGCGCTGTCCACCTCGGAAGTGCTGCGCCAGGGGCTGATCTCCAACCGCGGCATGGTGGTGGTGCTCACCGCGTTCGGCGCCACCTATCACCTGTTTCCCGAGCGCATGATCTCCAACGCGATCGAACGCTACGGGCAGCAGCTGTTCGGGTACGCCAGCACGCTGCACCTGGGGTGGATGGCCGGCGCCGTCACCGTGACGCTGATGCTGGTTACCCTGCTGCTGATCATGCGCGTGCTGTCGATGGCGCTGGCGCTGCTGCAGTACCACGGCTTCCGGCTCAGCGAGAGCGAGCGCCGGCTGACCGTGGAGCGCGGCCTGCTGACCCGGCTGCGCAGCAGCGTGGCGCGGCGCCGGATCCAGGCCTGGACGCTGCACGAGGGCGTGCTGCAGCGCCTGCTGCGGCGGCGCAGCCTGCACATCGATACGGCGGTGATGGACGGGCACGGCGAGCAGGGCCGCGCGCTGCGGGAATTGGCGCCGCTGGCGACTCCCGCCGCGGTCGATGCGCTGCTGCATCGGCTGCTGCCGCAGATCGCCTGGCCGCCGGCGCAGTGGCAGGGGATCGCCACGCGCTGCTGGTGGCGGCTATGCCTGCCGGCGCTGTGCCTGGTGCCGCTGCTGTGCGCCGGCCTGTGGCGGCCGTTGGGCGCCTGGGCCGCGCTGTCGCTGCTGTGGCTGCCGTGGTCGGCGTTCAAGGCCTGGCGCCAGGCGCAACGCATGGGCTATGCCGTGGACGCGCGCTACGTGGCGGTGCGCGGCGGCTGGTGGACGCGCTGGTGGCGTCTGGCCGAGATCGACAAGCTGCAGGCGCTGCAGCTGACCCGTTCGCCGCTGGACCGCGCCTGCGGCACGGCGACGCTGTGGCTGGATACGGCGGGCGCGCGACACGGCGAGCCGCCGTTGCGGGTGCGGCTGCTGCCGGAAGCCGAGGCGCAGGCCGTCTATCTGCAGCTCAGCCGCGCGCTGGCGCGACGCCGGCTGCGCTGGTAGCGGCAGACGAGCACGCACCCGGCCACGCGCCGGGTCAACGCGCGCCGCGGCCCCAGTAGCCAATGCGCCGGCGGATCTTCAGCTTGCGCCAGAAATTCCACGGCTTGCGCCGAGGGTTGCGGCCGCCCTCGGCGACGAACGCGTCGATCGCGCGCAGCACGCGCTCGCTGGACTGCCCATCGCGGTAGGGATGCAGGCCGTCGGCGAAGTCGCGGATCGCCGCCATCAACTCCGGCGGCCGCGCCAGCGCACGGCGGATCGCCGGCTCGAACTGCGCGGGATCGTCGATGTCGATCAGCTGCGGGCCCGGGCGCCGGTTCTTGAAGGTCACCACCGGCTTGTAGGTGAGCAGGAACTCGTTGAGCGCGGACGAGGTGTCCGAGCACATCAGGTCCACCTGCGGGAACAGCTCCAGGATGTTGTCGTTGTCGGCGAAACGCAGGTATTCGTTCTCGAGCGCGCGGTAGCGCGCCACCATCTCCGGATCCATCTTCGGATGGAAGGTCACGATCCAGCGCCACTCGCCGCTGCGCGACAGCCGCTTGACCTCGTCGTAGAGGATGCCGGCCGCGCTCCACGACGGCGAGAACGTGGAGTGGTACAGGATCACCGGCGGCTGCCGCACCGGCGCCAGCTCGGCGCCGATCTCGCGCATGAACGGGTCGATCTTGGGAAAGCCGGTTTCCTTGACCGCGAAGTGGCCGAGCTTGCGCGCCAGCGCGCCGAACGCGGCGGTGTCGCGCGGGCCGGTGGTGCAGTACAGGTCGAAGAAGCCGCGCACGTAGATGTGCCGCGGCTTGCCGGCGTCGAAGCCGTGGAAGGTCTCCACCTTCACCCCGGGAAAGAAGTGCGGCACCGCGTTGCTGGAGGTGATCACCGCGTACGGATTCCACGCCAGCACCTCCTCGACCGTGGCCAGGTGGCGCTCGTCGGCCGTCAGATCCGAGGCGCCGGGGCCGTCGAAGAACCACGCCGCCTCGTCGCCGCGCGCGCGGATCGCGGCCTGCAGCGGGCGCAGGATCGCCAGCGCGTAACGTTCGGATCCGTACAGCAGGTAGTGCTTGCTCATCAATGCTCCAGATCGTGCCGTTGCAGCTGCGCCCGCGCCTGTTCCACCGAGGCCGGGTTGACCTGCATCTCGTAGTAGCGCATGCGCTTGTACAGCGCGTAGCTGGCCGCGGTCTGCGCCACCACGAAGCCGCGCCAGCCATCGAGCACCGCCAGGCGCAGCAGGTAGTCCTTGAGGAAGGCGCCGGCGAACACGAACGGGCTCTGCCACATTCTCACCGGCTTGCGCTTGTCGCGCCAGCCGAGCGCCTTCAGTTCGGCGTAGCGCAGCACCTTGAGCTGCTTGTGCACCAGGGTCGGGTTGTGCAGGTGGTTGAACGGCGGCGCGAACTCGGCGCTGGCACCGTCGAAGCGCAGCGATTCGTGCACCCGCGCATCGCTCCAGCGTGCGCGGCCGCGGTGGTACAGCCGCGCCAGGCGCTCGCCGACCATCGGCCGGTACCAGCGCATCGGCGCGCCCATGTACCAGGTGCTGCGGCGCAGCCACACCGCGTCCAGCCGGTCCTCGGCCAGAATCTGCGGCAGCCGCGCCAGGCATTCGGCGCGCAGTGCGTCGGACAGGAATTCGTCCGCGTCCAGCACCAGGATCCAGTCGTACGCGGCCTGGGTGGAAGCGAAGTTGCGCTGCGCGCCGAAGCCCAGCCAGGCCTGCTCGACCACGCGCGCGCCGTGCGCGCGGGCGATCGCCACGGTGTCGTCGGTGCTGCCGCAGTCCACCACCAGCTTGTCGGCGGCGAACGGCACGCTGTCCAGGCAGCGCGCGATGTTGGCGGCTTCGTTGTAGGTCATCACCACCAGGCTGAGCGGCAAGGTGGTCGCGGCGGCGTCGGCCATGGCGCTCGGTATCCGGGCAGCGGTGCACCCTGCGGGCACGGCGCGGTCGGCGCCGCGCCGCTCGGCGGTGCGGGATCGGCAGTCTACCGGCTTCCGGCAGCGCCTTCAGCGGCGTCGGCGCGCGCCCGCGGCGCCTGCGCATCGCAGGCCGCCAGTCCGATCAGCACGCCGACCAGGGAGACGTAGAAGCCGGTGGTGACCTGATGCGCAAACATCGACTGGGTCATGCCGCACAGGATGTAGCCGGCCACCACCATGATGCCGGTCGCGGCCGGGCCATGGAATTCGGGACGCGGACGGCGCCGGTACAGGCGCAGCAGCAGCCACATCGGCACGCCGTACACCAGCACGATCAGCACCGTGCCGGGCAGGCCCTGGGTCGCGCTCCATTCGGCGAAATCGTTGTGCGCGTGGCCCAGGTGGCAGCGCTCCACCCAGGTCTTGCTGCGGCAATCGGGCAGGCGCAGCATCGCATTGTCGAAGCGGCCCACGCCGACCCCGACCAGCGGATGCTCGACGAAGGTCGCCGCCGCCACCTGCAGCCGTTCGATGCGCGCCCCGGCCGAGGAATCGCTGTCGCCGCGTTCGTAGCGCTGCACATCGTGATGCAGTTCGGCCAGGCGGGTCTGCCGGGTCAGCGCCGGCACGCTCAACACCAGGGTCGCCGCCAGCACCGTGAGCACGCTCAGGATCGCCAGACGCACGGCGCCGCTGCGCCAGCGCACGCACAGCGCGGTGGCGACCAGCAGCACCACCATGCCCAGCCAAACGCCGCGGCTGCCGCTGAGCAGGATGGTGGCGCAACCGGCGGCGAGCGCTACCAGCGTCCACGGCCAGCGCCCGGGCGGGCGGCAGAACACCGCCACCACCATCAGCACCAGCACCACGTCGGCGAGCACGATCGCGTTGGTCCAGCCCTCGGCGCGCGGCTGGCCCTGCAGCACCTGCACGATCGCCAGCACCAGGGTGACGAAGATGCCCAGCAGCGCCCCCCACCACAGCAGATTGCGCGGCGGGCGCAGCGCATAGGCCCACAGCGCGGCCCAGGGCAGCACCAGGAACCGGGTGCGGTTGTCGATGTCTTTCAGCGCCTGGCCGAAGTACAGCAACGAGAACAGCGACAGCCCGATCACCAGCAGCGCCAGCACCCACAGCCAGCGCAGCGACGGCTGCAGCCCGGGCGCCGCGCGGCGCATGCGGTCCAGCGCCAGCAGGCTGCTCGCCAGCAGCAGCAGACCGAACGGCAACAGTCCTCCCGGCATGCTGACCACCAGCGCCGGCAGGCACAGCAGGCCGAGCGCCGCGCCCCACTCGGCCAGCGTGTGGCGACGGGACGGGAACGCGGCGAGCGGCGGTGCGGCGCGATGCGGCGAAGCTTCTTCGGTCATCTAGAAGAGCGCGGGCAAAAAACGAGGGGGAGCCGATGATCCAAGCACGATCCCTAACCCGACCTGACCTGCTCGCGGCCGTTGCCGGCGAGCGCAGGCACGGCCGGCGGCGGCGCATCGCCCAGCAGCTCGGCCACCACCGCCTGCAGGCGCTCGCCGAACTCGTGCTGGCGCGATTCGAAGAACGTGCGCGCAGCGGTGCCCAGCGCATCGCATTGCATCGGCGCCAGGGCCAGCGCCTGGGCCATGGCCCGCTCGATGCCGGCCGCGTCGATCCGGTAGCGCACGCCAAAGTTGTCCTCGCGCTCCCCGACCGGCTCGATCAGCACGCCGCGCTCGGCGGTCACCAGTTCGTTCATCGGCGCGCCGTTGGTGGTGATCACCACGGCGCCGACGCTCAACGCTTCCATGATGTAGTGGCCGAAGCCCTCGACCTCGGACGGGCATAGGTGGAAGCGATGCGCATTCTGCAGCCGGCGCAGCTCATGCTGGTCCAGGTAGCCGGTCAGGTAGTCGATGTTCTCGGCCTCGATCGGGCGCGATTTCTTCGCGCTCTGCACCACCGTCAGCCGCGGCCATTCCGGGTGCCGCGCCCAGGTCTGCAGCAGCACCGCGGTGCCCTTGGCCGAGCTGCGCCCGGCCACGTGCAGGCAGGCGCGCTCGCGCGGCACCTCCGGGCGGTAGCAATCGTCGCTGCAGAAACCGATGAAGGCGGTGGCCGGACCCAGCGCGGCAAAGCGCTGTTCGGCCTGCCAGGTCTTGCACAGCACCCGCTGGAATCGTGGCAACCAGCGCAACCACTTGCGGCGAAACCACTCCGGATTCGGCACCAGGGCGTTGCGCCGGCCAGCGCCCAGGCAGCGCGGATAGACCCGCTCCAGGAAAATCTGCAGGTCGGCGCGGCCGCGCAGCAGGCTGCGCAGGGCCAGGCGCAGTTCGCGCAGGTGGTTGGCGAAGCGCACGGTACCGAAGCCGAGTACCTCCACCCGATAGCGGCCGCTGCCGCGCAGCGCCTCGGCAACCACTTGCAGGTCGCGGCTCAGGCCGCCGCCGTTGTCGCGGCTGATCACCCGGATCAAACGCATCGGCATGCCGCATCTCCCGCCCGCACGGCGCCGAGGTCCAGAGCGGAGCAGGCGCGGCCACGGCTCACTCGAAGCGGTCCTTGTCCTGCTCGCGCAGCTGGTCGCGGTCGTGCGCGGTGACCACGCATTGGCCGTGCACGGCGGTGGCCGGGACCAGCCACCAGTTGCGGCGGTTGGACACCCCGGCCAGGGTGCTGGCGCGGCGATCGATGCAGCCGAGCATCGCCGCCTCCTGCACCAGCAGCCAGCGCCGCTGCGGCGCCTGCGCCTGCCAGGCCACGCCACGGCGCAACTGCTCGTCCCACGGCACCACGAAACCGAAGGTGGTCGCGGCGCGGTCGGCCATCAACAGGTTCTGTTCCTTCCACGCGACCAGACCCAGTTCCGCATCCGGACCGATGCGGCGGCCCACCGACTCCATCACTCCGCGGGCGGAACTGGACAGGTTGATCAGCGGATACACCAGCAGCCCTGCCAGCACCCACAGCATGGTCAGCAACGAGGCCAGCGCCAATTCCGGGCGGCGCCGCGCGAACACCGCCAGGCTGGCCACGCCCCACAGGCCGATCGCCAGCAGGATCCAGGCCAGGGTCTGGATGGTGTGCAGATCGACCCCGCGCTCCTCCATCATCCGCACGCGGAAACCGTGCCCGGCCAGGATCGCCGCGCCCACGCCGCCCAGCGCCACGGTCACCACCGCGGTGAACGCCAGCAGCAGCCGCTTGACCCCAGCCTTGCGCAGCAGCCCGGGGATCAGCGGCGCCATCGCCAGGCACAGCATCGGCAGCGCCGGCAGGATGTAGACGTCGCGCTTGCCGGTGGGAATGGAGAAGAACAGCAGGATCAGCGCCCACCACGCCAGCGGCAGCAGGTAGCGCGGATCGCGCCGGCGCAGGCGCCGCGCCCAGGCCGGGATCGCCCACGGCAAGGCCAGCAGCAGCGGCAGCCACATGCTCGGCATCACCCCGAAGAAATAGAACGGCCCGTGCGGGTGATCCCAGGACCTGGCGTAGCGCCCGGCGGTCTGCCGGAACAGGATGTCGTTGAGGTAGGCGCGGTACTCGGGTTCGTGCGCCGACAGCGCCGTGGTCACCATCGGCACCAGCCAGATCGACACCGCCGCCAGGAACGCCAGCGGCCCCAGCCAGAAGCGCGGATTGCGCGCGCCGATCCTGACCCCGCGCCACTGCGCCAGCGACGCCGCCGCGGCCGGCAGCAGCATCAGCAACGCCAGCGCGCCCACGCCCTTGGTGATCGTGCCCAGACCGGCGGCGAACCAGCCCAACGCCCACATCCGCCAGTCGGGTCCGCGCAATACATGGCGCAACAGGCCGTAGTTGGCCAGGGTGATGTAGAACACCACCAGCGGATCGATCTGCGCCTTCTTCGCCTGGTAGGTGAAGTGGAACGCGAACAGCAGCGCATACGCCGCGTACATGCCGACCCGGCGCGTCCACAGGCGCCGGCCCAGGTCGTAGACGCAGGCCAGCGTGCCCAGCCCGGCCAGCAGCGACGGCAGCAGGAACGCCACCCGCCAGTTGCCGAACACGGTGTAGAACGAGGCCTGCAGCCACATCAGCATCGGCGGCTTGTCCGAGTACAGCTCGGTGCCGCGGTGCGGGAACAGCCAGTTGCCGCTGTCCACCATCTGCTTGGCGACCAGCGCGAAGCGCGGCTCGTCGGCCGGGTGCGGATCGCGCAGGCCCAGGCCGGCGCCGAGCACCAGCAGCGCAAGGATGGCCAGCAACCAGAATTCTCGGGACGCGCGGGTCTTCAGCATGGGACGGGATGATACCGGGGCGGCTTCACGCCGTCTTGCGCAGCCGCGCATAGAAGAAGCCGTCGCGCTCCTGCTCGCCGGGCAGGCGCTGGCGGCCGCCGCCGGAGGCGTGGCCGCAGGCGGCACCGGGGTCCTCGGCGACGGCATCGGCGGTCCGCGCCAGGAACGCCTGCAGCTGGCGCGCGTTCTCGTCCTGCAACAGCGAGCAGGTGGCATACACCAGCACCCCGCCCGGCCGCAGCACCTGCCAACCCGCATCCAGCAGGCGCGCCTGCAGCGCCTGCAGCGCGACCACGTCCTCGCGCCGCCGGTGCAGCAGCACGTCCGGCTGGCGGCGCACGATGCCGGTGGCCGAGCACGGCGCGTCGAGCAGCACCGCATCGAACGGCTCGCCGTCCCACCAGCTGTCCGGCTGCGCCGCATCGGCCGCCTGCAGCAGCGCCTGCGCGCCGGCACCGGTGCGCTCGAAGGTCTCGCGCACCCGCGCCAGGCGCCGCGCGTCCACGTCCAGCGCGGTCAGGCGCAGCGTCGGATCGCGCTCGAGCAGGTGCGCGGACTTGCCGCCGGGCGCGGCGCACGCGTCCAGCACGCGCGCGCCCGGCGCCGGCGCCAGCACGTCGGCGACCTGCTGCGCCGCGCCGTCCTGCACCGAAACCCAGCCCTCGGCGAAGCCGGGCAAGGCGCTCATCGCCACCGACTCGGCCAGGCAGATCGCATCGGCCAGGTCCGGCACCGCCTGCGCGGCGATGCCGACGTCGGCCAGCCGCTGCAGATAGGCGTCGCGCGTGCTGCGCTGGCGGTTCACCCGCAGCCACAGCGGCGCCGCCTGCTGGCTGGCGGCGAAGATCGCGTCGGCCTGGTCGGGCCAGTCGGCGCGCAGCGCATCGCGCAGCCACAGCGGCCATCCGGCATCGGCGGCGATCGCCGGCATGCCCTCGCGCAGCGCGCGGCGCAACAGGGCATTGACCATGCCGGCCTGGCGCGGCCGGTCCAGCGCGCGCGCCGCCTCCACCGTCGCCGACAGCGCGGCGTGCGGGGCCAGGCCGAGCACGTCGAGCTGGGCGAAGCCGGCCATCAGCAGCGTGCGCAGTTCGGCGTCGCGTTGCGGCAGCTGCTTCTGCAGCCACAGCCGCAGCGCCGCCTCGTAGGCCGGACGCCGGCGCAGCACGGCGAAGCAGATCGCCTCGACCAGGGCGCGGTCGCGCGGATCGGGCAGCGCCGGCAGCGCGATGGCCAGTTCGGCCTTCAGCGAACGGCCGCGGTCGATCACCGCACTCAGCACGCGGGCGGCGACGACGCGGGGCGCGACGCCCGGCGACGGCGCGGCGGCAGGCGGCGCGGCGGGCGTCTGGGTCATGGGCGGGCGCGCCGGTTCAGGCCAGCACCGGCAGATCGCGCCGGGCGTTGAGGTAGTCGGCGGCGGTGATCGCCTTGCCGCCTTCGCGCTGCAGCACGCGCAGGCGCAGCGCGCCCTGGCCGCAGGCGATGTCGATGCCTTGCTTGGAAGCGGCCAGCACCGTGCCCGGCGGCTGCGCGTGCGCCAGGTCCAGCGCCACCGCGCCATGCACGCGCACGCGCTCGCCGGCCAGCACCGCTTCGGTGATCGGCCACGGATTGAACGCGCGCACCCGCAGCGCCAGCTGCGCCGCCGGCTGCTGCCAGTCCAGCCGCGCCTGCGCCTTGTCCAGCTTGTGCGCGTAGGTGACGCCGGCCTCCGGCTGCGGTTGCGGCACCGGGCGGATGCCGGCGCGCAGCAGGCCCAGGCCGTCGGCCAGCACCTGCGCGCCAAGCGCGGCCAGCCGGTCGTGCAGTTGCCCGCCGGTCTCGCTGTCGCCGATTGGGGTGCGCTGCGACATCAGCACCGGGCCGGTGTCCAGGCCCGCTTCCATCTGCATCAGGCACACCCCGGTTTCGCTGTCGCCGGCCTCGATCGCCCGCTGGATCGGCGCGGCGCCGCGCCAGCGCGGCAGCAACGAGGCGTGCACGTTCCAGCAGCCATGGGTCGGGATCGCCAGCACCGCCTTGGGCAGGATCAGGCCGTAGGCCACCACCACCATCAGGTCCGGCTGCAGCGCGCGCAGGGTCTGCAGCGCTTCCGGCGAACGCAGGGTTTGCGGCTGCAGCACCGGAATGCCGCGCGCGACCGCCTCCAGCTTCACCGGCGACGGGGTCAGCCCGCGGCCGCGCCCGGCCGGCCGGTCCGGCTGGGTATAGACCGCGACCACTTCATGGCGCTGCGCGGCCGCGCGCAACGACGGCACGGCGAAGTCCGGCGTACCGGCGAAGACGATTTTCATTGGGCGGGGATTCGAGATTGGGGATCGGGGATTCGCAACGGCAGGACTCGGCGACCGGAAGGGATCCGACTCGCACTTACGAATCCCCAATCCCGAATGCCGAATCCCGGCCGTCAGGCCACGTGCTTGCGCGCCTTGGCCAGCTTTTTGCGCACCATCTCACGCTTGAGCGGCGAGAGGTAGTCGACGAACAGCTTGCCGTCCAGATGGTCCATCTCGTGTTGCACGCACACCGCCAGCACGCCGCCGCTGGACAGTTCCTGCGGCTGGCCGTGGCGGTCCAGGTAGCGCACGGTGATGGTGTCGGCGCGGGTCACGTCGGCATAGATGCCGGGCACCGACAGGCAGCCTTCCTGGTACACCTGCTCGCCGTCGCGCTGCACGATCTGCGGATTGATGAACACCTGCGGGGCGTTCTTCTCCTCGCTGACGTCGATCACCATGAAGCGCTTGTGCACGTCCACCTGGCTCGCGGCCAGGCCGATGCCGGGGGCCTCGTACATGGTCTCGAACATGTCGTCGAGCAGGCGCTGGAACGCCGGCGTGGTGACTTCGGCAGGATCGACCGGCACCGCCTTGGTGCGCAGGCGGGGATCGGGGAACTCGAGAATGGGAAGCAGGGCCATAGCGGTACCCAGTTGGGGGGCGCCGGAGAATTCGGCAAGACCCGACGATTCTACCCCGTTCTGGCGGCAACGCTTGCGCCGCGCCCAGGGTTCTGGACTATAGTGCGCGGACCTGTTGGGGAATCAGGCTCCGCACTCATGTTCAATCGACTCCGTACGGTCGTCGCCGTGGCGATGCTCACCGTGGCGACCTACGCCGCTTCCGCGAGCATGGCTGCCGAACACCCTGACACCTACGTGGTGCGCAAGGGCGACACGCTGTGGGACATCGCCGGGCGTTTTCTCGGCAAGCCGTGGCTGTGGCCGGAAATCTGGCAGGCCAACCCGCAGGTGCAGAACCCGCATCTGATCTACCCCGGCGACGTGCTCAGCCTGGCCTACCTGGACCGCGTGGCGCGCGCCACGGTCAAGCCAGGCCCGCGCCAGGACGCGCCGATCGACGCGATCCCGCTGTCCGACGTCGAGCCGTTCCTGAAGAACCTGCGCGTGGCCGACAGCATCGACGAGCTGCCCTACGTGGTGGGCCTGGAGGGCAACCGGCTGCGCGCCACCGTCGGCCAGGTGGCCTACGCGACCGGGCTCGACGAGGCGCAGGTCGGGCAGCGCTACGCGGTGGTGCGGCCGACCGTGCGCTACGAACTGCCCAGGCTCAGCGACGACCTGAACAACGAGGGCCGCAGCACCCCGGGCACCGGCAATCTGTGGCAGACCTTCGTGGCGCCGGACAACAAGCGCCGCGAAACGCTGGGCTACGAACTGGCCCAGGTCAATATCGGGACCGTCACCCGCGTTTCCGCCGACGGCAGCCAGGCCACCACCCTGCTGCTGCAGGACAGCGCCCGCGAAGTGCGCGCCGGCGACCGCCTGATCGCGGTCCAGGCGCAGCCCTACGACCTGCAGTTCGTGCCGCATCCGCCCTCGGCGCAGGCGCTCGAGGCCGGGCTGCGGGTGCTGGCGGTGGCCGACGCGTTCAGCGCCGCCGGTCCGCGCGACGTGATCGCCATCTCCGGCGGCAGCCGCGAGGGGATCGACAACGGCACCGTGGTGTCGCTGTGGCGGCATGGCACCCGGGTCAACGACCGCGTGCATCGCCCGAACACTTCGCGCGCTGACGACGGCTTCACCGGCGGCCGCGGCTCGGTGGCCCTGCCCGACGAATACGCCGCGCACGCGATGGTGTTCCGCACCTTCGACAAGGTCAGCTACGCGCTGGTGATGGATGGCATCAAGCCGACCCGGATCGGCTACGACGTGAAGCACCCGGACGCGCGCTGACCCGCGCACGCGGGCAAGTCCTACATCCGCGACAGACGGCGCCCGAGGGCGCCGTCTGCGTTTGCGGCCTAGCCTGGGCCCATGTCCGCCCTGCCCAGCGACCACGCGCCTTCCACCTCCGCAGACCCCGCCTTGCTGGCGCTGTCGCTGGCGGGCGGCGCCAGCGCCCCGCGCAGGCGCCTGCTCGAGCGACACGGCAGTCCTGCCGCCGCGCTGGCCGCCGGCCCCGCCGCCTGGCAGGCAGCGGGGCTGGATCCGGCGCAGAGCGCGGCACTGCGGCAGCCCGACCGCGCCGCCATGGACGCCGCACTGGCCTGGCTGGCGGGGCCGCACCGATACCTGCTCGGTTGCCACGATCCCGACTACCCGGCGCTGCTGCTGCGCAGCCCCAACCCGCCGCTGGCGCTGTACCTGGAAGGCGATCCGGCGGCGCTGTGGCATCCGGCGGTGGCGGTGGTCGGCAGCCGCGCGCCCAGCGCCGGCGGTCGCGACAATGCGTCCCGCTTCGCCCTGGCACTGGCCACGTCGGGCCTGGCGGTGACCAGCGGCATGGCCGCCGGGGTCGATGCCGCCGCGCACGCGGCGGCGCTGTCGCGCCAGGACGGGCTGACCGTGGCGGTGGTCGGCACCGGTGCGGATCTGGCCTACCCGCGCCAGCATGCCGCGCTGCGCGAGCGCATCGCCGCGCGCGGCGCAGTGGTCAGCGAGCATCCGCCCGGCACTCCGGCGCGGCCCAGCCACTTCCCGGCCCGCAACCGGATCATCGCCGGGCTGAGCCTGGCCACCCTGGTGATCGAGGCCGCCACCCGCTCCGGCGCGCTGATCACCGCGCGCCTGGCCGCCGAGGCCGGGCGCGAGGTGTTCGCGCTGCCCGGCTCGATCCACAACCCGCTGGCGCGCGGCTGCCACCGCCTGATCCGCGACGGCGCCGGGCTGGTCGAGAACGCCGAGGAAGTCCTGGCCGGGGTGGCGCCGCTGGCCACGGAACTGGCCGACGCCTTGCGCGGGCGCCTTGGCGCCCCCACTGAGAGAATCGCCGACGACCCCGGCGCCACGCCGTCCTTCCCCGATCCCGACTACCAGCGCTTGTGGCATGCGCTGGGCCACGACCCAATCTGTATGGATTCAGTGATCGCACGCACCGGATTGACGGCCGCGACGGCCTCCTCCATGCTGCTGGCCATGGAACTGGATGGCTACGTGGCGGTCGAACGAGGTCGTTACACCCGCAAACCCTAGTTTCTTCACCTCCACAGCGTCTAGCGACGCAGGCCGAGGGGCAATGAAAGAGAGCATTCTGGATGTCCTGCTGTACCTGTTCGAACATTATTTCAGCGAGGATGCGGACCCGGTCCGCGATCGCGACTCCCTCCAGAATGGCCTGATCCAGGCTGGCTTCAGCCCCACCGAAATCAGCAAAGCGTTCGACTGGCTCGACGCCCTGGCCGACCAGCGGCCGGCCGTGCCGCAGCCGCGCATCGACGGCCCGATCCGCGTCTACCACGGCCCGGAGCTGGACAAGCTCGACGTGGAATGCCGCGGCTTCCTGCTGTTCCTGGAACAGCACGGCATCCTCGACAGCGACCAGCGCGAGCTGGTGCTGGACCGGGCAATGGCGCTGGACCAGGACGAGCTGGACCTGGACGACCTGAAATGGGTGGTGCTGATGGTGCTGTTCAACCAGCCCGGCGCCGAGGCGGCCTACGCGTGGATGGAAACGCAGATGTTCGTCGACGAACCGGAGCCGGTGCACTGACGCACTGAGGGGCCATGCACGGATGCACGAGGAACCGGCCCTGAGCGCCTGGTACTACGCCGACGCGGCACGCCAGCGGCATGGCCCGCTGAGCACCGCCACGTTGCGGCAACGCCTGCACGACGGGCTGCTGGAGCGCAGCACCCTGGTGTGGCGCGAAGGCATGCCGGAGTGGCGGCCGCTGCACGCGCTCGCCGACGAACTGGGCCTGCCGGCGACCTCGGCGCCGCCCCCTCTGCCGCCGGCGGCCAGTGCAGCGCCGCACGTACCCGCCGCTGCTCCATGCAATGGCCTGTCCGGCTGCGGCATCGGCGCGATCGTCGCGGTGGTGGCGGGCGTGGCGCTGCTGGCGATCGCGGGCATCCTCGCCGCCATTGCCGTCCCCGCCTATCAGCAGTACACGGTGCGCGCCAAGGCGGCCACGGCGATCGGCAGCGTGATGCCGCTGCAGGACCGGATCTCCGGCTTCGCCGCGCAGCAGGGGCGCTGCCCGGTCAACGGCGACCCCGGCTTCGGCACCGCGGCGAGCTATGCCAGCGAATACGTCGCGCAGGTGCGGATCGGCCGTTTCGACAACGGCCATTGCGGCCTGGAAGCCACCCTGCTCGCCCCCGGGAACGCCAAGCTGGATGGCAAGGCGCTGTGGCTGGACTACGATGAGCAGGCGTCGGCCTGGAAATGCAGTTCCGAGCTGGACGACCGCTACCTGCCCGCGCATTGCCGCGGCGGCTGAGCGGAAACGGATTTTTCGATCGCAACCCCGGGGAACAGCAATGAGTGAGTGGTACTACGCCGACGCCGCGCAGCAGCGTCATGGACCGATGCCGGCCGACGAACTGCGGCAGCGCTTCCAGCGCGGCGACGTCGGCCTGACCACGCTGGTGTGGCGCGACGGCCTCAGCGAATGGCATCCGCTGGCCGACTTCGTCGACGAACTGGGCCTGACCCAGGCGCCGGCAGCGGCCGCGCCGAGCGACGCCGTCGAAACGGCGCCGCCGCCTGCGCAGGCATTGCCGGCCGCCTGGACCACACCGGCAGCCGACACCACCGCAGCGCATTCGCCCTACGCCGCCCCTGCCGCCACGCTCAGCGAGGAGCCGCGCTTCGTCGCCGGCGGCGAAGTGGTGCAGGCCGGCTTCTGGAAGCGCACCGCCGCCTATCTGATCGACGGCATGCTGGTCGGCATGGTCGCGCAGGTGATCCAGTTCGTGATCATGCTGAGCTTCTTCGGCTTCAGCAGCCTGGGCGGCAGCCCCGACTTCAACACGCCCGGCGGCATCGTCATGCTGGTGATGGTGTATCTGGTGCCGCTGGGGATGTCGGCGCTGTACTTCGGCCTGTTCCACGCCTCGGCCAAGCAGGCCACGCTGGGCAAGATGGCGGTCGGCATCAAGGTGGTGCGCACCGACGGCAGCCGGATCAGCGTCGGCCGCGGCATCGGCCGCTATTTCGGCTTCCTGCTGAGCAGCCTGACCATCTTCATCGGCTTCCTGATGGCCGCCTTCACCGAGCGCAAGCAGGCCCTGCACGACATGATCTGCGACACCCTGGTGGTGGACAAATGGGCCTACACCGACCACCCGGAGTGGCAGCAGCGCAAGCTGGGTACGGTCACCATCGTGATCCTGTCGCTGTTCGGCGTGCTGATGGTCGGGATCCTGCTGCTGGTCATCCTGATGATCGGCGTGGCCGCCAGCGGCGGCTGGCACTGACGGCCGCAGCTCGGGCTGGGGACCCAAGGAACGGAAGGCACGAAGCCCCATGCCAGAGACCCGGCCAGGCAGGCCGCGCTTGACAGCCGCCGCCGGACATGTCCACTAATAAAAAGAGACGCAGCTGAACGCCCGGGGTACCCGCCTCGGGCGTCGGCCTCTCTGAACGCCGCAACGCTTCACTAACCGGAGCAATTGCGCCACCCTACCGCCCCCAGGGCGCCCGCCCCGCCCATCGAAGCCCACCTCATCATGTCCAAGCACCTGCTCATCGTCGAATCGCCCGCCAAGGCCAAGACGATCAACAAATACCTCGGCAAGGACTTCCACGTCCTGGCCTCGTATGGGCATGTGCGCGACCTGATCCCGAAAGAGGGCGCGGTGGACCCGGACGACGGCTTCGCGATGCGCTACGCGCTGATCGACAAGAACGAGAAGCACGTCGACGCCATCGCCAAGGCGGCCAAGGCCGCCGACGACATCTATCTGGCGACCGACCCGGACCGCGAGGGCGAGGCGATCAGCTGGCACATCGCCGAGATCCTGAAGGAGCGCGGGCTGCTCAAGGGCAAGCCGCTGCACCGGGTGGTGTTCACCGAGATCACCCCGCGCGCGATCAAGGAGGCGATGACCAATCCGCGCCAGATCGCCGGGGACTTGGTCGATGCGCAGCAGGCGCGGCGCGCGCTGGACTACCTGGTCGGCTTCAACCTGTCGCCGGTGCTGTGGCGCAAGGTGCAGCGCGGGCTGTCCGCCGGCCGCGTGCAATCGCCGGCGCTGCGCATGATCGTCGAGCGCGAGGAGGAGATCGAAGCCTTCGTCGCCCGCGAATACTGGAGCATCGGCGCCGAGTGCGCGCACCCCTCGCAGCCGTTCGCGGCCAAGCTGGTCAAGCTCGACGGACAGAAGTTCGAACAGTTCACCATCACCGACGGCGCCACCGCCGAAGACGCGCGGATGCGCCTGCAGAAGGCCGCGCAGGGCGCGCTGCACGTCACCGACGTGGCCAGCAAGGAGCGCAAGCGCCGCCCGGCGCCGCCGTTCACCACCTCCACGCTGCAGCAGGAGGCCTCGCGCAAGCTCGGCTTCACCACCAGCCGCACCATGCGCGTGGCGCAGAAACTGTACGAAGGCGTGACCCTGGGCGAGGAAGGCACGGTCGGCCTGATCAGCTACATGCGTACCGACTCGGTGAACCTGTCGCAGGACGCGCTGGCCGAGATCCGCGACGTGATCGCGCGCGACTTCGGCACCGGCGCGTTGCCGGACAAGCCGAACATGTACCAGACCAAGTCCAAGAACGCGCAGGAAGCGCACGAGGCGATCCGCCCGACCAGCGCGCTGCGCACCCCGGCGCAGATGGCCAAGTACCTGGACGACGATGGCCGCCGCCTGTACGAGCTGATCTGGAAGCGCGCGGTGGCCTGCCAGATGGTGCCGGCGACGATGAACACCGTCACCGTGGAACTGGCCGCCGGCAACGAACACAGCTTCCGCGCCAGCGGTACCACGGTGATCGACCCGGGCTTCCTGGCCGTGTACGAGGAAGGCAAGGACCAGAAGGCTGCCGAGGACGAGGACGAGGGCCGCAAGCTGCCGCCGATGAAGCCCGGCGACCGCATCCCGCTCGACCGAATCCATGCCGACCAGCACTTCACCGAGCCGCCGCCGCGCTACTCGGAAGCCTCGCTGGTCAAGACCCTCGAGGAATACGGCATCGGCCGTCCCTCGACCTATGCCTCGATCATCCAGACCCTGCTGTTCCGCAAGTACGTGGAGCTGGACGCGCGCCGCTTCCGCCCGTCGGACGTGGGCCGCGCGGTCAGCAAGTTCCTGTCCGGCCACTTCACCCGCTACGTCGACTACGACTTCACCGCCAAGCTTGAGGACGAGCTGGATGCGGTGTCGCGCGGCGAGGAGGAATGGCGGCCGCTGATGGAGAAGTTCTGGGGCCCGTTCAAGGAACTGGTCGAGGAGAAGAAGGAATCGGTGGACCGCTCCGAGGCCACCGGCGCGCGCGAACTCGGCACCGACCCCAAGACCGGCAAGCCGGTCAGCGTGCGCCTGGGCCGGTTCGGGCCGTACGCGGCGATCGGCAGCACCGCCGAGGACGCCGAGGACAAGCCCAAGTTCGCCTCGCTGCGGCCGGGGCAGAGCATGCACACCATCACCCTGGAAGACGCGCTGGAGCTGTTCCTGATGCCGCGCGCGCTGGGCGAGGACAAGGGCGAGGACGTCAGCGTCGGCATCGGCCGCTTCGGGCCGTTCGCCAAGCGCGGCAGCGTCTATGCCTCGCTGAAGAAGGAAGACGATCCGTACACCATCGACCTGGCGCGCGCAGTGTTCCTGATCGAAGAGAAGGAAGAGATCGCGCGCAACCGCATCATCAAGGAATTCCCCGGCAGCGACATCCAGGTGCTCAACGGCCGCTTCGGCCCGTACATCAGCGACGGCAAGCTCAACGGCAAGATCCCCAAGGACCGCGAGCCGGCCACGCTGACCCTGGAAGAAGTGCAGAAGCTGCTGGAAGAGACCGGCAAGCCGGCACGGCGCGGCTTCGGCGCGAAGAAGGCCGCGGCGAAGAAGGAAGCGGCGCCGAAGAAGAGCGCGGCCAAGAAGGTCGCGGCCGACGCCCCGGCCAAGCCCGCGGCGAAGAAGGCGGTCAAGAAGGCAGCGAAGAAGACCGCGAAGAAAGCAGCCAAGAAGGCGGTCAAGAAAGTGGTGAAGAAAGCCGCGGCCAAGCCCGCCTGATCCGCCACCACCCCGCTCCCGCGGATGCGACATCCGCAGGAGCGGCGCCGGCTGGCCGCAATCCTCGTCCATCGCGCCAGCGAACCGATCGCGCTTGCCGCAATCGAGTTGCACCGGTCTCTCCGGCAATCGCACCACAGCGACTGCAACACCCGCAGCCACCATGGCCTGCGCATCAGCCACACCGCCTTGCATCGCCCACGCACCCGACAGGAATCGCACGGGAACCGGCCGCAAGGCGCATCGCTCTTGCCAATCCCAAATCCCCACTCCCCAATCCCAGCCCCAGGCCGTTGCCCCAAAACAACCGCCTGCCGCATCATGCGCGCATGACCGATCTGTCGCTCAGCCAAGCCGTTGCCGTCCTGCACCAGGGCGGCGTCATCGCCTATCCGACCGAGGCGGTCTGGGGACTGGGTTGCGATCCGTACGACCAGGCGGCGGTGACGCGCCTGCTGCAGATCAAGCGGCGGCCGGTGGAGAAAGGCCTGATCGTGGTCGCCGCCGAACTGGAGCCGCTGCGCCCGCTGCTGGACCTGACGGCGCTGCCGCCGGAGCGCCTGGCCGCGGTGCTGGCCAGTTGGCCCGGCGCGCATACCTGGGTGCTGCCGGCCGCGGCGCAGGCGCCGCCCTGGGTCACCGGCGCGCACCGCAGCATCGCGGTGCGGATCAGCGCACATCCGCAGGTGGCCGCGCTGTGCCGCGCCTGGGGCGGCGTACTGGTCTCGACCAGCGCCAACCGCGGCGGCGAGCCGCCGGCGCGGCAGCGCGCCGAACTGGATCCGCAGCTGCTGGCGGCACTCGACGGCGTGGTCGGCGGCGAAACCGGCGGCCTGGCCCAGCCCACCCCGATCCGCGACGCCGTCAGCGGCGAGATCCTGCGCGCCTGAGCGCGTTGCGGACCTCCGCCCGCCTTCACTTTCCCTGGCCGACGAAGGCGCGCAAGATGCGCGCATGCCCAGCCTCGCCCGCCCCGCCCTGCTCCTGACCGCGCTGTTGCCGTTGGCCGGCGCCGCCTGGGCGCAAGCCACGCGGACCACCAGCAGCGATGCCGCGCAGGGGGCGGTGCGCATCTACCGCTGCATCGGCAGCACCGGCGCGGTCAGCCTGCAGAACGCGCCCTGCGAGAACGCGCGCCAGCAGCAGGTGCTGGACATGCAGCGCCCGCGCGATCCGCCGCCGCGCCCGACCACCACGCTCAGCACCGATCCGGCGCGCGGCGCCACCGCGCCGGCGCCGCTGCCGCAGCGCGAGATCCGCATCGTCACCGTGCAACCGCCGCAGCCGATGTACGAATGCGTGACCAGCGAGGGCCAGCGCTATACCAGCGACGACAACGAAGGCAATCCGCGCTGGGTGCCGCTGTGGACCATCGGCTATGCCCGCGGCTATGGCGACGGCCATCATCATGGTGGCAGTGGCGGCAATGGCGGCGGCGGCGGCCACCCGCGCCCGCCGGTGCCGGTGTATCCCGGTGCCGGCGTGGTGGTGCCGGCCGGCAGCACCCTGATCCGCGACACCTGCAACGCGCTGCCGCCGCAGGAAGTGTGCGCACGCCTGACCGACCGCCGCTGGGAACTGATCCGCCGTTACAACAGCGCGCTGCAGAGCGAGCGCCGCGCGCTGGAAACCGAGCAGCGCGGCATCGACGCGCGGCTCGACCGCGACTGCGGCAGCAGCTGAGATGCGGGTCAGCGCCTGCCTCGCCGCGCTCCTGGCCTGCGCCAGCGCCGCGCAGGCCGAGCAAGTGGTGTTCTATCGCTGCACCGATGCGCAGGACAACCTGACCGTGCAGAACCAGCCGTGTCCCAAGGGCATGCGCCAGGAAAAGAAACTCATGCAAGGCGTCGGCCGCGCGCAGGTACCGGCTGCCGCGCCGGCTGCGCCGTCCGCGCCGATACCGCCGCCACCCGCAGCGGCCGTCGTCGCCACCACGCCCGATCCACCGCCGCCCCCAGCGCCGTCAGAAACCGCGCCGCGCCTGCCGCCGCCCACGCTGTATGCCTGCACCACCTACGAGCAGCAACGCTACGTCGGCGAAACCGCCGAGCCGACGCCGCGCTGCGTGCCGTTGCGCACCATGGGCCTGGACGGCAGCCCCGACCGGGCCGGCGGCAGCGCCTGCGAAGTGCTGCGCGACCGCTGCGAGGCGCTGCCCGAGGCCGGCGCCTGCGACGCCTGGGCCAGCTACGTGGCCGAAGCCGAAACGCACTGGCGTTTCGCCACATCCGAACATGCCGAGCAACTGCGGCAGGAATTCCTGCGCCGCCAGCAACTGCTGCAGGCAAGCAGCTGCAACGCGCCGGACCAGGGCGCGCCCGTGCCGACAACGCCCCTGTAGGAGCGGCTTCAGCCGCGACAGACACCGTCCGCAAAGCGTCGCGGCTGAAGCCGCTCCTACAACGGCATGGCCGGCGCTCTTCTGCCGGCATCCAGGAATAAGACGCCTAGAACCCGTAACGCAGAAACCCGCCGTCCACCGCGATGCATTCGCCGGTGATGTAGCTGGCCGCCGGCAGGCACAGGAAGCCGACCGCGGCCGCCACTTCCTCCGGCTCGCCGATCCGCCGCATCGGCGTGCGCTCGATCACCTGCTCGTAGTAGTCCGGATCCGACAACGGCCCGGAGGTGCGGCGGGTGCGGATGTACCACGGCGCCACCGCATTGACCCGGATCCCGTCCTCGGCCCATTCGGCGGCCAGGTTGCGGGTCAGCTGGTGCAGCGCGGCCTTGGTCATGCCGTAGGGCGCGCCGCTGCGCACGTGGGTCAGCCCGGACACGCTGCCGACGTTGACGATCGCCGCGGACGCATGCTGCGCCAGCAACGGATGCGCATAGCGCGACAGCTCGAACGCCGAGAACAGGTTGGTCTCGAAGATGCCGCGCCATTCGTCTTCGGTGTAGTCCACCGCGGCCTTGCTGACATTGCCGCCGGCGTTGTTGATCAGCAGGTGCAGGCCATCGGCGTGGTCCTCGACCCAGTCCAGGATCTCGCGCCGGTCCTCGTCGTCGGCCACGTCCGCGGCCAGCGCCAGGATGCGCCGCTCCGGAAAGGCATCGGCCAGGTCGTCGCGCGCCGCTTCCAGCGCATCGATGTCGCGCGCCACCAGCATCAGCTCGGCGCCGAAGCCGAGCAGCTCGCGCGCGATCGCCAGGCCGATGCCGGCGCTGGCGCCGGTGATCAATGCGGTCTGTCCATCCAGCCGCCAACGTTGCTGCATCGCCTTGCCTGTGTGCATCGGGGTGGGCGTAGGATAACGCCCACGCTCCACGAGGTCGCTGCCATGACGGGTTCACTGCGTTTGATGACGTTGGCACTCTCGCTGCTGGTCGCGCTCGCCGCGTGCAAGCCGGCGCCGCCGAAACCGCCGGACAAGCCGCCCGAACCGCAGGCCGGCGCGCTGCGCGCGGCGATCGCGCAGCCGGTGGAGCACGCCAGGCAGGCAGCCGCCGCTACCGAACAAGCCGCAGCCGCGCAGAACGCCGCGATCGACGCCGCCAGCGGGCAATGAAAAACGCCGGCATCGGCCGGCGTTCGTCGTCGCTCGCAGCGCGCCCGCCAGTGGCGGACGCGCCTGCATCAGGCCCGCATCAGAAGCCGCAGAAGCAGTAGGCCAGCGCCTTCACCGGCGTCCCGTCGCGCTTGTCGGTCGCGTCCTGCACGAAGCGCAGCTGGGTATCCAGCTCCGGCATGCTGCGCGCCAGCAGCGCGTGCGCCAGTGCCGAGTCGCCCAGCATCCACGCGCCCATGCGGCTGCCGGCGAAACCGCTGGCGAACTGCGCGAACGGCGTGGCCGGCTTCTCGATGTAGCGCACGCGGTACTTGTCGCGATCGCCCAGCTTGGCGCGCGCGGCAGCATCGGCCACCGCGTCCTGGAAGCCGCCGAACGCGTCCACCAGGCCGCGTTCCTTGGCCTGCGCACCGCTCCACACGCGGCCACGCGCGACCTGGTCGATCGCCTCGACCGGCTTGTTGCGCGCCTGCGCGACCTTGCCGGTGAAATCGGCATAGCCCTTGTTGATCACCGACTGGATCACCTGCCCGACCACCGGATCCATCGGCCGGGTGACGTCGAACGCGCCGGCGAAACGGGTGGTGCCGACGCCGTCGGTATGCACGCCGATCTTGTCCAGGCTGCGGGTCAGGTTGGGGATCATGCCGAAGATGCCGATCGAGCCGGTGATCGTCGACGGATCGGCGTAGATGCGGTCGGCATTCATGCTGATCCAGTAGCCGCCGGACGCGGCCAGATCGCCCATCGACACCACCACCGGCTTGCCGGCCGCCTTCAGCGCCACCACCTCGCGGCGGATCTGCTCGGAGGCGAACACTTCGCCGCCCGGCGAATCCACGCGCAGCACCACCGCCTTGACCGCATCGTCATCGCGCGCGTCGCGCAGCAGCGCCGCCGTCGATTCGCCGCCGATGCGCCCGGCCGGCTGCTCGCCGCCGCTGATCTCGCCCGCGGCGACCACCACCGCCACCTGCGGCCGCGAATCCACCGGCGAACGGCGCAGGTCCAGCTGCTGCAGGTAGGCATCCAGGTTGACGTTGCGGAAGCCCGTGTCGGCATCGTCGTCGGCGACGCCGCGCTTGGTCAGCAGCTCCTCGACCTCCTCGCGGGTCTTCAGGCCGTCCACCAGCTTCTGCTGCAGCGCGAACTTGGCCATGTCGCCGCCGGCCGCGGCGATGCCTTCGGGCATCGTGTCGATGCCGGCGGAGATCTGCTCGGGCGCCAGCTTGCGCGCCTTGGCGATGTCGGCCACGTAGCGCTGCCACACGTCGTTCATCCAGAACAGATCGGCTTCCTTCGATGCTGGCGAGGCCGCGTCGAGCACGTACGGCTCGGCCGCGGACTTGAACTCGCCGACCTTGAACAGGTGCACGTCCACGCCGAGCTTGTCCTGCAGGCCCTCGCGGAAGTACTGGCGGTAGCGGCCCAGGCCTTCCAGCACCACCGAACCCATCGGGTCCAGGTAGACCTCGTTGGCCTGCGCGGCCAGCAGGTACTGCGCCTGGCTCAGGCTGTCGCTGTAGGCCACGACCTGCTTGCCGGAGGCGCGCAGGTCCTGCAGCGCCGCAGACACTTCGCGCATCGAGGCGAAGCCGCTGGGCTGCAGCTTGTCCAGGCGCAGCGCCACGCGCTCGATCTTCGGATCGGTCTTGGCCGCTTCCAGCGCGCGGATCAGATCGCGCAGCTGGATCTCCTCGGCGCCCTTGTCGCCCATCGCCTTGGCCAGCGCGCGGCTGACCGGATCGGCGCTGAACTGCTCGACCAGGGTGCCTTCCGGCGCGATCAGCAACGTGGTGCGGTCACGCAGCGTCTTGGCGCCATCGCCGCGCGCCATCGCGAACACGATCGCCAGCAGGACCACCAGCAGGAAGCCGAAGAACACCAGGTTCAGGATCAGCCGGCGGGTAAAGTTCATCACATCCCATAGGCCAACGAAGAAGCTGGCGATGGGGCTGCGACGCACGGGTTGGTTCATGGAAAACTCCGGAAGGAAGGCGTCTTGCGCGCGTGCAGCATACCGGCTGCGCCGGCGCCGCACATGCGCCTGAAGTCAGGGGGTCACGACGCCGCGGCGGCGAGCAGGCGCCCGCTGCTGAGCCGGAAGCGCGCGGCCATCATCACCGCTGCCGCGGTCAGGCCCAGGATCAGCCCGATCCACATGCCCTGCGGCCCCCAGCCCAGCCACAGGCCGAGCCCGGCGCCCAGCGGCATGCCCAGGCCCCAGTAGGAACACAGCGCCAGCAGCATCGGCACGCGGGTGTCCTTGAGCCCGCGCAGCGCGCCGGCCGACAGCACCTGCACCCCGTCGGGGAACTGGAACGCGGCCGCGTACAGCAACAGCGTGGACGCCAGCCCGGCCACCGCGATGTCGCGGGTGTAGACGCCGACGATGGCGTCGTGGCCGAACAGCAGCACCAGCGCCGACAGCGCCTGGGTGCCGAGCACGATCGTGTAGCCGGCCCAGGCCGCGCCGCGCACGCCGGCCGCATCGCCGGCGCCCGCCGCGCGCCCGACCCGCACCGTGGTCGCCTCGGCCACGCCCATCGGCACCATGAAGCACAGCTGCGCCACGTTGATCGCGATCTGGTGCGCGGCCGCCGGCACTTCGCCCAGCCGCGCGATCAGCAGCGCGGTGACGATGAACAGCCCGCCTTCCATCAGGATGGTGATGCCGATCGGCAGCCCGGTCTTCAGCAAGCCGCCGATCGCGCGCAGGTCCGGCGCCTCGAAGGTCGCGAACAGGCGCAGCGGCGCGAAGCGCCTGGAGCGCGCCAGGTAGATGGCGAAACACAGCGCCTGCAGCCACATCATGATCGCCGAGGCCATGCCCAGCCCGCCGGCGCCGCGCTCGCGCAGCCCGAACAGGCCGAAGGTCAGCACGTAGCCCAGCGGCGCCAGCACCAGCAGCCCGCCGAAGCCGAGCAGCATGGTCGGCAGCGTCCAGTGCATGCCTTCGCTGAGGTAGCGCATGCAGAAGTACAGCACCATCGCCGGCACGCCCCAGCGGATCGCGTGCAGGAAATCGCGCGCGCCGGGCACGATCTCCGCGGCGATGCCCAGCTGCGGCAACGCCGTCGGCATCACGCTCAGGAACGCGAACATCAGCACGCCCAGGCCCAGTGACAGCCACAGCGCCTGGCGGAACATCGGCCCGATCTGCGCATGGCGCTTGCCGCCGTCGAGCTGCGACACCGACGCGGTCAACGCGATCAGGGTGCCGATCGGGATCATCATCGGCAGCCACAGCAGCGCGGTACCGACCGTCACCGAGGCCAGCGTGCGGGTGCCGTGGTGTCCGGCGATCACGTTGTCGACGAAGCTGATCAGGCCGGCGGAGATGTGCCCCAGGACCAGCGGCAGGGCGAGCTGCGCGGTGGTGCGCAGTTCGCGGCCCCGGACCGATGCCGGGGTGGAGGACGAAGACATTGCAAGACTCTGGCGATCCCGCCGACTGCGGCCGCGCAGGAAAGCGCCGGCGCCGGGTGGCGGAGGGGCGGCAGTTTACCTTGCGCGACCGTTTGGCGCAGGCTTTGGGACTCGGGACTCGGGACTCGAAGAGCGAAGAGCGGAGAGCGGAGAGCGGAGAGCGGCGGATGCTGCGCTCAGCGCGCGGCGCGCTGGCGCAGCCAGGCCGCGCGCGTGTCCGCACCCTGCGCCAGCAACTCGCGGCGCAGCGTCGCGCGCTCCTGCGGCGGGGTGCGCTGCGACAACAGCGCCAGGTGCTCGCGCTGCTGGGCCGGCAGCGTGCGCAGCAGGCCCAGCAGCGCCGTGCGCTGCGCGTCGGGCACATAGCCGAACAGCGGCTGCAGCGCCCAGTATTCGCTGCCCAGTTCCGGTCCCAGCAACCAGCCGTGGCGTTCCAGCGCATCCAGTGCGGCGAATTGCCCGCGCAGCGCGTGCTGCTGCTCCACCGGCAGGCCGGCGAAGGCGCTGGCCACCTGGCGCAGGCGCGCCTGTACCGTGGCGTCCAACGCGTCCCAGGCGGCCTGGCGCTCGCGCAACTGCGCCGGGGTCAGCGCCGGCGGCGGGTCGGCGGCGGCTGGCGTAGCCGGAGCGGGGTTGCCGGCGGCGGGCTGGGCGGCGGCTTCGGCCAGCTCCTCCGCGCTCGGCGCGCTGCGCTCGATGCGTGCCGGCGGCGCGCCGGCCGCGTACCACGCGAAGAAGTCCAGATCGTAGACCGCCGGTTCCGGCAGCGGCGCCGGCGCTGCGGCCGGCAACGGCGGCGCGGTGGCCGCATCCGACTCGGCCGGCAGTTCTTCCACCTGCACCGGCCCGGTATCGCCCAGCGCCAGGCTCGCGTCGGCGTCCTTCGGCGCAGGCCGCGACGGCGCCCGCCCCCACCACAGCGTCCCCAGCAGGGCCAGGGCCACCAGCACGACCACTGCGGCCGCCAGCCGTGGCCGGGTCAGCCCGCGCCCGCTACCGCTGCGGCGTGGACGGCCCGCGGCAGGCGCCGCCGCGGGCGTGGGCGCCGTACCGGCGATGGCCGCATCGCGCAGTTGCGCCAACGCCTGCAGCCGCTGCGGCGGCAGGTCGCGCAGGTGCTGCTGGGCGGCATCGGCCAGCGCGCGCCAGCCGGCGGCATCCGGACGCCCGCTGGCATCGCGCGGGCAGGCCCGCGCCAACGCCTGCTGGTAGTCCTCGGTGGACTGGTTCAGGACCTGCGCCGCGGTCGGCTCGTCCAAGCCGGCCACGATCCGCAGCAGCAACGCCAGGCGATCGGCGGCGCCCAGCTCGCCCAGGTGCGCCAGCGGCGCCGGCCAGCCGCTGCCGGCCGCGGTGGCGACCTGGCGCAGCGACGGCACCGCGGCGAGCAGCTTCCAGAAGCGCAGCGGCCAGTCGGCCATCGGCAGGGTCGCGGCATGGCTGCGGAACGCGCGCATCGCCGCGGCCAACGCCGGCGCGCCGCGTTCGACGCTGCCGCTCTGCAACTCGGCCAGCACCGCGGCACGGCGTTCGATGCCGCGCAGGAAGGCGGCCAGGGCGGGCGGTGCGACCGCGCCGTCGGAGGGGGGCGCGGCGGTCATCGGAACTCCATCATCGGCGCGATGATAGCGATGCCGCCGCCGCGCCGCGCGCTTGACAACGGCGCGCCGATCGGCTGCTTCAGGCGCCAGCCGGGCGGATCGCGGCGGCGGGTTGTGCACAGCGCCTCGGGGGTGCGGTCGGCGCCTCCTGTCAAGCCCCCGCCAAATCATGTTGCAGCCATGTTTCACGGCCAAGTTGTTGTTATTTATCGGATTTATCCGATTGGCGCTTTTTTGTCCAACATGTGGCAGAGGCTTGTGAATCCGTCTTCACGGCGTGGAGCATCCCCTTCATGCACAGCTTTATCCACAGCGGGTGTGGATAAAATCGATTCTCCAAGCGCGGCAGCTATTTACGACTTGTTTATCACTTTGCGAGCAGCTATCGCGTGCAACTGGCGGCCCGCGCAGACCACCGCCGGGGCGGCCCTGGCCCCGGTTCCCCGCCCGCTAAACTAGGGCCGATGCCGTCCCCTGCCGCCACCCTCCGCGTCGCCCTGCCACTGCCGCTGCCGCAGCTGTTCGACTACCTGCCGCCGCCCGGCGAGCCCGCCGGCACTGGCGACATCGGCCGCCGGCTGCGGGTGCCGTTCGGCAATCGCGAGCTGAGCGGGGTGGTCGCCGCACTCGGCCAGGCCGAGGACAGCGCAGGCCTGCGTGAGGCGCTGGCCTGGCTGGACCCGGTGCCGCTGCTGCAGGGCGAGCTGGCCGATTCGCTGCACTGGCTGGCGCGCTACAGCCATGCGCCGCTGGGCGAAGTGCTGGCGACCGCGCTGCCGGTGGCCCTGCGCCGCGGCGAGGCGCTGCCCGACACCCACGCCTGGGCCTGGCGCCTGACCGAGGCCGGCGCCAGCCACCGCGCCCGCCCCGGCACCCGCCCGCACCGCTTCGCCGAATTGCTGCGCGCCGGGCCGCTGGACGAGGACCGCCTGGACCAGGCCATGGACGACTGGCGCAGCGCCGCGCGTAGCCTGGCCAAGCGCGACTTCGCCGAACGCATCGCGGTCCCGGCCAGCGCCGCGGCGCCGCAGCCGCAGCCGGGCCCCACCCCGAACGACGAACAACAGGCCGCCATCGACGCCGTCCTCGCCGCACCGGGCTTCGCCCCGTTCCTGCTCGACGGGGTCACCGGCAGCGGCAAGACCGAGGTCTACCTGCAGGCCATCGCCGCCTGCCTGGCGCGGGGCCGCCAGGCGCTGGTGCTGGTGCCGGAGATCGGCCTCACCCCGCAGACCCTGGCGCGGTTCCGCGCGCGCCTGGGCGTGCCGGTGCATGCGCTGCATTCCGGACTCACCGACAACGAGCGCGCGCGGGTCTGGGCCGCGGCCTGGCGCGGCGAGGCGCGGGTCGTGGTCGGCACCCGCTCGGCGGTGTTCGTGCCGCTGCCGCAGGCCGGGCTGATCGTGATCGACGAGGAACACGACGGCAGCTACAAGCAGCAGGACGGCATCCGCTACCACGCCCGCGATTTCGCCCTGGTGCGCGGCAAGGCGCTGGACGTGCCGGTGCTGCTGGGCAGCGCCACGCCGTCGCTGGAAAGCCTGCACAACGCCAGCAGCGGCCGCTATGCGCACCTGCGCCTGACACGCCGCGCCGGCGATGCAAGGCCGCCGACGGTGCGCGTGCTCGACGTGCGCAAGCGCCCGCTGCAGGACGGCCTGTCGACTGAGGTGATGGCCGGCATCGGCAGCGCGCTGGCCGACGGCGGCCAGGTGCTGGTGTTCAAGAACCGCCGCGGCTACGCGCCGGTGCTGCTGTGCCACGACTGCGGCTGGACCGCGCCGTGCCAGCGCTGCAGCACCCCGCTGCACGCCACGCCGATGACCGTGCATGCCGGCGGCCGGCGCCTGCAATGCCACCACTGCGGCGCGCGCCAGCCGGCGCCGCTGGCCTGCCCGGATTGCGGCAGCCTGGCGCTGCAGCCGCAGGGTATCGGCACCGAGCGCCTGGAAGAGCGCCTGGTGCAGGCCTTCCCCGACGTGCCGGTGCTGCGCATCGACCGCGGCACCACGCAGCGCCGCGACGCGCTGGAAACGCAGCTGGCCACGCTCGGCACGCAGCCCGGGATCCTGGTCGGCACGCAGATCCTGGCCAAGGGCCACGACCTGCCGCAGCTGACCCGGGTGGTGGTGGTCGGCATCGACGAAGGCCTGTTCTCGGCCGACTTCCGCGCCAGCGAGAAACTGGCGCAGCAGCTGATCCAGGTCGCCGGCCGCGCCGGCCGCGCGGCGCGCCCGGGCGAGGTGTGGCTGCAGACCCACCATCCCGGCCATGCGCTGCTGGAGACCCTGGTGCACGGCGGCTACCACGCCTTCGCCGCGGCCGAACTGGCGCAGCGCGAAGCGGCCGGTTTCCCGCCGTTCGCCCACCTGGCGCTGCTGCGCGCCGAGGCCAAGCAGGTCGAACACGCCAATGCTTTTCTCAGCGCGGTACGTGCGCTGCTGCCGGAGCAGGCCGAGGTGCAACGCTTCGGGCCGATGCCGGCGCCGATGCCGCGCCGCGCCGGTTTCCAGCGCACCCAGCTGCTGCTGTCGGCGCCGACCCGGCGCGCGCTGCATGCGGTGCTGGACGCCGCGGTGCCGGCGATCCATGCGCTGCCGCAGGCGCGGCGCGTGCGCTGGTCGCTGGATGTGGATCCGCAGGATCTGTACTGACGCGATCGCTCAGCTGCGCGCGGCCAGCGCTTCCAGCAACTGAACGCGCAACGCGGCCGCATCGCCCGCTTCCACGCAGCGCCACGCGCCGGCGTCCGCGCCCAGGCCGCAGGCCGCGGTGGCGATCACCGGCTTGCCCAGCGCCAAGGCCAACAGCGCGCCGCGCGGCTGTTGCTCGACCCAGGCCGGCAGCACCACCACCGCGGCCGCCTGCACACCCGCGGCCATCGACCCCACCCGGCGCACATCGAAACCGCTCCAGAACTGCGGCGTCTCCTGCGCGCCGGGCGGCAACAGCAACTGCACCGGCAAACCGCGCAAGGCCTCGCGCAATTCGAACGCCCCCTTGCGTGCCAGCGCCGATGCGGCCAGCAGCACCTGCGCGGCAGCGCCAGCGCCATCGCCACTGGGCGGCGCCGCAGCGGGCGCAACCGGCGGCTGCCATGGCAGGGCGATGCCGCGGCTGCCGGCCAAGGCGAGCAGTTCGCGATGCGGGGTGATCCAGTGCCTCGCCTGCGCCAGCGCCGCGCGCTCGGCCTCGACCAGCAGCGGATCGGCGCGGAAATCGCGCAGCGTGGCGCTGTCCGGATGGCGCTGCGCGGCCGCGTCCAGGCGCGCCTGCAGCACCTGCATCGGCAGTGCGGTCATGCACACGTCCCAGCGCCGGCCCTGCAGTTCGCCGGCCAGCCACAGGCCCGGCAACAGGCTCTGCGGCACCACCAATTCGACGTCCTGCGCGCCGAGCTGCCGTTGCAGCGCACGCAGGCGGATGCGTTGCGCGCGCTGCCGCACCTGCGGCAACGGCAGCCCGCGGCGCAGCCACCAGCGTTGCAGCAAGGCCGCCTGCAGCGCGGCGAAGCTGCTCCGGCGCAGCGCCAGCACCCGGTCGCCCGGCTGCATGCGGCGGCGGCGGTCGTCGGCGAATTCCGGCCAGTCCTCATCCACCAGCCAGGTGCGGCGCAGGCCCTGCGCGCCCGCCGGCACATGCCGATGGCACTGCTCGCGACCGCAACGCGTGCAGTCGTTCGCCGCGGTCGCTGCCGGCGTGCGCCGCAGCGGCAGCAACGGCAGCGCGGCGACAGCCGGCGCACCGCCGAGAATGCGCACGTGCAGGTCGTCGCCATCCAGCCACACTTCCAGGCGCCACGCCGACTCCGCCCGCAGGCGCAGATCCACGTAGTTCCAGAACACCACCGCGTCGCGATCGCGCTCGGCCAGCGAACCGGCGATCACCTGCGAATGCCGATGCCGCTCGACGATCTGCAGGCCCTGGCGCAACGCCGCGTCGTAGATTGCATTGGACAGTTGGCACAGGCCGCCGCCGATCGACGGCAGCAGGCAGCCTTCGCGCAATTCGCGCCCGGCGGCGAAGCCGCGCCGGCGCGTGGCCCGGCCCAGTTGCCGCCAGAAACTGAACGTCGCCCCGGCCGGCACTTCGACACCGTGCAGCACACGTGCGGCCACGCGCAGGTTGTGGATCTTGCCGGCGACCAGCAGCGGCGAGGTCTCTTCCGACTCGGGCCATAACGGCGTGACCGATTCGGACACCGCCGCGGCCGCGATCGGCAGTCCCGCATCGCGGCGATGCCGACGCGGTCCGCCGCGCAGATCGCGCAGCGCGCGGCGCAATTGCAACACGCGGGTCTTCAGCGCGAACAGCAGGCCGCCCAGCCGCGACGGCGTCGCCACCGCGGGCGAAACCACAGGCCGATCCGTTGCTGTCGCTCGCCTTACCATGCGCCCTCCGCATCCCTGCCTGCGCCTGCCATCGCGTTACTATAGGGCCATGCCGTTCCAGCCCCCAGTTCCTGCACGGCGCCTCGACCGCTGCGTGCACCATGGCGCTGCGCCGCACCGCGCAGGCGCAGCGTCCGCGGCCGTCGCCAGCGTCCCGACCGCCGTTTGCGCCTCGTCCTCGTGTCTGCCTGGAGTCCCGCATGGCTAGCGCACCCATACCGCACCTGATCGTGGTCGGCGGCGGTTTCGCCGGGCTGTGGGCCACGCGCGCGCTGGCCAGGGCGCCGTTGCGCATCACCCTGATCGACCGCCGCAACCACCACCTGTTCCAGCCGCTGCTGTACCAGGTCGCCACCGCCGGCCTGTCGTCGCCGGACATCGCCGCGCCGCTGCGCCAGATCCTGCGCAAGCAGGACAACGTGGAAGTGCGCCTGGGCGAGGTGGTGCGCCTGGACAAGCAGGCGCGGCAGGTGCAGCTGGCCGACGGCGAGACGCTGGACTACGACTACCTGCTGGTCGCCACCGGCGCCACCCATGCCTACTTCGGCCACGACGAATGGGCCAGGCACGCGCCCGGCCTGAAGACCCTGGACGATGCGCTGCACCTGCGCCGCCACCTGCTGCTGGCGTTCGAGCGTGCCGAAGCCGAGCGCGATCCCGCCGCGCGCGCGGCCTGGCTCAGCTTCGCCATCGTCGGCGGCGGCCCCACCGGAGTGGAACTGGCCGGCACCCTGGCCGAGATCGCGCGGCATACGCTCAAGCACGAATTCCGCCGCATCGATCCTGCCGAGGCCAAGGTGCGGCTGATCGAAGCCGGCCCGCGCGTGCTCGCCTCATTCCCGGAGCGGCTGTCGGCCAAGGCGCAACGGCAACTGGAAAAGCTCGGCGTGGAAGTGCTGACCGGCGTGCCGGTGGCCGACATCGACGCCAGCGGCTACCGGCTGGGCAGCACCTTCGTGCCCGCGCGCACCGTGGTCTGGGCCGCCGGCGTGGCCGCCTCGCCGCTGGCGCGGACCCTGGACGTGCCGCTGGACCGCAGCGGCCGCGTGCAGGTGCAGCCGGACCTGAGCATCCCCGGGCATCCGGAGGTGTTCGTCGCCGGCGACCTGGCCACGCTGCAGCAGGCCGACGGCAAGCCGGTACCTGGGGTGGCGCCGGCGGCCAAACAGATGGGCCGGCATGTCGCGGAGAACCTGCTGAAACGGCTGCGCGGCGAACCCGGCAACGTGCCGTTCCGCTACGCCGACTACGGCAACCTGGCCACCATCGGGCGCATGGCCGCGATCGTGCACCTGGGCCGCCTGCAGCTGTCCGGCCTGCTGGCCTGGTGGTTCTGGCTGGCCGCGCACGTGTTCTTCCTGATCGGCTTCCGCAACCGCCTGGTGGTGCTGCTCAACTGGGCCTGGGCGTACTGGAGCTACCAGCGCGCGGCGCGCATCATCCTCGGCGACGACGCGCGCACCGACGAGCCCGCGCCGGAGCCGCCCCCGGCCGCGTGACACCCTGCGGCGGGGCTGCGATCCTAGCCGCCCTTTGCCGCTGCGCAGTGCCGTCTTGGCGACCTTCCTGTTCCTGCTCGACCTGCTCGGCACCTTCGTGTTCGCGATCAGCGGCGCCACCGTCGGCGTGCGCCACCGCCTGGACCTGTTCGGCGTGCTGGTGCTGTCGTGCGCGGCCGCGGTCTCCGGCGGCATCGCCCGCGACGTGCTGATCGGCGCCACCCCGCCGGCCGCGCTCGGCGATGCGCGCTATCTCGGCGTCGCCTGCCTGGCCGGCTTGTTGACCTTCTACAGCCACAACACGGTCGAGCGCCTGCGCAACCCGGTACAGATCTTCGATGCGCTCGGCCTGGCGCTGTTCGCGGTGTACGGCACCAGCAAGGCATTGGCGTTCGGCCTGGGGCCGCTCAGCGCGACCCTGCTCGGCATGCTCAGCGGCATCGGCGGCGGCATCGTGCGCGACCTGCTGGTGGCACGCACGCCGGTGGTACTGCAGGCCGAGCTGTACGCGGTGGCGGCACTGCTCGGCGGCGGCGTGGTCGCCACGGCGCACGTCCTGCACCTGCCGCAACCGTGGGGATTGGCGATCGGCGCCACGCTGTGCTTCGGCCTGCGCTTCATGGCGATCCGCTATGGCTGGCACCTGCCGGTGGCACGGCCACCGCCGGAGCCGTGAACCGGTGCGGCGCCTGCGCCGGGACGCCTGCGCGCTTCAACCGTAGTTGAGTTCGCCGGCATAGCGCATCACCAGGTACAACACCGCCGGTGTGTCGCCGGGATTGCGGTAGGCGTGCGCCTGATCGGCGCGAAAATGGATCGCGTCGCCGGCCTCCAACGCATGGGCCTGTCCGCCGACCTCGATCTCCACGCTGCCGGCGTTGACCACCAGGTTCTCGACGGTGCCGGCAGGATGCGCGGCGGCGCGCTCCACCGCGCCGGGCAGCAGGCGGATCTCGTAGAACTCCACCGCATGCGCGCCGAGGAACGGGAACAGCGCGCGCGAGACATAGCCGCCGTCGGCCGAGACCAGGTGTTTGGCCTCGCAGGCACGCAGCACCGTCGCCTGCCGCACGGGCTCGCCGTGCAGCAGCGCGGTCAGCGGCACATCCAGCGAATCGGCGATCCGCGACAGCAGCTTCAACGTCGGTGCGCTGCGGCCCTGCTCGATCTGCCACAGCATCGCGCGGCTGACGCCCGACGCCTTGGCCAGCACCTCCAGCGACAGCTGCCGCTGCTTGCGCAACTGCGCCAGGCGCTGCGCGACCAGTGCGCCAAGATCGGCCGGATCGGCAGACCTGCCGTCATCGACCGCCGCCATGGCGCGCGCCGGCGCCCGCCGTTAGCCGTGGCGCCCCGCGGCGCGCGCGTGGCGCAGGACCGTAGCGGCGGTCGGCTGCGCCGGGCGGAATACCGCCACCTGCGCCGCGCCGCTGCCCGGATGCAACCACAGGAACTCGCGGCGCCGGCTGCCCTGCCCGCAGTCGCGCAGCGCCTTGCGGCGGCGGTAGTCCGCGACGTCGTACAGGTCGGCGATGGTGTGGGTGCTCATGGGACGAACCGGCGTATCCGAAGGAGGCTTGCACTGTGCCGCCGCGCGCGCCCGTGCGGAAACAACCGCTGTGCATAGCCATATAACCTCGTCCAATAAAACGCACACCCGTTCGGGATAACGGAAATTTTCCTTTTTGAATCAATGCGTTGAAACGCTCATGACTTGTTGGCATGATGATATAGCCAGGGACAATCAAGCCCCTTTCCCACACCGACCGGAGCCTGTCATGAACACCGCGATGAACATGATGCCGATGAACACCATGCCGATGCCGGGCATGTCCTCCATGCCGATGGCGACCATGATGCCGATGATGTGCCACATGGATTGCTCGATGACCGCCGACGGCATGATGTGCGTGATGAAGCCGGCCGAAGGCAGCTCGATGGAGATGCTCAAGGACTGCTGCGACATGATGATGTCGATGATGGCCTGCGGCACCCCGTGCGGCATGATGTGCGGCAACATGCCGATGATGGCCTGCTGCGGCATGCCGATGATGCCGAAGATGACCTGCACGATGGAGTCGCAGGGCATGGTCTGCATGATGATGCCGACCGGCATGATGAGCATGGACATGCTGAAAATGTGCTGCGAGAGCATGAACCGCATGATGGGCTGCGGCATGCCGATGACCATGATGTGCGGCAACATGCCGATGATGGTCTGCATGCACTGAGCCGGATCGAGCGGCACAAAAAAACGGCCCTTTCGGGCCGTTTTTTATTTCCGCGGCCCGGTCGTCCGGGCGCTTGCGCAAGGCGCGGCATCACGCCACGAACAACGCCTTCATCTTCTTCAGCGCGTTGGCCTCGATCTGGCGGATGCGCTCGGCGGACACGCCATACTCGTCGGCCAGCTCCTGCAGCGTGATCTTGCTGTCGGCATCCAGCCAGCGGCGCTTGATGATGTCGCGCGAACGCGCATCCAGCTCCGCCAGGCCTTCGCGCAGCAGCTGCAGCTGGTTGTCCTCGCTGTCGGCGCGCTCGTAGGCCTGCGAGGGATCTTCCTCGGCGGCCATCAGGTAGGCGGCCGGCGACGGCGGCGCGTGGTCGTCGTCCTCGTCGGACGGCGCATCGAAGCCGATGTCGCGGCCGGACAGGCGCGACTCCATCTCCAGCACTTCGCGCTCGGACACGTTGAGGTCCTTGGCGACCGCGGTCACTTCCGCCGCGTTCATCCAGCCCAGGCGGGTCTTGGACTTGCGCAGGTTGAAGAACAGCTTGCGCTGCGCCTTGGTCGTGGCGACCTTGACGATGCGCCAGTTCTTCAGGATGTACTCGTGCATCTCGGCACGGATCCAGTGCACCGCGAAGCTGACCAGGCGCACGCCCATTTCCGGGTCGAAGCGCTTGACCGCCTTCATCAGGCCGATGTTGCCTTCCTGGATCAGGTCGCCCAGCGGCAGGCCGTAGCCGTTGTAGCCGCGGGCCACGTGGACCACGAAACGCAGGTGGGAATGGACCAGTTCGCGCGCCGCATCCAGGTCTTCCTGGTCGCGGTAACGCACCGCCAGCGCGCGTTCCTCTTCGGACGTCAGCACCGGAATCTGGTGCACGGCGCCGATATAGGCATCCAGCGAACCGAGCGGACTGGGGATCGGGAGGTTGTTGGCCACCAGCGCGGTGGCAGGTATGGTCTGGCTCATAGGGCTCATCTTAGCAGTCAACTAACTAGACTGCTGGGTACAGTAAAAAGTTCCTGCGTTCTGTTTGTAGAACATTCGAATCAGGAAACGAACTGTGACAGAAGCCACTGGAACGCTGGGGAGGGAGGGCGTAACCGGTTACGAGCACCCAAACTAGCACCCGAACCGCGAAATTTGCGTACACGCGGCGCCCTGTGGGCGAGGCCGTCGAACCGCGGTTCAGGCGCCGGCCAAGGCCGCGTCCAGCGCCGCCCGTAGCGGCAGGCTCCAGTCGATCGGCGTGGCGCCGCGGCGGCGCAGGTAGTCGTTGGCCGCGGAGAAATGCTTGCAGCCGAGGAAGCCGCGGTGCGCCGACAACGGCGAGGGATGCGGCGCCTTCAGCACGCGGTGGCGGCGGGTATCGATGACCTTGCCCTTGGCCTGGGCATAACTGCCCCACAGCAGGAACACCAGGCCTTCGCGCTCGCGGTTCAGGGTTTCCACCACATGGTCGGTGAAGCCCTCCCAGCCCTTGCCCTGGTGCGCGCCGGCGCGGCCTTCCTCAACCGTCAGCACCGCGTTGAGCAGCAGCACGCCGCGCTGCGCCCACGGCAACAGGCAACCGTGATCGGGACGGCGGATGCCAAGGTCGTCCTCGATCTCCTTGTAGATGTTCAGCAGCGACGGCGGCACCGGCACCCCGGGCAGCACCGAGAAGCACAGCCCATGCGCCTGGCCGTAGCCGTGGTACGGGTCCTGGCCGAGGATCACCACTTCGACCTGGTCGAACGGGGTCGCGTCGAACGCGGCGAAGATCTGCCGCCCGGGCGGGAACACGCGCGCGCCGGCGGCCTTGCGCTGGCGCAGGAACGTGGCCAGTTCGCGCATCTCCGGGCGCAGCAGCCAATCGCCGACCTGCGCCTTCCACGAGGGTTCCAGCTGGATCCGGGTGTCGTCTTCGTTGCTCATGCGGGTTCGGCGAATCGATCGGTCAGAAGGTCACGGCGGTGTCGTTGAGCTTGGCCAGGCGCAACTGGAACAACACCTTGGTGACCAGCAGGCGCTCCTCGATCGGCTTTTGCACCAGGTCGTTGGCGCCGGCGCGCAGCAGCTCGGACTGGTTGTGCGGATTGCTGTCGCCGGTCATCACCAGCACCGGCATGCGCCGCTTGCCGTAGGCGAAATCGACGCGGATGCGCTGCACCACGTCGCGGCCGTTGAGTTCGCCCTTCAGGGTGACGTCGGTCAGCACCAGGTCGATGCGGCGGGTGGTGCGGCCCAGCGATTCGGCGGTGAGCAGCGCGAACGCGTCCTCGGCGGTCAGCACGTGCACCACGTGCAGTTCCTGGCGCTCGAGCATGCGCTTGGTCGCCTCGGCCACCACGCGGCTGTCCTCGACATAGAGGATGGTGGCGCCGGCCACCGGCTGCGGCTGCACGTAGCCGCGGATGAAGGTCGCCAGCGCCTCGTGGCCCAGCGCCTTGTCGAAATAGTCGGTGACGTATTCGGTGAAGCGGCGCTCGACCAGATGCTGCTGCGCATCGCCGGAAACCACGATCACCGGCACGTAGGCCTGCCCGGCGGCCTCGCGCACGCTGCGCGCCAGGGCCAGGCCGTCGCCGTCGGGCAGCGCCAGCGAGGTGGTGACCAGGTTCACCGGGCCGGCCTCCAGCGCGGCGCGCGCCTCGGCGATGCTGGCGCAGCCGACCACTTCCACGTCCGGCAGTTCGCGGTGCAGTACGTCGGCGATCAGCTTGCGCACCAGCTTGGAGCCGTCCACGACCATCACCCGCGGGGCGTCGCTGATCAGGTGCTTGAGCTCGTGCCGGGACATGCGCGCCTCAGGTGTCGGTAGGACGCGTCTGGCGCAGGAAGTGGCCGGTCACCAGCCAGGCGCCGAGCCAGCCCAGCAGCAGGGTGCCGAGCAACACGAACGCCGAGTGCAAGGCGTCCAGCCCGTGCAACGCGAAATGGCTGCCGTAACTGTCGGCCAGTTCCGCCAGCGGCGGCCCCAGCGCCAGCCCGGAGACCGCGAGCAGGCCCAGCGCCAGCACCCCGGCGCCGAAGCCGTACCAGGCGCCCAGGTACAGGAACGGACGGCGAATGAAGCCGTCGCTGGCGCCGAGCAACTGCAGCACGCCGATTTCCTCGCGCCGCGACTGGATGTCCAGGCGCACGGTGTTGCCGACCACCAGCGCCGCGCCGGCGCCGAGCAGCACCGACAGCACCTGCACCAGGCGCTCGCCGAAGCGCAGCCAGCCGTCCAGGCGCTTGCGCCACAGCGCGTCGTGCTGGACCAGGTCGGCCTGCGGCAGCGCGCTCAGCGAGGCCGCCAGCTGCGCGTCGTCGGCCGCGGCCGGAGTGACGATCAGCAGCGTCGGCAGCGGGTTGTCGTCGAGCGCGTCCAGCGCCTCGCCGAGCCCGGCGCTGTCGCGCAGCTCGGCCATGCCCTGTTCGGGCGTGCGCAGCGCCACCGCGGCGACGTCGGCACGGCCGCGCAGGCTCGCGGCCAGCGCGTTGGCCGCGGCCGCATCGACGTCGGTCTTCAGGAACACGTTGATGTCGCGCGACTGCTGCACGCTGCCGGCGAACTGCTTGAGGTTGTCCAGCGCGATCGACAGCCCCAGCGGCAAGGTCAGCGCCAGGGCCATCACCGCCATCGTCAGCAGTGTCGCCCACGGCTTGCGCATGGCCCGGCCGAGGCTGTAGACGATGCTGTGCAGGTGATGGTCCCACCACACGCCCAGGCGCGAGGGCGCGGCGCCACCGGCGGCATTGCGCGCGCTCATTCGGCCAGGTCCTGCGGGGAGATGTCGTCGGCCAAGCGGCCGTGGTCCAGGATCAGCACGCGCTTGCGCATCTGCTTGAGCAGCGCCAGGTCGTGGCTGACCACCAGGACGCTGGTGCCGCGCGCCGGCAATTCGGCGAACAGCTGCATGATCTCGGCGGCCAGGGTCGGGTCGAGGTTGCCGGTGGGCTCGTCGGCGACCAGCAGGCGCGGCTCGGCGACCATCGCCCGGGCGATGCCCACGCGTTGCTGCTCGCCGGCCGACAGCTGCGACGGCAGCGCCTTCTCGCGATGGCCCAGGCCCATCCGCTCCAGCACCGAGCGTACCCGCTTGCCGATCTCGGCACGGCGGGTGCCGCGCAGGATCAGCGGCAGCGCCACGTTCTCGGCGATGCTGCGGTCCATCAGCAGGCGGTGGTCCTGGTACACGACACCGACCTCGCGCCGATGCAGCGGCACGCGCCGCCCGCGCACCTTCAGCAGGTTGCGCTCGCCGAACAGCACCGCACCGCGCGACGGCCGCTCGCTGAGATGGATCAACTTGAGCAAGGTGCTCTTGCCCGCCCCGGAATGGCCGGTGACGAACAGCATCTCGCCCTCCTCCACCTGGAAGCTGACGTCCACCAGCGCCTCGTGGCCACCGGCGTACTGTTTGCTGACATTGTCGAACCGCAGAACGCTCATCCGGCGATTATGCCGGAGCGGCCCGGGTGTTCGTCCACCGTGCGCGCGCTGCGAACGGTGGAGAACGGGCGCATCAGGAACTGGAGACCAGCGAACGCAGCTTGCGGCCGAGGCGGGTCAGGAACGAATCGTTCGCGGCGGCGGCGGCCGGCGCCGCGGTGCGCTCGCCCTGGCGCGCGGCCTTGACCTGCACCGGCTTGGCCGGCGCGTCGCCGCTCGCGACGGCGGCAGCCGCCACACCCTCGGCGCCTTCCAGCGGACGGCCGCCGCGACGACGCCGGCGCTTGCGCGGCGCGCGCTCGCCATCCGGCGCAGGCGCACCGTCGGCGGCGGGGCGGGCCGGCTTGGGTGTGGGCGCCACGCCCGCCGCCGGCGCTTGCGCGACGGCGGCAGGCGCGGCGGCGTCGGCCGGGCGCGGGGTGCGCGGACGCCGCGGCTTGCCGTCGCCACCGCGCGCTTCGCCACGGCCACCGGCACCGCCAGGACCGCTGCGGCCGCCGCCGGGCTTGCCACGGCCACCGCCGCGCCGCTGCTCGTCGGCCTCGCGCTGCGCACGCGCCTCGCGGAAGATGTCGCCGATGCTCTCGTCGGCATCCGCGTCGACCTCGGCCGCGTCGCCTTCGACCGGCGCGCGCGGGGTGCGCGGCAGCGCCACCAGCAGTTCGGCGGTGACCGGCTCGACCGGGATCTTCTGCTCGATGTAGGCCTCGATGTCCGGCAGGCTCATCGCATAGCGCTCGCAGGCGAAGCTGATCGCGTCGCCTTCCTCGCCCAGCCGCGCGGTGCGGCCGATGCGGTGCACGTAGTCCTCGGCGTCGAACGGCAGGTCGTAGTTGTAGACGTACTTGACGCCGTCGATGTGCAGGCCGCGCGCGGCCACGTCGGTGGCGACCAGGATCTCCAGCTGGCCCTTCTGGAAGCGGTTGAGCAGGGTCTCGCGCTTCTTCTGCGGCACGTCGCCGGACAGCACGCCGACCCGGTAGCCGTTGCGCTCCAGCGACCGCGCCACGCGTTCGACGAAGGCCTTGGTGTTGACGAACACCATGGTGCGCGCGCCCTCGCTGCGCGACAGCAGGCCCAGCAGCAGGGTCAGCTTCTCCTCGTCGGAGGGAAAGTAGATGCGCTGGCGCACGCGCGCGGCGGTGATGCTCTCGGTCTCGACCACGAGCTTTTCCGGCTCGTTCATGTGCTCGTAGGCCAGCTCCAGCACGCGGTGGCTGAGCGTGGCCGAGAACAGCAGGGTCTGCCGGGTGCCGCGCTCGGGCATGCGCCGCAGCAGGAAGCGGATGTCCTTGATGAAGCCCAGGTCGAACATGCGGTCGGCTTCGTCGAGCACGCAGATCTCGCAGGCGTGCAGCGACACCACCTTGTGCTGCTTGACGTAGTCGATCAGCCGGCCCGGGGTGGCGATGATCACGTCCACGCCCTGCTGCAGCAGTTCGCGCTGCTTGTCGTAGTCCACGCCGCCGTAGACCAGCGCGAAGCGCAGGCCCAGGTCGGCGCCGAACTTGACCGCGTCCTTGTGGATCTGGATCGCCAGTTCGCGGGTCGGGGCCAGGATCAGCGCGCGCGGGTCCTCGGGCTTGCGGTCGGCCAGCGCCGGGCGGCTGAGCAGGCGGTTCATCACCGCGACCAGGAACGCCAGGGTCTTGCCGGTGCCGGTCTGGGCCTGGCCGGCCACGTCGCGGCCCGGCAGGGCCACCGGCAGGGTCAGCGCCTGGATCGGCGTACAGCGGGTGAAGCCGGCGCCTTCGAGGCCGGCCAGCAAGGCCGGTTGCAGCTCGAACGCGGAAAAAGTCACATCGGTCAGCGGTTTGTCGCTCATCATTCCATCTTCGTCAGGCCACCCCGCCCGAAGCGTAAGGTCGCGGCTTGCATCGGCCCCGGCAGCGTCGCACACTGGCTACTTCCATGCCGGGTCGCGCGACAGGGGGAATCCCTTGATTTCGCCGCGCAATGCCCCAGTTTACCGCAATGCGGCGGCCACCCGGTCCGGCCGGTCGCATTGGCCCAGGAGATACCCCAAGTGAGCGATAAGGTCCTACACGTCGGCGACGCCGATTTCGATACCGCGGTGCTGCAGTCCGGCGAACCGGTCCTGGTGGACTTCTGGGCGGAATGGTGCGGCCCGTGCAAGATGATCGCCCCGGTGCTGGACGACCTGGCCGACACCTATGACGGCAAGCTCAAGGTGGCCAAGGTCAACGTGGACGAGAACCGCGCCACCGCGATCAAGTACCACGTGCGCTCGATCCCGATGCTGCTGCTGTTCAAGGACGGCAAGATCCAGGCCACCCAGATCGGCGCGGTCGGCAAGGGCCAGCTGACCCAGATGATCGACAAGACCCTGGGCGGCGCCGCGGCCTGAGTCCGTCGCCGGCCGCTCCGGATCGGAGCGGCCGCTGTTGTACCGGCCTGCAGCGTCGCTGCCGGCCGGCTGAATCGCCCGATAACGCCTGCTTGCCGTGGTTGCGTGGCGATGATAGTGTCGGCGCATCCGGTGGCATTCGCGCACCGCACCCCCTCTGGAAGATTCTCTTCTAGACCCCTTCCCAACCCGTTTGCCCCCACGCTGGGCGCTCGCACTCATAGCGAGGAATCACCACTTGTCCGATAACACCACTACCGAATCCGGGAGCGTCGACGCCCCCGCCGAGAAGCGCGCGCGCAAGCCGCGGGTCAGCAAAGCCGTCGCCGGCGCTGACGGCGGAGCCGAGCACGGCGCACCGGCGCAGCCGAACCTGCCGTTGAACCAGGCGCCGGCCCAGCCCGACGCACCGCGTCCGGCGCCGCAAGAACGCCAGGAGCGCGCCGCGCCGCAGGAACACGCGCAGGCCCCGTCGCAGCAGCCCCAGTCCCAGCCCGCTCCCGCCTCCGGCGGCGAATCCCAGGGCCAGGGCGGCGGCAACCAGAACGATGGCGGCGAGCCGCGCGAAGGCGGCGGCAACCAGCGCTTCAACAACCAGAATCAACAGAACCAGAACAACCACAACCAGAACAACCAGCAAGGCAATCGCCGCGACCGCTTCCGCAATCGCCGCGATCGCGGCGGCGGCGGTGGTGGCAATGGCGGCGGCCGCGAGCGCTACCAGGACAACGGCCTGCCCAACGACAACGGCGCCAACGAGCCGTTCGTGCCGCGCCCGCACGCCAACGTGCCGGAAGGCTTCCCGATCTATTCGCTGAGCGACCTGAAGCGGATGCCGGCGCAGAAGCTGCTCGACATCGCCGAGCAGCTCAACATCCAGGACGGCGTGGCCCGCGCGCGCAAGCAGGACGTGATCTTCGCGCTGCTGAAGGTGCTGACCCGCCACGGCGAGGGCGTCGCCGCCGACGGCGTGCTGGAAATCCTGCCGGACGGCTTCGGCTTCCTGCGCGCGGCCGAGGCCAGCTACCTGGCCGGCCCGGACGACACCTACATCTCGCCCAGCCAGATCCGCCGCTTCAACCTGCGCACCGGCGACCACCTGTCCGGCCGCATCCGCTTCCCGAAGGACGGCGAACGCTACTTCGCGCTGTCGATCGTCGACACGATCAACGGCGAGCCGCTGGAAGCCAGCAAGAACAAGGTGCTGTTCGAGAACCTGACCGCGCTGTTCCCGCGCAAGCGCTTCACCCTGGAGCGCGGCAACGGTTCCTCGGAAGACATCTCCGGCCGCATCCTCGATCTGATGGCGCCGCAGGGCAAGGGCCAGCGCGCGCTGATCGTCTCCCCGCCCAAGGCCGGCAAGACGATGATGATGCAGCAGGTGGCCACGGCCATCACCACCAACCATCCCGACGTGCACCTGATCGTGCTGCTGATCGACGAGCGGCCGGAAGAAGTGACCGAAATGCAGCGCACCGTGCGCGGCGAGGTCATCTCCTCCACCTTCGACGAGCCGGCCGCGCGCCACGTGCAGGTGGCCGAGATGGTGATCGAGCGGGCCAAGCGCCTGGTCGAGCACAAGAAGGACGTGGTGATCATGCTCGACTCGATCACCCGCCTGGCCCGCGCCTACAACAACGTGGTGCCGTCCTCCGGCAAGGTGCTCAGCGGCGGCGTCGACGCCAATGCACTGCACCGCCCGAAGCGTTTCTTCGGCGCGGCGCGCAATGTCGAAGAAGGCGGCTCGCTGACCATCATCGCCACTGCACTGGTGGAAACCGGCAGCAAGATGGACGAGGTGATCTACGAAGAGTTCAAGGGCACCGGCAACAGCGAAGTGCACCTGAACCGCCGTATCGCCGAGAAGCGCGTGTACCCGGCGATCGACATCAACCGCTCCGGCACCCGTCGCGAAGACCTGCTGATCGAGCCGGAGCTGCTGCAGAAGATCTGGATCCTGCGCAAGCTGCTGCATCCGATGGACGAGATCGCGGCGATGGAATTCCTGCTGGACAAGATGAAGAACACCAAGTCCAACGACGAGTTCTTCGGTTCGATGAAGCGCTGAGTTCGGCGCCGATTCGACCAGAACGCCCCGCTTCGGCGGGGCGTTCTGCGTTTCGGGCTCGCCAGCACGGCGACCACCGCTAGTTCGCGCCGCCCTCCGCGTGCTCCAGGTAGTCGACGAACACGTCCACATCGGACGCACCCAACGCTTCCAGTTCCGCGCCGCCGGCGGGCGGCGGAGCAAATGCCTTCGTCCGGAGCGCGTCCTGGAATTCCACGGCGATCTTCATCGCATGAAAGAACACACCGGCGCCTGCGGCACCGAGCACATGGTATTGCAGCTTTTCGCTGCGGGCGATGGACAAGCCCAACTCCACCGAAGCGAGATCCTGCACACCGATGCTGGCCGACCCGCTCGCCGCCACTTCGAACACCGCACCGGAACTGCTGGCCAGGGCGAGGGTATAGCGGTCCACCTCGGCGATCCGCGTCACCAGCCACAGCGAGGACGATGATGCGAGAGAATCTTTGGGGACGGCCGACAGCGCCTTGACCGCACTGGCGCGAAACGCGGGGATATCCTGCGGATCGGTATAGCGAAGCCGGACACCCTCGAACAGGAAGGAGGAGTCGGACGTGAACTCGACGGTCACTCCCACCTGCCCGATCTGCAAGCCGCTGCCCGGCCGCGGAGGCGTGTCTTTCAGCTTGCCAGTGACCTTGACGCCCTTCTCGCTCTGCAGGGATATCTTCTCCTTGTCCTGCGTGGAGACAAGGGCGGGCTGTGGCGCGCCGAAGTTGAAGATCGTGCCGACCTTGTCCACGCGCGATTTGTTGAACAAACCGATCGAGTACAGATCGCCGATCCGCGCACTGCTTCCGAACGGCTGTGCGGGCAGGAAGCCCGCCAGGTCGCGGTTGACTGCGTTTGCATAGTTCCGTATTGCGCTCATGCCAAACTCCTTGGTGATGTGATCCAAAGGTTGCGAGTCGAACGGATGCGTTTCGTGGGCGGCGAGCGGGCGACGCGGCCGATGGAGCGGAATGGACGTTGCCAGCCGATCGACGTCACCGACCTCTTCTTTCCAGCTGTGCGCGACCATCGCTGCGGCGTCACTCCTCATGTGCCGCGTCCCCGGGTGCGCCATCGGGAGTCTGCCATGGCGGGCCAGTCCCCGCCGCGACAAATGGGGCGCACCGCAGTTGCGCTTGGCGCAGACGGTAGACAAAACGGGGGTGGCGGTGGCGGTCCTATTCCCGCAACCGGGCGGGCACCGTTCCGTGGACACGCCAATCCGGCATCGCACGATCCGACCGGTCTTCGACATGCCGCTGGCGATGCTGGCCCGGTCCCGTCACCTGTGCCGCATCGATGAACGCCACTGCCGCCACTGTCGCCAAGGTCGCACCGGTCACCCTGGGCTTCTGGGTGATGAAGATCTGCGCCACCACGCTAGGCGAAACCGGCGGCGACCTGCTGTCGATGACCCTGGGGGTCGGCTATGCGCTGAGCAGCGCCCTGCTGTTCGGCGTGTTCCTGGTCTCGCTGTGGGCGCAGCTGCGTTCGCGCCGTTTCCGGCCATGGCTGTACTGGTGGGTGATCCTGAGCACCAGCACCGCCGGCACCACGCTGTCGGACTACATGGACCGCAGCCTGGGACTGGGCTACGCGCAGGGCGCGCTGATCCTGAGCGGCTGCCTGGCCTTGACCCTGGGCGCCTGGTGGCTGAGCGAACGCAGCCTGTCGGTGGACCGCATCGATGGCGGCCGCGCGGAAGTCTTCTACTGGGTGGCGATCCTGTTCTCCAACACGCTCGGCACCGCGCTGGGCGATTACCTCGCCGACGATTCGGGGCTGGGCTTCCTCGGCGGCGCGGCGCTGATCGGGGCGATCCTGGCCGCGATCGCCCTCGCCTACGCGTTCACCCGCATCGACCGGATCGTGCTGTTCTGGGCCGCCTTCGTGCTGACCCGACCGTTCGGCGCCACGTTCGGCGACCTGCTGACCAAGCCGACCGCCAGGGGCGGATTGGACCTGGGCACCGCCGGCGCCTCACTGGTGCTGGCGGGGATCCTGGTCGCGGTGCTGTACGCGAGCACGCGCCATCGCGCGATCGCTGCGACGACCAGGTAAGCCTCGCACTGCAGGAAAACGCTTCGCGCCGCGAGGCGTCTTCCATCGAAACCGAACCCCACGGCCGCGAGCGCCCGGGGGCGTTCAGCTGCCCTGCTGCAACGGCGTCAGCAGGCGCGGGCCGTTGTTGTCGACCATGTACACGCCGCCGGCCGACAGGGTGTCGGGCGAGAAGCCCGACGCGTCCTTGCCGGTGTCCCAGGGCGCACGCGTGCGCGGACCGGGGACATAGCTGACCCAGTGCCCATAGCTGCCGTCCATGCCTTCGTTGGGCTGATCGCGAAGCGAATAGTTGACCGGGACGCGCACCGCCCAGTAAGGCGCCGATACGTCCTCGCCTTCGGTCGGCGGGCGGAACGTCCACTTGCGCGCTGCCGCCAGTGCGTTCTTGGCGAAGATCTCGCGCAGCTTCTTCATCTCGCTCTCCGAGCCGACGATGCGCAGGTTGACCTGCTCGACCGCGGCATCGGCGACGCTGCCGTCACGCGCCACCTTGATCACCAGGTACGCCGAACCCGACGCGCCCACCTGGTACGCCGCTTCCGGATAGGACGGCGGCGCCATCTTCAGCGACGTCACCACCCGCGGATCCTTGGGATCGTAGGTGGCGAAGCTGGCATGGCGGATCTCCACCTGGTAGCTGTCGCCCTGCTGGCGCTTGGCCACGATGCGCAGCGTCATCGGCGCGCGCGCCGGCACCGGCTTGCCGTCGCGCAGCGCCGGCTCGAATTTCCATTGCTTGACCGAATCGCGCACGAAGCCGACCACTCCTTCGGGCAGCTTGTCTTGCTGATCGATCGCCAGCGCCGAGACGGCGCCGTCGGCCTCGATGTCGATCTTGCCGGTCACCAGCAGACTGCTTTCGACCTGCTTGCGCACCGCGCCCGGCCCGGCGCCGGTGGCGAACGCGGTGGCGGCGAGCAACGCCAACAGCAGACCGCTCCAACGCCACATCGAGATTCCTGACTTGCGGTGCATCGCGCTTCCTTGCTTGGATGAGGCGCCGATTACACCGCAGCCGGCTTGCGCATACAAGGCCGGAGTCAGGCCAGGCGCAGCGACTCCGGATACGGCGGCGCATCCGGGTAGTCGTCCTCGCGCAGCCGCGCCTGCAGCTCGCGCCACCACTGCGGGTCGAACAGTTCGCCATGCGCGCGTTTGACCGCCTCCAGCGAGGCGGCCGGCAAGCCCATGAACATGCCGAAGCGCTCCGGGAAGACGTCGCGCGCATCGACGTGGAACCACGGTTCGGCGGACATCGCCTCTTCGTCGTTGCGCGGCTGCGGCCAATCGCGGAAGGTGCAGTCGGTGACCAGGCACAGTTCGTCGTAGTCGTAGAACACCGCGCGCCCCTGCCGCGACACGCCGAAGTTCTTCAGCAGCATGTCGCCAGGGAAGATGTTGTTGCGCGCCATGTCCTTGATCGCCTGCGCATAGTCCAGCGCCGCCTCGCGCGCGGCTTCGGCGGTCTGCTCGCGCAGGTACAGGTTCAGCGGGCGCAGCCGCCGCTGCACGTAGCACAACTCGAAGATCAGGTCGTCGCCATCCTCGCGCAGGCTGCGCGCGCACCCTTGCAGCAGTTCGTCCAGCAGCGCCGGGGCGAAGCGCGCGCGCGGGAAGCGCAGCGAACGGTAGGGCTGCGCGTCGAGCAGGCGGCCGACCCGGTCGAGGTTGAACACCAGCGCGTACTTGTCCTCGACCTGCTCGCGGCTCATCGTCTTCGGATAGGCGAAGCGGTCGCGGATCAGCTTGAACACCAGCGGATAGCTGGGCAGGGTGAACACCGCCATGACCATGCCCGGCGTGCCGTCGGCGTGCACCAGCTGCTCGTTGGGCTGCGCCTGGAAGTGGCGGAAGAAGGTGCGGAAACGCTCGGTCTTGCCCTGCTTGGCGCGGCCGAGCATGGTGTACAGCTCGTCGATCGGCTTGTGCGGCAGCAGGCTGCGCAGGAACACCACCGCGTCGCCGACGGTGGGCAGGTCGGCCTGGAAATAGCTGCGCGAGATACCGAACAGCTGCGCCACGTCGTTGCGCTTGGTCAGCACCGCTTCGGCGCGCAGTCCGGCATCGTCGTTGACCAGCGCGATCACGCAGGGCGAGAAGCGGTGCTCGCCGAACACGCGGCCGACCAGATAGGCGCGGCGCTCGCGGTAGAACACCGTCTCCAGCAGTTCGATGCCGCGCACCGGATGCTCGCCCCAATGCGCCAGGTCGTCCTGCAGGCGCACCGCGATGGCCGCGGCGCAGCGCGTGCGGTGCGCGTACGGCACGTCGAATGGGTAATCGCCGAGCACGCGCATGAACGCATCCACCGGCCGCGTCTCGGACACCGCGTAGTTGTGCCGGGCCACCGGATGGGTGATCGCGTCGGTGGGCTCGATGTCCAACGCCACGAACTCGATCCGCGTATCCACGCCCTGGGTGCGGAAGAAGCGCCGGGTCAGGGTGTTGTAGAAGGTCTTGTACAGTTCCTGGTCGATCAGCCCCTGCAGTTGCGCGGCGAAGCTGTCGCGCACCTGCGCCCACAGCGTGCGGTCGTGGGTCTGGCCGAGCAGCAGGGTGCGCAGGCGCAGCATGCATTCGCCGATGCACTGGTCGTACAGCGCGATGCGCTCGACCGCATCGTTGCGCGCGGCGTTCCAGTCGCGGGTCTCGAAGCGGCGGCGGGCGCGGCGACTGATCTGCGCGAAGCGCGCGTGGTAGTCCTCGAACGCGTCGCGGATGGTCCGCGCCACGGCGTCGGCGCGGGGTTCGGCGGGAATGGGCGGCGCGGGCGTGTCTGTCATGGCCGCAGTCTACCCGCGGCCGCGGCGGCGCTTGGGCACGGCCGCCGCCTCGGGCGCCTGCGTGTGCTGCCGGTGCTCTTCGGCCTGTGCGCGCAGCCAGTCGCGGAAGGCCAGGAAACCGCGATGCCCGGCCGAGCGCTGCGGATACACCAGGTAGTGCGCCCAGCTCGCCTTCACCCGGTGCGGCGACAGCGGCACCAGCTGGCCGGCATCGAGCATCAGCCGCGCGCGGGTGATGCGGCCCAGGGCCACGCCGACGCCGTCCAGCGCCGCGCGATGGTGCGACTCGGAATCGTCGAACACCGCCACGTAGCGCGCCGGCGGCGTGCCGCCGGCTGCCGCGAACCAGCGCTCCCATTCGCCGTCCGGATCGCCGATCAGCGGCCACTGCGCCAGCGGCGTGCGCTTGCGCGCGCCCATCCGCGCGATCAGCGCCGGGCTGGCCATCGGCACCAGCCATTCGTCGAACAAGGCCTCGACCGCCACGCCCGGCCACTGTCCCTTGCCGATCCGCAACGACGCGTCGATCTGCGGCTGGCGCTCGAAATCGACCAGGCGCTGGTCGGACAGCAGATTGATCTCGATCTGCGGATGCCGCGCCAGGAAATCGCCCAGGCGCGGCACTAGCCAGGCCGATGCCATCGACGGGGTCAGGCTGATCGTCAGCACATCGTCGCGGCGCGCGGCGAACGGTTGCAGCGCCTCGCCGATCGCATCCAGATGCGGTCCGATGCGCTCGAGCAGGCGCCGCCCATCCGCGGTCGGCGTGACCCCGCGCGCATGCCGGTCGAGCAAGCGGTAGCCCAGGCGCTGTTCCAGCGCGCGCATCTGGTGGCTCAGCGCGCTGACGGTGAGATGCATCGCGCTCGCCGCGCGCGACAGATTGCCGAGCCTGGCGACGCTGACGAAACCTTGCAGTGCATGCAGCGGAGGGCGCGCCATGTTGAATCCTGTTCAAGCCTGGCTTGCGGAATGGTCGCTTTTTCGGGCTTCAGCTTGCGCCTATCGTCGATTCCACTCAAGCCAGGAGCACGACGATGAGCATCTACAGCGACTTGCTGTTCCACCAAGGGCACATTGCCAACGCCGAGTTGGCGCAGTTGTTGGCGGCCAGGCCGAACACTGCGCTCCCACCAGCCGATGCGCCGGAGACGGCGAGCCGCATCCCGGCAGCGGACGCGGAGGTCACGGAGACGAAGCATCGCGCACTGGCGTTGATGCACCGCACGATGACTGCGCTGTCGCCATTTCGTTGATCTGCGGCAGTAGCACGACACCTGGCTGCGCCCAGGCGAGCGCCGCACGCTGGATTGCGAACCGCGCTGCATCCACGCCGCTGCTGCCGATCGGCGACACACGCCGGCGCCGTCCGATGACCAGGACGGCGAACGCTGGCCGATGCGCGAATGCAGCGCCGCAAACACTGCCGCACAGGCACAAAAAAACCCGGCCGACGCACAGGCATCGGCCGGGTTCTTGGTGACGCGGCAGCGAACTACTGCGCCGACAGCGTCGCCAGCGCGGCGTTGAACGTCGCGCTCGGCCGCATCGCCTGGCTGACCCGCTCCAGGTTCGGGCGGTAATAGCCCTGGATATCGACCGGCTTGCCCTGCACGCCGTTGAGCTCGGCGACGATCGCCGCTTCGTGCTCGGTCAGCTGCTTGGCCAGCGGCGCGAAGCGCGCCTTCAGCGCCGCGTCCTCGTCCTGCGCGGCCAGCGCCTGCGCCCAGTACAGGGCCAAGTAGAAATGGCTGCCGCGGTTGTCGAGTTCGCCGACCTTGCGCGAGGGCGACTTGTCGTTGTCCAGGAACTGGCCGTTGGCCTGGTCCAGGGTCTTGGCCAGCACGCCGATCGCCGCGTTCTGATGACGCTGGCCCAGATGCTCCAGCGACGCGGCCAGGGCCAGGAACTCGCCCAGCGAATCCCAGCGCAGGTAGTTCTCTTCGACGAACTGCTGCACGTGCTTGGGCGCCGAGCCGCCGGCGCCGGTCTCGAACAGGCCACCGCCGGCCATCAACGGCACGATCGACAGCATCTTGGCGCTGGTGCCCAGCTCCATGATCGGGAACAGGTCGGTGAGGTAGTCGCGCAGCACGTTGCCGGTGACCGAGATGGTGTCCTCGCCCTTGCGGATGCGCTGCAGCGAGAACGTGGTGGCTTCCACCGGCGGCAGGATGCGGATGTCCAGGCCGTTGAGGTCGTGATCCTGCAGGTAGCGCTCCACCTTCTGGATCATCAGCGCATCGTGCGCGCGCTGCGGATCCAGCCAGAACACCGCCGGGGTCTCGCTCAGGCGCGCGCGGCTGACCGCCAGCTTGACCCAGTCCTGGATCGGCGCGTCCTTGGTCTGGCACATGCGCCAGATGTCGCCCGCTTCCACCGCATGCTCCAGCAGCACCGTGCCGCCGGCATCGGTGACGCGCACGGTGCCGTCGGTGGCGACCTGGAAGGTCTTGTCGTGCGAACCGTATTCCTCGGCCTTCTGCGCCATCAGGCCGACGTTGGGCACGCTGCCCATCGTCGCCGGGTCGAACGCGCCGTGCCGCTTGCAGTCCTCGATCACCGCCTGGTACACGCCGGCATAGCAGCGGTCCGGGATCAGCGCCTTGGTGTCCTGCAGCTTGCCCTCGGCGTTCCACATCTTGCCGGAGTCGCGGATCATCGCCGGCATCGACGCATCGACGATCACGTCGCTGGGCACGTGCAGATTGGTGATGCCCTTGTCGGAGTTGACCATCGCCAGCGCCGGGCGCTGCGCGTACACCGCCTGCAGGTCGGCTTCGATCTGCGCGCGTTGCGCGTCCGGCAAGGCGCCGATGCGCGCGTACAGGTCGCCGATGCCGTTGTTCGGATCGAAGCCGACCTGCTTCAGCGCCTCGGCGTGCTTGTCCAGCACATCCTGGTAGAACGCGCCGACCACCACGCCGAACATGATCGGGTCGGAGACCTTCATCATCGTCGCCTTCAGGTGCAGCGAGAACAGCACGCCCTGCTGCTTGGCATCGGCGATCTGCGCCTGCACGAAGCTGGCCAGCGCGCGCTTGCTCATCACCGCCGCGTCGATGATCTCGCCGGCCTGCACCGCGGTCTTTTCCTTCAGCACGGTGACCGTGCCGTCCTTGCCGACCAGTTCGATCCTGACGCTGCCGGCCTGCGCGATCAGCGCCGAGCGCTCGCTGCCGTAGAAATCGCCGGCGTCCATGTGCGCCACGTGCGACTTGGAATCGGCGCTCCACGCGCCCATGCGGTGCGGATGCTTGCGCGCGTAGTTCTTCACCGACAGCGGCGCGCGGCGATCGGAGTTGCCCTCGCGCAGCACCGGATTGACCGCACTGCCCTTGACCCGGTCGTAGCGCGCCTTGGCCTCTTTCTGCTTGTCGTCCTGCGGCTCGTCCAGGTAGTCCGGCAGCGCGTAACCCTGCTGCTGCAGTTCCTTGATCGCGGCCTTGAGCTGCGGCACCGAGGCGCTGATGTTGGGCAGCTTGATGATGTTGGCTTCCGGCGTGGTCGCCAGCTGGCCCAGCTCGGCCAGGTCGTCGGCGATGCGCTGATCCTCGCGCAGGTATTCGGGGAACTGCGAGATCAGGCGGCCGGCCAGCGAGATGTCGCGGGTTTCCACCGCGATGCCGGCGGTACCGGCGAAGGCGGCGACGATCGGCAGCAGCGACTGCGTCGCCAGGTACGGGGCTTCGTCGGTGAGCGTGTACAGGATCTTGGGCGTATTCGACATGAGTGACGTAGGCTCTCTTGCGATTCGGGGAAGGACACGTTGCCGCGAACAAGACTGCGGGTGGCACGGCGCGGACGGCGTGCGGAGTGCAGCGCTTTCGACGAAGGGAAACCCTGCGACGGCGATGGCATGACGGCCGCCGATTGTCGCGTTTTCCGCGGGCCGGAGAAAGCGCTTGCATGGAACGGTGGAGATCGCCGCCGCCACGCCGCTGCATACGCTCGCGCTGCGCGCGGCATGACGCAGCGGCGATGGCTTGCGCTGGCTCGCAGGACAAATTCCGCCATCGCTTGCGGCACAAGGCGGCGCGCCGTCCCTGCGCAGGCGTATGGAACTCGCCGCAGCCTCGGGCGCTGCGGCATATCCCCATCGGAAGTGGCGCGACCCAGGGCATGCCATGCGCCAGCGCATGGTGAACGCTGGTGCCTGCGTCGCGGCTTGCGCGACTCTGCGCAAAGCACGCATCGGCGATATGCACCTCGCGCGCGCCGGTTTGCAGATCTGCACATAAAAAAGGGCGCAGTCTCGCGACTGCGCCCAGCGTGCCGCGCCGGCCGGGAGAGAGACGGCTGGCGCGACCCGTGACTGCGGCGTCCCTAGCGGGACGCGATGCGCATCACTTGACCTCGAATTCCTGCGGCGTCCCCGCCGGCTGGCCGTTCACGGTGACCTCGGCCTTGTACTTGCCGGCCGGCCAGCCCTTGGGATTGGTGAACGAGACATTGGTGGTTTCCGCACCGGCCGTGGTCAGCGTGGCGCTCTGCTCGCCGGCGGTCTGCCCGTCCTGGAACAGCAGCTTGGCGCCGATGTTGGTGTTGGTGGAGGAACCTTCGGTCTTCACCGAGACGATGATGGTGTCCTTGCTGCTCAGCGTGGTCAGCGGCGCCACCGCCTTGTCGGCGCCGGCGGTGTTGCCCACGGTCACCGAGGCGACCGTCACCTCGCCGGCCTTGGCCGCGGCGGGCGCGGTCTCCGCCGGACCCGGCATCGCCTCGGTCGGGGCGGAAGAGGTCGGATCCGGCGTGGTGTTCTGGCTCTGCTCCTGCTTCTTGCAACCGGCCAGGACCAGCGTGCCGACCAGTGCCAGCAGCAGCGGAGAGGCCAACGACTTCGAATGGATCTTCATGAGGTGGGGCTCCTTGGATGAAATGTTGGATCGCGCACGTCGTACTGCGCGGTGCGGCTCAGGCGCGGGCGGGCAGCTTCAACGTCTGCCCCGGATAGATCTTGTCCGGGTCGTCGAGCACGTCGCGATTGGCTTCGAAGATGCGGGTCCAGGCGTTGCCGTCGCCGTAATGCAGCTTGGCGATCTTGGACAGCGAATCGCCCGACTTGACCACGTAGACCTGCTGCACCTGTTCGGCGGTGGTGTCCACCTGCGCCTGCACCGCGGAGAAATCCGCCTTCGGCGTGATGTCCGCAGTGGTGTCCACCTTGGCGGTGACTGCCGAAAAATCGGCGCGCTTGTCGCTGTTCATCGCATGCGGCTCCGTGCGTGGATGGGATGCCGCCACGGTTGCACAGGATTTGTTAAAAGCGGATCGCGCGGCCGTGAACGGCCTTGGCCCGATCCAGCCGCGCGCTACTGGCGCGGATCGCGGTGGAAGGCGATCGGCTCGGCCACGTCGGGCGTGGCGCGCCAGGGATTGATGTCCAGGCCGCCGCGGCGCGTGTAGCGCGCCTCTACCTGCAGCGACTGCGGGCGGCAATGGGTCAGCAGGTCGTGGAAGATCTGTTCCACGCATTGTTCGTGGAAGCCGGCGTGCTCGCGGAAGCTGATCAGGTAGCGCAGCAGGCCTTCGCGGTCGATGCGGCCGCCGCGATAGCGCACGCACAGCGTGGCCCAGTCCGGCTGGCCGGTGACCGGGCAATTGGACTTGAGCAATGCGCTGCTCAGCGTTTCCTCGACGATGTCGTCGGCCGCGGCGAGCAGGAACTGCGGGCGTGGCGGTCCGTAGCAGTCGATGGCGATGTCCAGCACATCCAGCGACTCGCCCTCGCCCAGCGGGTCCACCGGCGGCAGGCCGAATTCCATGGTCACGTCGGCGCCGGCGCGCGCCGACAGGTCGGTGACGATGCAGGCGCGCACCGCTTCGGCGCTGTTGAAGCGCATCGCATTGAGCGAGTTGAGATAGAGCTTGAGCGACTTGGATTCGATCAGCTGCGGCGAGGTGCATGGCACCTGCAGGGTGGCGGTGGCCACGCAGGGCTTGCCCCGCGCGTCCAGCCAGCTCAGTTCGTAGGCATGCCAGCGGTCGAGGCCGAAGAACGGCAGCGGCGCGGCGTCCAGGCCGATCTCGGCACGGCCGCCGGCACGGGGAATCGGGAACAGCAGCGCGGGATCGTACTGCGAGGGATACGCGACCTCGCGGCCGAGACTGGAATCCTGGGGGGTGTTCATGGCCGCCAGTTTAACGGGGGCGGTCTGGCTGGCAGGTGTATGGGGCTGGGATTGGGGAGTTGGGATTCGGGATTGGCAAGAGCGGCGCCTGCGCGCTGCTGCTTGCCAATCCATCCGAGCCTAAAGTGCCAGGGGGTATGGCGCTATCTCCTCGCCAGACAGCCGCTTTTACGAATCCCCAATCCCAACTCCCCAATCACCGCTTCATCCCCAGATAGTCCAGCGACACCTGCAGCAGCGCGCGCAGGCCCACGTCCAGCGCCGATTCGTCGAGCAGGAACTGCGGGGAGTGGTTGCTCGGCGCGGTCGCCGGGTCGATGCCGGGGCCGGTGGCGCCGACGAAGAAGAACATCGACGGCACCTGCTGCGCATAGAACGAGAAATCTTCCGCGCCCATCTGCAGCGGCGGCTCGTAGACGTTGTCGGCACCGACCACCGCCTGCAGGCTGGGCAGCATCTTCGCGGTCAGCGCCGGGTCGTTGACCGTGGCCGGGTTGCCGTCCTGGTCGGGCACGTGCGCTTCGGCCCTGGCGCCGTGCGCGGCGGCGGTGTGTTCGGCGACGGTCTTGAGGTCGGCGAAGATCTGCTGGCGCATGCCTTCGTCGAAGGTGCGGATGGTGCCGACCATCTCCACGTCGTCGGGAATGATGTTGTAGCGGATGCCGCCCTTGATCGCGCCGAAGCTGAGCACCGCCGGCTGCCTGGAAATGTTGGCGCGGCGGCTGACCACGGTCTGCGCCGCGCCGATCAGGTCGGCGCTGGCCACGATCGGGTCGATCCCGTTCCACGGCGCCGAGCCGTGGGTCTGGCGGCCGATCACCTTGATGCTGAAGCGGTCCGAGGCGGCCATCAGCGGGCCGCCGCGCACCGCGATCTTGCCCGCCTGCACGCTGGAGAACACGTGCAGGCCGAACATCGCGTCGGGCTTGAAGTCGCGGAACAGGCCTTCCTTGAGCATCAGCGCCGCGCCGCCCTCCTCGTTGCCCGGCGCGCCCTCCTCGGAGGGCTGGAACACCAGCATCACCTCGCCCGGCAGCTGCGCGCGCATCGCCACCAGCGCTTCGGCCACGCCCAGCAGGATGCTGGTATGGGCGTCGTGGCCGCAGGCGTGCATGACCCCGACGGTCTCGCCGCGGTACTGGCCGGTGGCCTTGGAGGCGAACGCCAGGCCGGTCTGCTCGGTCACCGGCAACGCGTCCATGTCCGCGCGCAGGGCGATCTTCGGCCCCGGCAGCGCGCCCTTGATGATCGCCACCACGCCGTGGTGGGCGATCCCGGTCTGCGGCTTCAGGCCCAGCGCGCGCAGCCGCTCGGCGACCTTGGCCGCGGTGCGCTCCTCGCGATTGGACAGTTCCGGGTGCTGGTGGAAGTCGCGCCGCCACTCGACCACCTTGGCCTGCAGCTTGGCGGCCGCGGCCGCCACTTCCGGGCGTTCGGCGGACTGGGCGCAGGCCAGCGCGGGGACGGCGAGCAGCATGGCGGACAGCAGGCGGGACAGGCGCGGCATGGGGGAATCTCCGATCGGTTTTTTGCATGGCGTTCAGTCAATGTATTGCATTCGCGGCGGGCCGGCACTGGCCGGCGCTCGGTCGCGGCGAAAAAAGCCCTTAGAAATCCGTGTCAACCGATGCGCCGCCGGTGCGTTGCCGCTAGCAGCGCCAATGGCCGCAGGCGCACGTCCCCCTCCCTTAAGTCATGGTCCAATCGCAACGCGCTGGCGATATGCTTCACCGCTTGTCGCACCAGCCATTGCGGGAGGGTCCCCTACCCCGCCTCGCCACAGGAGTTCCCCCCGGATGTCGCGTTTCTGGAAGATTGCGCTGCTGATCGTCGCAGCGGTGCTCGTGGTGCTGGTGGGCGCACACTTCCTGCGCAGCGGTCACGGCCATGGCCGCGGCGGCGCGGCGGCGGGCGGCGATGGCGACGACACCACGCCGATCCCGGTGACGGTGGTCGCCGCCAGCAGCCAGGCGGTGCCGATCTATGCGACCGCCACCGGCACGGTGACCGCGCTGGCCACGGTCACGGTCAACCCGCAGGTCGGCGGGCAGCTGATGAGCCTGAACTTCCGCGAAGGCCAGGAAGTGAAGAAGGGCGACGTGCTGGCGCAGATCGACCCGCGCTCGCTGCAGGCCAGCTACGACGAGGCGGCGGCGAGCAAGCGCCAGAACCAGGCGTTGCTGGCCACCGCCCGCTCCACCTTCCAGCGCTCCGATTCGCCGGCCTACCGCCAGTACGTGGCCAAGACCGACCTGGACACGCAGCGCAACCAGGTGGCGCAGTACGAGGCCGCGGTGGCCGCCAACGACGCGTCGATGCGCGCGGCGCAGGTGCAACTGCAGTACACCCGCATCCTCGCCCCGATCGACGGCATCACCGGCATCCGCGGCGTGGACGTGGGCAACATCGTCAGCACCAGCAGCAGCATCGTCACCATCACCCAGATCCATCCGATCTACGTCGTCTTCAACCTGCCCGAGCGCGAGCTGCAGGGCGTGCGCGAGGCGCAGGCGGCCGGACCGTTGAAGGTGGCGGCGCTGGACCGCAGCGACGCGCACGTGATCGCCGACGACGGCCAGGTCGACGTGGTCGACAACCAGATCAGCAGCGACACCGGCACCTTCAAGGTCCGCGCGGTGTTCCCCAATCCCGGCAACGCGCTGTGGCCGGGCCAGTTCGTCAACGTGCGGCTGACCCTGCGCACGCTGGCCAACGGCGTGGTGGTGCCGACCCAGGCGGTGCAGCGCGGCCCCGATGGCGACTACGTGTACGTGGTGCAGGGCGACAACACGGTCAAGATGCAGACGGTCAGGCAGGGCGCGGAAGTGGGCGACAGCCAGGTGCAACTGGAGCAGGGCCTGAAGGCCGGCGAGCGGGTGGTGACCGAAGGCCAGTTCCGGCTCAAGCCGGGCAGCAAGGTCGCTCCGCTGAAGCCGGGCGAGGCGCCGCCGCAGCCGACCGAGGCCGAGCTGAAGGCGGCCGAGAGCAAGCAGCAGCGCAAGGACGGCGGCGGCGGCGGCCGGCGTGGCGGCGGACCGCGCTGAGCAGGCCGGCATCGGCACGCGCGGCGCGCGGCTCACACCCGCGGTTGCGGCGCGTTTGGATGACGGGCGGAGCACTCGCTCCCCGCCCGTCACCCTCAAGAGGAATCCCATCATGACCCATGTCGTCATCGCCTCCCAAGACCCGCTTGCGCAAAGCCTGAAGGCGTTCCTGCTCGACCAGCAGGGTTTCGTCGCCGGCCCACCGCTGGACGCGCTGCAGAACGGCAACCAGCTGTGGATCGTCGCCCACGACAACGAACTGGGCGACGGCAGCGCGTTCCTGGACGCGCTGCTGCAGAACACCGACTTTCCGATGGCCGTCCCGTTCGAGGTGGTGCTGATCGTGTGCAGCGCCGGCAGCCTGAGCTTCGGCAGCGACCTGCTGACGCCCGCCGAGCGCATCGCCAACGCGTTGGGCCGCAATGTCATCGCCTCGACCACCGACGTCTATGGGCAATGGGGGCCGCAGGGCTACGCGTTCCAGGGCAACTTCATCACGGTCGCCCCGAACACCGATCTGACCAACCTGTTCGACCAGATGTCGCTCGACGACTGACGCAACGGTTTTCCCCGGCCCCGGTCCGTCCGGGTCCGGGACCTCACCAGCAAGGATATTCCTGTGGGCTTTTCGACGATCTTCATCCGCCGCCCGATCGCCACCACCTTGCTGATGGCAGGCGTGCTGTTGCTCGGCATCCTCGGCTACCGGCAGCTGCCGGTGTCGGCGCTGCCGGAGATCGACTCGCCCAGCCTGGTGGTGACCACCCAGTACCCCGGCGCCAACGCCAGCACCATGGCCTCGCTGGTGACCACGCCGCTGGAGCGGCAGCTGGGGCAGATCTCCGGGCTGCAGATGATGACCTCCGATTCGTCGGCGGGCCTGTCCACGATCATCCTGCAGTTCGCGATGGACCGCGACATCGACATCGCCGCGCAGGACGTGCAGGCGGCGATCCGCCAATCCACCCTGCCCTCGTCGCTGCCCTACCAGCCGGTCTACAACCGGGTGAACCCGGCCGACGCGGCGATCATGACCCTCAAGCTCAGCTCCGAAACGCTGCCGCTGCGCGACGTCAACAACTACGCCGACTCGATCCTGGCGCAGCGCTTGTCGCAGGTGCCCGGCGTGGGCCTGGTGTCGATCGCCGGCAACGTGCGCCCGGCCGTGCGCATCCAGGTCAATCCGGCGCAGCTGTCGAACATGGGCCTGACCATGGAGGCGCTGCGCAGCGCGCTGACCGAAACCAACGTCAACGCGCCGAAGGGCTCGCTCAACGGCAAGACCCAGTCCTACAGCATCGGCACCAACGACCAGCTGTCCAGCGCCGCCGACTACCGCGACACCATCATCAGCTACAAGAACGGCGCGCCGGTGCGGCTGTCGGACGTGGCGCAGGTGGTGGACGGGGTGGAGAACGACCAGCTCGCGGCCTGGGCCGACGGCAAGCCGGCGGTGCTGCTGGAGATCCGCCGCCAGCCCGGCGCCAACATCGTGCAGACGGTGGAGCAGATCCGTACGATCCTGCCGCAGTTGCAGGCGGTGCTGCCCAGCGGCGTGCACCTGGACGTGTTCTCCGACCGCACCGAAACCATCCGCGCCTCGGTGCACGAGGTCAAGTTCACCCTGATCCTGACCATCGGCCTGGTGGTGGCGGTGATCTTCGTGTTCCTGCGCCGGCTGTGGGCCACGATCATTCCGTCGGTGGCGGTGCCGCTGTCGCTGGCCGGCACCTTCGCGGTGATGGCCTTCGCCGGCATGTCGCTGGACAACCTGTCGCTGATGGCGCTGGTGGTGGCCACCGGCTTCGTGGTCGACGATGCGATCGTGATGATCGAGAACATCGTGCGCTACATCGAACAGGGCAAGAGCGGACCGGAGGCGGCGGAGATCGGCGCCAAGCAGATCGGCTTCACCGTGCTGTCGCTGACCGTGTCGCTGGTGGCGGTGTTCCTGCCGCTGCTGCTGATGCCGGGCGTCACCGGACGCCTGTTCCACGAGTTCGCCTGGGTACTGTCGATCGCGGTGGTGATCTCGATGCTGGTGTCGCTGACGCTGACGCCGATGATGTGCGCCTACCTGCTCAAGCCCGATGCGCTGCCCGAAGGCGAGGACGCGCACGAGCGCGCGGCCGCGGCCGGCAAGACCACGGTGTGGACGCGCACCGTGGCGCTGTACGAGCGTTCGCTGGACTGGGTGCTCGCGCACCAGCCGCTGACCCTGGCGATCGCGCTGGCGACGATGGTGCTGACCGTGGTGTTGTACGTGGTGATCCCCAAGGGCCTGCTGCCCGAGCAGGACACCGGGCTGATCACCGGCGTGGTCCAGGCCGACCAGAACGTGGCGTTCCCGCAGATGCAGCAGCGCACCCAGGCGGTAGCCGAGGCGCTGCGCAAGGATCCGGCGGTGACCGGCGTGGCCGCCTTCATCGGCGCCGGCTCGATGAATCCCACCCTCAACCAGGGCCAGCTGAGCATCGTGCTGAAGCCCCGCGGCGACCGCGACAGCCTGGAAGACGTGCTGCCGCGGCTGCAGAAGGCGGTGGCCGGCCTGCCCGGCGTGGCGCTGTACCTGAAGCCGGTGCAGGACGTGACCCTGGACACGCGCGTGGCCGCGACCGAATACCAGTACTCGCTGTCGGACGTGGACAGCGCCGAACTGGCGACCCAGGCCGCGCGCCTGACCGAGGCGCTGCGCAAGCGCCCGGAACTGGCCGATGTGGACAACAACCTGGCCAACCAGGGCCGCGCGCTGGAGCTGACCGTCGACCGCGACAAGGCCAGCGCGCTGGGCGTGCCGATGCAGACCATCGACGACACGCTGTACGACGCCTTCGGCCAGCGCCAGATCTCCACCATCTTCACCCAGCTCAACCAGTACCGCGTGGTGCTGGAAGTGGCGCCGCAGTTCCGCAACAGCACCGCGCTGCTGCACCAGCTGGCGGTGACCAGCAACGGCAGCGGCGCGCTGACCGCCAGCAACGCCACCAGCTTCGGCCAGACCACCTCGAGCAACTCATCCACCGCCACCGGCATCGGCAACCAGAACACCGGCATCACCGTCGGCAGCGGCGGCACCGTGCCGCTGGCCGCGGTGGCCGACGCCAGGATCGCGACCACGCCGCTGGTGGTCAGCCACCAGCAGCAGCTGCCGGCGATCACCGTCTCGTTCAACCTGGCGCCGGGCTACTCGCTGTCGCAGGCGGTGGCGGCGATCGAGGAGACCAGCGAGCAACTGCAGCTGCCGCCGCAGCTGCATGCCGAATTCATCGGCAAGGCCGCCGAATACACCGGCAGCCAGACCGACATCGTGTGGCTGCTGCTGGCCTCGGTGGTGTTGATCTACATCGTGCTCGGCGTGCTCTACGAGAGCTACATCCATCCGCTGACGATCATCTCCACGCTGCCGCCGGCCGGCGTCGGCGCGCTGCTGGCGTTGATGCTGTGCGGGCTGAGCCTGTCGGTGGACGGCATCGTCGGCATCGTGCTGCTGATCGGCATCGTCAAAAAGAACGCGATCATGATGATCGACTTCGCGATCGACGCGCGCCGCGAGGGCGCCAACGCGCACGATGCGATCCGCCGCGCCTGCCTGCTGCGCTTCCGCCCGATCATGATGACCACCGCCGCGGCGATGCTCGGCGCGCTGCCGCTGGCGCTGGGCGACGGCATCGGCTCGGAACTGCGGCGCCCGCTGGGCATCGCCATCGTCGGCGGCCTGCTGCTGTCGCAGCTGGTCACCCTGTACACCACGCCGGTGATCTACCTGTACATGGAGCGCGCCTCCGAGCGGATGCGCGCCTGGCGTGCGCGGCGGGCGGCACAGCAGGTGACGACAGCGGAGGGGCGGGCATGACGTGCCGGGACTCGGGACCCGGGACTCGGGACTCGAAAAGCTCCATCCACGCGCGGCCGTTTCCAGAACGTGACGCCGGGATTTCCCTGGAAGCACCAATCGCCATTGCTTCGCGAGTCCCGAGTCCCGGGTCCCGAGTCCCGGCATTCGCCTCGTCCCGAGTCCCGGCAAAATGAACATCTCCGGCCCCTTCATCCGCCGTCCGATCGGCACCACGCTGCTGGCCATCGGCCTGTTCGTGATCGGCATGATGTGCTACCTGCGCCTGGGCGTGGCGGCGCTGCCGAACATCTCGATCCCGGTGATCTTCGTGCAGGCCACCCAGGCCGGCGCCGATGCCTCGACGATGGCGTCCACGGTCACCGCGCCGCTGGAACGGCACCTGGGCCAGATCCCCGGCATCGACACCATGCGTTCCTCCAGTTCGGAGGGGAACAGCCAGGTGTTCATGATGTTCCAGAGCGACCGCAACATCGATTCGGCGGCGCAGGACGTGCAGACCGCGATCAATTCCGCGCAGGCCGACCTGCCCTCGGGCCTGTCCACGCCGCGCTACCAGAAGGCCAATCCCAACGACGACCCGGTCATCGCCATCGCGCTGACTTCCGACACCCAGTCGGCCGACGAGCTGTACAACGTCGCCGACTCGCTGCTGGCGCAGCGCCTGCGCCAGATCAGCGGCGTGGCCTCGGTCGACATCGGCGGCGCCTCCACCCCGGCGGTGCGGGTGGACGTGAACCTGCGCGCGCTCAACGCGATGGGGCTGACCCCGGACGACCTGCGCAACGCGGTGCGCGCGGCCAATGTGACCTCGCCCACCGGCTTCCTCAGCGATGGCGCGTCCACCACCGCGATCGTGGCCAACGATTCGGTGGCCAAGGCCGCCGACTTCGGCCAGGTGGTGATCTCGCAGCAGGACGGCCGCACCGTGCGCCTGCGCGACATCGCCAACGTCTACGACGGCCAGCAGGACGCCTACCAGGCGGCCTGGTTCGGCGGCAAGCCGGCGGTGGTGATGTACGTGTTCACCCGCGCCGGCGCCAACATCGTGGAGACCGTGGACCGGGTCAAGGCGCAGATCCCGATGCTGCGCGGCTACCTGCAGCCGGGCACCAGGATGTCCGCCTACTTCGACCGCACGCCGACCATCCGCGCCTCGTTGAACGAAGTCCAGGCCACGCTGCTGATCAGCCTGGCGATGGTGGTGCTGACCATGGCGCTGTTCCTGCGCCGGCTGGCGCCGACGCTGATCGCCGCAGCCACCGTGCCGCTGTCGCTGGCCGGCGCGGCGCTGGCGATGTACGTCATGGGCTTCACCCTGAACAACCTGAGCCTGCTGGCGCTGGTGATCGCGATCGGCTTCGTCGTGGACGATGCGATCGTGGTGATCGAGAACATCATGCGCCACCTCGACGAAGGCATGTCGCGGCTGGACGCGGCGCTGGCCGGGGCGCGCGAGATCGGCTTCACCATCGTCTCGATCACCGCCTCGCTGGTGGCGGTGTTCATTCCGATCCTGTTCGCCAGCGGCATGATCGGCGTCTTCTTCCGCGAGTTCACCGTGACCCTGGTCGCGGCGATCTGCGTCTCGGCGGTGGTCTCGCTGACCCTGACCCCGGCGCTGTGCAGCCGCTTCCTGTCCGCGCATGCCGAACCGGAACGGCCGGGCCGCTTCGGCGCCTGGCTGGAGCGCGTGCACGCCGGCATGCTGCGCGTGTACACCGTGGCGCTGGATTTCTCGCTGCGCCACGCGCTGCTGCTGGCGCTGACCCCGCTGCTGCTGATCGTCGCCACCGTGTTCCTGGCCGGCGCGGTGAAGAAGGGCTCGTTCCCGGCGCAGGACACCGGCCTGATCTGGGGCCGCGCCAGCTCCAGCGCCACCGTGTCCTTCGCCGACATGGTCAAGCGCCAGCGCCGCATCACCGACATGCTGATGTCCGATCCGGCGGTGAAGATCGTCGGCGCGCGCCTGGGCAGCAGCCGCCAGGGCTCCAGCGCCAGCTTCAACATCGAGCTCAAGCGCCGCGACGAGGGCCGCACCGAGACCACCGCGGAAGTGCTGACGCGGCTCAGCGCCAAGGCCGACCGCTATCCGGACCTGCAATTGCGCCTGCGCGCGATCCAGGACCTGCCCAGCGACGGCGGCGGCGGCACCAGCCAGGGCGCGCAATACCGCGTCTCGCTGCAGGGCAACGACAGCACCCAGTTGCAGGAATGGCTGCCCAAGTTGCAGGCGGCGCTGAAGCAGAACCCGAAGCTGCGCGACGTCGGCACCGACGTGGACACCGCCGGCCTGCGCCAGAACATCGTCATCGACCGCGCCCAGGCCGCGCGCCTGGGCGTATCGATCGGCGCGATCGACGGTGCGCTGTACGGCGCGTTCGGCCAGCGCCAGATCTCCACCATCTATTCGGACCTCAACCAGTACAGCGTGGTGGTCAACGCGCTGCCCGAGCAGACCGCCACGCCGGCGGCGCTGGACCGGATCTACGTGCCCACGCGCAACGGCACGATGGTGCCGCTGACCGCGGTGGCGCATCAGGTGCCGGGACTGGCGCCGCCGCAGATCACCCATCAGAACCAGTACACGACGATGGACCTGAGCTACAACCTGGCGCCCGGGGTCAGCACCGGCGAGGGCGATGCGATCATCGCCGCCACGGTGGCTGGGCTGCGCATGCCCGGCGACATCCGCATCGCCGACGGCGGCGGTTTCGGCGTGGCGCTGCAGCCGAACTCGATGCTGATCCTGGTGCTGGCGGCGATCGTGGTGGTCTACATCGTGCTGGGCATGCTGTACGAGAGCCTGGTGCACCCGGTGACGATCCTGTCCACGCTGCCGGCCGCGGGCATGGGCGCGCTGCTGGCGCTGTGGCTCACCGGCACCGAACTGTCGGTGATCTCGATGATCGCGCTGGTGCTGCTGATCGGCATCGTCAAGAAGAACGCGATCATGATGATCGACTTCGCGCTGGTCGCCGAGCGCCAGCACGGCAAGTCGCCGCTGGAGGCGGTGCGCGAGGCCTGCGTGGTGCGCTTCCGCCCGATCATGATGACCACGATGGTGGCGATCCTGGCGGCGGTGCCGCTGGCGGTGGGCCTGGGCGAAGGCTCGGAACTGCGCCGCCCGCTGGGCATCGCGATGATCGGCGGCCTGCTGATCTCGCAGAGCCTGACCCTGCTCAGCACCCCGGCGCTGTATGTGATCTTCTCGTGCCTGCGCGAGCGTTGGCGCGCGCGGCGGGCACGCAAGCGCGAGCGGCGCCTGGCGCGCAGCGCGCCGCAAGCGGCTGCATCGCACTAGTCGAGGGCGGCGCGCTCGCGCGGCGCCTGGTGCCCTGGCTGTTCCCTTCTCCCACCGGGAGAAGGTGGCCCGCAGGGCCGGATGAGGGTACGGGCGGAGCCTCGTGCACCCGAACGCCGCGAGACGCTTCGCGCCGTACCCTCACCCCAACCCCTCTCCCGGTGGGAGAGGGGCTAGCGGCTTTTCCCTTCTCCCGTCGGGAGAAGGTGCCCCGAAGGGGCGGATGAGGGTACGGGCGAAGCCTCGTGCACCTAAACTCCGCGAGTCGCTTTCGCGCCGGACCCTCACCCCAACCCCTCTCCCGGTGGGAGAGGGGCTCGGCTGTTCCCTTCTCCCATCGGGAGAAGGTGCCCCGAAGGGGCGGATGAGGGTACGGGCGCAGCCTCGTGCACCTAAACTCCGCGAGTCGCTTTCGCGCCGGACCCTCACCCCAACCCCTCTCCCGGTGGGAGAGGGGCTCGGCTGTTCCCTTCTCCCATCGGGAGAAGGTGCCCGAAGGGCGGATGAGGGTACGGGCGAAGCCTCATGCACCCAAACGCCGCGAGTCGCTTCGCGCCGGGCCCTCACTCCAACCCCTCTCCCGGTGGGAGAGTGGCTTTACGGCTCAGCCCTGCAGCGCTTCCAGCGAGGCGCGCTCGATGCCGGCGTAGATCGCGAATTCGTCGTGCACCGTGGCGCCCAGCGCCTGCTCGAACGCGGCACGGTTGGCGTGCGCGGCATAGGCGCGCTGTTCGCCGCCACCCAGATTGGACTGGAAGATGCCGGCGGCGCTGACCGGCAGGAAATCCTCGTAGACGATCGGGTCGGCGCTGGCCAACCCGTCGGCGATCAGCGACTCGGCGGGCCGGCCGGCCAGGACCGCGGCACCCGCGGCGCGGCCGGCCTCGGTCAGCGCATAGCGGAAATAGCCCAGGCCTTCGCGGCGCAGTGTGGCGTAATCGTCGGGGAACTCGGCGAACGCGGCCTGCAGGCGCGCAGCGTAGTCGCCGCCGGCGCTGCCCTCTGCGGCGCGCGCGCGCTCCAGCAAGGCGTCGTACAGCGCGCGGCCCTTCGGGGTCAGGGCCAGGCCGCGCTGTTCGATCTCGCCGAAACGCGCGGTGTGGGTGCCGGCCTCGGCGGCGCCGTCGCCGGCCGGGAAGCGCACCGTCTCCTCCAGCGCCTTGAAGCTGGTCTGGCGCAACAGGATCGGGCAGCGCCGGCGCGGCGGGCCTTCGATCACCGCCTTGGCGTCGATGCCCCGGCGCAGCATTTCCGCCTGCGCCGCATCGATGTCCAGCGTGCGCGGGGTCAGGTGGTTGATATGCGGGCCGTGGAAACTGACCACGTCGGCGATCAGCTTGTGCGCATCGCTCAGCGCGCGATAGGTCGGCAGGGTCACGGTGGCGTCGCTGTGCCAGCGGAAGGTCTCCAGCGCCTCGGCGACGAAGCGCTGCGCGTCGGCCTCGCCCAGGCCGCCGTCGCGCTCGCAGCGTTCGATCAGCTGCAGCGCGCCGTCGGTGAAGATGCGCCGCTGCGCGAGGATCTGCGCGGCCTGCGCGCGCAGCGCCGGGTCCTCGATCAGTTCCAGCCGCAGCAACGAGGTGAACACGCGGAACGGATTGCGCGCCAGCGCCGCCGCATCGAGCGGACGGAACGCGGTGGAATGCACCGGCACCCCTGCCATCGACAGATCGTAGTAACCGACCGGATGCATGCCCATTACCGCGAACAGGCGCCGCAGCGTGGCCAGTTCCTCGGCGCTGCCGACACGGATCGCGCCGTGCCGCTCCTGGTCCAGCCGCGCACGTTCGTCGTTGCGCTGCAGCTGCGCGTCCAGTGCAGGATCGGCGGCCAGGGTCGCCGCGTTGACCTGCGCCACCAGCTCCATCAGCGTGCCGTACAGCGGCACCTCGGTGCGGTACATGTCGGACATGGCCTGCGCGAACAGGCTGCGGATGGCATCGGGCGAAACGAAAGCAGTGGTCATCGGACGGTCCGGAGCGGCGGTAGCGCCGGGCACCAGGTCCGGCAGAACGCCTATTCTCGCGCCGCGGCGACGGCGCGGCCAGTCGTCCGCGTGGATTGCTGCCATAGGGGGAACGTGAACGGCGTTTCCCGGTTTCCGTGGATACCGGCCCACAAGCGTGAGAAGTTCGGCGCGTCGCGACTGAAGTCGCTCCCACAAGGGCTGCGCTGCATTGGCACGGCACTGTCGGCATTCGAGCGGAATCCCGATCAGCCGCGCGCCGCCGAACGCGTCCTGTATGGCGTCGGCCGCCTACTGCGCCGCCGCCTGGTCGCGCTGCCCGCGGTCGCCGAGCTGGCGGCGCAACAGCGCATCCAGCGTGACCGGCCGGTCCCAGTGATCGTAGCTGGCGACGATGGCGTGGCGCAGCGCGCGGTAGGTCAGCGAACCCGGCTCGACCTGCAACGCGTTCGCCACGTCCGCCCAGCTCGCGGCCGGGCCGGCGCTGGCCCGTGCGCGCACCACCTCGCGATACGGCAGCTCCGCCGCCTTGGCCAGGAAGCAGGCGAAGTAGATGTCGCGCGGCGGCCAGCGGCGCTCGCGCAGCAACGCCTCGGCATAGCCGCGCGGCACCTGCGCATAGCGCGCCACCTCATCCAGGAAGCTGTCCGGATAGCGCGCGGCATAGCGGTCGATATCCAGCAGCTGGCGGTCGACCCAGGCGTCGCCGCTGCCGGGCACGTCCGCGTCCGCCGCCACAGCGCTGGGCACCGCCGCCTCCTGCGCCATTGCGGCGCTCGCCACGCACAGCGCCAGGAGCAGGATCAGGCAGACGGAGCGCAGGCGGGATGGCATGCGCCGATTCTGCCGGATGCCGGCATCGCTGTCAGGCTGGCGCGCGCGTCAAGGAAGGCCCGCAAGCACCGCATTCGCCCGACAGGCGGCCACGCTCGGGTTGTGTCCCGCGCATGGATGCTCCGGCTGGAGAAGCATCGGTATCGATGGTACGCAGCCACTGCGCTCGGGCGCGCCGTGGCGCACCGGTCAACACGAAGCGCGCTCACGTGCTGCCGCTACCAGCGCCTGCTGCCGTATTCGCTGCACACGCTGGCGGCGCGGCGATCTAGGCCTGCGGGACAGGCATCGCGAGCGCCCTCACCCCAGCGGCAAGACACCCTGTGCCGCCGCATGCCGGTTCAGGTCGGCCACTGCCTGCGGCCAGTCGGCCGCCGTGGCCACCTCGCGCAGCCGCGGTTCGTCGGCAGCCACGCCATGCTCGGCCTCGTGCGCCCAGGTGGTGGCATAGGGCGTATGGATGCCCCAGCCGCCGAGCGCGATCACCGGCTCCACATCCGAGCGCAGCGAGTTGCCGATCATCACGAAGCGCTCGGCCGCGATGCCGAATTCGGCCAGCACCTTGGCGTAGGTCTTGGGGTCCTTCTCCGACACGATCTCGATGCGCGGGAACAGCGCGTCGAGCCCGGATTGCGCGATCTTCGCTTCCTGGTGGAACAGATCGCCCTTGGTGATCAGCACCACCTCGAAATCGGCGGCGATCGCGGCCACCGCCTCGCGCACCCCGGCAATCACTTCCACCGGATGCTGCAGCGTGGCGCGACCGATCTCGACGATGCGCTGCAGGTCGCGCGCGGAAATGCGCGCCTCGGTCAGCTCGATCGCCGCCTCGATCATCGACAGGGTCATGCCCTTGGCGCCGTAGCCGAACACTTGCAGATTGCGCCGCTCCACCGTCAGCAGGTGCTGCAGCGTGCCCGCATCGCGCAGGTCCAGGTACTGGCCGAGGATGGCTTCGAACGCGGCTTCGGCGTCGCGGTAGTAGTCCTCGCTTTTCCACAGCGTGTCGTCGCCGTCGAAGCCGACCAGAGCGATGGCGGAGGAGCGCAGAGCGGTAGGAGTAGGCATCGCGCAAGCATAGCAGCGCCGCTTATTGCGCTGCAGGATCGCCAGGCCCGGGCTGGTAGTGCGCGTATTCCTCGCGCGACAGCGCGCCGTCGGCATCGGCGTCGAACGTGTCGAAGGTTTCGCGCAGGACCGGGTCGGCGGCGGCTTCGGCACGGTCGATGCGGCCGTCGCGATCCAGGTCCAGGGCCGCGAAACTGCGCGCACCGGCCACGGCGCCGGCATCGCTGGCCGGCGCGGCCGGTACCGGCAGGGTCGGTGCCGGCGGCGTGGGCAACGGCGGCAGCGGGGCCGGCGCCGGGGTGGGCGCGGGTGTCGGCACAGGCAGGGGCAAGACGGGTGCGGCAGGATCCTGCTGCGGCGCGGCGATGCCGGTTGCGGCGAAAGCCACCAACGACGCGGCCAGGCACAGGCGCAGCGAATAGCGTGACGAACTCATGGGTGGTCCCATCCATCGGCGAATGGACACCCTACTCCTTGCGGCCTGCCGATGGCGGCACCACTGCCCGGGCCTGTCGGTTCTTGGACTTCGCTGCAAAAAGCGAAAGGGCGGCACCAGGCCGCCCTTCCTCGCACATAGCTGGCGCATTCGATCGGGCCAGTGATGTCGTCTCCGCGCCGCGGTCGACACGCGCCCTCGTCTTCTGCGCGTACCGGCCGCGGCGCCTTGCCGTGGTCGGTGTTACTGGCCGTTGCTGCCGCCCTGCTGCTGTTTGGCGACATACGCCTTGTATTCGTCCGGGGTCAACTTGCCGTCGTGATCGGCATCGGCTTGCGCAAAGATCTGGCTGAGGCCTGCGTTGACCTGCGCTTCCTGCTTGCTGATGGCGCCGTCGCTATCGGTATCGACATCGGCCCAGGTCTGGCCGCCGCCGGAAGCGCCGGATTGCGCGGGCTGCCCGGTCGCGCTGGTGGGCGACTGCGCCTGGGTGGCGGCATCGCTCTGCGCATCCTGGGCGAAGGCCGGCATGGCCAGTGCGGCGGCGAGAATGGCGGCGGTCCCGATCAGCGGCGTGCGGTTGCGAATGTTCATGGGTGGTCTCCTTTGCTCTCTCGGTTGTGGCATGCCCGGTTCGATCCGGTGCATGACTACACCGTGCCCCTGCCAGCCTGAATCCATTCCCTAGCGAAAAAGCGCAGGCAACGTTTCGTTAACCACCTCGGGGAAGACACGCGTTACCGGCTTGGTTAGTGACTGGTGAGCGCGCAGTAAGGCCTTCGTTCGAGACGTTCGGAACTTGGAAAAAAAGCGTGTGTTTCAGCCGATTTCGCGTTCTTCGGCGTCGGATTTTTCGCTTGAACGCGAACTGAACGCGACCCAGGCCACCGCGACACCGGCAAGCGCGCCGGAGACTTCCAGCACCACCCGCGAGCCCAATTCGTTCGGATCGTGGATGCTGGCCAGCGCCAGCCGCGCGTACAGCGGCGATTCCAGGCGCACGATGCCGGTGTAGAACAGGTTCCAGCAATCGATCCCCGCCGACACGGCGACCGCGATCAGGCACGACCAGCCCAGCGCATGGCCCTCGGACCAGTGCAGCCAGCGGCACAGGCGGTGCCATAGCGCGTACACGAGGAACCCGACCGCGAACGCGATCAGCCCGGCTTCGAGCGAGCCCAGCAGGCCGAAGTGCAGCGGCAGGTTCATTGCGGTGCTTCCTGGTGGCGAGGAGAAGAGCGCCAGTCTAGGCGGTGTGGCTGCCTGCGTGCGGGCCTCGTCGCAAGGGCGCTGTCGGCGCATCTACCGTAGTAGCTGGTGCGCGAGGCCCCAAAGAGCCGCGCTTACGCAGGCAATCGCCCGCCAGGAACCGCGTCAGCCATCGTTCTCGGCACTGGCGCTCACCACCGGTGCGCCGTCCTCGTCCCAGCGCACCGTCACCAGCATCGGCCGGCAGCAGACCTGACAGTCCTCCACGTATTGCTGCGCCTCGACCGACGGGTCCAGCGCCAGGTCGATCCATTCGCCGCAATACGGGCACTGCAGGTCGATGAAGCTTTGTTGCATGCCGGACATGAGCTTGGCCTGGGAAGCGGGACGAACGCCTAGCGTACCGGCACGTCGTAGGCGGTGCCGGGAGTGGGTTCGGGCTGGAAGGTGTAGTGCCACCATTCCAGCGGGTAGTTGGCGAAGCCCTGCGCCGCCATCGCACGCAGCAGGCGCTGGCGGTTCGCGCGCTGGGCCGCATCGATTCCCGCCGCGTCGGTGTGCGCCAACGGGTCGAAGAAGTCGAAACCGGTGCCCATGTCCAGCGGCGCGCAATGGCCGCTGCGGCAGTCGAGCAGGCCAAGGTCCACCGTCGCGCCGCGGCTGTGGCCGGAGGTTTCGGCGATGTAGTCGCCGAGCAGCACGCGCTTGTCCAGATGCGGGTAGTAGCGCGCCTTGGCGACCTGGTCGCCGAGGTCGCCGGCCCAGGCCACGAAGGCGCGCACCGAGCGCTGCGGCCTGTAGCAGTCGAACACCTGCAGGCCATAGCCCTCGGCGCGCAACGCTTGCTGCACGCGCGCCAGCGCCTGCGCGGCCGGGGCCAGCAGATAGCACTTCGGCGCGTCGTAACCGGGCACCGGGCGGCCGGTGAAGTTGTCGTGGCCGGCGTAGCGGATGTCCAGCACGATGTCCGGCACGACCTCGTGCACGTCCACCAAGCCGGCTTGCGCGGGCGTGGTCGCCGGCGACACGGCCGGCGTGGCCGCCGCGCTGCCCGGCCAGACGATGACGCATGCGGCGAACAGCACGAGCGCGAGCCGGCACGCGCTCACTGCCCGACGCAGCTGACGCGGCACGGGATGCGGCACATCGGAGGAGACATACGCCATGAGCGCAGCATAGATCATCACGCCGCACGACGGCCCACCTCTGCGCCTGGCTTCGGTCGCGAGGCGCTTGCGCTCGCCTGCAGGTCCTGGGCCTGCGCCTGCAGTTGCAGGAATCAGCGCGCTTCCAGTTCGTCCGCGCGCTTGGCGGTCATGTCGAGACGGCACTCGGCGGCATCCACGCGCCCGGCCTGGCCGCTGTCGGGATCGTAGAAACACTGCTCGTCGCGGTCGGCGATCCACTTGCGTTGCTGCTCGCGCAGCGCGTTCTTTTCCGCGTCGCCCAGCTTGGCCATCAGCGCCTTGTAGACCACATTCAAGCGGCCATCCTGGTACGCGTATTCGGTGTCGATGCAGTCCTGCGTCGCCGGGGTCACGCCGGCAGCGGCGTTGATGCATGCGTCATAGGAAGGTCGCAATACGACGTCTTCGCCTGAAGGTTTCGCTGCGGCGGCGGCCGCATCCGCCTCGGCGGTCGGTGCGCTCGGCGCTTGCGGGTTCGCCGCAGGCGCGTCGCTCGCGGGCGATGTCGGCGCAGGCGCTGGCGCAGCGGCGGCGGATGGCGCAATCGGCGCCGATGCGGAAGACCCGCCGTTGCACGCCGCGGTCAGACCGCAGAGTACGAGCAGGCAGGAAACAAGAAGAAGCTTGACGATGGCCACGATCGGAATTCGCCTTGCGGTGATGTGTGCAGGGAGGGCAGTTTCAAACGATCGGCGCAAGTGTTCATCGGATCGTCGGATTGCGGCGGCCACTACACGGCCGTTCAAACGACGCAGACAGGCTGCCGACAACGTCTCCACGCGCCGCAAAGCGTCTTGCATCCGCAACGTCCGCTTCACCGGCACGCTCGATGGCGTCGCACACGGGATCCGCTCGATGCCGTGTGCGTCGCCAGGCAGGAAGACCATGCAGTCGCGCGCGCGTGGACGCCGGCCCGATCGATGATCGAACCGGCATCGGCTGCCATCCGGCACGCGTGACGGCGGCAGCCGACGCCCGCGATACGAATCAGCGCGTCTGTGTCTGCGACTGCGTCTGGGTGCGCTGATCCTGGGTCTGCTGCTCCTGCGCCTGCCGCTGGGTTTCCGCTGCCAGCTGCTGCTGGCTCTGTTCCAGCGGCACCGTCGCGGCATGCTGCTTGTCCACGTAGGCGCGGTTCACGTCGTGCGGGTTGTTCGGATTGCGCTCCACCGCGATCAGGCCCTTGCCGTCGGTGCTGTGGACCACGTCGTCGATGCGCGACATGCCGCCGACCTTGGCCTCGAACGCCACCTGCCCGGCCGCGCGCTGCAGTTCCTCGCGGCTGGCGAAGCCGCCGTTCGGCCCCTGCTTCTGCAGCTTCTCCAGCGCCTGGGTGAACAGCGGATTGTCGGCACGCTGCGCTTCGGCGGCGGCCGGGTTGAGCTTGGCCTCGGCCTTGCCCTGCGTCTGCAGCTTGCTCAACGCCTCGAGGGTGACCTTGTCGGCGATGCCGGTCGGCTCGATGCCCTTCTCGCGCTGCAGGTTGGCCACCACTTCCTTGGTCTTGTCGCCGTAGTAGCCGGTGCCGGTCAGCAACTTGCCGCTGTTGTCCTTGATGCCGAGCTCGATCAGGCTCTGCTGCATCGCCTTCACGTCGGGGCCCTGCTCGCCCGGCTTCAGCGACGTGCGCGCGTCATGGCCTTGGGCGTGCGTCTGCGACTGGGTCTGCTGCCTGTCCTGCAGCAGGTCGCGCGCCTTGGCCAGCGGATCGGACGCGAACAGCTTGGCGTTCTTGTGGCTGGCCAGGTAGTCGTCCAGCGGCAAGGTGTTCACGCCCTTGCTGCCGCTGGACTGGCTGACCAGCAGCTCGCCGCTCTTGGGATCGCGCACCACCATCAGGATGTGGTCGATGCCCTTCCAGTGCTCGTGCTTGGTGTTGCCGGCGTCCACGCCGATGACCATGCCTTCCTTTAGCGCGCCCGGCTTGAACACGTCCTGGCCCTGCAGCAACACGCCGGAACTGTCGAACGCTTTCTTGACGATGCCGCCGGAGCCGTTCTGGCCTTGCGCGAGCATGTCCTGGCGGCTGAAGACGGTGTGCCCGGCCTTCTGGTTGATTTCGCGCATGGTGGCGTTCTGCAGTTCGGACACCCAGCCGGAGCAATCGATGTAGCCCTGCTCCAGATGCTTGCCGTCCACGCCGGGGTGGTAGAGCTTGTGGCCCTTGATGTTGATCGCGTACTGCACGTCGTCGTACTTGACGCCCATCGCGTGCGCGGCGGTGAGCTGGATGCCGGCGTGCTCGCCCTGCTGCTTGGCGGCGGCGGGCGTGGCCTGCGCGGCGGCCTGCGGCGTCTGCGCGCGCTGTTCGGCATGCTGGGCCGACGGTGCCTGGGCCTGGCCTTCGGTGACCGGCTTGATGCCCTTTTCCGGGATCGCGATGTGGTCGAACTTGGTGTCCCAGTACTTCAGGAAGGTCTTGGCCATGTCCTGGTCGGACATCTTCTTGAACTCGGCCAGCGACGATCCGGTGTAAGCCTCGAACTGCCTGGCGCCGGCCGCATCCTTCTCGCGCGGCACGTTGTTGAGGATGTTCGAGCGGGTGTCCTCGCGCGCGAAGCTGCCGGTGGCGACCGCGGCCTGGATCGAGCGGTAGCCGCCGGCGCCCTGCTGGTGCGCCATGTACATGTCCAGGCCATCGGGCTGCGGCTTGCCGGACAGGTACGGACGGTGGTCCTTGTCGTGCTGCCGGGTCAGCGAATGCTGGTTGTCCAGATACAGGCGTGCGGCGGCATCGGTATTGGCGACCGCATCCAGTTCGCGGCCGCGGATGCCGTAGGCCGTGGCCGTGCCGGGGGTGAACTGGAACAGGCCCTTGGCGCTGTTCGGGCCGCGGCTGGCCTGCTCGTCGAACTTGCCACCGGTTTCGATATAGGCGAACCGCATGAAATCGTCGACCGGAATGTGGCGTTCCTTGGCCTCACGCTCGATGATGTCGAGGTTCTCGGCCTTCGTGTAATCGCGTGCCATCTCGTGTTACTCCTTGAGGTTGATATACGGCGGCGTGCGCCGACAAGGTCAACCGAGCTCGTCCGTGAGCTTGTTAGTGCGCGGTCAACAAAACACTTCGGGTACTGCAGGTAGTGCGTTCTTGCTGCTGCCGCTGCGCCGATCCGCGGATCGGCGCAGCGGCGGATTCATGCGCCGGCTTTCGGCAGGTACTGCCCGCTCGCCTGGTCGTACGCATAGACCACCACGTCGGATGCATCGAGCATGCGCGCCCTGCCGGGGCCGGCGATCGCGGTGCCGCTCAGCGCAACGCGCAGAACAGGCATCGGTTCGCCCGGCACCGCCTCGAAGCTCAGCGTGCCGACGCTGGAGACATGCGGCACCACGCCGTCCTCGTCGCTGCTGGCTTCGTTGTCCTCGCCGGCCGCGACCGTTCCGCGGTACACCCAGCCCTGGTAGTCGCCCAGGTCGTGCTTGTCCGGATCGAACGTGAACAGCGCGAAGCCGGCACTGGTGACGCCATTGCCGAAACTCGACGTGGGCACCGCCAGCAGCAGGTGGCCGTTGTCCAGGACGTGGTGCTGCGGCTGGCGCGTTTCGTCGATCTCGTCGGCGCGCTCGTAGCCGCCGAAGCTGCCCACGTACTGCTGCGCATGCAACAGCATCCACGGCCGCTCGCTGCCCGGCGCGGTCAGCAGGAACGTGGCCTGGCCGATCGACACGCCTTCGCCCGGATCCGCAACGGTCTCGGTGTCGTCGGTGCCGTACTTGTTCGGCGTGGCATAGGTGAAGCCGGTGTAATAGTGCTTGCCGCCCAGATCGAAGTGCTGGCCGTGCCAGAAGCTGGCCACCGCGCCGTTGTCGATTTCGTACGAGAGGGCGCCATCGCCGTCGATCCCGTAGATCAGGTACAGCACGCTGCCCGGGTAGGGCGGCGCTTCGGTGGCGACAAGCTTGGTGTCATTGGACATGTGCAGAACATCCTGTATTCGTTGAAGAAGCCGAAAAACACTCCTGAAATCCCGACACGCCACGCCGCCGCGTCCGGATGCCGCCCTCTTGCGCATCGCAGACACAGCGCGACCTACGCGGACGAAGAACTCCTCGCAGGCGCGGCTTCGGACAGAGAACGGTGGATTGCAATCCGGCCCCAAAGCAGGGGCGGTGATGGCGTTCGCGCATGGCGAAACGCAAGCCGGCGATCCACTCCGGCATTTCGGGCGAGTGCAGCATCCCTTGCCGCTCGCGAATGACTCGCCTGATCATCAGGCCCCGTGGCCGGCATCTTACCCAGTTCCCTTGCCGGCGACCAGCGGGCGCTCCCCTCCGCGCAGCCCGCCGACCGGCCCTGGCAGGGGCCGGTCGGCGGCGGTTCAGCGATCCAAAGGCGGCGTGAACTTGCCCTTGGCCTGGTCGTAGGTATAGGTCGCCACGTCGGCGGGGCCGAGGGTGCGGACCTTGCCGGGGCCGGCGATGGCGGTGCCGCTCATGGCCACGCGCAGGTTCGGCACCGGCCCGGTGCCGGGTTCGAAGCTCAGCGTGCCGGTGCTGGACGCGCACTTCATGGTGCCCTCATCGTCGCAGGCCGCGCCGTTGTCTTCGCCGGTGGCCACGGTGCCCAGGTAGACCCAGCCCTTGTAGTCGCCCAGGTCGTTCTTGTTCGGGTCGAAGGTGAACACCGCGAAGCCGGAGCTGGTGATGCCGTCGGCGAAGCGGGTGGTCGGCAACGCCAGCAGCAGGTGGCCGTCCTTGGTCTCGGTGCTCTGCGGCTTGCGCTTCTGGTCCAGCGTGTCGGCCTTCTCGTCGCTGCCGAAATCGCCGGCCCATTGCTGGGCATGGAACAGCGTCCAGGTCGGCTTGCCGTCCGCAGCGTCAAGCACATAGGTGGCCTGGCTGATGCTCACGCCGACGGCCGGATCCGGCGTGGTCTCTTCCTCCGACTTGCCGTACTTCTCCGGACCCGCATTGGCGAAACCGGTGTAGTAGTGCTTGCCGCCGAGGTCGAAGCGATAGCCGTACCAGAAGCTGGCCAGGGCGTTGTTGTCGATCGTGTAGGACGCCGAGCCGTCGCCCTTCTGCCCATAGATGTCGGCGAGCACGCGACCGGGCGCCGGCACCTCGACCGTGACCGGATCGGGTTGTGCGGCGGCGGCGGCGGGCGCTGCGCTCGCGGCAGGGGGCGCCTGCGCGGCGGCCGGGGCGGCGGCGGGCTGCTTGTCCGTGCAACCGCCGATCAACAGGAGCGTTGTCGCCCACAGGGCTGTCTTTGCGAGCCTCATCACTGCGTCCTTTGGAGTTTTTGGCGCGCCAATGCTACCAAGAACGCGATGGATCCAATGGAGGCCGCGCCAGGTCGGCAGGGCGCAAGCGGGTCGCCCGCCTGCAGTGCCGGACGACCCGCAGCGCTACGGCACGTCCTGCTCCAGTGCCGGCTGCGGTTGCGGCCGCGCCTGCGCCGGCTGGGTCAATGCATAAAGAATGCGCAGGTCCTCGGCATCGAACGCAGTGGCATCGTTGCCGCGGTAATGGTGGTGGAAGGCGCGCAGCGTGGCCGCGCGGTCGTCGATCGGATAACCGATCAGCGCCAGCGCCTGCCACGGGTCGAAGCCCGGCGGCGCCGGCGGCGTGTCCGCGGCGGGCCAGCGGCCGAAACCGGCCTCCGCCAGGCGTTTCCACGGAAACAACGGACCCGGGTCGACCTTGCGCGTGGGGGCGAAGTCCTCGTGCCCGACCACCTGCGTGCGCGGGATGCGCAGCCGCGTGCACAGGTCCTCCAGCAACAGCAGCAGGCTGTCGATCTGCGCCTGCGCGAACGGGGTCTTGCCGTCGTTGTCCAGTTCGATGCCGATCGAGGCGGAGTTGATGTCGGTGATCGTGCCCCAGCGCCCGGCGCCGCCATGCCAGGCGCGGCGCTCGTCGCTGACCAGCTGATAACGCTTGCCGTCGCGACCGATCAGGTAGTGCGCGCTGACCTTGCCCTTGCTGTTGTGCGAACGCAGCGTGTCCAGGCTGCGCTGCACCGAGTCCTGGTCGGTGTAATGGATGACGATCAGGATCGGCCGGCGCAGATCCTGGTTCGGCGACGGCACCCACTCGGCCAGCGGATTGCGCTGCGGCGCGTGCGCGCAGGCGCCGAGCAGGGCGGCGAGCGCCAGCGCGGCCAGGCAGCGGATGCGGGGCGATGCGGGTGTGGGGAAAGGTCGGGTCATGGGGACCATCTTGGACACCTGGGAAGTTGGCTGCAATCGCGTGGGAACCGCATGTGGAATTGGAGAGAGCTGTCGCTCCGCAGGAGCGGCTTCAGCCCCGACGCTTTACCGCCAAAGCGTCGCGGCTGAAGCCGCTCCTACAGGGACACCTCAGTTTGCGGGGCAAGCTGCCACCCGCACGAACTCCAGGTCGGCATAGTCGTAGCTGAAATCCGCGTTCGGATCGACGTGCGCCAGTTTCATCCGTTGCGCGCCGTCGGCACCGACGGCGAAGTCCAGCCACGGTTCGGCATCGACGCTGGCGTCGTCCCAGTCCACCAGCCAGCGCGCGCCGACCTGCATGACCCGGCCGCGCAGCAGCGGCGACTTGCGCGCCTGGAAGCGCAACCCGTCCTGCTGCGGGCATAGCGCGACCTCGCCGAACCATGGATCGCGCCACACGCCCTGCCGATCGCGCGACGCGGCACCGGCGACCGGTATCCGCGCCGACGTATCGACCGCGGCAGGCGCCGCCTTGTCGCCCCGCGCACGCGCGCGCTCGAGCAGCGCGGCGTAGTGCGCCACATCCAGCGCAGGTTCGCCGGGGCGGGTGAAATGCTTGAGCAGCGCCTCGCTCAACACGGTGCGCATCTCGCCGCCCTCGCCGTTGCTGAGAATGACGAAGCCGCTGCGCCGATCCGGCAGCAGCACCAGCGCCGAATACATGCCCATCAGGGTGCCGGTATGCGCGACCTGCCACTGTCCGTCCACGTCGGACAGGCGCCAGCCGTAGCCATAGCCGTACAGGCGCGTGCCGTCCCACTCGCGCATCTGCGCGGAGATCGGCATCGGCGTGTGCAGCGTCCACAGCGCCTGGCGCTGCGCCGGCGACAGCCAGGACGCAGCATCCGAGTCAGGCGACAGCCAGGCGCGCATCCAGGCCAGCATGTCGTCGAGACTGCAGCGCACGCCGCCGGCCGCCATCGACGGCGTATCCGCGATCCGCGCCGGGTCCGCGCGCACCACGACGTTGGCCTCACCCTGGCGCATATGCGGCTGGGCGACATTGCCGACCGCATCGCGATCCCAGGCGCCGACCTGGCAGCGATGCATGCCCAGCGGCGCGAACACCTGCTCGCGCAGCAGCTGCTCGTAGGGCTTGCCGCCGGCGCGCGCGGCCACTTCGCCGGCGACCACGTACAGCAGGTTGTCGTAGGCGTAGTGCGCGCGAAAGCTGTGGGTCGGCTTGAGGTAGGCCAGCCCGGCGATGATGTCGGCGCGGCTGAAGGCATTGGGTTCCGGCCACAGCATCAGATCGCCTGCGCCCAGGCCGAGCCCGCTGTTGTGGATCAGCAGATCGCGCACCTGGATGTTGCGCGTGACCCACGGGTCGTACATGCGGAATTCCGGCACATAGCGGGTCACCGGATCGTCCCAGCGCAGCTTGCCCGCATCGACCAGCCGCGCCAGCAAGGCGGTGGTCATCGCCTTGCTGTTGGAGGCGATCTTGAACAGCGTCGCGCCATCGATGCGCTCGCCGCTGCCGGCGCGCAGTTCGCCGGCACTGCGCGCATAGACCACCGCGCCGTTCTCGATCACGCCGACCGCCAGCCCCGGCAGCCGGTAGCGGGTCATGGCCTGCTCGAACAGGCGGTCGAACTCGGCTTGCGGCGGCGGAGTGTCGGCAGTGCCAGGCGCGGGCGCGGCGGCTGCCGGCAATGCAAGGCAGAGGGCGAGCAAGCACCTGCGTATCCGCCCCGCGCTTGCGGCACTGCGCGATGGCGTCCCGTGTCTCGTTCTCTCCAGCGTGGCTGCGTCGCCTCGCACGCGCGTCCTCAGAAGGTGTAGGTGAAGTTGGCGTACAGCTGCCGCCCGATCGCACTGTACACGCGCGGGAAGTACGGCCAGGCAGTGTAGGTATCGTCGCGCGGATGGATCCTGTCGAACACGTTGAGCACGCTGATGCCCAGCGTGGCCTTGTCGGTGATGCGCTTGGCGATGTCCGCGTTCCAGATCACGTACGGCGCCACGCGTCCGCTCTCGGCGTAGTTGGGACGCGAGCCGTAGCGGTAGCCGTACAGGCTGGTCGTCCAGTCGCCGACGCTCCAGTTCGCGCGCCAGTTGGTGCGGGTGCGGAACGCCAGGTAATCGACGTCGTTCATCACGTCCACCGGCTTGGCCCCGGCGAACTGCGCCACTTCCATCTTCAGGACGCGGGTATAGCCGGCCTGCAGCCCGAACGCGCCCCAGTCGCCGAGCTCGAAGCTGTAGCGCAGGTTGGCGTCCACGCCGTCGGTCCGCATCAACGACTGGTTGATCGGGAAGGTCTCGAACGTGGTGATCTGGCCTTCGGCGGTGAGGTCGGTCCCGGGGCTGCGGGTCACCGACTGGATGTAGAACTGGCAGGCCGCCGAGGCGGTATCGACCGCATTGCCGGCGCGGTCGCGGCCGAGCAGGCAGTTGGCGTTGTTCTCCAGCAAGGTTTCGCTGGAGATCGACTCGACCCGGCCTTCCAGTTCGATGCGGTAGTAGTCCGCGCTCAGCGACAGGGTCGGCAGCACGTCCCAGACGAACCCCAGCGTGGTCGACTTGCCCTTCTCCTCTTCCAGCAACGGATTGGAGGACTGGGTAGAAAAGGTCTGGTACTCGTGCGCGGCCGAACAGGCGGCGGACAACGGATCCAGGCCGTCGCGGCGGCACAGATACTCGTCGGTGACGGTGGGATTGTTGGCGCTGGTGCCGGCATAGATCCACAGCAGGTCCGGCGCGCGGAAACTGGTGGCGTGGCTGCCGCGCAGCAGCAGGCTGTCGAACGGCCGCCACTCCAATCCCGCCTGCCAGGTGGCGGCGTCGTCGACCGCGGTGATGTCGTCGTACTTGTCGTAACGCGCGGCCAGCGTCGCGCTGAGCCGGCGGAAGATCGGCACGCGCAGTTCCAGGCCCGCGGCGTAGCGGTCGCGCGGGCCGCCGCCCGGAGTCTGGGTCAGGTTGTAGATGCGTTCGCTGCCGGTGTAGTCCACCGTGGTGCGCGGATCCGGCGCCAGGTCGTACTTCTGCCGCGCCGCCTCCAGCACGGTGGCGATCTGTACCATGCCCGCCGGCAGCGCGAACAGGTCGCCGCTGAACACGAACTGGGCCTGGTCGGTGCTGGATTCGCCGCGGCTCACCACCTCGGTGGTGAGCTGGTCGTACAGCGCCGCGCTGCCCGGCGCGAACAGCTTGTCGGTGTAGAACTCGCGGATTTCGGTGCCGTCTGGCCGATAGCCGAGCACAGGCCCCATGTAGTAGTCGCGCACCGCATTGGTGAGGAAGCGCGGGCGCCGCGTGGTGATGTCGTAGCGCGACAGCGACACGCTCGCGTCCCAGTCGAAGCGGCCGTCGAACAGCTTGCCGCGCACGCCGGCGTTGAGGTTCCAGGATTTCTCGTCGTACTCGATGTTCTTGATGCCGCCCACTTCCGAAGGCAGGAAGATGCGCTGCGCGGTGACCAGGCCCAGGTCCGGATCGTAGACGGTGAACGCGCCTTCGCCGATGTAGTAGTGGGTCTGGCTGGAGCTTTCGTCCTTGGAGCGGTTGGCCAGGACCTGCGCATAGCCGGCGACGTCGTCGCTGAAATCGAAACTGCCCGACAGGTACGCGGAGGTCTTGCCGTAGCCGTTCTGCACCGAGCGGCCTTCGTAGTAGCCGAACGCGCCGCAGCGGTTGGGCGCGGCCAGGCTGTCGGCGGTCTTGTACGGCCTGAACGCCGGATTGGTCGCCGCACACGCCGCGTCCAGTGCCGCGGCCGACGTGGACAGCGCGCCGCCGCTGGGCCACAGATAGGTGTTGCCGCGGCGCAGGTAGACGCCGGAAATCGAGGCGTTGGGGCTGGACGGATCGGCCTTGTTGCCGGGATGGTCGTCGTACGAATCCAGGAAGTCGCGCTGGCTGGCGACGATGGCTTCGCGGTCCAGCCGTTCGAACGCGTAGGTCAGGCTCCAACGGTCGCCGGTGCGCCCGCCGCTCCATTGCAGCTGGCCGGTATCGCCGCCGCCGCGCGTGGTGGTGCCGCCGCGCAGGCGCAGCGTATCGCCGCTGAAATCGCGCTTGGTGATGATGTTGACCACGCCGGCCACCGCGTCGGATCCATAGATCGCCGAGGCGCCGCCGCTCATCACTTCGATGCGCTCCACCGCCGCCGCGGGAATGCTGCCCAGGCTGACCGCGGTGCCGTTGGCGTTGTAGGACTGCGGGTAGTCGGCCATGCGCTTGCCGTTGAGCAGGATCAACTGATAGCCGGGGCCCAGGCCGCGCAGGTTGAGATATTGGCCGTTGGGCGAACTGCCGGTCTGGTCGCTTTCGTTGAAGGCGCTGCCGCTGAACTGGGTCAGCGTGCCGAGCGATTCCCACACGGTGCTGAAGCCTTGCTTCTGGATGTCCTGCGCGGTGATGACGGTCACCGGCGCCGGCCCTTCCACCTGCGAGCGCGCGATGCGCGAACCGGTGACGGTGACCTTGTCCAGGTCGCGCGTGGCGATGGCGGCGTCCTGCGCCGCGGCGAGCGGCGACACTGCGCATCCGGCCAGTAGCGCGAGCGCGAGGCGGGACGGGCGTAGGCAACAACGGGAATGCTGGGCTCGGGTGGGCATGCGGCTCTCTCCTGCAATCGACGACGGACGCTGACGACGGCGCCCCAAGTCGACGCAGGCCGACAGCCGGCCGCCTTCCCTGGACACCCACGCGGACAACACGGCGCACGGCCGCGCAGCACGGCGCCGTTCTCTGTAATGGCTACTTTCCCCAGGTGCGGATGCCCAACAGCGCCCCCTGCGGCGCGCGCCCGTGATCCCCAGGCACCGCCTCGCTGCTGACGGGAACGGCACTTGTCGCTACCGCTTCCTCGCCCCTGCGTTTTGGGTGTAGCACGGCGCGAAATCGCGTGTCAATCGCGCATTCTTGACAAGCCCCAGCGAGGAAAAGACTATGCGGAAGCGCGGCGCGCAGCCGTCTGCCATTCTTTCCACCGCCCGGGGTCCGATGAATACGATGCGTGGCCTGTGTCTGTTGCTGGCCGCCGCATTCAGCGCGTCCATCGCCACGGCCAGCGTCGCAAACGAAGCGCCGTTCCAGGTGCAGGCTGGCCAATTGCAGGCGGACTACTGGATCGCGCGTCTGCCCCATGCATCGCGCCCGCTGCTCGACGCGGCGCAGGTGCAGGCGTTCAACGCGCACCTGCTGCGCCACGATGCGTCGATGCATGACCTGCAGGCGCTGCCCGAACACTACAGCGCAGCGCAGGTGCGCGAGCAGGTGCTGGCGCTGTCGGCGCCGCCGACGCGTACGCTCTACGACGCGCACGGCATCGCGCTCGACGCCGCGCAGCTGGCCACCCTGCAGTCCGCGCTCGCCCTGGACACGATTCCCGCGCAGGTCGCGCCGCGTTACGCCCTGGTGGTGCGCCGTGCCGACCTGCGCACCTTCCCGACCCGGCAGCGCGTTTTCAGCAGCCGCGACGACCACGACATCGACCGCTTCCAGGAATCGGCGCTGTATCCCGGCACCGCGGTGGCGATCCTGCACGCCAGCCGCGACGGCCAGTGGTTGTTCGTACTGGCGCCGAACTACGCGGCGTGGATCGAACGCGAACGCGTGGCCGAAGGCGAGCGCGCCACGGTGCTGGACTACGCGCAGCGCACGCCGCGGCTGGTGGTGACCGGCGCGCGCGCGCTGACCGCGTTTACCCCGGAATTGCCCGCGGCCTCGCAACTGTCGCTGGACATGGGCAGCAGCCTGCCGCTGCTGCAGGACTGGCCCGCGCAACACGCGGTCAACGGCCAATCGCCGCTGGCCGCCTACGTGGTGCAACTGCCCTTGCGCGACGACGCTGGCCGACTGCGGCTGGCGCCGGCGCTGATGCCGCGCGGTGCCGACGTCGCCGTTGCGCCACTGGCGGCGACGCAACGCACCCTGCTGCGCCAGGCATTCAAGTTCCTCGGCGAGCGCTACGGCTGGGGCAACGACTACGACGCACGCGACTGCAGCGGCTTCGTCTCCGACGTCTACCGCAGCCTGGGCATCGCATTGCCGCGCAATACCGGCGACCAGGCGCGCAGCCCCAGTCTCGCCAGCGTGCCCTACGTGGCTGCCTCGCCTCGGGCGCAACGGCAGCAAATGCTGGCGCGGCTGCAGGTGGGCGATCTGGTGTACATCCCCGGCCACGTGATGATGGTGATCGGCCACGACCGCGGCCACACCTGGGTGATCCACGACGTGGCCGGCACCGGCTACCGCGACGCATCCGGACAGTTGCAGCGCGCGCGCCTCAACGGCGTCTCGGTGACACCGCTGGAACCGATGCTGCTGGGCGACGGCACGCCTTTCATCGACCGTATCACCCGCATCCAACGCGTTCGCCCGCTGCCTACCGAATGAAGATCACCGACATCCAACTGGGCATGCTGCGCGTGCCGCTGAAGACCCCGTTCAAGACCGCGCTACGGACCGTGGAGACGATCGAAGACGTGGTGGTGCTGGTGCAGACCGACAGCGGCCACATCGGCTATGGCGAAGCGCCGGCGACGGCGCCGATCACCGGCGACACGCACGGTTCGATCGTCGCGGCGATCGACCACTTCATCAAGCCGCGCCTGATCGGCGAGGACGTGGCCGATCTCAACCGGATCACCGGGCGGATCCAGGGTGCGCTGGAGCGCAACGGCAGCGCCAAGGCCGCGGTGGAGATCGCGATCTACGACCTGTGGGCGCAGCTGTACGGCGCGCCGCTGTACAAGCTGCTCGGCGGCGGCACGCCGGCCATCGCCACCGACATCACCATCAGCGTGGACGCCATCGACAAGATGGTGGCCGATACGCGGTCGGCGCTCGCGCGCGGTTTCACGGCGCTGAAGATCAAGGTCGGCAAGGACATCGACGTGGACATCGCGCGGGTCAAGGCGATCCACGCCGCGGTCGGAGGCCGCGCCACGCTGCGCCTGGACGCCAACCAGGGCTGGACGCCGAAGCAGGCGGTGCATGCGATGCGCGCTCTGGAAGACGCCGGCATAGCGCTGGAGCTGCTGGAGCAGCCGGTCAAGGCCTGGGACATCGAAGGTTTGAAGTACGTGACCGAGCGGGTGAATACGCCGGTGATGGCGGACGAAAGCGTGTTCGCGCCGGCGCAGGTGTTCGACCTGATCCAGCGCCGCGCCGCGGACATCGTCAACATCAAATTGATGAAGACCGGCGGGCTGTCCAACGCGATCCGCATCGCCGACATCGCGGCGCTGTACGGGGTGGAGTGCATGATCGGCTGCATGCTGGAATCGAGCATCAGCGTGGCGGCGGCGGTGCACCTGGCGGTGGCCAAGGCGGAGGTCATCACCAAGGTGGACCTGGACGGCCCGTCGCTGGGCCTGTTCGACCCGGTGCAGGGCGGGGTGCGCTTCAACGAGTCGCAGATCACCATCACCGACGCACCCGGCCTGGGCATCCGCGAGATCCGCGGCCTGGAACTGCTGCCGCCGCGCGGGTGATCTGGCGCGTTGGCGCATGCGCTGCAGTGCGTGCGGCCGACGCGGCCAGCGGCGAACGGATCAGCCGCAGCGCCTGCAGCTTTTCGATCTCGGTCAGTCGCCACCAGCGCGTCCACCCGCCGCCGCGCATCGCCACGTACGCGGCGGCTTCCATTGCGATCGCGCTTGCCATCACCACGTACGTAGCCCAACGCCAGTACGCGTCGCGGCTGACAACCGCTGGGACTTCGGCACGCACCACCTAGAACGTCAAGCCGGACCCGTTTGCCACCCTGCTTTTGCTCTGCTCTGCTCTGCTCTGCTCTGCTCTGCTTTGCTTTGCTTTGCTTTGCGGTTGCTTTGCGGTTGCTTTTGCTGTTGCTTTTACCGGGTTCCCTTCCGCAGCGGCGGATGGACCGGGGAAAAACCCGAAGGGCGGCGCACATGGATGTGCGCCGTCCGCGGCAGGGGCAGGATGCCCCTTCCGCGGATCCCCGGTGCATCCGCGGACCCGTAGCGCGCAGCGCGGAGGGCGCAAGGCAGGGCGTGCTTTCTTTTGGTTACTTTTCTTTGCACGAGCAAAGAAAAGTGACCCGCCCAAGGGCGGAAGCTTTTGCTGTTGCTTTTTTGCTTGCGAGTTTGCTTTTGTAGGAGCGGCTTCAGCCGCGACCGATTCTGTCAGGAAGGTGTCGCGGCTGAAGCCGCTCCTACAATTATTCGTCCATTCCCATTCCCATCGCCAAGGCAAGGCAAGGCAAGGCAAAGGCAAAAGCTTTCGCCTACGGCGAGTTACTTTTCTTTGCTTGTGCAAAGAAAAGTAACCAAAAGAAAGCACACCCTACTCCGCGCCCTCCGCGCTGCGCGCTCCGGGTCCGCGAATAGGTCGGGATTCGCGGAAGGGGCATCCTGCCCCTACCGCGAACGGCGCACATCCATGTGCGCCGCCCCTTCGGGGTTTTTCCCGCCCTATTCGCCGCTGCGTAAGGGACCCGGTAAATCAAGATCAAAAGGAGAGCAACAGCAACAGCAACGGCAACGGCAACGGCGACGGCATCAACAGCCACAGCAGCAGCTCCAGCCCCACAGCCCCGCGATCGAACTGCGCAGCAAACCGGTCGAGCTTGCCGTGTCGTGCACTGCCGACACCGCATCGACGCGCCACGCTATCGGCACACCAATCCACCGCACCTGCCCACACCGCAAAGACGGTCTGGGTGCACGATCCTGCGCCGCAGATCCACCAACTGTTGTACCTTGCAGCATTGCTGCATCTACCCGACTGCGGCCGGGCCGATGCGCCGAACCTACCCCGACCGCAGGCGGCAGCTGGCGGTGAACCTGCAGCGGGTCCAGCGCCCGCTCGATGCCCGATCGCGACCGGAGATGCGCATGCCGAAATTCCCATGGTTGTCCGCCCTGACGCAGACCGGCCGCGTCCGCCGCAGCTGCCTGGCGGCCATGGCACTGCTGTGCGCCGCCGTGACCGGCACCTGCCTGGCCGCCGCTGGCGACACCACACCGCCGGCACTGCAGCAGGCGCACCAGATGGTGCTGGTCGTGGCGCCGGACTGGGACAGCCCGCGCGGGCAACTGCAGGCGTTCGAACGCACCGCGCACGGCTGGCGCGCGCATGGCCGGCGCTTCGATGTTGCGCTCGGCCGCAACGGCAGCGCCTGGGGGCTGGGCCTGCATCCGGCGCAGGCCGATGGGCCGCAGAAGCGCGAAGGCGATGGGCGCAGCCCGGCCGGCATCTTCAGCATCGGCGAGGCGTTCGGTTATGCGCAGCGCATCGACAGCGCGCTGCCGTACCAGCCGATGCGGCAGAGCAGCTATTGCATCGATGTGCCCGATTCGCCGCTGTACAACCGCATCGTCGACGCCGACCAGGTCGGCGCCGATGCGGTGGCCGGCTCGACCGAGCCGATGCGCCTGGACCTGCACCACGACGGCGATCGCCGCTACCAGGAAGGCTTCGTGATCGGCCACAACCCGCAGGCGCGGCCCGGTGCCGGCAGCTGCATCTTCGCCCACCTGTGGCGCGCCGCAGGCGAGGCCACCGCCGGCTGCACCGCGATGGAGCCGGCCGACATGCAGCGCCTGCTGGCCTGGCTGCGGCCGGACGCCGCGCCGGTGTTCGTGCTGCTGCCGCGCAACGACTACGCGCGCCTGCGCCGCGCCTGGGCGCTGCCGGCGGTGGAGGCGGCGCCATGAGCCACGCACCCCAACCGAGTCTGGTCCGCGCGGTCAGCCGCTGGCAGATCGTCGGCCTGTCGATCAACGACGTCATCGGCAGCGGCATCTATCTGCTGCCCGCCGCCACCGCCGCGCTGCTCGGGCCGATGAGCCTGTGGGCGGTGCTGCTGGCCGGGCTGGCGGTGGGATTGCTGGTGCTGTGCTACGCGCAGGCGGCCAGCTATTTCGACGAACCCGGCGGCAGCTACTTGTACGCGCGCGAGGCATTTGGGCGCTTCGCCGGCTTCGAGATCGGCTGGATGATCTGGCTGACCCGGATCAGTTCCGCCGCCGCGCTCGGCAACGGCCTGGCCGATGCGGTGGTGCGCTTCTGGCCGGCCGCGGCCAGTGGCGGCGCACGCACGGCGATCGTGGTCGGCTCGCTCGGCCTGCTCACCGCGATCAACGTGGTCGGCGTGAAATCGGCCGCGCGTACCGGCGTGGCGCTGGTGATCGGCAAGCTGGTGCCGCTGTTGCTGTTCGTGGCCATCGGCCTGTTCTACGTGGACTGGTCGTGGGCGTTCTCCGGCAAGGCGCCGGACCCGCGCGACTTCGGCAACATGGGCGAAGCGGCGCTGCTGTTGCTGTTCGCCTACGCCGGTTTCGAGAACATCCCCGCCGCCGCCGGCGAATACCGCAACCCGCGCCGCGACGTGCCGTTCGCGCTGATTACGATGATCGTGACCGTCACCCTGATCTACGCCGCGGTGCAGGTCGTCGCGCAGGGCACGCTGGCGAACGTCGCGCAGTCGGCGACGCCGCTGGCCGATGCCGCCAGCGGTTTCGGCGGCGAGACGCTGGCGCTGATCCTCACCGTCGGCGCCACCATCTCCATCCTCGGCACCACCAGCAACACGGTGATGCTGGGGCCGCGCTTCCTGTTCGCGCTGGCCCAGGACGGCTACGGCCCGGCGTTCCTGGCACGGGTGCATCCGCGCTTCCGCACCCCCGCCGCGGCGATCCTGCTGCAGGGCGCGCTGTCGCTGGCGCTGGCGCTGTCCGGCTCGTTCGTGCAGCTGGCGCTGCTGTCGATGGTCACCCGCCTGTTCGCCTACATCGGCACGGCCGCGGCGGTGCTGGTGCTGGCGCGGCGCTACCGCGACCGGCCGGGTGCGCTGCGCCTGCCAGGCGGCCCGCTGATCCCGCTGGCGGCACTGCTGCTGGCCTTGGCGCTGCTGCTCAGCGCCAGCTGGCAGAACCTGGCCGCGGCGGGCGTGGCGCTGCTGGTCGGTGCGCTGTTCTACCGCTTCCCGCGCAAGACGGCGGCCTAGGGGCCTTCACGCGGCCTTGCGCCGCTGTCACGTGCAGGTAACCGCATCGCTTCGACTCTGCGCGTGAGCCTCAGCGATGGAGTCCGCGATGAAACTGCGCCATGTCTACAGCGCCCCCGATCTGGCCACCGCCACCCGCGCCCTGCAAGCGGCGCGCGGCGCCGGCATCGACAACGACGACCTGTCGTTGATCGCCCGCAGCGACATCGAACTGGACGCGATCCCCGATGAGCGCAAGGACGTCAAGACCGACACCTTGCCCGCGGCCGCGCGTGGAGCGGTGGGCGGCGGCGCGGCCGGACTGCTGGCTGGGCTCGTGGCGATCGCGGTGCCGCCACTGGGCATCACCCTGGCCGGCGCCGGGGTGATGGCCATCGCCGGCGCACTGGTCGGCAGTTGGTCCTCGGCGCTGGTCGGCGCCACCGTACCGGATCCGGTGCGGCGCAACTTCGAAGAGGAAATCGAGGCCGGCCGCATCCTGGTGGTGGTCGAAGGCGAAGCGGAGCAACTCGCTGCCGCCGATGCCGCGCTGCGCGGTGCCGGCACGGTCGCGCTGCCCTACGAGTCCGCCGCTGCCGCGCAATGACGTGGTCGTGCGCGTTGCAGTCGGGACAGCGTTCGCGCCGCTAGGTCTCTGGCGCCAGCGCGCGCATGCGCAACAGCATGCCGCCGGTGTGCACCAACGAATACGCGATCAGCGCCGCGGCGATCGCCAGGGTCAGCGGGCTGGCGTTCTGCAACGACTGTTCGCCGCCGCCGGAAAACGCGCCGCTGGCCCACCGCCAGGCCAGGCGTCCGAGCAGCAACACGCTGAGGCCGGCGCCGATCCAGGGGTTGGGGGTGTAATAGCGCTGACCCTCGAGCACGTCGATGCGGGTGTGGTGCAAGGCGAAGGCGCCCAACGCCGCGCCGGCCAGGACGCCCAGCGCCATGCCGAGACGGACCGGCGGCACCGCTGCCGCCAGGTAGGTCAGCCCTACCGTGGCCAGCGCCAGCAGCAGCATCCGCGCCACGGTTCGCCGCGGCTGCCATGGCTGGCGGCCGAAATAGCGGCGGATGCGCCGGTAGTACAACCAGCCGATGCCGGCAGTGGCCAGGTACGGGGTGAGCAGGGCGATACCGGTGGCGGCCATGGAGTCCTGCGGCAGGCAAGGCGGAGTTGCCGGATCGTAATCCATCCGCGGCCCGCCGCGTAGCCGGCACCGGCACGATGAGCGGAATCGGCCGCCTGCACGCTTCATGCCTCGATCACGCGATGCTGGAATCGCATTAACGGTACCGCCGCTAACGTCGGAAGCCACCTTCGCACAGGAGCAGACGATGAGCGTTCCTTATCAGATTCCCGGCCGCACGCCCAACGACGACGATCGCAGCCTGGTGTCGCAATACTGGCGCGAGCGTTTCGCCGAAGAGCCGTATTACAGCGAGGGCGAACGTTTCGAGGACTATGAGCCGGCCTACCACGCCGGGCACGAGGCACGTGTGCGCAACCTCAATCTGGCCTACGAACAGGTCGAGGCCGAACTGCACCGCAACTGGGACAGCACCAAGGGCTCGCAGACGCTGAGCTGGAGCAAGGCGCGTCATGCGGTGCGCCGTGCATGGGAGCGGGCGGGTCAGGATTGATGGATGAGCGTGGCGGAGGGACTGCCGTTGCGATGGCTTCGGCAGGCCTCTCCGATCGCCGTGCGGCTATCGACGTAGTGCGGGTTCTGCGTGCGACTTCCGGTGAGCTGGGGCGTTTCAGCGAACATCTCATGCGGACGGGTTCTGGTCGCGGCTGAAGCCGCTCCTACAGGAGTCACGGCGAAGCGCGGTCCACTGTAGGAGCGGCTTCAGCCGCGACAGATACCATCCGACGCCCGATAAAGGCCGCAACGCAGGCGCGTCTCGCGCACATCCTCCAAATCCCCCACCAACACATCGCCGCGCTGATCTCAGCGGCGCGGCAACACATCACCGGTTGGTTTCGCCGCGCCGCTCAACTCTCCACCGGCTGCAGTTTCAGCAACCGCCCGCCGCCGCCATCTTCCAGCAGCCACAGCGCGCCGTCCGGGCCCTGCTCCACTTCGCGGATACGCTTGCCCATGTCGTAACGCGCCGCTTCGCGCGCGGTTTCGCCGTCGAACTCGATCCGCACCAGCGACTGCGACGACAGTCCGCCGATGAAACCGTTGCCGCGCCATTGCGGGAAGGTACTGCCGCTGCAGATCACGAACCCGGCCGGCGAGATCACCGGCGTCCAGCTGAGCTTCGGCGCGGCGAATTCCGGGCGCGTGGCATGGTCGGGGATCGGCCGGCCGTCGTAATGGTCGCCGTTGGAGACGATCGGATAGCCGTAGTTGGCGCCGCGCTGGATCAGGTTCAGTTCGTCGCCGCCGGCCGGACCCATCTCGTGTTCCCACAGCCGGCCATTGGCGTCGAAGGCCAGGCCGAGCACGTTGCGGTGGCCGAGCGACCACACCTGCGCGGCCACGCCGCCGCGGCGCGCGAACGGATTGTCGGCCGGCACGCTGCCGTCGTCGTTGAGGCGCACGATCTTGCCCAGGTTGCCGCCCATGTCCTGCGCCGGATCGAACTTCTGCCGCTCGCTGGAACTGATCCACAGCTTGCCGTCGGGACCGAACGCCAGGCGATGCCCGTAATGGCCGTTGCCGGAGACCTTGGGTTGCTGGCGCCAGATCACCTTCAACTGCGACAGCGCGCCGCCGCCCTCGTCGTCCAGGGTCAGCCTGGCGCGCGCCACCGCGCCGCCGCGGGTGTCGCCGCTGCCGGCCTCGGCATAACTCAGGTACACCCAGCCGTTCTGGGCGAAGCCCGGATGCGGCAGCACGTCGCCGAAACCGCCCTGGCCGCCATAGGCGACCGCGGGCACGCCGCTGACCGTGCCGGTGCGGCCGCTGGACGGGTCGAAGCGCTTGAGCGTGCCGCGCTTCTCGCTGACCAGGGCACTGCCGTCGGGCAGGAAGCTCATCGCCCACGGTTCGTTGAAGGTGGCGAACGGGGTCGCCGAGAACGGCCAGTCGTCGCGCCGCTCCGCGCTCTTGGCGGCCGGCGCGGCGTGTGCGGCGGACACGGCCAGACTCAGCACCAGCGCACAGGCCAAACCCAGGGGAGAACGTTGCATGGCGCGCACCTATCGAATGGGGTCGAAGGCCGAACCTAGCAAAGCGGGTGTGGACGGCAAGCATGCGATGGCCAAGCCGTGGCCGCGGTCACGCGCCGCGTTCGCCCGGAGTAGACAGGGGCCTAGGCGCGCCGCAGCGGCGGGCCACCAGGCAGAAGCACGCGCAGACGACCGTGACGGGCCGCCTGCACGCAGCTCTCAGGCCTGCGGCAACAACTCGAAGCCGACCGGCTCGCCGCTGGCCGACGACGCGCAGACCCACAGGTCGAACAGCCCCGGCTCGGCTTCGCAGTGGCCGTCGCGGCCGCTGAAGGCCAGTGCGTGGCGGTCCAGGGTGAACACCACGTCCACGCCCTGCCCCGGCGCCAGCCGCACCTTGCGGAAGCCCTTCAACTCGCGCACCGGGCGCACCCGGCTGGCGACGCGGTCGTGCACGTACAGCTGCACCACTTCCTCGCCCTCGCGCTCGCCGACGTTGTCGATGCGGGTGGTCACGGTCAGGGTGTCGTCCCAGCCCAGCTGCACGCGATCCAGCTGCGGCGCGCCGTAGGCGAAGCGGGTGTAGCTCAGGCCGTGGCCGAACGGATACAGCGGCGCGTTCGGGATCTCGCGCCAGCGCGCCTTGAACTCGCTCATCGTCGGCAGTTCCGGCCGGCCGGTGCGCGCGTGGTTGTAGAAGTACGGCTGCTGGCCCGGGTCGAGCGGGAAGCTGACCGGCAGGCGCGCCGACGGGTTGTAGTCGCCGAACAGCACGTCGGCCACCGCCGGGCCGGTCTGCGTGCCCAGGTACCAGGTCACCGCGATCGCCGCCGCGTCGCGCACCGCGCCCTGCAGCGCCAGCGCGCGGCCGTTGCGCAGCAACACCACCAGCGGCGTGCCGGTGGCGGCGACGGCTTCGGCCAGCGCCTGCTGCGCCGGCGGCAACACGATCTGCGTGCGCGACTGCGCCTCGCCGCTGTAGCGCTGCGGCTCGCCCAACGCCAGCACCGCCACGTCGGCGGCGCGCGCGGCGGCCACCGCGGCCTCGATGCCGCCGTCCAGCGGCGCCTCCAGCTCGCAGCCCGGCACCACGTGCAGCGCATCGGCATCGTCCAGCGCGGCGCGCACGCCGGCTTCCAGGGTCACGTAGCGGGTCTTGTCGCCGAACAGGGTCCAGCAGCCCTCGATGTTCTCGCGGTCCTGCACGAACGGCCCGATCAGCGCGATCTTTTGTCCGCGCTTGCGCAGCGGCAGCACGTCGCCGTCGTTCTTCAGCAGCACGATCGAGCGCCGCGCCGCATCGCGCGACAGCGCATCGTGCGCGGCGATGTGCGACTGGTCGGCCTCGCGTTGCGGGTCCAGCGAGCGGTACGGATCGTCGAACAGGCCGATGGCTTCCTTCAGCGCCAGCACCCGCCGCACCGCTTCGTCCAGCGCGGCCATCGGCACTTCGCCGTCGGCCACCAGCGACGGCAGGTGCGCGGCGTAGAAGCCGCTCTGCATGCTCATGTCCATGCCGGCCAGGAACGCCTTCTTGGTCGCGTCGCGCTCGTCGCTGGCATAGCCGTGCGCGATCAGTTCCATGTCGGCGGTGTAGTCGGAAATCACCACGCCGGGGAACTTCCATTCGCCGCGCAGGATCTCGGTCAGCAGTTCGTGGTTGGCGCTGGCCGGCACGCCGTTGATGTCGTTGAACGAGGTCATCACGCTCAGCGCGCCGGCGCCGAACGCGGCCTGGAACGGCGGCAGGTGCACGTCGCGCAGGGTCTGCGGGGCGATGTCCACGCTGTTGTATTCCATGCCCGCGGCGACCGCGCCGTAGGCGGCGAAATGCTTGGGCGTGGCCAGCAGCGCGTCGTGCGCGCGCAGGTCCGGGCCCTGGAAGCCGCGCACGCGCGCGGCGGCGAAGGCGCAGCCAAGCACCACGTCCTCGCCGGCGCCCTCGGCGCCGCGGCCCCAGCGCTGGTCGCGGGCGATGTCCACCGCCGGCGCATAGGTCCAGTGGATGCCGGCGGCGGTGGCCTCGATCGCGGTGGCGCGCGCGGTGCGCTCGGCCAGCTCCGGCTCGAAACTGGCGGCCTCGCCCAGCGGGATCGGGAACACCGTGCGCATGCCGTGGATCACGTCCGCGGCCAGGATCACCGGAATGCCCAGCCGGCTCTCTTCCAGCGCGGTCTGCTGGATCCGCCGCCCCAGTGCCGCGCCCACGCCGTTGAACAGCGAGCCGACCAGGCCCGCGCGCACCTGCTGCAGCACCTCGTCGGCATTGCTGACGTTCGCTTCCGGATTCACGTCCGGCGCGAACGGGCGCACCATGTCGGCGAAGACGCCGAGCTGGCCGACCTTCTCTTCGACGGTCATGCGGGCGATGAGCGATTCGATACGATCCGAAGCCATGGGGTCCTTTGAGAAAACGTTTACATAGCCGTCAATTCTAGCTCTCCGGCCAGAGGAAAGAGCAAATCCGGACGCCGGATCCGCCTATTCAGGGAACTGTCTACCGCCGCCCGGCGCCGGCGACCAACGCCGCCATACGCCCCCGCATCCCAGTATTGAACGGTTTGCGGCGTGCGCCGCAACCCGCACTGGCCCGGCACGGGCGCCTCGCGCCCAGAGGGCGCGGCTGCGATCGTGGCGGCCCCGCCCCCTCGGTCCATGCCAGATTGCGTCTCAACCGACCTGCGACGCGCTGATCGCCCAACCCGGACGGCGACGCGGCCGGCGCCGCGCCGGCCGTGTGCCACTCACGAACTGAAGTAGGCCTCGGCGATCGCGCCGTGCAGGTAGCCCAGGTGGGTCTGGATCTCGTCCATGAACTCGGCCGGATTGTGCCGCGCCAGGTAGGCCGGGTCGGCGTTGCGCACCAGCCCGGTGATCCGCATCAGCGGGCGCTCCACGCTCGGCCGCGGCGGCATCGTCGGCAGGATGTGCTGGGCGCGGGTCAGGCAGAAATGCACGCTGCGCGGGAAATCGTTGTTCTGCAGCAGGAAGCGCAGCGCATGCTCGCCGGTGACGCGCTGGCGCACATGGCGCCGGTACATCTGGTAGGCGGCCAGCGAACGCAGCACGCTCATCCACTGCATGTTCTGGTAGGCCTCCAGATCGTCGGCCTTGCGCGGCGTGATCAGGCCCGAGGCGCCGGCGTCGATGATGCGCGTGGTCATGTCGGCCTGTTCGATCGCCGTGCCCAGGCGCAGGAACTGGAAGCCGATGTCGCGGCTGACGTTGGCGGTCAGCAGGCCGGAGACCTTCAGGCAGGCGTCGGTGACGTGGCCGAGGAATTCCATGCGGTAGCGGCGGCCGACGCTGCGCTCGCCGTTGGCGTCGATGTACAGGTGCAGGTCGTTGACCGCTTCCCACACTTCCTGCGGCAGCGTGTCGCGGATGCCGCGCAGCACTTCGCGCGCCTGCCGCGCCGAGCTGCGCAGCGAGGACGGATTGCGCTCGTCCAGCAGCAGGAAGCGCACCACGTCGGCATCGCCGACATCGTCGCCGGCATTCGGGAACCAGACGTTGAAGATCTCGCCGGCGCCGACCGTGTCGATCATCGGCCGCCAGGCGAAGCGCACCGAGCGCGGCAGGTCCAGCTGCAGCAGGCTGCCCACGCCGACCAGGCGCGCGGTGGTCTCGGCGCGGCGCACGTAGCGGCTGAACCAGTAGAGGTTGTCGGCGACCCGCGACAGCATCAGTCCGTCTCCTCGTCCAGGTCCACCACCCAGGTGTCCTTGGCGCCGCCGCCCTGCGAGGAATTGACCACCAGCGAGCCCTCTTCCATCGCCACCCGGGTCAGGCCGCCGGTGGTGACGTAGACGTCCTCGCGCGACAGGATGAACGGGCGCAGGTCCAGGTGCCGCGCCGACGGGCCGGTCTCGGTCACGATCGGCGCGGTGGACAGGCCCAGCGTCGGCTGCGCCATGTAGTTGCGCGGATCGGCCTGGATCAGCTTGCGGAACTCCTCGCGCTGGCGCTTGGTCGAGCGCGGCCCGATCAGCATGCCGTAGCCGCCGGATTCGTTGGCCGGCTTCACCACCAGCTGGTCGAGGTGTTCGAGCACGTACTGGCGGTCCTTGTCGTCGTGGCACAGGTAGCTGGGCACGTTGGGCAGGATCGGCTCCTCGTCCAGGTAGTAGCGGATCATCTTCGGCACGTAGGCGAACACCACCTTGTCGTCGGCCACGCCGGCGCCGGGCGCATTGGCCAGCGCCACCTTGCCGGCGCGCCAGCTGCGGATCAGCCCGGGCACTCCGAGCACCGAATCGGGGTGGAACACTTCCGGATCGATGAACAGGTCGTCGACCCGGCGATAGATCACGTCGACCCGGCGCGGCCCGTAGATGGTGCGCATGTAGGTGCAGTCGTCGTCGGCGACGAACAGGTCGTCGCCCTCGACCAGCTCGATGCCCATCGCCTGCGCCAGGTAGGCGTGTTCGAAATACGCGCTGTTGAAGATGCCGGGCGTCAGCAGCGCGATCACCGGCTGGTCGCCCGGGCGCGGCGACAGCGCGGCCAGGGTGTCGTATAGCTGCGCCGGGTAGTCGTCCACCGGCAGGATCGCGCTGGTCTCGAACAGTTCGGGGAACACCCGCTTGGCGACCATGCGATTTTCCAGCATGTACGACACGCCGCTGGGAATGCGCAGGTTGTCTTCCAGCGCGTACAGCGTGCCGTCGGCGTCGCGCACCAGGTCCGAGCCGCAGATATGCGCCCACACCCCCAGCGCCGGCGCGATGCCCACGCACTGCGGGCGGAAATTCACCGAATGCTCCAGCAGCATCGCCGGGAACACCTTGTCCTTGACGATGCGCTGCGCGCCGTAGACGTCGCCGATGAACAGGTTGAGCGCGCGCATGCGCTGCTTCAGCCCGGCTTCGGTGCGCTGCCATTCGTGCAGCGGGATCACCCGCGGGATCAGGTCGAACGGCAGCGTGCGATCGACGTTGCGGCCATCGGAATAGACGGTGAAGGTGATGCCCATGACCCGCGCCGCGACATCGGCGGCGAGCTGGCGTTCGGACAATTCGCGGCCGGACAGGCTGGACAGGTATTCGATGACCCGGCGGGCGGCGGGACGCGGCTGACCATCGGCCTGGATCAGCTCGTCGTAGGTGGCCGTGCGGTACTTGCTCCAGTCCATCGTGCCCCGTCGGTGTACGCCACCGGGCGCGATCGGCCGAGTGTTGCGTTGCACAGCAACATGCCCGGAACCGGAATGAGCGTCAAGCGGCTGCGGCGAGGCCGCATCGGGCCGCGCTCAGCCGGCGTCGCGGCTGCGTTCGATGATCACGCCCACCGCCTGCGCGCCGCGCACCGCCCCCGGCTTGCTCAGCTTCAGGCGCAGCCAGCGCACGTCGAACTCGTCCAGCACCGCGGCCGCGCAGCGCTCGGCCAGCGTCTCCACCAGGCCGTAGTCGGACTGCTCGACCAGCTCCACCAGGCGCTTGCTGACCGCCTTGTAGTTGAGCGTATCGGCGATGTCGTCGCTGGCCGCCGGCACCCGGTTGTCGAAGCCCATCTCCAGATCGAAGCGCAAGGTCTGCCGAATCCGCCGCTCCCAATCGTAGATGCCGATCAGCGCGTCGATCTCTAGACCTTCTATGAAAACTTTATCCATGAGGAGCTGGGATTCGGGATTGGGGATTCGGGAATGGTAAGAGCAAAGGCAAAAGCAGAGGCAGGAGCCGCTTTTACGAATCCCCAATCCCGATTCCCGAATCCCGCGCCGCCGCCAACGGCGGCAGCGCCGCCATGTCCCAGCGCGGCGTCACCCGTACCGCCGCGTCGCTGTGCTGGCCGGCCTGCAGGCGCAGTGCGCCGGCGAAGGCGATCATCGCGCCGTTGTCGGTGCACAGCGCCGGGCGCGGGAAGCAGGCGCGGCCGCCGCGCGCCTGCGCCATCGCCTGCAGCTTGGCGCGCAAGCGCACGTTGGCGCCGACGCCGCCGGCGACCACGATGGTGTCGCTGCCCGCCGCCTGCAGCGCGCGCTCGCACTTGATCGCCAGCGTGTCCACCACCGCATCCTCGAAACCGCGCGCGATGTCGGCGCGGGTGCCCTCGCTCTGGTCGCTGCCGCGCCAGGCCAGCAGCACCTGGGTCTTGAGTCCGGAAAAGCTGAAATCCAGCCCAGGCCGATCGGTCATCGGCCGCGCGAAGCGGAACCGGCCCGGCGTGCCCTGCGCGGCCAGCGCGGCCAGCTGCGGGCCGCCCGGATACGGCAGGCCCATCATCTTGGCGGTCTTGTCGAAGGCCTCGCCGGCGGCATCGTCCAGGGTCTCGCCGAGCAGCCGGTACTGGCCGATCGCCTCCACCGCGATCAGTTGGGTATGTCCGCCGGACACCAGCAGCGCCACGAACGGCGGCGCCGGCACGCCGTGCACCGGATCGGGGTCTTCCATCAGCGGCGCCAGCAGGTGGCCTTCCATATGGTGGACGCCGATCGCCGGCACCTCCAGCGCCCAGGCCAGCGCGCGGGCCACGCCGGCGCCGACCAGCAGCGCGCCGACCAGGCCCGGGCCGGCGGTGTAGGCCACCCCGTCCAGGTCGCGCACGCGCAGCCCGGCCTCGGCCAGGGTCTGGCGGATCAGCGGCAGCAGCTTGCGCACATGGTCGCGGCTGGCCAGTTCCGGCACCACGCCGCCGTATTCGGCGTGCAGCGCGATCTGGCTGTACAGCCCGTGCGCGCGCAGCGCGGCCGCGCCGGACAGGGCGGTGTCGTAGACGGCGACGCCGGTTTCGTCGCAGCTGGATTCGATGCCGAGGACTTTCATGGATGCCATTGTGGGGCCGAATCGGCGGCAGGCAAACGCCCCGCTTGCAGCCAGCGAATCAGTCGCTATAATGTGCGGCTCGCCGGGCGTGACCCGGTCACCATTGTGTCCCGGAGATTCCATGCCCAGCGTCAAAGTCCGCGAGAACGAGCCCTTCGAGTTTGCGCTCCGTCGCTTCAAGCGCACCTGCGAAAAGGCCGGCGTGCTGGCCGAAACCCGCAAGCGCGAGTTCTACGAAAAGCCGACCCAGGAACGCAAGCGCAAGGCCGCAGCCGCGGTGAAGCGCCAGCTGCGCCGTACGTCTCGCGACGTCACCAAGCGCCAGCGTCTGTACTGAGGATCGCGGTTTGCGGTAGCGGGCTGTGCCGGTTTCGGCATCCGCTACGGTAAGCCCACGAAGCCGGCACGCGCAAGCGTCGCCGGCTTTTTGTGTGGCCGTGGGCCAGCCCGGCTAGCCCGTGTCGCGGCACCCCGGCCCTCTCCGCATCGGGCCAGCGCACCTTCCATCCGTGCCCGCTCTGCGCGCAGCCGCCTGCGCGCCGCCCGGGCCGATGCGGCGCAGCGCCTAGAATGACTCCCCCCTTCTTCCCTTTCCCCTGGAGCCCCTCATGACCCTCAAGCAGCAGCTCACCGACGACATGAAGGCCGCGATGAAGTCCGGCGACAAGCACAGCCTGGGCGTGATCCGGCTGATCAACGCCGCGATCAAGCAGAAGGAAGTGGACGAGCGCGTGGAGATGGACGACGCCGCGGTGATCGCGGTGATGGACAAGATGGTCAAGCAGCGCAAGGACTCGGTGAGCCAGTACACCGCGGCTGGCCGCGACGACCTGGCCCAGGTGGAGCGCGAGGAGATCGTGGTGATCGAGCGCTACCTGCCGAGCAAGATGGGCGAAGCCGACATCGTCGCCGCGATCCAGGCGGCAATCGCGCAGACCGGCGCCAGCGGCCCGGCCGACATGGGCAAGCTGATGGGCGTGCTCAAGCCGATGCTGGCCGGCAAGGCCGACATGGGCCAGGTCTCGGTGCTGGTCAAGCAACAACTGGCCGGCTGATCGCGGCGGCGGGCTTCACCCGCCTTTCGGCCGCCGACTGCTACAACCCACCCGAGCCTGCGACACCTTCTACGCGCATCCGCGGGCCCGGCACATCCCCGTGCCGCGCCCGCTGCAAGGCCGTCGCCGCTCCCATGTCCCTGTCGCTGTCGCCCACCCGCCTGCAAAAACACCTCGACCGCCTGCAGCAGAGCCTGCCGGCGGCGCTGGTGCGGCGTTTCGTCGAGATCGACGTGATGACCCAGGCCGCGTCGCTGTCGTTCTACGCGCTGCTGTCGCTGGCGCCGCTGCTGGTATTGCTGCTGTGGCTGACCGCCTCGCTGTACCCGCAGGCGCAGCAGGCCTTCATCGACCAGATCGGGCAACTGGCCGGGCACGGCGCGCGCGAAGTGGCGCAGACCATCATCGACAACGCCAAGAACCAGCCCAGCATCGGTTCGCTGGCCGGGCTGTGGAGCACGCTGCTGCTGTTCGTCGGCGCCACCGCGGTGTTCGCGCAGCTGCAGAACGCGCTGAACCTGATCTTCCGTACCGACAAGCAGCGCCTGGAAGGAGTCATGGCCTGGCTGAAGAAGCGCGTGTTCTCCTTTGGCGTGGTGCTGGGGCTGGGCTTTCTGCTGCTGATCTCGATGATCCTGACCACGGTGGTGCAGGTGCTGTTCGCGCGCATGCCGTCGCTGCTACCGGCGGTGGGCTACGTCTCGACGCTGGCGATCTACGTGCTGGCCTTCGCCGTGCTCTACCACTACCTGCCGGACCGGCGCGTGGAATGGCGGCAGGCGGTGATCGGCGGCGCCATCACCGCCTGCCTGTTCGTGGCCGGACGCTATGCGATCGGCCTGTACATCGCCACTGCCGCACCGGGCAGCGCCTACGGCTCGATGGGCGCGCTGGTGATCCTGCTGGTGTGGATCTACTACGCCACCGTGGTGTTCTTCGTCGGCGCGCTGATCACTGCGGTGATCGACGAACGCCTGCGCTCGCGGCGCAAGCTCGCCGCGGCCGGGATCGACGCCAGCGCGATCAGCGCGATTCCGCCGCAGCTGTAGCGCCGCACCGCCAGGCTTTGCGGCCCGATCCGTGGCGGTGGCGCGGACGCATGGCATCCTATCGCCCATGGCCCGCATCCCCGACGCATTCATCGACGACCTGCTCGCCCGCACCGACATCGTCGAGGTGGTCGGCACGCGCGTGCCGCTGAAGCGCCAGGGCAAGGAGTATGCGGCGCGCTGCCCGTTCCACGACGAGCGCTCGGCCTCGTTCACGGTCTCGCCGACCAAGCAGTTCTACCACTGCTTCGGCTGCGGCGCGCACGGCACCGCGATCAGCTTCCTGATGAATTACGACCGCCTCGAGTTCCTCGACGCGGTCGACGAACTGGCCAAGCGCGCCGGCATGGAAGTGCCGCGCGACGCGCAACAACGCGGCGCCGCGCAGGCCGCCGGCGACGACCATCGCGACCTATACTCGGCGCTGGACGCGGCGACCAAGTTCTTCCAGCGCCAGCTCGACAGCAGCGACAAGGCACGCCGCTACCTCGATGGTCGCGGCGTGGACGCCGACACCCGCGCGCGCTTCCAGATCGGCTATGCGCCGGACGGCTACAGCGCGCTGAAGGACGCGCTGGGCACCGACGAACGCCGCCACAAGCTGCTCGAGCGTGCCGGGCTGTTCTCCAAGAACGAGCGCGGCCACGTCTACGACAAGTTCCGCGACCGGGTGATGTTCCCGATCTTCGACCGCCGCGGCCGGGTCATCGCCTTCGGCGGCCGGGTCATGGACAAGGACGACGGCCCCAAGTACCTGAACTCGCCGGAGACCGCGCTGTTCCACAAGGGCCGCGAACTGTACGGCCTGTGGCAGGTGCGCCAGGCCAACCAGAAGATCGAGCGGCTGATCGTGGTCGAGGGCTACATGGACGTGGTCTCGCTGTTCCAGTTCGGCGTCACCCAGGCGGTGGCGACGCTGGGCACCGCGACCACGCCGGACCATGCCGAGTTGCTTTTCCGCAACGCGCCGGACGTGTTCTTCTGCTTCGACGGCGATGCCGCCGGCCGCCGCGCCGGCTGGAAGGCGCTGGAATCGGTGCTGCCGCGGATGAAGGACGGGCGCCAGGCGTTCTTCCTGTTCCTGCCCGACGGCGAAGACCCGGACAGCATCGTGCGCAAGGAAGGCGCCGACGGCTTCGCCGCGCGCCTGCAGCAGGCCACGCCGCTGTCGCAGTTCTTCTTCGACGAACTCTCGCGCGAGGTCAACCTGGCCACCCTCGACGGCAAGGCGCGGCTGGCCGAACGCGCGCGACCGATGCTGGCGCAGATTCCCGATGGCGCGTTCGGCGACCTGATGCGCCAGCGCCTGGCCGAGATCACCGGCATCGGCGGCCCCGCGCCCGCCGCCGCAGCGCAGCCGGCCAAGCCGCCGCCGCGCGCGATGGCACGGCCGACGCAAAAGCGCAGCCTGGTGCGCGAGGCGATCGTGCGCCTGCTGCAGGCGCCGACGCTGGCGCTGGACCTGCCGCCGCCCTACCCGTTCGCGGGCCTGCGCCTGCCCGGCATCGAGCTGATGATCGAGCTGCTGCAGATCGTGCATGCGCGCCCGGAAATCACCACCGGCGCCCTGCTCGAGCATTTCCACGAACGCGAGGAACTGGCCGCGCTGCAGAAACTGGCGGTGCAGGAGATTCCCGGCGAGACCGCCAGCTGGCGCCAGGAACTGCACGACGTGGTGGTGCAACTGGAACGGCAGACCCTGCAGCAACGGCTGGAGGAACTGCAGGCCAAGCAGCGCGCGCAAGGGCTGGACGAGACCGACAAATACGAACTGCGCGAACTGCTGCGGCTGCGCGCCGGCGCGCACTGACGTGATGCGCGCGCCTGCGACCAGGATCTGCGCCATGCTGGCGCAGCTTGGGCGAACGGCCAGCATCGAGCGAGGGCCTGCGGCGCATGCGGTCCGCAGCGCTCGCGCGCGCCCGTCCCCGGCCCTCGCCGCCGACGAGCGTGGTCTACGATGGCCCACGGGCGGCGCAACCGCATCGCGCGTTGTCGCCAAGTTCGCGCGCCATCCCCACCACAGCGCGGTTGCGCACGGCATCGCGATCGCGCGTCCCGTGCCGCCACTGCCGACGTCCCCTTCGCCGAGATTCCACGCCCGATGAGCCTGCTGAAAAAACTCCGCATCGAACCCTTCACCCTGGCCCTGCTCGGCACCGTGCTGCTCGCCTCGCTGTTGCCGGTGCATGGGCAGGCCGCGGCGATCATGGACGACGTCACCGACATCGCCATCGCCGCGCTGTTCTTCCTGCACGGCGCGCGGCTGTCGCGCGAGGCGATCGTCGCCGGCGCGCTGCACTGGCGCCTGCACCTGACCATCCTCGCCGCCACCTTCGTGCTGTTCCCGCTGCTGGGGCTGCTGCTCAAGCCGCTATCGCACTGGCTGCTGACCCCGGAGCTGTACATCGGCGTGCTGTTCCTGTGCGCGCTGCCGTCCACCGTGCAGTCGTCGATCGCGTTCACCTCGATGGCCGGCGGCAACGTGCCGGCGGCGGTGTGCAGCGCCTCGCTGTCGAGCCTGCTCGGGGTGTTCCTGACCCCGCTGCTGATGGGCCTGCTGGCCGGCGCGCAGAGCGCGATGGCCAACCCGCTGGAGGCGATGGGCAAGATCATGCTGCAGCTGCTGGTGCCGTTCGTGGCCGGCCACCTGCTGCGGCCCTGGGTCGGCGCCTGGGTCGAGCGGCGCCGCGCGGTGCTGCGCTACACCGACCAGGGCGTGATCCTGCTGGTGGTGTACACCGCCTTCAGCGCCGCGGTGATCGAAGGCCTGTGGCGCAAGACGCCGCTGCCGGCGCTGCTCGGCGTGGCCGCGGTCGCCACGCTGCTGCTGGCGCTGGCGATGGGGCTGATCACCTTCGGCGCGCGGCGACTGGGCTTCAGCCGTCGCGACGAGATCCCGATCGTGTTCTGCGGTTCGAAGAAGAGCCTGGCCACCGGCGTGCCGATGGCCAAGGTGTTGTTCGCCAGCGGCAGTCTGGGCGCGATCGTGCTGCCGGTGATGATCTATCACCAGATCCAGCTGATCGTCTGTGCCTTCGTCGCGCAACGCTATGCCCGCCAGACGCAGACGGCCGCACAGGACTAGCGCGCGGGACGACGACAGATCGGCGCGCCTGTTCGAGAAGACGCGCCCTCGCTTGCATGCGTGCGCACCGCGCCGGTCGATGCGATCCGCCGTGGCGAAAGAGGAACGCAGCGCGATGGCGGCCACGCGCCGTTGTCCATGCCGAGCTCCATGCCCGCAGTGGCCGCCGCTGGATCACGGCATATGCAAATGCGCAACCGGCATGTGCGCCGGGTACCCGCGGCACCATCGGCTAGGTAGAGTGCGCGATTGGCGTCATGGCCTGCACGGCATCCGCCGTTGCCGCCCTCTCCCCCCTCTTCGCCCGGTGACCGACGTATGCGCCGTACGCTCCGCCTTTCCGTCATGACCTCCGCCAGCCTTGCCGCCCTGCTGGCGCTGGGCGGCTGCGACAAGCCGCCCGCTCCGGCCAAGCCGCAGGCCGCCGCGCCGGCCAAGGCGCCCGACAGCGCCGGCATCGCCTGGCGCGAGGGCGACGTCGACGACGCCTTCGCCGAAGCGCGCGAGCAGAACAAGCCGGTGCTGCTGTACTGGGGCGCGGCCTGGTGCCCGCCGTGCAACCGGCTCAAGGCCACGCTGTTCAAGGACCCGGCCTTCATCGCCCGCACCCGCGCCTTCGTCGCGGTGCACCTGGACGGCGATTCGGAAGGCGCGCAGGCCTGGGGCGAACGGTTCGGCATCAAGGGCTATCCGACCATCATCGTGCTGCGCCCGGACCGCAGCGAGATCACCCGCCTGGCCGGCGACAGCGACACCGGGCGCCTGGCCGAGGCTTTGCGCGTGGCCGCCACGCGCACCACCACGTCGGCGCAGCTGCTGCAGAAGGCGTTGCAGGCGCCGGCCACGCTCAGCGCCGACGATTGGACCCTGCTCGGCGAATACGGCTGGGCGGTGGATGCGAGCAAATTGGTCAAGCCGGAGCAGGCCGCCGACGTGCTCGCGCAGCTGGCCGCCGCCGCGCCGCAGCCGGCCCTGCAGCGCCGCTTCGCGCTGCTGGCGCTGGCCGCGCAGCCAGCGGACAAGGCCGGCACCCGGGACGCCAAGCGCCGCGCTGCCGATCGCAGCCTGCTGCAGGCGGTGCTGGCCGATCCGGCCGAGGTCCGCGCCAACCGCAGCACCCTGACCTACTCGGCGCGCGCGCTGGTCCAGGCCGCGGCCGCCGACGCCGGCGAACGGGCCACGCTGTCGAACGCGCTGAGCCACGCGCTGGACCAGGTCTACGCCGACAGCAGCCTGCCGATCAGCGATCGCCTGGATACCGCGTACGCCGACATCCAGCTGGCGCGGCTGGCGCAGGGCCAGCCGGCCGACGCCGGCGACGCGCCGCATCCGCCGCTGCCGGCCGCGGTGGTCGCCAAGGTGCAACAGCGCGTGCAGTGGGCCGAACAGGCCGCCAAGACCGACTACGAACGCCAGTCCACGATCAGCAATGCCGCCGGCCTGCTCGACGAGGCCGGCGACAGCGCCGGCGCCGAACAGCTGCTGCTGGCCGAGCTGGGGCGCAGCAAGACGCCGTACTACTACATGCCGGAACTGGCCGACCTGGCCGAGGCGCGCGGCGACAAGCAGACCGCGCTGTACTGGCTGAAGAAGGCCTACGAGAGCGCCGAAGGTCCCGCCACCCGCGTGCAGTGGGGCGTGCTCTATGTCGATGGCCTGATCCGGCTGCAGCCGGACAACGCGGACGCGATCGAGGCGGCCGCCGGCCAGGTCATCGGCGAACTGGCCGCACAGCCCGGCGGCTACCATCAGCGCACCAAGCAGCGTTTCGACACCCTGGCCAAGACCCTGCAGGGCTGGAGCAAGGACCATGGCGGCAGCGCGGTGCTCGCGCGCCTGCAGAACAAGATGCAGCAAAGCTGCGGCAGCCAGGACCGCGACAGCTGCCAGCAGTGGCTGGGGTGAGCGCGCCAGGCGCTGTCGCGACCGGCCGGCACAGCGCCTAGCGCCACCGGGAATGGCCAGGCGTTCCACTGCATCCGCCACAGTCCCGGCACCGGGCCTGCCTCGGCGTGACGGTGCGGTTGTCCCGCGCCGTACGCGCTCGATCCGCGCCACCTTTCGCCTGGCGGCGCGCAACACCCGTCGGGGCGGGGCCGACCTCGGTCAGGCCGCCACGCGTGCCGACGCGACCGGCTGACCGGCAGCGTGGCTGCCGGGGCGGCGTCCGCTGCCGGTATGCGCCGTCAGGCCTTGCGCCTGCCCTTCCAGCTCGCGCGCGGCATCGGCCATCTTTTCGACCAGCGCCGCGTTCTGCTGCGTGGCGGTGTCCATCTGCATCACGATCTGGTTGACCTGGCCGATCCCGGCGCTCTGCTCGCGGCTGGCGCCGGCGATGTCGGTCATGATCCGCTGCACCTCGCGCACCGAGCCGAGCAGTTCTTCCATGGTGGCGCCGGCGCGCGAGACCAACGCCGCGCCGCGATCGACCTGCTCGCTGGAGCCGGCGATCAGGCCGCGCACTTCCTTGGCCGCATCGGCGCAGCGCTGGGCCAGGCTGCGCACTTCGGTGGCGACCACGGCGAAGCCGCGGCCCTGCTCGCCGGCACGCGCCGCTTCCACCGCCGCGTTCAGGGCGAGGATGTTGGTCTGGAACGCGATGCCGTCGATCACGCTGATGATGTCGGCGATCTTGCGCGACGCGCTCTCGATGCCGGCCATGGTCTGGACCACGTCGCGGACCACCTCGCCGCCGCGCTGGGCGACGTCGCTGGCGCCGTCCACCAGCCGGTTGGCGTGGCCGACGTGCTCGACATTGCGCTGCACGGTGCTGGTGATCTCTTCCATCGAGCTGGCCGCCTCTTCCAGCGCCGCCGCCTGCTGTTCGGTGCGCCGGGCCAGATCGCTGTTGTCCTCGACCATGTCCGCAGCCGCAGACTGCAGGGTGTGCGCGGCCTCGCCGAGCTGGCGCGCGGCATGGATGTCCAGCAAGGCGCCGACCGCGCGCAACGGGGTACCGTCGGCGGCGCGCTTGGTCAATCCGCGCGCGCGGAACCAGCGGTACTCGCCGCTCTTCTGCTGCAAGCGATACTCGATGTCGAAGGAGGTACGGCCGCTGCGGTCGTTGAGATGGGCGGCGAAGGCATTCAACGCAGTCTGCTTGTCGTCCGGATGCAGGCGCGAGGCCCAGCTGTCGAGCACGTTCGGAAATTCGGCTTCGGAGGCGAAGCCGAGCAGCGTGCGGAACTGTGGCGACCACCAGAATTCGTTGGCCGGGTTGATCGGATCGCCGGCGATCACGCTCATGTCCCACAGCCCGTCGTTGAGCATGTCCGCGCCCAGTTCGAAGCGAGTCAGCACCACGTCCAGGAAGGCATCGCGTTCGCGCCGTTCGGAGATGTCGGTGAGCGAACCGGCCACGCGCAGCGGCGCACCGTGGGCATCGCGCTGCGTGGTGCCGAGCGCGCGGAACCAACGGTACTGCCCGTTCTTCAACTGCAGCCGGTACTCCACGTCGTACGGGGTCTGGCCGCTGCGGTCGGCCAGGTGCGCGGCGAACGCATCTAGCGTGGCTTGCTTGTCCTGCGGGTGCAGACGCGAGGCCCAGCTGTCGAGCACGTTCGGGAACTCGGTGTCGGTGGCGAAGCCAAGCAGCGCGCGGAACTGCGTCGACCACCAGAACTCGTTGGCGGGGTTGACCGGATCGCCGGCGATCACGCTCATGTCCCACAAGCCGTCGGTGGTGCCGGCGGTGACCAGGTCGAAGCGGCCGCGCAGATAGTCCAGATCGGCGCGGGCGCTGTCGGCCTGCGCGCACGCGCGGTCACGCTCGGCTTCGGCCTCGCGCAGGCGCTCGATCGTTGCCTGCAGCTTCGCCGCTTGTTGCTTGCTCTTGCCCCACATGTAGGTCTCCGCGGCTTTACCGAACTTGGTCGTTCGGTAGCGACCGCGGCCACCAGCACTTGAGCGGGGAACTGAATGGCGGGTTCAGCCGATCCAGTGATCGACCAGCAGGAACGCGAACAGCGCCATCAGGTACACGATCGAATAGCCGAACATGCGCATCGAGAACATCTCGTCCGGCGGGTCGAGCATGCGCCAGGCATACCAGACGAACACCGCGTTCAGCACCAGCGCGCCGCCCAGGTAGAACACGCCGCTCATGCCCACCGCCGCCGGCAGCAGCGTGGCCACCACCAGCAGCAGCGTGTACACCAGGATCTGCTTGCGCGTATGCGCCACGCCGTGGGTGACCGGCAGCATCGGGATCGAGGCCTTGGCGTAGTCGGCGCGGCGGAAGATCGCCAGCGCCCAGAAATGCGGCGGCGTCCACACGAAGATGATCAACACCAGCAGCGACGCATAGGCCCAGTCCCACTGGCCCTGCATGCCGGTGATCGCGGCCCAGCCCAGCAGCGGCGGCGCCGCGCCGGCCAGGCCGCCGATGACGATGTTCTGCGGCGTGGTGCGCTTGAGGAACACGGTGTAGATCACCGCATAGCCGATCAGCGAGGCGAAGGTCAGCACCGCAGTGATGGTGTTCACCCAGATCACCAGGATCGCCATCGACAGCGCGGTCAGCGCCGTGGCGAACAGCAGCACCTGCCACGGCAGCACCTTGCCCACCACCAGCGGCCGCCACGAGGTGCGCGCCATCTGCGCGTCGATGCGCGCGTCCAGCAACTGGTTGATCGCCGCCGCGGCCGATGCCGCCAGCCAGATGCCGAAGAAGCCGATCAGGCCGGTGCGCACCTGCGCCCAGTTCGGCACGCCGGGAATCGCCAGGCACATGCCGACCAGCGCGGTGAACACGATCAGCGCCACCACCTTGGGCTTGGTCAGGTCCCAGTAGTCGCGCCAGTGGATGCCGGTCGCGCTCATTGCGGCGCCCGCAGCCGCGCCAGCAGCGACACCAGCACGAACAACAGCGCCACCGCGCCGGCGTTGTGCAGCACCGCCACCGGCAGCGGCAGCGCCAGCTTGACGTTGAGGATGCCCAGGCTGACCTGCGCCACCAGCAGCAGCGCCAGCGCCGCCGCCCAGCCGCGCATGCCCGGCGTGCGGCCCAGCCGCCAGCCCAGCCACAGCAGGTAGGCCGCCACCAGCAGCGCCATCATCCGGTGCGCCATCTGGATCGCGATGCGCGACGCGCCGTCGAGCACGCCGCCTTCGTAGTCCACGCCGATGCCGCGCCACAGGGTGAAGCCTTCGCGGAAATCGTGCGGCGGCCACCACTGGCTGACGCAGCGCGGGAAATTGTCGGCCGACCAGCTGCCGCCACCGCAGGCCAGCGCCGCATAGTTGGCGCTGACCCAGCCGCCGAGCGCGATCTGCAGCGCCAGCACCGCCACGCCGATGCGCAGCAGCCACTTCAGCCGCGCCGCATCGGCCAGGGTGATCGGCAGATGGGTGGCGCGCCAGGCCATCCACACCAGCAGCGAGAACATCAGCAGTCCGCCGAGCAGATGCCCCATCACCACGATCGGCTTGAGCAGCAGGGTCACCGTCCACATGCCGAGCAGCGCCTGGAAGATCACCACCGCCAGGGTCAGCACCGCCGCGCGCGCCAGGTCGCTGTTGGACCAGCGCAACGCCGCCAGCAGCAGGATCGCCTCGCCGGCAGCGGCCAGCGCCATCGCCAGCGACGGCCAGCCAGACATGTACAGCGGGATCGACAGCGCCACCAGCAGCGCCGCGCCGACGATCTGGGCGATGCCCAGGCGCCGCCGGCGCGCGGCCAGCAGCGACAGCACCAGCACTTCCACGCCCAGCGCACCGGCCAGGAAACGGTGCACCTGCTCGCGCCAGGCCTTGTGCGTCTCCAGCGGGCGGATCTTGCTGGCCGCGTGCGCGTTGGCCTCGGCGTTGCTCTGCGGCCAGGTGATCCGGCCATAGCAGGTCGGCCAGTCAGGGCAGCTCATGCCCGCATCGGACAGGCGCACGAACGAACCGAACATGATCGTGCTGGCAGTGAACAGCGCCGCCAGCCAGGCCATGCGGTGGAAGTGCCGAAACAGCGCCGGTGGCGCGAACAGGTTCATAGGGGGACGGCTCACAGGAGTTTCAGCAGCTTCGACAGGTCCGCGCGCAGCCCGGCCGGGTCGAAGCCCGGCGCGTAGCGCAGCACCACGAAGCCGTTCGGATCGATCACGTAGACCGGCACCCCGGCCGCGTCGTGCACGCGCGGCAGGCCGTCCAGCAACGCGGCGTCGGCGCGCAGCACGCGCACCTGCGGCAGCGCGCGCACCGCCGCCGGCGGCGTGCCGATCCACAGGATCTGCACGTGGTCGGCGTCGTGGCCGAACAGCTGCCAGACCTTGTCCAGGTCGCGCGCCAGCGCATCGCAGGCGCTGCCGCAGTCGCGCGGCGGCGCCAGCGCGATGCGCCACAGGCGTTGCTGCGGCTGCCAGGCGTAGACGCTGCCGTCGTCGAGCCGCGGTTGCAGCGCGCGCAGGTCAGCCGGCGGCTTCAGCAACTCGCCGTGGTTGCGGCTGCTGGCCGGTTGCCAGCCGGAAAAACGCAGCGCGCCGGCGACCAGCATCGAGCCGAAGAACAGGGCGAACAGCGCGATCAACGTCCAGCGGCCGCGCGCGGTCGCCTGGCGTGGAGCCGAAGGGGAGGCATTCATGCCGGGGATTTTCTCATGCGCGCGCGCTCAGCGCCCGCCCCGCCCCTTGCGCGCGCGCCAGCTGAGCAGGCCGGCGGTGACCAGCACGGCCAGCGCCAGGCCGAACCATTGCACCGCGTAACCCAAGTGGCGCTCGGGCGGCAGCGTGTTCGGCAGCAGGTCCAGGTCGCGCGGATAGCCCAGCGGCAGGGCCGGATCCAGGCGCAGCACCTGCGACAAAATGTCGCGGCGGCCGAGCGCCTGGCCGATCGCCGCCGGCTCGATGCGCATCGCCAGCCACAGCTGCGGCGCCGGCGCGGCGACCAGTGCCGGCCCTAGGGTCAATCCATGCGAAGGCGCCGGCCCGAGCAGGCCGACCAGCGTATAACGCCCCTGCAACGGCGCCGGCCTGGGCAAGGCGCGGTCGGCCGGCAGCGGCAGCCAGCCCAGTTCGACCAGCAGCGGCGCCGGCGCGCCATCGGCCAGGAACGGCTGGTAGACCTTGACCCCGCTGCGGCCCTCGCGCAGCTGGTTGTCGAGCAGGATCTGACCGGGCAGGAAACGGCCGGCGCCATGCACCCAGGCCAGTTGCGTCGGTCGCGCGTCGGCCAGTGCAGCGGCCAAGGTCTGTGGGCGGTCGCGGATGTGCGCGGCCTGCGCGAGCAAGGCCTGTTTCTCGTGCATGCGCAGCAATTGCCAGCGGCCCAGCGCGCAGAATCCCAGCGCTACCGCCAGCGCGATGCTCCAGCCCAGCCACAGCGGCATGCGTGCGCGCGCGGCGACGCGCGAAGACGCGGCGAGGGTCATAATGCGGCGATACCGTGCACCGAGACGCCCATGAACGACTCGCTGAAAACCCTGCTGATCGTCGCGTTCCTGCTGGTCATTCTGTGGAACCTCGGCGCCGGCCTGTACTACCTGTTGGTGGACCGCGGCCAGAGCAAGCGCACGGTGAACGCACTGACCTGGCGCATCGGCCTATCGGTGTGCCTGATCCTGCTGGTGATCCTGGGCATTTACACCGGCGTGATCAAGCCGCATGGCCTCGGCCGCTGATGCGGCGGAGCCGGGAATGGTGAATCGGGAATAGGGAATCGCAAGAGCAGCGCTCCTGCTTTTCCAATTCCCTATTCCCGATTCACCATTCCCAGCGCTCAAAGCACATAGACGAACAGGAACAACGCCAGCCACACCACGTCGACGAAGTGCCAGTACCACGCCGCCGCTTCGAAGGCGAAATGGTTGTCGCGGCTGAAATGCCCGCGCGCCGAGCGCAGCCACATCACCAGCAGCATGATCGTGCCGAGCAGCACGTGCGCGCCGTGGAAACCGGTGAGCATGAAGAAGGTCGAGCCGTAGATGCCCGAACCCAAGGTCAGGTTGAGCTCCTTGTAGGCGTGGATGTATTCCTCGGCCTGGAAGTACAGGAAGGTGGCGCCCAGCAGCACGGTCAGCCCCTGGAACACCAGCAGCCGCGTGCGCTGGCCCGCTTTCAGCGCGTGGTGGGCGATGGTCAGGGTCACGCCGGAGCTGAGCAGGATCAGCGTGTTGATCAGCGGCAGGCCCCACGCCGGGATGGTCTGGAACTGGCCGCCGATCGCGCCCGGGCCGTTGGTCGGCCACGCCGCCGAATAGCCGTCCCACAGCAGCGCGTTGGTCATCACCCCGTCGCCGGCGCCGCCCAGCCACGGCAGGATGAAGGTGCGGGTGTAGAACAGCGCGCCAAAGAACGCACCGAAGAACATCACTTCGGAAAAGATGAACCAGACCATGCCCATGCGGAACGACACATCGACCTGGCGGTTGTAGTGGCCGGCGATCGATTCGCGGATCACGTCGCCGAACCACATGAACAAGGTCGCCACCAGCATCGCGATGCCGGTGAAGAAGGTCCACTTGCCCCAGGCCGCGTCGTTGAGCCAACTGGCCACGCCGATCATGGTCACGAACATCGCGATCGAGCCGATGAACGGCCAGCGGCTCTGGCTGGGCACGTAATAGGCGGTGGCGTCGGTGCTGGGCTGGGCCATGGCGGGCGTTCCGGGTGAGGTCAGGGGGCCGCGCGCGCGGAACCGGCCAGTTTCGGCGATCCCAGTTCCGCGCTCAGCGCATCGTTCTTGAAGAAGGTATACGACAGGGTGATGGTGGTGATGTCGGCAGGCAGGTTCGGATCGACGATGAAGCGCACCGGCATGTCGCGCTTCTCGCCGGCCTGCAGGGTCTGCGCGGTGAAGCAGAAGCACTCGGTCTTGGTGAAGTAGCCGGAGGCGCGCGCAGGCGCCACCGACGGCACCGCGCTGCCGACGATGGCGCGTTCGCCGTCGTTGCGCGCGTAGTACAGCGCTTCGTTGAGTTCGCCGGGCACCACCTGCATCGTCAGCTGCTCGGGATGGAACGACCACGGCAGCTTGGAATTCACCCCGCCGTCGAACTCGACCTTGACCGTGCGCTTGCCGAGCAGCGACTTGCCCGCCTGCGGGCCTTCGCCCGGGCCGCGTTCCAGGCGCACGCCGAATACCTTCTCGCAGGCGATGCGGTACAGCGGCACCAGCGAGAAGGTCAGCACGAACACCGCCAGCGCCACGCCGACCAGCTTGAACAGCCCGGCGCTGTTGTGCACCTGCGGCGCCGGCGCGCTCATCGGCCGATCACCCCGGACAGGATGAAGCCGACATAGATCAGCACCGCGACCGCGCCCACCACCAACGCGGTGCGCACGGCGCGCTTGCGGCGCAGGGCCAGATCGTCGAGTGGGGTCTGCGCGGTCATCAGTGGCTGATGTCGTCGTGGGCCAGGTCGCCGGGCTTGAGCACCGGCGGCAGGGTGAAGGTATGCGCCGGCGCCGGCGACGGCACGGTCCACTCCAGGCCGCGCGCGCCTTCCCAGGACCGCGCCTCGGCGCGCGCGCCATTGCGCAGCGACGCCAGCAGGATGCCGGCCATCAGGAACGGGGTGACGAACATGCCGAACGCGCCGATCGAGCTGACCAGGTTCCAGTCGGCGAACACCACGTTGTAGTCGGGGATGCGCCGCGGCATGCCGGCCAGGCCGAGGAAGTGCTGCGGGAAGAACAGCAGGTTGACGAACAGCATCGTCCACCAGAAGTGGAACTTGGCCCAGCCTTCGTTGTACATGCGCCCGGTCCACTTCGGCCACCAGTAGTACACCGCCGCGATCAGCGCGAACACCGCGCCGGTGACCAGCACGTAGTGGAAGTGCGCGACCACGAAGTAGGTGTCGTGGTACTGGAAGTCGGCCGGCACGATCGCCAGCATCAGCCCGGAGAAGCCGCCGATGGTGAACAGGATGACGAACGCCACCGCCCACAGCATCGGCGATTCGAAGGTCAGCGAACCCTGCCACATGGTGCTGACCCAGTTGAACACCTTCACCCCGGTGGGGATGGAGATCAGCATGGTGGCGAACATGAAGTAGATCTCGCCGCCCAGCGGCATGCCCACGGTGAACATGTGGTGGGCCCAGACGATGAAGCTCAGGAACGCGATCGCGGCGATCGCGTACACCATCGCCTGGTAGCCGAACAGCGGCTTGCGGCTGAAGGTCGGGATGATCTCGCTGACCACGCCGAACGCCGGCAGGATCATGATGTAGACCTCCGGATGGCCGAAGAACCAGAAGATGTGCTGGTACATCACCGGGTCGCCGCCGCCGGCTGCATTGAAGAAGCTGGTGCCGAAGAACTTGTCGGTCAGCAGCATGGTCACCGCGCCGGCCAGCACCGGCATCACCGCGATCAGCAGGAACGCGGTGATCAGCCAGGCCCAGCAGAAGATCGGCATCTTCAGCAGGTCGATGCCGGGCGCGCGCATGTTCAGCACGGTGGCGATGATGTTGATCGCGCCCATGATCGAACTGATGCCGGCGACGTGGATCGCGAACACGCTGAAGGCGACGTTGTAGCCGCCCTGCAGCGATAGCGGCGGGTACAGGGTCCAGCCGCCGGCCGGCGCGCCGCCGGGCAGGAAGAAGGTCAGCAGCAGCAGGGTGAAGGCCACCGGCAGCAACCAGAACGACCAGTTGTTCATACGCGGCAGCGCCATGTCCGGCGCGCCGATCTGCAGCGGGATCATCCAGTTGGCCAGGCCGACGAAGGCCGGCATCACCCCGCCGAAGATCATCACCAGCGCGTGCACCGTGGTCATCTGGTTGAAGAACTCGGGCTTGACGAATTGCAGCCCCGGTTGCGCCAGCTCCGCACGGATCACCACGCTCATCGCCGCGCCGACGATGAACATCGTGAAGCTGAAGAGCAGGTACAGCGTGCCGATGTCCTTGTGGTTGGTGGAGAAGAACCACCGCTCCACGAAACTCTGCTGATGCCCGTGCTCGTCGTGGTGATCGACTGCGGAATGGGCCATGGCGGCTACCTCAAAAAGGAATGCAGGAGATCAGGCGGCTTGCACGGTCGGGTGCGAGCCGGAACGAAGACGCGGCAGCAGGGCCTGCGGCGGCGCGGCCGGCGCAGTGGCCTCGGGCGCGGGCGCATCCGGCGTCGCTGGCGCGGCGGGCGCCTGGGCAGGTGCGGCGGCCGGCGCGGCCGGGGCCGCCGCCGGTGCCGGCTTGCGCGCCGCCAGCCACTTCTGGAAGTCCTGCTTGGACACCGCCTCGACCACGATCGGCATGAAGCCGTGGTCCTTGCCGCACAGTTCGGCGCACTGGCCGCGGTACACGCCGGGCGTGTCGATATCGGTCCAGGCTTCGTTGATGATCCCGGGGATGGCGTCCTGCTTCCAGCCCAGCGCCGGCACCCACCAGGCGTGGATCACGTCGTCGGAGGTGATCACGAACCGCACCTTGGTGTTCACCGGCAGCACCAGCCGGTTGTCCACGTCGAGCAGGTAGTGCGGATTGCTCTGCAGGGTCGGCACCTGCCCGCTCTGGCGGATGCGATCCGAATCGCGCGCCAGGCGGCTGGTGAAGGCGACGTTCTCGCCCAGGTATTCGTAGCGCCACATCCACTGGTAGCCGGTGACCTTGATCGTCAGCTCGGCGTCGCGGGTGTCGTACATGGCGATCAGCTTGGCCGTGGCCGGCCACGCCATCGCGATCAGGATCAGCACCGGGATCACCGTCCAGATCACTTCGGCCTTGGTGTTATGGCTGAACTGCGCCGCGACCGCGCCCTTGGACTTGCGGAACTTGAACATCGCATAGCCCATCGCGCCGAACACCAGCACGCCGATGGCCGCGCAGATCCACAGCGACAGCATGTTCGAATCGTAGGCGTTGCGCGCGCTCTGGGTGACGCCGCGGCCCATGTTCAACTGCCAGGGTTTGGGATCGGCCGATTGTGCCCACGCCATCGGTGCGGCCAGCGCCGCCGCCAATGCCATCCCGCCCCTGACCGCCTGTTGCTTCCACCTGCCGCATTGCTTCATTGCCTAGACCCCTTGGAGCGTCATCGGTTGCGGCCGGTCGCGGCCGCCAGCAAGCCTTCCAGGGTCTGCGCCAGCTCGCGGCGCTCGTCCGGGCCGAGAAACTCGCCGACCCGGACCTGCTTGCCGCTGCACGCCAGCACCACCCTGTCGTCGCCTTCGATCCGCAACCGCACCCAATGCGGGTGGGCGCGGAACGCCGGCGTTCCTGCATTCGTGCGGGTCACTTCCACGCAGCCCGGACCCACCCGGATGTCCTCTTCGCGATCGCCGCTGCGCCATGTCCAGCGCAGCGCGAGCGCCACCACGATGCTGTGCAACAAGGCGAACGCCGGCGCGAACACGTTGCCGGCGAACCACCCCAACACCGCCACCGCCCACATCGCCCCGGCCAGCGCCGCGAACAACATCACGAATTGCCGGGCACTGAGCGCCCGCGGCGGCCGCAGCCGCAGCTGCGTACCCGCTCCCTCCGCAGAAAACGGACACATTTCGATCATGTCGAACCGCGCTTCCGAGCCGCCGCGCCGTTCCGGCCGCGAGCAACGATTCGATGGTAGCCCCGGGCCTGCGCGCCGGCAAGCGCGCGTTCATCATAAAAAATGCTGCATTGCAACCAAATTCTTGCCGCGGACGTTCAGCCATCGGCGCCCGGGATCGGCGACCGCGCAGCGCGCCGACGCGCTGCACGAGCGGGCGCTGGCATAAAATGGCGCATCTTCCCTGGTCCTTCCTGCATGAACGCTCTGTCTGGCGCCGGTTCCTCACCGGCGATGCCGTCCGCGTCTCCTTCGCCGTTGCTTTCCCCCGAACTCCCTCCCGCCTCCCACGCGCTGCGCGCCGCGATCACCGCCGCGTGGCTGAAGGACGAGGCCGACCACGTGCGCGAACTGCTCGAGCAGGCGCGCCTGCCCGCCGCCGACCAGGCCAAGGTGCAGGCGCTGGCCGCCGACCTGGTCACCCGCGTGCGCGCCCGCGCCCAGGACCAGGGCGCGATCGAAGCCTTCATGCGCCAGTACGACCTGGGCAGCGAGGAAGGCGTGCTGCTGATGTGCGTGGCCGAAGCGCTGCTGCGCATTCCCGACCAGGAAACCGCCGACAAGCTGATCCGCGACAAGCTCGGCGACGCGGACTGGAAGAAGCACATGGGCGAGAGCGACTCGGTGCTGGTCAACGCCTCCACCTGGGGCCTGATGCTCACCGGCAAGCTGGTGCAGATCAACGACCTGACCCGCGCCGACGTGGCCGGCGCGTTCAAGCGCCTGATCGGCCGCGTCGGCGAGCCGGTGATCCGCCTGGCGGTGCGCCAGGCGATGAAGATCATGGGCCACCAGTTCGTCATGGGCCGCACCATCGGCGAGGCGCTGTCGCGCTCGAAGAAGGGCGATAACGCGCATTACCGCTATTCGTTCGACATGCTCGGCGAAGGCGCGCTGACCATGAAGGACGCGCAGCGCTACCTCGACGCCTACCGCCAGGCGATCCACGCGATCGGGCGCAGCGGCCCCAACGGCTCGTACCAGGGCAGCGACGTGTTCGCCGCGCCCAGCATCTCGATCAAGCTGTCGGCGCTGTACCCGCGCTACGAGCACGCCAAGCGCGCGCGGGTGATGGCCGAACTGGTGCCGGGCGTGCTGGAACTGGCGCAGCTGGCCAGGTCCTACGGCATCGGCTACACCGTGGACGCCGAAGAAGCCGACCGCCTGGAACTGTCGCTGGACATCATCGAAGCCACCTTCGCCGACCCGTCGCTGGACGGTTGGGAAGGCTACGGCCTGGCGGTGCAGGCGTACCAGAAGCGCACCCCGTACACGATCGACTTCCTCGCCGACCTGGCGCGCCGCGTCGGCCGCCGCATCCCGGTGCGCCTGGTCAAGGGCGCGTACTGGGACGCGGAGATCAAGCGCGCGCAGGTCGAAGGCCATCCGGGCTATCCGGTGTTCACCCGCAAGCAGAACACCGACGTGTCCTACCTGGCCTGCGCCAAGCGCATGTTCGCGCACAGCGACGCGCTGTACCCGATGTTCGCCACCCACAACGCGCAGACCATCGCCGCGGTGCGCGCCATCGCCGGCGGCAAGGACTACGAACACCAGAAGCTGCACGGCATGGGCGACGACCTCTACGCCGAGGTAATCCCCGCCGACCGCCTGGGCGTGCCGTGCCGCGTGTACGCGCCGGTCGGCTCGCACGAGGACCTGCTGCCGTACCTGGTGCGGCGCCTGCTCGAGAACGGCGCCAATTCCAGCTTCGTCAACCGCATCACCGACGAGGACGTGGCCATCGAGGACCTGATCCGCGATCCGGTCGAGGCCGTGTCCGCGTTCGCTTCCATCCCGCATCCGAAGATTCCGCTGCCGGCCGATCTGCTGCGCAGCCAGAACCACAACAGGAAGAATTCCATGGGCGCCAACCTCGCCAACGACAACGACCTGCGCGCGCTGGCCGACCAGCTCAACGCCGCGATCAAGCCCTGGCAGGCCGCACCGCTGGTGCCGGGCGCAGTGATCGCCAGCGAGCCGCTGCCGGTGACCAACCCCGCCGACCGCCGCCAGGTGGTGGGCCGCTGGCAGCCGGCCGACGCCGCCACCGTGGAGAAGGCGCTGGCCAACGCGGTCGCCGCGCAGCCGGGCTGGAACCGCACCCCGGCCGCCAGCCGCGCCACCATCCTCGAGCACGCCGCCGACCTGCTGGAAGCGCGCATGCCCGAGTTCATCGCGCTGTGCGTCAAGGAAGCCGGCAAGACCCTGCCCGACAGCGTCGCCGAAGTGCGCGAGGCGGTGGATTTCCTGCGCTACTACGCCGGCCAGGCGCGCGCCCAGTTCGGCGCGCCCGAGCGCCTGCCCGGGCCCACCGGCGAATCCAACGAACTGCAGCTGCACGGCCGCGGCGTGTTCGTGTGCATCAGCCCGTGGAATTTCCCGCTGGCGATCTTCCTGGGCCAGGTCGCCGCGGCGCTGGCCGCCGGCAACAGCGTCATCGCCAAGCCGGCCGAGCAGACCAACCTGGTCGGCCATGCCGCGGTGAAGCTGCTGCACGAGGCCGGCGTGCCGGCGGCGGCGGTGCAGTTCCTGCCCGGCGACGGCGCCACCGTCGGCGCGGCATTGACCCGCGACCCACGCGTGGCCGGCGTCGCCTTCACCGGCTCGACCGAGACCGCGCGCGCGATCAACCGCGCGCTGGCCGCGCGCGACGCCGCGATCGGCGTGCTGATCGCCGAGACCGGCGGCCAGAACGCGTTCATCGCCGACTCCTCGTCGCTGCCCGAGGCGGTGGTCAAGGACGCGATCTCCAGCGCCTTCATCTCCGCCGGCCAGCGTTGCTCGGCCGCGCGCGTGCTGTTCGTGCAGGACGACATCGCCGACAAGGTGATGACCATGCTCGCCGGCGCGATGGCCGAGCTGAAGATCGGCGACCCGGGCCTGCTGTCCACCGACGTCGGCCCGGTGATCGACGCCGACGCGCTGCAGATCCTCGCCGACCATGCCGCGCGCATGGACCGCGAAGCGCGCCTGATCGCGGTGGCCGCCAGCGACGACAGCACCGCGCACGGCAGCTTCTTCGCCCCGCGCGCCTACGAACTGCAGTCGCTGGCGCAGTTGCAGCGCGAGATCTTCGGGCCGGTGCTGCACGTGATCCGCTGGAAGGCCGACCAGCTCGACGCGGTGATCGAGCAGATCAACGCCACCGGCTACGGCCTGACCCTGGGCGTGCATTCGCGCATCGACGAGACCATCGAGCGCATCGCCGCACGCGTGCAGGTCGGCAACGTCTACGTCAACCGCAACCAGATCGGCGCGGTGGTCGGCGTGCAGCCGTTCGGCGGCCAGGGCCTGTCCGGCACCGGCCCCAAGGCCGGCGGTCCGCACTACCTGCTGCGCTTCGCCACCGAGAAGGTGGTGACGGTCAACACCACCGCGGCCGGCGGCAATGCGTCGCTGCTGACGCTGGGCGACTGATCGGCGCAGCAGCACTTCTGTAGGAGCGGCTTCAGCCGCGACAGGCACTCTCCGGTGAGGCTAATGTCGCGGCTGAAGCCGCTCCTACAGAAGAATAAAAAACCAACGGCACGCGCGGCGACGGATTCACACCCATCGCCGCGCGCGCCGATCAGCCATGCCAATGCATCGGCCCTTGGCACAGGCACTGGCCGTCGTCGCTGAGGTGGCCGAACAGGCTCTCCAGCAAGTCGTGCGACGGCGTCCATTCGCCGATCGCCGGATGGATCAGCATCGCCTTGCGCGCCGTCAGGCGGCTGCCCGACAGCACCGCCTCGATCGCCGCGCGCTCGTAGGCCTTCACCGCGCGGATCAGGCCATGCACCGCATCCGGCAGCGGCGCGGTCGGGCACGGCACGATGCGGTTGCGGTCGATGTGCGAGGAAATCTCCACGATGTCGTCGTCGGGCAGATCGGCGATCGCCCCCTGGTTGCGCACGTTGACCACGATCTTGGCCGGCACCGCGCCGGTCAGCGCGCTCATCACGTCGATGGCGATGCGGTGATAGCCGGTGCTGACCCGGAACGGATCGGCCTGCAGGCTGACCCCGGCATCGAACGCCGACCCGCCCTCGGCCTCGAGCTTCATGTACGACCCCGAACGCTGGTTCAGATACGCCGCATACGCCTGCACCGCACCGTGGCCGTCGCCGGCCTGCAGGCGGCTGCCGAGCGTGGCGATCAAGGCGTGGTTCAAGGTCTCGATCTCCGCGCCGCGGCTGCCGCCCTGGGTGCGTTGGTTGGCCAGCGCGCGGCGCCGTTCGTAGTAGAAGAACAGGTACTCGGTCGGGATCAGCCGCAGCGCGCGGATCATGTCGAAGTCGAACAGCGGCGCCAGGTACAGCTGGCGCAGCAGCGCATCGTCCTGCAGCAACCGGTCGATGACCTCCTCGCCGTGCAGGCGCACGCCACGCACCCAGCCCAGGTGGTTGAGGCCGACGTAATCGCATTCCACCGCGTCGTGATGCGCGCCCAGCGCATGCGCGATGTTGTGAAACAGTTCGGTCGGGGTATCGCAGATGCCGACGATCTTGGCGCGGGTGTGCGTGGTCACCGCCTGAGTGATCAACCCGGCCGGATTGGTGAAGTTGACCAGCCACGCATCGGGGCTCAACTGCTCCACCAAGCGCGCCTGCGCGATCGACACCGGCACCGTGCGCAAGGCCATGGCCACGCCGGCCGGGCCGGTGGTTTCCTGCCCCGGATAGCCCTGGTCGATGCTCACCCGCTCGTCGGCGGCGCGTTGCGCGATGCCGCCGATGCGGATGCTGTTGAGCACGAAGTCCGCGCCTTCGATCGCATCCTCCAGCGAATCGGCGGCGCGCACGCGCAAGTCGCCGCCGAACTCGGCCACCACCGCGCGGCCCATCGCCACCATCAGTTGCACGCGCTGCGGATCCGGGTCGTACAGCACCATCTCCTCCACGCCCAGTGCCGCGGCCGCCTCGTTGACCCCGTAGACGACCAACGGCGAGCGTACCCCGCCGCCGCCGATCAAGGCGATCTTACGATTCGTTGCTGTCATTGTGGTTCCTCAGTTGGTCGAAATCGGGGAGGCCGTCCAGCGCGCCGAGTGCGGCGCAGCAGGACGCGCCGCAGAAGCAGGCGCGGCGCAGGCATTCGTCGAGTCCTGCGCCGTCGAGCAGCGCATCGATGAAGCCCGCGTCGAAGGCGTCGCCGGCGCCGGTGGTATCGCGTACCTGCACCACGGGCGCGGCCACGCGGCGCGCGCCGGCCGCGTCGACCGCCATCGCGCCGGCGCCGCCGAGCTTGATCGCCGCATGGCGCAAGCCCAGCGTCTGCGCCCACTGCCGGCAGGCCTCGGCGCCGTCGCCGCAACCGAGCAGCGCGGCCTCTTTCTGGTTGGGCAGGAAATAGTCCACCTCGCGGCAGGTGGCGAGGTTGTGCGGTGCGGCCAGCCAGTCCGGACTGAAGCCCACGTCCAGCGAGGTCGTGCAGCCGGCCGCGGCCAGCGCCGGCAGCAGCCTCTGCGCCAGCGCGCGCGACAGCGGCATCGCGAAATGCACATGGCGCGCCGCGCACAGTTCGTCCAACACCTCCGGGCGCGCGAGCAGCGCATCCAGCTTGGCGTTGGCGCCCAGATAGGTGAAGAATGCGCGGTCGTCGGGCATCGACACGCTGACCGTGATCCCGGTGCCGGCCGGGTCGCCGCGCAACCCGTCGCTGCGTACCTGGAACTGGCCCAGGCGCTGTTCGAACCAGGGCCGGTCGCTCTCGCCGATCAGGCCGATCAGGCGCGTGCTGCGCCCCAGCCGCGCCAGCCCGCACGCGGTGTTGACCGTGCCGCCGCCGAGCTCGCGCAGATAGGCGCTGGCCAGGGCTTCCTCGCCCGGCTGCGGCCAGCGCTGGAAACCGCTGAGGATGTGATCGGCATAGATCTCGCCGACCACGGCGACATCGCACGCGCTCATCGCGCTGCCCAAGGCCATGTGCCCTGCCTCCTGGCTTGAATCAAGAACAGCGCCGTGCCCAGGCACAGCGCCACGACCGCGGCGAGCAGGTGGCGACCCTGGCTGGTGGCCAGGATGTACAGCCAGCCGGCCACGCTTACCCACAGCGGCAACGGATACAACGGCATCGAGAACGCATCGGGCGGGCGCTGCGCTTGCCGCCGCAGCAACACCACCGCCAGGCACTGCGCCATGAACTGGAACATGATCTGGATGACCATCAGCGTGGCGATCAGATCGTCCAGCGACAGCAGGCAGGCCAGCGCCGAGGTCGCGCCGACGAACAGCAACGACATGGTCGGGAAGCGGCCGCGCGGATGCAGCCGCGCGAATACCCGGAAGAACTGCCCCTCGGCCGCCGCAGCGTACGGCACCCGCGAATAGCCCAGCAACACCACCAGCGCCGAGCCCCAACTGGCGAGCATGATCAGCGCCACCGCGATGGTGCTGCCGACATGCCCGTAGATCGCCTGCATGAAGTCGGCCACCACCGCCTTGGACTGCGCCGCCTGCTGCCACGGCAGCACGCCGAGAATGGCCACGTTCAAACCCAGGTACAGCGCCGCCACGATCGGGATCGAGCACAGCACCGCCAGCGGGATGTTGCGCCGCGGCTGGCGGATCTCGCCGCCGAGCATGCACACGTTGTTGTAGCCGCCGTAGTCGTACACCGCGATCAGCGCCACCGCGCCGAAGCCGAGCCAGAAGCCGTGCGGCGAGGCCGCCCCGGCGTGCAGGAAACGCTGCGCGATCGCCATGTCGAAATGCAGCAGGCCGCTGGCCACGATCCATATCACCGCCGCCACCACCGCGGCGGTGACCAGCAGCGACAGCACCTGCACCGAGCGCACTTCGCGGTACAGCAAGGCGGTGTTGAGCAGGCACAGCGCCGCGGCGATCGCGGTCAGCTGCCACGGCGCCAGGCCCGGCGCCAGAAAGGCCAGGTACTGGGTGAAGCCGACCGCCGCCGCACCGATCGACAACGGTGCGGTCAGCAGCGTCTGCCACAGGTAGAGAAAGCCGAACAGGCTGCCCAGGCGGTCGCGACCATAGGCCTCGCGCAGGTAGTGGTACGGGCCGCCGGATTTGGGAATCGCCGAACCCAGTTCGGCCCAGACGAGGCCGTCGCACAGACACAGCAACGCGCCGGCCACCCAGCCCAGCAACACCATCGGTCCGGCCAGCGCCGACAACGCCAACGGAATGGTGATGAACGGGCCGATGCCGACCATGTTCAGCAGGTTCGCGGACAGCCCGCCCCAGAATCCGATCGCGCGCGGCGGCACGCCTTCGGCATCGTGGCGCGCAGAGGCATCGGGCGTGCTCACCAGCATGCGGACTCCCTTGTCGCCGGCGCGACGCTATGGGTGGAATGGAGACGGTCGGTGTGCGTGCGGCGCAGGCTCATGCGCGCGCTCCTTGCAACGTGTTCGCGCAATGGATGGCGGCGGCGCGGGTGCGGTGCAGATCCAGCACCAGCACCTCGTTGCGGCCTGGCCGCAGCCACGGTCCCGGGCAGTACAGGGCCTGCTGCGGCCCGATGCGCCAGTAGCGGCCGAGCAACTGGCCGTTGACCCACAGATAACCCTTGTCCCACTCGCGCATGTCCAGGTAGACGTCGCCGGGCGACTCGACCTCGATCTCCGCGCGGAACAACAGCCCGGGCCGCGATGTCGGCGCGCGCAGCGGCTGCAGCGTCCTGATCCAGGTGTCGTCCAGCGCGATCGGATACGCCTGCCATTCCTGCAGCGGCGCGCCCTGCAACTGCACCGCGCCGAGCAGTCCCTTGGCATCGCCCAGCGCCGGGCCGAAGTTCACATGGCCGAAGCTGTCGACCAGAATCTCCAGCGTGCGGTCCGCCTGCTGCGCCCGTGGCAGTACCAGTTGCGGCGAGGACTGCAGCGCGCGGTGCCGCACCCGCGACACGTGCCCCACTTCCTCGCCATCCACCTGCACCACCGCGTAGTCGTGCACACCGTCCACGCGCAGCCGCGCCCCCGGACCGATGCGGCGGCGATACAGCACCAGTCCCTGGTCCTGGCCGAACAGGATCTCGTTGCCGGCCGGCGCCACGGTCGCGACTGGCGCCGCGGGCAGGTTGTCCCACAAGGACGCATACGGCAGCGCCAGGGTCGGCGCGAAGCGCGTGCGTGGCGGCGGTGCCGGCGGCAGCGGCAATTGCCGCTGCACAGACGCGGCGATTGCGTCGCGCATCGCGAAATACGCCGGTGTCGCCGCGCCGCGTTCGTCGACCGGCGCGCCGTAGTCGTAACTGGTCAAGGCCGGCTGGAAGTTGGAGCCATCGTCGTCGGCATTGGCGCCGGCGCTCAGGCCGAAGTTGCTGCCGCCATGCACCACGTACAGGTTGAACGAATGGCCGTGGGCCAGCAGCCGGCGCAGCGTCGGCAGGTAGTCGCGGCGTGCGAAGTCCGCTTCGCCCCAATGCGTCAACCAGCCCGGATAGCCCTCGGCCACCCACACCGGCGCATCGCCGGCGAAGGCACGGCCGTGTTGCAGATCGGCCAGGTCGGCACCGTCCAGGCCCAGCGCCGCACCGGGCAGATACGCCTTGCGCCGGCGCAGGTCCTTCATGCCGTCGGCGACGGCGAACGGCCCGTCGATGCCGTGTTCCTGCCACAGCGCGCGCAGCGCCTGCAGGTAAGCGACGTTGTCGCCGAACATCGAATACTCGTTCTCGATCTGCAGCATCAGCACCGGTCCGCCGGCCGACGCCAGCAGCGGCGCGATCCGCGGCGCCACCGCGGCGATGTAGCGCCGCACCGCCGCCATGTAGCGCGCATCGCCGGCATCGCGCAGGCGCATGCCCGGTTCGCGCAACAGATAGGCGGGCAGGCCGCCGAGCGTCCACTCGGCGCAGACATAGGGGCCGGGCCGCAGATAGACCCACATGCCTTCCTGCGCGCACAGGTGGATGAAGGCGACGAAGTCGCGGCGATCGCTGTCCAGATCGAACACGCCCGGCTCGGTTTCCAGCGCGTTCCACATCAGATACAGGGCGATGGTGTTCAGGCCCATCGCCTTGGCCATGCGGATCCGGTGCAACCAGTACTCGCGCGGAATCCGCAGCGGATGCATCTCGCCGCTGCGGATCTGCCACGGCTGGCCGTCCAGCACGAACCGCCCTTGCGCGAAGCCGAACGCATGCGGACGCCCATCCGGCTCGGGCGCGGCCGCGGTGGCGATCGCCGCCGCTGGCGCGGCCGCCATCCCCAGCGGCGCGAGCACGCTGAGCAGGCAAAAGGTGCGACGTTTCATTGAGATCTCCGAAGGCGGTGCGCAATCGGGGCGGCGCCGACGCGCACCACCCCGATCCTGCGGAGAGCCGACTAGAACGCGTACTTGGCGGTCAGCAACGTGGTCATGCCGGCATCGACGATGTCCGAGACCGCCAGATTGCTGCGGCCCACGTGCGCCCAATAGCTGTACTCCTTGGTCAGGTTGGAGATCGACAGATCCAGGCTCAGCCCGTTGTCGAAGTGGTAGCCGGCATGCAGGTCCACGCGCCGGGTCGGACGCGCCCACAGGTCGTCCCAGGTCGCACCCTGGTGCAAGTAGTCGTAGCCGAGCAGATAGGAACTGCTGAAGTGGTAGCTCAAGTTCACCGAGAAGCGCTCGCGTTCGTAGAACAGCTCGACGTTGGCCATGGCATTGGGCGCGGACTGCATGTGCTCGTTCTCGAAACCGTCCATGCCCAGGTCGGCGCGCGCATGCTGGCGGGTGGCGTTGAAGCTCACACCCAGGCCGTTCAGCGGTTCGGGCAGGTCCTGGAAACGCTGGCGCGCGCTGACCTCCAGGCCGTAGACGCGGCCGTCGCCGCCATTGGTCGGCATCGAATAGAGCACCGTGCCGCTGCCGCTGGTGTCGGGATTGGCCTGGCCGGAGCCGGCGTCGTAGATGTAATTGCGCAGGCGCTTGTAGAAGCCGGCGACCGAGAAGAACCCGCCGTGCTCGGTCGACCATTCGCCGGACAGGTCCAGGTTGGTCGATTCGATCGGCTTCAGGTCCGGATTGCCCTGGGTGATCGTGGTCACGCCGTTGGAGGAGATGCTGATATTGCTGCCGCCGCCCAGCTGCACGAACGCCGGCCGCGTATAGCTGGTCCACAGCCCGGCGCGATAGACCGTGCGCGCGTCGGGACGCCAGGTCAGGAACACGCTCGGCAGCGGCTCGTCGTAGCTGGTGTGGTTGCTGTCGAAATAGCCGATCGCCTCGTTGCCGTCGGCGTCCAGCGGCGTCACCCAGTACGTGTTGTGGATGCTGCTGTGCTCGAAGCGCACGCCCGGCACGATCTCGACATTGCCGAGCGAGAAGGTGGCCATGGCGTAGGCCGCGGCGACCGCCTCGGTGCCGCGCATCGTGTTGCAGTTCCAGTTGTTGACGTAGTACGCCTTGCCGCAGCTGTCCAGGTCGTCGTCACGCAGATGGCTGTAGATGACGTTGGCGACCGCGTTCTCGCTGACCTTGGGCGTGACCCAGGAATACTTGCCGGGGAAGATCGCGCTGTAGTTGCCGTTGAAGATGCCCAGATCGCCCAGCGTGCTGGTGTCGTCGACGCCGCCGGTCCACCAGTCGCGGTTGCTGAAATTGCGCGAGCTCTTGCTGTACTTCACCCCGAACTGCAGCGCCGACAGCGCGCCGTCCTCGAAATCGTAGCGCACGTCGAACTTGGCACCGCCCTTCTTCTGCCCGGAATAGATCTTGGTCAGTTCGCCGTAGCTGCTGGCGTACAGCGACGGGATGTTGTTGACCTGCGCCAGCAGCGCCGGGGTCAGCTGCGGATACGGGAACGCGCCGCTGCCGTAGCGCACCAGCGAGCTACCGGAATAGGCGTAGTTGGTTTGCGAGAACTTGTCCTCGCGGCCGTCGATCTCGACGTGATCCGGACGGTCGTTGTCGCCGAAGCTGTAGAACAGGTTCGGCAGGAAGGTCCAGCCGCCGGAGGTCTTGCGCGCGCCGATCTGGAAGGTCGCCAGGTCGGCGACTTCCGGATTGGTCTCGTACCAGAAGCGCGAGGCGATGCGGCCGATGTTGGGCGTATAGACGCCAGCGGTGCCGCTGGGCACATAGCTGACGTCCTGCGGCAGCAACTGCACGAAGGTGGTGCCCTGGTCGGTCTTGGCGTAGGCGTAGGTGGCGCGCGCGTACAGCGACAGGGTGTCGTCCACCTGCCAGTCGAACGAGGCGTTGCCGCCGTAGCGGCGTTCCCAGCCGGCGACCACGCCGACGTTCATGCCGGTACTGGTCAGGTTGTGCTGCGGATCGTAACCGGCAGCGTTGCCGCCGTCGGCGTCGGCATGCAGGAACTCCCACGACCCGTCGTTGAGCGCGCTGGTCGCCGCGGCCACCTCGCTGTTGGTCGAGGTGCGGTAGTCGTAATAGGCGCTGGCATAGAAACCGAACTGCTGTTCGTCGCCGAACTTGTGCTGGAACTCGCCGGCCAGGCCGCCGCCCAGACCGTCGCCGCCGTAGTCGCGCGCGCGGCTTTCCAGGCGGCCGCTGCCGGTCACGCTGCCGCTGGTGGTCTGCTTGAAATCGAACGCGGTGGGCGTGCGGAAATCGATGGTGCCGCCGATCGCGTCGCCGTCCATGTCGGCGGTGGAGGTCTTGTTGACCACGATGGTCTGCAGCCCGGAGGGCGGCAGCAGGCTGAGCTGCACGCTGCGGCTGTAGGGCATGCCCTGCGCGACGGTGACGCCGTCGATCAGGTTGACGTTGTACTCCGACGGCAAGCCGCGCACCGAGGCGAACATGCCCTCGCCGCGCGCCGCGCCATCCACGCCGCCGAAATAGCCCGAGCCGGTGGTGGTGATGTTGATGCCCGAGATCAGCCCCAGCGCCTCGGCGACGTTGTGCACCGCGGTGTGCTGCAGGTCGTTGGCGGACAGCACGTCCACCGTGTTCACGGCATTCATCTTCAGATTGCTGGCGTCGTAGCGATTGGCGACGACGGTGATGTTCTTCAGTTGCTTGACCTCGTCCAGCGCGATGTTGAGCGCGGTGGTACCGCTGTCGCTCACCTCGAAGCTGGTCTGCGCTGCGCTGAAACCCGGGTAGTTCGATTCCAGCGCGTACTGCCCCGCCGGCACGTCGGCGATCACGAAATGTCCATTGGCGTCGGTCACCGCCGTATACGCGGTCCCGGCGATGCCGACCCGCGCGTTCGCGGCGGGTTTGCCGCCTTGCACGCTGACCTCGCCGGTCACCGTCCCCGCCACCGCCGTCAATGCGGCGCTCGCCCCCAGTACCGCCAGAATCGCCTCAACCAAGATCTTGCCGTTCGCACGCTTGCCACTGCACATGATGCTTCCCCTCGCCAAAAGTGCCATGCACCGGGCGCGACGCATGTCGGCAACCCGGATGTCGTTGAGACCGACCGGACGCACGGCGCATGCATGGCGCGCACGCTGCGGCGCTGCGCGCAACAACCAGCGCGCACGGGCAACGGGACACGGCAAACAAACGCGAGGCGTCGGTCAGAACAGACCGCGATGCACGATTAGCGTCGAGGCGGCGAGTAGCCGGCGACGCACTTGTCGCGTGAGCGCAGGGCACTCAGCTTGTGGCGGACGGTCATGCCGGCCCACCTTGGGAAACGCGCACGGCAGCCAGTGCCGAAGACGCGGGACAGGAAACGCGCGGCGTTGCGGCGCAGGACGAAGCGGTCGATTCGCGGTGGTGCATTGCCAACCTCTCCCCTTCGACGTCCGCAGGCCGGATGGCGACGGCATGACTGCCGTGGCCGCATGCCGATGTCATATCCCCATCGGCTTCACAAGCCTTCTACGCCCGGCTGGGATGGCTGTCAAGCATTTGCGACGGTATGCGCAAAGCCGCGCCCAAACCAGGGAAACGCGCATAAAAAAAGCCCCGCCGAAGCGGGGCTTTCCTTGCGCGCGGCCTGCGCCGCGACACTGTCGCGCAAACGATCGATCAGAACTTGTAGTTGACCGACGCCGCCAGCACGTTGCCGCTGACGTCGTAGCTGCCGATCAGGGTGTTGCCGGTCGCCGTGGTCGAGTTGATGCTCGGATCGTTGGTGAACAGGTGGGTATAGCCGAAGCTGTACTCGGCCTGCTCGGACGGACGCCAGCTCAGACCCAGCGAGACCCACTTGCGGCTCGCGTCGGGCACGCGCACGTCGCGGTGCTCGTTGCTGGTCGGGGTTTCGTCGTAGGCCAGGCCGCCGCGCAGGGTCAGCGTGTCGCTCACGCGGTAGTCGGCACCGATCGAGACGAAGGTGGTGTCGTTGTAGGCGAAGTTCAGCACGCTGTCGGGCTGGTTGTTCGCGAAGTCCACCGTCACCTGATCGAACTTGCTCCAGGCGGTGCGGCTGACGTCGGCCATCACCGTCCACTGCTCGTTGATGGTGTGGGTGAAGCTGGCGGTCGCGCTGGCCGGCAGCGTGACCGTGGCCTTGCCCTTGGTGTCGACGAAGGTGCCCGGCGCGGCGACGGCCAGCACGGTGGCGGCGTTGGCCGGCGTGGTGAAGTCGGCGGTGCCGTCGGTGATCTTGTGCTCGACCTTGGAGCGGTAGCTGAAGCCGATGTGGGTGTTCTCGTCGATGCTGAACAGGCCGCCCAGGGTGTAGCCGATATCGGTGCTGTCGCCCTTGATTCGCGAGTAGCCGTCGGCGCTGCCCGGCGCGAAGCCCGGCACCCGGCGCGCGGCCAGGACGCTGCCGAGATCGATGGCGTTGGACAGGTCGATGTCCAGGCGCTCGGCGAACACCGACGCGCCGAACGACACGTACGGGTTCACGTCGTAGGAGAAGGCGAGGTTGAGGTCGATCGCCTGCAGCTCGGTCTTGACGCCGTTGTAGCGGCCTTTCCAGTCGCGGTCGTATTCGGTCTTGAAGCCGTACGGCACGGTCAGCGAGGTGCCGAAGTGCATGTTGTTGTTCTCGCCGAACGGCAGGTGGAAGTACACCGCCGGGACCGGCGCGATGGTGCCGGCGTCGCCGCCGTTGCCGCCGGAGATCGACGAGCCGGTGGCGTAGGTGCCGGTGCCGTTGTACTTGGCCGCGAACTGGATCGCGCTGACGTCGGCCTGGAACACCTTGCCGTCGAGCTGGCGCATGCCGGCCGGGTTGTTGGCGATGATCGAGGCGTCGCCGGGGGCGCTGCCGGAGCCGGCGAAGGCGCGGCCCAGGCCCTTGGCGCTGTTTTCCTTGAGCTGGAACGCGGCGCCGTGCGCCTGACCGATGGTCAGGGCGCCGACGATGCCGACGGCCAGGGCGGTGAAGCGGACGAACTGGGTTGCGTTTTGCATGGCTTTGTTACCCTCCGGAAGACGAAAATGTCTGTGTTCGCGTCTGCGCATCCCCCGCCGAGCAAGCCGGAAATGCGCGCCGGAGTCCCCTCCCGACATACGACGCCGTATGCAGTATACCCCTCTGCGTTAACCGAACAATAACAATACCGCCCGTTCAGTTTCGCGCGGAGTCGGCGTGCGTTCAGCCGGAGGGAGCCGGTATCGTTACGGGCCGAGTTCCACGGTACTGGCATGTTCGTCTCCATCCCCTCCCGCGACCGGACCACGCTGCGCTGGGCCACGCCGTTGCTGTTCGCGGCGATGTGGCTGGCGTTCCTGTGGTCGATCAGCCGCCCCAACCAGGCCCGCGCCACCTTGTGGCTGGACTGGGGCGCGCTGTCGGCCGGCGTCGCCAGCCCGCGCGACTGGCTGGCGACGGTGCAGGACGGCAGCGTGCTGCGGCTGTTCACCGCGTTGTTCCTGCATGCGGACTGGTCGCACCTGCTCGGCAACCTGGTGTTCCTGCTGATCTTCGGCCTGCCCGCCGAGCGCGTGCTCGGGCCGTGGCGCTTCCTGCTGCTGTTCCTCGGCGGCGGCGCCCTCTCCAACCTGGCCGCGGTGTTCGCGATCGGCACCCCGGACCGGGTCATCATCGGCGCCAGCGGCGCGGTCTCGGCGCTGATCGGCACCTACCTGGCGCTGTTCCCGCGCGCCAAGCTCGGCGTGGTGCTGCCGCTGGGGCTGTTCCTGGAATTCGTGCGCGCCCCGGCCTCGCTGCTGATCGGCACCTGGGCGGCGCTGCAGGTGGTGTTCGCCTATATCGGCCCGGCCTTCGGCATGGTCGCCTGGTCCGCACACCTGACCGGCTTCACCCTCGGCATGGCGTACGGGCTGTACGTGCGCGCGGCGATCGCGCGGCGCCTGCGCAAGCGCAAGGGCTTTTGATCGGCCACGCCGCGGCGCGCGTGCGCTCTATACTTCGCGCATGGCCAAGTCCCTGTACAAAGTGACCTTCCTCAACCACGGCAAGGTGTACGAGCTGTACGCGCAGCACGTAGGCAGCAGCCATCTGTGGGGTTTCAACGAGATCGGCGGGCTGGTGTTCGACCTGCACGACGGTCTGGTGATCGATCCCACCGAAGAACGCCTGCGCGAGGAATTCGGCGACACCAAGATGCTGCACCTGCCGATGCAGAGCATCGTGCGCATCGAGGAAGTGGAGAAGAAGGGCCAGTCCGCGATCCGCGACGCGGCCACCGGCGAGAAAGTGATCACCCCGTTCCCGATGCCGGGCAAACCGCGCTGATCCAATGCGCATCCTGATCGCCGACGATTATCAGGATGCGGTGCGGCATCTGGCGTGTTTTCGAAAGCTGCAGGGCCACAGCGTGCAGGTGCTGACCGCAGCGGCGCGCGACACCGCAACCCTGCTCCGGCATGCCGCGGACGCCGAGGCGCTGGTGCTGATCCGCGAGCGCACCCGTATCGACGCCGCGCTGCTGGCGCAGTTGCCGAAGCTGCGCCTGATCAGCCAGACCGGCAAGATCGGCACGCATCTGGATCTTGCCGCCTGCACCGCGCGCGGGATCGCCGTCGCCGAAGGGGTCGGGTCGCCGGTGGCACCGGCGGAGTTGACCTGGGCGCTGCTGATGGCGGCCAGCCGGCGCCTGCCCGCATATCGCGATGCGCTGCTTGGCGGCCGCTGGCAGGCCACCGGCGATGCCAGCCTGGGCCGCAACCTGCACGGGCTGACCCTGGGCATCTGGAGCTACGGCAAGATCGGCCGCCGCGTGGCCGCCTACGGCCGCGCGTTCGGCATGCGCGTGCTGGTGTGGGGCGGCGAGGACAGCTGCGCGCAAGCGCGCGCCGACGGTTTCGAGGTCGCCGCCAGCCGCGCCGCCCTGTTCGCCGACAGCGTGCTCAGCCTGCACCGTCGCCTGGTCGCGGCCACCCGCCACCAGATCGTGCTCGACGACCTGTTGCGGATGAAGCCCGACGCCTTGCTGGTCAACACCAGCCGCGCCGAACTCATCGCCCCCGGCGCGTTGCTGGCGGCGCTGGACGCCGGGCGCCCGGCGCAGGCAGCGCTGGACGTATTCGAACACGAGCCGGTGCTGGACCCGCAGCACCCGCTGCTGCGCCATCCGCGGGTACTGGCAACGCCGCACCTGGGCTACGTCGAACAGACCAGCTATGCCCTGTACTTCGAGGCCGCCTTCGACAACCTGCTGGCCTTCGCCGCCGGTATCCCGCAACACCTCGCCAATCCTGAGGTGCTGGCGTCGCGGCCAGGCTGAGGTTCGAGGGCGCCATCGCGTCGCCCTACCCTGGACGACGACGCCGCGCCACGCCGACTCAGGAACCGGATGCCGGCACTGCAGGCTCGGCCTTGTTGGGATCGGTCTTGTTGGGTTCCGTCTTGCTCGGCTCGGTCTTGCTCGGATCAATCTTGCCCGGCTCGGGTTTGACCGGCTCCGGCTTCGACGGCACAGGCTTGGCGGTGGGGACGCCAGGCTTCTGTCCTGCAACCGGCGCCGCCATCGGCTTGACCCTGGGCTTGGCCGGCTTGGCCGCCGCGGCCCTGGCGACCGAACCAGGCTGCTTCAGCTCCGCCAACGCCTGCGCGATCGGCGCATCGCCGGGCAGCACGTCGCCGGCGCTGTAGCCCTCGGCGCCTTCGTCGTCGCCGTGCAGGTGGCCGGGCAGCGTCGCCTCGCTGTAGTCGGCCAGCGCCGCCGGCTTGTCCGCGTCCTGCTTGCTCTCTTCCGGATGCAGCACCACTTCCGGCACGATGCCGCTGGCCTGGATCGACTTGCCGCTGGGCGTGTAGTAGCGCGCCGTGGTCAGCTTGACCGAATCGCCGTTGTCCAGCGGCAGCACGGTCTGCACCGAGCCCTTGCCGAAGGTGCGGCTGCCGACGATGCGCGCGCGCTTGTTGTCGCGCAGCGCGCCGGCCAGCACTTCCGAGGCGCTGGCCGATCCGGCGTCGACCAGCACGACCATCGGCGCGCCGTTGAGCAGGTCGCCGGGGGTGGCGTCGAACTTGGAATCGCTGACCGAAATGCGCCCGCGCGTGGTCACGATGGTGCCCTTGTCGAGCAGGTCGTCGGCGACCTGCACCGCCGCGGTCAACAGGCCGCCGGGATTGCTGCGCAGGTCCAGCACCAGGCCGCGCAGCTTGCCGCCGGACTGCGCCTGCAACTGCTGCAGCTGCTTGTGGAAGTCCGCGCCGGTATCGGCCTGGAACGTGCTGATGCGGATGTAGCCGTACCCCGGCTCGAGCATGCGGCTGCGCACGCTGGCGACGCGGATGGTCTGCCGGGTCAGGGTCACGTCGAACGGCTTGTCCACTTTCTCGCGGACGATGGTCAGCACCACCTTGCTGCCCGACTCGCCGCGCAACGGCTCCATCGCCTTGACCGCGCTGATCGGCTTGCCGTCGATGGCGACGATGATGTCGCCCGAGCGCACGCCGGCGCGCGCCGCCGGCGTGTCGTCGATCGGCGACACCACCTTGAGCGTGTTGTCCGGCAGCTGCAGCAGTTCCACGCCGATGCCGTCGTAGGCGCCGGTGGCCTGTTCGTCGAACGCCTCGGCGTCTTCCTTGCTGAAATAGGTGCTGTGCGGATCCAGGTCGAGCAGCAGGCCGCGGATCGCCGACTGCATCAGTTTCTTGTCGTCGACCGGATCGACGTAGGCTTCCTTCACCGCGTTGTACACCGCCACGTAGCGGCGGATCTCGTCCAGCGGCACGCGCGAGGTGGCCGATTCGGTGGCGTCCGGATCGTCGGCGCTGGCGGCCGGGGCCGAGGGCGTCTGTTCGCCGGCGCTCTGCGCCATCGACGGCAACGGCGCCAGAGCAAGCAACAGGGCAGCGGACAGAACTACGCGCATGAAGCACTCCGATTGGGGGATGGCCTGCGCCGTGCACGGCGCAGCTGTCCGGATTATGCGCGAACCCAGGCTAAATTCGCGTTGAATGCCCTGCCGCCGCGGCCCTCAGCGCCGTTGCAGCCAGGACGTCGGATCCACCGGCTGGCCGTTGCGGCGCAATTCGAAATACAGCGCCGGGCGCCCCTGGCCGCCGGAATTGCCGACCTTGGCCACCGCATCGCCGCGCTTGACCCGCGCGCCGGGATCGCGCAGCAGCGTGTCGTTGTGCGCGTACAGGCTCATGTAGCCGTTGCCGTGGTCCACGATCAGGATCATGCCGTAGCCGGTCATCCAGTCGGAGAACACCACCGTGCCATCGGCCACGGCGGTGATGGTGCTGCCGGCCGGCGCGGCGATCAGCACGCCGTTGCTGGTGCGTCCATCGGGCAGCTTGCCGCCGTAGCGCGCGATCAGGTCGCCGGACAGCGGCCAGCCCAGGCCGCCGACCTTCAGCGCCGGCGCCGAGGCCACCACCTTGTGCGGCACCTTGCTGCCGCCGCGCGAGGGATTCTTCGCCGCGGCCTTGGCCTGCGCGGCCTGCTCGGCCGCCGCGCGCTTGGCGGCCGCACGGCGCTCGGCCTCGGCCCGCGCCGCGGCCGCACGCAGATTGGCCAGCAACGTTTCCAGCGCCTTGGCGTCCTGGCCCAGCGCCTTCTCGCGCTCGCTGCGGTCCTGGTAGCGCTGGTCCAGTTCGGACACCAGGCTGGCGCGCTGCTTGCGGTCGCGCTGCAGCGCCGCCGCCTGTTCCTGCTGCTGGCGCTGCGCTGCGCTGAGCTGTTGCCGCTTTGCCGCGACCTCGCGCTGCACCTGTTCCAGCGCCTGCAGCTCATGGGTCAGCGTGGCGATACGCTGCGCGCGCTCGCGCTGCAGATAGCGGTGATAGGCCAGCAAGCGATTGGCGTCGGCCACCCGGTCCTGCGCCAGCAGCAGCTTCAACGGCGCATTGCCGCCGATCGCATAAGCCGCGCGCAGCAGTTGCGCCAGCTCGGCACGCTGCCGCACCAGGCCGTTGCGCAGCGTGTCGCGCTTGCGCTCCAGTTCGGCCAGGGTCTGCTGATGCTGCTGCAGCACCTGCTGGGTCTGCGCCAGGGTGCGCCCGGTGCTGGCCACCTTCTCGTCGGCCTCGCGCAGCTGGCGCGCGGCATCGCCGCGCTTGCCTTCCAGCTGGCGCCGCTCCTCGGCCACGCTCTTGAGCTCGTCGCGCACCTTCTCCAGGCGGCGCTCGGCCTCGCGCGGGTTCTGCGCCAGGGTCAGGGTCGCGACCAGCAGCAGCACCGCCCCCGCCAACAGCCGCGTTGCCGCGTGCCGAGACGCGCGCAGGCGCCGCCCCGGCGCGGCAGGCAAGGCGAGGCGCAACGAAGCGGCAGCGGTTGCGGGCAAGGGGCGGTCCAATGACTTCAGGCAGGTGCGGATTGTAACGAAGCGTGTTGTGATCGCCGCACAAGTTAGGTGCCGCGACTGGCCGGCGTCCCGGAGGTGGGTGATGAAGCGTACGCATGTATCGATCCTGTTGGCGCTGGCCTTGGCCGCCGGCCCTGCCCTGGCTGCCGAAGGCATCAGCAAGGTCAATGGCAGCATTACCGCCGAATCCGGCAAGCAGTACGGCGACCTGGAAACCGTGAACGGCGGCATCACCGTCGAATCCGGCGCCAGCGTCGGCGACGTGGAAACCGTCAACGGCAGCCTCAAGATCGCCGACAACGCGCAGACCGGAGGCTTGTCCACGGTCAACGGCGGCATCCGTGTGGGCCAGCAGGTACAGATTTCCGAGTCCATCGAAACGGTCAACGGCGGCATCTTCGTCGACCGCGGCAGCCGCATCGGCGGCAGCGTGGAGAGCGTCAACGGCAGCATCGGCCTGGTCGCCACGCAAATGGAAGGCGGCATCGAGACGGTCAACGGCGACATCACCGTCGGCCACGACTCGCGCCTCGGCGGCGGCATCGAGATCAAGAAGCCGAGCTTCAGCATGTCGTTCAAGCCGACGCGCAAGCCGCGCATCATCATCGGCCCGCGCGCGGTGATCGACGGTCCGCTGCGTTTCGAGCGCGACGTGACCCTGTACGTGCACCGCAGCGCGAAGACCGGCCCGATCAGCGGCGCCACCGCGCAGCCGTTCGACGGCGACACCGCGCCGGAGAATTGAGCCGGCCGCGTCGTCCGCACAGCCGAAGGCGCGCGCGCGGGACTTGCCTATAGAATCGGGATTCCTCACACCCCAGGAGCCCCCATGTCCCGCAAGCTTGTGCTGTGCCTGGCCGCCGCGGCCGCGCTGACCGCGTGCAAGCGCGAGGCGCCGGCCCCGGCCGCCGATGCCGCGCCGTCCGCGCCCGCTGCAGTGGCCGCCGCGGGCCACACCTTCTCGCCCGACATCACGCCGGCCGATTTCGGCGAGCTGGTCAAGACCCTGTCCTCGGACCAGTTCGAAGGCCGCGGTCCCGGCACGGCGGGCGAAGAGAAGACCGTCTCCTATATCCGCGATCAGATGCAGCGCATCGGCCTGCAGCCGGGCAACGGCGACAGCTGGTTCCAGGACGTGGCGATGACCGAGACCACGGCCGATCCGAACACCACGCTGAAGCTGGAGCAGAACGGCAAGCCGCGCGAACTGAAGTTCGGTACCGACATGGTGATCGGCACCCGCACCGGCCAGACCGAGGTCAAGATCGACGCCAGCGACATGGTGTTCGTCGGCTACGGCGTGGACGCGCCCGAGCAGAAGTGGAACGACTACGCCGACCAGGACTGGAAGGGCAAGACGGTGGTGATGTTCGTCAACGATCCCGGCTTCCACACCGAGGACGGCGCGCTGTTCGAAGGCAAGCGCATGACCTACTACGGGCGCTGGACCTACAAGTTCGAGGAAGCCGCGCGCAAGGGCGCGGCCGCCGCATTGATCGTGCACGACACCCCCGGCGCCAGCTACGGCTGGGACGTGGTAAAGAACTCCTGGTCTGGCGCGCAGTACGACCTGCCGGCCAAGGACGACCCGGAACCGCGCATCCCCGCACAGGGCTGGATCACCGCGCAGGCCGCCAAGCAACTGTTCGCCGACGCCGGACTGGATCTGGACCAGGCCTACAAGGACGCGAGCAAGCGCGGTTTCAAGCCGGTGCCGCTGAAGGCCAAGCTGTCGCTGGACCTGAAGAGCACGATCTCCGAGAAGAAATCGCGCAACGTGGTCGGCGTGCTGCCCGGCACCAGCCGCGCCGACGAGGCGGTGCTGTACATGGCGCACTGGGACCACCTGGGCAAGCACGAGGGCGAGAGCGGCGACAACATCTACAACGGTGCGGTCGACAATGCGACCGGCGTCGCCGGCATCCTCGAGATCGCCGACGCATTCGTGCACCAGCAGCCCAAGCCGGAACGCTCGGTGGTGTTCCTGGCGGTGACGCTGGAAGAGTCGGGCCTGCTCGGTTCCAAGTACTACGTCGCCCACCCGACCTTCCCGTTAAACAAGATCGCCGGCGTCATCAACCTCGACGCGATGCCGGTCGCCGGCCGCGCCAAGGATCTGGTGGTCAACGGTTTCGGCAGCTCCGAATTGGAGGACCTGCTCAAGCCGATCGCCGCCGCGCAGGGCCGCGTGCTGCATGCCGAGTCCTCGCCGCAGAGCGGCTTCTACTTCCGCTCCGATCACTTCAACTTCGCCAAGGCCGGCGTGCCCGCGCTGTACATCGATGGCGGCGAAGACCTGGTCGACGGCGGCATCGATGCCGGCAAGCGCGCCGCCGACGACTACGGCAAGCACCGCTACCACACGCCCGCTGATCAATACGATCCGGCGACCTGGAAGCTCGACGGAGTGATGGACGACCTGCAGGCCGTCTACGGCGTCGGCAAGGGACTGGCGGCGGGCGACGCGTGGCCCAACTGGTATCAGGACAATCCGTTCAAGGCCGCCCGCGACAGCATGATGGGCAATGCCAAGCAGGCGGCGGCGACGCCGAGCAAATGATCCGCTGACGCGTCCTTGGCGATGACCACGAAGACGGCGCTGCGGCGCCGTTTTCGTTTCAGCCGGCTCCACATGGCGTCGGCCATCGCCACCGATACCCGTCGCTACCGCTCCCCTGTAGGAGCGGCTTCAGCCGCGACAGGTGTCCAGATGTAGCCTGTTGCAACGGATCGCCGTGGACGCTCCGGCGTTGCCCCCCCTGGACGTTTCATTGCCCATCACCAAGGGAACGCAAAGCGCTCCAACACAAGGTAATGGCATACGACGCGCATAAAAAACGCCTGGCGCTCGCGCGTCCAGGCGTTCGTCGAACATCACGCATCGAGAGCGCAAGGCCGGCCGCGTCCTCGCAGCCGGCCATGCCACATCAAGCGGCCTGCTTCGCTTTCTCCAGGCTGGCCATGTCGATGACGAAGCGATACTTCACGTCGCCCTTGAGCATGCGCTCGTAGGCCTCGTTGATCTGCGCCATCTCGATCGTTTCAATGTCGGACACGATGCCGTGCTTGGCGCAGAAATCGAGCATCTCCTGGGTCTCGCGGATGCCGCCGATCAGCGAACCGGCCAGCTGCCGGCGCTTCATGATCAGGTTGAACACCGTCGGCGACGGATGCGGTTCAGCCGGCGCGCCGACCAGCGTCATCGTGCCATCGCGCTTGAGCAAGGTCAGGAACGCGTCCAGGTCGTGCGAGGCGGCGACGGTATTGAGGATGAAGTCGAAGCTGTTGGCGTGCGCCGCCATCTCTTCCGGCAGCTTGGACACCACCACTTCGTCGGCGCCCAGACGCAGGGCATCTTCCTTCTTGTTCGCCGAGGTCGTGAACAGCACCACATGCGCGCCCATCGCGTGCGCGATCTTTACGCCCATATGGCCGAGACCGCCCAGGCCGACGATGCCGACCTTCTTGCCTGGCCCTACCTTCCAGTGATTCAACGGCGAATAGGTGGTGATACCGGCGCACAGCAGCGGCGCCACCGCGGCGAGGTCCTTTTCGGCATGGCGGATCTGCAGCACGTACTTCTGGTCGACCACGATATGGTCGGAGTAACCACCATAGGTGTTCTCACCACCGAACATCGGGCCGTTATAGGTGCCGACGAAGCCGCTTTCACAATACTGCTCTTCGCCGTCCGCGCAGGAGGCGCAATGCCGACAGCTATCGACCATGCACCCGACACCGGCCAGGTCGCCGACCTTGAACGCCTGGACCTGGTCGCCGACCGCGGTCACCCGGCCGACGATTTCATGTCCCGGCACGGACGGATATTGGGTGTTCTGCCACTCGTTGCGTGCCGTGTGCAGGTCGGAATGGCAAACGCCGCAGTAGAGGATCTCGATGCTGACATCCTGCGGCCCAGTCGCACGGCGCTCGAACGCGTAAGGGGTCAGCGGCTGATCGGACGCCAGTGCGGCGTATCCATTGGCTTGGCTCATGGGAGAGTCCTCTCGTGACGGGGGAAGGGGTGCGGCTTGTGGGACTCCGATCTCATCGGAGCCGACAGCGCAGGTCGAAGTCGGCTGGCGCAGCAGACAAAAAGTCTAAGCGGCGATCCATGAAAAGCACGCATCGCCGATGGAACGGAGCGAACCATCGTGGTCGGCGGCTGACGAACCACATGCCGTGGAGTCGCTCGGATCGGCACCGAAGAACGGCGAATGGGGTAGCCGCATGGCAAGCGCCAAGGCGGAAATGGCCATCTGGCGTCGCAGACGCATCAGATCGGTGGACGTGGCGTGGCCCCCTGGGTCGGATGGAGCCTTGCGTTGATTTGTAGGTTTACCGCGCGCAATAAAAAATCCCCGTCCTTATGGGACGGGGATTTGGGGTAAAGCCCCTGGCGATGACCTACTCTCGCATGGCTTGAGCCACACTACCATCGGCGCAGCTGCGTTTCACTT